>JAABUS010000067.1_pt1 | contig 227504 bp, 226 predicted proteins | sample 5560161 | NCBI WGS metagenome assembly JAABUS01 (sample SAMN10711885, study PRJNA513376) | rock metagenome | isolation source: Antarctica rocks | place: Antarctica: Victoria Land, Trio Nunatak nord | collected 2016-01-04
AATGCGCAGAAGTAGGTGTTGTCCTTTATCTTTTTGACCTCGTGTTTTCAACGCCCTCCTTCTTCAACGTGTGGGTTAAGGCTGTGATGGCTGACTGGTGTGGGAATAGCTGCATCCACTGCAAAACCTGCGATATCAAGATCCCGAAACAGGATATCACCTGGCAGACCCCGCAAGGTGGGGAGGGGCCGAAGTATTTCATGACTTGAGGATGGATGTGGGATATGAGGGGTAGTGCAAGGGTAGAATGAGTTTTTCGGATGTATATAAATTATCGCAGTGGATATCTTGGGAAGAAATTGAAGAATGTACATATAAAATAGATCGAAATACAAGATTGGGAAACCGGAATAACGAGAATTATCCTCAACCCTAACTACGCCATCCGACGTTCTTCCGGAACCATAGGAATCCCTTCCCCGCTGGCACCTCTCAGCGCTTATCCTACCCTCTCCATCCCCTCCTCCAACCCCCCTCCACTTCCAACCATCCCGCTCAACCAGGTCACAGGCCAAAGACTCTGTTGCCAATATACGAGCAAAGAAAATCAAAAGGTTGTGGATAATCGTCAAACAACGGACCGTATCTCGAACCTGCCACTCAATGCCATTTCACCGCCCCCTCGGGTGATGTTTGAGAAAGGCTTCCGGTTGTGTTTTGCTTTTCAGGCCCTTTAATCTATCTACAGTAGGTCCATGCACGGTTTCCTTCGCTGGGGTTGAGATTTCTCGTCATGCCGATTTGCGTTTTAGATGGCGCGATTTATTCCGACACGATATGTTTCGGCGAATTTAGCCCTGTTGTAAAGTGTGCAAGCATCGGGAAACCTGGATGTTCTTGATGGAATTTTTTTAGGCTTAAGAGAGAAAGCAAGGCTAAGCTCGTCGATTTGTTTCCAGTCTTGAAGACCTGGGATTTGACCTTGCGGTCGGTTTGCATGTCGCGGGTCCTGCAATTCGTCTGGCGGTGGCAGTTCTTTGCTGAGTTCGATAGGTGTGGTGTCTGCTAATAAGATAAACGTCGCGGAGGCAGACTTTGTCGTTATGTCTCGTTGGGTGCTGGAGGGCTATTGCGGCCATCTATGACAACCACGTCTTTTAGGCGCATGCAGTACACGTACTCATAGCTGTTATGTTGCCGGTCTACAAATCAGTGCGTGATACACTTTCGCTGAGGATGTTTTCATTGACGGGTTGAACTCGATTGACGGGTAGACGCGGTCGTTACAAGTGGTCACTGCAGGTGCTTGAAGATGGCGTCTGGATATTCGACATGCTTTACGTTCCTTCTTAGTGAGGTTTCTTCGTCTTGCGTATGCCTTTCTTTAACGGCATTGAATCGACAGTATATTCGAAAGCCGAAGGTGTGATGTTCAACACGGATCTCAAACTTATATCGTAACCACTCGTGATTCACTGCCTCCGGTGTTGCTTGCATACGACTCCTGTTTTCTTGCCGGTATTCGAGTACGGTGGATAAAGCTGTATGATTGAAAGCAACAGTCAGAGACATTCTCCAAATCCACGACGCCGAACTGCGATGAGTAATGCAGTTTCTATCTTTATCTTCTTCGCAGTAGGAGCGAAAAGAACAGATTCTACTCTCTTAATCAGCTTCGAATGGCTATTGCAGCCAGGCTAGTGCCCAACACAAAATCAATCTGGCCAAACTGAATTACGTGGCGATCTAGAATCACCTTATGAAGCTTTATATCCGTGAAGTTTACGCCTCTAGCGGACTTTCGATTCTGAAGAGAGATTACTCTTGCTGGTGTTGCAGCTGCAATGCAAGGCATCATTCTTGTTGCGGCTACTGTTCTTCGAAGCCTGCAGACTTAACTTTTGTTGGAATTCCGGCCGAGTGTTTTCTATATATTATAGCACCCGTTTTCATCTTCATCCTCTTCTCCGCAACTCCAGGATCTGCGAAAGCTTGACGTCGCCTTTACCACCCCAGCCCGCAGCTCCATCCTGTACCTCCGGCCGTACACCCACATACCAAGCCCATGCTCTGCGATCAAGTTCTTGCTGGCTTAGAACATGCGCCCAGGAGCTATACAGCAGATCAAGTGCTTGAAGCAACCGAGCTAGATTTCTTGTTTTCTCTGCTTCTATCACTTTTGTGGGTTGTTTTTTGGGCGATGGCGAGGGAGGAGAGCTGAATGATTTGAGGAGGTAGTCTTTTGCAGATTTGGGCTCGTGAATTGGGAGGGCCGATGTGTGGGATTTTGAGACGCCGGGTGGGAGCGGATTACTGGAAGACCGGAGGGCGTCAAGGTCAAGCCCCCATAACGGTGGACCAGTATGGGGTCTTTGCTTCTGATCTCTTGCTTGACCTTGATTTTCATCACCTTGTATCGTTGATTGCGATTCTGTAGCCTGACTATGGCCATCCTCTTCCTGAACGATCGCCAAGTCACTCACCTTACTTCCCTCCGTTGAGTCGTAACCCCAGCGCTTCATCACACTAATTTCTCGTCCCATGATACGGACCTTCGGCTGCCCTTGACCCCATCCTTCGTCTTCTGCGGTATTTCCTTTCTCTATTCCTAAACTCTTGGCCTTGGTCTTGCTATTTGCACTAACCACAGCTTTGGCTAGGCTTAGTCGAGAAGAGAGCGGCTGTTCAGGCATGGTATATTTGAGAAGAGCGACGGCGAACGCAAGAACTAGAGGTGCCCGATTGGTGTAAATGGCTGATGCTTCTAGTTCCTCTTCATTGCAGGTGACTTCAGGGAGAGTAAGAGATTCCTCGATAGCTGCTGGTGTATCTTGTTCCCCTAGTAGAACTGTCTTCTTGCGTTTAGCTGGCGACTCTGATTGTGTGGCACTTGAAGATCTCTTCTTAGTGACCCGTTTGGCTGCGCTGATGATTTGTTTTGACCGTTTCTCATCAACAAAGATGGCCTGAACGACCGGTAGACTAGATTTCGCCAGAGTACTTGGACTGTAGAGTATTAGCAGCGCCAGAGAACTTGATTTCCTCTCGGTGTTTCATACGAGGTCAAGGCAGCCTTCTGTAGGTCTTTGATCTTGCCCATCGCGATAGGAAGAGGTATCTTTGCATCCTGAGACAGAAAACGCAGCAGCGCCTGAACGTCTCCCGCGGTCGCCATTCCGACTATGACCTACGTTCGGGATCGATGCCTACCTTATGTTGTGAAAGCGCCGAGGTGAAGCTTGACAGCGGAATGTTCCGCTCAAGCTTCAACAGTCCGTATGGGCTGCGCTAGCGATGTCTAAATGGCCAACTCCAAGGTCACCCGTACTTCCACTATTCTTCGTCTAACATTGGGTGTCGCCACTATGGCTGAAGACTCCAAGATAAAGGAGTTTCCAGATATTGGGTCGAAGCTCACTGCACCGACTAAGAAGTCGCTGTTCGAACGCCAAAAAGCTGAAGCCGAAGCAAAGCGCCAGCGTGAGCAAGAAGAGACAGCAGCAGTGTACGAAGACTTCATCAAATCATTCGATGATGAAGACGATTCTCGTCCATCAAATAACTCCTCGGTTAGGGGGGGATCAGGATCTGGGGGTGGAAGAGGTGCTGCATTTGCGGGTCAATCAAAACGGCATTTTTCTGGACCCGCTACCAGAGGCCGAGGGAGCAGTGGGCCAGGTAGCTTAGGGCCTCCGCCGCCGTCAATATCACGTAAAAGAGCATACGATGGATCCCAACCTGCACGGAAAGAGACAAATCAAGGGCTGTTTGCTTTTGAAGATTCTTCTACATATCCAGCGGATGCCAAGACTGCCTTTCAGACTTCCGATGATGAAGATATTACAACTCATCCAAGGGCGGCCGAAAGAGCTGCTCCGAGACCTACACTTCGATTGTCTTCGCTACCACCAGGGACATCTCCTGCGGTAATCAAGTCGGTACTACCGTCAAATCTCAAAGCTGAAGGAGTCCGGATCTTACCTCCTTCTGGACCAGGTACCTCAGATCGCCGATCGCTCTCAGCAATCGTCACCCTAGCGGAAGATACGCCTGCGGTTGACATTGATACCGCTGTTAGCGTTCTACAGAATCGATATATGGGTCGTGGCTTCTACCTGTCGTTGTCACGTCACCTATCCTTGGCTGCTGTAGACACAGAAATGCCGTCTCTTGGAACTTCATCTGCTACGTCTTCGCTACCATTTGGCGCTCGTCCTATACAGATTGGTCCTGGTACAAACTTTGGCCGAGCACAGCCATCAAATACTCATCGTGGTGGTTACGCTCCACCGCAGTCCTACGCACCCAGCTCAACACAGTATGGGAGAGGTGCTCCGCCAGTTACGGTTAACGTCACGCCCCCTTCTGATCTCAAACAGCTCAAACTTATCCACAAGACCGTAGAAGCTCTAATCGCTAACGGGCCAGAATTTGAGGCTCTTCTAATGAGCCGAAAAGATGTGCAAATGGATGGAAAGTGGGCTTGGTTATGGGATGCTCGCAGCGTTGGGGGTGTATGGTATCGTTGGCGAATTTGGGATGTTCTCACAGGAGCGCAAACTAGGATTCGGAGTAGGAAATCTTCGTCTTCGCAACGTCTTTTTGAAGGAGGAGCGCCTTGGGCGGCACCTGAAAAAGGCTTACCCTTCGAGTATACAACCCGGATTGAAGAAATTGTTTCAGACTCGGATTATAATTCCTCGGACGATGAAGACTCAGGCGATGAAGGACGACGTCGCTACTCCCACCACCATGGAGGTGCTCCACCTCCGGATGCTGCTAATTTAGACGGTGACGATCAAGCTTATCTTACTCCCCTTGAAAAAGCTAAATTGACACATTTGCTGGCTAGACTGCCTACAACAAATGCAAAGCTCAGAAGAGGGGATGTTGCCCGCATCACCGCATTTGCAATTCAACATGCAGGTGAAGGAGCTGAAGAGGTAGTACAGATAATTACGTCTAATGTTTTGAGGCCCTTTGCGTTCTCCAGCGCCAATTCCAACAAGAAGGCCTTAGGAGACGATCCAGCTTCAAAGGATGAAGAGGATGCGAACGAGGATGACAAAAAGACTGCCGAGAAAGAAGACACATCATCCTCCAAATTGATAGGGCTTTACATCATATCGGACCTCTTATCCTCATCTTCCACTAGCGGAGTTCGACACGCATGGCGCTATAGACAATTATTCGAAAATGCACTCAAGCAAAATAAAGTATTCGAAGGTCTTGGGCGGCTGGAGAAAACAATGTCTTGGGGCCGTCTGCGCGCCGAAAAATGGAAACGAAGCGTATGTAGTGTCCTTGGACTTTGGGAGGGTTGGTGTGTTTTCCCGCAGGCATCACAGGAGCATTTCGCCACGATTTTTGCCAATCCTCCGCTTACAGCGGCCGAAGATGCAGCCAATGCAGCGGCAGAAAAGGCTTTGGCAGCGGCTTCTGCTACTAAGTCGCGGTGGAAGACCGTTGATGAAAAGGCACAGGAAAGAGAGGCTCTTAGGTCTAGTGCCGATCAGCTAGCGCCGTCTGACGCCGGAGATCCTATGGATGTTGATGTGGATGGTGAGTCCATGGTTGACGACGAAGATCTTGACGGTGAGCCAATGGATGATGATGAAGAAGTTGATGGTGAGCCGATGGAGGATTCAGACGACAATGAGTTGAATGGCGACAAAGCGCCCCGTCTCGGATTAACTGCTGCGGCCGCACATGACAGCGGCCGCAGAGGAAGTGCGATCGAAGGAAAGCCTAAAGAGGTTTACAGAGGAGATTCTGTTGGATTTAAGATAGGCAAAGAAGTTGCTAGTGGAACTTCTAAGCATATCTTACCAGGAGGCCGAGGGAAGCGACCCAAAGCTGAAGATATGTTTGCAGATTCGGATGGTGAATGAGCTTTCGGAGCCCTGTTTACAATCAATAACACCATATTCAATCGTCCGGCGGTCTATTGTCCTGGGCGCTGAGCTTATTTCTCAAGTCATTCGGATACACTACTGCTTCTGTTGTTGTAGTAGCTTCTAGCTACGTATCTGCGTTACCCTGCAAAACTCACTTTCCTCTTATTGTTATTCTTGCTGTATGCCTGTCCTCATACACTGAGTTAAAGAGGGCTTTTTACTATCCCGTACGGTCTTGTTGTAGGCTTTGCAATAGCGGTAATGGACTAGGTTAATGCCAAGGGTCTGACAGTTTTTCTCCCTTTGTTCTCTCCGATAATATGTCTCCTAATTCTGCTAGACTTCTTACACGCGGAAGTCCTTCACTCTCATATTGATCATCTCGATCTAGCACCACACCAGTCCATCCTGAGGCTTCGGCCCCTCGAGCATCCTTTTCCAGATCGTCGCCGACATGAATATATCCACACTCTACATCTTCTTCTACATGCACTAGCTCTTTTGCTGCGTCAAATATCCTTCGATTAGGCTTTTCGAAACCTACGTCGTAACTCAGGATCACAAATTCGATATCACTGTCGTCCCTTGCTTGCCGCGCTGGGAAGTATGCTTCCGCATCACATTGATAACGTCGAGGGGTAACACGCGTATGAAGGCTAGAGAGAATAGGAAGGACGCGGTCATCGGAATTTGTGATGATGCCAAGAACAACTTTGGGTAGATTTGGGTTATGCCAAGATCTCTCTCTTGCTTCCCGTAGACTTTCAAAGAAAGGATGAACGTCGGGGAAGAGGGTGTAGCCCTCTGCAGAGCTGAAGCGGGAGAGAAGATCGGGTACAAGCTTTTTGGGTAAGGAGGAAGAGGCTGGGATTAAAGGGGAGAAAGTGGATTGGATAACCTGCTGGTGGTTAGAAGATTACGAGATTCTGTATTAGGCAGAACGCTTCAGCCATAAAAAGAGAGATTATAGGCCTTCAGAGCAAGCCGACGCGGCACTCAGCGTTACCAACAGTAGTACATGAGATGCGTAAGGTCATCAGTCTGAAGGATGAAGATGCTTATCAAACAATGCACCTTGGACCCTTGAAATGCTTACATTGGACCACCACTCAGGTGCCTCCATTCCCACCGCTCTTCCATAGTTGGGGTGTTCACCCGATTCTTTCTTGAACGCTAATGCACGAATCAGCTCTCAAAAGTTGCAAAAGGGCCACCCTCAAGTGTTCAGGATTACCAATGCGAAAAGTCGTTCCCACTTCCTCGTCAGTGAATCCCGATAGCCCATGCTTCCTGGCTACATAACCATATTGCTTGGCTATAGGCTCTCGGGGTGTGAACAGTGTACCAAATGCATCAACAGTCAGCACTATGGCACGTTTTTTGGCGGCCATCACGAATGTTTGTTTGCGAGGTAGCTGGAGTCTTTGATATTACGCCTCCAGCCGTGATGCTTTGAGCTCCACCGGGGCACGCCAAGTAAGCTCAGGGATGCAAAGTGGTGAAGGGTCGTGATTACTCCTAGCGCAGCTGATGAGTGTCACTAATGTCAGCCTTACATGCCTTATTGCTCCGAAATGGTCGACAACGGCGGCTAAAACCCTGAAAGTCGGTGAACCGAAAAGAGCAACACCAATTCGCTAAGCCTTATTGGTTAAACTCCGGTGCAGCGACTTGAAGCTGTTACTGTGTACTGTGCTCCGTAGAGAATCACAATCCGTGGTCTGCATTGCTGCCAGAACATCACTGAACAGTCAAGTCATTACTGAAGAGCTCCGATTGTGTGCTAAGAAGGATTGAAGCAGTTCTGATGCCTACGGAATAAACTACACATTTCCCCTAGATTCGCGTCCTCCAGGCAGGCTCCAATCTTATTTTGCGATAGCAGCGCTCTAGCTTCACCGTTGCACTTATTACCCCAGGCCCCCAGGTTTCTTCGACTGTTACTTTGCACCACACCTCCAGAAGCTCTCACTCTTGCAAACCTAAAGCGAAAAGAAAAAATCCCCAAACATAACCGCTTCAATCATTCCAATATGGCATCTCGACCACAAAATGTTGGTATCAAGGCTATTGAGATATATTTCCCAAGCCAGGTAAGTTTTCAAAGCTCCAGAGCTTTTACTAAAAACTCCGACGCTGGTCACGTAATAGTGTTTGCTCACGGTACTATAGTGCGTTGCTCAGGATGAGCTCGAGAAATTCGATGGAGTCGCTACTGGGAAATACACGATTGGTCTTGGCCAAACCAAGATGAGCTTCTGCGATGATCGAGAAGGTTTGGGCCGGATGCTATAGCCCATATTCATTGACCAAGTCTGACCTAAGATGAAATTAGATATCTATTCCTTTGCCCTTACGACCGTCTCCTCTCTTCTCCACAAATACTCGATAGACCCCAAATCAATCGGCCGCCTCGAAGTTGGAACAGAAACGCTTCTCGACAAGTCCAAATCCGTCAAGTCAGTTCTCATGCAACTTTTCGAGCCATCGGGCAATACCAATCTTGAAGGGGTTGATACGGTCAACGCATGTTATGGTGGCACCAACGCGCTTTTTAACGCTATCAATTGGGTCGAATCGTCAGCGTGGGATGGCCGCGATGCGATTGTGGTCGCTGGAGACATTGCTCTTTACAAAAAGAGCAATGCCCGCCCAACAGGCGGTGCAGGGTGTGTCGCCATGCTGATAGGTCCCGATGCTCCAATCGCATTTGAGCCGGGCAAGCGAGGCACGTATATGCAGCATGCGTACGATTTTTATAAGCCTGACTTGACTTCCGAATATCCTGTGATCGACGGTGCGTACTCTGTACGATGCTACACAGAGGCGGTGGATAATTGCTACAAGGCGTACAACGCTCGCGAAGCTTCACTCCGAAAGAATGGTCTTTCCAACGGCGCTCACGACGAGACTCCTGCTACACCACTAGATCGGTTTGATCACGTACTGTTCCACTCCCCAACATGCAAGCTTGTCGCTAAGTCATATGCTCGTCTGCTCTATAATGACTACACGGAGAACCCTTCGAATCCTGCATTCGAGTCCGTACCGTCAGAAATAAAGGATTTAGATTACAAGAGTTCGATTACTGATAAGACGGTCGAAAAAACCTTCATGGGTCTGACCAAGAAGACATTCCAAACAAGGGTTCAACCAGCTATCCAAGCGCCAACAATGTGCGGTAATATGTACTGCGCCAGCGTCTACAGTGCGCTAGTTAGTCTATTAAGCAATGTTACCAGTGAGCAGCTCAAGGGGAAGAGAGTGGGCGTTTTCAGCTACGGAAGCGGGCTAGCAAGTTCATTCTTCAGTTTCAAAGTCGTTGGTGATACGAGCAGAATGGCCAAACAACTGGATCTGCAAAACAGGCTAGATGCCCGACGGACAGTAGCACCAGAGGTTTATGACGAGGTTTGTAGCTTTTTGACTAGACCTTTTATTCGGTGAAGCTAACCAGTGGTGCTAGATGTGCGTACTGAGGGAGAAAGCACACTTGCAGAAGGACTACACGCCTAAGGGCAAACCGGAGACAATCACCACAGGCACTTACTATCTCACGAAAGTTGATGGCATGTTCCAACGACATTATGATATCAAGGCGTAATATCGCGTGGGATACGTCTAACAAAATGGAGGACGCGAAAAAGCTGGCGACCAGCAATCACCGTCTGGTACTATCCTTATTTGGTCGTCGCTACGACTTTGTAGATAGGTTGAGTGGCTTTTACAGAGCGATAGAGATGGCATAGCACAAAGGCTGCCCCATTTATTAGATATGAATTTATGCCGGGTACAACAACGCAGTTGTCGTTTCGCAATACTGAATGAATTGTTCCCTGGAAGCTTTTGAGTGGTCTTCTCTTCAGTAACTTCATGAGGCCCCCTCGGCTCTAGGACAGAACAGTGCCCTCGGTGTCTGTTCCAATTCATTGGCTCGGCATTCATGCGCCGAATGTATTGATAGTTGATACGGGATAAGAGACTTCTATACCGTAAAGAATACTCATTACTGTGGTCTCCATTGTTCGACTAGCTATGGCTGTGGAAGGAAGGAGAGGCAGGTAGCATCGCAAGGCTATTGAGAGCACGAGGGGCAGGGAGGTTTCGTATTTCTTTGGCGGTTGCAAGCCTTGCCGAAACGAACCGTTCCTTCGTGACAGGACTTTCTCTACTCCTTCAGCCTCACAGAACAATTCAACGACACTAAACGTCAAGTCTATCGTTAAAGCCCGCGATGATCATAGGACATCCCACGCAAATAATTCTCGAGTAGACTCATTCAGCTCAGACAATACGACTCGAAGCCTGAACTGGCTGTCGCCCTAGCGAAGACGAGCCAGAATGGCAGAACGCCAATCGTCGACATCATCACGCCCATCACGACATTCTCGTACCTCCTTTCGTTCCTCTAACCCCGATATCTTCAGTGATGAGTTTGCATTGGACCCATTCGAGATCTCGAATGAATTTAGATCGCCTTTACGAGAAGGCGACGGTTTCGCAAGTGTCGCTTCACCGACCCGACCGCACGACAACACAGAAAGATCAATAACCCAGCAGCATCTTCCGGGATCTATTCGCGGTCTCTCACGGAGGAGCACTGGGTCACAACGATTTGGCGGACGCAACTCTTTCTCATCCCGTCAAGACACAACCTCCCCACTTCCACTTCACTCCACAGACATCCCAAATGGCGCGTCCACACCCCACAGGTCAATTAGCAGCACTTCAACTTTCACCATGCCAAGGACGCAAAGCCCTTACCAAGGTGCGACGGGGCCTAGTCAGCCTTATGGATTATATCCTCAAGATATCGGCATTTCGAGAACACCAAGTACCGCTACGACTTCAACAGTCAGGATGCCAGAGAGGATATACACGGGACCAGTTGGGCCTACTCAACCTTATAGCATGTATCCTCAGAACACTGTACCTGAGGATGAAGTGAGCCCTGTTGACGGCATCACCCCTGCACCAGTTGGGTTTCCTGGCTTATCTCAAGATTACCGAAGACGTTTTGGGCCAGATGGTGAGGAGGTTGCTGATCTTGTGGGACCTGACGGCCACACAGAACAGCTTCCGCCATATACACGCTATCCTAATGATCTTCCCCCCAAAGACGCTATTCCCGCAGTACCACCTACTGCTTTGTCTGCCGTGTCTCCCGTATCTCCTGTCGCAGCCCAAGGAAACCATCCAGAAGCTTCGCAAGATACCCTGACAGCACAAGATACCCTAGTAGCAGCGCAATCGAACATTTCCGAGATCAGAAGTCCTGCGGTCGATGATAGCTCCACAGAGCTAAACCAGATACCTGCCAATGCGCCTGCCCAGCCAGATGAGAGTGGAAATTTCAAAGAAAGCATAACTGAGAAAAGCAAAAGGAGGGTGTGCTGGGATAGACTACCGATATGGGCCGTCGTATTACTCTTACTGGTGGTTGGTATTCTTATCGGCTCTGTGATTGGTGGCATACTAGGACACAAAGCTGGTCAGGAGAAAGCGACGGAATCTATACACTCTCTAGTAGCGCCACCACAGGCGGCAGTGTAAGTGTAAACGATAGATTTTACGAAGCTATGGCTAATACAAAGTCAGGGCGTCTACTGTGTTTGTTACAACGACTTCCCTGGTGGATGCGGTGCCGATTACCGCAACACCTTCAGATCTACCCCCTTTACCCACTGGTTCGTTTGCTCTTAAGCTTGGTTCCCCCATAGTCACCAAGAACTCCTGTTTGAGCAACAAAACCCAAGGCAGCGCTTGGCAATGTACAAACGGGACAGACCTCAACTTTGAGATCCTGCCAGGATGTCAATTCAACCTTCTTGGTCCAGATCCGAACGCGCCTATTCGATATGGGGCTCAGCCACCACAACTTCTGGGTCCTGCAAGTATGCAGCTTATGAACGACAGAGCTGGGCGGAACAAAGGTCCGGCTTTCTTCTTCCAGCAAGCATTTGACAAAGTTGTTGTGGTGAGGGAATCGGACTTCTCTGCCACAAGCAAGAAACGCTCTTTCAGCGAAACCGGAGAATATGATGAATTCGCAGCCCTTGAGGATCGTGATACTACGCCATATGGGTCCCCAGATCTCATCGCTACGCCGCCTAGCAGGCCTTGGTTCTGCTTCTGGAATGGCACGATGTTGGAAGGATTTATCTTCATCACCCTAGATTCAAATTCCATCAACGCCTCGACATCCGCGTCTTCGCCTGCATCTGATCAACCTCCCTTCGGCAGCAACCCTATCCCTTCTTTGACGAGTGCCGGCCCTCTAGGAGCATCGTCAACACCAGGCTCTTGGTCTAAGCGTGCTATGTCTCTACCCACAAATCTAGCTTCTTTCCCCAAGGTTATTAAGATCGAGGAGCGCCGTAACGCACAAAACCCGGTCCAGCCATATTGCCAGCAAATGCAAATATTATACACGAATATGCCAGGCAATCTTCGGGATTCGACGGGTCAGCTCATCAGGGTCAATCTGACGGAGAATGAATCGCTGCTGGGAGATTCGTTGATGCAGGGCCCGCCAAGCAGGCGGAGAAGCTGGCATCTTAAAAGAGACGAGGCTGTCGAGAGAAGGGACACGGCGGAAAGCCAATGTGGGTGTCAATGGCTGAGCTCGTGATGATGGGATGTGCTATATGGGTCTAAGAACAAAGCTTTTATCTTTTTGCATCACAAGGGAAATGTAGGGAAAACTGATATAGGACTTTGGGGCGCAACGCAAGCGAGTGGGAAGCAATGACTATTGATCGGTCTCTCTATATGGGCTTGCGGGTCACTTGGGCGTTTGACGATCTTGGGGTTTTTCATGCTTTCTGATGCAGTAGCAACACTGATGGCGATTGGCAATAAGCCGTGCTTTTTCACTAGAAGCACAATTGGGGAATCATTATGAACCTGATGTAACAAGCGATGGGTGTAGCCGCAGTCAACATTTCACAAATGTAGCCTCGTTAGTGCCGCTACATCTACTTTCCATATTAGCCCAAGGGACTTTTCATGGTTGCTCGGAGAGAATCATCTGGACTTGGACCTCACGTGATCAAGCCTACCGTACCTCTCCATCAACGTCACAGGTCAACAGCTCCAACGACACATCACACGACATAACACTTGAACAGCTGCAGACTGGATAACTTTTGGAGACTCTAAACTTTATCTCCTAGTGCTATCAGACTGCTCCCGAAAAGAGCTCGACAACGGAATTATCAAAGCTTCAGGCTTTGGACCTGAGTCGACGCCTGGGCTTTGCTAGCGTAGTAAGCCTTCAGCAGGCGAGTTCTGCGAACAGGTTTATGAGAATAGTATATTCAGCTACTGCACTCGTGCTTCAAGGCATCGCTACTGCATTGGCCTTCTCTTACGTTCCGTTCATTTGGCTGTTTCTCAGCCTATCTGCTGCTGAGGTCCCAACTCTGCAGTAGCCTCGTGGGAACGGCACAAACCCGTCCGGTCTCTGAGAATAAGAAAATGCCCTGTTTCAAGGGACTGGCGGTCAGCATTCACACACCAGAAGGCCCACTACCCGAATATTCTATACAGAAGCAGTCTAGATTCTCGCGGATCAGCTCCTATATACCAGTACCACCAGCGAAGATACCCGCAGATTCTCTAACCAACGAACCTCAGCAGTCAACTTTTGCTATCTCCATCACCCTCCTAACTCCAGGCCTCAACGTCCCTTATTCGCAACCAAAACCGACACCAGAAGACCCATACCCACGAGCGCGAATAGTGAGCGGTCTATCACAGCTATCGGGAGAGCGGGGAAGGTATTCGGGCGCTATTGGCCCGTATATACCCTTGACTACATCGCCAAATGAGACGATTGCTGCGTACATATATTTCGATGGTCGGGCCAAAGAGGAGGTAGCTACACTGTTACGGCGTGGGGAGGAGACTTGGGTAAATTCGCGATGGGTCGGTATACCTGAGTTAGAAGGTGGAGGTCTTGCGGAGCGAGAGTTCCTTTTTCGAGAAGTAGGCTTGGAAAGATGGCTCAATGGGCTGGACCTGGAAGGAAAGGACACTGCGGCCAGAATTGAGAGGAGGAGACAAAAGATGGAGAAGAAGCGACGAAGGAGGAAACAGCGTCGAGGAAGTGACGACGAGGCCGAGTCTTCCTTGTTGGGAAGCAAAGATCGGTCAAAGAGAAACGTTCTCCGGTATGGTGCAGACGAGCGATCGCCCCTGGAGCAGATGTCGGATGATGACGATGAGCTGTTCTCGTCAGCTTCAGATTCGGACGACGATCCAATACCAGAGTCGACAGGGCAGATCAAAGTAGCGCTGTTCAGGGTGCTCGCATCAGGAGAAATCAAGCGAGGGGAGTACTCACCGCAATTTGACGCCCACGATGACGACGAGGAGTCAGTCAAGAACTCGGGAAACGGAGCAAAGAGCAACGGAGAGAGTACAGAAGCAGCCGAAGTTGATCATACAACGAGTTTTGCTAAGCCAAAAACGTTGGATCCCAAGTCCATCAGTACCCAAACTGTTACAGGTATAGACGGGCCAGATAAACCATTCGCTGTCTTTACGTTCCTTTACCGAGGTGAGAAGCAGCTCCAAAAAATGGGCATACTGTCAACTCCGAAGTCCCAAGACAAACCTACAGCAGCGACGGCGAAACGAAGATCGGTGAAGACGGATTTTGCTAATCTGAAGCCGCTGAAGCCTGGCGGAGCACTAGGATTTTCCAACTTCCGTGACACGGATACACGGTCGACGTCATCTAATGCTAAAGGCAAAGCTATAAAGAAAGAATTCAGTGATATGGATAGCGATGAGGAAGATGACGATACGGTCATTGTCAAGTCAGAAGAAATCGAGTCGCAAGATGCTTTGAATGGTTTGCTCTCGCCTGAGGATGCGAAGCGTCAAGGGGAGTTAGCCGAAGGAGTCCAGAAAATCAGGGTAAGGTTTCCACCCCTTTTCGTTCTGATCAGTGATTGACAAGCTACCTAGCTAAAACGACAGCACTCTTCCGAACCTCTGAACGCAGGGTCTCCAGCCACACGGAAGTCTCCAGCTTCCAATACGCCCACAGCTGGAACCACACCTCCAAACGCTTCGATCCTTTCAACCCCACCCACGTTACTCACTAACGCTTCATATGATCCTAGTCCTACCCTTTCTCTAGATTCTATAATAGGTAGCCCAATGAAAAAGCAGAGAGCCAGTCTGTCAGGACTAGATGATGAGGCCATGAGACAGAGGTTGGGGCTGGGATTGTCAGGGGTCACACAAGATACACTACCGCCAATTGAGCAGGGAAAAGCCATCAAGACGGAGCCTGACGAGGATGAGGAGCTGTGAAGAAAGTCACTGTACGGATGTTTCGATCACAGTGGGGATCATGGATTGAGTTGAATGGAGATAGTGGGGACTCGCGGAATACTTTAGAACAACAATCTGCGACGGGCGATGCGTGCAATCATTTTCCGGAGTATGGGAGGGAAGTTTCCCAGCAATTTAGAATAGTGGACATTCACGGCGTCGTGGCTGCCAATGGTTGAGTCTCTTGAGGCTATGGGGCTTCACAAGCTCGATTGGAAAGGCGAACATGTGCATATACCATAAAATTCAAGAGATCCTTGATTACCACGAATACTATCCATAAGACAGGTATAAAGAGCCTGTATCGAATTCGGTTAGACTCGCATTGCCGCTAACTGAATCCAGAAGCAGCCATTTGCTTACTAAGCTACTCCGTAGCGTGTAACGTTGCCAAGCAATTTAATTTCTTGCATCTTCACCACCATTGCACAAGCATTTTCCTCCGTTTACTTCCTCAATTATCCAACCTTTCCATAGCATTGACAAGTATCATACCAAGAGTAACCGGGTGACAGACTTACAGCTTTGAGCACCTATCCTACTCCGCTAAATATCCAAAACTCAGCATCAACATGCATTCTCTCACGCTACTGTTTACCTCCTTGGTCGTAGGATTTGCCGTCGCGCAGAACTCCAGCAACGTCAACCTCGCAGGAGTGGATCTCACCACGAAGAGTACGTGATGATTCAAGCGCTGTGGCCCTAAGGCGATGCCTTCTGAGCAGTACTGATTTACTCGCAGACCAATGGTGTCAAGGACAGCGCAATAACTGCCCGCTTCTCTGCGGTGGACCAGCAAACCTCAAGCCCGGTAACAACACCTGCAATGGGGTAAGAGCTTACTTCTTATGACTTCCTAACCTATCATTCGAATTCATTTCCTTGTTCACCCCCATCCCTTGGCCGTCTTGGGAAAGGAACTAACCTCAATCTAGGCCGACATTCTAAACTACCAATGCATCTGCAATAACGGCACCGCACCCGCCATGATTGCCAACTACACCGATACCGTCCCAAACCATATCTGCCAATATCAATTCCAGCAGTGCCGCATCCAGACTCCTGGCTCAACAGCTTGCGCAGATTGCGGTAAATTGTCCCCCACCGACGCACCCAAGATAGACGCTGCTGCGGCATCTTCTTCTAGTGCTGCAAGTTCTTCGTCTGCCACCGCCAGCGCATCTTCTTCTGCGGCAGCTCCTGCCTCTAGTACGAAGGCTGCAGCGCCGAAATTGGGTGCTGAACATGCAATTGGAGGTGCTGCTATGGGCTTGTTGGCTGCCATGGGCATGTTCCTATAGGTTGATGGAGTAGGGACAAGATTATTTTCGAGATTGCTTCCAGGGTGATGTTGGCGCAGCTTAGATGCTGCGTTGGCAATTTGTTTGCATGTGCGTCGGCGGTTTGGTCATGCGGCAGTGTAAGCTCGACTGGAGAGTTTTATGGTTCTTGTTACTCTATAGCGACTCGCATTACGCTTGAGCAATAATACTTGTGAAGCATTAAAGAGGAGTTGGCCGCGTTTTGTTTCAGCAGGTACATAGTCCAGAGTCCCTCTTAATCATCCGTTGTGCGATTGATGTTTGAATGTAATCCTGACGTTTGATCTCTACTGCCTGGGGCCGCTCAAGTGCTCGGAACCGTCTACGATCATGTCAATTTACTATTAGTCCGCTTTTGTATCTCAGCCCCGTGTCGTCGGCGTCCAGCTCGGTATCGTGTACCTCAGGAACCTCTCATTCTCAGAAACACTCAATGTCCACAATAAGATAACAAACACCCATCAAGCTCGGAACCAAACGGGAGCGGCATCAAATCATCCTACCTAGTATACATTTCTATTCGACCCCGGTCTGAAATCCGCTATCTGCTATGTCTCTTTTATCTCCTCCCGTCATTGAATTTTTTTCTTCTTTCTGACATTTTTGGCAGCGTCGTTAGGGGGTTTTGAATCCCCATTGGGCAATTCAAGCGATCCTTGGGGGAATTATGGTTTTTGTTACAACCTCCCTTTCTTTACATCCACCAACCCCCCCCATCTTTCGTCCAGAAAGTACGCCGTCACAGAGAGACGGGTGGGATAGTGGTCCGGCCATGGAACTACTGTCAGGGCTCTGGCGAATCTTGCAGAGCAACGTTGCAATAAACCACCAATGACACTTTCTCGTTCTTTAGGTATACTAAATAAAAGCGCTGTTGGTGTCGGAGCAGGACTTACCGCAACGGGGTGGGGGGTGGTAGAGGTAGGTTGGGACTGCGGGGGTTGGAGTTCTGGTTGAGGTTGAGGTTGGGTTTGGAGGTTGGAGGTGCGAGGTTTTGCGGATAGCTGGTTTGATGTGTTGTGGATGTGGGGAGGATGCTGTTGGTGGGTGGGCGAGGCAGCGGGGGAGGTTTGTGAGGTTTCCTTTTAGGGAATCAATGTTGCTCCATTCGTAACAAGGAGATTTTGGGGAGCGGGGGGGCGGCTTTGTGCAACGCAAGCGGTGAATTTCTCGATGGCATTGAGGGAAAAAGCGTTAAAACCCCTTTTGACTTGAAATAGCAGGGATTTCATGACTGGAAATACCTGGCTACGGGACCTCTATATCTTGGGGAGCTGGGACGATTAGAAGAGCAAAGGGGAAGGTGTTATGATCTCAGTGTACAGTTACTAAAGCTCTCTCTTATCTCTCTGATGCTCTCAGCGCCCATTTTTATCGAGAGGACTTCGTACTCGGGTTTCGCTAAACGCAATCTACTGTATCCCGACACAACTATACCAACGCAGCCTTCGGAACCAACGCAGCGCAGCCTTTCATCTAAATTTTTTTGTTCTAGGCTTTACTTTTCGTTGAAAAGCCACGTGCGTCTCCTGGAGCGAAGGATTGCAGGAAAGGTGGGAGGCGTTGGATAGCAGATGCGGTGGATTGGTTGGGGCATGGGTTGGGTGAGGAGATAGGGGGTGTGATTGTTGTGATGGTTGGGTGGTCGGTTGGGGTGGTCGGGATGGGAATGGGAATGGGGAAGTGATACTAAAATGCATCAGAGCAAGTTTACAGAATTGGGCTGAGGAGCATACATAGTACTGATGACTTTTCACTTCTTTTATCTATTGTGCTATGGTTGTAGTGCGATGCTAAAATGTACGATGAGAGGTTTGGGGATGTGAGGTTATAGAAGATATAGGGGGTTCTGTGATATTGGAATGAAACTCCGTGCTTCGATTATGCATTGGTGAAGGTTGAGATATGAGAGGTGGAAAGGAGTAATAGACGTGTGAGGATAAACGTTTGATTGATGTGCAGGAAAGAAGTGCGTAGTTGGAACGGGGAAGGGTGCGGTGAGTGGGTGGAAAGAGGTTTACGTTGAAGGATCGATGGTTCGAAAAGTTCGACGTGGATTTTTGTGTACATGAGCGTTGTATAGAAATGATGACTTTAGTAACCTCAGGAATCTTGTACGGACATTGATTGACTGACGACTGTTCAATCGTGGCACCTGCACTCTCCTTTGCAGCCATTGAATTATTCTCTCTCCTTTGGTCCCGAGTCAGAGTCTATAACTCGAAGGACTGCGGCACGAAGAAACAAAAGCCTAGCAGGGTCAACTTCATTGGTGCCACGCAAGTTGTAGTAATACTTCTCTTTCCTTGCAGAAGTTTTGTTCGTTGCAATGGTTTCTGCATGTGTTCACGTTTGTGTTATTTGATGATCTGATAGACAGGATTCTCGCTCGATAGTCTGCTGAGTAGATTTAGTTTGAAGGCTTCTGGGTACAAGATGGTTAGTGCACTCAAGAAAAAGGAAACCTCATTGATATTTTTTGCATACATCTTATCTTGAAAATTGAAAAAAAACTTATCTTGAGTTAGAGATCTATTTGAAAGAGAGGTGTTGCATGCTGACTCATTCGTAGTGTTCTAAGAAAATTCTTGCTCGTACGTGGTTGTGTCCGCCAATCAATATACTTCTTCGAAAGTAATATGCCGATGGGGATCCCATGGCCCTATTCGGAACCACCTTTGGTGCTCTACACACCAGAGTGTTCCTCGTATCGCCAAATGCTCATATGTTCCGAAATCACCCCAACTTCTACGTTCCCAACGCATGCGCCGCATCCCTTCAACCTTGAAACATCCCCTGCGTTGTAGTTCACGAAATAAGGCAAGATCTTGGTCAATGGTTGGATCGCTGGTTTCGGGATCAAGAGGCGGCAAATTCGCTCCATCGACCAGAAACATTTGGTATTGAAACGAATCCGCATTGTCATCGAAGAAAAGGAGATGAAACAAGGTTATCGTGGATTTACTGGCTCAGCTTCGAGATCTTATAGCCTTACAGCATTATGAGACAGGCTTCTCGGCTTTTAAGGCTTTTGATCATGCAAAAGAGAACGAGTGAAGGATTCGAGCCTTGTCTTACTTTCTGGCAATTACATACCTTTGTCAGAAAATCAAACATCAACAGCAGACTGTTTCTCTCACTCTCCCTGTAGGCTTATGCAGAACGATCTCAACAATAGTTGGTGGAATATAATATCTGCAAGGCAAATGACAAAAGTGAACGAGCTTTCCAGATATAATGAATGGTGAGTACGAAGACAAGAGGTAGGAAAGGAAAGGAATTAGTCTTCAAGTAGCCGTTTTGCTTCTGTTGGAGTAGTGGTACTAAGCAGACGAGAATGTAACCCTTGGTGGATGGGCTGGGTTGTTCCTCACAACAACCAAGGGGTTTAAGTGTGGTCAAAATAGGCCAGTGAGCAATACGCCGGGAAGAGTAGTTCATCCGCAGTTGTCTAGTAGGCGTAAATGACAAGAGACCGACATGATATTTCATGATCGGTGGAATGGATGTTGGAGTCCATTGGTTGGATGATTTAGCAGGATCCGTTGTTCATATTAGAGATTCATATTCTGTCCTGTCCCTCGAAGGACCATGTTTACAAGAACATGAAGGCTGAACTGTAATGGCATTCAAAGACTTGGTAGTCCTGAGATTTCCCGGTTGAAATCTCTTGCAGACTTAAAGCTTTGGTTGCAAATGGATGCAAAGGTGAAAGAAGGTACGTACGGATTGGAGGACTTGAGCCATATCGATCCGTCTTCTGTGGCGCATGACCTCGGCGTCCAGGACCCAATATTGTACATTTTGCCCACTGTATTTCCCAGTAAAGCGTGCAGAATGAGGTCTAAGCCACAGTGACCAACTGTCTTTTGATGTAATACTCTATATCCGTGGGTAGTACGCGCATACTGAGCTCCAGATTCTTCTGGATCTGGGCAGTGGCATCCACATACCGTACTACTGCTCGGAGAATGTGCTGGCACTTGTAAATGGAGCTGCAGGCCGTAAGGATACTTGGGAAAGCACTGCTACTGATGACTAGCTGGTAGGGCTGGCCATTGTCGTACCTAGGTAGTGACGCTAATATGTAGTCCGTCTGCTAAGGTACCTACTCTATCTTCCATCTTTCCATTTTGTCAAACAAAGGTCTTACATGAATTCTGCTGACTTCAAATTCTGTCGTGCATTTGGAATGTCCATTGAGCTGCTACGTCTGATGCATGTACAACATTGTTGGATGACTTTCGTCTCTCACAATGGACGAGACCCGCTCAACCACAGGTCCTGATTCAAAGGGATACAATGTCTCAATCTCTAGATCTTGGCTTAACCATCGGCAGGCTACTTCTATCAGTGGTATGAAAGAGCCCGCGAATTTCCATAATTGGTAGGTTAACATTCGCCTTCGTATTTCTAATTAAATTCCTGATCTCTTCTCAGATCATCTTTCATTGTGGTTTGCTGCCGAAATCTTCAAAGTCCAGCAATTAAATTCCATCTCAATTGCTATACCTTGGTCCTTCAGAATTGTTTACAATTAGGTATAGCCAAAGGGTCAAGGCCAAGAGCTCAGTAGAACACATGGAGAATTGCCGTCCAGGAGGCCATTCGAACGAAGCATACAAGAGACATGGTGGCAAGTTGACCTGCGGATGCACGCCCAATTCAATGGACTCCCAACATCAACCTGGTTCACATCACTACACTGATCTAACATAACTCATGATAGCGGAACATACCCTGGTCTAAATTCGTTGGCGAGAACTAGCCTGGAAATAGTTCTTGGAGTCTGGATTTACCAACCTGAAATTGTCAAGTCCCAAAGCAACGGCGGCTGCTGGGTAACCTTAACACTCTCCTTGAATGAGATTATCCGATATGCTCGACTATATGACAAGCTCTTCTTCTTTGGCACCCTTCAAATAAACACAAGCACTACTAGGTGTAGCATTGCTGGACCCGTATCTAATAAAGCGGAAACAACTTCTGGGCTGTACAGAAGCCCCTTATCTTTGTGATAAGCACAACGAAATACACCGCGTATTTGTTACGATCGATCCAACTCCTTCAGACGGCTCAACTACTTCAACTGCGGCGGAGCGTTCCCAGTCTATACTTAGTGTATTACTAAGTGAACTCTGTAACACTTTCCTAATGATCTACGCTTGCAATGCCATTTACCTGTCCGGGAACACATTTACTTCCATAGTTTTCTGGCCACGGCATAGCTTTCCAATATCCGCTTTCTACTGTCTTCAAATTGGCAGTATCAGATTGTGGCTTCGGCGTCAACTGGAAAGTTGCTTTAGAATCCTCTATCGAGCAGGAGACGACCGCTTTGGAAAGAACCATGGATGCAACGTCTTGTTTGGAAACGAGATTGCAATACAAGGGAGCTCTTAAAGGAAAAGCCTCGGGAGAGATTCCCAAAAGATCTGAATCGTCGACGCGTATGACTTTGAAGCTTTGAATATTTGGAAAAGGAAAATTCGCAGTGGTTTATGATCGAATTCTTTTTAGTAAGCCTCTCTATTCTGGTTATAGCTGACTCCTTTATCGAGATGATCGGAAGATTCGCTGCGGTACTTGAGAATAATTGTTGAAAATTTGTCCTTTTCTCAAGCGGTGTTAAGTGCTTTCCGTCCGATAATCTATGGCATCGATTTCTTTCCCTAATGATCTACACTTTTGCACCTCGAGAATCAATGAGAGCTTGAGCTTACAGACCAAGATTTAGGCCATAAGTCCTCTGACTCTGCTTCTTGGACTTCGCAAGTCGAGCGCTCTACATTTCGAAATTAAACAAAAATAGGAAACTCCAATTCAGACCACAATCTCCTAGCCCTCCACGAATCTGACAGGTGGCTTGTGCAAAATGCCGCTCGCGATTTGAGACGCCCTACGTGTGGGATCTCGATTTGTGCCCCTTGCTGAACTTCACATCGACTCTCACTCACGCAATTGAGAAGCTACTCAAGTGGGACTTCGCTTTTTGCTCTGGCTAACTCCATCATGGGTGCTTACTCACGCAAGTGAGAAGCCAGCCCAATGGGCTTTTGATTGAGGCCTTTGCCAAGCACCGCATGAACGCCCACTTATGCCCGCCCGGCCGAAAAATGCTTCAGTGCGTATAAATCAGCGCCTAGTCCACCTTGTGGAAGGAGAGATACCAGAGATGGTACACTCATACTACCCAGTAGAGCTCAACACCCAAGAGCCTGCTACCCATGCCGACAACGTCACCTTGCCAATCGCCTGCTATGATCTGCTTCTCAATCCTGATGAGGTTCGGATCAACCACACCTAATTTATTGCTAACTCTTGTACCCTCTTTCACTCCTAGCTTTCTATAAACCTGCCGCGCTTGAACACAGATATAATTGTCTGCTAGGGTGCAACTCTTGCACAATAGTTAGGCTCATGGTTCCTTTCTTTCCCAACGCCCTCCTTGATCTTTCAGATGAGGGTATTGAGCGATCAAGAAAAGAACCAAGGTTCGAAGATACGAGTGTTAGATAAGATTTTCAGTGGGTTATCTGCTTTCTTCGGGTGTGACATGAACATACCTCTGTACAGTACCAATCCCACGCTCGTGGTATTACTCAGCGCTGGTTTTGCCTGCATTAAGCTAGGACCAAACTCGCAACACATGTCCGAATTAAGGCTACCGGGGCGCATCTCAGCCTGACGCATGACATCCGTGGGTATCCTGTGGACAGGCTACAATAGACGTACTGAGGTATCGTTAGAGTTCAGAGTACAAGACAGACTTCACAGTGTCGCTAGAACTTTTTGGCCCGCTGTATTCGAATGCCCTAAATCCTACGAGGCGTCTTCCATTTCCTCCACATCTTTCAATGAGCGGTGGGTTGTCTTTCTGCTTTATGTAGAGATTAACCATACAATCGCAAAGTTATTCATGTACAACACGACGTGCGTCTTACGGCCCTTGTGTTCCTTCATTGGTGTACAATTCTCTTGCTTCCCCATAGGCTATACATCTCCAGCTGAGAAGTATGCTGATCTTCTTGATATTCTGGATCCCTCCGAACGTGCCACATGGAAGTTCCTGCAGCTTCGCCTTAAAGTGGGGTCGAAGATCAAGTCATCGTGTAACACAATCCTCATCTTCTGATCGAACATTTACTCACGCCATGCAGGATCGTCTTCTATCTGCGTTGAATTGAAGTAAAATATCAACGGCACGAACTTTTCTTTTCAACTGAGGCCAGGCTATATCTCTCACGTCAATGCGGACCCCATGAGACTTTGAGTTACCATTTTCGTCTCTTTCGCTTGGTGCAGTTTTTTGCTCAGCCTGATCACCGTTAGAGACCTTTACGGTTTTGCGGAGTTCCGTTTCTTCAAACCTATAATCATCCCATGGAGTTAAATGCCGCCCAAACACTGACAGAGGACAATTCGCATACTTTGAGTACCGTCGCTCTTACTTTGATCGTTCTAGAAACTACTGCTGTAGCTGTTAGATTTCTTTCGCGATATTTATCGAAAGCCGGGTTTTGGTGGGATGATTGGCTAATTTTAGGCGCATTGGTACGTCAAAGCCCATCGGATTCGAGGCCAGATAATGTCTGATATGCTATATGTAGCCCTTGATCATTGGTGTCAACGTTTGTCTCTTTATTCGTATGTACAGTATTTGCCTCCAAAAATTGATGTTCACCCGATTGACCACCCCTCTAGATGCTGCTCACGGTCTTGGAAAACATGCAACAGCCGTTCCTGAGGGATCAGCCTACTTCTTCGCCGTTCTCTACCCAGAGGAGATATTGTACATAGTCGGCTTCGCACTGGTCAAATTGTCAGTCCTCCTGTTCTACCGGCGCATATTTCCCGGACATCGCTTCAAGCAAGCGCTATGGATAGTCACTTTCTTGGTCGTGGGCTGGGGAGTCTCGATGACCTTTACGTCGGCCCTTCAGTGTATACCGATCCGCAAGTCGTGGAATCCCAGCATACCGGGCAAGTGCATCAACCTTCACGCCTATTACTTTGGACAAGCGATACCCAACTCTATCACCGATGGGATCATACTGTTACTGCCATTGCCTTCACTGTGGAAATTACAGGTGCCCAGGTCTCAAAAAGTTGCATTGATCGTTATCTTCTTCCTTGGCGGCTTGTAAGCCTCGAGTTCCAACACGGGCGCACGAGGTTTTACTTATTATGGATCGCAGCGTGGTAGTAATGTCCATCGTCCGCCTGACCACGTTCGTCCACTTGGGTGGAAACACAGACAAAGACGTTACCTGTAAGCCAAGCTCGACCAACGATCCCCTCAATCAAAAAGCCCATCCCTAACCGACCTAACAGGGAACTACACCTTCCCCTCCATGTGGTCCTCCGTCGAACCAAGCATCGGCATCGTCAGCGCCTGCCTCCCAAGCATGGTCTACCTCTTCAAGAAACTCGTAAGCTTCTTCACCCCACCCAGCAAATCCGACCCAAGCAACAGCCACGCCGTGCCGAAACGGTGGTCGCGCAGGAAAACCAGCGAGAGGAGTTTCGTGCAGCTGCGCGATGATCGCTCCCGCCCCGGAGAGGCTTATAGCGCTGCAGTGCTGTCGTACAATACGGCGAAAGGTACCGAGGGGGATGAGGTGCCGCTTGGGCGGATCTTTGTGAGGAGGGATGTGGAGCTGGAGTATGCTTGAAGGGCGTTTGGGGTGGAGGGTACGTGTGTCTGAATTAAGTTCGTTAAGACAAGCTCTTTACACTCTTATCTGTCGGTATCCCTCCGCTATATCCCCTTTCCCAACGCACAAAGCAAGAGCACTCGCGCTTTGGCTTCCTCGAGAGTCGGGGGATTGATATCACTATTCGGGCAGGAAGCTTACGAGTGGCGCTCTGTGATGTAACTGTGCTGCGATGGCGAAGTGAGGAGCTTGAGTTCATGGATGAAAGTCTCTTCGCGTCGCTGGGAAGACTGCAGCGAGACGCTGGGGTGTGCGACAGTGGATCGATGGTTAGGCATGAAATAAACGGGAATTTTAGTGATAGTTCTAATCGTTACTCTGAGGGTGGTATTAAAAGCTGTGCAAGAAGAAGAAGAAGAAGAAGCGGTTGTGTACGCGTTTGAGATAATTTGTTGACTTGCCAGGCGTGCACTATCCGTGCTTTTGTCAACCTCAGAAGCTCCTCGACACTTTTCTCCGTTCTATAAACTCCGATGCCCAAACTCTACCAACCCACTACACCCATCGCTAGAGAAAACAATCACCTCCCTGCCCACTTCTCCAGCCCTCTAAAAGCCCCCCCCTTCCCCCAAAACCAATCCTCCTTTCCCTCCTCTCATCAACCAATATTTCTTAGCCAGACTCCCCATAACAGCACCAACTTCGCCAGCTTCTTTGGCGTAATGACCCGCTAAATCGTCCAGGCCAGAACGCCCCCACACTCCCCCATCCCGGCCCTCCACAAGCATCCTCAATTTTCTCACGCGAACTTCTCCGACGCGTATAGAATAGAAAGACGCACTGGGCGTCCGAACCGATCCGTCCCGGAGTTCGACACCGGCTTCGTGGAGCTACCTATACGAGGGTGCCAGGCGTGGGACGTGGGCGTACGAACATGTCCGGGCGCTGGAGGTGAGTGGAGGTGCCGGATATCGTTCCAAGCTTGGGGAGTGAGAGCTCTATTGTGCCCGTTGCGTGGGTTAAGAGCTGCTTCCTCGGGCCAGGGGAGGGAGAGCGACAGTCGATGTTGGCGGGTTGGGCCTTGGGAAAAAAGCTTGATGGGGGGGGGGTGGACGAGGTGTGTAGTAGGCTTTTAAGCCGTGCTTGTGTGTGCATGGGATGAAAAAGACGAGGGCGTTTTGTGGGTTTCTAGATCTTGGCTGGGAAGGGAGGGATGTTGGGGTCCGGCGAATAGTTTGGTGGAATTGGCAGCTTTCTGCGACGCGGGCGCTCGACGAAGCGCGCGGTCTTGGCGGTGATTTCGACGTCCGCTTCCGGGAAGTGTAGCCCCGGCGCGCGATGGTGCGCTACAAGTCCCGCGGTGCGGATGTCGGGGGCTCCTGGTTTGGGAACGCATGGAGCAGAGGAGAGAGAGAGCGGAGGGTGTTTGCCATGTCGAGGGTTGTGGTGATGCTGTTAGGTAAGGAGGAATTGGAGCTTGGAGGCTTTGGGAGATGTGGACGCGGCTGTTGATGAAGCGTAGAAAGCGAATGCGCAGTTCAGAATGGTTAGGAGCTGCGAGAGAGGGCGAGTTAAAGGTCGTCGCCGGTGGGGGGGCTGGAGATGAGAAGGAGGGGTTGGAGGATGTTTGAGCCGTTGAAGATGTAAATGCTGGTGAGGACGGCATTTCTGAGGTTAAAGAGGTTGGGGGAGGACATGGTAGGATGGTATGTGGAATAGGAGATATAGAGAAACCACAGATCGCAGATGAAAAATTGAACTAGTTGAAGTGCTGCTCAAATCATAATACTAAGCATTAGAGACAGTCAGACAGACTAGGATTGTAAAAAGGCCTTCTATTCAACTAAGGTGAAAACTTGTCAGTTCCAGTGCGTATATACGAGTGAGCTCTTTGTAAGTACGAAGATATCAATGTGACTTGCGAGGTAAGAGCAGCGGACCATCATCGTAGCATATCCGCGATGATAAGGACAAGACGGATGATCGCATCCTCTCCCTGGCGTCATGCACGCAATTACGCACCGTAGTAGGTAGATGAGGTATCGTAAACCGTGCATGAACTCGTAGATCGCTTAAGCTTCGTGGCAGGTAGGTAAGAGAACCCGCGGAAGAGCGAGGGCTGTAGGAGAACTTTTGGAAAAGGATTTATGGAATGGAAGTTGAGGATATATTTGATGTTTCTGGGGCTTCTTCCTTGCGCCATGTCCCGATAATAATACCTTGCTTAGAGCATAAGAAACTGTGATTATCAGCCAACTCTTCATCAGTTGCCCAGACTGCTGTTTTTTTTTTTGAACGTTCCAATACTTGAAGTGTTCGGGCATAGGCTATGGTAAATGGGCAGGAGGATTGATCAGAGTCTTTGAACGACTGACTGGTGATAGCACACGCGTAAAGGGGCGGGGATGTAGGCGAGGTCGGTGAATACTTCATCGCACACTGTGAGAAGATTAGGATGTTCTCGCAATTGGAAAGAACGCGCATCCGAACGCATGAAAAGCAAAAGCGAATAAATGAAAATTTCCTCTATAACTTGATAGAAGAGACAGGCGCCAACATCGAATCCATGACAATGTCTCAAACACCAAGTGACAGTATTCATCAAGCATGAAGCCCATCGCTCCCCTAAGAAGAAATGTACTGCTGATTCTGATGTACGAGCTAACCCTAGCTGAACCGATTGAATGTTTCTACCGCGTCCGCGAAGGCTGAGTCTTCGCAAAAGAACAAGACGTATCGTACACATAGGAAATTGCACACAACAAAGAAAAACATATCCCACCGCTCCTGTGCCTTTTTGTGCCATGGTAGAACAAGCCACGGTAGGCCAATGCCAAATGCCAGCCCTAGGAATCAGCATCGAACGCGGTAGTGACGACACATGTAAAGAAACAGAATTGCATCTAGGTCCGTTTTCACCATGCCTCCTTTTCCCACCTTCCCTATCCCTTAGCCAGCGCCACGATAGCCGATCCGTTCACTTCTTGCTTCTGGTCCGGCTGCCAATACCGGTGCCGTTGGGTGCTGTCCTGGGCTTCTTCTCCTTCTTGGCCTTCGGGGTCGAGGTCGCGCCGCCCTCCTTTTTCGGCCTGCCTCGGGGTTTCTTCTCCCCATCATCCGCCTTCTTCTCCACCTTCTTCTCCGCCGCCTTCTTAGGAGCCGCCGCGCCGCCCACCTTCTTGGGTCGTCCGCGCCCAGCCTTGGCTTTTTTTGGTGCCTCTTCGCCCTCGGGCTCGTCCTCCGCGGCGCGCTTTTCGCCAGTCTTGGGCGGGCTTTCGACCTCGCCGTTGGCTTCCTCGGCCTCTCCGTTTTCGGCGCCCTCGGCTTTCTCTTCGACAGTGAGCTCGGATTGCTTTTTGACTACATCATTGCCGGGACGCGCAATGTGAACGGCTGGGTTTTCGGGGTCACCTTTGCGCTTAATGGTGTTGCCGCGTTTGGACTGGACAGAGACTTCGCCATCGGCTTTCTTCTCGACGACCTCACCGGAAGGTTGAGCGCCGCCATAATTCCACGAGACTGAGACAGGTATTAGCTTGGCTACGGGACGCGTCGAGTGCAATTGAGAGTAAGAGAATGCGCGCGAAGCTATAGGGGATGCACAAAGTCCAACTAGGTTTAAATGATGCGTAGGAGTTCGAGATACACGTACCTTTGTCACCAACTTGGGGTTCTTCGCTGGCCATTGTGGATGTAATATGCAGCCGGTAAGATAAATCGGTTGGAAACACGCGTGTGTGTAATAGATAGAATCGCACAGATGGGGCGATCGTGCGCGTAGAAATTAATGGTTGATGGGAGTTGGGGGTGGTGGTGAGGAAAATAAGTGAAGAGAGGTTGTTGTGAGCTGATGCTGCGCGAAACAGGAGGCTGGGCCTGCACAATTCGTAGCGTCGGCGCTAGTACGGAGAGGACGATCAGCCCTGTTTGGCAACAAGAAGCGAATCACGTGCTACTGTACTCCGTATCAAGAATCATATCATTGTGGGCAAGAAGTTCCGAGGGGATCGTACCGAGAAAGTGACTGAGTCTCACCATAAATTTGGCCGTGTCTGGTGTTGCTAGAGCAGCGAGATGTTATGAGGTTTCTTTTCTGAGCATCGAGATGCAGCGGACCAAGTATAAAACCAAGAGACAATTCAACGACATCAAGACATTAGACCTGTCCGGCGTCTTCCAGGCCCTTTTCAAGGCGAACGATTACTTTCAGTCAGACAGCATTGACCTCAAAAGTCCGCAGACTCCTGCGCGAGATTTTAGAATACATAGACGGCTTCCGCTCAATAAATGCCAATTTGCAGTCCTCGGGGCGCCCAGTAATAGTGAAGTCCACAACCTTCCATCTTCCGTAAACCGATCTTTAGGAGGTTTGTTCGATGCGGGAGAAGAGATGCCATAACGAATCCGAGACATGTTAGCCCTTTGACCCGCCGCATCAGCGTTTCGCCAAATCTTACACGCAATATTCAACAAAGACAACAGTGACATTCGACCGTCACTTTGGCGAACCTAGGTCTTTAGTGCCCGTAGTTGCCACCCCATCCTCCACGATTGTTGTTACCGCCGTAATAGCTTCCGCCAAAGCCAGCACCATATTGTCCGTAGCCGCTCCCTTGATGACTCTGACCACCAGGTTGATGGTGACCACCAAGCCCTCCTGGACCGGCGCCATACTGCGAGGCTTGCTGTCCGTGCATCTGTGGGTTCAAGTGACTCGGGTAACCTCCATAACCTTGCTGGCTCTGTCCCTGGCCTTGGGGTGGTGGTAATCCTTGGCCATGCATATTCGCAGCCGACATAGGACGTCCAGCAGGTGGACCTGGAGCAGGGCTAGGCCCGCTGGATACCTTTGAGCCTTCGCCGTAGCCACGTGTGGATTCCTCAATACCGCCTTGTTGCTGGTGGCCTAGACCTTGCTGCTGTCCTGGATAACCGGACTGGGAGCGTGCAAACACGTCTGGCATCGCACCATAAGAAGCTCCACTCGTGGTAGGGTATTGCTGCTGACTCTCAGACGGCTGCGTAGATCCAGCGCGTGCGTAGCCAAGATTGCTACCAGCAGCACCATCCCGACCAGGTGCCGAATGTTGTTGACCAAACCCACCTACATTTGCTGGAGACGAGGAATGCTGGTCGTAGCCGGTCTGCGGAGACATACCATAACCTTGATGCGGTTGGCCATACATGCCTTGCTTTCCTGCTCCTGTGGCACCGCCAAAAGGACCGCCTCCATAGCCACCTTGATTGCCGCCATAGCCGAACTGGTTCATGTGTGTGAGATATTGCTCATCATATCGACGGACGTCGTCAAACATCGGACGATCCCGACCATACGGATGGTTACTTACTTGGTTCAGATACGCCGAATAATAGGGGCTGGCATAATACGGGTGTCCGTACGGGTATCCCCCAGGTTGGCCCGCACCTTGTCCTTGTTGCTGATGCATTTGCTGGGATTGCTGTGGCGGGTTCTGCTGGTGTTGAGGCTGCCCGGGAACTGTAGGATTGGGGGTTGAATTACCACTCGTGTGGGTTTCACCAGCCTGGCCATAACGAGTCTGTGACTGCTGTTGCGTTTGGCTAGTGGCGTATTGAGAAGTTGGCTCCGGCTGAGAAGCTCCAAAGGCACTTCCTACTCTCTGCTGCGACAAACCTGATTCTTGTGGGCTTTGCTGTGCCTGCTGGCCATAGCTACTGTAGTAATTCTGGTAAGCATTGCGCTGATTTTCGGATGTGTAGTACGATGACATATCATTGGCAGCGGAGGAGTTTGCGCCCATGTGAGACTGCGTATGCTGAGGTTGACTAGGAGCTTGTGAAGCTGAAGGGTACCCATCGAATTGGTGCTGCGGCTGTTGCATTTGTTGACCAAATGGTTCGTAGGCTTTCTGTGCTGGTGCTGAGGCTTCTGATTGCTGAGTTTGAGGACCATAACGATTGTTGAATTGGTTATATGGGTAATTGGACTGGGCAGGCTGCTGCGAGGCACCTGATTCTGCCATTGGACCTTGGCTTGACTGCTGGAGATCAGGTTGCTGGGTTGGGGGTGGCAATCCTGGAGCTTGTCTTGGTGTTGGAAGTGCTTCAGTCATCGTAGGCTGTGGATCAAACGCCTGTTGTTGTGGTGCAGGAGGAAGTGCGGCTCTTGGCGCAATAGGCGAAGGCTGTGGAGGTTGAGCACGCGTTTCGGCCTCCTCTCGATCGCTATCAACATCGACATCTTCTGAGGTGCCGTTTAATCCCATGCTCCCGAATTGTACCGCTGCACGGTCTACTGCATGCTTGCCTGGCATGACAACGGCTTCCTGCTGTTCCAAAATCTTTCTCTGGAAGCTTGCCGAACGCCCAGGAAGACCCGTGGCCTTGTAAGCGCTGGTTGCATAGCCGCCCATTGGAGGTCGAGAGCCGGGTTGCTGTTGTGGCGCATGGAGAGGGGTACTACTAGCAGCTCCACTACGTGGATCCATGGTACTGGCTACTGTACTGGCTGCCGTGGCCGTTGTAGGGGGTCCAGCAGAGGTATCTGGGAGCTGCTCCAGATTGGTCTCTGTCAGCTCATCTTTTGATGGAGTAATTTCCACAGGCGGCTCTGTAGATATGATAGGCGTTGGTGGGGTGTCCGGAGGTACCGAATTGGGCTCCTCGAGCGGAATTGGAGGTGGCAACGCAGGCATATCCATCTGTGCTGGATCAGGCGTAGATTTAGATGCTTCAACCGGAGTTTCTTGCACTGGCGCAGCCTGCGGTGCCTTTGGTGGAGCTGGTGCAGCCACAGGTTTATATAGCATACTCGCCCAGCTACGGGTACCGTCGGGCTTAGAACTTGGCTTTTGCAATTCTGCCGTTGGAGCTGAGGCTGTGTCCGGCACATTCACGTTTTCCCATGAAGACTCCATAGGTGTGATATCCGTTTCCGGTTGATCCCATCCTCCACCTACTGCGTCTGCTTTTGGTATTGTAGTGTCCCAAGATCCAGAATCATTGGATGAGATTGGTTCCACTGCTCCTTTCTCCACAGTATTATTACGGGAACCATCCATAGTAGATCCACCTCTACCACCCCGGCCTGCACCTCGGCCACGCTCCGAGCCACGGCCCCGGCCTCCACGAGTCCCTTCATTGCCGCCTCGAGTACGTCCAGCACGGTTTGAGGTATTTGTATTCTCATTTAGAGGCGCTCCGGCCTCCTTGGCTTTTGACTGAGATCGGTCCTTGGTCTTCTTCTTTACCTCGCCCCATTGAGATATGTTGCCTAGATAGACGTGTTGTATTAGTATTGGAATTGGTTACCCAATATTGATAGCATCGCAAGAGAAGATACCTTCAGACATGCGCTCAACAGTGCCTTCAAGATCGCCGCCAGTCTCTTGCAGAGCAAACACAATGTCTTCGCTCGTCCAATCTGGGAACATCTCCTTGATAGTGCTCAATTCTGAAGAATACTGCTTTTTGAGCTGCCCAATCTCGCCCTCGTCCTCGCAAGTAGCAGCTGGTTCGATTTCGGGCTTGTCTCCGTTGACCTGGCGGTTTCCTCCGCGCCCACTTCTGCTGCTGTAGCTTCCTCCACGGCTCCCGCGAGTTGACCATCTGCCTCTTGGGCCAGATGGTCGTGATCTTACTTCTGACATAGTTGCGTGTGTTCTTATGTGGCGGGGATGGATGGGACTGTCGTCGGTGGATAGCTCTTATGAGGAAGTTGGCGTCGCTTCAGGGTTTCACGTGAGCTCTGTGAAGCCACGAAACAGTTGACTTGCGGTCGGCCAAAACAGGAAAAAGAGTGAAGAGATATGAGAACTGTGTGGTGTCGAGAAGGTCGTAAGCTATCTGATGTAGATAGATATCCAGTGCAAGCTTTAATGTCTCTTGCAAAGTAGAAAACCAACTCGCCGCGAACAAATTTGGCGCTAACGACTAGGGCACTCGAACCGCTTCGACTACGGTAGTCCACGCTCCACGCTCCAATTGCCCGCCCCGCCGCCTCACTTGTGGGATCCTACCACTGATCAGTGTGACATGTATGTGAACAGGACCTTTCCATGTGGTGGTGGTACAGATCGAGTATTGACACCAGACTCGTGACTGCGGCCACTGATGCATTCTACCCTCCTGCTCATCTCATGGCAGACTGTCGCTCGCTGAGATATCTACCGGACTAGTCTACTTTAGTTGAATCGCCATCCATGAAGGCGCCTTCAAATCATTGCTGGAGATATCTAGTCTCAAAGATACATCCTCAACTACCGCTCAATCCACGGGACTCTCAGAAACTGCTTGGTCTGCTCCAAACATCGTTCAGCGAGCAACTTGATCGAGAGCATCCAGTGGCGATGTCAGAGAGGAGAAATGCTACCGATGACCACTTGCAATCAATTCTACAGAGTCCCTTGTTTGAGGTAGGGCCAGAGAAGAGAAGGCTTTCCCATCCGGACCGGCGCAATAGTAACCCCCGTGGCCAAGTCTGGGAGTTCCTAGAGCGGCCGATGGAGTATTTCAAAGAGCGAATAGTTGCAGGAACCGCGGATCTAGACGTTGCCATATTATGCCTCACTGTTCAACACAAGAAGCTGTTAGCATCATCAAACGCGTCTAAGACATCAATCAAACCTTCCGATACAGGAACAATTATATTGAGCTGGTTGTGGTCTTCCGGCCTTACAGAGTCCATATCAGTTCGAAAACACCACGAATTCATCAAGCTCCTGACCCCTTTCCTAGTCATCGAAGGCCATGGGAACCAGATATGGCGTTGGCTGATGCAACCGGAACCTAGTTTTGATAGTACCTCGCCAGTACGGCCCTATATCTTATGGCAGCGCCACGCGCTGTTCATGATGATCAAATCCGAAGTAAAGCATGGCGATGGTTGGATCTCTTCATCAAATATGTTTATGCAAATATTGGGCAAAGTAAGATCAACGGAGCAGATCGAGTATGTTCATCGAGGGTTGTTTGGAAAGGCTGGATCCTACCTATGTTTCAAGCTTATCCAAGCCCCCAACGAGATTAAAGTCGAAGAGTATGACAAATTCTACCAAGCCGTGGCCTCCTGGAGCAATCAGCCTTTCTTTCACCACGGTTTTCTGGAACTATATCACCCGCAAGAGCCTATTGCAACTTCAGCTTTACATTACCTTAGGGAATGGACGCCTGGAAAGGAATATAGAAGACGCACGGTTCAACTAGCTCTTAAGGCCGCTGAAGTTTTAATGTCCAAAGACTTGCGGGAGGATGCATGGTGGGTCATGGATTTTCTAAAGTCCGAATTTGGAAAAGACCTTGATCGATCGTCCGCTTCTGCAGACTCTGGTAAGGATACTTTCCAGCAAGAAACGGTTATCGCACAAGAAGAGGAAATCAGCTTGCGATCTCTTGAAGCTTTGGAGTCACACTGAGTGAAACGAAGCCTTTTGGTCTGCAGCAAACCATGGACAACGGGAGTACTTGCTCAGAAATACAGTATGGCTACAGCAAAACCGTTGCAGAGGCTTCCCCAAGCTTGTTGTCGGTGTGGGCACATTGTTCAAGATGAAGACACCCATGAGGGGTTCATAAATCAACGAAATGGTCAACAACACAAGGCCTTCCGAGCTAGGATCAGAAGATCTTGTCATGTCAACTCAGCACTGATATGATACCTCTCAAAATCCATACATCTTATTTCATGATGCAGACAATACTGGAAACTCCAGGTGCCCACTTGGTCCCACCAATAACCAAACCCTCATCTACCACGATAACGACTATGTTATCGGAAACCCCGCGAACTACGAATAATTCATAGTGCAGACCTGGCAAAGGTGGGCGTAAACGACAACGACGGACTGGTACTCGCGACAGCTGATCAGCATCGGCTGACAGCAGGCATGAAGGTTGTACCGTGCCGATCAGAACAATATCCACGCACTCGGTGGTCTCCGCCTCAAATAACCATACCAACTCTAATATCCACAATGGTACCGCTACAAATTCCATCCATTTCCATTCGAAAAAACATCGAATCCCCACCTGGACATGGGTGTATACTTTAAAAGGGATATGGATGGGGGTGGACCGACAATGAGACGCCCCCCCCTCCCTCCAGCTCATATCTCCACTAGACCACTTCGATCCTCTCCATTTACCTCATCTCTCTCACCCTCACTCCAATCTCTACTCTGGTTCACTTCCCCAACCCAAACCAAGTCACGCGCGTCAGATCAGATCAGATGATTTATATCAGAGTAGGCGGGTCAAAGGGGGTTCGTGGAATGGGATGGGGTGGGGTGGGGGGATAGCGGAAGGTTTCTTAAGGTTAATTGAAGGGGAAGGGGGGGGGAAGGAAAGGGAGAGAGAGGGGGCATGCGGGATAGGGATAGGGGATGGAAATGGGGGTGATAGGGGGGGTATTTATAGAGCATCCTCGGACTTTTCTTTTCCATGGCAGTGGGGTAGTGGAGTTCTCGCTCTTCTCTTCTTTCCCCCCTAGTTCAGAACCAAAAAAGATTTAATGGTATATCTTCGGGAAAGCCATCGGATAGATTTGATTGAATGGGAGAAATCCTATGATAAAGGACGTTCATCAATCACAGCGCAAAGGATCACGACGGCACGATCACGAATCCAAGACCACAAGGATTTAAAAATCTAAAAAAGGATAATAGAATCTCATCTCTCATTGCCCATCCCGTCCCTGCCCTTTCCTCAAAACCCTCCCACTAATAGAAAAGTGCCAGGCCGCTCAGACCTCATTCCCCCTTGCCAGTGGTCACCCATGCATCAATCATACAGCGCTCATACCCATTCCATCCGAAAGAAACCCATGTCGGTGTAACCGTCTAGCCACTGCCCTTGAGCAAAAGAATATCGGCCCGACAGCCCGTCATGCTACATGCGGTCCCGCTCAAAACTGCTGCGGTGTCTGTGCCGATTGCATCTTGTACTTCTCAGGATCGAACCGCCACACACCGCCGGTCTTCTCGAGCTCAATCTTCTCCCCTATCGGCTTCGACAAAGTCTCAAAGGCGGCATCGGCAGTTGGCAGTCTGGTAAAGTATCTTCGCTGCCATTCTCGCCCCTCGGCCTGCTCCTTTCTCCGCAACTCCCGCTGCGAATTCTCAATTTTGCTCTTTTCTGTGCTCGTTGTGTCCATGTCACCTTTGAGAATCGCCTCTTTAGTGGTCCGCCATGCCCTCTCCGATTCCAACGGATCTTGCTGGTCGATGGGTGTCTTGGTCAAGGGCGTGATTTTGGAGGTTTTGCCATTGTAGGTTTCGATGACGCCGCCGTGCTTTTTACTTCCCTCGCGAATGGTAAAACTGTCTGTCCATTGACCATCGATTGTGTACAGGATTTCTTTCTCGTTTTTCGCCGGGTAAAGGGTGGCGATGAACGAGTTCTTCTTTCCTGAAACCCAGCCCTTGCCTGAGTAGTCGATTTTGGCGACAAAGCCGGAGGACGAGGAAATGTAAGTACATTTGTTTAGCTCGACAAAAGGATTACCATAGATAAGACCTTCTATGTGTAGAGAGGGAAGGGTGATGAGATAGGTTTCATTGTATCTCGCAATTTCAAAAACGGCGTGCCCTATCTGTTTGACATGAATGGTGCGTGAAAAGGAGGCTTTCTGGCCATTGTAGCCTTGTAGCTGTGAAAAAAAAAATCAGTAAGTGGAGATAGATATATGCAGGGCTCATCTACCTTGACGCCGTGCTTATCGTTCCAGATGCAATAGGCTGTAACCGGAGGGTGATGGCTTGAACAGGTCAGCATCCGCTGGTCTGCGCATTTTCTGGACCAATCTTACCTGACTTGCTCCGAGACAAGTTGTGTAGTCCCAGCCTCATCCTCCCACTTCCCCAGAAAAAGCTCGCCAAGAAAAGGGTTTAATGGTTTCTTCTCCGATCCCAATTTGTCGCTTCGACTGGCGTATGATTGCTTCAAGCTACTAAGGAACCATTTCAGGACCAAAAGCGCACGCTTTGCAGGGTCGGGCTCTAATGCTGGTGCGACGAAGATGGAGGGATGCTCGGTCCAGTACGCAGAGAACTCGGTAAGAGATGTGGTGCCTAAAATAAAGGGCGGAGCGGTCATGGACGAGAGGTCTCCGTTGAAAGATGCTATTGACTGTGTTCGCTGTTAGTGCGAACGGGAGCAGGGCAGTTTGTTAAACAGTAGGTTGAGGCATGAGGGGTCTCTCGTCGCTGACCTTCAGGAATGAGGTCCAGGAGCCTCTATTTTGAGGCGCGACACCGCCGCCTTCGTCTCTGGAGGAATTAGACATGATATTCAGGGGATTAGAATTCTAAAGGATCGACGAGGAGGAAGAAGCTTGGTGGTTGATGTTGGAGAGGAAAGAGTGAGTTGTAATGCTTAGCGCAGCAGTTGGCAAAGGTTGGGAGACACACAAACTCAAAGTGCGTCATCGGCAGATCTACGAAATCCACTTCACGGAATATCGAGGTTACGATTGAATCTATCAAGCAAACCAGTCTCGTATTCTATCAAGATCCTGTGTATGTTCAACGCCGTAGCACTTTTGACGAGGCCTCTGCCTTCTGTCTTTGATCATACTCTCCAGCCGCCTCCATCACGTTCTCTGCATCAGTCGTGTAGCACTCAGCTGATCTGACGCTGCTCAATCACGTCTTCACATCCGGCTCCGTCCTTCCCACATGGCGCTGCAGCTCCAGCAGATCCACTGCCATTCTAATGTTGTCCTTCAGGTACTCCTGCGCGTCCAAGTTAAACTTCGACGCGTCACCCTCATGCCTCTCAACGTATAACCGGATGGTGGCACCGCTGCTGCCGGTACCCGAAAGTCTTACGACAATTCTGCTACCATCATCGAATTTGACGTAGATGCCCTGGTTTTTGCTGACACTTCCATCAAGATCAGTATACGAAAAGTCATCTGCCTCAAGCACCTTGCGCCCATGAACATTGGATCCCACGAATTCCGATTTCTTTGTGGTGATCATCTCGGTCAGGTTAGCAACCACTTGATTGGCCCCATCGCTGTCTACGTTCTCGTAATCATATCGAGTAAAGAAGGTCCGGCCATAGGTGCTCCAGAATTCGTGCTGTATCGATGCGATGCTGGGAGTCTCATTTGGCTTTTGCTTGGCAACACCAGCGATAATGTTCAACCAAGCCATGACTGCCCAAATTCCATCTTTCTCGCGGATGTGGTTGCTACCTGTGCCAAAGCTTTCCTCGCCGCAAATTGACATCTTTTCAGTGTCCATCAACGCGCAGAAAAACTTCCAGCCGGTCGGAACTTCGTAGCATTCCAAGCCCTGCTTCTTAGCTACGAGATCGACCGCCCCAGATGTAGGCATACTTCGGGCTAGTCCGTAGACGCCTTGCCTTTGGAAGTATGGAATAAGCTTGGCATAATGGCTAATGATGGCTAAGCTGTCTCCTGGCGAGACAAAGGCACGTGCCCCATATATCATGTTTCGATCCCCATCTCCATCACTCGCAGCGCCGAAATGGATATCGTTTTTATCAACCGCCTCCACCAGTGAGTGGGCATACACCAGGTTGGGGTCTGGGTGTCCACCGCCAAAATCGGGCGAAGGAGTACAGTTCTGGGTGCTACTACTTGGTAGACCAAGCTCTTTCTCGAAAATGGCAACACCATACGGACCAGTCACACCATGTAGAGCGTCGAAGAGGACTTTGAAGTCCTTGTGGCTTTCGAAGAATGACTTGATGAGGGGGAAATCGAAGATACCTTTCAGCATTTCAACGTAATCAGCTGTGGAGTCGATGATCTCGACTTCTAGGGGCCCATAAGTCTTGGTGCCAACCTTGGACATGTCCACCGCTGGTATATCCACGATTTTGTATTCTGTCAAGGACTTGGAGGTAGTGAAGATTTTGTTCGTGACCGACTCTGGAGCTGGAGCACCGTTTGCAAGATTGTATTTAATACCAAAGTCATTGGTGGGCCCTGTTTCGCCAATTCAGTTCTCGAATGTCAAATCATAGCTGTAATCGGGACGGCTATCGACGTACCGCCAGGATTATGGCTGGCAGTGAGGAGGATCCCGCCAGTGGCGCTTCGCTTTCTGATAACATGACTTGCAGCAGGTGTACTCAGAATACCATTCTGTCCAACCAGTAACTTCTTGACTCCGTATGCGGCGCCGATCTTTGCTATCAACTGCACCACTTCTGGGTTGTAGTATCGTCCATCACCTCCGATGACTAGGAAGCTACCCTCGACGCCCTCGGGGATTGAGAGCAGGATACTGGTGACGAAAGCTTCGCTGTAGTTCGGTTGTTGGAAGACTGTTACTTTCTTGCGAAGCCCTGACCTAAAATCATGTTAGCTCATAGCTGAGGTAGGCGTTGAAGGGAGTTTAATTGGGAGAGCTAGGGCAAGCTCACGTTCCGGGCTTTTGGTCAGTGAAAGGCTTTAGAGAGACTGTTTGTACGCTCATCTTGACAGCCGAACAGACCGTAGACTTCAATGTAATTCGTAGAGGAAGTCAAGATATCAATTGAGCTGGTTGATTGATTTCGTAGGCCATTGGGGATACAAATATCTACCTTATGTGTTTTATTAGTTTTGGTGGGGTAGGGGCTAGAGACAGCAGCAGCAGCAGGGGCAGCAGGGTCTTTCCGCAGAGCCCAACCAACGAAAATCACAGCCAGCGCATCAAAGCTTCAGAGCATGAACATCGAAATCCACATGCGGAATCAATATATGTGCATGTTAGCACTTTGATATCCCTTCCGAGAGAGTCATTGCGCCGGTCTGCTGAAAAAGGTATCCCGGTAGTATTTGGCCTCCTCGATACTCTCCAAGATGTCCTCCCTAGCCTGATGTAGAGTCTTCTTGGGCGGAACTTGCATCAGATCCTCGTCCGACGCCCATCTTCTTGCGGCTTCTTTGAGGGAGCTAACGTCCAGGATCCGATAATGCAGGTACTCGACCACTTTAGCATACGCTGGCTTGACCAGGAAGGCCTTATCGCAATGAACACTATTGCCTGCAAGCAGCCCTTGGCGCGGTTCAGATATGAATCTCCGAATGTAGTCGAGCAAGCCATCTGCAGCTTGTTCTGGAGTCGTGTTGGACTTGATTGAGGCTGCTGTTAGGCCGGAGTCTCCGTGGGTCTTGGTGCACCATCCATCCATCATGTCGAGGGTGGCTTTGTCGTGATGAACTACCACATCCCAACCTTGGTTGTCGAGGATGTGGAGCTGTGCATCTGTAATGAAGCATGATATCGACATGATAGTATCATGATCCGGGTCCAGTCCAGTCATCTGCATACTAGACCATGAGCCCCAATTCGCCAGAAACTCGTTGTACACCAATACATACTTCACAGTCTATCCACACAAGAGGGTTATCGGAACGCCCAGAAGCCATGATGCGTAAGCTTGTTGTCTTAGGAGAGCTGAATACCCGCCCGAGGAACAATTGACAACTCCGACTTTCAGCTATCGCACCTCTAGAATACTACGTAGTATTTCAACTTCAACCTCGCATTAATACGTAGTAGGAAGTATTCAATCAGTCACTAGAGGATGGTGGGGTAACAATAGCAGAATCCTTGCGGCAGCGTTGGGATTATGTGGTGTCTTTGCGATAACCTCAAAAATTGGCCATTTTTAGAAAGTTTCAGTCACCAAGTAAGGGATCGCGGCATCCCATTTTTCAAAAAATTCAAAGTTACAGTACCAAAGATACAGCGAGACACATTATGCAGGAGAACAGTGGTCCAAGGTTCATCATCGTGGGGGCTGGAGCAAGAGGCAACGCTTATGCCGAGGCCGTTACGAAATCCACGAATGGAAGCATTATTGCTGTAGCTGATCCGATCGCTTTCAAAAGGGAGTCGTTGGGACGGAAATATATCTGGGGTTCTGGAAATCCCACTCGAGACCAAACGTTCGAGACATGGAAAGAATTTGTGCAACATGAACAACATAGAAGGCAGAAAAAAGAAAATGAGAAGTCAGTGGCTGCAGGCGTGGACGGCGTTTTCGTCTGTACGCTGGATGACACGCATGCAGAGATCATCACCGCACTTGCACCGCTTGATGTGCACATCATGTGCGAGAAGCCTCTGGCAACGACCTTGGGTGACTGCCTGAAGATTTACCGGTCGCTGCAGCCAGCTATTATTGAGTCTCCCAAGAGCGTCTTCTCAATTGGCCATGTCTTGCATTATAGTCCACATAACATCCTACTTCGGAGGCTGTTACTGGAAGATGGTGTGATAGGAGAAATCCTGTCCATGGAACACACCGAGCCCGTGGGCTGGTGGCATTTTTCTCACAGCTACGTTAGGTATGTAGATATTGGCAACACTTTAGGGGATACTGACAGCCCAAAGGGGCAATTGGCGCAAGGAGTCGAAAACGGCACCGTCTCTGTTGACGAAATCATGCCATGATATTGATCTGTTGCTCTGGCTGTTGTGCTCGCCACCTCCATCTTCTAATGCACCACCGCACTTGCCTACTCACCTGGCATCTACCGGCTCGCTGACTTATTTTAAAAAGTCGCGGAAGCCGGCGTTGGCTGGAAATGCTACAAATTGCTTGTCCTGTCCGGCTGAGCGCGAGTGTATCTACAGTGCCAAGAAAATATACGACGAACATCGTCTAGCCAAAGGGAATGCAGGATGGCCTGTTCACATCGTGGACCCCGAAATAGAGGACTTCATGGTGGGTGGTCATACAGATGCTGCCATGTTGAGGCTTGAGAAACGCCTTGCAGAAGACTACGATAGTCATACTCCGCGAGCAGAAATCGAAGGCCGTTCCTGGTTTGGCCGTTGTGTGTACGAGTCGGACAATGACGTTTGCGATGATCAAGTTGTTACGATGACGTGGGAAGACAACCCTCTCCCCGCAGATCACACAAGTGATATGGCAACACGTCTGAAAGGTCGAGGTGCAAAGACGGCAATATTCCATATGATAGCATTTACTGAAAAGCAATGCGAGAGAAGGGGCAGAGTCTACGGAAGCAAAGGCGAGATTGAGTATGACAGCGAAACCATCAAGGTATACGATTTCGCTGGCAAGCAAACGCAGACCCATCATCCACAGCAGCTAGGTGGTGGACATGGTGGTGGTGATGCCGGTCTTGCAGAGCAGTACGTCAAGGCCATTGACGCGGTGAAGAATCAGGGGATGAGCGTCCCGGAAGCACAGAGCTTACACATCGGATGTACTTTGGAGGAAGTCGTTCGGAGTCACGCAATGGTATTTGCAGCCGAGGAGGCTCGGAAGCAGAGAAAGGTGGTGGATTGGGCGGAGTGGTGGCGTGCGAATGTCCAAGCTGCTGTGGTGTGAGCAGGCTGGGCATGGCCATGGCTCATTCATCGATGATCTTCTAAGTGAGGGCTGTGTGCATCATGGCAATTGTGGCAAAACATCAAAGGGCAGATGCTGAGAAGATGGACTTGCGAGTATTTACGACTAAAGATTCATAACTCCTTGGTTTCTACATAATGGGTCATCGCACGCAATGCGTTGCTCTGAATGGTATGTAAGCTGAAACATAGCGTAAAAGTCTCGCCATGCCATGCAATGCCATTCCTCTTTCATTCTGCTACAGCAAGACTTTCCACACAGAAGGCCAATCAACCAACCCTGGAGATGCGAGAATGACTCTTCCACTTCCACTTTTGCGTCTTGATGACTTGGACTGTTGGACGACTGATCGGTGCAGAAAACGTCGGCCAATCAACGCGCACGACGCCGGCTACGCGCCAACCTTCAAACCAAACCTCCATCTCAGCGCCAAACTACCACCAAACTACCACGACAATCCCACACTTGCAGCGACTTTCAGAGAACCTGCTACCGACGTGCTTCGCGCCCAGCCATCAGATGGGCGGTTGGGTATTCGAGACGCTCAATGATTCTCCCGCTCCACAACTGGCAGCTTTCAACGGTGACCGAAATTCAAGCTCATGATCCACCGAGACGGTTGAAGCAGGGCTTGCCGAGTGCTGGGGAAAACATGACAAGAATAGCAATATCATATGCCTCCGACGTTGATGTTGATGTTGACGCGCGACGTCAACGGGCTTGCAGGCTGCCTATGTTTCAATTTGTGCTCTTTTTCATATTGATCATCCTTTTAGCATATTTCCTTCATGTTTCACATTCAATTCGTGCAAAGACTCGCAAGAGCCTCCTCGACGTGTTTCAAGTGAGGGTCTGGCACTACACGCTTCTCGTGAAGGATAAGTATCGCGCTCATGTCCACTATGACTCTTCCCTTCTCGTTCTTCCCTAACATCACGCAACTGAAACGGCCTGGAGATTTCTTCTGTGAACGAATCTCTTTTGTATTTTCCTACTTTGTTGACATAGACTAAGACATCGGAGCTGGTCTCCAATCATAATTAGCGCAAGCTTCAGGATCATAGACTATCAGTTTCGTACAGCATCTCATTATACCCGGAACATCAACAGTACGCTGGACGTTATGCCTCTCACGCCTTACCAATACCGACCTGCAACACCTCCCTCCTTCGAACTCTCTAGGTCTGGCTATCACAGTCGCAACGCATCCGGATCATCTACATGGTCTGTGCATTCCTCGCCCAACTCTGTGGCTACTCGCGCCACAACCCCTTCTCGGTCTCCGGCGAGACAACTTGGTCCTACTCTCCTACCCAAGATACGGACACAAGATTCAAGCGTCGAACCGACCTCCATTGAAGGGAAGACGCATCGAAGGGCGCTTTCAACTACATGCAACCCCCCAGGTCAAGGATCGACGACAAGACCAAGAGTCCAGCGAAGCACCACCTCTCCGCCAGAATGCATCTCTCTCATCTCTCCGGTTTCGGCTACGTCTACGCAGGGATCTTGGGCAACTTCTGCTCAGAACTCGCCCCTTCCATTTTCTACATCTCATTCACAGTCGTCCAATCGCCACGCAAGATCTTCATCTACTTCCGGTATCAACGAAACTGCCTTACGCCACTATGGATATCCGACATACCGCAGTCTACCTACATACGTCACACGTTCCCCCCAATACACACCCTCCGTCGTGCCAGGCTCGTCCACCTTTGTTCCTCCACCTTTGAATGTCCCTGTACGACCTCAACCTTATGTACTCGCTCAAGAGCTACAATTCATAGCCGAAGACGATCCGTCAATTAGCCTTAATGACTACATGACCGGGCGCGGTCCGCCCGTCAACCCCGTCCCCGTAAACCTCATCAACAGCAGGCGAGGCCTCACCACCCACTGCTGGTGGGACATCCGCAACCTCCGCACCTGGGACGACTTCAACCTCTCCACCATCCGCAACATCCAGGGCTTCCCCGGCCTCCTCAACGTCTCCATCCGCGCAGCCGGCCTGCCCTTCCCCCAAATCCCACAATCCCGCCTGCAACCGCAATCCGAAACCGCCCTTCTCGAAGTTTACCGCGACTTCTACGCCGTCAAAGTCAACGCCGCCCTCAAAGTCTCCCAAGGCCAATTCTCCTACATCTCCCTGCGCGCCGACAAGTCCCGCGACCGCGACGGCCCCCACTTCGTCTCCAACTACCAAAACGACGCCGCCTGCACCCTCGCCGGCAACGGTCGCGGCCGCGTCGTCGGCCTCGTCAAGTCCTTTGACCGCTGGAACTCGGGCATGCGCCACGAGCCCGGCCAGCCAAAAGTCGAATACCTCCAGGGCCTCGCCCACCTGCACCGCTGCATGCGCGAGCACTCGTGCCGCTACGGCTTCATCGCCACCGAAATCGAACTCGTCTGCGTCCGCATGGGCACCCTCGACGTCCCGCACTTTGGCTTCCTCGAGCTTGCCCCCGCCATCGCCACCGCGACCGAGTCCGGCCTCACGGCGTGCATGGCGCTCTGGTACCTGCACATGCTGGCGCGCAATGTCCCGCTGCCGGGCCAGCACGGGTGGCAGGTCGATGTGGGACCGCCGTGCGCGCTGACGCGGCAGAAGGTGATGGGCGCGCGCGATGAGTGGATTCCCAGCCCGGGGGTTAGCGAGAGTAGGAACGCGAAGACGGCGAGGGGGTGGGTGCATCCGGGGGATCCGTTCAACAAGAAGAAGGAGGTGGGGAAGGTGTGGAATAAGTGAGTTTCGTCTCTCTTTTTTTTTTCTTTGGCAGAGGTTTTTTGTTTGTTTGTTTGGCATAGCGATGGCGTTGTTTGGGGGGGGTTAGGCGAGCGTTCGGGTTTGGGTTCGGGGGGGAATACCATGGTTGCATTAGGATAGCATATCTATCTGAGGGAGTAGGATGGCTTTTTGAGTATAGCATAGCATAGCATAGCATAGCATAGCATGTCGTTTCTTTGCCATCACCTTTCCATCGTTCTTACTACGATCTCCCTTCCACCTCTGTCCCCCCCACACTCCCCGTCCCCCCCCGTGCCCCCTCATCTCTCCCACCCACACTCTGATCCCCACCGCCCCATCCACCTTCGCCCTTTGTTAAAGGATCGCCCAAATGCCTCTGCGCACCAACGATCTCACAAGCCCAACATCCCCGGGGACTCTGCTGGGAGTTGCCTCTTCGTGCTTAATAGAGTAGGTGTCTAGGCGCAAGGAACGAGTCATTGCCAAAGTAAGTCTCCGAGGTAAGGATGGTCTGGCTGGGCCTTTTCCTTCCCGAGAAGGAGGTCGGTTCGGGAGTCTGTCTACATGGCTTCGCGAATGGACAAGGATATCATAACCCACTATCCTCCAACCCAGGCATTCCCCGCGCCCCGCCAATCTCCTCCCAGAACGTCTCGAAATCGACCCCCTGCTGCTCAAACAGCTCTCTCGCCCTCTCCATCACAAGTCTCTGCCTCTCGCTCGTGAAACCCCCCGGCTGCGCGCTCTCGTACTGGATCAGCTCGATCCATTTGAAGAAGAGGTTTTCCTTGCCCATGGCTGTGAGTTTATCCTTGAAGGCTACGATGCGCCGCCGGCCTTCTTCTTGGCCGCCTTCGTCGAGTTGGTAGACGGGCCAGATGAGCCACTGCGAGAGGGGGGAGGAGTAGACGGCTACTGCTTTCTGGAAGTCGGAGAGGGTGGCTTTGGCTTGGGCGACCAAGACGTGGGCGGAGATCATGGCTGGGTAGTCTAGGTCCCAGTGCTTATCCATCATCAAATAGCCCGTTTTCTTGGAAATCCAGTCCCGCTGGATTGCTGGCATGATTTTCTCCGTGTAGATAGGGCTCTCGGTGTTATTCTGTTCCAGCCAGTCCGACCCGAGGGTTTTGTCCCATCTCCTGGACTTGCGAACCACGATCTCCTTGTCCTCGAATCTGACGTTCCATCTCCATTTCGTGGGACTTGCGGGGTTACCCATGAAGAAATCCATGGGCCACGGTAGCAGGTAGACAGCTAGCGCATAGTCGACGACAAACATGAAGGTCCTCCTCATGCCCGCTTCGATAAGCGCGCCCATGTCGCTCGTGCCGACGTTCACTGTCTCTTCATTGTCGTAGCCTAGCATCGAAAGCCCAATCTTCATGTAAGTCGGTATGGCGACGTAAGCGCGCCAGAGAAGGACCAAGGCAATGAGGATGTTCATCGCGGCGGCGATGGCGTAAATTTGGCGTTTTTTGGCTGGCAGGTGGGTGTCAATGTGGAAAAGGTAGACGTGGGAGGGGTCGAGATTGTCGAGGAAGGTAGAGATTTTCGGGGAAGGAGTGGTGTAGGGGGATGGGAGGGTAGAGGGGAGTTGATTGGGGGTGGTTTTGGGGCCATTGGGAGGTTTCGGGGTAGACTTTGTGGTGCGCTTGGCGGTTGGTTTAGCCATTGAAAGGATGTTAATGGCTTTGGGAGCTTGGGTTATCGAAGCATACTGGCGTGGTGATAAGTGCTGCGAAGAGCGTGAAGCTGGTTGGTTTTCCTAGGCGGAATTTTCGTCCGCGACGACGCTGATAAAATAATTTACCGCTAGCAGGCTCAAGATTACCGTTTTTAAATAAGAGGGAAAAGGTCTGAAGGCAATATGTGCGAACAATAGATGCGATTATTCCGGCGTCCGTAGCAAGAAAGTGCATACTGGTCCTTGGGATGGCTATCGACATATTCGGCTTGTACACAATTTGAAGAGTTCTGAGCCAAAAAAAGACAAATTAATATCCAGAGATTGGGTTTCGTACATTAACTGTCAGACTTGATCTTGTGCCGGATTCGGAACGACGCCAACCCGCCTCACTGCCGTTCACACGTTGCATGTTCAAAGATGAACCGACAGGCTTAAAAACCCTCTAGTTTTTTCGTCGTTGTCGTTTTCCCATCTTCCACAGACGATCCATCCTCACCCTAGAACCTCTACGATAGCACTTTTACCCCCTTTCTGCGATAGCCTTTTGCTCGGATAACTCTTCTCTCCGTCTCTCACTCTAACTTTGATATGGGAGGATTAAGAAGTGAGGCGTGTTCTTGCTCAGCATCTTCATAGCTAGACCAGGTGTTCTAATCGAAAATTCTTCTCCCACATACTTGGGACTCCTGGGGATAATCGTGGCATCTTCATATTCAAACATTGCCCAACCCATCCAGAAAAGCATCCGCGAGCTTCTTTCCCCTTTTCTCTCCAATGATCCTCCTTCTTTCTTCTATCTCCTTCTTTCTCTTCTCAACTCGTTCTTCCCTCTCCTTTCTTCCTCTTTCCGTCTCTTCTCTTTCCTTCTCCAGAGCTTCCATTTCTCTTTGCCTTCCCTCCTTATCCCTACTGAAGTTATAAAACCCCACTCCCTTACTCCTAACCTCTTTACTCGCATCGTAGTGCACCTCTTCGGGGGGCGTCATGCTCCGGTCTCTCTTCTTCGCTATTGTTTCCATCTGCGATGTGATGGTTTCGTCGGGGTTGAACGCTGAAGTTTGAACTGTGTCGCCATAGATGAGAGTGGATGGGGCAACGGGGCGAGCAGAAAACTGTTGGAGTTCGGCGAGGGCGTGGGACTGAGCGTTGCGCCGGCGTTGAAGGCGCTCGACTTCGGCTTTTGTGGCGCGGCGTTGGCGTCCGAACTCGTCTTCGTAGTCCACTAGTTCATTTGCGGCAGGGTCATCGTCCTCGGAGTCAGAAGACGAAGTATCTACACGACCGCCGGCTTCTTCGGCTTCAGCCCATTTGCGATCAAAGTCCACCAGAGCGTGCTCTTCTTTGTTCGTAGCGCCAGTGGGGGGAACATACTCGCCGCGTTTCATGGAAGCGTAGAGACGAGCCTTTTCTTCCATCTTTCGCTTGGAGCGGTGAAGCGTTGCAGGGTCAACGGAGTCGAGGGAGGTTTGGTGCTGCTGTTTTGGTGAGGGGCCATCGGATATGTCGGCGAGGGCGCGCTTTTTGGTGTTCTTGTTATGGGCGGTGAAAATCGAGGATTTGGAGGATTTAGAAGGGCGGGTACGACCCGACGTAGGGGCGGTCGAGGGTTGAGAGAGGAGGGAGGAGAGCTGGGAGGTGAAGGCTAGGGTTGTGGAGGAAGATATCTCTTTGGATTTGGTGGTTTTGGGCCGGGGCAGGCCGTAGAGTGACGATTTGGATGTCATGATGGGCCGTGGATGCGGTATGTCCAAGGTTACAACTGTGAAGTTCAGAGCGCCCTCGTCCACCTCCAATAGCAGGCTGCAGGGTGGATAGAATCGTGGATAGAAGTGCGGGTATGTAGAGAGTACTCTGTAAGGTAACAACTAACAAGGGTAGGTTGGCAGATGCGGAAGGCTGAACTAGCCAGCGGGAGCTAAGATAGAGTAGGGCTGATTACGCTACCGCCTTATCGCTACACTCTCTATTGTTTACTCCAGCGAGGGGTCTATCTAGAATGCCTGAACAAGCAGTCGAGAAAATGTCAGCGTCGACAAAAGTGTACGTAGCGGTCATAGGTCAGTGTCTCTCTACATATAGTCAACGTTAACCAAGTTTGAAGGCAATTGATATGGGTTGAATTTAGTCCTTTAATTTTCAATTTCATTTAACTGATTGCATAGTGAGGAGTTAATTTCTTCCTCATACTTTTCAACTCACTCAATTAGAATAAAACCATTGTTCAATCGCGCTCTTCGCCTGAATATATAGTCCTTTCTACTACCTCGAAATTTCTTCAAACTCACACATTTCCTCTAACACCCTCACAGGCGCCGGCGGTGTCGGCCGCGCCTTCATCTCCCAACTCGCCCACCTAGCCCGCACATACCCTCAGCTCACCCCCGTTCTCATTGCCCGCAGCCAGAAATCCCTCACCGTCCCGACCTTCAATGAGTCTCTTTCCCTCACAACCTGGGAGCACGATCTCTCCCAATCCCACGGCAGCGGCCTCTCCCCCAGCGAAATCCTCGACTATCTACGCAACGGTATCTCCAAAGCTCCGGGAAATTGCGTTATGGTAGACAACACCAGCAACCAGGACATCGCGGACAGCTACCCGCTCTTCTTGAAAGCGGGCATCAGTATCGTGACCCCCAACAAAAAAGCCTTTAGCGGCAGCCTAACCCTATGGAAAAAAATCCTCGACTCCTCACCACCCCGCCACCCCACGGGCGGCCTCATCTACCACGAATCCTCCGTCGGCGCCGGCCTCCCGATCATCTCCACCCTCACCGACCTCGTCTCCACCGGCGACTCCATCCACAAAATCCAGGGCGTCTTCTCCGGCACCATGAGCTTTCTCTTCAACGCCTTCGCGCCCCTGAGCGGCCAAGGCGGGAACTGGAGCGCCGAAGTTGCCAAAGCCAAGGATCTCGGCTACACCGAGCCCGACCCGCGCGACGACCTCAACGGCCTCGACGTCGCCAGGAAACTCGTCATCTTGGCCCGCGTCGCCGGGCTAGCAATCGAAAGCACGAGCAGCTTCCCCGTGCAGAGCCTCATCCCCCAAGCGCTGGAGAGCGCGCAAAGTGCCGCGGAGTTCATGCGGCGCCTCCCGGACTTCGACGCCGAAATGGAGGACCTGCGGGAGCAGGCGGCGAAAGAAGGGAAAGTGATCAGGTTCGTGGGGAGTATCGATGTGCGCAAGGGGGAGTGCAAGGTCGGGGTGGAGAGTTTGGAGAAAACGCACCCGATTGCCGCACTGCAGGGGAGTGACAACATCATCAGTTTTTACACCAAAAGATACGGGAGTAACCCGCTGGTTGTGCAGGGCGCTGGGTAAGTGTTATTTTCCCTTGTTGCGTGGGTTTTCAGGGGGTGGAATGCTGATGTTCCGCTAGGGCTGGGGGGGAGGTTACGGCAATGGGTGTTACGGCGGATTTGATAAAAGTGGTGCAGCGGGTTTCGTAGTGTGGTAGCGTAAGAGATTTTGAATGGTGTAAGCTTGTCTATCAAAGTTCTAGACCCGTTTAATGGTGTTTGGCTTTCGCCGCCGGTTGCAGGAACAGCAGGATGCTAAAGAGTGAATTCGTGGGTATCGTCCGTCTATTCCCACTGTTTCTATCGATACACCCAACGCCAGCCCGGGTGTCTTCATTACCTTCACAGGTAAATCCCTAAGAAGCGTATCAAGCCCACTTGACCACTAACCAAAATACCCCCGTTCTATAAACGGCACCGACCGCCCCCTGTAGGACCAGTCCCAGGCCCCGCATGCAATGCAAAGACTGCCCCACCATGTTGGAAGTCCATCTCCAGCAGCTCACCTCCTCCCCCTGTAGGCTTCATAGCCTCCATCATCCGCCTCCGCTCCCGGAACGCCGACGTACCCACTTCCCCCCGTCCTCCACCTATCAAGCCCATACTGCTCCGACCCGATCGAATCTCCAACGCCGAGCGGTTGCGCACTGCTAAGCAACCTGCTCTCGCTCTCGTTGCTCATGTTATACATCGCTCTCGCGCCCAAGTCTCCCTGACCCCTATACGGAGAAGCCCGGTCCGGAGAGTCATCGGGCCTCAGACCCCTCCGCGCCGCGGCACCCCCGTAATCAGGCCCGGGGCTCGAGGCTCTGGAGCTGGGTATCGAGTCGCTGTCACGGCCTAGGAAGCTTCTGGGTGTGCTACTCCTCTCGCTGACGAGGTCGGAGGGTTTACCGTAGAGCTCGCCATCGCCGCCGTACTCGTCCGCAAACTCGGCTCTGTTCTTGTAGAATGCGAAATCGAGTTGAGATTCGGGTACAACTTCGAACATATTTTCTCTATTGGAGTTGGTGACTGAGCGATCGAAGCGAGCGACTTTGCCAGGTTGAGATTGCGACATGGCATCCATGGCGATGCCTGAATAACCATTCAACGCTCCGTCGACATTGTCAGGATTCACTCGGCCACGGTACACCTGGGATAAGACATGCCGGGCTTTCTCGTGGACCATAGGGGTCATGAGCTTTTTGTGGAGCGCTGGATGACCGAATTTCGTTGATACGCGGTCATTGTGACGTGGCTTGCACGTTGGATTGGCGAGATTTTCCATATCTTTGAGGGTGGCTTTGGTGTAATATTTGTTCTGGTCGTTGAAAGTTTTGTAGCAGTACCATTTGAAACTAAGCATGAGAATAGGAAGAGGGATCATGCAGAAGATCATGGACCACGAGCCGTTGGCCATGAGGACGAGGGCGATAACGAAATTTGAAACAATGGTGGCGAAGATCATCCGATTGAAGAGGATTGGCCAGTATTGACCTCCAGATTCAGCCTTTGTAATGAAGACGTAGAGTAAGAGGTACTTCTTGAGCCAATAGTCTGTGGCAAAATAAAACGCTGTAACTGGAAGTACGAGCGGCTGAAGAGTTGCGAAACAAAGCGCCACAGTGGCATAAAACAAGAAGTAGTTGTAGTAATCCGCGTAGTCAAATGCTGTTGGGGCTGTATACTCAATGGCCTGTCGGGGTGTCGGATTCGTGAATGTGCGCATGAACCATTGGTAGATCAAATTCCAAACTTGGGCTATGTCAATTGCAGCACCAAGATTTCGTTGGAGCAGCCAAGTAAGCCAGAATGGGGAGACGGAACAGAGTCCAACCATCATCTTTACAAAAAAGGCGCCCTCCTTGACCGCAGTCAGAACATCCACATTGCTTTTCCCCCTGAGGTTGATGACAGCGGCGATGTACTGCCACAGAGCGGAGAAGAGAGAGAAGACTATAAGGTTGTTGAACATGAAGAAGGCGTAGAGTTTCGTAAGGACATGTCGTTCCCGAGAGAATTTGGTCGTATCACCAGCACGTATGGATAACCGTCTGAAGGCGATAGGGAGTAGGAGGTAGACGAGAGATGTCAGTGCCGGAGAGGCAATACCCTGCACAATAGACCAGCCCAAGCGGTGTCCATCGAAATTCGTCTTGAATTTCGGCCAAACTAGGGCAAGGTTGGATAGATTCGAAAGGAATATAGCAATCAACGCGTTGGGAGCAATCCATATAACAGTCAGTACCGCTATCCAAAAGTTGTTCCTGAATCGCTTCCAGCGCCTAGATTTCTTTGTCAATGGCAGGTTCTTCCAGATCAAGTCTTTCGGCGGTGGCGCTAGCCTAATTGTTGCTCCTTGAGGATGCTTATGCCTGGCAGTATAAGCTACCGTATGCGCCTCTTCAATCCTCTCATAACTGGCGAAACCAAATGGCATAGGATTTCGCTTGTCGATTGACTCCCGTACGTGGTTAATCTCAACTTCGAGTTCGCGGATGCGTTCAGTTAGATAGTCGATTGCATCCACCTTCTGACCACCGTTGTTTTTCTGGTATTTTTTTGAAGGGCGAAGAGTGGGACGTTTCGAGGGAATGCTGTCTGGCTTCTTCAGGTATTTGGCCAACACCGATTCTAACTTCCTGATAGCAATCTCATGCTCCTCAATCAACTCAGGGAGCTCTTTCACGTTGCGGCCGATGGTTGCTCGGGGTAGACCTGCCGTTTGTTCGACTTGATCAGCTATTCGAAGTATACCCTCGTCTGTTCGTAGGGCTTGTGGAATATCGGTAATCATCAATGTTCGAGATGACAAACTCATCTGATAGCCAGGGCTATCGAAGTATTGTTTCCGTAACCTTGTGACAGCGATGTAATTACGCCATAAGAAGAAGACAATGACGAGGTCGATCAAGTAGGAGCTTATGACATGGCTCCACAAGGTTTTGTAGTTCTTTCCATAGACATATTGTGGTGTCATCAAAGCGAAGTAGTGATCAGGAACGTCTTTCAAAGGTTCCTTGACGCTGCCAACAACATTTGCGGGTATCAAAATCCCAACTCCTATTACACCAAGTACGAGAAACATATCACGGCACATTCTCGTGAATCTCAGGAAAATCGTCGCATCGAGCCCAACTTTTTCCACCAGCTGGGATTCATTTGTTGTAGCGACTGGTGGGACCCAGGCCAGAACCCCGTTGCCAATCTTGGGAGGGGTATGTTTCTCGTCGCCATACTTAAGCTTTGGTGCGTATACATTCGAAATATGTGGTCGAAGGATGGAGAAGAGGATGGCGAACAATAACATCACCCCTACGGAGGCGCCTAGGGAAGCCCAGAAAGCGTTTGCGTGGAGCTAGAAGAGAAAGTGATAAGCATATAGTAATCTCGTTCAAGGCTGTCTTAAAAGCTACCTGACTCGCAAATGGATCTTGAACTAGACATAGAAGTCGCGCAGCCCCACTCGATTGGCATTTCTCACCGCCGAAACCCGGAGAAGACATAATGGCAAGCGAATGGACGCCCGGAAACCCAAGCTTTAGAGGTGGGTGGTTAAGAAGGGAAATTCAGACAAAAGATCCAAACCATCGACGTGGTTGTTGGGATGCCGTGGAATGAACAAATGCGCCGGAAGGTTAAACTTCGTATCAACATGAGCCACGCCGCTTAGGAAGTGAAGTCGAGTCGAAGTGAGGGATGTCGACTCCTCGAAAGATCAAAGATTACATCTGGAAAGACTGTATGAATTCTCAACGGGGAACTGCTGACTCCCTGGGCTCAGTGGAGGTTTGTCTTACGGCGCTTCTTCGGGTCACATATCGGGCGAAGGTGCTGCGAAATGATGAACCTATCACGTTGAGGCTGACATACAGGGATGACGTATGAACCCTGTCAAATTCCAACAGCTGCAAAATTATTTATAGCTCTCAACGGCTGATTAGTCTTTTTACGATCAAGTTCACAGCCAGCTATCTGGTTCTTCTACACGCGATGTCTTCAATGGGAAGCCATGATATTTACGATGGGTGATTTGGGTGCTAGGGCCTTGCAGTTGTCTTTGGAAACAATACGGCTCTTGTTTTGTCCACGAGACACGAAAGTATAGTCACCAGATCATCTTTTTCATCATTCCAGAACGAACACAGGAGCAGCTAGCCAAGTCAATATCCATGGTTGCTTAGAGATGGTGAAGACGTTGTGGATTTAATCGTTAGCCTTTCTGTGCTAGTACACTTATAAACCTCCTGACAGCCTCCCCCCCTTTGACGCGGATATCCACGTCAAATTCACCCAAGGCCTTTAACCGATCTGCTTCGGCACCCAGCACATTGCCTCCTTCAGTGATGATTGTGATGTCCTCTGCAGACAAGACGACTCTTGCGCCTTCCTCAGACCCGGCCAGGATAGCCTTGATCGATTCCGCAATATCTGCAGTAGATACGGATCCGTAGATGGCAACCTCTTGAGATTTAGGCAATGAATCTTCTACAGCTGCAAGATCTGCCGCTGCTGCTGAAGTGGCCTGTTTTCTAGAAGGTCGAATTGGCGGTTGATCCTGAGGAGCCTCGGGTTCGGGATTCACGATTGGGGTTCTGTAGAATTCCAAGTGGCTGGGCAGCGTAGTGGAAATGATCTGTGTTGCTCTTTGGGGCTACTATTGTCAGTGCTATGGCCCAACGTAGGTGATAATTAGACTGAAGTACCAGTAGAAGCTTGATTTCCACGTCCACCAGGCGCTCTCCAACTAATTCTTGGATATCATTCCCACTGTCTGATTGCTCTATCCCAAATGTGTGGTCTCGCTCTATAACCAGGTCTTTCTTGTTGAGCTGCTGCAGTCTTGACTCCGTCATGTATTCTGCTTTTTGTCGAGGATACCAGATGTTCCGCATCCTACCAGGGGCAACGGGGATGATAGAGCCTACAAGGATCTAGAAGTGAGCTGTCGGTCGCCCCAATAAAGATCGAATGCTACCAACCTTGTCGCCCATATCCTCGTATATCCTCCAAAAGCTTCACATTTACCGTAGCGGGTTGTTTACTAGATGATTTCTTTCCTCGCAGTTGCTGGTGGAACGGAGACGTAGACTCGGATATGTCGCTGGAGATCACTCGTCGTAAGCAGTTGAGGCATCGAGGGTTTCCCGCAGTTCTCTTAAAGGTTGCCATCCTAATAGGAATAGACCTCTCGCTTAAGGAGACATCCAGATGCACCAGATTTGGTGATTCACCAATTGGGAGATCGTTACTTAGCTAATTCCACATAAAGAATTTTTTGTTGCCTCAGGTTCTCAGACGTGTCACACTAACCCCTAACGGGGTTAGTGTGATAGGCTCAAATCAGCCTTCGCTCACCCATCATTCATTACTTAGACGTCTTTCCTCTCGTTCTTCGATAATTCAATCATGTTGTCTTCGATTGATTGTTCTGTCATGTTCTTTTGATCAAATTTAGACGATGATGATTGATGCGCAAGTGTCTAGTTTCAGAATTCAGAAAGTATTGAAATAAAAATTCTTCGAAGTCATACATGTACACACAAGAGCGAGACTGCATTTTCGGTCTCAAATCTATTGAAAAGGGTCCTACTATACGTACGGCCCCAATATATGCGCAACCCGAAGATACTTCGTTTTTGGTGTGACTGTCACTCAATCTCATGTATTTTCTGGTAGAATAATTTATTTTTCTTCAATAAACAAACATTCGCCTGACAATCATCTGCATCTTCTTCTTCCTACTACCACAACATCACCTGTACTATTCCTGCTTATCTATTGCCTCTATCTGCTACTGCTACTGCTACTGCTACTGCTACTGCTACTGCTACTGCTACTGCTACTGCTACTGCACCCTCGCCGTCGCCCTTCACTGACCTCGCTGTCGCCGTCGTCATGAATTCACTGCTACTAGTGCAGAATCCGCCAGTCACGAGGCCACGAGGAAGGCCGGTCGGATTCACTGCGCGTACGCGCCAGGAGCAGCAATTTGAAGCCTCAACTCGACGGCTACTTTCTCAATTTGAACGTGTGGAGAAGGCTTTGAGCCAACAAACACAGGTGGGGGGCGGGGGTGTAGGTCGAGGTAGGGGGCGAGGTACTGCTGCTGTAGAGCAGGAGTTTCAAACAGAAGCTTCAGATGAAGAAGGCTTTGACTTTACCCAGTGGTGCATAGATTTATATGACCGTCGCACCGGAATAAAGGTACACTCAGGTTATTGAGCTTTGAATTCATGGCTTCTACCGGAAAATACATGAGATTGGGTGACAGTCACACCAGAAACGAAGTACCTTCGGGTTGTGCATATATTTGGAAGCTAAACCTTTTTGGGGGGGGGGCGTATACCTTAGGTATATTTAGTAAATTGGGACGTACATAGTGGGACCCTTTTTCTATTCTAAATATTCGAATTTAATCTTAATTTCAAGAGTTTTGCCAAGGCTTACACAACAGCTTGATAAACGACTCAATGAATAATTATCAACTCAAAGCACTCGAGTTCAGTATTTACTAAACTACATACTGCTAAAATAAATCTGAGCCCTTTTCTGGAAATAGAAATTGAGACGAATTAGATGCTAGAAGCCGAAATTGAATGCTATTCGAAAGAATGAGGCGCAGCAAGAAGGTTCGAGAATAAGTAATTAGAGATGAGCAAGTCAAGCACTGTCTTGAAGAATCAGGAAATTTTCATCACGTGCTGGAACTTCTTTCCCCCGGGGGAAAGAACTTCCTTAGTGCGACCAAACGATGGGAAATCTTGTTCTTCGACATACAGTACTTGCAACGTGGCTCACTTCCCCTTTCATAGCTGTAGAGGGAAATCAGGGACGGCGTGTAGATATGAGATACATAGAAGGTAAACAGAATAAAAAGTAGACGAAAAATAAGAACGAATTTGGTGAGTATTGTTGTTGCGAAAGGTATGGCGACTGAGCAAGGAATCGGGAACACTCAGAGGAGTACTCGTCACAGGTAAATCATACAAAAACTGAGGGTAGTACTTGCGAGGGAAGTACTCGTCAAGAAAGTACTCGTCAAGGAAGTACTCGCCAAAGCAAAAATTATCTCTGTACGACCTTCATCAAATGTACAAGAGGGAGAAAAGTAGAAGTGTCTAATACATTGGTCTTAAGCCATGTATTGTGTAAAATAACCTCGCTGTTAATACAAAGGGTGTTGAAATATTAACATCTCTTTTGATTATTATGTTAGGGCTTAACCTCAACATCTATTGGGCCATAGGGCTGACTCGGATCACCGAGCACCTCTTATTAGTTTTCCCTACATAGCAAATACATTAAGCTATTACAACTATCTTGAACTGCTACCTACCATAGGATCAACTATCTATGCTGACCTCAGGTGCAGGCCTGTAATAAATCTAGTCCATCTCATTACTGCGCGAATTCTACACGCCGCTCTTGCCCGTAACAGGAAGTGGAAACCATTCGGAAATCCCGCGAAAGTCCCTGTGCCCTCGTGGTCTCTGTCTCCTACTAATGACAGGTGGAAGCTATGAATAGATGGGGTTCACGAAGGGAGGAGGATGAGGGCAAGAATTGAAGAAGTCGGGTCATGACAGCATAGGGGCAAGGTATTAGACATCATGTACATTGCTTCTAAAGTCCGTTCTCGTACATCCACATATTTGGGTGATGTAAGTTTGATAATGATTCTCATGCCTTGCGATGCTGTGGTATCACAACGAACATCCTTTCGTTGCAAACGCTCCAAGGATATATGACTGGACTATAAATACACAATCAGAAGTATCAACGTGTGTAGAGAATCTCATGACGCTCGTCATGCAGGGATGAAGCTTGCCGCGAGCTCTCTCAAACCATCTGTATAGGATCGTTTGGGAGCTTTCGGCTCAGTCTGCTCAGCCTCCCTGTTCGCTGGACTAATGAGTCCATCAACACACCACTTTTGGTCTGCTGGCAGCTGTTCGGCAGCACATATGGAATCGAAAGAACCTCTTTCGAACTTTGTCCTCTTGTCCAAAATCTCGGATTGTTTCCTCTCCCTCGTTAGCCAGATCCTGTTGAGAATCTCGACGTATTGAATTCCACTGTGCGTTTCCTTGACTAATACTAACAACCCGATCTCTTTCAAGTCGACCGCTGGGAGACGAGAGGCTATGATTGCTATATCAATCGGCACTTCGGTCGACGATCTATCTCCTACACGCCGCATGCTGGACACCGCTTTGTGATCTTGCAAGCTTTTTCGAAGTACAGAAGTTGTTGGAAAGTTTTCGCCCTCGTCCGCAATGTGGACTGCGTACCATTCTCGGAGCGAGAGGTCTGTTGGAAAATAGAAGTCTTCACGGTGATGTAAGGGGAATGGGCCTCCAACGAGAGAGTGAAGTCTAAAACCTGGAAACAAAACCTCAAGGCCTTGGTGTTCAATAAAACGAGCTCCTTCGTGGTTCTTGACTCCGAGTGGATCCGGAGGATCGGTCTTATGGGATGATAGCCAAGAACGTGGTGCCCAGCGATAGCCCTTCTCCTGCAGTTTAGGTCCAGGGAGGAATATCATGCCTGGCGGAACTGGACAAGGTGAGATTGCTAACAGCTGCGAAACAAAGTGAAGCATCCTGCCATTGCAATCATCTTTGTATAGCTGAGATTGTTCATCATGTCTGCTGGGCATTGCATAGAGTTCCGTGCTCAGATTAGTAATTGTAGCTAATGAAAGAGTTTCGTGATGAAGGTGAGACGTTGTCCTCCATTGTGCCACTTTCCAGACGGATGCAATGAACTTAGCCTTTGGATGCCATCGTTCATCAGACAAGAATTGAGTGTGAACTTTGTTGCGCTTTTCGCCTAGAACACCATGATAATACATTTGAGACGCTGTTGGTAGACAGTTGTGAAGGCTATCCGCTTCTTCGAAATACAGATCCTCTAAGTGATCCATCGCGTACAGCTGATCTTTGAATGCGAAGTAAATATGCTTGCTCAAGATCGCTTCTTGTAAGGTCCACATGCGGGTCATCCATCTGCTCATAGTTATCTTCATCGCAGGAGTTGAATATCCGGGGCCCTTCGCCACTCCCATCAAGCTCTTGTCCAGGACTATCATATATCGAGCATGGACATAGATGTTATGCATATTCCTAATCGCCAGCTGGCGCTGGGTATGGAAAAGTCGTCCTTTTGGAATCGCTAAGGTGTCAATCCAGAATGCTCCCTTGACTTTCACGTTGCCGCTTCTCATTCTGTTAACATCGTCAACCAATCTCGAGAATAAAGTCAAAGCACATTTGCTAAGTTGATTCTGGTCCTCAGGGCCCCCAAATCCATCGACCCAAACATGCGAGAATATGCTGTATGGAATGTTAAACGATGGTTTCATCTCAAGAACCTGGAGTTTTTGATTTTCATAACGGAAGAGTGGGATATTGCCTTCTTCAATAATACGTGCAAGGCAACTTCCATCAACAGTTTCGTAGTCGTTGCAATCCGGTTGTTCCTCACGGGGGCTGCCTTGGATACAATAGTGATAGGGCTTTGGTTTGGCTGGCAACCCATCCTTCTGACGAAGTTTATCTTCGAAACACTTAGTCGGAGTACACTCCCTATGATAAGGTCCTCTGGCACCGGAAGCACCATCCAGGGTGTGCAAGTGTAAGAGGCCAACAACATTGCCTCGTGCTTTTGCTTGCACCATTCGAATTGCTGTACGACACCAAAGAGAATCCTCGAGTTGGTTCAAAACAAATCTGGAATAGCCCCATCCTGGACTCGAGAATTTTCGGCTACTCCATCCTTGAATGTTGAAACCGATTTTGTTATGGACTTTGGCTTGCGCGTGTGTCAAAGTCTCTCCCAAAACCATAAAGGAAAGTGGAAGGATTTCATCGACTTCATTCCATACTGGATCATATCTGCGGCCCTGAAACGAACAATACTCGAACACATAAAACCGGGCAGTTTCCAATACCTGCTGTATGCGCAATAAGCGACTTGTCCGTGCAGATCCTGGACTTGTTATCTCCTTGTCTAACCAGGTTTCAAGTAACTCCGGTAAATGCTTGGTTGTAATGTAACCAGAGTTATCTCCATCAGTCCGTACAAATCTTTCTGGCTTGAAAGAGTCGAGGTGTCCAAATACTTGAGCAAGAACTTCAAAAAAAAGCCATTCCTGCAGGACTTTGTCGAAGGAGCATATTGGGCGTTCCTGGCTGTGGCTACCATCTTCTGTAATATTCCATCCTTTGTTCTTGGGGAGATTCCAAAAGTCTTTCCATTTTTTCGTACCTGTTTCGGTTGGCGTTTCGCAATGAAGAGGAACGGATGTGTTGACTTTGAATTTTAGATGATCCATTCATAGGTAAATAGACAATCTCGCCTAGAATAACCCACCAATCGTTCTGAACACGACGTTGCAAGGTCACAGTGCCCGCCTAGTTATCACCTGACTGACTCTTTTTGCGATCATCTGAAAATTCAGGCAGACAACAAGTGTTTTATATAATTCCGACTTTGGACATTTAGAAGAGCCTCTCCGCTCATAGCCTTGCGCTCTCCAATCTCCCATTGCGCCAGGGGCCGGTGTCGCGTTTTTCGATTGGTTGGAACACATCCAGGATACCACACTGATACAGTATACTGAGTTGCCATTTCCAAAAGATGGCGCGTTGTGCATCCTCCAGGAGGATCACGAGGCTGACCTATCATCGCCCCACTCTGTCCGGATTACCGTGCCGCCCTCGACATTTCCAATTATGTCTTCTCAGCCATCTACAGGGGGTGTCACCCCCGACTTCTTACGCGGATTGTGGCATGATCACTTTAGGTAGTGATTTGAGCCTGGGCCTCCACGTAGTGGATGCAGCCCAGCTGCACCTCATTAATTCCAGCTTATAACGCTCTCATCCCACCAAAATGGTCATGTCTCATAATCGCGACAAAGTCGATGTTGAACATGTACTATGGCAAAGTCTAAAACTCGAAGACCTATAACCTATTTGGGCAGTGTAGAATCTATCTATGAACCACCCTTTCCTGACGCGCCCAAATTTGAGTACGTTCCTTTTGTCCATATCGATAACGTGGGGTTAACAAGACTATAGCTTTATTTTCGTACATGATCCTGGCACTAATTGGCAAAACGCCTGGAGCCAGACAGCACAGCCGGTTTCGTGGATTCGAGACTTCTTGCCACGAGAATTTCCGAATTCGCGAGTATGGGCGTATACTTTGGAAATCGCGAAACCTACGCGGTTTACTGAGGATACGTCTGGGATGCAATTTGAGAGTCTGCTCACGAAAGTGGGTAAGAAAAAGGTAGGAAATGAAAATAGATCTGTTGCGCCTTCAATGGTTCTGATCAATCCTTAGTCAAGTCATCGTTCAATAGTATTCATTGCGTACAACTTAGGAGGCTTGCTGCTTCAAGATTTGCTCCGTGGGTGTAGCGAATGCGCAAGCAGCTATGTTCAGGGAATTATTCTCTTTGGGGTCCTATGCTCCAGCAAAGCCGACGATGACTGGATGAATCCCATACTCGCTGCGAGCAACATCACAAACCCTGACTCGCCTGTAAGCAGGGAAGCTTGCTATGAAATCCGGAAAATAGGACAGAAACTCATCAACGATGAATTTGAGACATGGGTGGAGGATTTTAAACTTAAAGATAGAGTCATTTGTTTATACGAAACTTTGGCGGTACCGAAATATCACAATCTTGTAGGTGTACACACTGTGAACAGTGCAGTGTGCCTACAACCCAACTGACAAAGTCAGGTGGTTAGCCAGCAGGCAGCAGTCATATCAGGATGCGACAGCATGGCACTGGAAGCTGATCATCTCCAAATGGCTCGTTTCTCAGAAGAAGCGGATATAAATTACCAGAAAGTGATTCTGGCGCTTAGGAGTGTCTGTTGTCCACGTAATGAGGTTTATACGAATATAATGTTACCCGCACGACTACATTCTGGTCGTCTCAGAAATCTGCCTGTAACTTCGGATCTGTGTGAGGAACTGCTTCTTGCAGAGGATAGTGACCGTGATGCCAAACCTTCAGGTCCGCTAGCTTTGCTTTTGGAACATCAAGGACATTACACCAAAGCCGAAGAATTCTTCGCTAACTTAGCTCAAGATTACGGAAGTTCTCTTGGCTCCCAACATCGTTTGACATTGTACTGCCTTGACAAGAAGGCCTCCCTACTTTGTAAGCGTGGTGCGTACGAAGATGCGGAGGAACTGATCAGGAAAAATCTGAAGATAAGGATCAGTACCTCTGGAAAGACCTGTCTTTCTGTTCTACTGAATTCCTGTACCATGGCATCAAGTTTGATATCCCGTGGCTATTACGGAACTGCAGAAAAGCTGCTTTGTGATGCTCTGGAGTACTCAAGTTCGTCGTATCCTGGGAATGTTGCCTGGGTCCAGCTTTTAAATTGTCTGGCTACAACGAGTGTGCGGTGTCAGTCAGCTGGCTTTGGATCTCGATTTAATACAGAGTATCTAGCTGTGAAAGTCGTCGGAGAATCAATATCTTTATATGGAGAAAAACATCCTTTTACCCTAAATCATATGTCAGACTTGGCAGATGGCCTGGCCTCAAGATCCCAATTTGCAGAGGCCGAAGCTATTGGCCGCTTTGTTCTCAGCGCGACATCGCAAGTTCTCGGATCGCATCATCCCCAGGTTCTGCGTAGCGCTCAAAGGCTTGCTGATTATATCCGATGTCAGCATCGTTATAATGAAGCGGCCACAAGCCTTAAGTCTACACTGGAGCTACAGAAGCGAAAGCAAGGAAACTGGAATCCCGACACCCTAACCACAATGAAAAGCCTGGGACTGGTCTACATTCTACAAGGTTATCTACAAAATGCAGAGGAATTACTGGAGCAGACATATGTTGGTATGAAACAAGTTTTAGGAGAAGAACATCCTACTTCCATCTGGGTATCGCAACTTTTAATCAGGCTCAAGGCTGAACAGAACACAAATCTAGACTCTGTTGAAGGTACTGATCACAGTGATGCGATTAGGACTTCGCCGTCCGGGATGCATCCAGGTGCCGACTACGACTTTTTCTCGAGCGCTTTGGACGACGAAGTTATAAAAGCGGCAAGGAAAGGCGACACCATCAGCCTGCAGACAACTTTACGTGAAAATAAGGTGAGAACGCGTGTCTTTGAGCGAGCATTACGCGAGGCAGCTTCGAATGGTCAAAATGAAGCACTAAAAGTGCTCCTCAAAGACTACTCGGTAAATTCCCAGGACGGATTATATGGTACTCCGTTACAAGCTGCATGTTATTTTGGTGAATATGATACTGTACAGTTTCTGTTGGAACACAATGCGGACATTAACGTACGAGGGGGTGTATGTGGAAATGCTCTACAAGCCGCTGTTCTTGGCCGGCAGCCGAGAATACTAGAGCTTTTACTGACAAGAGATCTTAGCTCGGATATTGGGAAAGAATGCCTCAATTCTTCTCTTAGCACTGCCATATTAACAAAGCAAAATCAACTTGTGCCAAAGTTACGGCATGCTGGCGCTGATGTTAATTGTAAAGACTATCTTTTTGGAGGCCCGCTTCAGCAGGCTTCGTTCTTTGGTCAAAAAGAAGTCATGACTATACTCCTAAAGGAAGGTGCTAGTACGAGCCTTCCAGGAGGAATTTTTGAATGTCCATTGAAAGCGGCCATAGCATCAGGAAACAGGCCTTGCGTATTATTACTACTTGATTCAGGAGCCTCAATTGGCCAGCTATACTCTAAGCCAGCAAGCAAGATGGAGGAGTTGACGGCTGCCAACGAAGCATTTCTGAAAAGCGTGATACTCGAGAAGATGAAAGCCTCGCAACTCCCACTTTCACGGAACTCGCTTGAAAAACCAGGCTTGGTGCCAGATACAAATAATCTAACTCTTTCGAAGGCTGAGGAAACTAGGGGCTTGCAACTACAGAAGGGAGCAGATGTTCAGCTTACATCAGACACTAAACCACCCAATAATCTTCAGACAACCTCACACCGGCCCGGAGCTAAAAATCTGGAAGTACGTTACGAAAATACGACATCCACTTCAGGAACACTTGATACCGAAACATCGTCGTCGCGGGCTTCAAATATATCGCGTTGCAAGCAGTACTTGACGGAGAAATCCAAAAACGCGAAGAAAGGTTTCAAGAAAAGATTCCAAGGACCTCACCGGGTGAATGAAAAGGAGGTTGCTACTCGCTAAATGACGGATTTGCTATTCTCCTTATAGTTGGAATCCTTTCTTTTGTATTATCGAATCATCTTGGAGGGTCACAGTCCTCTTGTATTGCTTCAATATTGAGGATCCACAGTCTTAAATCGTTCATCGCGGTTTATCGACGCTGTTCTATAGATCTCCAACCATATATGTCCGTTGGTGTATTTTGAAAACCTATTCATCTGTTCCATCAAGAAGAAGCTGCAAATCACTTTGGGAGACTTTGAAATTTCGTATTATATTAAGTGTTGCTTTTTCTGTAGAATTTGCTGGGCATATTCACACTCGCTATAATCTGCACATATTAATACTGAGGACTTGGATCCTGTACTCGTACGATCTACATATTTTACTTCAATGCATACATATGACGGAACTGCTCTAACATCAATTCTCTTACTGAGTAAGCGATGGTACGAGGGTAGCCTTACATCGGACAGTGTCAAGAGTGATGATACCCGAAATGGCTGGGACTCGCTTAGGGAGAGATCATGACTTTTGACACCATCCGGTGATAGGGTCAGGACAAGGGTGTTTTGTGTTGTTGATCGACCATGCTGGGCGTCCATCTACTTCGAAATCAGCCAATCATCTATCTTTAGCGCTTATCCAGGCAGATTCTGACTGTGTAACTAGACTCTGACATGCGTTCGTAGGAAAAATATCCATTGCTCTTTTAAATAGTGGGGCTTGCGCCATCATCCCATTGGGGTAAACATATGACAGTGGGGTCCAGATTCCTTTCCTGTGCCCACCACACCTAATTGCAAGAAAGATTATTCGTCTGATAAGGATATCTTCAAGGGTGCGATGCAGAATGACAATGTGTTCGCAGTGCTTGAAGCATAGCAGCCGGCGTCTTTGAGCCTAACATGTCTGCTGGCTAGATAGAGCCTGACAGAAGATGTCAAATAATAAAAATGGCTCCTCCCCGGATGGGATCTGTACTACTAGACAGTGCTGCTCTACCAAATTCTCGATTTCTTCGCACCTAAAAGCATGGCAATTTCAAATGTCACAAGTCAACGAATCAGTGTTCTGGCCTACGCACCCATTGCTCTTTTCGCGGAAAGCCTTCGAGTCCAGTTCGCTATGGCTTCCTCCATAATCACCCGAAGCTCCGTCGCACCAGCAATGACTGGGTGCGTCAAGGATCTCCTTTTCCTGTGGGAGATGAATGAGTCCCACCTATTGGGCAATTTTGATGACAGGGATGTTGCAAACGTTACGAGTGTCAGGCACGGAAACTCCTTCCGATTGCATAACCAGGCTGTCCTGCTGCTGAGTCAAGTCTGTGGGCGGAAAGCAAATCAGAAGATCATACCGTATAGGCCCGATATCGGAGAATTGGCTATTAGAAGGGAAACGATTGTCAATCTTAGTTTCGTGCTACCGCACAACAATCTCAACAACATGAAACGTGTTTCCAGTCGGCTGGAATTGCTATGCTTTCTGATAACTTTCATCGAATTTGGAGTGCCGATTGCTATTGCTGTAGAGATGGCTCTGAACGGGATAATCGTCGGTGTGGTTCTAATGCTTTGCCTCTCCTTTTCTGTCGCAGCGTTGACAGTCTTACGCTTGTTCACAAGCTCTATCATTGCAAACAGAGATGCTATTGCCAGAGACGTGCAAGAGGCATCGCCTACTCTGGATATACATGTGATTGCACGGCACTGGAACGACACGCATCTCGACGTCGTTTGCGGCTATACCAGCCATCTACATGCCCTGACGAACATTCAAATGGTCGTTGACCGGTTTCCGCTCCTGCGCTGGGTGAGCCGCTTTATTGCGGTAATCTTGGTCATTCAGGCTGCAATCCTAGCAAGCCTCCTCGGCACAAAAGATAATTCTTGGATAGCGTTGCTCTGGATGGCGATATACCTGTACATGCTTATTCCACCGTATCTCTTGAAACACTACAGCCCAGACTCCTTGTATCAGAAGCATTCCGCCGAGCTAATCAAAATTCAGCCAATCCACTTCTTCGGGCGGAGAGCAGCGCTCCTATTCATCTCAATGTTGCCTGTTACTCCAAGAGCAGACGTTGATCGTTGGGCTTGGATGGATGTCTTCATGCCCGACAACGATAGGAGAAGGCGCTGGAGAGCTCACGTGGAAGCCCAAAATATTGTGACTGGGAAGTCAACATACTGCTCTTTGGGAAAACAACTGTCAGTAGAAGATGAGAAAAATGGGTTGATTGCGAAGACCGCGGTGGAACAGGCTAGTGCTGCATATAACCACCCGGAGATCCTGAAGTATTTACTGGCGTATAGCTCGAGGCTGGGGAAAAAGTAGACTTTTAGCAGTTTTGATTTCATCCATTGTAATGACTATATCCTATCTATAATACAATTCTGATCGGTAACTCGGTTGACTGCTACCAAATGGTAAAGGTTACAACCGTATAATATCGAGTCAGCCGAGGGATAGGGTACAGGTGCGGTATATGGAGCTGTAGAAGCAACAGCGGGAGCAAACAAACTGGAGGATGCGTGTATGTTCAAAAACACAAGGGGGTGATTGGGTTGGTTGGGTAGAAGACGGATACTATTTCTCTAGGGAGTTTATCCGAGCTTTATAGCCCGGAACTAAGCTAACTAAATCGCACCTTCCAGCTACTGGGGGGGGGGGGGGGGGGGGCCAAAGAAAAGCCCCAGCAACCTACCCAGATGCATATCAGAGGTATCACGAAAACCCGTTCTGAACATTCGCCTATTATCCTAAAATCACACCCATCCCTTTCTCAGATGCCTACCCAATCGTAACATGGCAGTTTCCAGTCAATCCCTGAAGCACCCTGGAAAAGTGTGTATATCTTTGTCTTGCTCACAAACCACAATGCAGAGTCTCTTAACCGAAGGCCCCAAGCAGTCTGTGGAAATACAATTTGTGGAAAGCCGGGTGGAAGTTCTTCCATACTTGCATACAATCGGCGAAAGACCTCCTCGTATTTCTCCAGAGCCTGTGGAACATCATTGCTGCTCTTTATCTTCGACAGCTCTCCCGCCAGTACGTAAGCACTCTCAATAGCAAGACTCGTTCCGATACCAAAAGTCGCGAAGGCTGCATCTCCCAGTACAAGTGCACGTCCGTTCGTCCATTTTGAGAGCTTCACCTGCGCAGCCCGGCTCATGTAGAAGTCTTCTGCATGGTCCATTCCTTCCAATACCCGCTTTGCTTCCCAGCCTGCATTTTCCAAGTACTCGTGCAGCATACGTTTCGTGTCTTCCGTTCCTTTGTCCATAGCATCTTCGACGGCTGGATCCCGTTGTCCTCGTGCTGGCATTGTAATGCACAAGTATGCTCCCGTAGTAGAAGTGTTCCGATGCGGACGCATCATGATACTGAGACCTTTCGGGGCATTGTACCACTGCCACAGCTTTGGATCGGTTGGCCGACTCGGAATGCTAAAGAACGCAATGTACTGGCCCAGGAATTGATAGCTATCCTTGAGAACTTGCTCGTCCAGAATCAGCGACCGAGTCTTCGAAGTAGATCCGTCTGCGGCAACAACCAAATCAAATGTGGCTTTTGATCCCCCAGTGAAGGTCACGTTAATATCTTTATCTGTCTGTTCGAGAGATTTGACAGAATCACCGTATATGTACCGGACATTGCCCAAGCCCTCGGTGGCTTCCAGGAAAAGTCGCGACAAGTCTGCCCTCAGGATTTCGTATTCAGCAGTGAAAGAATCGCCAGCATTGAATTGAGCAAAAAATTCTCCTGAGGAATTCACAAACCTTGTACCTTCTTCTGTCGTATGTCGGGAGCGGACAGCCTCTTCCAATTTCATTGCCTTGATGATTTCAACTGCTGGACCACGAATGTCGATCGCCTGGCCGGTGACCCTCGGAGAAGGTGATCGTTCAATGATTGTGATGGATATATCAAGACGTGTTTTAGCAAGCCAGTATGCGAGACAAGGCCCTGCGATGCCTGCCCCTGCTATAAGGACTTTCGATTTGAGTGCGGACATCGTTCTTTGTCGTCTGTTGAAAACTTATGTCTGAAGCAAATCAATTTATATGAACTTGGAGAACATATTTAACCTCGAGAGCAACGCTCAGAAGCATTCAGAGGGGCATTCTGAGAGGAACAGTCTCGATGGTGATGACGACGATGAGAATTTCGACAGGTTTCAGCTCGCAAAGGGTTGGAGCCGGGTCGGAAAATATTCTTGGCGTCGGGTTGAACTTTAAAAATAGCATATGCTTTGGAAAAGCTTCGCGGCCTATGCGAAGCATATGCCAAGACCATTAAGCAAGGCCACAATAAATTCGTGAGTATAAAGAAACATCGATGAACGACGAAAGCATCGACGCTGAAAATCGAGCGAATGAGATAACAGGTTGACTAAATGGTTTGAATGTGAGAGTCGCAGTCCGCACATGCCGCGCATATTCTATACTTAAAAGACGAGCAGAACGACAAAAACGAAGAAGAAACCGCATGAGATATTCCGTAGATCTGACGAAGATAACGTGAGCGATAGCTTGTGAATGAACATGTCACAAGTTGAGTTCATGATTCCCATATTTTGTGCATACGCACGACTACAATACTTCGCTCTTGCTGTTTGATTATCGCGCATGAGCGAAGCATACAGTATGTCTGTTCTGTTCTCTAGCTATTTTAGCTTAATAGTATCAATTCTTGAGCCCATGATTAGCATATGCAGAAAGCTGAGCCGGGGTTGGAATACTCGTACTTTTGAGCTCATGGTCAGCATATGTTTTCCAACCCCCCGCCAGCTGTAACCCCGAATTTCGATTACAGTGACGGGTTGTAGAATCAGTTGGTAACACGATCTTCAACTAAAGGGGGATTGAATAGCCAGCACACCGAGAATGAACCCTGACTGTGGGTTAAGTACCACAGTAATGGCATGAATTTTGATATTGGCAGAGCATCGTTGGAGAACGGAGATAGTTGTATGCCAATACTTGGTATTAGATGTGCCTAAGGTATCTTACTCTGCCAGGTATTAAAACAGAAAGATGACAAAATACTGAAAGGATGCTTTAAGGTATTGTAAGTAATACAGATTGGATTTTGGACACAGCCGCTTATCCAAATAGCGCATTTGCACTCATCGCTTCCTGGACGCTGGTTACTCCGTACACTATGGAATACCTGACGGATCTGTTGTATTGACTGCACCAGGCTTTAGTCATGTTTGTTCGATTGTATCTTCTGTCTCTGATACTCGCCCTCTATGCATCGGAGCGAGACCGACAATAGACATCACTAATCATGCCTGATAAACCGCTTACCGTTATAACATATGCCGCGACTGCGTCTCTGGCCGCGGTTGCTTTGATATTCCTGTTCAACCCGAATTATCTCATCGATGGCGACTCTTCCACCGCCTCCGCAAGCACTCGGAAGAAAGGAATCGTGGGCTTGTCTAACCCCGCCAACGACTGCTTCATCAATTCGATCCTTCAGTCATTGGCAGGCCTTGGTGACTTAAGATTATATCTGATACGAGAGCTGCATCGGAGAGAACTCGGCGGTCCGGATATATACACTCCGGTACCATTGAAGGATGCAAAGGGGAAGGATGTCGATGCTCGAAACCAGGCAAGCTTGCAAAGTGGGGAGGTCACACGGGGTTTGAAGGTTGTGTTAGATCGCTTGAACGAGCGGCCGATCTATAGGAAGACCATCTCGGCAGGGAGTTTCATAACGGTTTTGGAACATGCTTTTGGGACAAGGATCAGCAAATCGCAGCAAGACGCACAAGAATTGCTGCAGATAGTGGCGGAGAGGCTGGGGGAAGAATACCACGCTGGTCGAGAGGCGCGGAGAAGAGCTCAGCGGAGGTGTGAAGAAATCAGTGCTGCTGTGATTACGCCACCTGGTCTTGGCCTGTGCGATGTCGATGGGGGGTCTGACGAACGTAGAATCTCCATGGACATGGAGCAAGTAGCGGGCGCCCCAACGAGTCTGGATTCTACAACGGTCGAGTGTGAAAATCCATCAACGAAGGAAGACGAGGAAGATGGTTTCCCGCTTGAAGGCAAGACTGAAGCGCGAATCGAGTGCCAATACTGCCATTTCATCCCAAAAGCCAGCCCCACAACTTTCGTCATGCTGAATCTCATGGTACCGCAGAAGAGCTCGACTACACTCAACGAGTGCTTCGACGCCCACTTCAAAACCGAATATATTGAAGACTACAAGTGCGACAAATGCCGGTTAGAACACGCGATTGAGGTTCTGTCAAAGGATCTGAAACTCGCAAAGCCAGAAGAGCAGAAAATTTTCATTGAAACAACTATTAGAAAGATAAAAATGGCAATACAGCAAGATCCAGAGAAAATTCCTGAAGGCGTCGAGTTACCAGATATAAAGCTTGCACCAAAGAGGAAAATTGCTCGTCACGTCCAAGTCACGGCCTTTCCTAAGCTGCTTGTCATCCATCTATCCAGGTCCATCTACGATCCACGAAATGTTTCAACAAAGAATGGCGCCAAAGTCTCCTTTCCTGAAAGACTGCCACTAGGTGGTATTTTACACCGCAGGAACTACAAGCTTCTTGGTATGGTCACGCACAAAGGGACCCACAACAGCGGCCACTACGAATCCTTTCGGAGACAGCACTTGTATGCGCCATACTCAAGGCCTCACGTTGCGAGTGATGTTGGCCCTTATAGCACTTCAGGGACTCCTGAATTATCGACACTGCCTACCCCCAATCTCTCTACCATGCCAAGCCCTAGAATTTCTGCAACGTCACCTAGACCATCAGATGCAGTTTGTAATCTTGATTTGAATTCTCCGACAGCTTTACGGCTTTCAACGTCTACGGCAACCAGGTCACCATCTATGTCCTCGATATCGATTTCCTCACCATCCACGCGCCCATCATCTGGCTCAACCTCAGGAGTTACTCTTCCCAAATCCCCTCCAACGTCCGCTCCCCGTCCTCTTCCTGTCTCGGAAGATGCTGGGCTACCTAGCCTAATGCCCTCCGAGGAATCACCGTCAAAGCGTAACAGTGCAGCTCCCAGCAAAAACGCGTCTATGATTGATATTAGTAGGTTCAAGAGAAAGAAGACGCCCAATGACCGGTGGTGGCGGATCAGCGACGACAAGATCAAGGAGTGTAAGACTAGTGATGTTCTGGGCATGCAGAAGGATATTTACCTACTATTTTATGAGATGGAGAAGGATGAATGAGTGCCACTTACTAGTAGCTAGGCAACTAGAAGTCGGACATTTCAAAATCAATCTGCACCTTTGCGGAGGCCTCGAAGCTCATACGCTCATTGCGATCCGCGTCCGGTACGCCCCAAACCGGCGCTGCCATCGTTGCGCGTATTTTCGGACGCATGAGCCTTCATCACGTCCAGGTGGTCTTCCCCTCCAGACACGCTGCCGCTGCACAATTCATAGAGACGCACGAGAGGAAAGTGAACCGGGTACGCTAAGCATTCAAAGCCATCGCCCTCACCCCAGCCGCGCTCTGAGTCCGCGAGCACGCCGTCTTTGTCCAAATCAACGAGCTAGAAGAACAATATAAGGATACGCCGCAGGCATGCATTCGCCGAGGGCGGCTCTCAGAGTTTATTGGACGACAAAATAGATGTCTAGCTACTATAGTATAGTATAATTAAAACGGCGGGCGAGATAGAAATGTGGAAAGTTTAGATCTAGAGGTGCGGAGTGAGGAATCTTTCAAGAGGATCTTGTTGGTAGATGCTCGTGAAGCTGGTCATGGTTGCCCCTATTTTTATCAGTTCATTAGTGACGTGTATTTAGAAAATATACGAGTTTCAGCTGCACAGCCCGGTTTATGAACTGAATTTTGCCATCACAACTTCGAAAGTGATGGAACGTGTCATGTCTCATTGACTCACATCGGATAGGAGTAGTGGGTGTGAAAAGGCAGACGCAAAGCGAGAGAGGAAGGGGAAAGGCGGGAGTGAGACGGGTGAGTCTGTTGTTGAGGCTGAGTGATGAGCTGGGGATGGAGGGAGGCAAAGAGTGGGAAAGAAGGTGATGAAAATAAAGAAGAAGAAATGAGGCAGAGTGGATGGAGAGAGAGAGGGATGCGGGGGGGCTGGAGGAAAACAAAGAAAGAAGAAATAGGGAGAACGAATGAATGATAGCGCAGAGGTGAAGATCAAAATCTGGCCAGCAGATGATCTTCAAGATTACTTAAGAGGGAGATTTTCTAGCGAGAAGGGTTAGCTGTAAAGTTTTACGTCGTGGAACAGGCAGGGGGAAGTAGGAGATGTTAGTGAATATCAAATCGCCGCTGTGGTGAAGGGAGGGGCTTACGAAAGGACGATCGGCTTCCTCAGCTCTTCAAACCCCTAGATTTCAAAAAACCTTCATTTCTTCCAGCTCCGTCTCTCCAAACCCCACCCTTCCAAAGTCCCAGCTCGCCAAAAACCCAAAATCTTGCACCCTAATCCAAATATCCAATATCAACCACACCTCCACACACTTTCTTTAGACTTGAAGATGTTTCGGGTTCCTGTTTTTCTCATCAGGGTAGGGGGTTTTGGGTGCTGGCTTGGGAGGGGGAGGGAGAAGGGAGAAGGGAGAAGGGAGAAGGGAGAAGGGAGAAGGGAGAAGGGAGAAGGGAGAAGGGAGAAGGGAGAAGGGAGAAGGGAGAAGAATGGGTAGAAGGAATAGAAGAGAAGACAAAGAAACAGATCAAAAAACACCCAAAAACACCAACACCAAACCCACAAAACCATGAAACCCGTCCCAAGAAAGAAAAAAAAACCCCCTCCAAGATTCAAACCATGCCGAAAATCCACAAACCACAAACTCCATATCCCCACATCCCAGCCAAAAGCAACCGCACCGAAGCAACACCTTTCCCGGCCCTCATTCCCCAATTCCCAAGCCGTCGAGCTAGAACGCACGCGCGAAGGGATCGATGAATAGGGAAAACTCCTCTTCCACCCCGGCCGGATGTAGCAGAAAATTCTTGACTGAATAGAGTAGAAATAAGATATCTATCGTGGTCGGAGGCGTTCGGCTGGGGTTTTGTAGGGTGATGGGTGGGTAAGGTAGGTTTGTGTATATAGGGTTTATAGCCGGGGTTGATAGAGTGAGGATAGGGATGGGGACGGCTGTTTCTTGGAAGGCGGGGTTTTCGTGCGTTGGGATGGGGGTACTGTAGTTGGATGGGCGATGGCGACGGGTTGGTTGGGTTTTGGAGGGGGGTTTTACGTAGAGAATGGATGAGATGGGGTTATATAGATCATGAGCGGATGGGATGACGGAAAGGAGAGGGAGAGAAGGGGTGGAATGAAGCGGTGGGAGAAACGTGGAGGAGCGGGAGAGTGAGAGAAGGAAAAAGAGAAAGTAATGTGGAAGGATAGTTGAAGAGATGGGGAGGAGAATGGCAAAGAGGGAGATATGAGCTACGTATACTCTTCGACTGAATTGAGAATTGCGCAAAACATCACCATACCAAAACATTGGGCATAGAGACGTCACAAAAACAACCCTCTAAATACTGGTACAACACCCTCGATAATGCTACTCGCGCACCCCTCGCACTGCTTCCTAAAATGCCTCTCACCCTCCCCAACCCTACGTCACCACAACCCCCCTTAGCAATTAAATCCCGTATCCCCCTGCCTCTTCCCGCCGTCATAAGCGCCGAAATTCGAATGATGCTCCTGATCATTGCTCCCCCAATTCTGACCGTGATAAGAAAAGAGGATGGGATCGTCGTCGACGGCGCCGATGGTGATGGTGAGATCGAAGGGAAGAAGGGCCTCGTCGACCTGTTTTGATAGAGGTTAGTAGAAATCGGGGAAGAAGAAGTGATGAAGAGGAAGATGAGAGAGGAATGAAAAGGTAGAAGAAGAATGAAAGGGTAAATGCAAGACAGGGAGGTAAACAGCAAAACGCACCAACTGCGTGGTCCCATCCGGCCCATGCGTAAGCGCGCACCTCTTATTGGGCCACAGGCGCTGATTCAGCAGCACCTGCGCGCCATCATAGACGCAGATGTCGAACATGTATTGGTAGTTGCCTGACGCGGGGCCGCTGAGCTCATTTTTCTGGTACTGAATGACGTGAAGGCCGCACCAGCCGGGAGTGAAGCTGTTTTCTTAGTCAGTCATGTCAATCTAGTCCAAGAGCTTTCATACTCAGCGATTGCGAATGTCGCTAGGACAGAGAGCCCGAGAAGTACAGAATTTAAGAGATACATGATGAAGATGTGATTCAACAAGTAGAATAAAATGTGTACCGTCTGATGTGAGTATTGAAGCTGCCATCTAGGCTTATATAGTCCTATCTACTGTTCATGACCTGAGCAAAGCCGCACCAAGGAGAAGCCACAAGAATGTTGGACAAACACACAACATCTCCAACATTTAATCAAATTTCCGATGGAGGCTTTTCTTGTTGCCGACGGGCTTGCAACAAGCAGAGGTTACAGCTGGCAGGGGGAATAAACAAAGTAAACTAAGAAGCAAAATAGCCAGGGCCGGAACTCGATTTTCTTTTTCTCTTTTCCGGCCCAACATTCAGCATACCGGATGTTTGCACTGCGGGTCGAACATTGCATTAGTTTAACATCAACGGTAAGCAGGAACAGTAAGGTAGTATCGCAATGTTCTTGTCTTTCGGATTCGTCGACCACCAGGTAAACAGGGTGTCAGGTTTCTTTAGACTCGTCCTATCCTGGCCGAGTATCTTGAACGGATCTTGGCAAAGAAGAAGATAACCACAACACCATTGTACCAGCGCTGTTAGGAATCGAACCTAATATAAGTAAACAACTCAACGATTCTTGGTACCAGTATCGTATGGTTGACGAATTCTTAGTGTAATGTTGGAACCGTGCCTAGAATCTAACCAGAGCGTGTAGTGGGTAGAATGTTTGATCTATCCCTTTAAGGCTTTAACCGCCACAAGGTCGGCCACCCCCTATGATGCACAATGCTAGTAGAAGGACCCCACCAATGACGAAGCATACGAACATTTATTTGGATTCGGCGAGTCGGCGACAGCGCGGTTTATTAAGCACCCGTACCCCATCTGGTCCAGCTGCTACCATATTTGGCCTAGCTGTTGATCAAAGGGGGTGGCCGACCTTGTGGCGGTTAAAATCAAGCGGAATCCGAGCTGTATTTATAGTAGGGCGGACAAAGGGGCTGAGCAGGTTTGCCCGGGTACCGGAAGTGCTCGAAAGGCTCCGGAACATCGTTGTTCCTTGACCACATACCGAAATCCCTAGGGCCTGTTGGCTAGGCCCTATTCAATCCCGGCACACTTCGTAACAATTCATAGGCTTCAGAGAGTCCCACTCCTTCTGAATAGTCTTCTCTGTCTGCTTTCGAGTGTATGGCTTCGGACGTAGCTTGTTGATGCGTTCTTTGAGCAGTGACCAAACACCTTCAATAGGATTGAGGTCAGGTGAGTTGCCAGGCCAGTCAAGCAGCTCCAATCCCACATTGGCGATAGCGGCTCGGGTGAATTTAGCGTTCTGAGCTGGGGCTTTATCCATTTGTACAATGCATTGTTGGTCGAAAGCGCTGATTGGCTCATGGTCTTCGTTGCAGTCCTTCCAAAAGTCGTGTAAGGTCTGTTGCAGTGATTTTGGTGGGGTTTTGGACATAGCTTACATACAGGTAAGATATGCTCAACGAAGGTCTTGGAATTGATAGTCCCGTGCTTTCGATCCCATATATCCAACGAGCTTTTGAATTGCCCGCAAATGGCCGCCCAGATCACACAATAGGAATCCAGAGGTCGTCGACGAGGTAAGAAGTAGGATTTGGTGGAAAGTAGCGATGTTGGTGGAGGAAGATGATTCCGAAGGTCATTTGGAAGATCATTTGGTAGATCATTTGGTAGATTCAGGCCTTTCAGCTAATCTGCATCAAACGTTAGTTATTGCCTAATATGGAAGCTTATTCAGCCTCACCAGTGGCCTTATGATTGGTGGAAATTGGTACTGGGGGATCCTTATAAAGGTGGCTTGGCTAATGCAATGTTCGACCCGTAGTGCAAACACCCTGTATGCTAACCATGAGCTCAAAATAATTCCAACCACCCCGGCTCAGCATTTCTGCATATTGTTGGATTGGTATTTTGATTGTTGCTGTTAGGAGTCTATCTACGGAATACAACACCGATAATGCTACTCACACACCTCTCGCACTGCTTCCCAATATGCATCTCAATGCCACCCTTGCCACGATCCATGGCAAGTAAATCCCGTATCCCCCTCCCTCTTCCCGTGGTCATAACGGCCGAAATTCGAATGATGCTCCTGATCATTGCTCCCCCAATTCTGATCCTTGTAAGAAAAGAGGATGGGATCGTCGTCGACGGCGCCGACGGTGACGGTGACGGAACCATCGAAAAGACGGGGGGCGGGAATCTGTTTTGATAGAGATTAGTAGAAATCGAAAAAGAAGAAGTGAGAGGATGAAGAGAGGAATGAGAGAGAAATGAAAGAATAAATGCAAGACAGGAAGATAAACAGCAAACGCACAATATTCGCAACCCCATTCAATGCATTCACTCTCCAGCATCCCGAACTCTCCGAACTCGTCATACTATTTAGCCGATCCCCCCCGTCATCAAAGATGCAGACCTTGAGCAAGTATTCCGAAAGGTTGGGCTCGTCACCGTCGGGCTCATTTTTCTGATATTGATAGACGTGAATGCCGCACCACTTGTCGGCGACATAAGTAGGTGGAGGTGGTGATAAGTGTCTTCTGTTTTCTTCGTCAGTCATGTCAATCTAGTCGAAGAGCTTTCATGCTCACTCTTCAATGACTGGCTGAGCGATTGCGAATGCCGCTAGGACAGAGAGCTCGAGAAGTACAGATTTCAAGAGATACATGATGAAGATGTGATTCAACAACTAAGTAGAATAAAACGTGTACCGTCTGGTGTGAATACTGAAGCTGCCATCTAGGCTTATATAGTCCTATCTACCTACTGTTCATGACCTGAGCTGCTCCTCAAAGTCGCACCAAGGAATCAAATTTCCGATGTATCAAATTTCCGATGGAGGCTTTTCTTGTTGGCGACGGGCTTGCAACAAGCAGGGGTTACAGCTGGCGGGGGGTTGGAAAACTTTTCGGCCCCGGCCCAACTTTCTGCATATGCTAACCATGAGCTCAAAATTATTCCAACCATCCCGGCTCAGCTTTCTGCATATTGTTGGATTGATATTTTGCTGTTAGAAGTCTATTTACGAAAATTGACACCAAAAGTTCTCGAAATTCGCTACGAAGTACTTCGTACAACACCCCCGATAATGCTACTCGCACATCTCTCGCACTGCTTCCCAAAATGCATCTCACCTTCCCCACAACACCCCTTGACAACTAAATCCCGTATCTCCCTCCCTCTTCCCGCCCTCATAACCGCCGAAATTCGAATGATGCGCCTGATCATTGCTCCCCCAATGCTGATCCCCGTAAGAAAAGAGGATGGGATCGTCGTCGACGGCGCCGACGATGACGTAGACGAAGTCGGGAAGGCGGGAGACGGGAATCTGTTTTGATAGGGATTAGTAGAAATCGAGGAAGGAGATGGAAGGTAAACAGCAAACGCACAATATTCGCAACCCCATTCGATGCATCCACAATCCAGCATGGCGAACTCTTCGAAAGCGGAGGAGAACTCATCAGCACCTGCGCGCCATCATAGATGCAGACCTCGAGCACGTAAACCGAGCTGTTGGGCTGGTGACCGCTGGGCTCATTTTTCTGGTACTGGGTGACGTGAATGCCGCACCAGTCGGAGGATCGAATAGCAGGTGAGGGGTGTCTGTTTTCTTCGTCAGTCATGTCAATCTAGTCGAAGAGCTTTCATACTCACTGATTGACTGGCTTGGCGATTGCGGATGTCGCTAGAACAGAGAGCCCGAGAAGTACAGAAGTTGAGAGATACATGATTGAAGATGTGATTCAACGGCTAAGTAGAATAAAACATGTACCGTCTGATGTGAATATTGAAATTGCCATCCAGGCTTATATAGTCCTATCTACCTACTGTTCATGACCTGAGCTGCTCCCCAAAGCCGCACCAAGGAGAAGTCATAAGAATGTTGGTGGAAATGACTTTGCCCTTGGCGAACGGCGTCTCCCTGCCACAAAAACACAGAAATCAAATTTCCGATGAAGGCTTTTCTTGTTGGCGACGGGCTTGTAACAAGCTTGTTCGCGACGGGCTTGCAACAAGTAGGGGTTACAGCTAGAATAGCGGGGGGTTGATTCCAACCACCCCGGCTCAGCTTTCTGCATATTGTTGGATTGGTATTTTCCGTTGTTGCTGTTGGAAGTCTATCTAGGAGCGAGCAGGTGCAAACTCCACGAGTAGCGGGCCCCAGCCCTATCAGCCCTATGAAGGCGGAGATTACCATCTCCCTCAGTCGCGCAGTCGCGCAGTCGCGCACCGTACTATAAATAAGGTTAATTTACCCTAACCCTAAGGAAATTAGTACTAGATATACAAAGCAGTATAAGGTACCGGTGACGTACTTTCTCTGGTTCAGTATCACTGGAACAGCTGTACCAGCGGACTCGCTTTCGCCACTGTTCGTACTTGATCTTCCTACCGTGTAAACACCACTGCCCACGCTGCTTCGAGACGAACGGCATCTACACCTAAGATCGAAGTGCGTCTTCGGGCAGACAGGCTATGCTATCTGTCCCGTCAAACTCGCTTCAGTCTTGTCGTTTACCTCACGCTTAGCAGCACACGATCAGTCACAGTCCTCAAACATGGTCACGATCCTCATGCCGGCTTGGTGCAGTTACTGACTTCACAATGCATCGAATGCGTGGATGCGGAATCTGGCCAGCGCATCCCAGTTTTTTCCGACACCGACCAGACAACATCGAAAAACTCACAAATGGAAAATCCCTTATTGATGTCTTTTGATGGCCATCGATCCGAGTACCTTACCTTCACCACCGCTTCAAGTCCCCGAGACTATGAACTAGTATTCGATCCGAGCGAACTCCAACCAGATCGAAATTACACGATTCAGTTCAACCCTTCTGCTCTTGGCTGGTGGAGTTACGATTCGAAGGAAATGATCCTCGAGTACTTCGCCTCACATGGGAAGCTCCCTCCCCCAGAGGATTCATCACTCAAATGCGAGTCGACAAATACGGTCTCCTTCGACACCCGAAGAGACCTACCGCAACCCCCAAGCGTTGACGTGTCGCTCTCAGCGCCTTCGACGCTGTCTCTCTCGGGCAACCCACCCTTCGAATTCTCGGTCAAGTTCATCTCCCATGCAACGAAGCCTATCACAGTGCTTGCAGAGCGTCACCGCATCAAGGCTACCGAAAGCGACTTTGAGATTCTCGAAGACTCTATCAGCACGCGTGTCGCTCCAGATATCATTGATGATGGCGACATTGAAGGGCCGTGGCAGCGCGAAGACTTCTTGCGCCTCGCTCCAGGGGTACCATGTGTCGAACAGAGAATCCTGAATCCAACCATCGCACACAGTGGTCTCGAAGACCTGGAGGTCGACACGGACTACACGATGCGTATGCCGAAGAGTAGTTGGACGTGGTGGAGCTACGATGACGTGGATGAAGTGATGCAATACGCGGGTGAAAGGGGTTCCTCGATGTCACTGGGGTACGCACCACCGATTGACATTGTTTGCTATAACGAAGCAAAATTTCACGTTGTACAACAACACTGCATTGATAAGTTATGCCACGGTGCCGAGACCGTCCAAGTTTGCAACTAGATTATCAGTGTCAATGTCCCCATGGCAAAAGGTGTTACGATTGGATACCGAACTGCTGGATTCTCTCAACCAATGTCTTACGGGCGGGAAGTACATTTCATGACAGTCATGTGGAGTACGAGCGAAGAGGATTATTCTAATACCGTCTAAATATTTCTACTCTTACCTAATTCCCCCATCTCCCCTAGCGCCATCCCTATTCCCTCCCTCACCAACCCCAAAGCCCGCACCCAAAGTTTCCCTTTCCAGAACCTGCCCACAATGCACTACTTCAACAACCCCCCAAACCCCCTGTCTCAAAACCATATCCAACGCTTCCACAACCTTTCCCATCTCCACAGGGTTCCTGAACGTCTTCCCAAAACACCAGCATAGCCCTGCCACGCTCTCGGTTGTACTATGTATGCTACTATGCCGTTATCGAAGTAAGTTCTCGATAGCTTGAGAAGCCTGAAAGAGCAGGAGGGACCAGGTCAGCGTGTCAAGCACACAAATCGGGCATTTCAGAAGCAGGAGGGGTTTTGCTACGCTGTTGCAGCGCTAGGGGTAGGGCTAGGTGAGGCAAGGTAGGGTAAGGTGAGGGTGAGGTACCATGCGCGATCCGGCATGAGCTGTTGTTTTTAGAGGATATGGAGGCTATCGCGGGAAAAAGAGAAAACAGTTGACTGTTTTCAGTGGCACTAATTGCAGTAAATCGCCCCCCCCCGGGTCGTGCTCATCCGCATTTTGTATCATTGGGATGGGTGTATATACGCTTCGAGGTGCTGGGTTGGTGGCGGTGTTTTTTCAGAACGATGGATTCGAGGAGTTTCGTATGCCGCTCCTTTGATTTACACACATCACATTCTCGTTCTTGGAATCCATTGAAGTTTTTTTCTCTTTAGGTTTGGTTTTCTTCGGCCATCCCGCTCTTGGAATGTTTTCCTTGGCAAAGATTCCAGTCGGAGTCCAAGATCTTCGAATGTATATACTTTCACTCCTCTAAAGCCCTCTCTCCCAAAACATGCTACAGTAGTCCGTTCGTTGCCTTCGCTCTTGTCTGACCGCACCCCCCTTCGCTACCGCGAAACGGGTCCTCTTCCCTAGACTCATCTCTTTCATTACTCGTCATAAATTCATGCCTGCTCGTTGTCTCGGATGCGAACGAATGGGAAGTTGACACTGCGAGGGAAGTGGGGGAGTTTTGGTGAAGGGTTGGGGTTGGGAGGGAGGAGTTGGAGTAGGTGGTTAGGAGGGAGTATGTGTAAGGATATTAGTAGAGTGGGAGTGCTGAGAGGGTATTTTCAGACTGTTGGCTTAGGGTGTGAGGAGTAGGTAGAGACTGAACATTTCTAATCTAACCCCTCATTCTCCCTCGACAGCTTAGAACCTCTCACCTTCAAAATTCAACAAGAAAGATATATGTAGTTTCTTTGGGTTGTCTATTGTCGATTAGCGTTGCAAAAAATATATTGTTATTCTGGTTGGGTTTGAAAACAAAAAGATTGGTACCTACTGTAATCTTCGCCTTGAGACATGCTAGCGGGGTTTCCGCCTACCTTCTGTGTAGCCTCTCATACATCAACAACCGACATAAGAAATGCCCTCGACATTCGGACATTATCTGTTCGCAAAGGTTCAGAGGGTCAGTCGCTGATTCCTGAGCCTCTCAAAAACTCTATCAGATGTGGTCTCAACCGATGACCACGAAGTAGAAGATAAGAAAGCTTGTTCTTCGCGGCGCATCAGAAACGGGGACATGCTGCCGGTGGCTTCGAAGCAAAGTACATATTGCAAATACTACAAGATGAGTCCCGCAAGCTCTCCGTCAATGAAGAGCATTTTAGAAGACGTCTGTACGACCGAGGAAAAGAGTCCAATTAGACTCAATTTAGGGTTACACGGTGGCACGGGAAAAGCCAACGTCTCGCAGGATAGCCCTTCTGTTCCAAACATGCATACTCTCTACGCCTTGACGCAATTGGAGCCGCTAAAGAGCAAGTGAGGCAGAGCTTGTCTATGTTGAAAATCCCTTCTTTCTTTCCTCCAGATACTATCAATCGGGTATAGACGGTATGCCCTGATTTCTTTGCCAACTATTGATCCTAGTCTCATCGAATTCTCTGCGGCATCATCGGCCTTACCTGAATTCCAGAAACTGAAACAAGGCGATGGCGGAAGAGGATCAGTGGTACAACATAAATCATGCATGGATCATTAATACGTATTATGAACGTTGAAACCTGAAGGGTTGGTTGATCATTCGGCAATACTGCCGTTGACGCTGATTTACCTGCTTGGGGACCAATTCACCCTGTCTTCCTCGCATACAAGCCATGCTCAATCGTGCGGTTACACGAAACAGTTCATACTTGCTGTGAACGATGATGCTCAATCAACATCTACTGCAAGTGAGCGGCGCTGCATCCACACTACACTGTCACCTCTGCAACAAGTGATTATGGGAAGACAGTGCTCCCAGTTCGCATGTCAGAAGCCTTATATTTTTGTCTCATCGCGCTCGCTCGACACTCCCGTTGATGCTTGATCATCTTCTGAACGCCTGATGATTTAAACCAGGATTACGGCAAATAGATGGCATACACCATATCTACATCTCTCAACAACTACCAGAATTCGGATTTGCTTTGAGACGGTCCATTTCAACCGTTTCAATGGAGCTCATCTCAGTTGCAGGAAACTCCCGCGGCATCGGGCAGATAATTTTTACCACTGTATTTCTCCTCCTTGCTACGCTTGCAGTCGTTGCCAGAGTATGGGGCTAGGAAGATCATGAGACTCGCACTCTCTATCAACGACTACGCAGCAATCTTTGCTTTAGTAATCTACTTATGGAAGCCTTTACAACAACAGAGCTAATGTCTTGATAGGCCTGGTTATACGGTATGTTTGGGATAATCATCACAAGTAAGTTGCATGGTCCTCAGTTTGGAGCTTTGCCTAATACTTGCAGTGGTCGTTGCTGCAGGTCAGGGTCAGCATCAAGCCAATGTTTCTCCAGGACAAGTTCAGTTGTTGCTTCAGGTAAGGCACCAGGCTCAATCCTCGCGTTTTGATGAATTTGCTAAGATGCTTGCAGTTGCTCATCTGCATCGAGGTCACCTGGGCTTTCTCATGTGCGGCGGTTAAGATATCCATCTTAGACCTCTACACAAGGATATTCCCCACCAAGATGTTTTGCCAGGCATGTTATGGATTAATGGTCTTGACAGGCATCTTCGCATCTATCGTTATCCTGATAGCCTTCCTACTCTGTCGTCCACTTCCGCATTTTTGGGATCGGGCCTCACAAGGCACCTGCGGGTACCAAACCATTGCGTTTCTAAGCTCAGGTTCTTTGAATTTGCTCCTCGATTTGACGATTGTTATCTTGCCTATGCGGAAATTGTGGCATCTCCAGATGACTTTGACACGAAAACTCTCGATTATGGTTCTATTTGGAATAGGCGCCACGTAAGGCCCACGTTTTTTCTCCTCCCACCACCCCACTCCTAATTCCAAGGGCGTTGACGCCTAGAACACGACTGGTTTCTCTAATTATTCATCACAGTATTTGCATTGTCTCCATAGTTCGCCTTGTAGCACTCTATCGAATAAACAACAGCGATCTAACTTGGAGTAACGAACCACCAGGCCTATGGACCTTCCTCGAGCCTGCCCTCAGTATCATCAACACATGCCTCCCCGTTACGCAACCAGTTGCAGGCAAAGCCTTGAAATTCTTCGGAGTCAAAGGAAGCAGCAGTACGAACAGATCCTGGAACACAAGTTCAGCCGTCAAACAACCGAGCGCAATGCACGGGAACGGTGACGCCAGGAATTTCACACGCCTTGATGATCACGCTTATCCTCTTACGGAGGGCATAGGAACATACAACCATATCTCGGGTCCAGGCAGCAAGGAAATTGCAGACTCGTGCGACCTGGAAGAGCCTGAGTCTGCCTACGGCCGGGATTCTTCTGCCTCAGGGATCAATGTCAAAAAAGATTGGGAGGTCAAGATAAGCGCTAGCGTACCGCGACCATCGCTGTTCGGCAATGTTTTAAAGGAGTGGGAGAACGACCCGAGCGCGGGCGTACCGTTGCCATTGCCTCATGGTCTGTAGAAGAATTTCCAACATTGGGAAAGGCGTGGTTCCGCAAGAACGGGCTTAAGTAGGTAGGGGCCTCAGTCCCATTCGGCCTAGACGCACTAGAAACGGCACTAGACTTGCTAAGCGACCTTAGCGAACATCTATGATTTGCTTTAACTGCACGGCTACGTAGACCCTAATGGCAGGCCGTCATCTACCATTGTAGACACTCTGGTGTCGCTACCGCTGTGTGTAGACCTACCTCTCCTCCTAATATGGTCTTATTTCATGGGCTTTTCGCAGCGTGCTAGGGCTGTAAATTACTGAATCGATCGGATCTTGATGGAATAATTATGGTCTTGTTTTTACATATTATGGTTTGGTTGAATCGGCTGTGGTGTGGGTTTGTAGATGCTTGACTTATCTTAAAGCCCCCTCAGAATTCCCAAAAAAAGGGGTAAATCTTTACGACTTCTGTTTTTGTTCAAGTACACCTTCTGTGAATGTTATTGTGAAGACGCAGCGAGCGAGCATGCTGGACGGTAAGAAATGGTGAGCTGGTGATGCTGGTACCGAGGAGAGTGAGGGGAAGCTGGAGTGTAGGGAGGGAGAGGGTGAAGGGGAGGGGCGGTGTATCGCGAGGTCAGGGGTAAGGAATGGGGAGAGGAGTGGGAGATGCCAGGGGCGCTGTGAGAGAAGCGGAGATTGGTTTGGTTATGAGAATGATGTTTTTGTTGTGCGACGGGGTTGGATGAGGATGTGTATGGTGTCAATGGGATTATAAATGATCTCCTTCGTGATCTTTGGCCAAGGTTGACCATTTCAAAGGCGAACATTTCTCTTGGCGCCTTTGATCTTTTACTCCGTAGACGTTCCGTCGGTCCAATCCACTTCTCCATCTCCATTCCATCACCAACCCCTAGGAACCCCCATAACCTTGACGTCAACTTTCATCATCATTCCCTCAAGTTAGTATCCAATCTCCATACCAACCATAAAAACTCAGGAAAAGATGTTGGATTTCAGCCACGGAAATGCGCTGAAAATTTAATCTTTCTTTCTCTCTCTGTATGCTTGAGACACTGGTTAATAGGATTAATACATCAATTTATGTATCATTGCGTTGACTGTTATCATATCAGGTGTGGAAGACTGCTTATAATACTCCTTAACGAGCTAGACCCCTCATTGAGTCATTCAGTCTAGGGTTAGGGTTGAAATGGGTTTCCAGGTTTAGCTGGCTCGATGAAGGAGGTGGCTCATTGAGTGAATGTGATACTACTATTCACTTGAGAGTAAACGCCTGCTTCCCCCTCCTCTCCGACTTTAGGATTCTCGACAGAACCAGGATCTTCTATACAAGCAAAAATACCCCCAAGCAATCTAAGAAACAACTACGAGCCTCGTCCCCAGCTCCATGCAATCTCCAACAACAGGATCGTCGCAAGAAGGAACGCGGAGGAAAACGGCTAGAGGAATCTTGAATGGTGTACTGATGTTTTTGGATATGATGGGACCCAAGAGGCAATTGAGATGAGTGTTTGAAGTTGAGGACCTGGCTGAAAGGTCAGGGGGGACTATCGCTGAAGCTGATCGTCCAAGGCTTGCACGAAGAAAGTCATTAGCTAAGAGAGAATTTGGGGGTGTTTAGGTGTATAGTACTCGTACATTTGGACTAATCGCAGCCGGGAAATAGTACGGCTGTTGACTTGATATAACTGAACCGCTGGTGCGGTGAGTAGGACTGGAGAAGGACTGGCATAGAATTGATTTTACGTGACTTTTGCGTCGTTGGATTATTGGGTAATGGTCTGATGATTTATTTGACTACCGGTAGCTGGGTTCTTGGTTTCTGCACTTTGTGATGTATCAGCATCGAGCACTTCATCAAGCGTTTTTTTGAGCGTCTTGATAAATAATCAGAGTATCTTCAGCATCATTCAAATGGAAATCGCAGCACACCGTCTTTACCTGCGCAGTTTCTCTCGAATTGCACTTCCACCAGAATAATAGGAGAATTCATTTCCCTTCTGTTCCCAGCCATCGTCTCCGATCCTCCGAATATAAAAACCCTTGGCTAGCTCGTCGAAATCTGGCGAGTTGGTATTTTTTACTATTAGAGTGCGCTAGTTGGTTTACGATTGATATATACGACGGAGTCCATGCGACTGGTGATGAACTTGATGCATGTGTAGTTATCTCACTCCGCGTGTGTGATTCTGACAGTGGTTTCTGTTGCCATTATCTCGTAAATCTCAGAGGAGCCGGACAGTCTTGCGCTGAGCTGCAGACATCCCCATCCTTGCCGTCGCGTCCGCACTTTTGCCTATAACTTGCGACTGTCGTACACGAGTGGCTTTCTTCGTTTCTACAACTGGAGAAAAGGCCTGGCCATGCACCATCAACAGTGCTTCACATATGAGAAGCTGAAATACTAAGGGAGTGGAAGATTATCTTATGATTATTTCCAGGTCCTCCTCCCTCATGTGGAGTAGCTGTAGCCCTTTCTGCGACATGATTGGCATCAGGCGCTTAAGATCGACATAATTTCATCGTCGCCTCGTGTAATTATAATAGGTGTCTCGAGATGTACGAGCTATCGAATCTAGATTATCAAGAGCTTCTGGGATGTTGTGAGTACACTCTGGTGTGCTCCAGACAATCCCTGGAATTGGAAAAGTCTCTTATCAACTGAGTGAAGAAGGCAGCGAGGAGACGTTTTGCATGTCCAGGTGGAACGAAAGAAGCCACGCTAAGTAGTCGACTTGAGGTCTTTTTCTCTCCGGACGATGAAGCTTTTGCCATTCCACAACCCGATGCTCTTCTTCCGGAGATGGTTACGACGAGCACACTGTGCTCATGTAGTGATAATTCTTAACAGAAAGTCGAGTAGAGACTTAACGTTGGGATGAGTTGTAGATACATGAGTGGGCAGTACGCAGTGGGCCAGGAAGTAGAACCCCTAAATGTTACGAAGGAACGGTAATTTAAATGGTGAGTCGATAATCCGAGCAACTGCTGAACATGGCTGTGTGTAGCGCAGCCCTTAAATTGTAAGGATCCGAGGGTTTCAGTATCGACACTGAGGATCTTTGTGTTGCAGTTAAAGTCGCCTGGGAGAGTATCATGACAATTGGGTCATATAGATCCTCCAAATACCCACCCAGAATAGAAGTGCGTAAAACGGCGTGTAGGAGTTCTGAAACTGAAGATACACTCATTTAGTTTATACTCTAAGTATGCGCGGAGTATCCGTACAGGTGAGTTCCCTCCACCTTGAGGTAAGGTCTGCCACCCTCCACTTTCTGCTATCTTTCCCCTAGTGCCTCCAGTGTTTAACAATCGTCGTGGGTCCTCAATGCTCCCACTCAATTGGCGCGAATGCATCTCCACGTTCTACTCTTCTCTGTAATCTAGTCGAATCAATGTTATTGATGGTATTGAGTTATTGAAGCGTGACTTCTTCTGGTATCTAGTCTTCCTGATAGCTCAAATATCGTGCTTCTAGGCTTGAAGAGACTTATCGTATGTTCATTCAGGTAGTAACAATAACGAGTGCTTGAGCCACGTTGTTCGAGTCCTTGCCATCTTTCTAGTAGCTTGCTTCGAACTCCATCTGTATCATGTTTGTACTTTGGACTCTTGTCCTGGTCCCTCGATATGGTTTTAGTTCTTTTTTGTTTCGTCATCTAATTATGAAATCACCATCGAGTACTACCTAATAGAAGCAATGTCAGTCATTTAACATCTCGTCAATTCAAAAGAAACGCCTATTGCTTCATATGCTATCACTACTTATGACTAGGCGTGGTCATCTTGATTCGTTTTATCGAAGTTCTCAACATCGTGACCTAGTGTTTTCTGAAATGCACGCTCGCTCCACCCCTGACGACTACCATCGATGAAGAGCGGAACCGTCAGTATATCGTCCTTTTCAAGAGCATCTTTGGCGTATGCGCTTTTGCCGTGGCAAGTGAGGAGCAGCTTGATGACAACGTCGTCGCACTCTTTGATGACCCTAAGTAACTCATGAATGACTTTCAAAAAGTCACGCCGCCTCCCAGAGCGCTCATAGTAGTTGATGCCGTCAATCATCCAGAAAATAAATGTAGTACTCGGCAATTTTTGGGTTAATTTCCGTAACAGCACGCAAACGGTTTCTAGATCATCGTGTTCAATCTTTTCGAAATCTTCTTTCGAGAGGAAGCTAAGGTCCCAGGAGATGTCGCGTAGAAGGAGCTGAACTACGAAGCTTTTGACCAACCCTACTGCGTCATCCTTGATATCGTCCCTAGATCTCGTATGCAGCGAGCAGAAGAAGTGGTGCGAGATTATGGGTTTGATATGCCCCAAACTTTCCAACAGCTTCGCAGATAAGAACGTCGTGGACGAAAACGTCTCATTTGCATCACCATTGCCATTGATCAAGAGCGTACGGGATTGGGGGAAATTCAGCCATTCTCGGAGCTTGCAAGACTGCATCATCCATTTGACGCGGTCTTGATTTGTGAGGCTGTGTGGCATGCCCTTGTCTAGGCAGCGCTTCAAGTCCTGTTGAGGAACGTCGTACGAAGATCGCAATGCTGGAAGAAGACTCGTCCGGCTCATAACTGCTTTGCCATTCAGCAAGTGCTCTTTCATGGAAGCGCCTGGTTGAGCTTACAATCTTTGGGTTCCTCCAAACCGGCTGTTAACGGGGATGGCCGAGCTTCTAGCGTCCGTGGCGGGACTGCAACTTTGCGCCCGTCAGTGGATAGTTATCTTCTAACCACCCCAAAGGCTTACCTCGTATCCTCGCGTCAATGCTTGGATTGCTGGACAATTGACTGTAAAAGTTATTGACAACATGTCCCGCCATAGCTTCTCCAATGCGTGTTGAGAGATCCTGTTTGGTTGCTTCGTCGATGCGAAATTCTTTGGTGTTTTGCTGTTCCTTCAAATTGTTCAGTTGCGTCATGATATTTTGGCAAAGTTTTTCCAAGTCTCTCATGCGGTACTGTGAGCTGACTGCGGCTTCCTGGTCTACCCTGCCGACGAGTTTTTGGACCCGGTCTAGCTGACTGACTAGATTTTGCTTGTAGGCTCGGCCTTGCGCCATTGCTTTCCATGCTTTCTCTAGCAGACGATCAGCCAGGAATTTAGACACGAATGCAGTGCAATGATTGACTTGTCATACTTAAGATACCTTCCGTGAAATAGATCATGATGTGTCGAAGAGCAATCAGTACGGCACTACAAAGCTGCGCTGTCATCTGTACTAGGTCTCGAGGTTTGGATTCGGCGTACAAGTCGCGGTATCTATTCGCACGTCCAACCCAATAAGGTACATCCGCCAGCGCCTCGAAAATTGTTGCTCGGACGTCGTGTGCGCGCTTCGCAGCCTAGGATTGTGAGATTTTGGTCAATCAAGAAGAGAGCCACCCATACCCCGACAACCATTTTGAAGACGCCGCTAACAATCGATCCGTAGTCTCCACTGGGCAGAAGGTCAAGCCATGTCTCGAACGCCGAGATATTATCGACAATCTTATCACAACTGTCTCTTGCGGACCAGCTTTCTCTGTCTTGGCCGTCTTCACGAGCCTTTGCTACTTTGACCGCCTCCCTCACATCTTTTCACTGATTAGCTGCTCCGTCGACCCTTAATAGCAGATTCGAGTCTAGGCCAGTCTTTTGTTGATATTGGACCACAGCTTCTTTCAGTAGCTGTAACTCCTCTTTCGCTCCACTGAATAGCGACTCTTCCTGGCTTCAAACAGTGCAAATTAGCATTTTTAATTTTCTCTGCCAGCAAGTTACGATACGCCTTACCTCTCGAGCTCCTCGTTAGTCTCTGAGGTCCCAAAACTGTTGATCCTCGCTATGTATTTCAATGGAGGAGAAACAAGGGCAGAATTGATATCCTCGTCTTCCATGTGGTCTTGGATATACTCTGCAGGCAAATTTTTCGAGTCTCCCCGGCGGCCGAAATATGGCTTGAAAACTTTGTGTTTTGACATCTTGCTCATAACCGTAGCATTAAAATATTTACCAATAAAGAGAAACCTAATGTGAACAGGAAATCCTAATTCTAAACATATAAGGAGATATGGCGGCAATTATCTGGACAAAGGAACACTGACAAGTCACAACGCCAGCCGTTAAAGCGTCCAGATCTTACATACATCATGCCGTTTGGTGCTAATCACCGCATGCGCAACCCTTTAACCATTTAGGTGGAAGAAGTCAACTATTCTATTTCCTGATACAGAGAGGCGCACAGCTTGCATAAATGGTGGGGCTAGATAGGCACACTCCCTTTCGACTGGTTTATCTATCCAGCAACCAGGCTGAGGGATGTCGGCCCCACGCTCTTAGGGAGTATGTACTACGTTACAATGTCAGCAAGCGGCCGTCGAAATGCCTTGCAAAAGGTTACATCAAGATAAGCCACTCCCAATCACCTAGATGATCAGCGATGCCCTTCTACTATTCCACAAGTACAGGACAGCAATCGTCGATAGCTGCCTATTCGAATGGGTTTGGCAGAGCTGGAAAGGCAGGCTTGCCGCGCAACAAAGGTGAAGATGAGTAGAATTAGCTAGTCAACAATCGAGGTCAACAATCAGCTCGCACGAGGCGCGTATCACTCGGGATCCCGTCTCGTATCATTCTCTTCTCTGCTCCGACCCAGCCTATCAAGTCTTTTGCTGCAAATAGATTGGACTTGTCGAGTAGACCATGGGAGCCCGATTCGGTGGAACGCGCATGAACCGAGATAACATATACATACGCCGGATCTGTCATGACCACTTAACAACGAGCGTGAAGAGACCCCAGCTAGGGTCGAGACCCACGTCAAGGAACTGGGACGTGGGATGGAGAGTAAGTAATTCAGCCTCATGTGGTCTTAACTTAGCGATAACTTAGCCTTTCAACTCTTCGATACCTCGTCATTCTACAGACGAGCTTCCGATTAACATATTCTTGGGGTTAAACATGTTTTGTGCTATTTTGCAGCATTGGGTAATGTTCTGAGTGTTGATCATCACGAGTTATATACGTGTTCCATACAGCTAGCTTTTCGACCAAGCAGTATGGAAAGTAATGCTGTCGATGATCAGGCCCATTTTCAGCCGGCAAGTACAGAGAGCGTGGAAAGCGCCTATGCAAACGAAAACGGCAATACTGCCAGCTTGCCTTCACCTCCTTCAGCGAAGGCCGATGTCTCAGACAGCGGTCACGAAGAGAATGACTCACATTCGATAAAGCTTACTAGAGGTGAGCTATCTGTCAACGGAAGCTCTACCAACGCCAATGGAGGAGTCAATGCAGGTAACACGCACCCGGATAATCTTTTAGAACTGCAGGCTAATCACTGGAAAAGCCAATGCAGTCAATGGTGAACCTTCCAGAGGGCAATCGCCAGATATCGAAAAAGACGGAGCGGATTCTCTAGACAAGGAGAAATTATCGAAGCAGGAACACAACATCGCTACTAGAGAAACTGATGCTGAAGATGATAGCAGCGATACTGAGTCGGAGAGCTTACTTGATGAGATATTGCAAGACCCTATCTATTCTGGGGAGCTGAGAACGACTCTTCAGAAACGCATCCAGAACGCTCCAAATCGTGTCCTACAGCAAATGGAATACACACGGCTCATGGAAGATAGGATCGGAGACTTGGAAAAAAGAATGCGAGAGATCGAAAACAAAGGGAGAGAACCTGAACCACCTACTCTTGAAATGAAAATTCAGCCTACACATTCGATCTTGGGTCTCAAGCGAATGACCTTCCAAGAATACCTACCGACCAATCCAGACCAAGGAACCAAGGCGGGAGCATCTTTGCGTGTGGAGCACAAGCGCCGACACGAATTTCCTGGCCTAGGACCTTACCACCTCATCGACGTCGTCATTGGCGCTACACATCAGCCTGAGCGGCTGGGTGGAGTTCAAAGCACGAAGTCACCAACAAATTCACCCGATCCCAGTAATCCCGGTCTTGCTACTCCGGCTCAAGACCCGACGACGAGTGACGGGCAATTAGTCCAACCGGAACGCATTCGCATCAACTCAAGTCTCTTGCTTGATGCCCTGGAGAAGATCACCGGCCTGGCCTTCATTAGAAGCCTTGATGACAAGCGGCAATGGGATTCTCAAGTCATATTGAGACCCTTTAAACTACTTGTGACCTACGAGCAAGAGATCAGGAACGAAGTTGCACGACTAGAAAAGATACACATGCCTGATGACAATGGAAACAAGGCAAAGTCCCCCGAGACGTCCAAGAGTGAGGGCCAAAGTCCACCACTGCAGCCACTTACTGACACCTTACACCCCACAGCCGAATCGTCGAGCCAGAATCATCCGGGCGATCTCAAGGATAACAAGAATCCAAACACGACAACAGATGCCTCAATCGGTGGAAAAGACGAAGATGTAACTCTTCTGGGCTCGAAGAGATGTCTCGAAGAGTTGCGCGTCCTGATAGAGCTGCTGGACAAAGATTTGAAACCAACATTTGATATACGCAAACAGATCAAGGACGGTGTCGCTCGTAGTATCGCCTTTCAAGATCTCTGGCATCTATTTCCACTAGGAGGTGAAATTGTCTCCAATGACCCTCATGGACACAATCAGATATTCCGCATTCTGGACGTCTGTGGTGGGAAACCATTTCTGTGTAGCAAGAGAGAAGCAAATATGGAGACGCCCGAGTCAACGTCGAACGGAAGAGACTTGCCCAAATTTGAAATCCTAAGCTACTCTTATGAATCGGATGGGAAGTTCGTTGGTGCATGTGAAGAATTCTTTAAAATCAAGTGGTATGATGGTAATAAAGCGATCACATCCTTGCGATGTTATCCAATCATCTATTCGAAGAAGACTCGCGGGGTGAAGCCTCGCGACTTCTTCATTGAAAGAGGCAAACGATTCATCGACTTGGCGCGCAGAACCGATGTTGTGCATAAGAGATATGATGGTCTGACTCTGGCCGTGGCAGAAATGAGAGAGGAGGTAAGACATCCCCTGAATACCTCGAGAGCCACTGACTAATCTTCATCTGATCAGGTCGATTCTGAGGTCATAATCGATGTCAGTATGTGTTTGTTGAAGCTCAACCTGATGGTACCTTTTGGTGTCACACACGAATTAAAACCAGATCCGCGCGAAACTCTAGAGTATCTAGACCACATGTGCCGCAGGAAGGGATGTTGCAAGAATGTTTTGATTCACCAGGACTGCCTAATAGATAATCAGCGCAAAGCACAATTGCTGGAAGACAAGAGCTTCATGCGCGACTTCATCGAGCCCGACAATGACCTGTCGGAAGACGACTACCTGGTGTGCGCCAGCTGGGTGTGGGGCTACGTTCTTAGGAGCCGCAAGTGGGTGAGACTGGATGTCAGCCTTGTCGAGGACATCAAGGAACGCGGAAGTGGCTTCGACTCTCTGGTCCTTCCTCCCGGGCATCGAGAAACGTTACTAGCATTGGTACAAACGCATTCCAAAGGCAAAGAGCTCAAGATTGGCCTTATCGCGGAGAACCGACAAATGGAGCTCGTGCGAGGTAAAGGTAAAGGCTTGATCATTCTGCTACATGGCGAGCCTGGTGTAGGAAAGTCATCTACTGCCGAATCTGTAGCAGAGTATACGCGTAGACCATTGTTTCAGGTCACATGTGGTGATATCGGCGAGTCTGCAGACGAGGTTGAGAGGAGGCTTGAGGACCACTTCCAGCTGGCTCACAAATGGGGTTGTGTCTTGTTACTAGACGAAGCCGATGTATTCCTTGAAGCAAGGAGCAAGACTGATTTAAAACGCAATGCAATCGTTAGTGTGTTTCTGAGAGTACTCGAGTATTACTCGGGCATTCTCTTCTTGACCACCAACCGTGTCGGCACCTTTGACCAAGCGTTCCGCAGTCGGATCCATGTGAGCCTCTTCTATCCCAAAATCGAGGAAGACGCCACCGTCAAGATCTGGGAGATGAACTTTGACCGTGCGGAGCAGATCTGGGGCGACAAGCTCTGCATTGATGAGGAGGATCGCAAAAAAATGCTCAAGTACGCCTCGGAACATTATAAGGAGCTGGCGAAATCGGAAACTACGTGGAATGGCCGCCAGATCCGCAATGCGTTTCAAACGGCCATCGCCCTGGCGGAGTGGGACGCTCATCAGATCCAGTTCAAGTACAAGTCTTCGACCACGCTCAAGCCGAGACTGGAGCAGGCGCACTTTGAGCGAGTTGCAAAGGCTTCAAAACATTTCGATGATTATTTGAAGGAGACTCTGGTTGGAACCGCGGCGGACTTGGCGACGGAGAATCGTGAGCGAAAGGATGATTTCCGTGGAATGGGATCTTGATGATGACTTTGCTGAGAAGAGAATGCGCCATCAAGAATGGCAGAGAGAAGTAGAGTACCACCCAGAATTAGCAGTAACTTCAAGAGGATTCGGCAGCAATATTAATTAAATGCGTTATTAGTAGCTTCGGAGGCATAATGCTTTTGCCCTCCCGCAAGGTCAGTTATATATCTCCAAGTAACGCATGAACCTGAGAGATCTAAAGAATGTCTCATTTTCTCTTTGTAGCCATCATGTTTTCTCCCGTTCCTGGTTGGCTTCATGACAGTGAGTATGATTTCAAAGTGCGATCTTAATGTTTTATCTCTTCGTATAGCATATATAGACTGATGTTCGTCACATGCTTCAAGACTCAAAAGTGACTAAGTCAAAACACAGCAGACAGCATGCATTTATAATTCACTGAGACTTTTTGAATGTTCTTAGCATTGTAAGACTAACTTTAATTCATGTTTTTAACTGCTTTGAACTTGTTTGCATCAGTGACGTTCTCGTTCGTCATCTTGATGATCATTTGATAATCTACTTCTTTGTGATTTTGATTTAATCGAATGATCGTTCGTTTTCGATCTATTAACTGTTTTCGATGAAATCTTTCCCGAATTGACATTGTGCATTTCTGAAGTTTGATTACTCATTGTACAAGAACGATTAAACAGTATCAGTGAATAAAGGTTTTGTAATTTGTTAACATTTTTCAGGTGAAGACGTTAGCAACATATATCAGTTGTCGATGCGTTGTCAAGTCTTTGATTCTACTTTTCGAACGACTCTCATAATCTCATTGAAGCTGTCAACTTTTGTCTCTGCAGCTCAAACTTTGTCGTTTTGATCTTCCTCTATAGTCTGCTTCATCGTCATTTGACGCGCACTTTCGTGGTGCTTTGGCGTTGAAGATAGGGGGGAAGACAAAGGATGAGCTCTTGAGGACTGCGCCGGCGAGGTGTCGCCAGCCCAGTAGGTAGAGTTCGTCGACTGTGTAGCCTTTTGCTTCGCCTTTATGACTGAATTCCCACTTAGATGTGGACTATCAGTACCTAGGCTACTGGACCCGTTAGACCCACCGCGGTGAGGCGCTACACTGTGGTCAGGTCGCGGTGGCGGCGACGCCCACCACCGTGACCCCGTTAGGAATTGGAGCATCTTGCATGTCCTTAGGACTTGTAAAACATACCTGTATAGACTGCTCGTCTTCCCTTCGACGGGGTTTAGTTCTTTCTCTATTCTCGGTATTGCGAGGTTAGCCTAAGCATACAGATGTCTTGGCACCTATCCATTCACTACCTTGGATAGAGCGTAAATAATTTCCGATCTGCTTCATATCCACCTAACAAGTGGCTGTAGTAGAAATTCGTATGACGCTCTTTGCTGCTGTCCAATCCTTCCTGTGCATGGCCCAGTCCTGCCGTGAGCTGTAATATTTGATGGCAGAGCAAGATGAAGAACGACGGCTGAACAACGACAAGCTTCCTCAAGATCCATCAAGTCACTTGTCTTTGCTGTCAAATATCAAGTCAAATGATTAAATTGATTCCCGACTGTCGAGGAGCCGAAGAACAATCTCGTACATGCCGAAAATAGTAGCTGTAGATGACATCGCCCGTAGAAGATGCGCTGTCATGTCATCGTACACAGCTGTCGTGCCCTTTTCCTTTCAGAGAACGTGAAAGCATTGAATCAAGCCAGTGTACTTTCGCTAATTGTTTCTCAGCGCTTGTCGTAATCTTGTTCTCACTTCACCTGAAGGGTTCGAATCAATGACGAAGGTGACAGAAGACGACAAAAAGATATGTTACCTCATGTGAATAGATGATGGTGACGGCGAGAAGCTTCGCATTTCCCCCTGCGCTGATCTTTCATATTCAATGCTTGGTCTTTTCCCAAGTTGTCGTTCGAATTCGGGTTGCATGTTGATGGTATTATGAAAGAACTTCTGCGTGTAGTTGTGATTCAGACACCATCAATAGACCGGCATCTCTAACCGTTGCTCTGACTCCTCTGATCATCACCTGACTCATGTTTAAGCTAATGTTCAAGCTAATAATGCATTAGACGCAGTGTCAGGGTTAGGCTTTAAGGGGAGGGAGGGTGGTATGTAGAAGTGGATTGTGTAGGAAAGTCAAAATTGAATGCTGAAGGGGGAGCTAGAAAGGGATGGCGAGGTGGAGCCAGAAATGAATGCTGGGGAGGCAGAAGTGGAAGCTTGCTTAGTTGAACCAGTCCCGCTGCCTGTCATGATCATATCACGGTCGCTTTTGATTTTGAAACGTGAACCACGTTTTAAAGGGGTCCTTTGAGAGGCACGTGATCAAGGCGACCTTGACAAGTGTGAAAGGTGGATTGTGGGATAGGCCCGCGTCGAAATTAGTGTCTCTCGCATTATCGAATAGCAATCGGTCTGTACTTTAGCTGAGAAGGGCTTGCGATTGAACGCCTGAGCTGTGCATCGTTAAGATTCTCTTTTTTGAAACAGGCTTCGGAGAGGAAGTAGTGGGTCTAGTAGAATAAGCATAGTTGAAAAGACACAGACATGAAAGGAAAAAATAGAAGTGACCAAGAAGGGATATTGGAGCCAGACGGTTGGGTCGAGATTCAAGACGTCTTCATTTGCTCTTCAAAGGTTATCGCATGCGAAGGATTCTCCCATTTTCTTATTGTTCCATTCTATCTCGCTTCAAATCTCTCGGAGGCATTGTCAATTGGCCTCCACTTTTTTTAGCACTGTGAGATTTCCCAGCCATAGGTTGATGTTCAAGCTACTCTTCTCTCTCTCGGCTCTTTGGAGAGATTGATGCTAGATGAAGCGATCAGATCCCATTTTGCTTGCGAAAGACGAGTGTACTTACCGCAGATAAATATTCTCCAGAAATGAACAAGCTTCAGGCGACCAGACACTAGGATCCTTGAACTTTAAATACAGAAGAGAGTGATTCGCATTCTATGCTTTACAGAGTACCGTGCTCGGACGACTGCCGTCGTCGGTGAAGATCAACCAACGCGTGGCTAAAAGCGAGAACGAGGTGCGATTGAAGAAGAGCACTCGACGACTGCCGCACAATCAGCGCAGCTTGTCTGGTAAGGGCCAAGAGACATCCATCACGGTGATAAGATCTCCTCCGACTCCCACGAGCAGACGCCTTCCGTCGTGACATTTTAAACAAAGATGCTTCTCCACTTAGATCGGAATTGTTTGTGATAAGATCCTCGCATTCAATCGTCAAATGGCCAAGCTTTTTCCCACGCTTCTTTCTCTTGCTCGGTTTTGGCAAACTCATCGATGACCTGCGGCTTGACTTGCCGCAAAGCATCTTTAGTCTCGTCATAGCGCTCTGGTCTAACAGCCCCCAGCTCAGGAAACAGGTCGCCAAGGGTCTCCTGGACAGCGTTCATGGTCTGCATACCACGCAACGACCCTTCAACATCGCTCTCTATCTGCGCCTTCTCTGCATCTGAGAAGCAAAAAGGAAACGGAGGGCCACCTGCAGCGAGCACGTCAGGTAACTCATCCCACGTTTTCTGCAGGTCAACGACCTGGGCGAGGAATGTCGCTTCGCCATCAACGAGCATGTTTCGAGGGACTAGCAGGAGTCCGAAATTCGGAGTTTCTTGGAAGCTCAGAGCACGATAGAGGCGAGGATACTTTTGATTAAGGAGGTACCTGTAGGCTGAGCAGAGCGATCTCTTTACGTATAAGGCATTGGCTTCTTCCCGATAAGCCGGATCGAGTTCTGCGAAATTGTCTGGTCGACGGGGGCGCTCGAGCCCGCGAACAGTTGGTCCATCGTGGTCAAGAAAGTACGGTTGACGTAGCTGGCTGAAGAGTGGTGCGACCTCAGTCGCTTGCCAGTCAATGATTCCGACGACTTCCGTGTAGTTGTTGGGATCGACGAAGATGTTGCCGGTATGAAGGTCGCTATGCCACAATAATGGCGTTGAGATCGATTCGTCCGTAGGTAAGAGATATCTGATCAGGGAGGAGTAATACTGAAGAGCTTTGAGTTTCTTCTCCCTGGTAGATTGATATGTTCCTGGGCCGCAGAGCATAATTGGTGACTTTGGAAGTCTCGCTATGCGTTTAATGCAGGTTCTTTCTCGATCGCCAATGGCCGATAAGTATGTTTCCAATGTGTTCCCTAAACAACGCTCATCAGAAACCAGCGCATCGGATTTGGGACGTGTCTCACATGGACCCCGGTCGAAGCCAATATCGGCCTTTCCATCATCAACAAATTCTCGTCCGTTCGACGGGCCGACGGCAAATACCTTGTCTGTGATCTCATCTCCATGCTGATCAATGGCCAGCAGGCCATCCAAACTTGGCTGATCCATTTGAGCGTAATATAAACTTCCGAGCTTTTTGAACCGAATTGACGTCCAAGCAGACTGGTAATGAGCGATACTCTTGGTGACTGCCCATCGCTCCTGGAAGCCCATATTCTTCCATACATCGTCTAACTGGATACCTGGAGCTTTCTCCATGATGATGTACTCGGCACCAACAGGGTTCTCATTTGCTCTAGAACTCCATGCGTAAACTCTTGGGGCTGGTGTACCTAGAACATTTCGCGCCTATGAGGTATTAAGCGATAAGCTAGCATGAGATCAATCCTACTCACAAAGTCCATTGTTGCAACCTCACTCGCTGTTGTGAAATGAGGCCTACCAGCGTTGGGATTAGGGACTTTAGCAATGGCCTGAGTACCATCATCCATAGTCAAGAGTAGGACTTTGTTGTGCATCCCGTCAGGACATTTTTCGGTGCTGACGCAAGTCTTTGAGCCCACAGCTGCAGCTGCGAGACGAGCGAGCTGATTTACATCGTAGCGGACGTATCGTTGAGACTTTTCATAGTCCTCGTTACATACGAACCGGGCTCGCGTGAATCGATAGAAATCTTCGTTTTCGGGCATCTTTGACTGACGAGAGCCGACTGGAGTCTCTTTTTTGTTGGCGAGCTTTCCAAGCGCAGGAGAGCAAAATTTCCGACGCACGAGCGGTTTGGGTGTTATTGTGGTTGGCGGCGTGGCCTTCGCAATACAGCTGTAAGGGTATTGGAAAAGAGAAATGCATCTTCTGAATATAGTAGGATGATGGCAAGCAATCATGGCGGTCGTGAAATGAGAAGTTAGTGCAGTGTTGGCTGCATATGAGCCATCTTATTTTCTTGGTGCGTGCAGCCCATTCTCTCAAAACCGCAATTCGAATTATAGTGTTCTGTTGCTTATGGATCTGGCATTCGTACGGAGTAGGCTCTTCAACATACTGATACAGTATGTACTTTGCAGTACCCGCAGCGTTTTACCCCGGTCGACAACAGAATTAGCTCGCCTTGCAAGTCCTATCCGAAAGCTATCCCATTCGTTCATTGCATCATTCTATCATCGACGACGATCGACTTTGTGTTGCACTTTCGATTCATGTGTTGCCTGTTGTGACATCATAATTGAATATATATCTGATCCAAACACAATGTCTGACGAGAAATTAGCAGCGAACTGAAAATGATGACTTGAAAGTTCATTCATAGCTGTTTGAAGAAACAATCTGTCTTGCGTGATGTGGAATGTAAAAACCCCTGAAATCATTTCCTCGGTCCTCCCCAGGAAGTAAGTACCCATACTAAACCCAAAGAAGAAAACGGACCAAATTTTTCCATTTACGATCAAGATCACGAATAGCACCAAGTCTCCGGATAACTCTCATTTATCTCTTCACCATCGCACCTGATTGAGGATACGCCCGAATTCATAAAAGAAACTCTTATAAATGACACTGTAGCTCATCAACCGCCCGAGGGAAGATTCCCAATAAACACAACCTGAACGGCTGCAAAAGCAGCTGTGGCAGCAAAGATCTCTATTTTTTTCGCCTCGGAACATAGGAGGAGACTGTCAAACGTCAGCAAACTCGACTTGAGATCGCGGTCGCTGGTTGACTGACGCCAAAGAGAATAACATGGTGGACCCCGTCACTATCCCAATGCGCTTTTCAATGTTGTGGACAAAGTACAGTACGATCATCGGCATTGTCACGAGCAACGATGCGAGCAGTGTGCTGACTACCTTCACGACCTTTACAATACCGGTATCTTTATACTCAACAAGACCGGCTTCTTCGTCTATTAGGGCTCTATTCTGTTGTTTCCCTCCATCAGCCACATCCCTCAAATCCCAAAAACGGGCTAATAAAAAAAGCAAACCCTAATCAGACACCCAAATACCCTATACAGCACCCCAAACCCCCTCTCCCCCACCCATCTCAACAACCCATCTCTCCCCTCATGTCTTGCATTCAGCACCATAAAATCCTCCTTCTTCCTTCCCTCCTCATTCTCATCCCCCTCCTCCTTCCAAATGTCAAACCCCGGCCCCCTTAAATCCCCATTGTTCCCCTTGGAGCTAATCAGCCACTCCCTCAGCAGTTGCAAATCATGCCGACTAGGACCCGCTTGCTTGTTAAGCTCAATCTGCTGTAAGAGCGCCGTATCTATAATCGCTCCTGATGCATCAGCCAATACTTCGATACCCTAGCCCAAGACCAATCGGAAGAAAAGTGGAGGTGCTAGTGTACTAACTATAAGCCTCCAACTTCCCCCCAAGCTCCCTCAACGCCTCTCTCTGCAGCCCTCTCCCATTCCCCTGCGATTTCTCCAATTCCCTAAAATCGCACTGGTACAATCGCGTGACTGCACACTCGGATTCCGTATCCTCAGCGCACAGGTTCTTGAAATCCGCTTCCAGCCACGCGAGTTCCGACTGCAGGGAGAGCAGATGGAGGGCGTTCAGCTCGCGGAATCGACGCACGATGCCGAGCTCAGGGAGACGGGACATGAGGGCTGCGAGGCGGTGATAGCTGCCTTTGATCGGGGGGATAGGGGGATTCTGGGGAATGGGGTTTGGGGATGACATTGTGATGCTGGGGATAGGTTTGGGGGAGGACATGTTTTGTTGTTTATGTGCTTGTGCTGGGAAAGGGGGTGAATAGTTCTTCGGCATAGAAATCAAGAGGTAGAGCCTTGAGCGGAAGGCTCGAGGTCTGCTTTGAGCCTCATGTCGTGGACGTGCATGATGGAAGAAGACGGGGATTCCCAGCCTTGCCGTTCAGGCAGCTTCGGGTGTTGTCTTTGGTGGTGGGCGTTCAAGCCATTGCTGCAAGCATACTCCATCGTGCGGCAAGATGCTCTGCGATGGGCTGCACCTCGAGCTTTTGAGTCTGACAGTATTGGGCGTGGAAGATAGAGTTTTTTGCCTGATTGCCTTGTATTGACGAGGAGGCTGTTTCATGGGCTGGGGTAGCGAAGATGTAACCGGAGTGTTGCATTGTAGCACGTTCGCCAACGTTCCTCACACAGTGTAATTACAGCCCCCGGAGTAGCCATTGCTTGTACGTTGATAAGTTTTAAAGTAAGAAATTGAACTTACATGTTGAAAAACTGGAGGTTTGATATTAATTACAATTTTATATCGGGCGGCGCTTGAGTCGACGTGTGCAGAGAAGATCTTTAGGCCACTTTAAGAGGACGCCTTTGCTCCTTTGCGACGAGGCTTTATAATTCCGACGTTTCTACAGTTGCACATCTCACCTCTCAAACGAGGCTTTATGAGGATAAGGAGGCTTTGCCTATCTACTCAGAACCAACCGTTTCTAACATAAACTTGAAAGACAATCATCCTCTTCGCAGTACGTTAGAGATATCATTACCGTTACTGGGACAAAAAGGAAGTACAACCCGGCAATTATCTAGGGGTATACATCTGCGTTAGATAGAAGAGCACAGTGTTGGGACGGCGACGTCTTAGCCACGGGGATGACCGTAGTCAAAGCTACTTCCTAAAGCCATTGTAGTCATTTGGAGATGTTGGATCAATGTGTTCTGCTTAATTCCAAGCGATTGGTTGAGCAGGTATGGTGGCGACCTTCTCTATATAACGACTTGCAATGTACTTAGATGTGCTAGCTAGCTGTATGGCTTCCTGTCGATTGGAACCGATACCGTAGTTTCCTGAAAGTCACGATATCCTTTTTACGGTCGGTTCGTTGTCTGTAGGGGTATTGCGACATCCAGTGTCATCAGAAGCCTGACGAAACATCTTCAGTGTCGGGAGATGCATTACATAGAGTGAGTGGATATCCAGAAAGAGTAGTTGACAAGTGATCCTGTCAAGAAAACGCCTTCGAGTCAGTTTAGAAATTTGATATTCCGAGAATCTGCTGGGAACGAATCTTCCTCATCGTAAATAAGCCTTAGTCGATGATGGTTATTCCCATAGACCAGCTATCCAGAGTCGAGATTCCTGATAGTAAGTGTGGCATCTTATGGTTTATTAGCTACAAGTGCAAAGCAGACATCAGCAGTCGCGTGCAGCCTTCAAACATCGATTAAGCTCGTCCACAACGTTGAAATAGAATGCCCCTTGTAAGTTTTCACTTTGCAAGTCGTTGTCAACTCCAAAGTCACAGGCTAAGCAGCTTCTTACTACTTTTCCATATCTCCCGCCCAAGGTCTTGGATACCAACCGCCCCAGCCTTTGCGCTGTGGAATAATAGTCGTGTTCAATATTTCCCTGCTCGGAATCTTCCGCCTGCTGCATCTCACGTATGGGTGTACCAAATCCTATCTCAAGTAACACGACGCCGAGACTGAATATCACCTCATTCCGAGCTACAGTGATAGACCTTGGGTTCTTCTTGGATGGCTCGGATATTTTGTAGGACGCCATACCCATTGAGAGTCTTACGTTCAAGCAAGGCTCGCTGAAATAACTTTCCTTGGTCGAAATTTCTTTCTTAGAGACGTAGATATCGCTACTACTCCATCTATCATTAAGCCAGGGTGTTGAATGGAATCGAAGCACGCTCATAGCCAATATCTTTGCAAGTTGAAGCTTGTCTTTAACGGGGATTACGCTTCCAGCATCCCTTGCTTGTATTAAAGCATCAGTAAGAGATACCAAGTCGCATGTAGGCAGGAGCTGGCTGTCAACAGATGAGTAGTATACAGTGCCACTTGAACCTGGCGTCTGATGCAAGAACCCAATGCGTAGCGAGCGCTTCGCAGTGTTACTTGTTGGTTGATGTCCGTTAGGCCAAAGCTTAATATTCTTTGTTCCCAGACCATTGGGTAGCTCTGTACTTCCTAGACAAGAGGATGAAGACATAGATCCAGTGTCCCCTACCGATAACGAAGAGAAATTCAAGCTAGACCTGGTAACGTTCCCGTAGAAAGATGATAGTATATCAATATCATGAGGTCCTCGAAGAAGCCTCAACTTTTCTGACGATATTTCTTCGGTATTGTCTCTGTAGAGATTGTTGCCACTTCCAAGTGGTTCTGACATATTTCGAATACCCTGTACCAAAGCTTCCACCACCAAAAACACAGGCTCATCGACTGACACGTCTGCTTCATTCAAGGCTATCACAATCAAGCGGAAACGTACCGTAGAAATGTCCTCCCTATAAGAGTCCTTGACATGAAGTTTGATACAAATTTTCAGAGACTTTATATTTTGAGATTCGCAGGACCATGAGCTAGACATTTCTTCGTGCACCTGTAGCGATGCTCTTCTGATGGTGGTGAACTGAGCGGCAGATCTGTGCCTTGACCGAGCTGACGAAGGTCTAACCGTGGGTTCCCTGGGATTCTCTGAAACCCCCGCCATTATGTCACGAATGCCCTCGTTGTACTGGCGGAGATGTTCAATATATTTGTCCAGCCCATCCCATCGAATGCGTTTAGTTGGCCGTGCCAGTATTCGAGAGATGAGGGGTTTTTTTCTGGTATCCTAAGCAGGAGTAAGTCACGCCTGGTAGGTTTGATATGATAACGAGTAAAGGGTGATTCGATGAGTCCTCCGCTTTAAAATAACTCACAGTATACCCAACAAGAGCTATTGACCGTTTTGGATCCCGAATTATATCTGTGAGTGTTCCGTTGATCGAGCACAGTAAATTCCTACAGCGCTCAAAGAAAATTCCTAGACTGTTCTCCAACGCTTCATTTAGCGCATGGCTTTGGTGTAGTGGATGATCGGGTTTTCTCAGTAGGTCTTCGATATCTTGAGGGCACTCGCTGACAGCTAGTAGCATCAACGTGACTTCGTTTATATAGAGTGCCTTTTGCGTATCGAACATGGCGATCACGCCCTCAAAAACGATACTGTAGGACCGATGCAACGCCAATGCTTGGAAGAGGCGTTTGTAACTCTCCGTCGCCGAAAGGAGGAGCGACAACGTCTCTGTCGACATCACAAAGGTCGATCCCATTCTTTGTACTTCAAATCATCAGCCATTAAGCATTCGCGACGCCTATCCGTACCCCGCATTAAGCTCATTGTTCGCTTAGTATGCACTCATCGGCTCATAGCAATTTCTTCAAAACAGCCTTATATAAAACCTTTCAGGCCTTCTGTTCCGTCTGCCATACCTCAATATGAACCTTACAACGCTTATAAACCTTTATTAGCTCGTTAGTATACTGCTTTTCGATACGCTCATCGCGGGCCTTTTGCCTCAAATTCTTCAAACCTAGCCTATCACTGATCATAGATCGAGCTTCTTTGGCGTATAGAATGTCTCCCGTTTGTAAGATCTTAGCAGATTGATCTTTATGTATATTGCGGCTTCCGTGGCTGCTATTTTCACTTCCAATAGCTCAATCCTACGAGCCATCGCATTGACCCCTTATGATTCTCTGTTATCGAGCTTCTTCATATAGAATCAGCAGTGCTTAATTCAATTGAACCTTGCTATGCTCATTCGATGTTCGATAGGGAATCATGAATGGAACCATGGAGGAAGCCATGCAGAGAATCATGGAGGGTGTTCGGTAGGGAGTCATGGAGGGTGTTCGGTAGGGAGCCATGGAGGGAGCCATGAAGGGAACCATGAAGGGTGTTTGGTAGGGAATCATGGAGGGAGCCATGGAGAAAGCCATGTAGAAAGCATTGTTTGAAGCACTGTTTGACGTGTGTTATGCGCTCGACCGACGCGTATTTTGAAGCATGTAGGGTGTTCGATAAGGAGCTCGATAGGGAGTTTGATGTTGAGTCATGGAGGGTGCTTTCTATTGAGCTAATTAGCATGTGCTATGAAGCGTGTATGAAGCATACTATGAAGTAGGTCATGGAGTGAATAACGCGTGTTCGAACACGTCGCATGAAGCATGTTTTGAAGCATGTTTTGAAGCGAGTAGGCTGACGAGTAGATCAACAAGTAGATAGCTGAGTTGGTAGCTGAACAAGTAGGTAGGCGAGTAGGTAAAGTGATGAGTAGGTAGGCGAGCATGTAGGGTGGTGAGTAGGGTGGTGGCCGAGCCGACTGCAAAATTTCGTTGAAGGCAAAATATTTCAAGCAAGATTCGCTCAAAGACGCTAATGTGGCTTCTGACCGGCTCGAGGCTGGCCTCGCCGCCTCGGGCCAGAAATCAGCCCACAATGTTGCTGAGGGCTGTTTTAGCAACTTCAATTCTGCGGGCTGCCTTCCCGAAATGCCGACGCAACAACGCAACCACTATCTTGAGATTCTTTTTGTACACACTCGAAGGCACAGATCAATATTGAAATTCACCGACAGGAATAAACTCGAGCTAGCAGGTGATCAGTGATTCTTGGTTGCTATCGAAATTTCGGGTAAAACGCGAGTGAAGCCAGGTCGCTCGATATCGTGATTCAATTGCGATGGAATACAGACTCAAAAAAGCTATCAACGATCAATTCAGATGTTCAACTAGAACCGACAGCTGAATGTATGTCGTTGGATATGTTGTTGCGTTGATGACGTGCTTAGGTAAGCAGAGCTAACCCGAAGGGGCTTAGCCATGCACGTCTGAGGCTCCCAGGATTCAGATTCCCCTCGTCCCATGATCGTGACGATTCATCCCCGTCATCCTCACTGTGGGCTGTGGTACCAAACAGCCAGACCCGACAACCCAGTCGGAGTCCCCCTGCAGTGGCGATGTTACACATTTGAAGCCCTCAGGATCCATGTCAGGGTCTTATGAACAACCACGCTAATTGACTAGCGGGGCGCTGGTGACGGATTGCCGCGATTGGCCCGTAAGCAGAAATAATGATAGTTTTTCGGGAACCTTTGATCACGCTAGAGACAATGCAGACTTTCTTCATGCCGTCCTATCTAATGATTCGAGAAATCATGAAGATATCAGTATGTTGTCGCCTGTGAACAAGCGTGTGAGGTGCTTTCATAGGTTGCGTGATGCGTAGAAAGATAAAAGCAAAGGCGGTGAAAGAGTTGGGTCTCAGCACGCTAACATGATGTACCCGTACCCTTGCTACCGTACGTTCAAGGCACCACACGCACCGAAGTTTAGTGTCTAACGTGTTCAGGCGAATGCTTCAACCAACATGTTGTTGTCGGTGGGGTTGCCCTGGCCCTGCCCCTCCAAATTGCTACTGACCTACATAAATACACTTCAAACTAACCTACCGCTCGATAATACCTAGGTACTTCATGCATTATTTGTTCTTCTTCTTCATCTTTGAACTGTTTTAGCACACTGTCTTTGAACGCGTAGATCTACATAGCCAAGTCTACCAACAATCATTGGTTGTCAAGGTTCGAATGCTTGTGTTGCCAATGTTCCTCCTCGAGTCCCGTGTATGACACTCCAAGAAAGTCCACCACTGTGATTCTGCTCTCAGGCGTCGATTTACGCAGTCATTACCTAGGTGGCAGCGATCCTCCTGCAAGATGTCATCGCCATCAAATGTCAACCTATGTTTAGCCGAAGGACTCTTCCTCAACGATCTGACTCTCGCCGGGATTCTGCGAGATACGTATGAAGATACGGGTTCTTATAACCCTTTGTCGGAGCAGCGATCAAGACTCGTGTTGTGGGGAGGCGGGTTCTCTGCCGAAGAGGGAAAGTTCGATGGGCTCTTGAATATTCACGAAAATCTCATGAACCAAGTGGGAACGCGCCTTCTTCGGATTCTAATCATTCTAGATCGAGGTGAGATCTTCTATCTTCTCCTTTGAATACATCTAATCGTCCTCCTACAGCATTACGCGTCACCCCTGCCACCGCCCACGGTTACAACTGTGTTGAGATCGAAGAACTGATAAACACTGCCCAGGAAGTTTTCAAAGATCATCAAGAGACATCAGAATTCAGTATTACCTTGAACGCTTCACATCCTAGAAAACAGGGCCCAGCATCTAAATTTCATCGGCCCCCGCGAACATCTTCGAACGCGGGCCCCATGCCACCAATCTCTCAACATTCCAAGAATGCTCCTGTAAAGCCTACAAAAGTTCCTTGGTTAAAGATTCCTCGGTCAATCGCAAGCATATCAATTGCAACCGGGAACCGAGCCCCGAAGTACTCCTCAGTCATATGTATCCTACGAATCCATATCGATTGCCTCTTCCAATTGGCCCCTGCATTGGAGCATCCTGTGAGAGACTATGCCCGCAAAGACATGACAAGGAACGGCCCTGGTGAGTCAGCCCTCGATGTCACAATAGCTGCGAAGCCTTATATCTCATATGTGCGCAATAAATATCCGTCCTACAATTCGGACTCCACAAGGATGCTTGGAGAAGTTCTTCTGCTGAGGTCAAGAAGGCTAAACATTGAATTGGCAGAAGAGGACTCTGTGAATGCTGCTAGCAGCTACACTTGCCAGTCGTCCTCTCTTGGGCGTGGAGCTGGTCTTACGGTCTTTCATGGAACATACGAAAAATCGACCACTACAAAATCCACTTTCTCTGGTTCATACGTCTTCGATCACACCGAGACGGAACTAGAAGTAAACAGATCCGCCAGCACTTCTTTTACCTCAATGTCTCGGGCTTCCAGTACTGGTTCTCAAATTCAGTTCATCACCAGTAAGTGGTTAGTTTCTGATACCCTTACCCATACCCCGGTAGCTGTTAGAGGATAAGGTAGTTTTTCAAGCTCGTAAACATGCTGATTGAGTGGCAGAACCGCAGGACGGAAGAGTAATGGAGATCGAAATTAGGGACAAAGACGGAAACATCAAGAAAGCTTGTCCAGCTCTCATAGATCCCGGCGCGGACGTCAACCTTGTCTCAAAAGAAACCGTCGACTGGTGCGAACTCGGAACGTATATTCAACTCCTAGGGCATGAAGATTCCCCGACTCTCGTCGGTCTTGGCGGGCATGACGTAAAACCGTGTGGGAAAATTACGTTCCCTTTCTCAAGGAAAATGCGATTCAGGATCGTCCGCGATGAAACCTTCTATGTTGTCGAAAATGCACCGTATGAAATTATACTTGGCAATGTCTTTGCATCCAAATGTGGCCTCGTCATATTCGACCACAACGTTCTTGTCGCGGGGCTCAAGAAGCCTAGCAAAAGTTAGTGACACTCCCCCTTAGATCAGTCTTCAACCATTACTAACGTCATTTTCTTTAGGCGTTCGAGAAGCGGATCGGGTCAGCTCTCAAGAGAAAGTCGAAAGTGCAAAACAAAAAGAGGCCGAGGAGCATCAAAGGGCCAAACAGCAAAGAGAAGCTCTTCGAGCTGGGGGCAGTCAAACCTCCAAACAAGAGAAGGTTCGAAGTGGCCAAAGTGCTTAAGCCGAGGAGCCAATCTCCTTTTCCCTCTGTCTATAACCCCAAAGCTGCATATTCATAATGTTCATTATCTCTCTATACCTTTCTGGCGCCCCAAATTGTAAGGCGTGGATACTCGTATTTTATCTTTGGGCAGCTTGTTTGGAGGCATAGCTTGAGCATTGGCGCACTCGGTGTTTTCCATTCCTGAAGTAGCTTACCCAGATACGGCTTGAGCGACGGATGATTGATGAGTTACATTTGGCTTTCTTGGGCGGTCGTATGTCTTGAGCAATGGCTTGCACTGTAACGTGTTTCTGTACCAGCGCTTGGCATCATGTTCAATGGGAGGCACACTTGTTGGAATTCTCATAACGGACGGTTTAGATCCAGAGTGGCGGTATACCTCGAGCATTAGCTTGTGTGATTGTTCTTGCGCCAACTGCCTTTGAGATAGAATATGTCCAAGTCTTATACCGGTGTCTTATGATCCTTGCCAAATATACACAGGTCAAAGGCATTGAAGGCGTTTTTCCGGTCATCGTGGGGCCCTGGAAGAGCTGCTCAGATGACCTCTAATATGGAAGGACAGTCAACCCTACACACTCTCATCTTTCTGCCCGAGGAAAGCCCCGGGTGAAAGCTACTACGTGAAGCCAATCACTTCCTGTCCAGTATTGCGGCACACAGTTGCGATGCTAGCCGGAACAAAAGCCAATCGATAGCCATATCTTCCCTCCCTCCTGCCACATAGTGGGACTGGGGTGATGGGGACCTACAGGAAACCCACGATCTTGACTTCAAGGGAAACTTTGCATTTAAAGCCGCCGCCGACGTGAAGAAGATTTTTGCTGAAAAAAAACAAATGCATTTACCAAAAATGATGTAATCACTTGAATGAAAATGCCAAAAAGACCAAAACTGGATCAAAACACAGGAATTCTTTGGAAGTTGTTCATGTATCTACTACATAGTAAGAAAGCATATGGAGAATTTTTTTTTTTGGGTGGGCTTGGAAGGAAATAAAGGGGTTGAAAAAAAAGAAGCAAAATTGATGGCAGTGTAATGCATTATTGAGTTTTGAGTGATTACGATGATTGTTTTAAAAAAAAAAAAACTTTGAGAATTAGCTGAGCTGCTGTGTTTTAGATCCAGAGGAAACCATGAATGATAAGCGACGGAGTGAAAGAGTCGTTTTTACGTGTTTACACACTTCCGGCTTGACCGCCTTGCTGCCACCAGGCCTCGCCGCCGCCAAGGGGAAGCAAGGGCTCAACAGCTGCTTAGCGGCGTCGAGGAACTCCCTCCATCTAAAGACTGAGCCATGAAGTGGGTGAATGGGAAAAAAGAGATCTTCTGCCCGAAATCGAGGAGATGAGCCAAGAGCGCCCTGTGCGGAGGAGATCAATCAATGAATATATATATCTATATCAGTTACTCTGTGTGTACGTGTGAAACAGCGATCGCAGACAGTCGCCGGCTTCGAAATGTCTGTTATTCAGTACTCGAGTTTGGCTTCTTGGGCGGCTTCCCCTCGGTTATGCTGTTTCCGATTTGGTCAAGGGCTTTTATGGGTTGTCTTCGAGTACGTTGTGGCTACCTAGTAATGGCACTTGTATACTAAAAGTATTAGGTTGCACTCAATCATGTTCTTTTGAACAGATAAAATCACCACCTTCTTTGAATAGTATTAACCAACCAGTTTCATCGGCTCTCAATTTTCCATAACCAAGTCTCAGCAGACTCCCTAACCTATGTCGACATCACTCCCTGATGCGCAGCTTTTGTGAAGGTGTGTATATACAAAACGCCAGTTCTCGGCCATCCAGCCCAAAAATCCAATCCAGGGGGGTATCTAGCATATAATTCGTAATTTCCTCCCGTATCATTGCGTCGTCTGGTTACAAAAGGTACGTGCAACAAGGAAAGACAGAAGATCAAAAGTCCCAGATATAAGAGAAGATGCCCAGATACAGAGAATATTCCCACAATATTATTAAGAAGCTCACTTCAACTAAAATGTCGCCTTTTTCTTACCATTTGATCCAATCCACAGATGCTCCCTCTCGGTTTGTACATGATATCATTAGGTACGTACCGTCTACCTGCAAAGCTCCACCAAGTTCGTGCCGCGAAAGAAGAATCCCGCCTCGTATTCGTAGATAAGAGCCCCCTAAGGCAAATATGGCCTCTGATTTGATGCGGCCACAAATAAAGTAAAGGCTTTTCCATAAACAATCCATGAGAATATACGAGACAGCTTGTGGCTGGACACGGACCATGTATGAGCCGCCTCTCTAATAAAAGCTTCGCGTGTACTGTGTAGTCGCGGTGATATGGTGTGTTATTTAGAAGGCACGTCAAAGGTAAGGCGACGATAAAGAGAAAGCTGTATATAGAACCCGGAAACTTATATAGTGTGAGGTGTAACATGGCGGCAGCGTCGCCCAAGAGCTTGAATTACTGGTAAGCAGCAAACCCATTAGATTCTCTTGTAGTCCCAGGGCGTAGCGGGTCGCTCGGGCTGTCTGGATAGTTGTCGTTGTCAAAACTCTTGTTGATCGCACCCAAGAGCATTTTCCAAACGTTCCCGTTAGAGGGTTCGATATCGACAATGTCGCTGTTTGATAGGCATCATGAATTTCAATTCTGGAAATAGAATGGAAAGATTGAAGTCCTGATACGTACAGCCTTAGCCTCAATCTAGAGTTCAATCTTCCTAAACGTTGAATACTATCTGGGTTGTCTCCAAAGCGGATGAACTGAATTTCGACTTGATCCGCACGATAGTCATGCTTCACAAGCTCCTGCACAAGGTTCTCGATTGGTCTCTCGACATTGATGATGTCCTGCCAGGCTCCGTCTGTGAGAATGTACAAACTAAGAGGCCTCACAGAAGTTACTGCGGACCTGAAGCTGAAGAGGCTAAAGCTAAAGCGACTCCCATGAATGGTACCTACTGAGAGGCTTGACTGGTATTGCTGTAAAATATCGTATAGACGTTTCTTAATATCAGAGAAGCCTCCTGGTCTTTTACGCTTCAGTGCATTCAAGAGCGGCGTTGTATCTTCATTTTTGTGTTTCTTCGTGAATTTTGTGAAATATAACTCTATCCCATCGGGGTCGCCATCCTTGACCATGTAAGCCAAGCTCTTAAAAAGTTTCTGCACCTCTTCCCAATGTTCTATAATAGAATCACTATTATCAATTAAGAAAACCTAACGAAGAAGTCAGAATAAGTGCTATGCCCGAAGCAGCGTACGTACGTGGTCGCGTTCATTTAATAGGGACTGAAGGCTCAGATCATCAAAATGCCGATTTCTGTTCCGGGCCTTCCTGTCTTGGACCAACTGTTGCGCATTAAAGACCGTCAAATTGAGCAGTGCGGACTTGGTTTTCTGAGCCGAAGGTTCGAGAGGGGCCGAAGGTGGAATGCGCTGGCTATGATTCTGTGCAGGTGTTTCCGTACCTTGTTCAGGCCGCTGAAGACCGTCATTCCGATATGTTCCTACGTTAGTTTCAAATGGCAGACTCGGTTTCCCATCGAGGTTAGGAATACCACCCGACGGTGAAGTAGGGGACTGAGATAAACATTCGGTATTGTATTGACTCTGGGTAGGTTCGGTCAAACTGGGCTGGGCAGATCTTGATTCTTGGCTTCGCGAGGGTCCCGGGTTTAGTTGTGCACTTCTTTGTGATTCGTTGACTCCGAACCCGTTGAGCTGTGTATCATCTTCGTCGGGGCTTGGAACATCTTCGACATTGACAGGGGTGTAATCCTTGTTTGCGTTTCTTGGATTTCTAGGTAGTGTACGCCTATTCATGACACTATCTTCAGATAATCGTCCCTGATCTTGATGCGGTGAACTTGAGTGGAATTGATCAACCTGTAGGTTTAGAGGCCTTTCCAGAGGGGTATGTGATCGTCGTTGTAAGGGAAAAGTCTTAGAGCTATGAAGATGCTGATTGAAGACAGTTCTGGCTGAAGTCTCTACCTTCTCGAGCATTCATTGCGATCTTCTTCATAAGGCTATCGCTTCAGGTCGAGCATTAGAACGATCGGACACAGTCAACATTTTCCTGATCATGTAGCTATAAATCTTTTCAGTGATCTTGTTCGAAGTACGGATTCTTCCGTTGAGAAATTCGTGCATTTCTTTGATCGCATCAAGCACAAAGCTGTCGTTGTGAAAGCAATTCACATCTTTGAAGTCTGAAGTATCGTGGGTCTCGTCGATGCGCATCTGGCTATAATGTTCGAGCCCTTGTCATTCACAAACAACTCAAACGACTGCTTCACTGAATACACAACCGAGGGACCAGATATCGACGCCCTGCTTGACTTGGAGTTTCGCTGTCTGAAGAAATGAACCAGGTCTGTAACATTTCGGGGCACCTGTGCATTGCGTTGTAAGTGATACGAATTGAAATTGTGAAGAATATGGTCTATCATATGTCTGGGTGCCATAGCAGTCTGCATCTGCAATATTCTCGTGCGGTTTCTTATTACGCCTGAAATGGCTCAACCCAAGGTCTGCTAGCTTTAATTGATAATCATAAGGCGATTCTCTGTTGCCGCTTTTGACAAGGATGTTTGAAGGTTTCACGTCTTGGTGCCACCTGCTATAGGTCAGAATTTGTCTTGTTCCTTCTACTCGCAAAAGCTACCAACCATACCCTTGAAAGGTGTATCGTACCCAGTGACTGTATCACCTTGAAAAGCTCGGTTCAGAAGCTAACTATGTCTTCTCTACTGGACGGCGATGATGTTGTTCGGAAGTACAGTTTCAAATTACCTTTATCTGCGAACTTCAAAATCACATTGTAGGATAGTCCTGCACAAAACTCCTATAGAAACCTATCAGATTCGATGACGATTTGCTAGCTAAAGTAAGCTTCCTAAATGCGCTCACCTCTGCTCTGTAGTACTTTTCGGCATCGCGAGTGCGGTAAGTCTTCAGAATGTATGTGTGAGGGTGATTGCTGAAATCCTATGTTTTATTAGCTCAAAGCAATTCTGCCGTGAGAAGGGAAGAACCATCGCCCATACCTTTTGCCCATTGCCTAAGGGAACTAAACGATCGTAGGCTTCATGTATCTTTATTCTATAGATCTCCGCGCTACCTCTGGCATCAATTCTGCATTTTTCGGTGATGGGTAGGATACGATCTTTCTCGAACTTCTCAGCGATGTTGTAGTGGAACTTTGGTACGCAAAGCATGCACTGCGTTTTGTAAAAATTCGAGAAGAACTCCTGGTCATTGGGATCTCTCGGGAAGTGGGTGGGACGTTGAGGGTCAAAAGGAAGCCTTTGATCGTTGAGACTCTCATGCTGCATGAAGTGTTCGATATATTCTCCCTTTCCAATATAGAGAAGAATGCAGAAGACCTTGGAATGTTTTTCGCGCAGGATGCGATGATCCGGGGGTGCGTCATCTTTGAACAGGACTAATAACAGCTTGGATAGCTGGCGACGGTCGAAGTAGCTCTGTAATCTCGTGACTGGTAGAAAGGCATATTCTAATTGATTTCCGCTGCAGCTCCTCGAGCTCCTAGGACACTGTTCTCATCCACCGAAGCGACAAAGTCCTGGTCAGCCTCCGTGGCCGGGTCGCGATCATGACGAAGACGGATCTCGAAAAGCACTTCTATGTGTTTATTGACATTTCTGGTGGTCCGGGTCTTATAGTGGTTTGACCAGAGCATTTAAAAAATACGACTAGTAAGTATATGTGTGTTTCATACCATAGGGCTCGGTGAGCTGGCCAATCCCAGCGTTTCGCGATCATGATATCAGCAAATCAAAACAATTGTCGATCCTTCCCACGAATACCCGCTCTGGCAGCGTCTTCAGTTCTCTTATCAATGCCTAGAAGAGGTCATGTCATGCATTGAGAGACTATCAATCCATCTCGGCGCTTCAAGATGGCCTCAAATAGCTCTGAGACCGAAAGCAGGAAGCGAAGACAGCCTATCAATCAGATAAAACGCGACCAACCCTCGACATTTGCTACACGCAGATACGCCCCTTCAAGGCAAGCGCTCGACTTTAACACTGACAGTCTCAACACGTCCCACATACCAACACCCAGCCCTACGAAGAAAACTGCAGGGCATGGCGTGGACGCGAAGCCACGACAAGCATTGGATGCTCCCACGCGAAGATCGCTGGCGGCAGCCTTCAAATCTACATCCCCCACAAACGACGAGAATCGGCCCCCTTCATCATCATCTTCATCCAGCAAGAAGCGCGTACGGCAGTCAGTCAAGCCTCGCCCGGCACAGGCTACTCCGCGACGCCTGCCGAGACCAGTGAGCAAAGCAGAGAACTACACACGGTCGAGCACTCCAAGTCCAACACGAGGGCCCGTAGGTTCGATAGTCTCTCCGCTATCATCGGCTTCGTCTCCTCCCCGTGGCCTTGCCGAAGCATATCAGCGGATCGACGACGAGGAGAATCTAGCGCAGGAAGAGTCGATAGACGATATGGAAACATATCAATATTCTTTACCCCTCTCAGATAGATCTCGAGAAGCAGATCTCATAAGATTGCAGCGAATACAGGACTCTGCATCTCCGATTTCGTTGAAAGCCTCTAGAAGAGCGTCGCCACGTACATCAATCGAGGACATGGCGCTAGTAGAAGAGCAGACCGGGGATGATATGACATTACATTCGGATACTACATCAGTCCTGTCGAGCCTAGACAGCTTACGGGATGGATCAGCTGGGAGAGTAGAATCGCAATACGCCAAGGATGCCCAAAGGTTGCACGGAGTGCTGCAAGGGCAGATGTTTAGGAAAGCGCGTATAGGTGAAAAGGTTGGTCTCACTGTGGAGAACCTGCGGCGGCGTAATGAAAGCAACGAGTCCCTGGGAAGTACGTTTGGAGGGAGTGTAAGCAGCAGAGGATCCGACCCGTCTCTCAATGTTCCAAAAGATTGGGCTCGGAAAGCAAGGCCTAGCAGAGACTGGCTCAGTCGAATCAACAGTAAGAGTGGGAGGTATACAGGAGACGTGCCGAAAAAGAAGATTGAGAGCCCAGTCGTAGCTGAAACTTCAAGGCGAGAGTGGGAGGAACCTATAGATGAGTGGATCAAGGCTGCAGCTGAAACACCTCTTCCGGCTGGCGAGGATAGATCGTCGCAGCCAACAGCATCGTCTCGTGGCTCAACTCCGACAAATGCGAGAAAATCCGACAGCACGATTGATAAACTCCAGGACTGGGAGATTAACGACGATGAGTTCACGGGACGATTTCTGCAAGTTTCTGAGAGTCCGCCGATTCAGATTCGAAACATTTCGCTTGACCGCATTCGAGAAAGAGAAATGGAGAGTCTGGAAAAAAGGGCTGTAACGACAAACCGATTGGATGAACTGCGAGAGAAGACATCGGAAGAGCCTTTACGACGGAGAAAACCTAGCTCCTTTTCTGAAGATCTTCAGCATCGTGTGAATGGTGAGGTGAATGGAACCCCGCAAAGGCGACGGTCTTCTGTGAATTCCCATTTGAACCACGCAATCAACGGCAAGAGTCAATTTCAAAGATTAGACCCAGCGCCAGTCGACGAAGGTGACCCTATTCCAGATACACCAGTAGTGGTCTACAAGAGTAGTCCTCGGGAAACAGACCAAGAGAAGCAAAGCGCGCGATCTTCTCGGCGACCAAGCCACGAGCGGCGAGATTCTCATAGTCTACTCAAAAACCTCGCAAGAGCGTCAAGTGCAAGTCCTAGCCCAGCAACGGAAAAAACACTTTCACGATCTGCATCTAAGATTAGGAAGGGAAACATCAGCCAGCCGCCAGGCCATGCGAGTAACGACCAGAAGGGCGGGAGACCTGATAGTCCTCAATCTGACCAGGACACTAGAAAGGAGATTCAGATGACGCCAGTGATTACAAGGTCAGCTGTAGACCTCAAGACCCCAGTCGTCACGGGCGCATGGGTTGATAAGGGAGAAGACACACCTGGACTATCAATTCCCTCTATTATTCTCAAGACGCCACTCGTCACTGGGGCTTGGGTTGATACACCACTCCCAACAGGCGGCAGAGGACCTCCAATGCCCACACCATCCGATCTAGATGAAGCAAAAGAGCTAACGATGAATCTTGACGATGATATCCGAAAGTTGGCTACTACCGATTTGATTCGCAAACTAAATCCCACTTCTCCTGGTTCCAAATCTCGTGACCAGCAACCCCTCAAAGACTCAAGGCCCCTTCTCCATAAATCCGCCCTTGAAGCCATCATCTCAGACGCAAAGTCGAACTCTGGAAATCCCAAACCCGCAGCATCATCCGGCGATTCAGATTCGGAAGAAGACCCTACCCTCCACCTCGGCGACTCAACCATCCAATCCCTTGAAGAAATCATGGAAAATGATACCAACTTCTCCGCTATCCTCGCCCCTTCTACTACTACCACCCCTCCTGGAGAAGAAGAGGAAAACAACGACGATGACGACAACGACGAATCCCTTCATAACGCCAAAAGAAAAACCAGCCTATCAGACCTCAAGGCCTACACCCAACTCACCACCCGCCTCAACACCATCCTGCCCTCCCTCCGCTCCACCAAACGCTCCCTTTCCTCCCTCTCCCGTTCCCTCTCATCGCCATCCCTCTCAACCACCCAAAAATCAAGATACCTCACTGCCGCTACCAATCAAAACAACGAATGCAACGAAGCCGGCGAAATCCACGACTTCATCTGGCCCTGCGACCGCTGCGGATGCCCAGGCCGTCCCGCGACGTGGGAACCAGGCTTTGATCTTACGACCGTAAGGATTCCGATCCCGAGACTTTGGCGGTGGGAAAGGGGCGATTGGCGGCCCAGGCTGACGTGGTTGGGCCTGGTGACTCTGGTGGGGTGGGCCTGGTGGTTTGGGGAGGAGTGGGCTTGGTACGCTTTCCCTTTGTAATTCTCCCCCACCCACATCTTCCCGTAAACCTCGGGAAGCAGAGAGACCAAGGTCGCTGATTGTGTTATTGGGCAGTGATAAATACTGTCATCCCCTCTACGCCACCACCATGGTTGACTATGGCGTTGACATCGATGCCCCCGAACCCCCTTTCGTTCTCTTCAAAGTCCTTTATCGCAAAACCCCACTTGGCACGATTGTCTACCCCTTTCTCGCCATCTTGAAACTCCTTACCAGAATCATAGCAAGCTTCATAGGGTACCTTGTGGGTTTTGTGCTTGGAGATGAGGGCGACGCCGCGGGTGGAGGGATGGGGATGGGCGGACCGCCAGTGCCGGTTAGCAGGGATGCGAGGATTCCAAGACCGGTTTGGGGGCCTGATTTGAGTTTGATGGATGACGAGTATTTATGAGCGGTGGGAAGGGTGGGAGCGAACTTTGGTGCTGTGCTTTTGGAAACCGGGGATTGGCACTTCACGATGGTGCGTTATGGCTGAATGCTAGCGGGCTGGATAGAGACGGACGCGGAAAAGGGCAAGAGGGGATATATGCTTGCACCACAGCGCAGAGATATGAGTGCATATAGAACACTGATATAGGTAGAGTGTGCACAGTGATAGTGCTAGTACAGAGCTTACGCTTCAGCTGAATCAGCTATGTGACGTAGTTGTACCACAACCACAACCACATCCACATCCACCTAATGAAACATTCAAAAAGCATACGCCCACCTCTCCCCCTTCCTCCCCCTCCTCCTCACCCCCCCCCCTTACCGCCCCTTACCCCTTACCCCTCCCCCCCCCCTTGCCAGCCTTTCAAACACAACCTCATCCCCAACCCCAAAAATCCACACACACACACACACACAACTCCTCGACCCAAAAAACCCTTTTCTTTTTTCCTTCTTTCGTGTGGAACTGGCTAGATACGAGTATGAGGATGAGGATGGGGATGTGCGTTGGGGATGTGCGGGGTGGGTTGAGAAGGAGGTGGAGGTGAAGGTGGAGATGTAGTGGTTTGAGAAGGAGAAGGTGGTGGGGAGTTTTGGGGGGGTGGGGCGGGAGATTGATGAGGTATTATTGATACTATCACTTCAGGCAAACTTCGTTCCCACATTTTCAATCCTGTCTTTTCTCATTCTATTCTTATTCTTTTCTTTTCTTTTCTTTTCTTATTCTATTCTTATTCCATTTCATCTTTCCCCTCATCTTCCCCCTCTCCCCTCATCCCTCGTTCTCATTCCCCCCTCTTCTCTTCTTTTGAACCTCATTCTTCTCACTCTTTCTTCATCTTCGTCATAACTTTCATATTTCAGTTAATCATTTGACTTCTTTCCTGTCAGTCAATTTGATTTTGAGAGTTTTTGATTTGTGAAGAGAATACATTTGTAGTGCAGTGAGATTAGTGTGAGTCTAGAGTTTAGTTTTCTTTCTGTTGTTGTTGTTTTTTGACGTCGTTCTTCACTTTTATCAACAAAAAAAATCCCTTGTCGTCTTTTTATCTTTTTTTTCTTCACTTAGAAATCTTATTCTTCAATTTTATCTTTTCTTCTTTCTTACACATTTTTTGTTCTTATATTGAAATCAGGTATTAAATCTCTGCTTGATCAGTGATGAAACTCATCTGTATGTGATGCTGATTACAAATCTACTGTCTAGCTATAGTAGAGTCTAAAGATTATCAAAAGTTTGAATGACATCGAGACGTTGCTTAATGATGAAGTGCTGTGCGTTGATCACATGCAGAGTTTTCATGATCTTGCAGATCTCAATAATCTCAATGCACATGTTACAAAGCAATCTGCATGCAGATGAGAAAGTCAAATAAAACACAGAACTACAAGAGAAATTGTTTATGAAAATCATTCAATTCAGTATCTTGTCGTTGCATTTGCAATGATAAAAACTGAGACAGAACATTCTTGCATTTAATCTGTTGAGAATGATTAGCAGAAAGAACTTGAATCACGAACATTCTTTAAATCTACATGCTAACTACGTATAAATCTTGTTAAGACTGCGTGTCTGTTACTACGACATGAGCAACTCACAAGTTTCATTAAGTTTGACATGAGCAAACTTGAGAATCTCATTAATATTGTTTAACAGACGTTCAAACATGAACATTCTATATGTAAATGATATGCTGATGAAAAAACTTCATTAAAAGAAGAGAAACATAAGCGAATTAGTAGAGAATTGATTGAACTACGCTGTCTGATTAAAAGTGTAGCAGATGAATATTTCTGCAAGATATGATCAATCTGCATGAGAAAAATCTTTACAGATAATGCAAAACAGATGAATTGCACACTTTACAAGCGAAGTGAGCATTTGCAAAGCATGATATACAATGACGATGATTGTTGATCTTAAGAATCTCATCTCTTCACTGAGCTTTGATTCTTGAATGTCTTGATGATAGAATCAATCTCTAGTTGAAGACATCATCTGTATAGCTCAAGAGAACAGTAGTGTGTATTGATGTGATTAAAGAAGAAATCGACTGCGATACACATGCATATCGCTGACAAAACGTCTGCGACTCATGCTTAAAAAGTAAACTGTCGAAATTTGAGCAGCGAGAGATCTTGTTCATCTTGAACTGTAAATCTGCTGCAAGAAAAACTCTTTGAGTGATCTCTCAAGTCTAAGAGAGAAATCAGCATAGAAATTGTGTCTTATGTATGTTGCATGCAACGTATGCAACATATTTTCGATAGACATTGAACGACTGCGATCGCACATTTATATCAACAATCTATTCAACGTTTACAAGACACAAGTCAAGAGCAGAATAAAATCATTCAATACAATTATACTTTACTTCTCATCATGTGCATCTTTCTTTCATCACATATTTCTTTGCTTGATGAATGACAATCATCAAGCAAGAGAACACAGTTTCTACGTTACAATCATGAGCATCACGAATGCAAAGAAAACATCTTTTGTCTTCGAATCAAAGATTGAATCGAAACATTGTTGTATAGAATATCGTCAATGAAGAGCAGAGCAAAGACGATGCGTTACAATAAACAGCACAAACACTCATTAAGAGTTTACTCGAGCGTCATGCGCTGAATAGAAGCTATAGATTCACTAATTGATAACATTGTTTCAAATTCATTGTTTCGACGACGTGAAGTCGCTGTGTAGTCGGCGAGCGATTTTCTCCCTCAGAGAGTTTTGTCCGTTCGATACACATAGCATAGTTTCCCTTATGGGTCGAACTTAAAATCGATGTCACAAGGGTGTATGAATTCAAATCAAATCGAAATCGAGTATTAAATTTTTGCTTTTCAATAGTTTCATTTCTTTTATATTCTTTACATCGAGATAGATGTATTTTATATATGTGGTGGGTTGTGTGTGTGTGTGTGTGGCGATGACTCTCGAGAAGTGAAAGGATTGGAAAGGGCGTTTGCAGGGGGGTTTTTGGTATGTGAGATTGAGAGGGATGATAAATGAGGAAAAGGAATGGGATGATGAGACGATGGGGGTGGGGACGAGGCATGAAGAGGGTAGAGGGTGGATGGCAATGTCAGTGGGGTAGAGGGCGAAGTCGGGTGAAGATGAGGGTTCGAAAAGGAAGATGAGATGGAGAGGGGGCCGGGCTGGAAGTGTGGAGAAGCGAGGTTGAGAGGGGTGGTAAGGACCACAAGATTAACTCTTGCGGCTTTCTCCTATACTCTCTCCCCGCTCATTCCCCTGGACAGCCTCCGCAGCCATTTCATCCGCGACCTTTTCCTCCAAAGTCTCCTTATCCTCAGCTGCCGCTCTCCCGCCCACCGCTCCATCAACCTTCTCCTCATCCCTACCATGCGGCGTCAAATCCCTCCTCCTCAATCCCCAACCCTCACTCCACCCCAACCACCCCTTCTGCCACGGTCCACGGGCAAGACAGAGCGCCAACGCTGCACCAATAAACCCAACACTAGCACTCCCAGATCTGACCCATCCCCCTCGTGCATACAACGAGTTTCCTGCGGCAGTACCGACTAATTGTCCGACGAAGACACTGAGCATGAATGCGGTATTGACCCTGTTCCTCGCTTTTGGCGCGATGGCGTAGATGGCGGATCTGTTTGCGATTTGCGCAGTCTGCAGTCCGAGATCGATGAAGAAGGCTTGGATAACGGGGCCGGCGACGGTGAAGGTGCCGGTGTAGGTACCGATAGCGACGCCCGTGAGGCACATGAGCTCGCCGAGGATGACGGAGAAGAGAGGCACGAATTTATCGATGACGAAGCGGGAGTAAATAGGTCCGAAACACATGCTTAGGATTCCGATGAGGGCGAAAAGGCCGATGACTAGAGTTGAATAGTTGTACGGCGGCGAAGAGAGGAGGAACGTGAGAGTCGTCCAAAAAGATGTAAACACGGTGGACGTGCAAAGGCCTACAAGACATGCCTGCACCAGAACCGGATGATGCCAAAGCATAGTGATGATGCTCCAGAGCATCTTGAAATAATTCAGACCACCCGGGTTCGTGGAGGGATAGTCTGGCATAAAAAACCATAATAGGATCAGAATCAGATGTTGGAGGCCGAAACTCAGCCAGTAAATGTTGCGCCAGTTGGTGTACTGGGTTACTACGCCGGAAAGAACTCGTGCGATAAGGATGCCCAGGAGAAGACCGGAGACGACGATTGAGAGAGCGGTGGCGCGACGGTGGGGTGGTGCAAGATCGCCGACCAGTGGCAGCACTGCGAGTTGTCACTTGGAGAAGAGAAAAAGCTTGGGCCGGGGGTTGCGCACTTATTTGCGGAGTCACCGTAGTAAGAGACGTGATGAAGGTAAGAAAACAGAACACGGAAAAGGAATTCGTGATGCACAGACCGACCCTAAAGAAAGATCAGCTTCCCCTCGACCAGAGACTTTTCGAATTCGGCATCGATTGTGTACGCACCACACCGTAGCCGTAAACCAAACCAAACCCAACACAAAAGCCCTCCTATAGAAAATATCTCCAAGCGGGCACAGGAATAACAAGCCCCCAGCATACCCGGCCTGCGCCAGCGTAGGGATCAAGCTAACCCGCTCCTGCGAGACATGAAAATCGTCTGCTAATTTATTTAGGATTGGATGGTTGTAGTAGAGGTTTGCAACTGTTTTCTGTAGTGTTAGATACCTTTCAACATCAGAGGGGGAGTATCAATAGACTTGCCAGTAAATGCCGCTGCAAACCCAAACAAAAGATTTAATGACATTGAAAAGCCATGAGGGTGTTCTGGGTCGTGTCGGCATCGTTTTGGGGTGTATGTGACTACAGAGTATATCCTGCGCCATATCGAGGATGGTGAGGCCGACTTCGGGTTAGAAGTCGAGGAGGTAGCTGAGGGCAAGTCATTGCCTTGCTCCGGAGGCTGGGTATGGCCCAAAGCATTCAAAGGGCGTAACATGTTCAGCTGCTAACATGATGGGCGGACGATAATTATACTGACAGCGAGTTCCATGACGGAAGATTTAGTGAAAGCAAGATCGGCATATACTCGGGAAAAGTGATGCTTTAACCCCGGATTAAAGCCCGAAACGTGCAGCGGCAGCTAGTCTGGTTGAAGAAGTCTGGTGGGCTAACATCAGCCGGAAAGTCGAGTTAGGGCTTCGCAAGCGAGATGCTCTTGATTCAATTAGAATAATGGTATCAGACGCATTGCAATTGCATGTGAGCCAGGTGCAGTTCAGTTAGGTTATATAAGAGCATGTAGATGTTTGAAATCCCTAGGGATGCTTGAGAGCACCCGGTCGGATGGTGGTGCCAAAGGAACTCAAAAGGTATATAGAAGGAAGGAGTAGTATTATGGAACTATGCACAATATGCCAAGTGGTGTAGATCTGGCATGATACTGAGGGGAAATTAAGGACGGTCTGAAAACAAATGCATGACACTAAAGAGCAACCAAGAAAATATACAGGAACTGGGCCGGGTATCGCAATTCCGCTGTAGACTTTTGTAAGAATTCGTTCGATCGTAGCCTCCTCTTAACTTCGTTACCTCATCATCGTCATCATTCAGTCATGTCTCGTTCTCATTGTCAATGACGGCGAAGATCGTCAATGGCGTGGATGAAACCTTTCGCGCCTAGCAAACAATTAGCCCATACTTTGAATTGTTCATTGCCTGGGGACGAACCATCGGACTCATCGAAATGCAGCTCATGCTCGCCTCCGGGTCCCAGCTGGGGACTGTATTCTGTCGTAAATATAAAGCGTTGTAGTTCGGTGAGGTGAATCGTTCTAGAATCGGGCTTCCGCATCCAGATCCGAGAAGCAACTTGATGGGTGATGAAAGCAGTCCATACGGGAGTTCTATTTGATGTTGACATTGATGCCACGTATTCAGATGTAGACGCTGCTTACCTCTTGAGTTCTTTCTTCATGACAGATGCTTGCAAGCGTATCCCACCAGAATCTCGATCTTTGAACATTGCAAGGGCATGTTGAAACCCGTCATCGATAATTACGCTAGATCATGTAAGCTCAGAGAAGAAGAAAAAGGAGTAAAGGTCTTTACCCTGCGAATAATAGCTTCTCTCCACGGAGCTGGTCATCGGTGATACGATGGACGGGATTAGGACCGTTGTCTTGGGATCTTAATGCGAGAAACGTGCAGAAAAAAATTACTAGTTCTGCCGAAGAGGTAAGCTTAAAGGTACTGTGGTAAGTACCAGGAGTGATGACCAACTTTCGTAACTTGTGAATCTCAGACTGGCCCAACGCTCAACATTTTTGCCCGACTGGCTAATGCGAGTAAAAACTAGATTCGAAGCATCTCGCTTCACAGATAACGAAGTGAGTGAAAGGCAGGATTGCTTTCGAGATTTGTTGGGACGCATGCTTCGACAATGTATCCTTGCTCGCTGGTCGGTGCGCCGGAGGTACAATCTCACAAGAAGATCTCCCTCTTCGAAGGGTCTAAGAAGTCAGGTACCATCCGAAGAGAAGGACTAGAAATCTTACCGTTCGAGAATCTTTGCATGATCGGCAGCTAGCCGTACGCTAGCATCTGGCATATCTACTCCAAAACATGCGGATCTGGGATGCAGTCAGGCTACAGAGACTCGACCAAACAGGGTTCAAGGACGAACACTTGGCCCGGGGTGTCGAAAGCAGTCGTTGATCGGCTTTGTAAGAATAACTTTGGCACCCAATGGTCGCTAGAGGCACCCGTGCTCGAAGATTGCGAGGAAAATGTGTTCGTCGTCGTGGGAGAAATTGGGACCTCAGGAGCAGCCGGGGGATAGTCAAAGTAGTCCTGGTCGAAGCCTGGAGACAAAGGTGATTGCAGCCCATGCCTCATTCTAGTGCCCCCTAGTGGCGGAGATGTTGATGATGGTAACCGACCGTGTGGAGGTCTTCTCCTCTCGACCGATTTTGGCCTTGCAATATCTAAAAGAGTTAGCGGTCTCGGTCTGCACCAATCTCATTGGGCTCTACTTAGTGGTGAGTCTGCGCGTACACGAAAAGTTTTACATACTCGGATCTCCAAGAGACAGATTGTTCACGTCATCTACGAGACTGCCTTGTTGCACTGCTAGCAGCGCTTCGATTTTGTATTCTAGATTCTCATATTCTGCGTGATCGAGGGGTATCCTAAGAAGACACCAAATGTCAGTGGATGAGCAATGCTGGAAGTTTGGAACAGCACCAACCCAGCAATGATACGTGCGAGTCCCATTAGAAAGTTCCGATAGTACCCCAACCGCGTCAAGAGACTGTTTCTACTCTCCGTTAGGAAATGGAGGTCGAGGTCCCTCCACACCTGACGATACGTCGACCTTCCCAAGCCTCCGAAGAGTTTGAGGACATCCCCAAAGGTATAGTCAAGACTCAACCGTACCGTCCGAACGTCTTCCGCAATCAATTCATATCTTCGGTTGAACCCGTAATCGCCAATTGCTGTACTGAGCTCCCGTAAGGCTGAACTGATGGCAAAACACTCGGCGATTAGCCCTGTGATCTCGGTTGCAGACTCCGGCACGCCGTCCAAGAATTTGTGCAAGCCAGAGGCGACGTCCTGCGCACTTTCGGCCACAGCGATGAGCGCCGCCATGGACATCTCAAAACACCGGCGACCTCTCCGCCGATGTCAACTGAGAATATCAGAGATTTCCTCGCATGCTTATTCTTCAAGATCAAGATGGGGGAATGAATCTGGCAACGCGTCTAAAAATTCTCGAGGATTCACGGTGCGGCTCTTCTAACGCTGCAGATTGACGTGTTCGCGGTTGTTAGGTCGGATCAGCGAGTGCCAATTGGCAGACTGCTTTGGTGCGTTTTCAATATTCCTCGAGCCGTCGAATCATGACCTCGCCCGCCGAAGTAGTGCGTCCGAAAATGCTCTTTGGTGCCGTTCGTACATGATCCCACGCAGCGAAAGGAGATTACGGGCACAATATCGCAATGATAATGGCCTCTCGGTCGATCTCAATGGCTGCTTACCAAGTATAGGGCACGCACGCACCTAGTGCGCGTGTGTGTAATCCTGATCTGGTGCAGTAGTCATTGTGTTCTCCCCAGTGGTATGAGTGGGCCCATCTCGGGTTCAATGGAAATTCTCGTGCCTTGACTCCCCCTAGCTGCTCGCGGACTGCATGAGCTGTAACTCTTAGAGAGTTCTGTGGGAGGATTTGGAAATGTGCACAGACATTTGCATAAGCGGGGGTTATTTATTCTATCCTGTGAGATGGTTCTGCGTTGCACTTGTTGAGCAAGAAAAAAAGTCACGGTCTTCCCGGGGTTCTAGAGTAAGGTAGCACAGAGGGTAAAGAGTCGAAAGCTGAATCTCACGCTATTTTACAGTGTATGGCTATTAGCTAAACCGTCCCGGAACATGCCACCGTCACGTCAAGTAACATCATCAGCTACCCATGCCACCATTGATGATGATACCATGAAGTCATCCGGGATTCTAAGAAGAAGCCATTTCCCGCGCAACTACCTCGCTAGCAAGCAACACAGCCAGTTATCCGATACCAGTAAACATGTAAGGAAAGAGAGAGGCATTGAGAGGGAGAACCGCGACGACATGCAAGGCGATGAGAGCTTGTCCGTCTATGGCGACGGAAGACTCGCATTGTCGTCAACGTCAAGTGAAAGGCCGGTCACTCCTCCTCTTCCTCCTCCTCATTAGCCTAGATATCATGCAGGTTAGCTTCTGAGCTGACGCACAAATCACTAGAGGAGGACTCCGTACTTACGTTGTAGCTAGCCTTCTCGTCTTCGTAGCGCTGCTTGTCGGTTTTGGCCAAGGCCTCGTACGGCTCACGTTGCTTCATGTTCAATGCCTTCCATCTCTCACCAAGTTCCTTGCCAACCTGGCCTGAGCACACGAGCCGGTTAGCAGATACCGCGGGGATTGGCTAAAGATGGTGCATACCGAAGGAGATTCCAGGCTTCTCCGACCTTACGGTGTCACGCATTTCGTTGGCGAAGAACATGTAGGCGGACAGACCACGCTTGGGCGCATTAGGGTCTGGCGACGCGTCAGCTAGAGAACAGCATGGTTTACAGTAGGGCCATGAGTTTACCCTTCTTCTTCTTGCCTCCGTCAGCGGCGCCCTTGGCCTTGGTCTTACGGGTGGTGGTCTTGTCTTTAGGCATTGTGTCCGATCTAGCTTGTAGAAGTGTCAGTGAACGAGGCAATCAGGTCGTCCGAACCGCAATGCAGTGCGACATGGCAGAATGCGGGGCCTAAAGTGTTGTAATGTTGCTGTTGTAGCAAGATCGCGTTGGTGCGCAAAAACAACAACATCGCGAAAACCAACATTCGCGACGGCAGAAAAGCGAAGCTTACCGCGGGTCGTGGATGTAACGGAGAGGGTTGTGGTGGATGCTGATGGTGATCTGTTATGCTGGTATTCTATCAGATCGATCATCAACTGATGCACATCTCGAAGAAAACACATTCCATTGCTGGAAGGTGCAGATGGAGGAGGCTGGCGACGACATGATGAAAGATGTAAACATGGTAGGATCGAGCGAGGTTGTTTCAATGTGTAGATGATTCGAGGTGAAGGGATTGTTAGTGATGATACGTACTCTTCTGCGTTACTCTCAGTATAGAGAGCTGTACGGGCTGTTTTGGGTGTGGTTGGCAGGCAGGCAGGATTTTGGGAGAGAGATTTTGGGAGAGGGGATTTGGGTGAGGGATTTTGGGTGAGAGGGAAATCCGGGTGAGGCAGTACAAGTAGTACTTACTCTGCTGCTACTCTACTACGGAATACTGCTACCGTACTTTTAGCCCCTTCATTCATTCCCCGCACCTCCCACTTGCATCTGTCTACAACCACAAGCGAATCAATCAGCCCGATCGATCTCCCTTTGCTGGCAAATGGCCCATGAATGAATGCAGGGCCAATCTGATGTACCTACTGCTTGCAACATTGCGGTCGCCTTTGTGCTCTAAGACGATTATGCTGGCAATCATGCAATATACGCGTGTTGTGGCTAGGAGCACAATGATCTATCCCGTGATTGGTTGGGATGACGATGCTTTGTTGTTGGTCCTTCAGCCGAGGGAGTCTAGCCACTTGCGGTTAGCCGAGTGCTAGCCTATGTTGCTCGTAACGTGACTGCCTCAATAGAAACACTCCATCTAGAATACCGAAGGTACCTAGCTAAGGTAGGTAGATCAGTCTCCTTCATCACCTACTATACCCAATACGTTGAAATTTGGAGGTCTACCAATCTTCGAACTTTTAGAGACATACTTTCATATTTTCTCAGGTGGTATTCAGGATATTGTGCAACGATAACGGTTTGCCCGTAAGGATTGGAGAAATCGGCACACAGGCCACTTGTGTTACAGCAGGTCTGATAGAGTCTTTGATGACATTTCCATACCGTTGGGACGTACCGTTGGGGTGGGGATAAGTGTTGCGAACATGGCTTTCGACCCGGCAGGATATAGTTCAAGAGTAGTCTCGACAGTTTTGCGTGTATATGGATTTATTAGTCCCTCCCTTCCTAAGAATACCTAATTATAGAAGTCGAAATCCACCGTGATACTGATCGAACATTGAACACTTGTCTTGTTGTCTATAAGGTTATTAGAAATTTGAAGTGTCAAAGCCAATATCTAAGAGAGTGCTGTACCCATAGTGTATACCAACGAAAGAGTACGGACTTTTGAGAGGCGCCGTTAATAAGCTCTAATACCAATCCAGACTATCGTAGTCCCTGGCACCGGTTGGGAAGGTTGGACGGGCAAGTTGGGAGGAATGTCTTCCGTTATGAGGTTTGTCTGATTGGTAGATTGCCTACCCACAAGCTTTACCAGTCTAGTACTGCTTCACTTGCGGGACTGGTATCCATCTTATAGAGTACACATCCAGATCTGATAGATCAATCCTCTTCATCTTCTTCGTCCAGGACCAGATCTCGCAGTTCATCATTTGCAGCCCAGTCAACTCCACTTCCCACTACTATTGCCGCAACAACACTCTTCATGATTCTCCATCTGGTATTTGCTATTTCGGTATCGGCTTGAAGTCTCTCAAGCTGTTTGCTTGAACCGGAACCTTGAATGGCGTTGTTACGCTGAATCTTTGTTTGATTTGCGAGGTTCAAGAGTGTCGTTGCTGTTTCTCGATGTTGTCTCAGAGCACGAATGTTCTCAGCTTCAGTCAAAGTAGTAGACCTCGATATTGAATCCAGTTCAGTTGACATGTTCGTATGTGCGATTGATAGTACATCCCGGCGATCGATCAAGGGATGTAGAGACCTGATGATTCATGAGTAAGTGAACCGCTAACGCACGAGTAGGGCAGGTTTCACATTTCTGCTGGGGTTGCGTTAATTCCTGAATGTACAGCTTTGAGGATGGGATCGGCGACAAGAACGTTCTCGACGATACTGTTCCTAAGTAGGTATGCTGCTCTTGCTTCGAGGCAATCCTTTTCGGCAGCTTTGATCTGGGTATGAGGATCTCCGTCCAGTGAAAGTTCGCCCACTGTTGTATATATGTCAGCGAATTCCCTGACGTCAAGTTATCTCTTGCCCGTTACTTGAAGGAAGCTCATTTCCCGCCTCTTGAAGCGCAATCTCAAGCTTCAAGTCGCTCAGGTGATCGTACAAGGCGAGTATCTGCGCTTCCACATCGTAAAATGACAGAACGTCGCGTGACTCATTCACTGCAAATCCGGCAAGGGCGGTGGCATACTCTGAAGTGTTACCTCCTTTGCTCCGTAAGCTTGACTCATCGGCTGCCGCGCTGGAATCCATTCAACGTTGTTCTTTTACTGATGGACAAGGAAGGTAGATTGTTGGCGTAAATATTTTGAGAGGTCATCCCACTAGCCGTCGGCACGGAACTTCCCATTTGACCGTGAACACCAGTACGACCAGTTACAATCAACAATCAAAAGAGTGGTGGAGATGTATGGGGGATGTCACTATACGTATTCCTGGCACATACTGGAGTGCGTCTCACGGCCGATTCACGGTCATTCGCTTCGTATGTTCTGCAAAGCATCTGAGAGAAAAGTAGCGCCGTAGGAGAGAATCTGCTAACGACAGTTGTAGAACTGAGAGCTTGCAGGCATGGATCTACCGGAATACATCTATCGAAGCGGCCCATCAGATTTTGATGACCGCTCGGGGGAAGCCGGTCAAGGCCCAAACACTATTGACAGAGGTTTGTTTGCTCGCCCAGGAGTCTCCGAATTCAGAGCTAATCAGGCTTCTAGAAGGAAATCTTCTTGTACGATAGGCGAATATTATCCCAATCCTCTTCAGATGGCTCCAACGACTCTATCTCGCAAACTCCTACTCCGACACCTTACTCCCCAAAGGCAGCTCCAGATACGCTGGCGGACGGAAACAGCCTTGAAGCATGGAAAACTCTGTTTAAAGACCGGCGCGCTTGGGCTGTCGAACTTACAGATATCGCTTTGTTGATGGTGAAAGAAGTCCAGAGAGTAGATGCGGAAACTAGTGTGGTTCGGCGGAGCGCAGCCATCGCAGTGGAGAACATCAAACAGCATCTGGCCTTTTTACGACCAAAATTCGAGAGTTCTAAGACCTGGGCCGATAGCACCATGCAAGACCAAGCCTATCTGATTTCGAGCTGGGAAGCTCCGCTAAAGAAGTATCCTTCAATACCTGCGCTAGAGGAGCTTGGATATTGCATTTTTGGTGCCCAGGCAGTTTTGGAAGGCCGGAAAGCAACAGGTAGCTTACGTCTTGACGCTACTTTGAACGATCTAGTCAACGTTACGGAGGTGCGAAGCGCTGCAGTGATTGCTCACGATATTTCTCGGCGTTTCACAGATCGCCTTACCGATCTCAACCAAACCTTCGAGAGTGTCGTCCAAGGCGCCAGTGACGTTATGGATAATTTTAGTCAGACTGCCGATTTATCAGATAGTGACGCTGTAGAACAGGCTGCTCGCCTGATGGAGGAGATCGAAGCTATCGCAAAAAAACTTTACGCAGATTATGAACATATTCTTGGGCTGCAGAACACACTAAAGTCCATATCTCAAGTCTCAAGGACAGCACTGTTGCACACAAGAAATTTTCTCCCATCCCTGTCACAGACCATCTCGGAGATCAATCAATTGTTGCGTCAGAGCACAGAACGGAAGAACCTTGTAATGGCATCTGCATTACGATACATGCAGAAGATCGCGGCGATCGAATCAAGGATAGCACTCGTACAATCGCAATTGGCAAATTTGGACATGGACAAGGGAGAAGGGCAGGCTTTTGATACCTTGAATTTTGTTATCAGATTACCATCTGTCTACGGCTATCTTTTGATCGAATGTGTAAGACGGTGGGAGTGGACTGAGAAGATGACGGTTGACTCTACATCTTTAGTAGAGGAAGTAGCCACCTTCAAAGAAGAGGAGGCAAGGCGGCGAAAGAGGTGGGTGAAAGACATGGATGGCACGGTCGATCTTAAATCCATCGATCATATGGCACTAGGAGTGGATGTCAATATTCAAGCGCAGAAGCAGCAATGGCCGAATGTCACCAGGAAGGATGTCACCCAGTACACCCAAGCTCTAACGCATTCAGGAGGTTTTGATGAAACTGTTAACGAAGTTGAAGCGCTTTTAAGGATTCTAGATGCACCTACAAGGCAGCAAGCTCGGAGGGCGAAAGCTTTCAAGAATGGTAGTATTCATAACGCAGCGTTCGGCAGTAATTCCCTCTTGCTACGTGGCGACGAAGAGATTCTGAGGGGCATGAAGAGCGAAAAAATAAAAGTCGAAGACAAGCTCAAAAGCTCAGAAAGTCGAATCCGCAAATTAGAAGACCTTCTGCATAGACAGAGCCAAGTCTCCAGGCCGACTAGTGGTAATGCCTTTGCTATCAGTAATGGTACAGGCCTTGAACGGCAAGCGACTTCGCCTACCCCAGCTTACGTTACTTCCTTGACGAAGCCTCAAGGAAGTCTTTCGCGTAGATCTTCGGTATCATCGCGACGATACTCCATACAGAATGATCATGAGGATAAAAGCTTAGCTCAAAGAATTACAGGTCTGGAAGCTGAGATAGGGAGCTTGAACCGCGAAGCCGCAGCAAATGTGAAAGCAGAAAGTGAACTGAAAAGTCAGCTGCAGGATGTGGTGTCAACTAACACAGATCTGCTGGGCAACTTCGAAGCTCAACAACGGGAATTCGACGGGGAGCGTCGATCCCTTGAGGAAGAAAATAGCAAACTAAAGCTAAAACTAGAAGAGATGGAGGATGAGGTTGACCGCATGCTCGAGAGCCGCGATCATTCAGACAAGATACAATCTCTGGAGCAAGAACTTGACCTAGCACGCAATGATTCAGCTGCTCGTGTACAGAAAGCGCAAGGGCAGATAGAATTCCTCCATAATGATTACACCATGCAGCGAGAGAAGGCCAACCAGCTGGAGCGCCAGCTAGAGCAGCAAGGTGCGGAGAATTCTGAGCTTACCATTAAAAATAACGAATTATCTGTGCGACTGCAAAGCCGAGGTGAAGCTCAAATAGAGCACCACCGATCTCTGCGAGCCGCACTCCTTCAGTTATCTAAAGACGAGAGCGCTTCAAAAGATTTCAGTGCACTAGTTGAGCTGGTAGAATCCGTCGCTGAGAGATCAGCAGCTCACACAGCGGAGCTTGAAGATCTGGTCAAGGCGCTACGCGCAGACAACGTCGCTCTCGACGACCGAATTAGATCTCGAGACCAGAAGATTCATGATCTGAAAGAAAAGATCGGAATAGAGGAGATGGAGGTCTTCACCGTTCGCGAAAACCTTGCTGAGCAAAGAACCCGATATTCTTCCCTACAAGCGGAGCTAGACACTGAGCGAACGGAACACCGTAAATTGAAAATCAAGTATGCTACTTTGGAGTCTACTTCCGGGTCGCTAAAAGCCGAGATTGTAGATAAAGATCGCATGGTTGCCGACATAGCTGGGAGAAAATCCGCTCTTGAGGGGACGATCCAAAGTCTCCAAACAGATCTTACCGACAAGCAGAGCAGACTCGAGGATTTGCGGAAAGTCTATGATAAACTAAGCGCTCATCTCGGCTCTCGAGCAGCTCGCGCTGAGGATATCTCTAGGAGACTATACTCGCAAAACAAGAGCTTGAGCCGGCTGCTGGAGCAGGTCGGTCTCACAGTCACGAAGCAGGATGACACCATGATCATATCGAAAACTTCCAGGGCGGTAAGTGCCAGTACAGTTATTAATGAAACCTCAATGTCAATGAACCGCAGCCTTTCAGGTCCATTGCCATCCAAAACCGACTTCGACACCCCTGCGGATACCGAGATTCTTCGATGGGCACGGATCAATGACCAAGACGCAGAAGCACGGCAGTTCGAACAGTACATTCGAGATGTTTCTAGTTTCGACATGACTGCGTTTAGCGAAGCTATCATCAAGCGAGTCAAAGAAGCTGACCACACAGCTCGCAAATGGCAACGAGAAGCCCGAGCATACCGCGACAAGTCACATCGCGCACAGAGCGAAGCTCATGAAAAGATCGCTTTCAGATCTTTCAGGGAAGGGGACCTGGCGCTCTTTTTGCCGACTAGGAATCAAGCTACCAGGCCTTGGGCAGCGTTCAACGTAGGCGCCCCTCACTACTTCCTCCGCGAGCAAGATTCACATAAGCTTCGTACCAGAGACTGGCTTTTAGCAAGGATATCAAAAGTTGAAGAGCGCGTCGTGGACCTTTCTAAATCTATCAATGGCATAAACCTAGTTAGTGATGGGAAATCTTTAGGCGCAGCAAGCGATGGTGGAACTTCCTTGGATGACGAGAACCCATTTGAATTATCTGACGGCTTGAGATGGTATTTGCTTGACGCTGCAGAGGAAAAGCCGGGCGCTCCGATTAATATTGGCCTTAGCAAGGTCACGGTGGCGTCTGCGAACGTAGACGCCAAAGGCAGCATTCGGATGAAGAAGTCACTGGATGGCAATGGCGCGACCAAGACATTGACTCGCAGTCTCGACAGTCGTCGCAGCAGCACGAACTCTAAGAAAGGGCTCATTGCTACAACCTCAACACCCAATATAAACAGCGGCCAAGGCGAAGCGCCAGAGACCAGCGTTTCGCAAATGGACGGTGCATCGAAAGATACACAAAAATCGTCGACAACTCAAGAGGCAGCTGCAGAACCCTCCACCAGCCAGAACGCGGAGGAAGTACGCAGAAATCTCCTTTGGGGCCCGTGACACAGCAGCGGCCCACATTGAAAATCGGACTGACTTCTTCAGCAGGGGAAGGCTAATGCGTCACCGTCTAGATCTCTTCGCGCGGGACACCCACAATCCCGGAGGTCATCCCCCGAAAAGCCGAAACACAAACCGTGGGATGCGCTTTGGTCCTATGATGTGAGTCTAGAAAGCGGGAAGGGGAAGAAGTGAGAAAGGCGATACTCGAGCGAATTTGGGTCATTGTCGGACTGCATGGTAAATTTAAAGGCGGATATACCCAGGTGTGCATGTTATCCATACCGTTTCATGTACATTGATGTCTTGCTGTAACCTCAAAGTTCAAGCCAGACCTATTAGATGGCATTCAAAGTCAAGCAGAATCTTTGAACTACCATAATACTTTACAATAAGACGTGATACGGGGAATTTCATGTCAGAGATTAAAGCTACATTCCTTACGCTTCGCCGTATCACAGCGTCGTTACAAACCGTACCATGGAACATTTGCATAGACTTAATGAAGGGTAGCTGACTAATGTTCTAGCCTTATTTCAAAGCTGCGATGTTTGCTTTTGACATTTCTTTCAACAACTATCAATCTTCAATGATGATCTGATGAATCAAGTCTTTGTCTGACAGATTTCTTCGCAATCTTTGAAAGATGACTCTTTCTGAATTCGACTGTCAGTCTGCTCAAATGTAAATCTTCTTGCGACATAAATGATAAATCATCTGTTTCAAATAATGTTCGCTCTGTCGATCAAGACATCAGTTAACGATGTGATGAGTTCACTTCTTCTGAATTTAATTTAATAGACTTCTGCTTTCGCTGAAGTTCACTTGAGAATAAATTTCTTAGCTTCTTTAGCTGTGAGCTGTCGAACTCTTGAACTGCGACATCTAAAGAGAAGTAACTCGCTCGCCATAGTTTGCCCTCGGTCAACAGTTTCCACGCTTCGGTTAGCACTGCTCCAGATTGTTCTTCTAACGCAGCTACACTCAAGAGAATATCCTGCACGCATCCTAGCTTTTCAGCCGTGGTAATCTTGTGCTCAATGAACAGGAGCTCGGGGCCAACAGGACACAACATCGGTGGTGCGTTCATTCACAGTATCCTCTCCGCAACCGGGCCGTGTGGGATGGGGGCGCTGAGTTCCCGAGGCCATGGAAAGGGTGTGCGTCTGCTTAGAAAACCTTGGCTTGTTTGCGGGGGGAGTTTGGGATCGGGGACTCGTGCTACTCGGTTTTGCGTCCTGGAATCTTCTCTTTACGTCCTTCGTGGCTGTGTCCTGAATATGCGCCTGTTGTTGATGATAAGAGCCCGAAGCTCCTCGGTTTCTTTGTGTGGTGAATCCGGGCTGGGGGGGTGGGGGAAGTTTCTTATCTCGACGAATATCTGTCTTCTGCTGCTAAAGCGAATCTATGGAAGCGAGTTCTCCCCTAGGTTTTGCCATTGTTGATTGAGGCAGCAGCACTATTAAGGCTACCGCTGTCGGATGACGGTGGTAGTACCTGAGGTGTGCCATGCATATGTTGTGTCAATTCGTGGAAGAGCTGATCGAATTGCTGTCTGGCGTTGCCGCGTTGTGCAGTTTGACGAGCATTTGCGGGCTATACTTTGAGTCTCAATCTCAACTTCTTCTGATGATCATTTAACGTCGTCTTCTCAACGACGTCTTGATTGACAAGAATCGATTGTTTTCAAAGAAAATAAATCATTTAATCATTGAATTTTCAAGCTTTTCTCAACGAGTTTGTTCAGATTCTTATGATAAAGAAAGTTCTTGTTCAGATCAACGATGCATCAATCGTTTGCTTCGATCTTCTTGACAGTCTCAGTTACTAAATCTGACTCTAGTAACCTTGATAATCAAGGTAGCGTTACAACGCTGCGTGCATCATCTGTTTTCTTTCTATACTGTGTTAGATTCAATATCAACTTCATTTCTCTTGTATTGAAATTTCTTTTGTTTCAAGCTTTTAACTTTTTGGTATAAACGACCTTTAGATTCGCGATGATTTTCTTTATTTCTTTCTTTCTCTGATTTAAATATTTGACATTAACACTAATCTTGATGAAGGGACTAAGAATATGATGACCGAGGTCACGACTCACGAGGTGTAAAGAATGTTGCAGAAGACTTTCAAAGATTAGTCTCATGATTTTTTCTTTTCATTGCATCTTCGAGGCTTCGAGCTCTTCTTTTATCTTATTGATTGCATCTGCATAGTTGCTCTGATAGATTAGATCGCTCTTACAAAGCTGTGAGATGAATTTCTGATTGTCAGTAATATTGATGAAGTCGTTGAACAGTGAACTTCTGATGCAGAGTTTTCGTCATCGTACTTCTTCGCGCTTTTGATTCAACAGCAGCTTGAGATTATGTTGATCTTCAAAGATCTTGAGATGAACTTGCAAAGATAGTGTTTGTAGATATTGAACGAGCAGAAATCAAAAGACTTACTAGTCAGATCACGAAACATACGACGAGACATAGTACTGAGAAGATTATGCTTTTGTTCACCTGAAGTATTTTGAAGAAAATTGATCAATCATTGGATTTTTGAGCTTTTCTCAATAAATTTGTCGAGATTCTTGTGGTATGAAGAGTTCTTGTTCAGGTCAATAAGTTATAGACTCTGTTCTTACTCTACATTCATCATATCACTCGTTCAAATTGCGTGTTCAGCAATGTTGACAATAATGCAGTTGTTAAGACGGCAAGAATAAAGAATTGCAAGAATAAAGAATTGATGAATCAGCTGAAACTTATTACGATGTCTTACATTATTCAAGCTCACTGTAGTTGACTTTAATGTTGTATTCAACCACCCATCGACGGTTTTTCGACCGGCTCGGGAAAAGTGCTTTGGCCCAGCCGACCCAGCCAGCCCAGCGAGCCCTGGGATGGCCTTGAGCTCCCAGGGCCCGCCTCATATGTCCCTAGGCTCTCAAGGCCCATGCACATGACCGTCTGGTACTTTCCCACGGGTCTTTACCTTCTCCCACCAGCTCCCGATATATCTATGGAAACCAGGCACGGTTTCTGTACATCCCTGGGCATTTTCATCGTCTAAAGAAACGGACCCTTGAATGATGTTGGCCCCCCGCGTAGTTTACATCTCGATTGTGCGGCAGTGATGTTCTTTGTGATTCACCACGATCTCGATATTCTCGAATGTACTTTCAACTATCTCTTTCTGGAAACAAGCTTTCAAGTCGATGCTTTTTGCTTAGAGTTGAGGTGATTCAACCATGACTTTTGGACCGAAATGATATTGCATCACATATTGAAGATCTCGACGTCGTCGTCTAATTCGATTGACTCTCTTTTCTGAATTTCGTATCATGATGATAGCTCAAGTATGATAGACAAGATCAGTTGATTATTAGCTGAGGATAATATACATCCGTTGCCTGAAGGAACGTGTTTCACGTCTTTGAGAGGCAGAAAATTTCACTCAAGCTTAGACGAATCCTTGGGCTCTCAATTCTTTGTACTCAGCATCCATGCATATCAGGGGTCTATTCTCGTCTGGCCAGGCAAAAGTTTCTTCAGATCAATTCCGCGAAGAGAACCTTCAAGACCGTCCCACTGCAGGTCAACGGTTGTAATCACTGTTCATTTCATCATTAGACTTGAATTTCTATCAGGTTAAGAGCGATGATAGTGGAAGCTCTGACTTTAGCCGCGTTTAGTCTTTGCGGAGTAATCATAAGACTGGTTTTAGTACTGTCTTGATGGATGCAGAATGATGAATTAGACTGAGATAGTTTCATCATTCGTGTTTCTGAGAAGGGCGTAAGGTAAAGAATTCTCGATTAGTTCGTTGAATTCGATTTTTTCGCCATCGTTTTCTGCGAAACAAACATTGTGAGTTAGGGAAAACTTTGTAAACTTGCTCTGTGGACTGCATCCACAGACCGGTTTGGGACCCATGAATCCTTCCCGTGTCCCCATTATAAGGGGCGATAGACCGAAGAGGCGCCGCTTCCAACTTATTAATTAGAAGGTTGGAAATTGCTTTCCTGTAGCAAGCCAAAAATTCCCATCGCATCCGCGCGGATCTGGTGGCAGTGGTACCCTACGTCGAGTAGATTATGATCACCAAGGAGCCATCGTTGGTGAGTTTCCAGATGGAGATGCAGTCAGAATCGAAATCGCCGAGCATGACAGCGTGTTTGTAATAGCGGATTCATCGAAACCAGAGCCGACTGTGTTAGAACGGATGTCAGAGCTTGCTTCGAATCACTGGCGGCGGATATAGGGACAGTGAAGGACATAAGTTGGCACCAGTAAGATGGGTAATTTCAAATTCGATTCTGTCTCGTCATCTCTTAATGATGCAGCAACTCACTGAAGCTGACGATGGCGGTCTTGCCCAGCGCTATTGCCTCATTCATCGAATGTCGATATTCAAAGGTGCTTGCCTGGTTCTGAGTTTGGAATTCTCTACATACGATTGGTATCTTATTTTAATGACTGCTCTTCTTCTGCTTCATCGAAGACTTCTCCGTCATCATCTTCGTGCTTAAGTCCTTAGTTGGTTTTGGTCCTGAATCTGGTGACATCCGTTTCTTGAGCTGCTGAGGGACGTTCTCCAAGTGTGCAGAAACGCCCAGTCCAAACCAGGATTGTTTGTGCATTCGGCGAGCGCATGTCAGACCATTTAGTTTTTTCTTGGTCGGCTCATTGATTCTTTTGGTGCCTTGAAGAGCCATGAAACGCTCGAGTTTACTCCTTCGTCTCTGACTAGTAGGTTGATCATGTATATCAAGGGCATAGCGAAACATCTTTCCTTGTTAAGGTCTACTGAGTCGTGCGGTTTGAGTACCTTCTTAGCTTCTCCGTGTGGTAGTCTGATGAGTCTGATCTTTCCTGGTAACCTAAGTCGGCGGGGTATTGGTCGGTCAGAGCATTCTGTGTCAAATCTTTGTTCACCAATATTCCTACCCAGACCGTTCCATGGCCGATTGCATCCAGGACACGCAGCATCTTGAGCTGGCGGGAGAGCGGCTTGGGCCAGCATCCCTTCTCGGCCTTACGCTTGCCCTCCCTGCTTTGTGGCCCCCCAGCGACCTAAGACATTTCCCTTTGCCATGGTCTTCGACCGTGATGATAGGCATTGCAAATTACTGCACTGCATGGGTTTCGACTTATGATGTGAGAGTTGAATAGGCGTGATTTTTAGAGTTTATCTATATCTGCAGCTCTGCGCTTTACGTGGTTTCATCGAGACCTCTGATTTAGTCGAGTAGATTAGTCTTTCGTTCTCCTTCTGCTTTCGCTTAAATTCATCTCCTGCATTTTGCTGGCTCTGTGCGTCGAGCATATGCCGAGAAACGAACTCTTAGGTCATTCTCGTTGAGCCAATTCCGACATTCTAAAAGACAGAACAGCGAATAAAATAAAGAAATGAAGGCAGAACATATGGTAAATTATATAGCACATGAGGGAACTTAATGATGTGATGACTAGACCTTTCGATCTATTCTCGTTGTTCAGTCTTAAGACATCGACCATCTCTCTGACTCGTTGCATCCTTGGGATTGACATTTTAATAGTATACAGATGCTTGAATTTGAATTAACATAGTGCGCGCAGTGAGCTTTGTTGTTGTGTGTCATGTATCGAGCGATGTGGTTGGAGCGTTCATACTCCCAAGGGGTTGCTTTGGAGTAGATGTTGGGATTTTAAGTTTCTGATATGACCCTCAGATCGAATCCTGTACTCTACAACAATATTAGCATACGAATATAACAAGCGACATAACGGCAACTCAACGCTTCATTTCTCCTTGTCACCGTGCGCTATAGTCTGCTTAAGATTTAACAAAAGTAATAAAATTATTAGTGCCACGGCGTCGGCCAGTGATTGTGCTTCCAGGTGCGTCGGATCTAGCATATGAATCCTCGAAAGGGATCAAAGTATTCAGATGCTCAAACTGTTTGAGACTCCTCATCACTGAAGCATCTATCTCAGCCTTTGCCTCTCTCTCTTGTTCCTTATTCTTGTTTTTATGAAGAACCTGTTGATCGTCTTCCTAAGCCTGTCATGTAAAGCTTACATGTCATATGCGTCCAATTAGATTAACTAAGCACCACTATGCAATGATGAGTATGTTATTGAAGCGGTTGACAAGTGAAGATGTGGTTGTAAACGGCAGAAAAGCTGGGGCAGGTGAGGTGTATTTGATCCGTATCCTCACCCCACCCCCAAACGGACTAGCGCTAAAAAAAACATAAAAAAAACAAACAGCATCAAAAGAAAGGAACCACTTTGCTTTGTTTAGTGTCGTTGAGCTCGACGTTGAACGACCTAGACTAGGTTCTTAGCTGGTTCCTTTTTCTTCTTCCTTGGCTTCCTTATGCTTTGGCTAGTCGCTATCGGGCATCGCCTCCGTTTGAACGAATATATATTATATGTGTTTGGGCAAACCCGGCGGCCCCTGGCGGTCTCCAGGGCTAAAATTTGCCCCGGAAGCCGCCCTGAGATGCCAAGCACTCCCTCTATCTAAGCGACTGAGTCTATGGAGTGGGTGAGTGGGGCAAAAGCGCGTTTCTGGCTGAATCCTAAGGGATGGAGAAACAGGAAGAGGTGATGGGGGAAACAGAAGGGGGAACGGCCTATTTATCCCCTTTTCCCTGCTTAATCTCCTTGTTCTCTAGCGGCCGGCATTGGCCGAGCCAAGCCGGCTAGCCACCTTCGCTTGCCGATAGCCTCCAGTCAAGCTGGACCTTGTTAGGGCCTGTTCCGACGGATCTTCAGCCAGGTGCCCGGAGCGAGGCACAAATCGTTTAAGATCATCGCCATGGAATGCCCCCCTGATTTTCCTTCCATTGAGCTGCTTAAGGACGAAGGATCTTCTATGAGATCCCCCATAGTCCTGGATCCGGAATGGGCCCCTCCATCTTGGTTGCAATTTGCCAGAGGTCTTTTGATGTAACATAACTAGGTCCTGAAGCTGGTGATGTCAGAGGGCTTCTAACGATGCGGCCCACCCACCAGTCTGACAAGTAAACGTTCTTTGGAGGAAACGTTGAGTCAATCGAGCTTGGGTCTAGCATATAGTCCCCGCCTACGTCGAAAAGCCTCCAAGCAATGATTGCTTGTGTTTCTGGTCCTGGTCCGTCACCAGGTTGCCATAGCCGTAAATCCTTGATCCTATTACCCTTATCATGAGTGTAGTGGTTTTCCTTTTTCTGTAAATTGAACAGATTCACAAAATCTCTGCGTGTACCGATGTATTGAAATTCGCAAGAATGTTAATAATTGTTACGACATAAGTCATTTCTGTGGTTCGTGAGTAAGATCATAAAGACAAGCAACAAAAAAAAGAAGATACTAACGTCTCTTTCGGAACCTCTGCAGATATGCATGGCCATGTCATGTTGAAGACTGAGTCTCTCTGACACCCTTTGCTTTTTAGTTCGTCTGCACAAAGGTAACTTAGAAAGTCTTTGCAGTCTTTCTCTTTCAACTCATTGATGACGGCTCGTAAGTGTTATTGTGATGAGAAGACAATTATTGTAGAAGGTTCATGATCTTCAGGTGAAGACTGATCATTATTTTCGCAAAAGTTGTGAAGACTTGAAAGCAATTGTATCCTTTTTGCGGGCTACTTAAATTTAACATAAGTCTTTTTGAGTTTCTCAAATTTAACTTCTGCAACTCGTTATCGCCTTGAACATGCGAGTTAAAATTTATCTGATAAAACAAAAGCTTGACGAGGTCCTTTCTCTGACATGCCAATTTCGTTGCTAAGTGCTCGTATCCAACAAGTATCCAAGGCGGCGACGTCTCCGCCCACCGGAGCATTCTGGAAGACACCGTCAAGATAGAAGGACTGATTCAAGGACGGCACGCAAACATCAGGAATCTAGGCCGAAACGTAAGCGTTTAGCTTGCGTAGCCAACGAATATACTCACTGCTATGCACGAGGTTTTAATCTCTGCGCATCGGTCACAACGCTTGTACATAACCTTTCCAATAAAGGTGGCGTTGCATTGATAGGCTCTGTCCTCCTTATGGAAGGTCCTTGCGCACTTTATGCACATTACACGTGCTTGAGTCGGGGGCGCACCGGCGCTGCGGCCGCTGATCCCCACCAAGGGCTGAAAAGAATCAGTAACGGCACCGAAACGTAAGGTGCACGAACTTACCGCTGGTCTCCTATTCTCAGGAGTTCGTGGGGCCAGCGGGTCTGGCAAGAACATCGGCGCCATCAGGGCGCCGGGGTTCATTCCATCCCCCGCTGCTACGACGAGTTGATCGCGGAAAGCTGCAGGTCTATATCCAACAAGTATCTAGTCGGAAAGTATGATTTTTGATGTAGGGATTGTAATCCATCCTTTTGACCGGTCAGATCGTCTGTGAACGCACATCTTCGATGAAGGGAAGACAAAGAGGTAACAAAGGCCCAGTAGAAAAAGTTGCTGTTTGTATTCCGAGTACGGGTTGTAAGTCCGAATCACCCTTTCACAACGATCATCGAAGCGTAAACCGAGGGGAATCCCGGAGTTTCATCTCTGACCCTCCTGACTTCTTTGTCGGCACATCTCACACCTTTCCGTCAAACAGGACACCTCTTTCATTATGAATGAGCATGTAGCTACCGATTACATATTCGGTTTTCTCTGAAGGGTCATTGGCTGCAATCGGAAGAGCTTGAACTTTCATCTTGTTGGAATTGCACTGGAAAGTGTCATGTGCTAGAGTCTGTTAAACGAATGATAGTATTCCACTCTCGAGGGTTATAGAGACTGCGACGAGAGATATATTCCTGTAGAGGAAATTGTCCATTCTTTTTAGCGGGACGAGGTGGAAAGTTTCTAGACATATATATAGGGGGATGATGAGTCGTAATTCTCCACTTTTGCGTCGAACAATCACCATTGGGGTTGCGATTCCATTTTCTCGGCTAAACCATTCTAGCATTAGATTTTGTGTGATCTTGGGTGTTGGCTCGGACGTGAAACCGCTGTCAAGGATTCCCGTCAACTCGATCTCGAAGACTCTTGCAAAGTCGTAGTGTTTGTTGATAGAGGAAGATCCAGCGTCTTCTATCCACAAGAATCTTTTTACTCCTTTACCTTGTACTTGAGCGTAAGCGGCGAGAACAATCATCTATACGAGATCCTAAAGGTTTCTGTCCCTCTATTACGTTGCAAAGCTGCGACAAGACCGAGATGCTTGTTTTGATATGAGTTTTGATGGGTGACTGTTATTCCACGCGACTCGGAATAAAATTCTGCTTAAATGCCTTTAAATATTCATCAGAAGCCCAAGGACGACTTGTAGAGAACAGAAGTGAACTGTCTGAACCTCTTTCTTTTCGAAAGGAAAATTGGGTTGATGAGTTGATTATGTGCTACCGTCTTGAAATGAGAAGCTACATAAGGTACTTGGCGCACCATAGCCTTAATCAATGACATGACACTTGATGGCACGTCTTTAACATAATCTGCACTCATATCGAGATAAAAGAGTACTGGAGATGCTATGAGAGCATGCTAGGTAAACGCGTTAGATCTGAGATTGTCTTGACGGCATTTTTTTCTAGCAGTTGGAACGCAATTGATCCAGGATTGTAGTCTAGCTATCATCTATAGCAATAGGGATCACATAGTGCATGAAACGTAATGTACGCATAAAGTAAAAGCGAAGTAGGCGGAAGTGCCTGGCTTCGTACAAAGGGCTGGGATAGTCGAGAGGTAGGTCTTTCAAGTTTGGTTGTTATGTTCTCCACATCTGATGCCCATATAGCACTAACTAGATAGCGCGTGTTGCTCTGTGCCAATCGACAACGAAACGAAATATCAAATCGTTTCCATTCAATTGCAAGCATGAGCAGTACGCTTGTGGAATCATGGCCTTCGATTTCGCAGTGATTTGTTTTATATAAGGTTTTGAATGTAACAGTACCTGTTACACAGAACCATCAGTGTTGAAAAAGCGAGTTTGGTTGCGAATAGAATGGAAAGCTTAAATTTCGGTTGATAAGCTTATAGATCAGCAGAACTAGATCATTATGAAAAGTTCCGTTGGTGATAGTGTCTGCTCACCATTGTCGTTTGAATTTTGACGGCCGCCGAACTTTGAGTATCTTTAGCCGCAATAAATGACGTGTACTATCCTCGCAACGTTGAGGTGATTATCCATGAAGAGGTCGTAAGTCTGGGGCATACGGAAGAATGTAACGGGCTAAGATCCGAAGTCAAGCCCCTGTGTGCTTGTTGTGAACATCAAGATATATATAGTAAGCTGTCAGTAGCGAGCTTCTCGTGGCGTCTTATGCCTTTCAGTTCATCAGAGCAAAAATTTCTCAACGTATCCTGGTAATCTGATTCCTCTCACTGTTCTATTGCTGCTTGTACTTGTTGTGTTGAATAAGCAACTACAGCAGAAAGATTTAATGAAGACTGTCCTGCAATCACCAACAGAACTGGCGAGAAAAGGGTTAGCGCTCGTTCTGAAATTATCCGATCCTGTGCCGGCTGATCATGAAGAAGGAGACTTATGGCTAGGAAATTCGTAATCTGATCTGCCGCATACGTCGTTCATTATTCGAAAGAAAATGAAAGAAAGATATACCGAGATCAACTCACGAACTGTCAAAGATATTGACTCGACGTCGCAACTCTATGAGATATTCAATCTCATCTATCGATATTGATTGTGACGATATGTGAAGGAAAGCGTAATAAAGAACCCCAAGGGGTATTTTCTCGTGATAGATATAGGGTTCCATTTGAACGCATAATAGAGCAAGATTACGGATATGCTTCGTATAGAATGGAGTGTCTCGTGTACTTCGAGGTCCTTGAATGAACAGCACTTCATGAGTAGGATGAAGCTTTTTCCATGATGAAAGCATACTTGGCGGATGTTGACGGTTCAAACGTTGCTAAGGTATGATATGTGATTGTTCAATTCTTATCACTTAGTGTCCCATGAGCTTTCTGTACGAGGGCACATATGGACGGTGTCGTGCTGTGCGTAGGTGACTGGCGTGCTCTGCCATGCGACGGTACAAGTCCAGGATGGTGCCTACGTAAGCCGCCTTATCTCCTTTGACATGTTTTCCCAGTGTAAGTTAAACACCATGGACTGGACGATTGCGTCACCAAACCTAATACCTCGCATGTACTGCGAGACTTCATTCGCTAGGTTGTTAATCGTGACCACGTTCTGGATGAGAACGACTTTTATTTTCGAAATGACATCGCTGACATGGTTCTCTTGAAAAGATGAATGTTGAGAGCAGTGTTTCTTCACCAGCACCAGGTACCCGCTCGACACAAGCGAGAATTAACTCCATTACTTCGTGGAAGGAGGGTTCCGCTATCAAAAGGCAGGGTAATGATAAGTGAATTTGGCGAGAGTATTGCAATCTAGCTCTCTCTTGGATTCTTCGTTAGAACGAAAGTGCTGATGTAGCGAAGCAACGCTTGTTGGCGAAATGAACGAGGCAAGGAGGCCATATCAAAGAGCCGCGATGGTATCGAAAACGTCGTCGTCGAATAAGCTCACGAAGGGTTAGGGTTAATGTAGCTTTACGTTGCTTCGGATCTGGCTTGCAATTTTTTGAAGTGATTGACTAGCACCTGTAAGCTATCTCTCAAGAGAGCAATTCTTGCTGTTCTTACCCTTTTATATTCTCCAATTCTCCTTTATCAAGAGCTTGCAGATTGGTCTTTCCATCCCTTCTGAGGCGAGAGATAGCCCTAATTTTCTTCGAACCAGCTGAACTGTCAATCTTCGTTTTTCAGATCTCTCATAGCACTGCGAGTGTGACTTTACATCGTAGTAACCTCGAAGTACTTTACCCAGCGTCTGAAAACTAATAAGCCTGCCAACTTGAACCGAGTAAAGTGATGAAACCCTAGATTGAGGTTATATTGCGACGCATTCTTCACGACTAGGAGAGAAGTATTTTTGCCGGCCACGAAGGCTACGCCCGCAAAACCTCACCCATGACTTTAGGTTGGGGTTGAGTGCCTCGAAACATATCATAATTAATCAAGTTGGGCCTCTCATGTTCGAATCAGTAAGATGCCAGACCGAATCTTTCTTCGTCTGTTTATGAGGTTCAAGTATTGACTTCCTAATCTCCGGGTCCTTTACTGATGAAATAATTATACTGCATAGACAATGTGAAAGCTAGAGATTCTCTTTGCGTTAAGCCCCTCGCAGCTGCGTTTCTTGGGTAGCGCGGCCTGGATAATCTTATCATGAAAAAAATGCCCAGACTTGTAGTACAAGCGGGCCTGGGTTGATTCATCTGCTGAAAGTGATTAGACAAATAGCCTGCGCGACAAGAATTGACGAATATCTTGCCGTGGACTCGTCTAGTTGTTGCCTTTCGTACTAATAGCTCTACAACTCTCACCATTTGCGTGTCTAATTTGTCCAGCAACCTTTTAGTCTCTCATGTACAAGGAGAGGTACTTGATTTGTATTGCTTTCTCTCTCGCAAGAGGATGTTAATAGGCCAATCCAAAGCTCTTCACTCGTGGATATCTCGCTCTAGACTCACAATGTGTGTATCCACCATCCGAGTCGCTTTTCAGCGGCGGATTTAGCCACGAGATCAGTGGCAGCGTTTCTCCGCTCTAAGTACTGCATCACAGATAGACACCCAGCAACTCCTCCACCCCATGCCGCAACACAACCACAAGTTTCTAAATGGCTTTCACATTCTTTGCCGCAAAATACCTTCCTTGAGACCGTGCAAGATGCTCTCTTGGTGCCAAAAAATGACAATCATAGTAGTTGCATTCTTTTGAACGACTGGCGCATCGAATCACGCGAACTTTTGATGTTCCAAGGCCTTGACCTCTGCGATATCGAATACGCCGCGGTTACCGTGGCGGAAAATTATACCGGTCCTGCATTGTCAGTTCTCGATATCCGCATTTCACTCGAGACTGTTCAACAATCTCTGCTCTCCTCTTGCTTAGAAAAACCTCTTGGACCGTTCGTATATGTGAAGATTTATCTATCTTCGAGAAAACATGTTGCGCAGACCGGTTCAAATAAACCCAAGTTTTTTGTTACCGCCGCTGCCGCGTCTGTTTCCTTCACCTTCTCTTTCAACCCTTGCATTCTGGCGTTGCTCATCTCGTTGTGGTAGCTCCTGATATTAGCCTTCTTCAGAAGGAATTTTACACACTCCAATGCCCTTCATCTTCGCGTGGCTAGTTTGAGGATCATCCTTAATTACCAACATCTTCTCGAGGTTCTTCTTTCCAGCGTGAAGCTCCTGAAGGTTATCGTTGACGGAGAGGAAAGCTGGCGCTGAGAATCGCGCGGGGACGTCTTGAACGTGGGACATGGTGAAATAAGTTGCAAGGTTGAAATTTTTGAGAGGCAGACCAGCTGCTAAGAGGATTGAATTGAAAGGTAGAGAGGGGTTGAAAATGTGGATAAGTTTCGCTATAAATGATTGGGTAAGGAAGGTCAGAGAAGATGAGTTGTATAGAAGAAGAAATATAGTAGAACTGTTTGTAGTAGAGGTAAACATTTGGATGTAAGACACCGTATCGCGTTGCGAGCTGAATCCAGATAAGTAACCTGTAGCTCTTCGAGCTCAATCTCTGCGAGCCTTAAAATATGCGACAAATACTTCGTTGACATAAAGAGATCGATGTTCTTGAGCAGATATGTCTTAAGAGTCGCCAAGCTCTTTTTTGCAGGTTCTCACTTTGTACTCGAAACTTAAACTACAGTCTTATCTTATGGCTATTTTATCTTCGATGAACATTTCCCCTCTCATTTCGTCTTCATTGACGGTTAATAATTGCAACGTGAGTGAGTCGATCATGCCGCACAACATAGAAGTGTACTAACCTTTCCAGTAATTCGTTAAGACTAATACTAATGTGCCTTGTCCCAAGTCTTGATTTCGACACAAAACAGCTGTGACAAGATTGCAGATCTTCTTGCAGTCTATAGAGCAGGTTGTTTGGCTTAATTCAAGCTTTGAAGGCAGGATAATCTTGTGTTGTGTCAAGTGAGCTCTTCGTGGTGACAAAAAACTGCTGTGAGGTTATTTTCCTGCAGATACACAAGGAGAATCGCATTGAAAAACTGATGATAGATCCTAAAGGCCAAGCGCTCATGAACGGGTTTCACTATATTTCTGGTTGGCTCTGAACATAAAAGTGCCGTTGTAAGTTTCGATATTAGGTGTAGTTAAGGTCGGCAAAGGGGTTGTGCATTTTAGCGGTCGAATTGCGATTATTTTCGGAGAGGCAAATGTCTATCGCCTGAGTCAAATCGGTATGCAACCAGTCGAAGCAGAAAGCTTTCAGGTGCAGCAACAAGTTGAAAGCCTTTCTGATCCCATGATTTATACTGCTCTGCTTGACAGTGGTCCCAATTGAAGGAGGTATATGTAGTTGGAATGTTTATCCTAGGGAAGTAATTATATAGAAAAATGATAAGATGTGTTAATAAAGATAAGTAGGTTATTGTGGGTGGTGCAATTTCGTCGAGATTGTGGAATGTATCCTACCATGGCTTCACCCCTATTGAGTAGTTTCTTGGGCAGGCAAATCCATTCGTTCGAAAGAACAGCACGCCAGCCTTCGATATACGTACCCTTAGTGTGTAAGTGGATATCAATCCAGCCTAGGCACAGGATCGCGGCTGTAAGTACGCAAGGCGTGAGTATGCTCAAGGGCCCAATGTTGTCTGCGAGAAAGTTCGGGATGCATTTAAATAAAAGCTTTGACAGGGAAGAACCTCAAACTTGTTGTCGATGACACCTTACCTAGTTTTCCTAGTGAATCTAAGTGTAAACGCATATTCATCGATGCAGTGAATATATAACTTTCCCAGTCGATAATTGGTGAAGACTTCATCAAAAATGTGTCGTTTCGTTGAAGGAGACCACGGCCACTTATAGAGCTTTCACCCAACACACAAGTATTACTGGCCGTAGTGATTGGGTTGCAATTGTTTGAAATATAAACATACTTGCTGCCTGCAAAGCGTATGTTGTAAAAGGAAGGTTTCAAATTACCATCAGACTTAAGCTTGAGGCGAGTTGCTGCCTTATCTTGCAGTACTCTCCATCACTTCGTCGTGTTTACAACCGGTCAAAGATTGACGAAGATGGTCCTGGGCATGGTTTTTTAAACTACCCCAACTAGCGGTGTTGATGTAAGTCGAATTCTGACAGTTTCATGTAATGTTGACTGCACCGTGCCAGACCCGCGGCATGCCATTGCATCGGGGGACGTGCGGAGGGTTCATGTTACTGCTGCAGATAATGACACTATGACCGTTGGCCGTAGTTGCTGCGGTCCTGGCGATGATGCTGGCGGTGGTAGCTAGGGTACTCAAGGTGGTTGAGAGCCAGGGCCTTAATATAGCTGACAATGTTTGCGAAATAGAACGATCTGTAGGTTTAAACTCCGCTAAGGCATGGAAGAACTCAGCTAGCCTTCTGAGTATTATCTGTGCAGGCCGTCAAAGAACTGATGAATCTGTAGGTAGTCGGCTTCTGTACCGATGTGTCCAGTCCTGCATCGACAGTGACGGCGAAGGCTTGCGGGACCCAATGTAGGGACGGCGTGACATGACCCTAATTGTTTGGGGCTGGTGAATGAATGTTCTCGATGCTTCCTGAAGCGTTCCTAAGTGAGAACTCGATCAAGGTGTGCGGCTTTTCTGCCACGAGGGAACATGCCGGTTTTTTGTCGGAACCTTCTCAAGTGCATGTCATCGAATTTACAGGAACTTGAATTATGATCTCATGCTCTCTTCAATATCTTGCGTTTTCTTTCCGAAGCCCTACATCACCACAGCAAGACTCTTCATGGCGACGACTTGGTCGCGTAAAGACCAATATTTTGACTGACAAGTCTCCCGTGGTAGACCTCGTGAGTTCATATCAATTGCTCCCAACAATAAATCTCAGAGACCTCTCAGTGAATAATAGGCCCTGCATATGATGAGAAGGTAATTCCCTTCGCTTGGGAGATCTCGCCTGGTTGTCGTATATGACGGTGTTGACCGAAACGTATAGTTGGCGGTGCATTCAGAATTGCATGTTGAGTTAGGTTCACCTCGAGATTGAAAAACATCGACCGACAAAGTTTCCAATGAGACATCGGTGATTAGCTGACATTTCCGCAAACTAAAAAAATGCAGCTATGATGGTCATACTGTCTCTTTTCTCATTGAAGAGCTTGCAACTTATCTTGGACTTCATGTCCTGCTTCTTGATCGTTGTGTCATGTTATATACTGTATTTTTTCAATCAATTGGGAAGAAGAAAGGAAATTGTCTGAATCTACTTTGGTTTGTCGTGGTTCCGCTCGTTGCCAATTTTGAGCTAGCGATTGACACAGTTCCGTGATGTCCGTTTTAACACCAACGAGGCTTTGTCCCTGACGGACCTTGTTTTAACGACAGTACTTTGTAAGTGATGTCTTTTGTCGAATTTCTTCGATAGGCAGATGGTATTGGATTCTGCAAATGTCGGTGATGTGCCTTTGTTTTCTGGGCCTGCTGAACGTTTTGATGCACTGAAAAAATCCGGCTGCTATCGACAATTCTGGCCAGACATGTTCTGGTTCGAAACTAAGGTTGGTATAGTATTTTCGACTTTATATGGCCTCGTTCAACGTTAGATCTTGTGTCACATCTGTAGGTTTACCATTTCCATACTTTGAAGCCTAGCGAAGCCGCTGTCCTTGGAAGCGTCATGCTCAAATACCAAGATCTCGGTAAGTTACATACTCACACTTCGGTAAGTCTAAGGCGTGTGTGGCAGTTTTAAGATAAGAGTAACTAGAGCATGGAAAGAGTCGTGGTTGCTGGAACGGCTTCTGCAATCAACGCACAGCACAGCAGAGTTTTTCAAACAGTGAAGTCCTGACAGATCTCTGAAACCCTAACGCTTCTCAAAGCTGTCAGATTCCTTTAAACCCTAGCAAATTGACCATCGAACTTCGTTGCATCTTTGCTAACTGCATGCACACTCTGTTGAGATATAATTCATAGCAGATTAGGCCTAGTGAGGCATGTTTGCTGAACCACGATCTTCAGCGTGCTTGACATACTTTGAACGAATTTCCTGATAATTAAAAGCATGTAAAAATTTAGAAAATCAAGTGAATGTTCAAAGAAGTGCGTCTTGAGTCTCACTTTGATGACTTCTAGTAGCACGTTCGGCTTTTACTTCTGGAGGTATGGCTTGTTTCCCTTGTTCAGATTCTAGGGTCTTGAAGCACCTCGTTTAGTCTCTTGCGCTTTGTGAAGTCTATGTCAGCGTGCCAACAGGCTGCCTCTCATTTCGTTCCGAAAGCGTAGCAGGTTAAAGCCTTAAGCGAGCTGAGACAGGGCCGGGTCCACGAAAGCTCTCTTATTCGGGCCGGAACCTTCGCCAGAAGTATTCAACGACCTTGAACTCTGCGAGACTCTTGATGGTTACCTCCAAGCTTAACCCTGAAAACCCACACCCAAAAATGCCAGAAGAGAAGGCAATAACGATAGCTATGAAGCTTCAAAATTTGATGAAGTGGGCTTCATTTACCTTACGAAAACGGTCAATGGGCTCTCGAACAACAAGCTCGAACGTCGTTTCGGGAAAAGCATTTTGCATTTCGCGCCAATATGACAACTTCACGTACAACACATCAACGCCATGCAGGACCAGAGGAACAGTAGCCGTCGGTTGGGCTGGCCTAAATGTCTCCGAGAGGCCCAAAGTATCACCTCTCTGCGAGCAATGAGATAGAATGGCACTCAGTGTCACGCGGGGCGGTTTCCGAAAATGATAGCAATAACGGGTTATTCCTGGTTGAACACAACGGCCGTGCGTTCTTCGCTACTAGAAAAACGCTTGAAGACCATGTTTTCGGTTCAATGGCCTGTGCTCCGAGTTCCGGCATGCTTTCGATGGTTGGAATATCTAATGAGAACCCCGATACAGAATGTATGACCATATTGCGGCTGCCATTAGAATGTTCGGGGCTAATGCTGACATAACCGTTGCTATCGGCGGTGGAAGATGTAGCGGACCCTGAGCTCGGCGGCCTTGAAGTACTATAGGGAACAATTTCTAGCCGCAGCTACAGTAAGTTGTGAATCTTGATAATTGACTTTTTAACCAATCTTCGTTCATTCCACGGTGAACCTTCCGTGAGTAAACCGTTGCTTATCTTATGTTCACGTCGGCGTTGAGTCTGCACCCCTCATGTTTCGGCATTAAGCTCTTCGCAAATGATGAAGGACAGGCGTGAAACTATTGGTACGACTGAAATAAATCGGCCGAGAGATCTATTCCGAATGTTTTTGATTGGTTGAATCCGTTGCCCTCTCGACGCTAGCTAATAGCCTTGAAGGTAGCCGCAGATGAGAGCTGGTGGAATTCCACCGTAGGTTAATTAGTAGATATGCCAGTCTTCTTCCACCAAAATTGAGGAGACGTTAGGTCGAGGCGGTGCCATCCAACCCCCGTAACTATGATTGGTGCATTTCCGCAAGTGCGAGTCCACTGTAGCCGAGCCGTATCTCAGCAACTGCACTTTCCCGTGTACAGTGTATTTAGAAACTTTCGAAAAAGGAAAGGTAAGAAAGAGAATTATCAGACGTAGATCCTCGGACTATCAAAGTATTTTGAAGATGGTGTCATAGTGCAAGATGAAAAGATATGGCCGCCAGTGAACATGAATCCAAGTTCAGATGATTACTCATGGCTTCACGGAAAATGAACATCACGGGCTAGAGATAAGTAGAGTGAAAGCTGATGAATTAAGAGACAGCGAACAACGACGAAAGACGACATGACTGGGGATGGCGGAGTAAATCGAGACTTGATGCCAATTAAATTAGATCGTATTGACTTATCTCACTCCATATCTCCCCTACTCTTGCCCACCTAATAAGCATAGCTCCCAACACTATATCCATTCTTCCCCGCCATCGCTCCTCTCCCTCCACTCCTACTCTGCTGGAATGCCTTCCTCTCCCTGGCCTTCCTCTCTGTCGCCTGGTACGCCTGTACCTTTCTTGAGGTGGGTGGGTAGGAAACGTAATTTCTCTTGTCGTAGGCGCGGCAGTTCTCGAGGTTGTTGAGATCGTTGGGGTCAGGGTGGGAGGAGCAGGAGCCCATTTTCGTGGGCTCTAGGGGGGAGGTAGTGTTGTGGTTGGACTTGGGGAAGGTTGAAGCGTGGGATGTTTTTATTTAGAAGCGCTTGTGTTCTAAGTTTCGATGTTCAGGGGGCGATTAGGTGGTTAGTGGTTAGTAATTGAAGATATATGTACCGTTCGCGGGGAAACAAAGAGCAGGCGAGTGGTGTATATTGAAAGAGCTGTTCAGGGTGGAGAAAGAAAAGAGTCTTTGTTCATTGGACTTTGAGGTCAAAGGAAAAGCGATGCTACAAAAACCGAAGTAGAACACAAACCGGAAGAGCGCGCACAAAGAAAAGCGAACGAAAATAGAGGAAAGTCTCCCCAAAACGGGGTGGTCATACGAGAATAGAGGATAGAAGTTTGAGGTCCCCTAATGGCCATGTCCATGTCGCTGTCGGCAAGTGTATAGAACTGTAACGAAATGACAGTACTACGCCGTGACTCGAAGAAGAAAGCTATGGCATGGTGTTCCCTATCTCGCCTCTAACTTACATGAAGCCAACGTTGCTGCTCTAAAAGGCGAGGTGAAGGTATCGCGTCAGTGTAAATGAGAGATCATTGCTGCTCGTGGAGACTACATTAGCGCAAGGTAATTATCTTCGATGCTGATAATCCGTTAATAGTACAATACCCGGAACAGTTGTGTCCCCAATCTTTCTCTCAAGCCATGGTTCGACAAGTGCGTACACTGCGACCCGGAAAATACAGTCACCGTCCGAGTCTCTGTTTCCGCTGGAGGAGTGAATATTGCACCTCTGCCAATGGTTGCTAATTCTGCGATACACTCCGAGGTAAAACCCTTGTGTGACTGAAATCTCGGTCTGGTCCAAGATGAAGGCTCTCTGTCTCCGATTGTTGCTGGCGAAGAATATAGATTATAACAGACGGTACGACGGTGGAATCCCGCCATCAAAGCGCAAGTCAACATGTTTCAGGTTTAGTAAATAGATGCCGAGGAAGCGGAATGTATTTTCCCAAGCACGCTCGTCTTCGGTGAAATGCCCAACGGCTATATCTCCCTCCCAGCGTCGTAGCTTACCGAGAACAAGTGAGCTGCAATACGGTACGGAAAGCTATTGAATGAGCTTCAAATTGTACGCCCCGCGGTCTTTCATTAAGGGACCGCCATCTGCAAGTGTTGCATATGAAACATGTTCTTACTATAGAATACCTCGGGGGGCCATTTGGTATGTTCTTGTTGACGAGGAAAGCATTCAAGCATGGAACGGATTTGGAGGTGTAAATGGCGACCTCGCAAACTGGCTCTGGGAGATGAAGGCGAGGGTAGAGAGAGGTGGAACGTCTCATTACGACCTCGTCGTAGGCTCCGGGACACATCTTAGTTATGTGGATACAGCCTTCCTGGACTATGACGGTCTCTTGCAGCCCTGTCTTGTCGCTCACCACGTAGGCATACTCCTTGCAACACACTAGAAGTAGTTCTAGGATCATTATGATGATTTCGTCCGGCAGTGTGGCGAACGAAGAAATCTGGACTAATGGATGCTTGCAGCTGTGCAAGCATCGTAATTAACTTTAACATGGAAAATTTGATTAAACCTAATATCTTACAACAGGGTGCTGGAGATAGTCAAGGCGTTATTCACCGGACATGCGGGCTTCTTTGAACTATAGGCACCGTCATGTCTCGCCACAAGTATGGTCGCCACTTCTTAGATGTTTGGACAAACAGAGCTCAAGATATTCAGTTTAGATGAAGAAAACAGTGCGAGACAAGACATGGCCGCGCTGAGCTAGCAACAGTGAGAGCCTCGAGATATCTAAGGAGCCAGACAGCGCACGCTCGGCCAAGAGCTAGTCATTTACCTGAGGCCGGTAAATCATTGGGCGAATAATATTGCTATGAAGGAATGTCAACTTGCAAAAGGATAGGAACACATCAGAAGACAAGGCATGGTTACCAACGTCATGCTAGCTACAGGTTACTGGATTATTGTGCTTGAAATGCTTCTGTAGTAGCTGGTGGTTGGGGAGAGTGGAAAATACTAGGTTCGTTGGCTGCCCGAGCAAGTCTGTTACCAATGGAAAGCAACGCAGTTTTCAGCTATTGCTGACTTAGAACTTATTGGTTATTGCGATCGTATAATAGGTTAATTACTAATTAATTTGACTAACTAAATAATAGCTATTTACACAATTTAATATATGCGCTGGGAAAGTCAATGGAGAAGTCAACGGGGAAGTTAATGAGGAAGTTAATGGGTAAACTAATGAGGTAGGGAGTCATGAAGGGAGCCATGAAAGGAACCATGGAGGCTGTTCGATAGGAAGCCATGTAGAATGTTCGGTAGAGAGTCATGTAGAATGTTCGGTAGAGAGTCATGTAGAATGTTCGGTAGGAAGCCATGTAGAATGTTCGATACAGAGTCACGTAGAATGTACGGTAGAGCTCATATTTGATGCTCGATAGAGATCAAATTTGATCCTTGATTGCGAAGCAATTCGAAGCTTGGTAGAAAGTCATGTAGAGAGTCATGTAGAGAGTCATGTAGAGAGCCATGTAGAGAGTCATGTAGAAATCATAAAGGCTGTTCGATAGAGTCATATTTGATGCTCGATAGGGAACAAATTTGATTCTTGAATGATGAGTAGAATGGTGAGTAGAGTGGTGAATAGAGTGGTGAGTAGGGTGGCGAGTAGGATGGCGAGTAGGATGGCGAGTAGGGTGGTCAGTAGGATGGTCAGTCGGAAGGTCGGTCGAAAGCTCAGTCGAAAGGTCAGTGAAAAGATCAGTAGAAAGATCAGTCGATAGCTCAGTAGAAAGCTCAGTTTGGTAGAGAGTTTGATAGAGCGTTTGGTTGAGAGTCTGATAGGGAATTTGGTAGAGCGTTTGGTAGGGAATTTGGTAGAGCGTTTGGTAGAGAGTTTGGTAGGAAGTTTGGTAGGGAATTTGGTAGGGCGTTTGGTAGAGCGTTTGATAGGGCGTTTGGTAGGGAGTTTGGTAGGGCGTTTGGTAGAGCGTTTGATAGAGCGTTTGATAGGGCGTTTGGTAGAGAGTTTGGTAGAGCGTTTGATAAGGAGTTTGGTAGAGCGTTTGATAGGAAGTGACATTTGGTAGGGAATTTGAGTGGGCGAGTAGGTAGCGAGTAGATGAGCGAGTAGATGATGAGCATGTAGGGTGACGAGTAGAATGGTGAGTAGAATGATGAGCATGTAGGATGGTGAGCATGTAGAGTGACGAGTAGAATGGTGAGTAGAGTGGCGAGTATAATGATGAGTAGAATGACGAGTAGAATGGCGAGTAGGATGACGAGTAGGGTGGTCAGTAGAGTGATCAGTCGAAAGGTCGGTCGGAAGGTCAGTAGAAAGGTCAGTAGAAAGCTCGATTGAAAGGTCAGTGAAAAGCTCGATGGGAAGCTCAGTAGAAAGCTCAGTCGGAAGCTCGATGAGAAGCTCAGTAGAAAGCTCAGTCGGTAGCTCAGTAGAAAGCTCAGTAGAAAGCTCAGTCGAAAGCTCGATGGAAAGCTCAGTAGAAAGCTCAGTCGAAAGCTTGATGGGAAGCTCAGTAGAAAGCTCAGTCGGAAGCTCGATGAGAAGCTCAGAAGAAAGCTCGATGCGAATGACGAGTGTTCGAACACATAGCTGTTAGAAGATATAGAAGACAGGTAGCAGAAGGAGAAAGCACGCTGTTAGCGATGAAGAACGAAGTGAAGCAAACGATGAAGCAGTGTACATACGAAGCCGTATCATCGAATAGAAAAGAAGAAAAATTGATCTCTAACTGTAGAAGGGTCCACCTAGCACTCGTCTAAACCTAGCAGTCGTCCAGCCCTATAGGGCTGAAAATCTACATTTCATTTTTTATTGCTTCAAACGATGAACTACGTAGCTAATATGACCTCTTTGGAGCCCTTCTGATACGCATGCCTCGCTCTGATTGGCCAGTTGTAGATACCACGTTGTTTCTTTGCTTCTGCTTCTGCTTCTGCTTCTGCTTCAGCTGTCTGATCCGTAGCTTAACTATCAGCTGCTTCTGCTTCTGCTTCTGCTCTAGCTGTCTGACCCGTAGCTTAACTATCAGCTGCTTCTTCTTCTTTCGTCTGAAGCTTGCTGTCATTGATGTCGAAGCAGTGAAAAGCTCGAAGCCTAGACGTAATAGGTCATTGATCTCTCTATTCCACATCTTTGTCTGTTGAGCTGAGATCACGACAGCTCATTTTCGAGTAGAAGGAGATTTTGAAGTAAAGAGCTCAGAATCTAGACGTAGTAGAGAATTAACCTTCTTTTGTCATATCTTTGCTCGTTGATTCTCTCTTCTTTCATCAACAATCTCTTGATTCATGACTCTTGCAGTATCATAATTACCCTCAATTCGATTGCTCTTTTGCTTCTTTCTTCTATTGAGCTCAAGAAGTTTCTGATTAGTGACGTTCTGAATATTAGCGTATGCAGAAAGCTCTGCATTTCTTGACATTCATTTTTGCGTTTACCTCACATCTCTTTTGTATGTGTTGGGACCGTGCCTAGAATCTAACCACACTGCAGCGAGGTAGTGCGTAGCTGGATAGAATGTTTGATCAATAGAGGTAGCTATAACTAGAAAACTAAGAATACAGAAGGAAGAAGACAGTTCCGAGCTGTATCTATAGTAGGCCGAACAAAGGGGCGAAGTAGCCGGTTTGCTAGGGCTCGGATAGATGGAATGTTCCAGCATATTCCGATCCGGAACATCGCTGTTCCTTGTCCACATACCGAAATCCCTAGGGCCTATTGGCTAGGCCCTATTCAATGCCGACACGCTTCGTAACAGTATGGGGAATTCGAAAATTTAATCTCATCGCTTCTCAATTGCTCAAAATTGAAGCTATTCAGACTTTTTTGTTTGTTAACGTTCTTAACGCATTTTCAGCTATGATCGACTCACTACCTGCAGCAATTCGCTTCAGAATCGTACGACTTCTACTACTTTATTGACAATTTTTCGTCATCGTTGAAGAGATTTACTGCTGTTCTAGAACGATGTATAGCATTCAAGGAAATATTTTCATGTATTCATCATCGTTTAAATCTCAGTTTCGACTCAAAGAAGCTCTTCGCAAGATGTTTAAGACAGCTGAAAATGATCTCATAGTCTATCTCAAAGAACAGTCGTGAGCAATGCAGAAAGAGATGATCTGATACATATGAAAGAAGTGAGACATTAACGTGCATCAATTCACGATATCAAGAATTCTGAAGAGAAGACGCTAAAGTAATAAGAAAGAACAGCATGTAGAAGTCAGACAAAACGATGAGCTTCGTTTGAATTGAATAGTAGACATGCTTTGTTTGACGATCGAACAGCTTATGTTCATGAATGAGTCTTTATTCAACAAGATCACAGACTGACGTCATCAAGTCTATGCTTTCGTTGATCAATCAGCTTGTTATCAAGTCTTCAGAATGAAAGAACATTGCTGAAGTATTCTTTCAATTTATATGAAAGACGAATATTTATTCTGCATCGATATTCACAAGAATTGATTCAACGACGAGACTTTCTTTCGATGACTAGCAGATGAACTGCTATCTTTATGCAGTCTTTTTTCGACTTCAAGAAGTGTGATCATTATGAATAATGCAAGTGTTCATTGCAATAGTCGAATTGAAGAACTCATCATTTCACACAAATGTCAGATAAGTTATTTGTCTCGTTGAGTTGATGATCTATCACTGATAATGTCAGATGCAATATTTGTCTCTCTACTCGTTGAATTACAATCTCATAGAACTCATCTTCAGCATATTAAAGATCTGAGTTCATAGACATTTTGATGAGACATGATCTCATTTGAAGACATTTTTGATGACTTTCTTCATTACGTTGTTGAACGAAGCAAATATGATAAATATTCAAGACAGCACTTCAAGCATTCAGACTATATTTTTGAGACAGATATCAGAGCTTTGAAACGAGAATTGAAAATAGAAAATCAGAAATTTGACTTTATTTAACGACTAAGTTCTAATAGAGTCTTGATCTCACGTCAGATTGACTTGAAGAGCTTCAGATCTTTCTTAAAGACATGAGTCATTTCATCTAACATTTTTACTTGTATAGCAGTTCAATAGATAGCAGATGTTGAGTCTGTCATATCTTTTAAATCATTCATAAATCACATCTGAGCATTCACTATGATTCTCATTTCTGCGAGCTTTTGTTTGACTGTTTGACGTGAGATCTTGTTTATCTTTCAGATGAAGAACTGATCAAATATCTTCTTCATCTCTTCTGATTCTTCAATGAGACTTGATTGCTGAGCTGCGATTGCAGACTGAGATGATAGAGAAGAAGAAGAAGAAGAAGAAGAAGAAGTAAATTGAGATGATGAAGATTGCTGTCACTGAATAAACTGCGAAGACTGTTGTCACGAAGAAGACTGTAGAGACTGTTGTCACAAGAAAGACTGTGAAGACTGCTGTCATGATTGATAAGACAACTGATAGAAAGAATAGATAAATGATTGTTGTCATGATGATCACTGCGAAAGAGAAGATTGCTAAAATAATGAATGAGATTCTGAAGCTTTCTGATGCAAGTTCATTCATTCTATCTAATCAGTCATTGCCTCACTCATTTGCATTTTCATTTGCTGTTCATTGAATCTCATAAATCTCATCATAAAATCTTTCTTTTTTACTTGCTTTGCTTTGACATTCAGTCTTTTCTCATGCATATCTGATTGACAAGACAGCGAAATAACAGAGCTCTGTTTATCACTTCAAAAGTTATATAAAGAAATAGAAGATCATTCAATGCTGATGTTTGCTTCGACGTTAAATATCATCTTATCTCATAAAGATTGCTGAATGTGATTCATATTATAGTGCTTGTCTGCAAAATTCACGAAACAGAAGTCATTCTGATTTTTACAATGCTCATCGTTGCACAGTCAGCGATTCAGCAATGCTTTATCAAAATTGTTAATGTCAGCAAGTGTATCTGCTTTGATTTGAGCTCGATTCAGAAGATGATTGATGCAAGTGCATCTTTGACGAGATTCATCAGCTTCAGAATCTTCAAAAACAATCTCAACAGATTTTTTACAAGTAGACTTTTCAATCTTCACATTGATCTCTATCTTAATTGTATAATCAGTAGCTTTCTTCTCAGTCAAAGTGAGCAAAATCTTATTTCATTCTAACTCATTAAAGTCATCAATAAACTGCTGCTTTCAAATAACTCTTGATTTATTAACTTTGATGATGATCATTCAATTAGTGATAATTCAGCTCTTAACATCATCATCTTTGATCTTAATAGTCTCATTTAAAATTTCTTTAAAGCTTCAGATCTGAAACTTCAAAATCAGCATCTGAACAATGTGATTAGATCATTTAAGTCTTCAATTTACATGAAGACAGATTGATATAAACAGCATAAAATCATCAACTCAATCTTCAAAGTTCATAGCTTCAAGCTCAAAGATAAACAACTTCTTTAAATTCTTTCTAGTCTGATGATTCAGATGACGACAATGTATAGTCTCTTGTTCATCATGCTCATTTATTTCTGTCTGTCATAAAGTCTTTTTACGAGCTTTATTGTCTTTCAATCTTTGAGCAGCATCAGCTCAATTCTGTTGTTCTTTTTGAAACTTTGCATATGCAGCAACTTCTGCAGCTAAAAAAGATCTTGATCTTTCAGCTTTATCTTTAGAAATGTCGAGTTCATTCTTTCAATATTCAGAATGTAACGACGATTCAAGTGAATCAGATTGTAAACGTCTTAGTGAAGAAGATTCAGATCATCAAGAAAGTGAAGACAACTGAGATTCAGAAGACGAGAATTGCTCAGAAGATGAAGATTGTCAAGAAGTTGAAAACAATCGAGATTCATTTACATTCAATGAAATGAGAGCTTATCTACGATGATGATCGAAGAAAGCAGCTCGATCAGTGATCTTCAACTGTTCAGTTTGAGTCGTTGATTTTCTACATCTTTCAAATGCTCTAGAGAGAATGAGAAAGTCATTCAAAGATAGATTTTGACTTCGACGTTGAGACATTTCGAATAAAAACGGTTACAAGAACATCAAAAACATCAACAAACAAAGAGATCTGAATAGCTTCAATTTTGAGCAATTGAGAAGCGATGAGATTGAATTTTTGAATTTCTCATACAAAAGAAATGTGAGATAAACGCAAAAATGAATGTCAAGAAATGCAAAGCTTTCTGCATACGCTAATAGTAGATTTCGTCATTGCTCATATTGCTGCTTTACTCATCTTTTGAAGAATCTGACTAGAAATCATTTCTTTTACTGCTTGTTTAATAAGCTGCTGTACTTGAGAAGTATTTGCAGACGTTAAAACGACTTTTAAGTCGTCTTTAACATCAATGTATATGACTGTAGTCTCAACAGACGTAGTTGAATGAATGACTATGTTGTACTGCTGTGATTGATTCAATTTCTTAGATAGATTGATCGCGTTAAGTTGAATCATCGAGGTCGAGTCAAGTTCTCGACTCGTCAAGACTTGATTCAAGTCAGAATTCTTGACTTGAGTATTTGAGTTGAATCAAGATGTTCGACTTGAGTATTCAAGTTGAATCAAAGAGTTGAAATCGAGTATCGACTTGAAATTTTCGACTCGACTCGTCAAGACATGAAGTAGGTAGATAGATATTCTATTATGACTTTCTATTATGACTTTCTACCAAATAGCCTTCATGTTTCCCTATCATAGCTTCTTTTCATGACTTCTCTTCATAACTTTCTACCATGTTTCCCTATCATAGCTTCTCTTCATGACTTTTCTTCATGACTTCTCTTTATGACTCTTCTTCATGACTCTCTACCAAAAAGATAATGCAAAAAGGTAATGCAAAGGCGAAAAACCGGGAAAATTTCTATATTTAACTCTCTTGACGTCATATTCGATTGCTTGGCGAGTCGAGTCGAGAATTCGAATCGAACCCTGATTCGAAGTCAATATCAAGTTGAATCAGAAGATTCAATTCAAGTAATCGAGTCGAATCAGAAGGTTCAACTCAAGTAATCGAGTCGAATCAGAATGTGAATATGAAAACTCAACTCGACGATCAGTCTATTCTTAGAAGAAAAGTGCTGAAGTACTAATGCTGAGCTGAACGAAAGAAGCTTCGTAGCTGTTCATGACTTTCTGATATTTAGTGATGTAATTGTTTCATGTCGAGTCTGTTGATATATCTCTAGAAAGTTCGTTTTATCGATTGAGTAGCTGACTTTAAGTCGAGTAATTCGCTGAACATGAGTCTTGTATGCAGTAGTCAATGAAGCAAAGACTTCAACATCGAGTGATTGAAGTAGATGAGTGATGTGAGTTGAAAGACACAGTAGAATGATTTTCTGACTGACGCAATAGTCAATCATCTGAGTAGCAATATGAGAAGCATGATCATCGATTAATAACATTCAATATTCATCTTTTTGACAGATTTTAGTTTTTGAATCAAAGCATTGTCGAATTCAGACTAGATTCAATTCGTTGTCAATTCAGTCATTCTCGCTCACAGCAATATTATCTTCTTTGAGTACTTCGTATCAGATCTTCTGATGTACTTTTGCTTTAAAGATAATTCACGACTTCAAGACTTTTTCATTCATAGATATACACTCAATCAATGAGACTCACTCTCGATTGTCACATTGAATCATATGAGTCTTCTTTTCATACTTGAAAATCATGACTTGAAGCTTAGCAATAACTTCTTGCATGAATCTCTTTTCATTCATGTTGTAGATATCTTCTATCTTTATTTCATGCTCTTCTTTTAAACTCTGAAAGAGATTGAATGTTACGAGTGTGTCGGGATTGGATAGGGTTTCCTAGCCAACAAGCCCTAGGGGTTTTGGCCCATGTTGAACCCCTAGCCTCAACACTCTATTCTAGCGCTTCCGATACCCGAGCAAACCTGCTTCGCCCCCTTTGTTTTGCCCTACTATAGATACAGCTCGGAACCCTCTTTGATTCCTTCTGTATTCTTAATATCCTAGTTATAGCTACCTCTATTGATCAAACATTCTATCCAGCTACGCACTACCTCGCTGCAGTGTGGTTAGATTCTAGGCACGGTCCCAACATTGAATCAGTCAGCTAGAATATCGAGATTCTGAGTCATAGCACGCTCTTTATCAAGCGAAGAAATGTATGCTGTTTTGATTTGCGAATGACGTTTTAGAAACTTCTGAGATCAATTGATTTCGACTGACTTATCATCTTTCTTTTTTACTAATAGCTCTGCAGCTATTGAATGTACTTGCTTCACACAAGAAGATCAGTTTCAAGCCTGAAGACGTAGAATTCAGTCACATATAGCGACTTTTTCTTCAGAGCTAAGTCTTTGAAAATGCTGATTGCGTACAGAAGCAGTCTTTCGATTATTGATTCGATTCGTAAGAGTACTTTTTGGTATGTCATGTTGACGAGCGATTTTTGTTATGAAAGAATTTTGGTTGACTGCTGTAGCCTCATTTCAACGGGCTTGAGCAAGCGTTATGCGCTCTTTCTGTGAAAGTTCAATATCTTTAGACTGATCGTCAAGCCGAGTTTCGATACCAACCTTCTGACCCGACTCGAGTACTTGGTACCAACCTTCTGACCCGGCTCGAATACTCGGTTCCAACATTCTGACCCGGCCTGATATCGACTCCGGGTCGATACTCGATCCGGGTTCCCGACCCGACTCGCCAAGGAATCGAATATGACGTCAAGAGGGCTAAATATAGAAATTTTTCCGGTTTTTCGCCTTTGCATTACCTTTTTGCATTACCTTTTTGGTAGAAAGCCATAAAGGGGAACATGAAGGGGAACATGGAGGCCGTTTGGTAGGGAGCTTTGGTAGGGAGCTATGGTAGGGAGCTATGGTAGGAAGCCATGACGGGGAACTATGGAGGCTGTTTGGTAGAGAGCCATGAAGGGAAGCCATGAAGGGAAGCCATGAAGGAAAGTCATGAAGGGAAGTCATGAAGGAGAGTCATGAAGGGGAGCTATGAAGGGGAGTCATGAAGGGAAGTCATGAAGGAGAGTCATGAAGGGGAGCCATGAAGGGAAGCCATGAAGGGAAGCTATGGTAGGGAAACATGGAGGCTATTTGGTAGGAAGCCATGGTAGGGAGCCATAATAGGAAGCCATAAAAGGATATCTATCTACCTACCTTCATGTCTTGGCGGGCCGGGTCGGGAATTTCGAGTCGATACTCGGTCCCAACCTTCTGACCCGACCCGAATACTCGGGTCGAACCTTCTGACCCGACCCGAATACTCGGATCAAGAATCCTGATCCGAATCGGGTCTTGGCGGGTCGGATACCCGACTCGAACTCGGGTACCCGACCCGACGCGGTCAGTCTAAATATCTTCAGAAGGTATGAAGGCCATAGGGGGGGTGGGGGGGGTGGGGAGGGTGGCTGCCATCGTTTTGCTGAATTGTTGAAGAATTATACCAATAGAATATGAAATGTGAATTTTCAGCCCTATAGGGCTGGACGACTGCTAGGTTTAGCCGAGTGCTAGGTGAACCCTTCTAATGGGTTTAGCTTTTTGAATGATTAACTGTAATAGGTTTGGCTTTCGCGACTTCGGTAAAAGAGCCAACCGTTTTACAAAGAAAAGAATTAAGGTTGACACAATAGGGGTCAAAATCAGTCAGTAAAGGCAACTGCGTTGCTAATCAAATGCCCCCTCGGCCAAACTTCGGCTCCGTAAACCTTCTCAATAGAATACTTGTACCCACTAGTAATCACACTCCTATATACCTTATGGGCGACAATCGCATACGTGCCTATTCCCATACCGCGTTACTACAATAGTGCATGTCGTGACCGCCGCTGAGGCTGTGGGATTGCATCGAGCATTGGACTTCTGGGCGTCTCGCGCGACACCTTCACGACTTTCAATTCAGAATTGCAATTCAGAATTGCCACAGTACACAACCACAATGCCGTGGTTCTCCATCCTCCCAGCCCACCTCACGATTGTGGAAACTTGGATCATACGGTTTTTCGTAAGCCTAGGCTTACGTTCCATCACGGACAAACTTTGCTAACATCGCTACCTTAGCTGCTATTGGGTATCATGACTATTGGGCCATGGGCCCTTTTCATCATCTACGACGTCCTTCTTTACCTTGTTCGAGCTGTCGCATATGAAATTCCATATATTGGTGGAAGAGCCCGAGGCAGGCAGAGACCTCGAGCTCCAACCTTGGCAGAAAGACCGAATGGTCGGGCCCGGACTTTCAGTATTGGGGGACCGATGACGAGTGGCAGCGAGACAGATGATTTTCAGACTGCGCGAGCGAAATCGCGGAATGCGTTCTCGTCAGATGACAGTAATGCTATCGCTGAAGAGGACTGAAAAGCAAGAGGTGGCTCTGTCCGGTCTAAAAGTAGACGAAGATGTCTATGGTATGGTCAAAGGCCCACGACAAAGTTCAGAAGATTATACGCGGTTATTCAGTATAACCTATGTCATGGAAGATCTTCAGTACACGCTCGCATTGTTCGCTCGGTTCAGAGGTCAATGACAATGGCTATAATAGTCTCAAGGACTACTATTCGTACATAGAACCCGACTCCGATGCGGACAAGTGCTTCTATTGCACGGATAATACCTCCTCGAGCGATCCGAACATCTCAAAGATTTAGCGCCAAGCTGGGAAACATTAACCATTCTTGGCAAGTATAGCAAGCATGTCGTATTTCAGCAGCAGATGATCTGCGAACCTGCCCAAAGTCACTGGCCAAACACTATCTATTGTGGTTTGTTCGATGCGTGGTTCGCCACCTCAACTATTACGGAGACGCAAACCAGTTATAACGATAGCTGGAGCTCAATACGAAGTAAACGAATTCTCAGTTCTGTATAGTAGCCTCTTATATTCCCCAACGACGGCTGTTACAAATCGGGTTCTGCAGGAAGCCGAAGCGGGAAGGACCTGACGTCTGAATCTTCTCAGCCATAGGCCTGACTAATAGACGTAACCACGGGCCCAGCGCCGCATTGGTATGTCGTGCGATATTAGCGGCAAGTATGAGGCTCTCGATCTCTGCAAAATACCTTGTTTGCCATTGCCGTCAGGTTTGTGTGTTGGCATATCACGAACCTTTCTAGTCAGCCTAGGCAACCAAACTTTTCAAGTGTGATCACAATTGATATTGGAGCATCATATTTAGATCTTCTCGAGAGCACGATTTTTGTCTTGTGGGGGTTCTTGTTACTTTTGATAATTTGACACCTTGAACTACTAGCTACCATTATAGCAATGCTGCATCCACCAAATGGGCCTACTCCTTGCACTTCAAAGATGATGTCCGCCCACCCTCAGCATGATTCTTACAGATCACTACCGGGCACACCCCTTGGTAATGACCCTCGTATGATGAACTTGGACCTGGCGAGCGGCTTAGACCAGGCCCGATATGGTCTCTCACCAGGCGGTTATTTCGACAGCGGTACACGATGTGGAATGAGCCCTATGAGACCAAGGACGCCCTATGCCAATGATTTTGATCCAGAAGGAGACTACAGATATAACCCGTCTCGCAGTCCCGGTCCGACCCATTGCTCAGAGACGAATTCAGCTAGTATATACTCTACTGTCTGCCGGTAAGTCCAATTGTGGTCCCAGCCGAAGCCAATGACTGATTGGATCCGTTTGAAGCGTTAACCTAGCAGCAACGCTAGCTAACTATGGAGTTCCCCATTACGCAAAGTATGCTAAGATCAATCCACACATGACTGAGGAAGGTCGTTATCCCCAAGAATTCAATCTTCCTAAGACTGTAGATCAAATGAAGGTTCTTGATAGTAAGTGGACTCGGAGCTCTGCTCTCGTTATGTCTTTTCCCGGTGTTCTCAAAATTCTCTGCACTCGAATTCCCATGTTGTCTGCTCGCGATATATAGCGATAACTTTGCCCTTGTATTAACACCACCGAATTAGATCTGATTACATTCTACCCTTCAGCGCTAACACCAGACTTTTGACAGACAGCCAGCTCGATCGAATCATGCAAGCCTACCGTTTGCCACTTGATCTTCGCTCCATCAACCCAAGCGGCCAATATACGCGAGAATCTACAAGCAGTACACGTGTACGTCAAGGAAAGCTCAACATGCTGTTGGAATATCTAGGAGCGTATAAAGTTCTGGAACATGAGAGGCTCAAAAGAGGATCTTACAAAGGGGAATGGAACTAAATGAGGGGTGCCAAGCTGGTGACAGTTGTGTGGAGGAGTGGTTTGGCTGCGATGAGGGCGGCAAGATATATTTAAGAAGAGGCTTTCCGATGGGTTCTTACAACACTCGTGTCCGCGCAGCCAAATGGCGTGGTACTGGAAGTTGAACCGATCTAAAATCACCCTGTCCAACATCTTTTACTCTTCGATCTGGTAGACAAGGCGTTGGAGCCTGGAAATAAATTGCAGACAAATATCTGGGGGCGTGATGGGTGAGTAATTACGATCTGGGAACTCATGGGTAGTAGATTGGATTCTGGAAGTTAGAGCAGACACCGAAAGCACAGAATCCTTGAATTGGAGACTGATATGGCGAAAGTTCTTCATCTAACAGAAGGCTACAACGTACCTACTGACAAGAACATGTACAGTAAGAGCAGTTGATGCATTTCTGAAAGCCAGGAGCAAAAATTCTATTAACTAATATTACCTGCCTCAAGGAGAGACATCTGACCTTACCCACAATCCTGCCGGCTTAGCCACCCCGGTCGAACTAATGTACTGACACCTGTGCCGCTCAAGTCGACGTCTATGTGTTTCCAATTGCTACACTCTAATAGAGGGTCGCGGGGTTATATCAAAACAACCCACGTATACTCACTCATTCCCCCGTATTGTTACTATCTTACTGCCTCACTCATTTCAATCTTGGTCGACGGTTTCGTCTTCTCATAGTTTTCACCCTCTTCTCTTCTTCCCTCATTATACATTCATCTCAAATCGTTACAGATTGAACTCTCAATAGCTGGTTTTTAATCGATGAAACAAACGTCTTCCTCTAACACTCCGCTCGCAACCGCCACCAAAGCCGCCAAAACGGTCGACGTCCCTCTCCTCCGCTCACTCCTAACCACAGGCACGTACATCCCCGGAGCAAACTTCCCTTGATCTGATCCGCAAGTCGAGTTGTCAGACTCGTCTTGAAGGCGGAGAGAGAGAGAGAGCAGATTATCTACCCACTTTCAGATCCCCAACCCTACCTCACGAACTCGTCTTTCGCCATTAAAGACGCTAACTCCGACTTCCTCCCAGGCACCATCGACCCCAAAGATCTCGTCATCTTCGCTCTCTGTAGCGGCTTGCCAGAGGTCTACGCCTGCCTGCTAGACGCCGGTCTCGGCATCAACCACCGGCTCCCCGGCTACACCGGCTCAGCTCTCGTTACGGCCTCAAAAATACGCCAACGTCCCCCTAATCAGATTCCTACTCTCGAGAGGCGGCGGTCCGAACGACAGCGCGAATTGGGGCGGTCCTCCTTAGTTGCGCAGTCTTGCTCTTGCGGCTGGGTGGGTTAGAGCTAGGGGCCCGGAGGCGGTTAGGGTGCTGCGGGGGGGAGGAGCGGAGTGGAGGGGGAGTGGAGTGGTGCAGGTTGCTGCTGCGAAGGGAAGGGTGGAGTGTTTAAGGGCGCTGGTTAGGGGGGGCAGTGGATGTTGGTGATGTTGATGGAAGGGTTGAGGGTGGGAAGAGTGGGTTGGTGCTGGCGGGGGAGAAGGGTCAGATGGAGACTGTGGAGTTTTTTTTGAAGGAACGTGGAGCGGAGAAGTAGGGAGTGATTGGGGAAGGATTTTTGTCGTTGGGAATCCCAGTTCGAGCTGGCTGAAATTGTTATAATCTCCTCGTCAGCCGTGTGCTCGGTTCTCTGATTGCCGCGTTTCAATTCAACACATGAAGGCTAGGTACTTCTGGTGTCATTCATCCTGAAAGCGCGGCAGCATTTCTCTGCTTCGAAGGACAATTTTCTATCGGAAGTTTTTAATATAATATAGAGGTTTAAGAGTGACCTGTACGGAGTACAAGAAGAAGAGAAACATATCAAATGGCAGTCTAGTCTTGATAGGCACATACCAAAATTCAACCGAAGGAATATGCATCAGAACCTCAAGTAGGTAAACTTACCCTTTAGTTAAACGGATCCCGTGACATACACAGTATCTTAGCCCTACCGTACCAGAAAATCCCTCCACCACGCGAACCCGCCATCAACATCCCGAATCATCAACCTCTATAGACCAATATTTGGACTTAAGGTGGTAGATGATTTCCTATTATGCCCATCTGACACCATGAAAGATCTGGTTATAAAGGTCCCCGTACAGTTCTTGGCGCGAAAACTACGCGGTGACCGAATGATGTGTTTAATTCCGAGCTCTCGTTCCGAAATCCGTGGTTGATATGACGGTCGGAAGTGGCCACGCTTGATATAACGTCCAGCTCTTTACTTTCAACATGGTGCATCCTTCAGCATATTATCTATTAAGGGTTGCAGCGGAGCAAGCACTGCAATGGCATACTCCATAGGCGACCGCATCAACAAGCAGGCCCCGCATCATGAGTCTATCAAGGCACTGTGGGAGAAGAAGTGGAGATTCCCCGTAAGGCAGAGAAGTGTTGATTGTAGAATGCTGCTAATTAGCACTTCAGTGCAAGATCGGAGTCTACCCCTTCATGGACGGCAAGCTCGAGGATTTCGAACCCGTCTTCAGCCACATGATCGAGTCTGGAATCAGGCCCCCCTATGATTTTGACGCATATGCCAGTCATTTCTTCCCAGCCGCTGAAGCCCTCGTAGCCAAGGCTCACACCGCCGAGGAATCCTCGGACCTTTCGCAAGCCTCCGCCCTCTACCTCCGCGCTGCAGCCCTCTACCGCATTGCCCGCTTCCCCATACCTCGCTCCCCAAAGCAGAAGGAAGCTTGGAAGTTGAACAAAGAGGCCTACGTATTCGGCGCAAAGCTACTCCCCGGAAAATTCAGCGATGTGCATATCCCGCATACGCACGCCGTTGAGGGCGAGGGCGCAACCATCCCAGTATATATGCGGCTACCAGAACATGCCTCACCCGATTCGCCTGTTCCTGTAATCCTCCAGATCTTTGGCCTCGATGGTTACCGCACAGAATTCACTCGCAATTCTACCGAATGTCTTGATCGGGGCTGGGGCTGTATCGCCGTCGAGATTCCCGGTACCGGCGACTGCCCGGCCCTGAAACATGACCCGCTGGCTGCGGAGCGATTGTGGTCGTCACTGTTGGGTTGGATGGATGTGCGGAAAGAGCTAGATGCTAAGAAGCGGGTCGCTTGGGGGTTGTCCACGGGTGGATACTATGCCATGAGATTAGCCCATACGCATCGGGAGCGGCTGGCGGGTGTGGTGGCGCAAGGGGGAGGCTGTCATCGAATGTTTGAGGGAGAGTGGATTGATAATGTTGATCATCTTGAATACCCGTTTGAGTGAGTCTTGCTTTCTCATCACCTCTCTTGTTAGGAAAGGGGCTTATTAGAATCAGTCTGGCCGAGTGCTTAGTGGAGAAGTGGGGCTACGAGAACGTAGAAGCTATGAAGAGCGATGCGATGCAGAGGTTCTCACTGCTTGAAAACGGCGTCCTGGATCAGCCGAGTACGAGGCTCCTGCTTGTCAATGTAGGCTACTCACACCAAACTCTTCAGTAGGCGGGCTAACGCAGTGCAATAAGGGCATGAACGACGAGATATTTCCAATCGAGGACTCCATGATACCGCTACACCATGGCAGCGTCAAGGATGCGCGGTACATTCCGAATAGCATGCATATGGGCGAACCAGCCGCAGGTCCCATAATTTTCAAGTGGATTGAAGCAATCCTGAGAAAATGAGAATGTGGCCACTACGCATGTGCAGTAGCTAGAGTGTTCTGCGTATGGAATGGGGTTATCGATTAGCAATAAAGCGAGTCCCTTTATTTGTGTGGTATTTGAGGTCCTTTTGGTGCACAGTAGTAATTGCCATAACCATGTCAGCCCCCCTTCGGCCCTTTGATGTTTTGATGCCATTATTAACTTTACCCCTTTCCCCCAGCGCAAAGACTTGGGCATCAATATCTCAATGTAGGCTCAAAGAAGTATATGTGATGATATGCGGTTTAGCGTACACGCATTAACCGCTAGTCCCCGAAGTATTGTAGATGGCATACGTCACTGTTTCGAACGATATGTGGATTTTGAACATCGCCTATGATTTACTCTGTACACAGTAAATTTCATTGACTCGACTTTGAGCTTCCATTTAGGGTTCGGAGTCAAAGCCTAGCCATCGAGACACTGCAGTACATCAAATACTTCGTTTTCAACCATGTCCAGAATAAGAGCGTCCCTCATTTTCCGCCCTTTCTCCCAGCCGCGCTTCACCCTTCGCACCACTACACCAATCGCATTTCCTCAGCAAAAACGCTATGCGGGTCAAGATTACGGTTCGGGACAAGGAGACCCAAAAGGGGAGGACCCCCAAAACCAAGGCTCGAATCCATCAGCAGACTTAGAGCACCCCGGTCCACCTCCGCCAGCCGAAGGTCAAGGCACAGGAGGAGGACCAACAAAAGCTCACAGTGGGGGCCATAACACACAGCAGAACGACTCAAGTAGTGCGAGTAGCAACGGCAGCGCAAGCGGGAGTAGTGGTGCACAACCAAAGATCCACAACTCAAAGGTCCCATCCGAGGAGAGTGACGACGTGAAGCAGCACAATGAGGATATGGGAAAGCGACATGATAGCTCGCATAAGCAGAGCAACGATGACGGGAAGGTTGCGAAGGGCTTTTGGAGTGGTGAGCAAAGGCCTATGACTACCTCGTGCTCTGGGTTGCAAAGGACTGACAAAATCATTAGGGCAAGGCGGTGCTGATCGAGACCCATGATCTGGTTAATATTTCGGAAGAGGCATGTATGCTAGGGGGATGCTTTGGGGTTTACGACAGAAAAGCAAATGTACTACACGAAGTGAGGCTCTACGAGACATTCGACCGGACCATTTAGCCTCCGTCATGGGCTCATGGCCTCATGATTTTCAAGTAAACGGCTGTGCATAGAGAATAACATTCAAATCTGGATGCGCTGTAACATAAGGCATTTTGGATGTTCCAGCATGCTATTGGGAGTGGCAACGTTGGTACAGCACCACTCAGCCAAATGAAATGTAGTTGAGAGAGTACCTTGTTTATCGGTAACGACTCTGATTTCCCAGTGAAATCAGAATGATACCTAGCAAAGTGAAGGACCCATAATTGCAGGCGATGGTGCTGTCAGACCTGATAAACACAAATTACGTCACTCTTCACACTTAAGCTGTTTCCCGCCCTTTGTTTTCTGCGCACACCTTGTTTGTTGCTCAACCACCTTGGATTTCAACACCACTTACCGCAGTAAGTTCTCATCCTCTTTTCTCTAACCCATACATTGATACTGATCGTACAAAGTCAACAGAAGCTTCAAGAGTATTGAAGCCCAATCAGGATGAAGATTTCTTTGTCCTCTATCTTGGTGCTGGCCTTGGCCGCAGAAAGCACCGTTGCCAGTACATGGTTTGGCAAGCCAGGTCAGTAGATCATCCTCACTGCTCCTGTAGCTTCAAGATACTTTTTCATTATGATTGGGATGCGACAGCTTGGTGTATCGCAGTTACCCAAGTAAAGGTGGTTGGAGCTTCGCATCTGGCCTAGCTATCAATTTCACTTTGAGGAAAATCCTTATGTCTTGCATAGAGAGTCAACGTTAATAAAATCCCGCTAACTCTGTTTACAGCATACAACAAGTGGCATGAGACCGAGTTGGAGAGATGGTTGTCAGATCACAACGTCCCTTACCCGACGCCAGCGGATCGAAAGGACTTGGAAAACCTTGTAAAGAATAACTGGGAGGTCAAGGTGTCTTCTCCCTACACCGACTGGGAACCTTCACAATTACAATCCTATCTAAAAGCAAAGGGTCACGATGTCAAGAAAGGCACCGAGTCGAACAAGGAAAGCCTTGTCAGTCAAGTCAAGAGCTACTGGCATGAGAGTGCAGACACCGCGTCTAATTCATACAATAGTGTGAAAGACTGGATTTTTGATGGGTCCTACACAAATTCCACAGCGACAAGACATAATTTGCTGACATGAACCACGCAGTTGGACTGATTCTCAACTCAAGGCGTTCCTTGATAAGCACGGCATCCCAGCTCCTCAGCCGCGTAAGCGCGATTCACTCCTGGCCACTGTTCGTCAGAACTACGACTCGGTAGCCAAGAAGGTTGGAGAGACTGCTCACTATCCTGGCAACTGGCTCTATGAGAGCTGGACCGAATCTGACCTGAAGGAATTCCTTGACGAGCGTGGAGTCCCCGTTCCCCAGCCCACTACTCGTGACAAGCTCATCGCCCAGGTTCGAAGACACTCGCGTCTTTCTGCACAGAGCATGAAAGATGCCGCAGCCTCTGCGTCTTCGTCCGCCAAGGCTGCGAAGGAGAGTCTCAGTGACATCGTGTTCGATGCCTGGAGTGACACCCAGATCAAGGAGTGGGCTGATAAGAATGGGATCAAGGTGCCGCAAGGCTCCAAGCGTAACGAGCTCCTAGCGCTCGCTAAAAAGCACCGCGCATCTTTGACTGGCGATAATATTCTTTCTTCTGGGTCAAGTGCTCTTAACGCTGCCACTACGAAAGCGGGAAACCAATTCGCCAAGGCTACGGATGATGCCTCGCTCAAGAGCCAGCAGACATTCGACAGTGCTATCGACACTTGGAGCGACAGCCGCCTCAAAGCTTTCTTAGACGCTCGTGGTGTTCCGGTACCTCAAGGTAGTAAGAAAGACGAGCTCATCGCTCAAGTTCGACTCAACAAGCACAAGGCCGCCACTGGATGGTCTGCTTGGACTTTTGACACTTGGACCACTGAGAATCTCCAGTGAGTACATCAAGCTGTCCGTCTTGCATGGCTAATATCTGCAGGAAATGGTTGTCCTCACAGAACAAAAAGGCTGCGAACAAGGCTGGCGCTTCCCGCGACGACCTCCTAAAACAGGCACAAGACAGCTACGCTAAGGCGTCTAAGGCTGGTGGCAGCAACTACGCTTCAGCAACATCCTACCTGGCGTCGACCACCGACGCAGCCAAAGACACCACCTTTGACAGCTGGTCCGACTCTGAGCTCAAGTCTTACCTCGACTCCTACGGTGTGCCAAACTACCAGGGAAGCACCACCAACGAGCTCAAGGCCGCAGCACGTCGCAACGCCAACTACTTCCGTTACGGTACGTCTACTCCATCCGAGACCATTTACGCGAGGCTGTCCAATGGAGCTCAGTGGGTTCTGGATCAACTCAAGATTGGAGCCGCGAGTGGCCGCAAGGAGGCTGGCTATCAGGGCGAGAAGGCCGCGGACGCGGTCAAAGAGGGGGTGAAGACTGCAACCAACCGCGCGGGTGAAGCGACCCAGAGAGCGGGAGACAAGGTCAAGGAGGAGTTGTGAGCAATGCGGGGGGCCGAATACGAGGCATCCAGATTTGGAACGGACAAACAGAAGGTGGGCGAAGGGAAGTAGCTCCAGCAAGTGTGTGCCAAACGATACCTTAGCCGCCAGGTTATATTAGGTTTGTAAAACGTTTAGCCAAGTAGGTACGGAATAGGTAGTCTGTAGTCAGCGAAATGCAACAATTGATGCCTCCGGGTTCCAGCCTTCTCATGCCCATCCATCTCCGATCATGTCCATCCAATCATGCACTGGTCCAACGGCACAACAAAGCTATTATTACTTCAGTGTTGGACCATGATACTGTACCGTAAGGAGTAATATGGCTCGCGTGCGGAGAATTCCTTTGACCCAGGGGTAGTACATACATTGTACATGGGTCGATGGAAAGCCTGAGCGTTCGTCTATGTATGTATAGCGCTTATACTGTACTGTACAGGGAGTATTCCGTACCTTAAAACCTTTAGGGAACGATTTCGGCACGACATGATCGACATTCTCCCTTAGACTCGCCCGTGACACACTAGATGCGGCAAAATCCACACGGTCACACTCCCCACCGGTACTCAGAGAGAGCAGCCTAGGAGACGGTCGCCTTGTCTTCCCCATATTACCATGCTCATGCCTCCGCCGTCACACCTACTCCCACACATTAGGCCCATTCCCCGCCAATCCCCGCAAGAACGAGCACATTGGGCTATGTCAGCCAAACCCGGAGAAGCTTCGAAGGAACGGAAGTGGAGAGAAAGAGAATGATCATTATTATAGACTGACTCAGACCGCCACCTGGGATTGGAGGAATTTTACTAAGAAATTACGCTCGCTACTCGCACACACACTACGTTCGTTATGGGATCTATCATGTCTCCAACTCGGCCGATCATCCTCCATCTTGGAGACCCAATTGAGCACAATCTCTACATCCGCGAGCGTTTACTCTCGCGGTTCGACATCGTCAACCCTCCCCTCGCTGACCTCAACCGTCCCGCCTTCATCCACCACCTGAAAGAAAGAACATGGGGCGACTTCGACGCGATCATGAGACCCTTCTGGAATACTGGTGGAGAGATGGGCAAATGGGACAAGGAACTGATCGAATTGCTGCCAGAAGGTGTCAAGATATACGCCAGTGCAGGGGCCGGATATGACTGGGTGGATGTGGGCTGTTTGGCTGAACATGGTGAGTTGGCTACTCGGGTATATACGACGAGGCCGTCCGTCAGGCTTTATCCCATAGGCCCAAGGGACGATATGTAGAGGCAAGGAACAAAGTTTCGCGAGCACGCAGAGGCTAACAGCACTCGTCCAGGTATTCTCTACTGCAACGGCGCAGGGGCCTCTACGGAAGCTGTGGCCGACATGGCCCTCTACCATATCATTTCTGTCTTTCGGAACATGACCTGGTCCCATCTCGCCGCCCGTTCACTTGATTCCGAGAAATGGCTCGATGCCCATCGCAACGCTCCAAGTCTCTCTCACAACCCGCGTGGGCACACCTTAGGTATCATTGGGCTTGGAAACATTGGCTATGCAATTGCTCAGAAGGCGTTCAATGCGTTCGGCATGAGGGTGCTCTACAACGACGTTGCTAGGAAGACCACCAAACAAGAACAGGCGATACAAGCTACCTTTTACGAACATCTCGAGCACATGCTAAACGTCTCCGACTGCGTCCTACTTGCCACTCCTTTCTCGGGCAGTGCCCTGATCACGGCCTCCACCCTCGCCCAATTCAAGGCCGGCTCTCGGTTTGTAAATATTGCCCGTGGCAGCCTTGTGGACGAGGAAGCCCTTGCTGACGCCATTGAATCCGGTCATTTGTCAGCCGCAGGACTCGACGTGCATGCCCGTGAGCCCAGGGTCAGTGAACGGCTGGTCAAGTCTTGGAACGTGACGGTGACGAGCCATTCCGGTGGAGGAGCATTTGAGACTGTCGTCGGTTTCGAGAGATTAGCGATGGAGAATGTGGAGAGGATTCTCACTGGAGAGCCAGCACTGACTGGCGTCAATGGGCATCTGATGAAGCAATACACTAACAGAAACACATAGGGCGGTGCCCTCGGTCTACTTTGGCGGGTTATGCCACGCACTTGGCTATTTCCGCAAACTTACGGGATTGACTAGGATCACTGGAAAGTGCAACAGAAGCACGATACTCTCTTCTCTACGAACACTGATGATTTAATGGCTACAGGGGCATGCATTGGTAAACTTTGGTTTTCTTTACTGTCACCTTCTCTTTCGTCGATCATATCTAAAGCAACTACCTCTGGCCTCGTTCGGAGCAGTAACCTGTACAACGAACATACAAGATATTCATAGTCTGGACTATAAACTTAGTTTCTGCATTTCTGGTTTCTCCTAATATCTGGATGACGTAATCGCATTAGCCTTCTGGCCAATATTCCGATGCAGGTCATTATGCAGCTGATCTTCAGACCGCTGTTCCAGGAATCCCAGCCCGAATACATTCCGGATGTGTGACACAGCTTGTCAACGTTTGCCACAGGTGCATGAGCGGGGGTGATGCGAAGTACAGGGAGGTCAGTAAAGATTAGCAGACACGGTCGAGACATTGGCTGCAATTTTGGAGACTTTTAAGGCAGCAACTCGAATGCGAATCCGTAAAAATAAGGCAACCGCGAGACATGTAAGCGACGCTAGCTGATACGAGGGAGGCTTGACGATCAAGGCGGGAAATTATGAACGAGCAACGCCTGGGATGTCGGAAAGCTGCTTGAACCAAGGTAAGGGTATCATTCCATGAAGACAAGGGCTTAACGACATGCATGCGAAGCCAGGACCCATAGCAGCAAAGAGGATCCAAAGACCAGAATTACAGTCCTTAGCGAAAACACAAGCGACAGAAATACAAGATATCAGGAGGTAAAACGCGGTACCGAGAGCGAGAAAGCGGAAGTCAGCAACCCAGACCAGCATTGCAGGGGCGTGATAGGCAAATTGAACTGGCACATTCTATGGAAGAGGCTATAGATGGTCGCAAACTCAAAAAAGTCATACCGAAACTCCTGTAATCTGACTAAGGTCTACAGCGCAGCACAAAACTCCATCTCGCGGTTCGACAGCTGCAAGTTCGGGCATATGGAAGCATAACACGAAGATCCGGTGACGGCAACGAGACGGGATATACTGCTATTATCCGGACGGGAGGGCCTCAAAGCCACGAGCCGTTGAAGCGCAACAATAGGAATTTCAACCGCTCTACAAGGTAGGCATGCCTGTAAGATATTCAGTGCAGATCGTTTTCAAGATGCTCAGGGTGATGCGCGCAGAAGTAAGGACAAGGATGTTTCAATGTTAGCCTATAGCGAGGCATGCAATATCAAAAGTCAAAGCCGTTCTATCCTCAAGGAATTCTCCTTGGGCAGGTAGTAGTTACGGCAGTTGAATAAAGGTGGAGGGTATGCTCATGAAAGTAAGAAATGCTATCAATAGATGACCAGTAATGGAGCAATTCAATAGGCACTCAAGTTCACGAGAGGTCCGGTACCAAGGTCATCCCATTCGCGACCAGTTCCAAAATGAAAAGCTATGATGAAAATGTACCTTGTCAATATGAAGAATAACAAAGCCGAAACGCTCAAACCCATACCCTCGGAAGTCTGGATATGCTACAAGGCAGGCATTCGAGATTGGCAGAACCATCCTGTCCTCGATCGGTCTCAAATTGAGCAAACAAAGCACGAGCGGAGAGCGAACAATGACATTTTAAATGACCGTTATGCACATACTCAGAATGCAAAAGCAGTCACCTAAACGCGGATTGTTGATCAAAATGATAAAGGGAAGCAAGTCAAAGCTATGGTCTGGATGCGGAAGCCCTCATTAAGACATATACCATAGCGGTTGCGAAGAAGCATGGGCAATACACAAATGGCGAAGTTGTGTATCCGGAATAGGCATATCTGCAGATCTTGTGATAACTGACGATCAAATCAAGCGTTAGCAGACTCTAACCTCTAATTACCGAATCCAATCATAGAACAATCGTGGCTGCTCCATGTTAAGTAGCCAGAGATTTGGTGGGAAAATAGACATGTGTAAGTACTTGAACCCGACGCACGCGAGCCTACAGCAAGGCAATCCCTTTCGACAACGATCATGAAGCAGTCTTAAGCCGCGCCAGCATGATAGATATCTGGAAGGCGTGAGGATAAATATTCAAAACCACTCTATTAGTGACATCAAAATCAAAGCAGGGCGTCGATACCGAAAACCTTCTGATGCCTAACAAGCTCACATTAAGGTTGCAGACATCGGCAAAGAGGCAGTGCTATCAAGCAGCCTACCCGGATATCGGAACAAACGATCATGTATCGGGTAGGTGGATGCACAAGTCTACAACGTGGCATGTAGAAGCGCAGCAACAAACATAGCCCTTCTAGATAGGCAAGCCTACAGCAACGCCTCGCACGGGAAGCAGAAATAGTAAATACAAAAGCACGGTTAGTTTGGAGGCCCAGGACGAAGCGATACCAGAATCAGGCGAGATTCAACGCGAGTGTCACAATCAAAAGCAAGAAAGCTGATGAGCCGGATCCGCATAAAGCAGCTGTCAGCGCATACGAGGCCTATCCTCAAAGGCAACCGAAAGCAAGGGATTCGATCCGATGCCTATTCTCAACGAAATAGTAGCACTCCAAGTAGAAAGACGCGTATGGCAAGATCGAATTGCAAGGATTGGACGAACGATGGCTGCAAGAATGCAGATATCCAGGGTTCGGAGAGATGAAAAACAAACCTTACAGAATCGAATTCGGAAGCTGGATTTCTATAAATGCATCCGTCAAGCAGATCTCACATCAAGTCGACAGAAGCACAGACGAACTATAAGCATTATCCTAAGTCGAGTTATCCAACACGATCCGATTGCCAGGCGAACAGCCTCATTTCAAGCAGGCAGAAGCAATAATGCAATGCACTCGATTCTTCCGAATGCCAGACGCGGTTGCCAAGACGTTGTGTTCTCCACGGAAGCAAGCTGATACATAGGCGAAATCCGAACCACAGCAACGCATACCTCGGACTGCAGCTCATGCGGAACTCAGGAAACAAAAACTCAGCCATCCCGAGGTAGCAGCCAGCGTACAACGAGACGTCACCTCCGAAGCCACCCCCATCATCATGCATATTTGCCTGATGACAAGCAAGCAGAGGCTGCACTGCAGAACGCACCAATAATGGACGGCAGGCACCTGAGCATTGCAGAGACTGTCAAAAGTGCGTCGAATCGAAAAACACCGATCTTCAAACCAGCTTTCGGATCAAGTAGCACGGACTAGATCAAGGCATCCGATACCAAACAACCCCATCTCATCAATCTCATACGTACAAGCAGACTCATCCTGACAAAACCCCCTTTGCCCAAAGTCATCCATCCCAGATCCTGCACGGTGAGCACGGGATCAATGCACGAGCACGAGACTCATAAGCGAGCAGAAGCACGCGGGCCGTCTGTTGTGTTACCTCGATCAGAAGCGCTCCACTGGATTGTCATCAGCACGGCACTCGACCGGAAGATTTTGAGGGAGGGCGTCGGTGCAGGCGCACCAAGCAATGTTTGGTTTGGAATTTGGGGGAAGGGGGAGCGAAGATCGGCTGGTTGTGGGATATGAGGATGATGGGTGTGTCATGTGATGACTGTCTGAAGTTACACCGATGGTTTTCAAGGGGGATGTAGGAATGAAAGATTAGCGCGAGGGTCTTTTACGCTTGAGCAGGCCACAGAGGTGGGCAGGTTAGATGTGAGTGAAGTTGCAAAGACCAAAGGCAAGAGGTGGAAGTCAAGCAGCGTATACCTCCAACCGCCTCGTCCACAACCCCCTTTTCCACCACCTTTCGAATAAAATCAATCTTTCTCAATCTCAACTCTTAAACAGGAAATCCCATCTACCAACTAAGATAGCCGCTGATATGTATTGTCAATATCCTACGATATCCATACCCTGCCCATCAACCAAACACGAAGAAATCCCGTACCACACCCCCTCCAAACCATCCGTTCTTCCCTCTACAGTATCAAGCCACCCTTTCCCCCCTCCCTCAACCATCTTTCGCCCCCTCCCCCAACCCCTCCCATCTCTCCCCACATCCCCTCATCCTCCGCCTCAACCTCCTCCGCCATCCAAGCTTAAGAATCACCACAGTTCTACCTACCTACACCCTTGCATCATCCCGATGACACAGCCCGCCCGCTGCCTCAGCCACACACACACCAAAGAACCACCAAGACTACGCAATGAGCAATGTATATTTGAGCTACCCCCGCTGCTCTTTCAAACATGTTCGGGTTTTTTTAGGGGTTTTTTTGGTATACCGCAATACTGGATTATCTATAGTATAAAAGGATTTTCAGGATGAGGGATATGAGGAGGGGGGTGGCGTTTGGGGGTTTTTTGGCGGAAGTTGTGGTGGGGAGATGAGGGAGGGAGAAGGGGGGGAGAGGAAGGCGGTGGGGAAGTAAAGTGCTGTTGCCTGGGCAGAAGAGTAAGGCGCGAAGGAACGAAATGAGAGATAGAGAGAAGAGAGAAGAAAGAGAGATTGAGGGTTGAAGTTAGAAGGCCATCACGTATCAATACTTCCCGCCTTCTCTCAGTCTTTCCATACTCCATTGATCTGGTCCCGTTTTTTATTTATACTTTCTTTGTACTACTATGGATGTCTCTACGATGTGTGCTTTACCTACTATATACTCATCTCATCTCTTTCTTTTATTACAATCTCATTTCTCTAATTCATCCTCCCCCCCCAAAACTAAATCACTTCACCGCCCTCCCTACTCATCCTCCTCACCCCTCCTCCTCGTCCTCCTTCTCATCTTCCTCATACCCTAACACCTACCCGCTCTCCTTACCCCCCTCCCCCTCTTCCATCCCTCCCTCCCTCCATTCCATTCCTCGCACCCATCATATCTTTCATGGCTTTTACACTAGGAAGTATTGTGTTAATTCCGGTGAGGGGACGTTTGGGAAGGGGGGCCGTGAGGGGGAGAGGGAGAAAGGAGGAGTGGGTAGGGGTGGGGTGGGATGGGGGTTGGGTACAAATAGGGGGGGGAGGAGAAGTAGGAAGAAGGTGGAAATGGCTGGTTTTAATAAAAGTCAGGTAATATACATTGGTCCAATCTACGCTTTCTGTTCCAACTAACTTGAATTTCTCGTACTTTTTTTTTAAAAAAGAGATTCTAATCCCATAATTTCAAGCTCGTTCATACTCTTTTTCATTTTTCGCCTCAGTGCGTGTTTTGTGTTTTTTGGTTGTTTACGTATACAAGGGAGGTGGGGATGAAAGGGGGGGGTGGGGGAGGTGGGGTGGGTGGTATGAGGGGGATGGTGATGGGGTGAGATGGTTGGGAGGGTGGTGATGTGGAAATGTAAGGGTTTGGTGGGAGGGGATTTGTGCTGTCTATTTTTTTCCTTTAAAGCTCTGACCGTCGAAGCAGCCCTCGTTCTCATCTCTTATTTAAATCTACCGGTAGGCACTGGGGATGAAGCCTGATATACTTATGTTCTATATGATCAGTCACGACACATCCACGACATCAAATTCTTTCTTCTTTCCAACAGCCGAGAATTATCAGCTTTTCTGCACATGGGCTGCCATTATCTTGGTTTCTGAAAAACGAATTACTCAACTCAATTTTATTTTTAATTACAATGCGATCTAGACACTGTACAACTCGGTCTGAGTCATCGATAGTGCTTTATGCTAGCTTTCCACACGCTCAGCCATCATGCGCGAATGATTGGCGTACTTTCGCACTCAGCGTGTGAGATATATCAGGAGCTGTAGCTTACTGTCGTGGCGATTGAGTGTTTCGGTCGTGACGACGAAAGGGTTAGATATGAACGGCAAAAGAAATGAGAATGATCATGAAAGTCGCTCGTAAAAAGGTCGCCGTCATCAGTAGAGTCTCTGTATGCTACCATTAGGATGTCCGGATCACTGCTTGGGAATGTGTATGCTAATCTGCTTTCTATAAAAAAGTTTACTAGCAGCCTCTGAAGGGCCAGTCTCTGCCTCTTAGGATGATGCATCGATACTAGCTTGATGCGTCGGCTAAGCTTCTGTGGGCACTGCCAACTATCAGATTGTAAAGATATTTCTGATGACCCTTTGGCGAACACACAGATTGATATATGACGATTGGATAACCTTTCTCGGTATCTCACATTGGCGAAGTCATACCCTCAAACGAATCAACGAAGCAAGCTGAAATTGACTATCTCGATGACAGAAATTCGATAATGTGTGTGAAGATAACACATATAGGTGCTGCTCCCACTTCTAGACTAAAGACAGATGAGGGTTAAACTTTACCCACTTTACCCCAGCGTAAACCTCTTTGAGGACAGAGTGTAGCCCGTAGAAAGCGAGCACAAATATGCAGATGCAGGCTGGGACAAACATCGAGCGGTAAATAAAAGCTTCCCAAAGTATGCAGGGTAAACCCAAGGAGAGAATTTCCTGGATGTTCCCATTCCGACCTTCATAAGTATCACGTGCCTCTGAGTTTCCAGAGGCCTCTAGATGTGGACGAAAACGACGAGGTACCTTGCGTTTGGAAAGCGGCAGCGAATACCAATATCATCGTCTCTAAAGCCGGGACTATCATCATGGCGAAGCTCGCTCCTCGTCATCGGGAGCGTTCAAGCGAGGTGGCAAATATGGCGGAATTCCAGAGGGTTGCATGGATCGCTACAAATGCGATGGCAGTGATATTGAAGGTGCCTAGAACAACCTAATCGGTTTTGGAAGAATGGAGTGATCGAAGCTTGGTTGAATCAGTCTTCGGCGCGTCCAAGCTGCTGGGTGGGTTGAAAAGGGGACCAAAATTTGAATCCCATATTGTGCGATTGGGAATCTGGGTGGGAAGGTTTACATTAAAAGGCCATTGGCGGCACAGTCAGCTGCAATAACCACAAGCAACCATCAAGGAGGGTGGTCTGAATCGCAAAATAGGAGGTTCAGACATTATCTCTTCAGAAGTAGTAGCTTAATATTGTCCAGGGAATATATCCGGCTGTAGAGACTTCTAGGCTTGTGACTGGTAAGCGCTGACCTACCCACGCGAGGACCCGAACCACAAGATGAGCCGCTTGAAAACAAGTGAGAACCTTTGCCAAAGTGTCTGCTTTGCTCTTGTCGTCGATCTACTTCGCTGTGATAGCATCAAAGCCTGCACGCCAAGATGAAAGTACATCAAGTAGATCTGATACCAGCAGGATTCTGATGGCTGGTTGACCTCTAGGGCCTATATGTGCCCTACCGAAATCGTAGGTGAATCCTCCCATAATCAGAGAAAATTGTGATTGATCGTCTAGGGAATGCCTTGTTGGTGCATCCACAGAGTACAACTCCTCGCCTCGAAGTACTGATAGAGAACCCAAGCCGTTACGAGCTCCGGCGCTAGAATAGCCCCAAACATCCACATCACTTTGTGCGAGGAGGAATATGGTTCCCCTGCTATAGGAACATCGTGATGGACAGCCGTTCAGGTGCAGAGAAAGATGGTTCCAATGCAGGTCGATACAAGTTCGAAGGTGCCACGACGTTGTTCTGGATTGTTTGACTCAGTCAACCCAAGTCTCGCAGCTATTCATATCTAAAAAGCAGAATCTTCCACAATTACTGTAGAGATGAAATAGTAATCCTCGAATCCTAAACAGCGAAAAGGTGATGCCAGGAAATGCACCCTATTTGTATACATGCTAATGCACAACACAGGTGTGATTTGCAGCGCAGCAGGACCGACAATAGAAACTTCTGCGGCCTGGTTCGGGCTATGATATATCTATTAGTGGCATACCGGCCAACCGTTGCTTCTCCCTCTAGTTTCGTACACTTTTGCGACAGGTTCGCTCCTCGCGACGTCCAGAAGTCTATTAACAGCCAATCTGAAGGCTCGGCGGTTAACTGGCGTTTCTCGGCCAACATATTCCATTACGTATCATACTTCGGAAATATCAACACGACGATCTTTATGAATACCTAACTTGAAGTATCAAAGATGACTATTTCGACTGTCGGTACTGGTCGTCGAGCTGCTCACCATCGAAATTGCAGTCGGACTGATAGAAAAAGAACTTGTTAGACGGTCTTCACAGTCAAAACTTTCTAAACTTTGCAATATTCACTGGGTAGTTAATGTGCCGATAAAATCTTCGAATTGTCGAGAGATTGAAGTTGATGAGCGAACGCTCTGGGAAAAGAAGTAGACGTTGCAAGTACCTCGTTTTAACATACAGTCATATTTTGAATAAGTTGTTGTCGAAGAATCAGCGTTCCGATTATTCTTGGCCTAGGAAGTCTTACTAGAAAGACAGGACTCTATGTGGCTAAGTGGGCACGACGATGACGCCGTTAGGTACACTTGATAGATTTTCAATGAACTCTTAAGAGAAGTTACCCATGAAAGCTCGAAGATCCAGTCAAAGATGGTATAAAAAAGGGTTTGTTTCCTGGTCATTCATCTCAGTTCGGACCTCTGCTGGTAGGTATTGACGTCGGCGTCTGAAGAGAATTAAAATTCTTGATAGGAGATGCCTTAGATTAGGCATCCTAGGGTTATCTTGTCCTTTGGTTATGAGTTTCCCGGGCTGATTGCAATAGTATACGCTGCTGCGCCTGAGCTTCTGCAACCGGCTTCTTGAATATGGGCGGACGCTTCTTTGACTACCTGGTAGGTTTGAATGATATCTGGAATATAACAGCCATTTGGATTGCTTACATCTATACCCTTTCGCTTCTTGTGACATATCGCACACAGCCACCGCGCTGTGTGATAGACTAGACCTGAGCAAGAGCCGAAAGCGTATGGAGGAGGGCATTCGCTTTATGTGCTCGAACCCTCAACCTAATTTAGCTAGATTTTCAGAAACAATACGGATAAGCCAGACGAATAAGCTTGCACGTTGATTTTGTTCCTCTAAACACCCACTCTGCAGGGCGATCCTCAGCATTCATTCCCAGAGTGAGCTTCACTGTTCAAACAAAAAGCTGTATACGTCGAGAAATCCGCAAGAGTTCGAAAAGTACAAGGAGTATGATCGGCCTAGCAATCAAAGCAACGCGTGGTATACCTTAGATTCCTTCAGTTCCTCTGAAACCTCTTCGGAGTAATCCATAGGTCATGGCCATCCAAGCCGAATCATTCTTGCTAAAGCCACGGAGTTAGATCGAGTCAAGTAGAAGGAATTGTGGGTTGATTGAACCTAAGTGTTGCTACCGAAGACCAGATGGGTTAGGTCGAGACTCCAAGGTGTGCGTCAGAAGACTTTAGTACCGAATATCTATCTATAGCCACGAATCCTAAGGCTTCATATCTCAAAGCTGCTATATTCAGCGACAGGAGACAGAAATCATTTCGTAAGTGGTTTATTGTGAGAAATAGAAGTTTCAAAAAAAATACCCAATGCAGAAATTCGCAAGCTGGCGGTTGTCATGCCTCGTTTGCCCTAAACGTGACGATGTGGAGAACACCCCACGAGTCTTCGACTTATAGAAGTAGTCTTCCACAGACTCGTGAATATACTGTACATAAGCCCGAGAACGGAGTTTCGCAGAAGCCTTGACTTCTAGCAATCCACCAGAATCAGTCCGGATTGCCCTTTCCATTGCATCATGGTTCACAGATCACCAACGAGCATCGCTGTCCGCAATCCGTCCAGGTTAAAATAGAAGCAAGGACACCACTTCCGCCGGATGGAGTGGCTCACTTCTTTCGTCAATGGTCTGTTGGTTGACGAATCAACCAAAATATGAACATTTTTTGGAACAATCCTATTCAGGTATCTACAGCATGTTTCATCATGGTCTGACTTGATATTCTGTACTATCATCCTAGAGCTTGGACCATCAACAGTCCCGAGGTAGGTGAGCCTCAACTTCCATTCTGATATCGGTATTGTTAGATCCCTTAGAGCAATTTCTGTTCCTTGGGTGCTGATATGGGGGTGGTGTTTGCCCAAGAGAAAACCGCGTGGAGTAGTATTCTCTGCATTTAGAACCACCTCCAAGTATGTTACGACCGCCCGAGTTTGGTCTGTGGCGGCAATCATCAACTGCGTCGAGATAAATTCGCACACACTCTGGTTGTAGATTTAGAATCAAGGAAAGAAACATATTCTTCAGCTTATTGAGTTGCCCATTGCCAGTTCTGGCCTCGAGTTGCTTTGCTAAGGCGACGATTGTCAAGCAAATGCTCTTATAAGCAATGGACGTTGGAAAAGCCACTGGAAATATAGATTTCTGAACATGGCGGTACAAGACCATTCTAAATTTTCCTTTTCCCGAGCGTTGAGCAAAAAGGAGTACGATCACGAATCTTCATCGCTACCGAGCTTGCTCCAAGCCGGCCTTCGTCAAGAGTTGACATATGAAGATGGAACCAACGCGACAAAACATGGGTCGAGCCTACCGCTGCCGACTATGCACGGTCTATATGTTGGGTTGAGGCAGTATCTTCGCCTCCCCTTCTTTCCCCTCAATCCGAGCCTCCCTCGCCATATCCATTTTCTCCTTCAGGTCTTCTTCCCCCCAAAGACCGAGAGCCTGAACATCCATCTCCTTCTCCTTTCCAGTCCTGGCCGCAAACCATGTCCCTCTTGTCTCCATTTTCTCACTCATACCGCCACCAACGGCATCGCAAAAAGCAGCCCAATCTTTGAAAACCCTCTTTCCCGCTTCCAGTCCCTCTAAGAGCATGGCAAAACAATGTGGCATCGCTTCCCATTGCTCCCATACCACAGGGACCCCCTGCTTCGCCGCCTTCGATGCAACCACCTTCCCCTCGTCCACTAGCATCTCCTCTCCATACCCCATCCACAGCGGACAACTCCCCGTCCAATCCTTGGCAGCAATAGGCGACACAAGTGGGTGACACAGCATACTAATATCACAGTACAGATCTCCACGTGGAGGATCCGTAGGCCAGATCTCGCAATGCGGGAAATTAGCCGCCTTTTCCCGGGTAATGGGAGGAGGGAGGTAGTCGTAGTGTACGTTATCAGAGATAGATGGCATACAGCGGGTCATGTCCATCCATGGTGAATGTGTAGCTACGCCTGCTGGGAGTGGAATGTCGACTGTATGATCGTGGAAACGGGTTGTCGATGGCGAAGTGCGGTTGATCTGTAGAATGAGCTGGAGAAGAGACATGCAGAGATTGGCGCCCGCAGAGTCGCCTGCGAAGACGATGTTGGAAGGGGGGACTGGCTCGTGCAGGGAACCAGGGGGCGGGTAAAGAAGAGAGAGATAAGCAAGGAGCGCATCGAGGAGGGCTGCAGGGAAGGCTGCTTGTGGGGAAAGGCGGTAGCGAACAGAGAAGCAGCGGCCCCGAGTAAGATGTGCAAGTTTGGCAGTCGTAGAACGGTGGGAAGAGGGATCGCATAGGAAATAGGCGCCACCGTGAAAGTAGAGGATAGTGGTCGGACTGGAGACTTCAAACATAAGTTTCTCATAGTGCTGGGCCTCTGAGAGGTCGGGACGGCGACGGTTTGAGTGAACGCTAGAGCGATAACCTGTCCATTCAGCTTCTACGGGGCTGATGTCTGGGATTGTGTATTTTTTGCCTCCCTCGTGCATGTCTTCGACGGCTTTAACAAGAACATCCCGCAAATCATTTTCTTCTGGTCTCGGTAATGTAACCTTCGATATCCACATGTTCCCCTTGATGCCTGGATCTTTTATGCTGAATCGCTGCTGTTTCGAGACTGGGATCGGGGTTGGGGAGTCGAGAAGGGCGCTTATAAAACGAATAGTGAGTTCGGTCTTCAGATCCCATTTCGCAGATGTAGGAGAGAGCCAGAGGGAATGCCATAGTGCTGTTTTGAGAAGAAGTGGTACTTGAGGAACGAGGACTCGGATTAGGGCGGTGGGGCTGGTGTCCATTGCGTTAGGGGACGAGATAGGGAGACGAAAGAAGAGAATATAGAGTAGAGGTGAGATGAATACATGATGGGGCGATTGGGAGGTTCCAGTAGGATTGAAACATCCAAGGTTGCAAGTCGACTTTGCTATGGTCCAGAACGTCATCGTTTGTCGATTAACCTCGGCAAGTTTAACCCAGTACGAGTAGAGGATCTAAGGCCACACTAATGCTAGCGTGCGCAGGTAAACTAAGGTACGAGTGTACTGCTGTTTAGCCCTAACCCTACATTCGAACGTTACCTTAAGGTAAAGTACCTTAAGCTAGGCTTGTAAACGTGACAGCAGAGAGCAACCCGCGATTGTAAGTATACTGTATAGGACCAGGACAACAAAGAGGAAGAGATTGAGATTTTGACGTTGGATACTGGGTACGACTGTCACGCAGCTTCTTCGTGTTCACATCGATCTCTAAGGCATTTTGAATGGTCAGAACGACGGTGTAATCGGGATACTTGGTAAGAAGGTACTGGACAGCTGGAATGGCAAGGGAACCGTTTGCTCGAATGGTGATGATGGTGCCCGTCATGATGCAGCTTGACGTACGAGGGCGTGACAGTATGAGTGGGAGGAAGTTGGAAATATGAGAGTGAGGTTCGTAATGATGTGAAAGTGCATTTTTGGTTACAGCATGACCGAGAAGTAGCAGGAAGGAGCCCATGGAAGTGAAAGTGCGCTTTCAGTCATCCAGAAATGAGGAACAGGGGACTTGCAGCTTACCGTTCGATCAAAAGACTGCATTAGGAGAACAAGCATGTGCCACTCTCTGGCTTGCTTGTTATACCTAAGGCAGTACCCATCCCACTGGTCTCTTTCTGCTTGTAGCTCTTGCTGAGGTACCTTACCTTAGGCATACAGTAAAGTAGTACCATCTATTGTGCTCCTACACCTTGACGTTCGTACTTGGCTCAGCTTTCTCCACAAATATACAGTAGTACATCTTACGGTATTGAACTCTACATTGACGCAACTGATCCTGTTAGAGAGCCTTGTTGCGCACCCGCTCGGCTGGGTATTGGCGTGATGTCTGCTTCTTTGGAAGAAAGAAGTTCTGTTGTACACGTATGAGAGGTATTGAAAGCATGAATTAATTGTATAATGTCTTACAGGTAATAACACTAAGTAAAGATTACGTGGGTTAGTCTTGGTTTGATCTCGGCTCAATCTGATAAGAGTATAATGTAAAAAAATATCAAGATTTGTCGACAAAGAATTAATTAACGAAGATACTTTCACTCGTATATACTACTACTGACTATGAAACAGGCTTGACGCTGTACAAGTACTCGATGAGCAGGCCTCCAGCAATGGAACCCCCCGGAAACCAGAAGCCGTTGCCAAACCACCACCAACAGCTCTCGGTACTTTTCAGGTCAACATTTGCAATCATCAATCCAAGCGACACGGTCGCCCCGCCGACAGCAACGAGGTAGTAAACAGTACTCATCTCACTGAGCCTCCCACATGCAATCAAAAACGCAGCCATCAAGGCGAGAAGCCGCCACAACAAGAACTTGGTCCCGTCACGGGACCAGACCGCCAGGCTCTTGATTCCCGCATCGATATCATCCTTCAAGTCTTGGTGGGCGTAGATGGTGTCATATATCACCGTCCAGAGACTACTCGCTAGGAAGAGACATAGCGTTGAGTGTTCTACGCCGGGTTCTGAGCCGTAGCCTCGCACCCCAATGGTAAAAGGCTTCAAACCAATGGCTGGCGATCCCATGATGATGCCCCAAGCGAGGCAGAACCCGAGGACAACTTGCGGGAAGTTGGTGTGCCGTTTTGCCCAAGGGTAATATGTCCAACCGATTATGCTGGGGAGGGCGTAGAGAGCATTGTGAAGAGTGCGATACGGTAGATACGGCAGGAATAGCGCAGCCCCAACGGCCTGAGTGGCCGCGAACACCAAAGCGGCGAAAGGTGACATGGCCCCCCGTGGGATAGGCCGGTTGCGCGTCCGCTCGACGAGCGCATCCAAGGGCGCGTCAATGAGGTCGTTCCAGATGTGAATGGCATTGGAGACGAAGAAGCTGGCACCGAGCATCGTGGCACTAGATTGGAGCAGGCGAGGAAGCGGAGACCGCTGGAGGATGGCGACATGGAGGGTGCCGAAGATGTGGGGAAAGTAGATAAGGAAGAGACCGGCGGGCGGGTGTAGGCGTGCTAATTGCACGTACGGTAGCCATGAGTCTGGGAGATGGGCCAGCCAGCCAGACTTGTGATTACCACCGTACTGATGAGCCAGTGAATTGTTGCGAGGGGCCTCTTCGCTTTCGGCGGTTGCTATTCTCTCCACAAGCGTCCTTCGATTCTTGCCCTCATGGGACGTCATAAGAGAGTGGAAAAGATTCCGAGGGTGGCTAAGATAGGCGACAGCCAAAGTGACAACAGTGGTAAGGTAGGTAGTGGGGGGTTGCCGACTTAGTTCTACATAAGCTCAGTCCTCTGAGATCGGGATTTATACTTTATCTCCGATCAAGTGTGACAGAAAGGACAGAAACCACATGCAGTCCCTTGTTCTTTCTGGCCTGATTGCCTCCGCATGTCAGCCAGGATAACGAGCGCTTGGAGCGGATTCGGCGGATAAAACACGTGTGAATAAGAGCACGCTTCAATGGCAATTGGTTGCTTGTCTTGAGCGCTTAAAACTACTAGAAGCTAACCTCATGATGAAGGTCTGAAGCATGCTGGAGGTCTCGAGCCTACATCGTACCCCCAGCATCGGCGCAAGATGTTTCCAAGACGCTGAAAATGTCAACTCTACAAACAAAACTTGCCATTCGTAGTGGCGGCCATTCCCCAAATCCGGGCCGGTCTAGCATCAATGACCCAGGTCTGTTGGAATACGAGGGCATATGGGGGCATCTTGATATTTTGGTTGTTGCTGTTAGGAGGCTATCTAGGAGGTGGAAGGTGAAAACTCTACTAGCGGGCCCCAGCCCTACCAGCCCTATGAAGGCGGAGGTTACCAACTCCCCTATTCCCAACATTGAACAGAGGCAACGCCAGAAGCAGTGGCGGTCGGATTACTAGCTGATTCATCGCTTCACGATTCAAACGCCTGGGACAAAGCAGTGTTGAAGATTTTTGGGCAATTGTAGTACTGTGATATTGCCTAGGCACCGTAAAATACCACCAACCTCCATGACATAGCAGAGTGTGAAGAAAAGAACAGAGTATAAGACACACGACGATCGAATTAAAGCCAGAGACGAAGCTAATGACGTAGCAGCGACAGAAGAATATAGTGAAGGGTGAGATGCATGATAATCTGATGAAAGATGGTGAAGAAAAGCGGAAGTTAAAGATCGCTTCAATCGAATGAATGCAGTGAAATGAAAGTGGAGATAAACTTTGCGAATCCGCAAGGTTATGTATTCGTTGAGCGATAGTCGTCAGATTCATCGCCATAGCGAGACAGACTAAAAACGTTTCTCTGCAGGTCTACAGCTTTGCCGATCCATAAATGCTTTAATATATCAAGAAAAAACAACTTGGTCGCAGCTGGTTAGATACAGACACGTCGAATGAACGCTTTCCCGCTCATGGAGTGGAAGATCCATAAGTGCCATTCCACGGCGCATACGAAATTTCTGGGACCCCGGGGTTGTACACCACGAAATGGTATGCGAAAAACGGCCCACCCATGTTCCCGACTGCTCCTTCAGCCGTTGACGATGATATCAGAGGGCCTGTGCACACTTTGGGTGTATAGTGTTAGCTCTAGCTTAAAGAACGACAAAGGAAATGGGAAGAAAGATGTATCAGGCGAAATTGAATGGATAAGGGCTTACTGTTTTTCGAATCCGGATTATTAAAGGTCAATAGTTTAGCCCGGTAGATGGCTGTACCATTTCCGATTTTCAGGGTAAGGTCTGGGAGGATGGCATTGCAGGGAAAGCTGTAACTTATACCGCCTGCGCTGCTGTTCGAAGGGATTGATCCCGGGATTTGGTGGTAGTAGGCTTGAGACACCCGAGCATCAACATCGATATAGTTGGATCCTCCAGTGTCTATCCAGCAACACGTTAATTCCGACCTCGAGTGATGAACGGATCTGGCAATTAGGGTAGGTGTAACGTACCAAATAACATGCTCTGTGTGAATGGTACGTTGGGCTTCAGATCAACAGGTGGGTAGCTTGGATCGCCGATGATGAAGCTGATGTTGTCGACCTTCCAGCTACCGTCTTTGTAATTGACAGGAGTTGTGGACAAGCCACCGTTGGCCTTTGTGCGATTGATATAGCCGAATTCAATATTGGCCACGTTTCCGCCGACGGTGGGCACAAGGTCGACAGTGAACAATTTTTCAGTTAATTGGGGCATCAGAATTTCCATAAACGAGGACTGTGGCGGGTTTGCTATAATAGAGACGTTAAACGTAGGTTATCTATGACTCTGGGAAGGTTGAGCACCTTTACTGATGCCCTTGAACCCCATGCCAAGTATGCCGTCGATCTGGAACTGCGATATATTCCCAACTCTCGTCGCGACGTCGATCGGCATGCCTCGCACAACCGCACCAGCAACATTGACGTGGTCGTGGACAAAATATCCGGAGGCTCCAAATCCGGGTCCTGAGTATGAGATGTCGAAGGTGCCTGCATTTGAGCAATCGGTGCCTGCGAAACCATCAGGGACACAAGTGTAGGTGTTATGGGGGGCGATGGTAGGGACATTTACGCCCTCAGCGTACTGAACATTTGGTCCGTATACCCATCTACCTCGGTGGATCCGGTCAGCCAAGTCTTCCTCCGAAGCTTAGAGATTACACGCTTACAAGTCTGAAGACCCTGTATCTAAGATCAAATTGAACGTTTGGGTCCCGATCGTGACTTTGGTGAGCCACTGTTTCGTGTTGTAGGTTTCGCTGACCGGCCCTGCTACTGATGGTTGTGGATATAATAGTTCGGTACCGGGGACGTATACAGGCTCTGCCTTTGCGGCCGGTATTGGTGCGGTGGATCTGGTATAACCCGGGTTAATGTACAATAGTAAGGTAAGCAAGAAGCTCGACTTTGACAGGCAAAGCATCTTGAGCGTCAAATTCACTGGAGTTTAGCGATACGAAACCGAGGGACGAATGAAAGCAGGAACAGAACGCCATTATATATATGTGGAGCAGAAGCGTGCTGCCGCTATGGCGGTTGAATGTGGCTAAGACATACTATATGGTAAGTTTGGGTCAAACAAGGCAACTGGCTTTCCTGTCAGGCCAGTGTGCTAGAGCGTACAAATCTCTCAGCAGTGCAAGGCCGCGAAAGAGACAGAAACGGCACACGGTCGGATAAAGAATAGATTCAAAATGGCATAGCGCATTCCGTACAGTAAAAACGCATGTGAACAGGGAGGCTCATATGTATGTGAGCCCTGTTCAAGGCAGCGTACAAGGCTTGATTCCGCCGTCTGTGCAACAGAGCAAGATCATCTCCAAATTTTCGAGACAGAGGCTGAGAAGGCATCAACCACCTTCCTCGACGGAAGTTGACTCATGTGGATCAAGATTCTTCAACTAAACATCCGCATCTAGAATGAGTAAGTCGAAACAAGTAGATCTACAGATCTAGATCTCTTCGATTGTCGCACCAGTTAGAATGGGGGCTATCGACGAGCTCGGGAAATGTTAGACTCGAATAGGAGGTTTAACCATACTGTACTGTACTAACGTACTGTAGTATTTGGCCACAGCACTCTCTAGCAGGGAGCGTGGGGGCACCACGCGTAGGTGAAGAAGCGGCACCGCGAAGCTCGGCTTTTACCAAACCATGTCAAGTTTGTTGTTTATTCCAAGGAGGTTGACTGCGTTGTTGCATGATTTGATAGATTGGCATCCTATCTTCTATACTCATCATCGCAATGAAAAATATCTGAAGTTAAGACGATGTAAAACTTGATGGGGGATCTATTTTCGCGGCGTGCGCTTGCTACCCGCGTGGAAGCGCAGCCACCCACGTAAGGTACTGTAGTTCTCCCAGCAAGTCCCCTGTTGAAAGAGCCATGAGCTATATAGGTGGGACACCCGCCTGTTTCAACCCTCATCCCTTTTGGGTTTCGGCAAGTACTGCTTTTTCCACTGACCGACTCTTTCTTTAATCCCATACCGAGTTAATTGAGATATAAGATGTGGCTCTAGTATAAGGGGTGTTTGCGTATAAGAGATGGCTTTTTTCGGACCGCTGGCTATACATAGAGAGGTACTGGTCTATAAGAGAGTGTTTCTCTACTTGATGAGAGGATACCTTGAATTGGTAGAAGACGTCACTTATTTCCATGTACAGTTCTCATTGACGGGATGAAAACTAGCTCATGTAAATTATCCGTCGTTACGTGTTTCAGCACCTAGTTTTATAATGCGTTTGACTATCCCTTAAACCGTCGTTATGGCTGCCATCCCAGGTTTAACGAAGCTAAGCCTATTTAGGCACCCCACCAAAATACGGTATTTGTTTACTGCACAGCTCCTCTACCCCGCACTAGGAAATCTAGATATTAATCTCTAGGTCCCTATTGGCCTGGTTAGGTAAGGTGGCCGTATACCTGGGATGGCAGCTTTAACGACGGTTTAAGGGATAAGATATAACTTTCATATAGTTGTTTGCGTATAAGAGATGATTCTACACAGGTCTAATTCAGCAGAAATCGTATAAAACTGCTGTCTTATATCACAATTAATTCAATAAGTACTACTTAGTCGCTTACATAGAGAAAGTTATCGTTCGGCTCAAACACCTCTGAGAAATCTGGACCACTAGCGGGCATCGTCTTCGTTTTGAATTATAATACATATATATCTGCTCGACCAAACCCGGTAATTCCTGACGGTCTTCAGGATCAAACTTGTCTCGGGAGTCGCTCGAAGATGTCAAGTACTTTTTTCCATCTAGGCGACTGAGTACATGAAGTGAATGAATGAAGCAAAGACGCGGGTGTGACTAAACTTCGAGATATGGAGAATTCTCTTGCAAGGTCATTCATCCTGTGAAAATTTCATCATCCCTTCTATCTATTCCTCGATCCCAGAACCGTACCACCAATCATATTGTTTTCAATACAGCGATACAATCTGCAACTAGTCAACAAGGGTCTATTCTTCACTCACAAGATGACTATCCAGCGCATTACTCCCTTGAAGATCCCTGAAATTTGAAGATATTCCCCCAGTCCTTGCAGAGTATCAGAATTTGCAGAATACAGCTCTGAGAATAGTCTTGTCGCTTCAAACGAAATCCACCTAGACTCTTAGTAGCAGCAGATCAATTTCCCTTGCTCTAAGTAAACAGAACCCAATTAGCTGACTGTTTTGGCTCCGTTTCTGCACTCATAGTATTTGAAAAGCCCTACCAGTATCTCCGTAGAAGCTGGTGCGATAGTCCCAGATGTTCGTGCTCAAGGCTATACCGTGACTGCTAAGACAGAATTCGTCGAAACCTAAAGGATATGCAGTACCATGACGAGGATTGTGCAACGCACAAGGCACTCAAAGCGGTGGCGTTCAAGAAAGTAGAAGACCTATTGACGGTGTATTTTGAGGATGTGGTTGGGAGCGGAAGATCAGAGGGTTGAGTGGAAGACGATGAGGCCAGGAGAAGGCGCATATAGGCGAGTATTCCGTTAGCGGCTAAGAATTCTTCCAGACTTCAATGTCACAGGGACATTAACCTTCTCAACTGTAACTTATAATTTAGCCCTGCAGTACCTAAGCAAGGTCGCTGCCTCCTTGTGTCCTTGACGTAGCGCTAGACCCTCCGCCAGTAAGAATCCGTCGCCATTGTATGCTAGTATCTCACAGTCCGCCCCAGCCTCAAGAAGACACTTCAATATCTCCAGACGTCCATGTTCAGCGGCGAGGTGTGGTGCAGTACAACCATCAACGAAAGTCGAGCTCTTCACAGTATCTGCGATTGTAGCCCGTACCAAGGCTCGCATTGCCATGGTGTCAGAAACCTGGAAGTCATTCTTCGTTATTTGGTTTACATCGATGTTGGATTTTAGTAGCTCGTATACGATTTCCAAATTCCCATTCCTTGCTGCAGCGTGGAGGGCGTTCTCGCCGTAGGGACCAATGGGGGCTACCTTGATGCCAGCTTTGATGAATGTCTGGACCGCATCTAGATGTCCGTGTTGTGCTGCAATGCCAAACGAAATTGTGCCATTCTTATTAGTCCATTTTGCGCTGCGGCATGTAGCGCAGCATTGACATAGACGTTGTCTAAGCTAAGGTCGTGATTAAGCATGCTTACCACCGTTGCCAAGTCTCCGCTTGCTGCGGACCCACGGAGAGCTTGTTCAAAATCATCAGTAAGCCTTTCGACCGCAATTGACTTTTCCACGTTTATGGTATTTTGGTTCACATCAACATCTTGGCCATGAGCATTGTCCGTGTATTGTTGGTTGCCGTTTTTCCGCATTTGAAGTATGCAAATAGCAATGTATTTAACCTGAACTCTGACTAGCAAAAGTCGTTCGACCACCCTGGTAAGTTCATCTTGTTCTGCGGTCCGTATTGCTTCATCCAAAGCAAGGAGAGCAAGGCGGTCCGAGCCGGCGATGAGAGTAGCAATGAGTTGATCAGATCCGTCGTAGGCTGCTGAAAGTATGAGACTTCCTCTTTGCGTTGCTGTCAATGAGTAACCACAATCCTGCAACAATATTGCCAATGCCCAGTGATCTTGTTCGACGATGTACTGTTTCACGATATCGTTGCTAGACGACCATTGGTTAGGTGTCCAAGGCCTTGCAGCGACGCTCTCCCCAGCAAGTACAAGACGTTTCCACATGAACCATAAAACCCCATCTTCATGCGTGAGGCTAGTCGTATGGGCAAGCCAATACTCACTAGCATAAGCAAGGAATACATGATAGCGTTGTAGATCCCGAACTAATCCAGAACCCGAATCTCCCTTCGGGGAGTAGAGTTCCCGCCAAGTGTCAGCGTTATGAACGGATCGATCACCAAGAAACTTCTCGAGTTTTAGCCATGATCGGTATATGATCGAGCTTTTGGACGCGAAAACCGAAGTCTTGATGATAGACTTGGGCTTGAAAGGCGCAACAGGTACTCGAGTTTGAGGAACTGTGGCGACTTGTTTCTTGAAGACGTCGAACCTGAGGTAGGTCACGCAAATCTCGGCCAGTTCACTGTTGGCTTTTTGAAGCTGGAAATGGAATGGTAAAAGGATAGCCTTATTTGGTTTAGAAAGAAGGAAATCTCTTACTGAATGATGAGCGAATTGCACGAGATGCTCCTCTTCATCCTGTACAACCAAGCTTGCACACCATGGAATCAGCTGGTTAACATTGTTTACAAGGCGACTTTCGTTGATTTCTGAAGAGAAGGGTTCCACCGCCATGGCTTCGCGAAGTTCTTCAACGCTCAGAGGACGTTTGGCACACGCAACCAAACGGAAAACACGTGTCGCGATGTCGACCTTTCCATCTATTGGGATGCGATGAAGAGCACGTTCATAGGTTTCTGGAAGGTCTTTAGGTAGGGATTGAATTGTTTCTCTGATATCCTTGTCGCATGTTTGACTACAGATGTCCTCTATCTGGAAAAAACACCATAGAAACCTAGACTATGCGGATTAGTGCGCATTTGACGATAGGTAACCATAGAGAATTTAGACATAATAATGATATACGCATGAGAAAAGTATTGCTGGTAAGAAACCGAGTGATGTGAAAGGATGTGTCTCGCTTACTTACATTCCATGAGCTCCTTTAGTTAAGGCCTGTATTGTTTCGGAGAGTATATTTTTATCGCCGACATGAAGATCTTCTTTTACCAACTTTTCCCGAATCGAAAATTTGATGTAATTCGCAATGTCTACATGGACTTCCCTACATGACATTGTCCTGTGATGGTATGCAACAAAACTCTTGTCCATCTCTCTGCCTATCTCTGGACGGCTGGAAACGAACAGTTTGATGCTTGATGCGGTAGAGGCCAACAATACCTTGAAAGCTGAAAGAACTAGGTCCCGTTCAGACTTAGGGCATTCATCGAAACCATCAACAACAACAATATCGATCAAGGATTTGTCGGAAAGGCTTTTCATTATGGAGAGCAGGTGATCCATGTCCGGCGAGCCGCTCTCGAAACAGTGTTGCAGCTGATCTTCGATATCCTCCGGCAGGGTGTCCACTGCAAGACATTGCCTTATCAAAGACCTTAGAATTGTGGCAGCTTGGAGGGATTTGGCATCATCATGTTGGATAAAGAAAAAGGATATTAGTTTGCCTTTGGGACTCTGGAAATAGAACAACTCGTCTAAGATGGCCGCTGTAAGGACGGTTTTGCCGGATCCAACAATCCCGGACAACCAAAAACAAGAGGAGCTGCCTTCAAGCCAAGAATTGTATTCAGAGGTCTTGCTCAGCCATTCACTTGTGGATCCATATCGTTTCTTTCGCTCTCTTTTTAGAGTGGCATTATAGTCATACGTCGAAAGTTTGTCAAGAAGATGCTGTTTGTGGGCCACTAACCGCCTCAGATTAGAACTCGCAACTGTATTCAAGATATATTAGCTTACTCGACCTTCTTTTACGAGCCCCTATTCTCCAGTCTCGATCCTCCTTACCGAACTTATCCACCTTTTCATGGACTAGTGTTTCAAGCAATCTGTGTTTAGCTGCAGTTCGATATTCGGCCACTTGTAGACGCCGGTCTCGTTCTACCGCTTGGTATGATGCAAGACGTATCTCCTCTCTCACCTCCTCGTTAAGCCGATGAAGTTCATGGGCACAGGATTTGAAGTCCGCTTCGAAAGGATTCCAGAAACTCCTTGCAAGTTGTGAGATTCCTAATTCGATACACTTCAGCTTCGATACCGCAAGTTTTTCATTAAAGAGAAGAATCTGAGGGGATGGTTGACAAGCATGGCAAAAGAGCTGCGAAGCCCTTTGTCTCTCGGGTTATGGGACGAGGATACCGAGAAGTCGCTTTTCCAACCACATGAACGACATACCTGGTCTTTCTAAAGCTTCTAAGGCATTTGTGCAAAAACGAATCACGGTTGCGTATAATGAACATAATGCCTTTCGAAGTCGGACCGAGTCCCCGAAGAGCTCCTGGTATTCCTGAAATCTTGGGCAGTCGACCTGCAGCCTCATGAAGCATTCAGATAGCTTTTCAAAAAATGTTGTAAAATTGCTTGCGGCCTATGCGTTGTAAGCAAATGTCAGGTACTGAGCTTAATTCGGACAGAGCAACAACAATAGCTTCGAGTACAGCGCTTTATTCACGATCGATGAAATGTACAGATAGAAATGAGTCTGAGCTTAAATCGTTATCTGCACTTAAAAGATTAAGTAGACGCGGTTGGGAAGAGGAAGCGCATTGATTTGAGCGTTAGGGTACAGAACAATTGCAAGCGAGATGCATGCATGAGAATATCAAAAACGGACAAGTAAAGGAAGACTAGCCATGTGATGAGCAAGCATAGCACTGCAAACTTACGAGTATGGTAACTTTCAGACTTCCCCACATTAAAGCTGCGATGGTCGGACTCGAGGAAACAAAGGTATCAACAATGGTCGTGAATTGCTGTACACTTTGAAGAGTGTTCTGCAGCCGACCGGCCACACACCGACTCCTCCGCCTGGCATTGCTCCTATCAAGATCTGAGGTAAACTGAAGGACAGCGAAAGCATCAGGAGCGGTGTTGATAGCCAAAAGCTTCGCTTTCTGCTCCACGGATAATGCCTTTTGGAAGTCGCTCAAGGCTGCAACCAGTGGATCGGTCCTGTTGATTTTAGCCTTGTTTGGTCAAACTTTGATGGCATTGATGATGTTACGCTGTCTGATCCATCTTAGATATGACTCGACTCCGCGCAGCGGCTCTAAGTTGCAGTTGTTGACACTCTCAATAGAGAATCTAGAAACACAATGAGTAGAACAAATGAACATACCCCGCGTTCAGCGAATGGGTCGTGCATGGCAGCAAGGCTACGTAGTACGGTTGTATATACCTCAGCCTGATGCGTGAACCAGGCATGCCAAAATCGCCACGATGACCCAGACACATGAGTTGAGCATTATACAGTCCTGCTCGTTGAGTCTCCCTCATAAGCTGGCTAGGGAATTACAACAACATTGGTTGGCAGATGATATTGCAGGAGTTGAAAGTTTAAACTTGGAAGGATAGATACCATCACGTGACCAGAAGTGTCACGTGGCAAGCTACCTCAGGCATTGCCGCATCGCAAGCACCCCGGATCTAATATAGAGCATGCTCATCAAGGTCGAAAGCAACAATGTTTAAATGAATATTTTGGCCCTGTTATCATGTCTTGAACACTTACGAGACTGTTTCTGCTGAACCCTTGACGCAATGTACTATGAGCGGGCTTTAGCATGCTCTCTCCCACATGAAATCATCGACCGGCAACGAGATTTACCTGTACGAGGTGCTGGCTACGAACCTTCTGCAAGCTATGCTTGTCAGAAGAGCTGAACAATCTCATCGACATCGACAGAGCAGTAACAGCGCTTTATTCATGCATTGAGCTCATACACAGTCGAAAAGCGAAACAATTAACAACGTGATCTCTCGCGCGTTGAAGCTCGCATATACACAGAACGACAGCAACGTCTTGATGCATGCGCTGCAACTCATATACATCACACACACATACACTGCGAAGGCACGACTCAGCTTTTGCGCATATACACGTCTGCGCGATGCAGTAAACTGCTTTCACAATTTTGATTATTCATGATAACGCGATTTGTTACTCGCACGATCAGCTCGCAATCTCAAGCATAGCTCTTCGTCGCTCATTTGATCGATGTGATTGCACAATGTACAACTGATTTACAAGATATACTGTCTAGAATTTTGAGTCGACTGCTTGCAGCAGAATTTCCTTGAGCTAATCTGACTGAGTATGAAAAGTGAATTCAGCTTACAACGACTATCAGAATAAACAACAGTGTGATTTTTAGAGACTACACATACTTCTTCTGAACCTCATATATCAACAATCTATGACTTTAGACACAACAATTAATTAGAAGTATAATGAAAGATAGTTGAAGAGGTAAAAGAGTTTGTTTTAATAGATTATGACTGTACAGTACCTTGCACTAAGTCTTCAACTAGATCACAAAAACACGTAAAATCACGTATCTTCAAAACAATTCATCTTTTTCAACTGCATTCACAATGCTCAGAAGAGCTTCGTTAACTTTAATTTCTGATAACAAGACTTCTAGAAAGAAGCTTTCTTTGCTCATCAAAGATCAAATATCAGATTAGACTCAATTAGATCTAAAGCTCACTCAAATAGAATAAAATTTGAACGTTTCGCGAATCATTATTCAGTGCGTTTTGAAAAGACTTCAAACAACATTCTTTGAAGTCAATGAACTCAGATCAGAAAGGCTCATATCAATTATTTTTCAAGCAGCTAGAATACTGTTATGTCAATTATGATCAAAGTCTAAAATCATCTGAAGACAGCTGAAAATCAACATCAAGATCGATTTGAACGCGAGAACTCTCAACGCAACACTACGAGCTCACGAAATTTCTCACTGACTAGCTCTTAAACGATCGAAATTAACATCTGAAGCTGCTCTGCTTCGATTAAAATAAGCTAAAAATCATAAAGATTGAATCATGAATCAATGAAGAAAAGTCATTTGATCGAACGAGACATTCGTGACTGAGAAATCAGATAAAACATCAGAATAGATGTTTGAAACACGCAAACAGAAATGAAATAGGGATAAAGTGATGGAAATTTTCAATGAAAAGATATTTTTCATTATGATTTGAGAAGCTTTTTGAGATTCTGAAAGATCGAATTTATATCTGCTCGATCGAGACTTCGAATTCAAAAAACACGGCTATTCAGCCGTCTTTTACATTCAGATTTTGAAATACAATTTGGCTGGCATATGAGAATCAGGACTAGTGTTCATGCAGAATAACGTTTCGATACATAGAGTCAGAAAATCGAAGCTTTGATTTCAGGAAAATGGTATCGAAGTCATGAAGTGACCTTCGTACAGCCTCGATTTGAACCCAACCGAAAATCTCTGAGCTCTACTGAAGAAGGAAGCCTATAAAGTCTATCCGAATTTGAATTCGCTGAAGGGTAAAGGCGACGAAGCTGAAACTCAACTGTTCCAGATTTTACAGAAGGCCTGAGGGAACATACGGGAGAAGGTAATAAATAGAGGGGCTAATTTCCAGTATGCCACGCAGATGTGAAGCTGTAATTATAGCGGAGGGCTGGCATACTAAATATTGATTGGGGAATCATAGATCATATACTATCAAATAGTTAGTTCAAATATTGAAGTTCCCCAGCTTGATTTCGGGGTTCCATGGTCGCATGCATGTGGGGGGGGTGGTTTTGCGATTTCGTAGCCGAACACTTAGTGCGGGGCACTGTAGGTAATGGATGGTAGGTGTTAAAAGGAAGAAATGGAGCGGGCGATCGGATCAATTTGTCACCAATCGACCAGAGTAGGGCGGAACACATATGTACGAGTACAGTAATCCTCAGCCGCATCATATTTCAGTGGAATTGACTCATTGCTTCAGCTGATTCTTCCGTTACTTATTTCTACGCGCCTCTCTGCCTGGCACATATTATTATACCGTGTAAATCCCCATTTCCTTTGCTCGAGTACACAATTAGCAGTCGTGCGATTTTTAGCATTTGCGACACATTCTGCGAGTGACTTCCAGGGTGCTCTCCCATCCCCCCCCCGGTTCCATACATGGAGCAGTTTGGCTATGGCTTCGAGAAATGGAACGATGCAGTTGTTTCAAAATCCGACGGGAGGTCGTGTTCCGCCAGAGCTGCCAGATATAACAAGCAAGTGTGTTGTTTGTACTCAAAGGAGATCCTTGTAATCAAGGACGGGCACAAACCGATATTCCAAAATATAACGGGCATCAACAGCAGAACTTTCTACGCCAATCCGGGCGAGTGTTTAATCGTGTGCAGTTACTGCATAACTTGTTTCAAGGCCGAACAGGAACATTGGGTAGTCCATCTTCCCTGGACAGTACAAGAGCAAGAGGAAATCAAGCGGATAAAGCTGCTGCGGTATGTCTTGGCATCCCGCCGCAACCACAAAGGCTTCGGCGATTTCTCCAAGCACGAGCAGTACGATGCCAGTGGAAAGCTTTCCCAGATCATGTTGGTGTATCATCCGTCTATGCGCCCATATTATAAAACCTGGCGGGGGTCCATCTGGTCCATTGGAGTAGTGTACGACCTACATCGCGATACTCTAGTAGGGGTCTTTGATGGACTGCTGCCAAGAGTGGACAGAGTGCGCCTCGAAGACAGCTTCGAAGATAATATCGGCATGCTCAGGCATCCACTCTCTATCCTATACGCTGCCTTGGACGTGCAGGTCACCTTTGCCACGGAAGCTGTCGCCGAAATACATCTCCATCTCTATAGACTGGAGGTATGCTTCGGTTTGATACGCCGCCCCAACGGCGATTCGGAAAATGGGCCATGGAGTATGAGTGAGGGGGACTTCAAAACGCACATTAAGCGTAGTGCAAAGCTCCACAACCATACCTTGTATTTACGGAAGCAAATCAACCTACTTAGAAGTTTTCAAGAATTCCTAGTCGAAGTGAATTCCAACCTCGGCGGCCTTGCCGAAAGTGATCCATCATTACCCGCACAAAATATACTAGTTAAGGAGAGCCAGGAGCATCGAACAATATTAGATCTGCTAAAAAACCTTAGAAACCAAATCCGCAACATGGAAGATAACATGGACTTTGCGCTTAAGCGCATAGAGGTCTGCTCTTTTTACATCACGACCTTTATGAGTTATAAAGAAACCAAAGACAGCAGCTATAACAGCTCGCTTGCCACATCCATCGCATTAATCACCATGATCTTCCTCCCTGCTACCGCCGTCGCCACCTTCTTCAGCATGGGTATCATTAATGCCGACGGCAACGGGACCATCGCGCCTTCCCCCAACTTCTGGGTGTACTTTGCAGTGGTTGTTCCCCTAACAGCCGTGATTTTGCTGGGCTGGTATTTGTGGGTGAAGGTTCGCCCAAACATTAAGAGCCAAGAGCAGAAGAAGCCGGAAGAACCACCCGAGAAGGAATACATATATCAACGGGTGATACGTTGAAGATGAAATAGAAAGCATATTCTTCCATGCTCAGATATCTCCAGCATATATCAAGTATTCAAGAATTTCCTTATCTGAGATGATTCTATACCTGGGTAGATGGCTATTTCCTTGAAGATTCTTCTCTAGAAGATAATCCTTGGCAGACTGAGAAATCAGGTTGATTGTTTCAATAACGTCATCTAAGTAAACAGAAGGCTCACAGAATTTGAAGTCATTCTACTGTTCATTCAGTGTATCTGGCAATCTGCTGTTGAAATAATGTACTCGTTCTTTTCTTCTGAGTCTGGAGCACAAATCTGTTGGAAATAGGGGAGATGATACTCTCCGACTCCTATCCAGCTTCAACCTACCTACTAAATGCCCCATATGACCTCGTATACCAACAATGTCATTGCCAGCTCATTAATCATTAAAGATCATCGAGTAGTAATCATTCATTGTAGAACAAATCTCGCAATTTCCACGTTGTTTTCTTGAACCTTGTTCAAAATTCTGCTATAAACTTCGCTAAGACTCGAAGATAATAATTGTAATTTTATTCTTTCCTTGAGTGAAGATGACTGTAGTCTTGGAAATATCTTTTAGAATGAGTGAAACTTATAGAAATGTTTTGTCAATCTTTTTGGAAAGAATGTATCATGAATATCTTGCTTTAGCTTCAAGAGAAGTACAACAACATCGGTTGGCAGATCAAATTGCCAGAGTTGAAAGTTCTAAATTCCAACTTGGAAGGATCAGGACAGATACTATCACGTGATGGTACATGTCACGTGACAAGCTTCCCTTAGGCACTGCCGCATCCTAAGCACCCCGACTATTAGATATAGCATGCTCATCAAGGTAGAACGCAATAGTCATGAAATGAATATTTTGGCCCTGTTATCATGTCTTGAACACTTACGAGACTATTTCTGCCGAATCCTTGACACAATGTACGATGAGCGGTCTTTAGCATGCTCTCTCCTGCTTGAAATCATCGTTCACCACCAAGCCGCAAGCCTTGTTTTGTTTCACTCTCATGTTCATGATTTATACTTTCTGCTCTCCTTGCATCAGCAGTCCTATCCTAATCCGAAAGCAGAAAGTTTCGTGAGTAGACGGGTTATAACTCACCAATCTGTGCGGCTTTACTTTGCTCCTGCTGCTGTCGCAAGGCGCCAAATACAGCAGTCGATCAAAGGAGATTCTAGCGCCTATATAGCCGTCTCTCAATTTCCCGGCAAGGTAGGTACGCGAAGGGTTATTCCCCTTCTATGTTTGACTTCGCAATGCTACCTACCTATTTGTGTAATTCCAGTTGAACCATTGGTCTCACGAAAATGGCGTCGTCTCATCTGTCGCTCTTGCTGATTCCACTCACTACAATCTTCGTTATCATGTCCCCCGTTTCTCCTCTCGCGCATGGCGCTACCTCTCCCCAGCCCCAAGGCCTTTCATCTCTATCGTCGCCGAACACACCGCCCGAAACCGCAATTGAACCCTTTCAGATCCAATGCACCACCTCCCTCGCTTGGTTCGTCCCTGTTTCAGCCAATGACTGTGGGGAAGCTTACTCCAAGTTTCTTGTGGACGCGGACCGCTACGGCACCATAACCTTTGAATTCGGTGACTACGGAACCCCCGGCACTGGACGATATCGTCGACGTCGAACTCCCCGCCGCTATACATTTGGGGATTGTACCATTGCAATCGCCCTCATCAAGAGCTTCCCGCGTTCATATCTACCCATACCTCAACCATGGACACCAGGGGGTTCGTGGCCGAAAACCGTTCCAGGCGATTATCGCAGCTTTTCTTCGGACTTGGAGCGGGTGATTACGTTCTGTGACGAGACTGCTCTGCCGGCGGGATGGGTGAGGGCTGGAAACGATGGTGATCTTGGGCTGTTTGTATTTGGGACGGATAGTGCTGTCGATATGGCGCTTCGGTATCTGGTGCCAAGTGTTGCAGCGGCCGACCATACGCTTTCTGGGGGAACGGCTACTGCTTGATGTGGAACGCGTTACTACATATTCTGGCGGCGATGAATACTTCATATCGCTCGATGGGTTAGTATAAACACTGATATCCACCTACGCACCAGATCTGGTACAATAGAGACTAACGAATCACGGCTTCAGCTCGAATTAGTGTCTTATATTGTAGATAAACCCTCTTCCCGGGACAATGACATGACGGTCACAGCTTCTTCAATGCCTCAAGTTTCCCTTACCATCTCTCTTTCGGCCCGTCCTCCTTCCTAGACCTCACATACTTCATCTTCCACAACGACGCCGACAATAGTTTCTATCTTGATCCTACCGCGATTTTCATAGACTGACGTTGCACCTACCGATCCTTAAACTAGCTTGCTAGAGAAAATTAATCCATTGACTAGGGGCTAAGCTTTTCGGACCAATGACCAATACCAACGAGGTGCAGGGATAGGACTCGTGGTACTCTGGTCTTCGCAAACCTGGTCCTTAATTTTCTAACTACCAGTAGCCGATGCTTCAACGAATAGCCAGCGTCACCCAGAAGCACGAAGTTTTAAGACTGTAGAGCATTACTGGTGGTGTTAACGAGTTTCTTGTTATAGACTTCAACTATTACACTACCAGAGAGGTCATCTAAATTATTAAAAAGACGGATCATCACCTTATACAACCCTCAGCTCATCCTCCTCTTTCTTCCAGGAAGCCTGACCACTCGACTTCTCCACATCATCTCCAAACGCCTTGCCCTCAATCGTGACCCTGCCATGGCCGATACCCTCATACACCTCATCCGGCAAAATCGCCCTCTCAATCATCGTCTCCTTTGGCGAGAACACCATCGACAGAACAACGTATATCAAGGATGTGATTGCGAAGCCTAAAAGCCATGCAAAGGTATACGGCCTCACGCCGACGCCCGCATTGATCTTGGGGTTAACGCTGTGGATAAATCCGGGCATGTTAGGAGCAACGCCGATGATAAAGGCGGTGATGGCGCGCCAGTTGCAGCCGTAAGTGTAGCGGTAGATGCTTCTCGAATCAGCCGCAAAACCTTGGGATACTCAAGCGACTTCTTACCTGTCAGGATGATACAAAGCCACAACGTCGTACTTTGCCCCGTGAATCCACCAAAAATCCCAAACAAGGATTGCAGCTATGGGGCCCAGGAACACACTATACGCGGACATGAAATTAAGAAAACTACCTGCGCTCGCTAGAATTTTCCAGGGCACCATGACCCAAGCTATGACTGCACAGAGAAGCTGACCGCGGCGGATGTTGATGTAAGAGGGAAATAAGGCAGCCAGATCGTTAGCTGCCGACAGACTGTTGGCTGAAATATTGACACCAAGCGCCGCGAGAGCGAATGCCGCACCCGCAAAGAAGCGGCATGCGCGATTTGGCCACAACTGAATAAGGGCGGCAGGATTCCACTCGAGAGTGCCGTAAAGGCTCAATCCAGCGGAGGTAGCCGCAATCCCACAGAATGCGATGAAAGTGAACACAATAGGCAGCATCGGCACGTAAAGCCATTGCCACTTCACACTGGCGCGGCTGTAACGCGAAAAATCGGGCATATTTACAGACAATGTCGCATAGTTCCCAATGACAGAGGTGAGCGAGGACAGCCAGGCGTAAGAATATGCGGAGCCCCCAATTGAGCTTTTGGCGGTGGAAGCGAGGAGCGCTCCGCCGGTGCCATGAGTGGAGCGGAAAGACCAGATAAGGATGGCGATAAAGCATATAGGGACGATGATTGATTTGGTGATGAAGAGGTAGCGAAGATTGTTGGGGTGCATGTAGAGGAACGGGACTTGCATCAACCAGACTAAGGACAGTCACCTTGTCAGCCACATTGAAAAGTTGCGACGAAAGGAGGCTTACAAAGAAAGAAAGAAACCATTTGCGCGGTTGTGATCCCTTGGGACTCTGGGATGTGATTTGGCAGATTTGCAAAGCTGGGCCATATTGCGGTTATCATGACTTGGACCACATCACCCCCATTTGCTGTCTGAATCGCAAACCAGAACATTGCGAGAATGACTCTGGATATTATGGCCACTGAATAATTAGACCTAGTTCCTGGCATCAGACTGGGAGGCCGTACCGTAAGAACCCCAGAAGCCCCAGCTTGCTCGTGCTAGCACCGGGAACGGAGCATGGTATAGTACCCCGATTGCACCATTCAGAGAGATGACGATGCTGACGGTGAAGAAGGCCACTGCGACGATGGCAATGGCATCTTTATAGCTGAGCCCGATCGCAAGCATTGAGGACGCAAATTCCCAAGTTGCTGCGTTGAAGGCATCGCTCAGCCAGTAAGCGATAAGACTGAATATCGTCCATTTGCGGTTCTCCCTCCTTATGGGGTCGAGATCTGGGTAATGGGGATAATTCAGCGGGGTTTTGGCATCAAGATTGAGCAGCTCGAACCTTTATTGCTCCATCGAGACGTTCCTGTGGGGCCAGAGAAGGCAGACTCTTCTTGCTCCACGCGGAGATGGGGACGTTTCGGACGGAGAACATGGAATCTGCTGGTCATGTTTGTACTGACGAGAGATCGAAAGGCAAGTACTCGCCGTTTTACATACTTTAGTCGATCGAATATGAGGTGACGTTGGTCGCTTATCTGAGCCCTTATCGCTTGAATACCTCTAGTTGCGTGGCTTATCTTATCGCGTTGCAGGTCCAGCCCGAAGAAATGGTCATAGAAACCCAGCAACCAGGCTTGTGTCGTGCATTCGATAGAGCTTGTGTACTTTAGGAAGGAGGTTACCAGCCAACGGCTTGAAGGTTCCTCGATGAGAGCCCCATAAAGTATTCTAAAGTACCCAAAATACCCTGAGGCTAACGCTAAGGGGTGGACGGCTTGACCTAAACGTGCATTGTAGTCCCCGTTGTTTGAAGGTGGGCCATCGTTAGGCAAGGAGAAGTGTGCAGACATGATAGAACTCTCATCCGTATAACCGAGTTTCTTATCTTGTGACTACCTCAAGTTGAGTCTCGTCAAAGAGAATTCGAAGCACCTGGTAAGAGAAAAGCTCCAAGAACCAGAAATGTGAAGAACTAAAAGGAGCTGTGACGTTTGCTGAGCTTATGATCAACTGCTCGATAACGTCGGCCTTGTTGGTGATGCCTTTCAAATAAAAAGTTGGACATTGCCGTATAGTTAGCTGGGCCTTCGAAAGCTTTCCTTGGAACTTAAGAGGAATGTTAATGTCGTAGCATTATATTAGCAGGCAGTTCTGAGAGCACTTAGTATGAACTGCTCGTTGTTGAACGAAAGAGAGTTAAATAATCCTATCATCCATCATGTATCATCTTGGTGAATTTATCTCCGGGCTGGCGATAATTGAAATGTTTTTAGCTTGCCATCTGAAAGATATGACTTAAGTATTATACCTCCAATCTTCTTTCTGAACCGTTTGCCACGTTCAGCCAATGGTGTAGCAGGACGGGCGTGGCCAACGATGGAAAGAACCGAGGGACCAACGCCTCATTTACCTTCCATGTCGTAGATTGAATTCGTGCAGCCATAGTTGGTTGATAATTATCAGTGAACCAGGGAAAGGACTGCGGAGCTGTTCAATAGCCATCCTTGCAATGTCCTTAGACTATACCATGTCCTCGAACAGTATGAAACGTTATAAGAGACGGGTGTTCTTTGCGCAAGGAATCATACCGTTCGGGTCTTCTGCATCGTTTCTGTGGAATTAGTAGTTTCTGGGACGCCCCGTAGCAGTTTACAGGTACCAAGCTTAAGTAACGCGTACTGTTAATTATTAACAGCGAGATCCGGGTCTACTATGGTAAGTTCGAGAATTTTGTGGGACATGGAATGGTGTGAAATGAGCGAAGAGCTTACAGAGTCGATAGGGTTAGGTTCTGCAAACTCCGGCGACGCACTGGTAGAATTCGGAGTAATCATTGAATAGTCAATTGTACCTGTCTGTCTCCGCAGGAAGTGAGCTGGTGTGCGATGTGAAACAGAAATTTGGTTTTGTTATGTAAGGACTGCTCTGAGCTCTTGTGCGTAGTCGGGATGATTGATGGCCCGCTGAGATTGCCTAATGGCGCAGGGCGATGAGCTTTGAGTACGGTGATAGGTGCTGATGGGTGCCGCGGAAAACAGCCAGCTATCAGCTAAATGGTAGGGCGATACTCTCACTAATCTCATTCACAGAATCCAATGCCACTACCGTGATTGAATCTCTATTCTTATGTCAAGTTGCCTTGTAGCTATAGCTCATGCAAGCCACTCAACGGTGACGAGCTCTAGACCTTGCTGTAACCACGGCTCCTTGATATCGGTCTCGTGGTCCATACCATGTTCCCCAGGCTCGAGCTTAAAAACCAATTTTGCCTCTGGCAAGTTTTGTGTAAATTTTTCCACAAACTTTTCCGTCCCTTCTGCTGGAACAACTGAGTCGTCGCGGCCGTGGTAAATGAAAAGTGGAGGAAACATCTTTACTGACTCGATGGTTTCTAATGGGAATAAAAATGGATCTTTGCCTAAAAATTCTAGGATTCGCCCTTGCTGAATTATTGCAAACATCAGATTTAGGCGGTCTGGGGGATCGGCAGAAGTGACGATCCCGCCAGCATGGATCGTGGCGAGGTGATCATTGAGAACGGCTTCAGGAAGCATGGGTATATTGAATATCAGCTTCTCCGAAGATTGGCTAAACCAGGGTGATTTCATGTCAATCATTGGATATGAAGCAACCACGGCTTTGATTCTCGGAGATGAATACATTAGACCTGATTGAAGAGCAAGATAGCCCCCTAACACATTCACATCTTAATATTTGGGATTTGCTCGTGCGGAAGTGACTAACCTGCACTCTCCCCTTGTACGAGGATCTTCGAAAGATCTACTTCGACCTGTCCTTCCGTGTTGCTTGACACTAAAGGTTGAAGGCCGCCTTTGGTCCACTTCCAAAAGTCTGAGAGGTCGTCCATGATTTCCAGGCCCGTTGATTCTGGAAGAAGGCGGTAATTTGGCGAGACAACGATAGCTTCATTTGCAATGGCATAGTCCATTATCCAGGGAGCATAGAATCCCATAAACATGCTTGCCCCTGTAATCTTCGCACTGTCAATATTGTGCTTCTTGAGTCGGAGAGAGGGGAAAGGTGACGAACCAAACCTCCGCCATGGAATCTAACCAGTAGCGGGTGTTTCCCAGGTTTGACAATCTTCGGTATCTGCACATCAACGCTAATGGGTTGATTGTCGATGGCTTTGTAGGAGGCTGTTATAACATCAAAGAGCTTGCTTCTCTCTATTGCCGCTGTAGAAGTAGCGGCCATGGTACGAGTAGTAGAAGAGGTTTGCTGAAAGATTATGGCAGCTGAAGCATTCAGGTTAAATAGATTTCGGCTTTTGTTAATTGTGCCCCGCCAACACCTCCTGCTGTTGGGCGCCTAACGCTCGTTTCAAGAAGCGATGGCTTGAGGATGTTGATTTGTCAGTTATCGTTGTTTGCGAAACCTGTGCCGTTTTCTAAAATTAAACGGCACAGGTTTCGCAATCAACGATATATCAAGTTAGTGCGACCGGCAACGAGATTTACCTGTACCAGGTGCTGGCTACGAACCTTCTGCAATCTATGCTTGTCAGAAGAGCTGAACAATCTTATCGACAGAGCAGTAACAGCGCTTTGGCCACGCGTTGAGCTCATACCCAGTCGAAAAGTCCACGTGGCTGGATGACCATGTGGCCAAACAGCGAACGAAAGCTCATGTCGAAGTAATCAGCTTTCACATACATAGATCAAAGCTCATCTAGCTCGTTCAGCTAGATGATCATGCAGCGAAGTTGAAAGCTCACGTCGAAGTGATCAGCTTTCACATACATAGATCGAAGTTCACCTAGCTCGCTCAGCTTGATGGTCATACAGTCAATTCAAAAGCTCACGTCGAAGTGATCAGCTTTCACAATTTCGAGTTGTCTATGTGACCACTTGGTCATATAGACAGTTCACAATAACGCGAAGCTCGTGATCTGTTACTCGCACGGCCAGCTCGCAACCTCGGGCATAGCTCTTCGTCGACCATTTTATCGATGTGATTGCACAATGTACTACTGGTCTACGGAATATAGTGTCTAGGATTTTGAGTCGGCTGCTTGCAGCAGGATTTCCATGAGCTCATCTGACTGGGTATGGAAAGTGGATTCGGGTTACGGCGACTACTAGAATAAACAACAGTGTGGTTTTTTAGCTCTACGAGCCTATTTCACGCAGAGAGCTTTTTCATACTACACACATCGTCAGAACGACTCTATGTATGTCTATATACATAGATAGTATGCTGTGCTTCATAGTCTTTGGCTGCATAAGCACGTTAAAATGAAGAAATAAATTAAAAATAAATAAATTGAAAATCAAGTTAGTGCCGATAAGGCGGGTAGATGTAAATATCGGGCTTTGGTGTGAGAGTTGAAAGCCTAAAGCCTTAGATATCATGTAAAACTATTTTTTACCTCAGTCTTCGGTAAACAATTGATCGGTGCTGCTTATGCTGCAGTCAACATGAACCATCGAACAAAAGAATGGACGAAGGGTAGCACTACAAGTGACCTGCGCAAGAACGAAGACGTTGGCAGAGAAGACAACAAAATATTATACAGCAACCATAGGAATGGTCAAAGAGACTGTGAACTGAGGCAACAAGCTGGAGAAATGCCAAATTAGTCAGTCTGCAAAACATGCCGATGTCAGATTTGCTTCAACAATAGTTCAGGCTGTAAGCTCAAGTAACAAGATCCCTTGGGCGAATCAAGCCACTTACTCAAGTGACTGCGTCTCACAGGACATAATGCAGCGCTTACATGAGGAACAGAGGCTCATCGAACACTCTGTGATCTGGCCGCGCTCAAGCTGTGTGATGCTCCTGGTGATCTGGCAGCGCTTCCAGCAAAATTGCAAAGTCGATTGTAGCTCATTCAAACTGGCACGAAGGCGATAATCTTGAATTTTCCCTACTCTTAGAATGAAGTATTCAGTGACAGAGTTGACAACTTGAAGCGACCGTGAGAAGATTGTTGAAACTTGATTCGTCTTGAGATTGAGGCATCTAGCAATAGAGTCGATAAGACAAGATACCACTATACTTGGTCTGGCTTAAGACCGATATAGAAACATATCATCACGACTGAGGACTACCGAAGGTACTGTATGTATACGATGCCTGGACGACTGTGGATCAAAAGTTTTGCTAGCGCTAACTCCAAGCGCCTGGGTACGTAGGGCTAGCCTTACAGGTGGTTAGGCCGAGCCGTTCAATCTGCCACGGTTGCTCACCAGAAACCCAGAGATTGTAAATCTATCTAATATCATGAGGCGATAGGGTTTGCTCTTCATCGAGACCAACGCTGGACCGGCCGATAATACACCGGCGAAGGGGAGAGCAAGAATCGCTTGTGGCCAGACCGCAATTATGAGGCTGGGTTACCGACTGCTCATTGCTGCCACTCTGATCGTCGCGTTCTTAATCGCGGTCAAGGTACGCCTCTATGAGATCTGGGACCAGTACGATGTACCAGCCTACGTTGCCGGCTCTTTGGGCGTTGGAAATGAAGCCTATGAGGCCGTCCCTCTTGTAGGCGAAGCAGGCGATAAGGTCATCGTGATGGCTAAGATGGAGAAGGAGGATACCAATTGGGTTGGCCAGCATCTTCCCGAGTAGAACCTCTAGTTCGACTTCTCGTGCGCGAAGTTTCTGACAGACCTTAGTTGGCAGAATGCTATATATTCAGTTGACAACGCCAATGCCTCGCTGCACACCTCTGCAAACAAAGGTCACGAAGCAATGGCCTACCTCACCTATGTCATAGACCACTACGACTCCCTTCCAGCAGTTATTGCTTTCTTGCATTCTCACCGCAAGGGTTTCTGGGGCGCCTGGCATACTGACAGTCGCCTACACGACAACGTTGACTCTATGCGCAAGCTTCAACTCGACTACGTACGCCAAAATGGTTATGTCAATTTGCGGTGCAACTGGAGTCCCGGCTGTGACTTCAAGGATAGACAAAATACCCACATTACACCCGAAATCTGGGAGCAGCTCTTCGAGGGTACTCCTTTTCCCGGTGAAGTGGGAGCAGGTTGCTGCGCGCAATTCGCAGTATCGAAAGCACAGGTTTTGCGGAGACCGCAACAGGAATATGAAAAATACAGGCAATGGCTACTCGATACCGAGATGACCGACAGAAAGAGCGGTAGGGTCTTTGAATATACGTGGCAGGTCATCTTTGGCAAAGATGCCGTATAGTGAGGATGTCTTGTAATATGGGCAGAGTGGGCTTACTGACATTTGTGAAGTTGCCCAGATGAAAAGACTTGCTACTGCAATGTATATGGCCAATGCTGATCCAACAAGAATTCTGCCGCTAATAGAGCAGAGCCAACGCCGTCCGCTAAAACAACAGTACGTGATGTGGAGAGCTTCACTGCATGTTTTATACGTATCATGCTCCAGAACGAGACTGTCGATATTTCCTCAGATGAAGACTCCTAAAAGGCTCATGCTACAGCATGTTGAATATGTGCTGGAGAGCGGTTGGCGCAACTGACTCACGCATCTAGTAACAATTATCAATGACTGGGATTGGCAGGCCGCTTGCATATTCACATCTCAAGCGTGGCTCCTCGCAACCCTTCTTAGGGCATGCAGATCTTGAAGTACATTCCACAGAAAGCCTTGCTAAGCCTGACCACCGAGGATTTGGCCAATGAACACATTAATCGGCACCTGTATCTACCCTACCTCCACATCTCCGTTACTAAACCGAAAGTCCTGCCCCAGAATGGCTCATCGTTCTTTAAAGTGTGAACGGCGAACGCGAAGAAGAGTCTCTCAAAGAGACCTTGGGGAATCGACAAGGATGGCCAGGACCTATTCTCCACCCAAGTCAGAGTCAGTCTTGGTCGTAAGCATTTCTGAATAGATCCTCCGCTAAAGACCATTAGTCCTTGTTTCAAGCATTTTTGAAAGCATCCGGCTGGAATCTGGAAGGTTTGTATAATCAATTGAAAACGACCAAGGAAGGGTGCCGATCAGTAGGAGGTAAAACATGTTGAGAGATGGACTTAAAGGAACGTTTTAATTCAAGAGGTCCAGACGCTGGCGGATTGGCCAGGCCACCTGAGGAGGGACTATACCAGTGGAGCAAAGATCGAGTCCGCCACTAGTGGGGTGATGGCCCTGTCGAAATGACCCTTTCGAAGAGGTACGGCTTCTGTATCTGACTCCGATAGCTTCGACAATCCGCCGATAACGCAAGTTCTTCTGTCCTTCCTCAGCGTTGGTGAATCTGCTGCATGAGTTTTCTGTAACTGCTAGAGAACACCTACGTAGGCTTGGAGCGAAACGAAAAGCACCTTGTCTTCCGATACGCAGAAATCACTTTGGTCATATAAGGTTCTGCAGGTTTAAATCCCTTGGCCGAACATGACCGCGGAATACCGTGCTTTGACTTTGCGGGGTACATGCAACAATAGTGCGTTAGAATAAAGCATACATTCACCCTCGAGATGCTCGAAGAAGAGGAGGGGATCTTGTGTCATTCCCGATCGCGCATTGACTGGTACGACTCCCTTCCCAAGGGAATTGAAGGTAACCCTAATGATCGATCCTGAACCCTACTTCTGTCTGTAGAAGGACTTCAATGTTTTTGTGCAGATGATGTCTTAGAACCGTATTCTAGTGAGTTTCAGTGACGATGAATCGTGAATCCAGGTTAGCTGTTTCGTCGTCAGTTGTTTTATGGAGCATATTTCTGGCAATCACAGGGACCTTCTCGTTCAAATGAACCTTTTCGCTTCTGTCTTACTCAACTGCGAGCAAGTGTCTATGCAGTGGCTCCATACAGCAACTTGCGAGGCCATTTACGAGGATAGCTGCGCACAGCACGGTTACCTTGTTATCTACAGAGTATCACCAGACATTCATGGCTGGCTGAGCCGATCTCACCGACTTTAGTTTCCTAGCTATCCTAAGGTTTACCATTGACGCATAGCTGGAGGTGATAACCCATCAATCAGCGGCCAGTATTCAAGGCTGCGAGCCAGCGGCGAACCGAAAGTCGAGGGCTATGCAGTCATCATCGGAATGCAATACAGATTATCCCGCTTTTGGAAGCCATTGACACCACTTCTACATGGCCGGATGGTCCCTGATTTCGGGTCGGTGGGTGTTCGAAGTCTAATTGGATGCCCCCTCTAGCCTTGGTGAGCAGAGCCAAGGCGTGTTCTATATTCTCTAGGAAGGCAACCACTTGGTGTGCGACTACCTCGGAAGGAATACAAATACTTTGCATTTCTTCGCTAAAGCTTTCGTTATAGGCCAGAACTCGTAGTGTTACTCGGGATGAGTTTTCGCCAGTGGCTCGTGTGGTCGAGCGACCAGAAGCACCACCCTGGTCTTGGGTTACATTTGGGGGCCCAACCAGGCAGTCTACACCTTCCTTGTCCCGAGTTCGAACCCAACCACAGGTATTGATCCTTGTGTTTTGGATACCGCTGCGATGTCAAATGTGGGAAGATAGGGGTATTGTTATAGGGCAGAACTCGCAGGGTTGGCCTTTTGCCAGCAGCTGGTCTGGTCGAGTGGTAAGAAGCACAACCCTACTCCTCAGTTACGTTGTGATTGAAACCAATAAAGATAACCTTAAATTATGAACACAAGCCTTCTTCTTTAGTTGAAGATCTATACTTTCTTTTCATTACACGTTTCTGAACATCTTTACTCCCTGTCAATTGATGACTGATATTCAGCAATCCTCGCTTTGCTGCATACGTACAGAATGGACGGGTCGTGAGCGGACAGCGTGGTCCTGGCTAGCAGCTGAGCCTGCGTCGACGCTCCGAGCGAGTAGCTTCCTGGCCTGGATCTAGAACTGTACCTGCGTATGCGCATAATTGTCTCGTATCCTCTCAACTGATCCCAACAAGAGTCTCCAAGAACCTGGCACGGGGACTTGTGAGGTATATAGCTCTTTCGTAGGGTTTCCGCTATCAGACTTGTTTCGCTAATCTTGCAGGACAGGTCAAATCATAGTATTCATTCAAATCTATTAATCAACGTCAATCACGCCACCAACCAGCCTGTGTCAACTTGGCTTGTCAGAGCGTTTCGGGTCAGCCTCGCAAATCGGTTAATATCAGGGATGTGGTCCCCGATTGCGCCCCCAAAATTCAGAAGTTGTCAAAAGGCTGCAGTCTGCCGTCCGATGTTGCCATCCTTCCCCAACTCGATTGCCAAGCCAGCGACATCGTAACCCTACATCCATCGACAATCGCCTGACGCCTCGATGGCAAATGTGATAAGTTCCTCAAACCCTGTCGAGCTGCCACCGACGGCTGAGAAAGGTTCCGCTCGGTTTAGCCAGAACTCCCGATTGCGGTGTAGACTGCTGAGGACGTGGGATGTGGTGCTCGTCAGTCTACCACATCGCAAAGGTTGCTTTTTAGTGACAAAGCTAAAGCTCAAAGGCGTATATAAGAGGCCTCTCGTCCCAGCATATTGCCCACACATTCCTTCTGTACTCCAACTCCACTACCATCAGCAACGCCAGCGCTTCCTTCCACTTCATAGCCAGCACGATGTTGAGCCAAGCCATCTCTGCTGTAGCGGTCCTACTGCCTGTGATCGTTGTTGGAAGTCCACTTTCGAAACCTCTACCTCCCTGCAGTACAAATCCAGTGCCATGCGTCTGCCCCACGGGATCGACATTTGGCAACGCTACCACATATGCACTTATCGGCGCACGTGCAGATGATGCCTACTCCATCATGGGAGACTGTAAGTGGCGCAACGTTTTTTTGTCGTTTACATTGGTTCGAAGGCTGATCGTTGTTGCAAGTCTATAAAACTGACTTTCTCGGACTTCCCACTGTTGCGGGTGATGGACCAGACAACACCGTTGGATCCAAGCGAACGCTCAACATAACCTCAAATGGTGGCACCTATCAGTTGGTAGAGACAGTAAGCGCTTATCCTTTTCGCCTATGGACTTGGCACTGATGCAGAACACTAATAGTTGACGTCTGCGACACGTGGCTATAGTGGATCGTTCAAGCAGCAGTTTGAACAAACCCATGGTGGGTTTCAAAGGATCTCCTGGCGAACGATGAATATTAGCAGCTAACACAATATCAATAGTGCCAGTCCTGGTCCCCGAAACTCAAGGTGGCGGGGGCTTTTACGGTTACTGGGTGACCCTCGATGTCTCACAAACTGTCTTCGAGTATGAATCACTGATCGTCTGGAATGTGTATTATTGCATTACTGGAAATCCTTTTGGTGAAGCATTTACTACGTTTCATGAGAACATCATCAGAAATGTCACATCAACGCTGCAAGGGGAGAATAAATTGCATGGGATCGAAATTGGCCCCTACTCCATTCAGAGCTAACCGATCTCAGCCTTGGCCGGGAAGATCCTGAGATACACAGCAACAACAGGTTGAGAGATTTGGAGGGATTGTTGTTGGTTGAGCCACAGGTTGTAATTCGACGTTGCGGGTGTTTCTAGTCTACGTTCTTTACCTACGTCAAGGATTAGTCTTAGTAGAAATAGAAAGACAGCTGATTATCTCGCCAACGCCGCTTAGGACATGTCGCTTTAGCCCAGTGACTACCACTCCCCCCTAACCGCCACGGTTGTTGCTAACCCGGCAGCTTGCATGCATCTTCGATTCCTAGGATTATACTTGATACCAATCTTTTGGCCAGCCACAAGGTCGACTAGCCGAGCTAGAGAAGAGGAGTGATGCAGTGAAGTATCGGCACCGAGTAATTTGAGCCGATAAAACCAAGCCTCCCCAGTCGTGACGGCTAAGCCATTTCCATGCTCAAGGCTGAGGCCATAATTGAAATAACGAGATCCACCGGGAGTGGCTTGCCATGGACAGGTAGCCAGGAGACACTGTAGTGGGATTAAGGTGGAAAGAATGCGCTACAGCCTTCAGTTAGAAGGGCACGGGTCAGGACCCGAGTAGGGCATGAAGTACACGATGCAGCCCCATCCAATCCTTTCCGAGCAGGTGTTAGCGAGAAACATGGGATTTATCAGCAAGGTGCAGCTGTCCAACATTCATATTTTTCAGCTCACTTTGATATGCAGTGCATACACCATGCAATAATGGAAATCACGCCAGATCAACTTCAGAGATAGCTGATATAGGCGTCGGAATGGCGATGCAAGCCCCTGTCATCGTCGCTCGAGCCACAAATGCAAAGAAGGACATTTGGTGTGCTGTTACCACAGTTGAGTGTAAGTACTCTTCGCTCAATTTTACCATCGAGTATAGCTGACGTATATTAAATTTTCCAGCTTGTCAGCGACGCTATCGATAAATGCTATCGCCCAGAACCCAGAGTCCTTCTACCTACGTCTCTGGCGTGAATATCGCAGAAATCCTGGCGCTTGGTATTACCAGGCTTCGTAACGTCTGTTGTGCATCTCGACTGCTGAGAATCTTGAATCCTACATGGTTGGCTTGAAGACAGTGTGGCTTCGTGGCCGTTGCCTGTCGGCGATGACATTTATCATGAGGCCTTTAGTAGGATCGACATCTATCATTGCGAAAATGCGTCGAGCGACGCAGTTGCTGTTTCTGGTTCGATTTAAATTATGTTAAGATAAGTCATACTTTCGTCAAACAGAGATGAGAGGTTTTCTTAGCTCGATGTACTCTGAATTTTTTGTCATGGGAGTAAAGCCAGCATGGAAATGCAAGGAATTCTTAGCCAAACGTCGCCGAGTACTACAATAAAACGGATAACGCAGATGGTTTGAGATTAACTTTCAAAGCCTTGGCTACTCAATGTTTGTGTTTCGTCAACGCCAGTATAAAGTGCGACATTCAACAGAAGCCAGTCAAAACAGCTCTTGCATGTGGTCTTACAAGACTATATCTCACAGCTAGACCTGTTTCGATACATCATACTTACAAACCTGGGCAAGGAAAAAGTCATCAACAGCTTTGAAGTAGACGTTCTTATAAATTACGTCATCCGGCGGTATCAAATACCGCTCATAGCACCAGGTTTCTCCGTGCAAGGCTCAAGTAGGGAGAATGAATGCTAGGATAGATATCGGCAATGTTGGTCCCCTCGCTATCCGATTACTAGCAACAGCATGCTTAGTTGGGCACAGCTTTGAAGATTTCACCCCTGCAGTGATGCATTACAGCTAACATAATGATCAAACAGTGGCGACACGGAAACGCATAGCATTCCACATCATGTTCTTCTTCCGTGACATCATTGAAGCTTTGTCACTTTTATATTGGATTGGTTTTAGTGTAGCCCTTAGTTGGGTTGAAAAGGGGGCACTACAATAATTTATGCACAACACATGATCGTGGAGAAAAACCCTTTGGCCTCTGTCAAACGCTCACACACAACATCAGGCTGCAGTGGCGCAAGCTGCTCCCGCGTATAGTTTCCAGTCGTAACGGCGACAATGGCGCAACCGGCCTTTTTGGCACACTCGATGTCCAGCGGCGTGTCTCCGATAAGAGTGACGTTCGCCACGGGCACAGGGGTCCCATAGTGTGTCTCGAGCTTGCTGATTGAACTCTGCACAAGACTCAGCCGAGACGAATGCTTGTCGCCAAAAGACGAGATGCTTAGGTCAAAGAGGTTGGGATTGATGCCGGCGGCGCGAATTTTAAGCAGCGCATTGGCTTGTGAATTGCCCGTTAAGAGTCCAAGGGGCACAACTGAATGGGAATGAGCATGTTCTCGCTGCTGCGCGGCAAGCCAGTCTAATATCTCATTTACCTCCGGGCAGGGTTCAGAACGAAAGCCCCTGGCTAAAGAGGTCTCGAGATAGCGTGGATGCAGTTTGAAGAATCCCTGGACTGCCGAGGAGATCTTCGATTCATCAAGGTCGTGGTATCGCAGAATATCCTGAAGTAGAGATAAATCCGTCTGGCCGTGTAAATTGACTTTGGTATTGTCACATGTAATCTGATGGCCGACGACATCACTGACACAGCGATAGTAAGCATCGATGCTGAGCGCTTCTGATCGACACAACGTTCCATCTACATCAAAGAGAATGGGCTTGATTTCATTAGACGTATGAGAGTAGGCGAGGACGCGGAGCAATTCCCGAGATCCTGTAAAGGAGGTACGCCCATGTAAGAAACGATGGTTATTGACGACGTAAGACTGGCCTGGCTCGAGCGAGATGGCGTAAGCATGTTCGAAGAGGATCGATCGTAGCTCAGTAAACCGGTCGATGAGCGAGGCCGAGAGCTGGATGCCGTCGTCAAAGCGAAAGCGTAGAAGGTCGGAACATTCGCTGTACAGCGGGCGTGGATGAAATGACCCGTCATCGGCACGGAAGCTGGAGTATTTTGGATGGGTAACGAGGTCGTACATGTCTGCGTGGTGGGTCTTGATGAATTCGATGACTTGCTGACCATCCACCAGTATTGTTTCTCCGCCAGTCTCTGACTTGATTTTGAGCATAGTAATGAGCAGGTCTGGGGGCGACTCCCAGCCACTGCGGTCGGTATGGAAGAAAAGCTCTGAAGTCTTGGTAAGCTGATCCACTCTCCTTCGATTCTCTCATCTACTTGACCAGCAAGCACTAACCTTCTGAACTGTATCCTTTTCCCTTCAGTCCCGGAGCGCATCGAATATTACTCACGCCTGTCCCGGTACCGACCTCATTTCGAGGTTTTGCAACTCGGCCCAGTTGCTCGGCTAGTATGATCAGGCTTTGCTCGTCACATCCATGGATGAAGACGGCGCCTTGTTCAGCATATGTCTCACGAATGGAGTCAACATCCTTGATGTGATGGAACTGAGGGGCTAGCAGGACATCAGTCTTTAATAACACTACTCGAGTTCCTACTGTGGAAGAACGCACCATAATGAACATTCTTACAGTCTTTGGCGTTCATGACTGAGCTGGGTCCTCCCTCAAGTTTTCAAGAAAAATCGTTACTGAGAAAGGTTTCTCTCAAGAGACATTATGTTTGGCAGGGTCACCTTTATAGATCTATGAGGTAGCTTCAGACCGTCTCCAATCCAGGCAGCAAGTAATTTCGCGGAAGATCGGGCAGCATACAGACACGGAAAGCTCAGTCATGACTACCAGGGCTCCTTGCCATTCTGAGATGACAATGAAAGGAGTCAACGAAATTAAAAACAACTGACTCACATCCACAGGTACTGCTGTTGGCTGATAGCGGTTGTTAGAGTGTTGTGATACCAGCGAATTCAGCACACAGTCCATGCCCGAGCGTGAAATGGTCTAAACCCAGTAGAGGGCGTCACCTGTTTCATACCACTGCGCTTTAGTAACAGGACTTGAGGCTCCACCAAGGTGCTACGAGAGTGATAAAGGCGTAGCCTGAATTTCCGAACATGCTAACCCAGTATCCATGCCTCTCATCTGCTCTATTCTTATCAATGCCAACACTATTACGAGGGGTACGAGCAGCTAATTTCGAGTCTGGTTGCAGGCTCAGCGAAGCGAGGTTGTTGGTAACGGTGTGAGATGAATAGATATATTGGTTGCCTTAGTCGAACGAAGATGCATGGGATACAGCAGTCACTTGCGCTTTCATGATGATAGTCAGCCTTCAGTGCTTTAGAGTTAGGATAAAATCATGATACTACTAGGGTTACAATATCTCACGGAATGCTAGCCAGGTTCGATGATACTCAAGTAGGGTCGTTAATTCGGAGTCATGATCGTGTTTCAATATGCATGCAAGCAGCTTAGTGATATTTTGCTTGGTGTGGTAGAGACGCCTCAACCTCCCCGAAAGGAGTTTCCCGGAAGTCGGCGGAACGGCACGAGCCTGACGAGCGGTTTTTGATTGGTAATTGTTGTCGGCTACAACGGACTGACTGCTGAGGATTGCTGTTGCATCACAACGGACCAGCTCGAGAAGGGCGATGTTGGTGCGGATCGAAATGGACCAAGTTGACCAACATCAGCGTCACAGAGTATTCTATGAGCCTACTGGTCTGTCATACCTGACCCATGCATCGAAGCAACGACGTGCTGACGTGGTTGTTAAATCTTGCAAGTGGAGCGGTCAAGAACTGTCGTTTCGAAGCCGTCAAGTTACCTTGCTGTTCTGTCCCACGTTGTTCAGTCCTACCGCTCTCCCTTCCGCAGCAACGCCTGTTGAACAATGATTGCTTGGTAATTCATGAGGCAGGAAAGGCGTACGGAAGTAGTAGGATTCAGAAATTGTATTCATCCTTCCAGCACCTAATAAGTGGGAACAGAGTGAATTAGACTTCTTCGTCCAATACAGACACATGAAGCTCAACTAAGAATTGCGCAAGCCTTGAGTATGAGGTCCCACCAGAAGGAAGTCGTCTTAATCGCATGTCATGTCTCCTTGGCAGGCCTCTTATATGGTCTTGATACAGGTTCGCAAAGAGAAAGCCGCAGGAAGAATAAATGTTGCTTCTAATACTTACACTGTTGCCCTTCTCTAGGCTCAATTGGCCCTATCACCTCAATGGCTCAGTTTCGCGACTCGATAGGCACATTAAGCCCAACACAGCAAGGCATTTACGTTGCCTGCATTTTACTCTCCGCCGCCATTTCTTCCTTAGCGAGCGGACATGTCTCGGATCGAATATCGCGCAAATACGGTATTCTCACGGGCGCAGCTTTGACTCTGGTCGGCACCACCATATCTGCTGCATCGCCCAATCTTGCTTCCTTGATCGTCGCCCGCATCATCACAGGCATGGGCGCAGGGCAAGCTATTGCGGTGACCACCGTCTATCTGGTCGAAATAGCTCCACTAGAATCTCGCGGGGTTTCGGCATGCTTGTTACAATCCTACATCGTCATAGGCATCGCAGCGGGATATTTTATTGCCTACGGTGCACATAGCTTGAGAGGTAGCATGGCATGGCGGCTGCCATTTATTGTGCAGGCGGGGGCCGCGCTCGTACTGTGCATTGGCATGGTCTTCTTGCCTTTCTCACCTCGATGGCTAGTTCAGGCTGGTCGCAGCCAAGATGCTAAGAGGGTTCTCGGGAAACTGCGCGGACCGATTCGGGCTGAGGTTGAGCTCCGTGAAATCGAAAGCAGTTTGGTGCTCGACTTGCGGCAATCAAGTGCCAGTTTCAAAGAGGTTTTTGCAAGGCGCTACTTGCGGCGGACTTTGCTTGGCATTCCTTTGATGTCTTTGCAACAGATGACTGGGGTGAGAATCACTCAAACCCATCTTCTCTTTCAAATCTGCTGAAATAAAGCATATTCTCAATAGATCGACGCCGTTCTTTACTACGCTCCCATTCTTTTCCAACAAGCTGGCTTTACAACCGAGCGCGCCTCCTTCCTCACATCCGGCGTCACAGGACTCGTGATGATCGCCTGCACAATCCCAGCCCAGATCTGGATTGATCGTTGGGGCCGGCGCAAACCGCTCATCATTGGCGGCTCAGCCATGGCCGCTTGCTTGCTCCTCGTTGGGGCTTTGTACGCTAGATACGGAGTCATTAGGAACAACGCGGTGGAGCTGCGCTCAAGCGCAGGTCAATGAGTTGTGGTTGTGCTGATCTACCTCTTCACGGCTAATTTCTCGTGGTCGTGGGCAGTTGTGAGTCGACTTTGCCTTCCTTCCCCACTCAATGTCGTTCCTAACCCCTACATTCGTACAACTCTCAGGTCGGCAAAATATACGCCTGCGAGATTATCCCAACCCGAATTCGTGCCAGGGTTTGTGCAATCGAGCAACTCGCCAATTGGATGGTCAACTTTATCATTGCTCTTACAGCGCCTCTGTTTCTGCGCTCATCGCCCAGTGGTCCTTACTTTCTTTATGGACTTGCGACCATCTTCGCTGTGGGATTATGCATATTCATACCTGAGACTAAGGGACGAAGTCTTGAGGAGATTGAGATGTTGTTTGAGAAGACAAATGAAGTTCTGCCGTCGTCGGAAAGGGAATACAGAGGGGCTTAGAGAAGCGATGAAAGAGTAAGAGCTAAACGAGAAGAATTCATAACGACGCATGTAGCAATTAAAACCTGTGATGTTAATTCTATGCTTATCGATTGTGTGACTGTTGAGTAAAGTTGATATAATGATTTCGAACTCAAACTCATCTCAGAACTTCATTGTGAAGCGGTGATGTAATTGCTGCTGACAGACATACGTCATTGACGATTTCTTAAGCGGTTCGGAAAAAGTACTTTGACCCAGCGGGCCCAGAAAGCCCTAAGATGGGGGTGCAGCTAGTCGGGGGGTTAGAAAAGTTGAGCCGGGGTTGGAAAAGATTCTTGGCGTCGGGTTGAACTTTAAAAATTGCATATGCCCCGCACATTCAAGACTTGACGTCGGGTTGAAAAAGCTTCGAAGTCTATGCGAAGCATATGTCAAGAGCATTAAGCGAGATCACAAAAAAATTGACATCTGATCAAAAAAGTCTCGACTGTGCATATGCGCAGCATCAACTGAGCATAAAGAAACATCGATGAACGACGAAAGCATCGACGCTGAAAATTGAGCGAATGAGATAACAGATTGACTAAATGATTGAAAGATGAGAGTTGCAATTCACATATTTCACGCATATACTAAGAAGAAACTCAGCTTGCTCAAGATTCTTTCAACGCAAATGTTGAAGACGATGAGAAAAGTGATAGTGCAAATCAGGAGCAGAACGATGAGAATGAAGAAGAAAATGCACGAGAAAGATCTGACGAGAATAGGAGTATTCCCGGCCCGATGCACGTTCCGGTCCCGTGCACACCCTAAACCCGATTAGCAACCCATACTTTTTTTATTATTATTCAACCACCATTCATAGAATCAAATTGCAATTAATATAAAGAGTTGTCGATATCTATATGAAGCTTCCAAGCTATAAGAATCAATCATCAAATCGCTTAGAAGCTTTGAATTGCCTTCCAGCTCGCGTAGACCTGATTTGACTTGGCCCCCTTTCCACCTCCTCAATAGCAACAAAATCAGTGAATTGCTGTACTTTCACCTCTTTAGACTTCTTCTTTTGCCCTTTCTGAAGCTCTTTAGCCTTCAGCTTTTGCTCCTGAATTAGACGTCGTTGCTCCAATTCCTTCGCCCGTAGCTCCTTTTTCCGCTT
>JAABUS010000068.1_pt1 | contig 225008 bp, 76 predicted proteins | sample 5560161 | NCBI WGS metagenome assembly JAABUS01 (sample SAMN10711885, study PRJNA513376) | rock metagenome | isolation source: Antarctica rocks | place: Antarctica: Victoria Land, Trio Nunatak nord | collected 2016-01-04
AAAGTTAGAAAAAGTAATAATTTATTATTTTAGCTAGACTAATAATTTACTAATCGAATAATATTTTATAATACTTTATATATAATAAATAGAGATAATATAGTAGAAATTAAATAGTTATAGGACTTTTATAAATAGAGATAATATAGTAGGAATTAAATAGTAATAGATTAAGAGTCCTAGAGAAACGAAATTTATTTAGAAACTAATATAATTCTCCTTTAGAATTAATTTATATTCTATTAGGAATAGGTTACTTTTCTTATTAAAAGGTATCGGACTTAGATAAATATCGCTTATATTATTAGCGATAGACTTATACTATATTAGGATAAACTACTACGAGCTAGACTTACCTTAGCTCCCGCTTTTAGGATTAAATAGAAATCTCTAATTTAAAAACTTTCTCTTTCTTATTCTTTTAATAACTAAATCCTAATAAAATATAAGTTAATTAATTTCTAATTTATTTTTATTTATAATATATTCATATTTGATTCCTAATTGATTTCGATTTATATAAATTATTTTATACTCTTTATCTTACTACGTATAATATAATATCTATTTAATTCCTAATTACTTTTCTTTTTTATTCCGTTAAAGACTAATTACTAATTAATTTTAAATAAATTCAACTTTAATAATTCTCGGAAATATCTTCCCTAAATCTATTCTTAATTAATTAGAAATTTATTATAAGACTCGATTAGATTAAATTATATTAAAAATACTTTAAGAATAAAGAGCGTGATAATAGCTAGGAGCCTTTCGAAGAAAACGCGGTAAATAATTCTAAATTTATTAGGAAAGGCTATACTAATACTAATTAATTCATAATTTATTAAGAAGGGAATATCGTTATCTAGTCTAATAAAAGGTTTTATCGATTTAATATTACCGACGAGGACGAAGTTATTAGACTCTATAAGAAGAAGGTATATTTTATTCCTAATCTATTAATATAGTTCTAACTACTTTCGAATTTATTTAGAATAAATTTATGGCCCCGGCCGCCTTAAAGGTTTATATCAAATCTTATAGTAAGAAAGTTATAGTTATTAGTTCTAGTAAATTAATATAGTAAGAGATTCGCGCCCTCGATAGTAAGAATTGAATATTAATTAATATATCCTATAATACTAATAGATTCTTAATAAATTAGAGTTCTATAGAACTTTCACTAGTAATAGTAATGATATAGTACGTAAAGTTAGTAATTCTATTATAATTCGATTATTAATTAATTAGTCCCTAGGATTAATTAAATAAACCCCGAAGAAAATTATATTAATATACCCCCAGCTCTTGCCTTTACCCTTAATAAAGAATAAAAATATATAGGGTATCTCTAACCTATTACTAATTAATTATTAATAGATTAATAGTTTAGTATTAATAAAATACTTCTCGCTCTCGGTCTTAACCCTAAGAATTATCCGCTCTACGGTAACTACGCCGTTAATATAGATACTAGTAAATAATCGATTTTTATTCTATCTTAAACTAGTTTTTAATAGATTTAAGAATACTTCTACCTCGTAAAGTACGAGTACCGCGCTCGCTTCGAATTAAAGACGGTTTAATGAGTAATTAATTAGGCTAAGTCCTAGATAGTAGAGATTAAATTAATAATTAATTAGAAGTACCTAGTAATAGAAATATAAAATTAACTTCTAATTTACGTAATTCGTTATAGTAAATCTGAATACACCCGATTTTATTAATAAGTATTCTATTATTAACTAATTAGAATATCCTAAAAAGAGAGATTATTATTTTTAAAAATAAAGTGTAAATTAAATACCTTTACCGAGAATTAGGATTAGTTCCCGTTATAAATTAATAAAAATGATTTTAGAAACTTTACCTTTATCTTTCTTATAATTTACTACTATTCTTTTAATAGGCTTTTATTATATTCTTTTATTATTCTATTCCTATTATATTAATATCCTATTAGGATTCTTTTATATTATCGTTTAAGAGAACTCCTATTATAACGTCCTATTAAAGTGTTTAAGATTTCTATCTCTCTTTTATTAAACGCCTATTAGGATTACTATCGTTCGAGAAAAATATAAGAGTCCGCTTTAATATAATTAAATATAATTTTAATATTAATCTATTAGGATACCGGCGAGTATATTATAAAGTATAATAAAATCTTCTATCGCTTTGACCTTAACTATAGGGAAGCGGGTATACTAGTATTATACTATAATCGTATCGTATATTATTAATTTATTATTATTCTTTTATTAATCGATTAGAAATTACTCTATAATCGAGGATCCTTAGTAAATTATATTAAGTCGTATATCGATAATAATTATAATTTATTAAGAGTATATTAAAGGAAAAACGGTCCTTTTAACTCGAATATAAAGATATATATTACGAGTAGGTAGATAGGAACCTATTAATAACCTATTTTATTATTAATCTACTTTTATTATATTAGGATTCTATTAGAAACTCGCCCTTTATATTTATTAAACGCGGAATACTCCTACTACCGACCCTATTATACTAGTATTTATTAATTACTTTTTATTATATCTTTAATTAATTTCTAACTAATTACTTCTAGCCCGTTAGATCCGAAGTCCCCTCTACGCCCGTTATTATCGCCGATTCTTAAGATCCGAAGGTAAGAATTATTATTCTCGAGAATTAATTATTATTTTATTACTAATCTCTTATTTATAGTCTTCTACTATCTCTCCTTAACCCGATATAATCCGCTTTAAACTTCTTCTATATTTAATTATTAATTACTTCCTTTTAATCGTCGTTACCTACGAATATTTAAATAAGAAGAATATATTCGTTTACTAGATATAATTTAATTACTAATTTATTAACTAAGTTCGATATCGTCTCTTAAAACGAGAGCTCTTTTATATAATAAATAATACTAGTATTCCTAAATCTATTATGATTCGATTATTAATAGATTAATAGGGACTAACCTCTTCGATTATAGAAATAAGGAAGGTATAGTAAAAGGCTTTCTATATTTCTTATCTCTTTATTAATTAATTCGTAGCCCGTTTAGGTTAATCGATTTATAACGGCGAGAAAGATATAGTTTAAGTATAATTCTCTTAGAAATTAATTACTAATAACTATTTAGAGTCTTATATCCGGTAGTAGATTAATAATTAAAGATAAAATACATACTAGCCTAGTATTTTATTAGTATTTTAATTCTAATTTAATAGTAGGGTCCTAAGAAGTCAGCCTCTAGAAAGAGGAGGAAAGTAAATATCTAATTATCTAGGATTTATAATTAATCTCTAATTTATTATTAGAGTCTAATAGGATCGTAACCTCTAAAGAAATATAAGAAGTTTACGTATTTAAAAAATAAAATAAGTGGTATTAATTCTTTATTATAATTCTTTTAATAATCTATTATTAATTAATTAACCGTTAGTTTAGTTTAATATTACTAGAGTACGACGTATTTTAAAATTCTTATTAAAAGCGCGATATCGGCTATATAAAAATATAGGAGAAGATAGTAAGTTCTATCTTATTTAATTAATAAGTAGTTATTAATTTATTTACCTAGAATACTTCGTCTATCCGGAGTATTAATATCTTCTATTTTTTTATTATAAAAATAGGACCTTAAAGAGCGCTACGCCCTCTACGACTTCTAATAAAGGGGAAGATAATATAAAACTTAATAACGAAGATAATAAAATACTCGGTTAATCGATTAATATTTTATTTATAATTAGTTAATAATCCTTTCTCTCTTCGCTAGATTATAACTTATTTATCCTATAGACTAAAGTAGTGTAATAACTCTCTCTTCTAATATATAAACCCCTATAAGAATTCTTTTTCTTTTATTATTACTAAAGGCGAAGATAATAGAATCCGCGGTTAATATCTTTTTAATTTGTTAGGAATTAATCGTTAATTAATCTTTAAGTTTATAAATACTACTCGAGCTATAAAACTAAACCCGACGGCTTTTTATATTTTTATATTAATGTAAGTAGGAACCTAAAATAATTATTAATTAAATATTAATTATTTAATAAAACTTCGGTGTATTCGTTATTAACGGCGAGGTTTTTTATTATTTTAATTTAGTAATATACTAGTAACCTACGAGTAATAAAAAAAACCTTAATCTTATTTAAGAAGAAATATATCCTATAAAGGTAAATATCCCTAATTTATTTATAATTCTTTATTAATCTTTTTAGAAACCTTTTTCCTTTACCTCTACTCTTCGATTTTATATCCGGAAATATTATTAAATACCGTATTATAATAGCCGTCGTAGAAGACCTTCGGATAAATATCGAGAGGATAATAATAATAAATCTTTTTTAATTAATTTAAAACTTATTATTAATTATTTAAAGAGGTTTTCGTCGCCCTTATTAAAGATCTTAAAATCTACGGGGAAAAATTAAAAGAACCTTTACTATTCTTATAATAAAATTAGAATCTATTATAAATAGAATAGTAATAAATTATTAATTGATTTTTAAATCGAAATTAATATCTAGCCCTAACACCCTCTTCCTTTTTATAATATTTAATTATATTTTCTTAAGCTCCTATCGCTCCCGTTTATTTTCTAATATTTAACTTTCTAATATTTAAGCCTGTTAAGCCTAGTTTTATACGAATAATTATTAGTTTATAAAGGCCCGTCGTAATAAATTTAAATCTTCCGCGGCGAGTAATAATAAACTTAGCTCCCGATTAAAAAAGATTTAAAAAATCGATTCCGAAGGCGTTAATAATCTAGTCCTAGCCGAATTAAATAATAATAAATTTTTAATAAATTACGAACCTCTTAGTAATTTATTAGAGTTAATTATTAACGAGGTATCTTTACCCTACTAGGTACCGAACCCGAAGAAGAGATATTTAATTTTATTTCGAAGTCGAAATCTTCGTCTTAGTCGATTAGTCTTATCTAAAAGACTAATCGATTACCGCGATTATTACGTAATCGTTTAGTAATTATTTCCTAGACCTCCTCTTTACGTTATTATTCCTAACAAGTATAATTTTTCTCTACGCGGGATTAGTTAGTAATTAATATTTAATCTCTTTAAAATAAATTAGATTTACCGTTTCGATTTAGGGAGACTACTATTCTCGTTTATATACTATCGTAGCGATAATTATAGCGAATATTAAATAATTCTTTAACTTTTATTTAATTTATATCTCGTTAATTAAGCTCGTAGCCACTAAATATTTTAATATTAATTAATTAATAATGAATTAGTTATGAATTTAGAATAATTTACTAAAGAATCCTTTATAAGAAAGATAATCCTATATTTAATATATTATCTTTATAATAGCTAGATTTATTAATATTTCCGTAATCTCGAGTTAGGTTAAAATATTCTCGCTTTATTAAAATATAATATTAATTTAAGCCTACGGCGATATATACGTATTCTTTATACTTAATCTAATCGGTAATCTTAGTCCTCCCGTCCTAGGCTATTATAATAGATTAGAAATTTATTATAAATAAATTTATATTTAATTACGTACCCTTTATCTACTCGAGGATTTTAAAATATTATTCTCGATTTTCCGCCGTTAAAATAGTATTTATCTACGCGTAGATTGAATTAGGTTTATATCCCGTAGTACTAGTTACCCGGTCGATACCTCGTTTAAAATAAATTTAGTAGTAAATAATTATAGATTTTATCTAAGTCTACTAGGAACGTTTAGGGGTAGAAATATTAATAGATATAAAGTAATAACCGAATCCTTTTATAATTAATTAGTAATATAATCTTAATAAATTAATTCGTAGGTTTACCGGATATTTATTTCGGGTTTATATTTATTACGATCCCCTAAAATATTATTAACGAAAAATAAATATAATCCTATTTAACTTTTCTACCCGTTCGTCGCTCGATAAGATCGAAAAACCGAGTGAATAAATCCCGATACATAAAGGTAGTTTATATAGAGATATAGACTCGGCCGAATATTATACCTATAATATATTATAAATAAATTAATAATTAATTTCGAATTAAAATTCTTAACGATTTATTTTTATTTAATCTTTTAATATACTATATAAACGTTACCTCGTTTAAATTAATATCTTTAATCTATTTAAATAATATATTAACCTCGAAAGAAATTTATTCGAAAAGAAAAGTCGTTTATTTCTAAAGAAAATAGATTATTATTAAATTATTCCCCTAAATATAGATATTTTAAATATATTACGAATCTTTTCCCGAGTGATATAAAGTATATTCGCGTACTACCCCTTTAATATCCCGACCGTTAAGATAATATAGAAGATACTCCTTATAAATTATTACCGCGAAGCGATCTATATTTACGAAGCTATAATATAGGGTACTAATATTAATTTTTTAATAAAACCGATAGAACTATACTAGTTCGGGGTTTATTAGAAATTTCGCTAAATTTATTAATAATAACTTTCTAATTAATTATAATTAAATTACTTATATATTCTTAACGTTAGAGTATATATCCGTTTAATTACTTAAAGAACCCCCTTTATTAGTTCCTCTAACGGCGTATTTAGTAAAGGAGGGGGATATATATAAATACTATAAAAAGTAAAAATAGCGAATAACGTTTTAACTAGATTTTTAGGAATAATCTAGTTAAAAATTACTCTATAAATAGTTTTAATAATTGGTCCGTAACCCTAAGAATGAGTGACCCCTAGAATTAATTAGTAATAGATTTATAATTAATTTAGAATAGATATAGAAGAGATTACCGTAACCCTTCCGCCTAGTACTATTTTTTTTTATAATCTAATATAGCTTAGGAGTCCCGGTATATTTATATTATTTATATAAATTTAATAAGAATACTATATTAACTTTTTCATCGATTTATTAAATCTTAAACGGTCTAAAATAGTTGACTTTAGTCGATATAATAAAGTTATAATATTAGATTTAATATTTAGGCCGGTTAGTATATATCTATTATATAAATTAGTAATAGAATTATAATCTTTTTTTAATAAATTAAACTTACTACTCTAGTCTACTTTAGAATTAGATTATATATTAGGTATTTTACGGAGTATCGGGCTCCTTCCTAATATTATTATATAAACCCGTAGTAATACTTATTTCTTATTAAAAAAATAGAAATCGTTTAGTAATTAATTTAATTAGTCTTATCTAGCCGCTTCTCTTTAACGTTACTTTCGAATAGAAAAGTAATCCGATTTTAATATTCTAAACTTATACTAAATCCATTCCTAGTTATATTTAATAACGCGAGAATAAGATTCTATTCGTAATTCGTTTATAAGATATTAGTAATACTTTATACTATTATAATATAATTATTTACGATAGTAATTAACATTATCTAGGAATTCTAATTTAACGTCTATACGAGACGTAATATAATAATAATATTAAATTTATTTATAATATATTAATAATAGATTTAATTCAATTAATAACCTTATTTACCGAATGAATTCGATTAGTAATATAATCCGGATAAAGACTACGAGTATTAATAATATACCTAATACTATCTTTCGCCGTTTTAAGATACTCGGGAATATCGTATATATTAATAAATTTATTAACGAATAATCCGCGAGCCTCGACTTAAATTATAAGGGTATAACTATTTAATAACTAATAGATTTTTATTAAATTAATATTAAATTATAATTTAATTCTCTTTCTTAGATTATTACTTATTCGTTATTAATTTATATATTAAGAACCGCTTCTACTTTATTTTATTTAATTATATTTAATTAGGTTTTAAACTCTCGAATAACTAGGCCCTTTATTTTAGCCTTAATCTTTTATATTAAAGTCGTATTATTTTCCTACTCCGTATTAAGCTAGTAGAAATTATTTAAAAGAGTATTACTAAACGATATTATAATAAATAAATTCGGAATATAATAAATTTTTTCGTATTTAATTTATAATTTATTAGGAGCTAGTTTAGATTCTAGTTATAAATTTACTCTTAAAAAGAATTTTAAAGGAAGAGAAACCTCGGTTATCTTTTAATCTTTATATCGAGAAGGTCCGCTATCTCTAACTAATTATTAATTATAAGATTTATATAGTCGGGTCGGATATAGGTATATCCGATCTTTTAACGTAGAGACAACCGAGTAGTATACTCGGGCGTTATAGGGAGTTTTAAAACGACTTTTAATTTATTCACTCTAGGGTTTAAATGTTAAATAAAGAGTATCTATAGTAATTCGAAGAAATTACAAGGCTGACGCTCGTATTACTCGAGAAATACTATTCTATAATAATTTAAAGATCAAATAATTAAGACCTCGTCTTTGAAAATATTGGGTATACTTATTATATCTCGAGTAAAGATCTACGCCAAAACTTCCCTCTCTAAATACTTTTTACTCTATTCTCTTATTTAAAAACTTTTATTCGGTACCTTTATAAGTAATAATATTTAGCGTGTACAGAAAACTATATAATCTTTAGTAATTTTTTAATTTTCTTTTCCTCTACTATAATTATACTAGAAGGGGTTACCTCTTAACCGTCCAAGTTCTTTAATCGTCTACTTGTAGGGTTGAAGCCCGTAGACCCCCGAAACGGCGCCCTAGAGCGCGCCGCTTAAGCGATAAGACCGATCTCTAAAAAACCTCGGCTCAGTCCCTGAAAGGCGGGTTCTAGGCGTTGTTTCGGGGGTCTACGGGCTTCAGCCCTATAAGTAAATAATTAGAGGGTAACCCCTTCTACCTAGTATTTACTCTATAAATAACTCTTTTAATTAATTAACCTTATATAAGTAGAGAGCTCTATTCAAGGCGATTCTATCGCACTAGAAATTAGATAGATTGAAAAAGTATTCGTTGAGTTATGAGGCTTAAATATAGGTAGTAGGTTTACTCGGTTTAGTAGGGCCTGATATCTTCTATCCTATTTATTGGGTCCTAATATAGAGACAACCTCTTTCCTTAGAAAGACACCTCTTATTTCCTTAGATAGACACCCCTCTATATCCGGTTAGTGGCCGCGGGTAAAGTAGCAATACAGCCTCGAGTTATTCAGGCGACGCGGGCGCATAGTAGTCATAGGGGGGCAGTAACAGCCATATATATATAGGGGTAGCAATGGCCATGTATACGGGCAGCAACGGCCATATATATATAGGATTGGGCCATATATAGGGGCAGCAATGGCCACATATATATAGGGGCAGTAATGGCTATGTATGCGCGTATATATGGGCCATATATAAGAGCAGCAATAGCCATGTATACGTGTATGTATAGGCCATGTGTAGGGGCAGTAATGGGCTATATATACTCCATTACTACCCCTACATATACATGGCCGTTGCTGCCCCTATAGATGCCCCCTATAGATACCCCATCGCTGCCCCCTCCATTACTACCATACGCCCGCGTCGCCCGAATAATTCGCGGCTGCATTGCTGCGGAGTCGAATCGGGGCACCCGGCCAACGCCTAGTTGCTTGGCAGCAGTGTACATAGCCCTGAGGTACCTAGCACTAGCAAATACCAGTTCTCCCCTTACCCCCAGACGTGCCATTTGGTGTTGTTCCTATTTTCTTGCGGTGCCCGCGGCCACTAACCGGATTTGGGGGGGGGTGTCAATCTAAGGTAAGGAAATAAGGGGTGTCTTTCTAAGGAAAGGGGGTGTCTCTGCATCACGACCCTATTGATTCGATTAAGCTGATTCCTACGGCGTTAAAATCGCCTTAAACAGAGCTCTCCACTCATGTAAGGTTGGTTGATTAGAAGAGTTATTTATACAGCAGGTACTGGGTAGTATAACTATGGTGGGGGAAAAGAAAATTCAAAACATGCCAAGGATTGCACAGCTTTATGCACACGCTAAATCGACGTTTTTCGAAATTTTTATGAATTTTGTCTGTCGAACTAGACCTCTCCATTGTGAACATCACCTGCTCCATGCCATGCGATTAATATTATCACAAAAGGGTATTCCCAACCCGCAATGGTTAAACATTGCCACGTATTAAGCAATTAGGTTATAAGGAGTGTGGACTCCAAGCCATTTGTACCGCTCGAGTCATCAATCATGCGTTCGTAAAGGAACGTCATGGGTACAATAGACCCTCTTCTGTCAAAGAAATCAAAATCCGAGATCAAAAGCTTAGAGCACCGCCCAGGCCGTGAAAAACATCTCCGCAAAGGGGTGTGATGAGTTCGAGCCACCCTTCTCTATCAGAAAACCGCGTGATCGGACGTTTGGAATTCAATTCAGAAGCAAAACGGCGGCTAAAACAGCCAGAGCAGTAGCCGTAGCCGGAGTGTTGATAGCAGCAACGCCAGTGAACGGAATTGGTGATGAGGCAATCGGAGCAGCACTGGGCGAAAAAGGAGCTGGAGGAGTCGTCGTTCCGACTGGTACTTCTGGCTGGCCTTCTGGCGCTTCCGTGACAGCTGGAGCAGGCGCTGTCTCCGGAGCCTCTGAGGCAGCCGGAGCAGGCGTCTCGACGGGAGCGACGGCTGTAGGTGGAGTCGGTATGATCTTAGGAGCAGGCGTTGACTCGACCTCTGGTGCTGGGGATACGGGTACTTCTGGCTGCCCCTCAGGAGCCTCAGTTACTGGCGTAATCGAAACGGTAGCTGGGATCGAAAGGGTCGATATCACGGTGATTGGAGTAGCTGAAGGTGTTGGTGCTATTGAAACGATGGTGACGAGGGAGACTGTAGGCGGGACCGAGACAGTGTTTAGAATGACCACAGGGAGCACAGAAAGCGTCGATATCACGGTGATTGGAGTAGCTGAAGGTGTTGGTGCTATTGAGACAATGGTGACGAGGGAGACTGTGGGTGGGACCGGGATAGTGCTTAGAATGACCACGGGGGGCACGGAAAGGGTCGACTCGATAGTGATGGGGGTAATAATAGTAGGAGTTGTCACGGGACGGGTAGTGGTCGTGACGTATGAGATTGTGCTCGTCAATGTAATGGGTATAACGGTCTTGGTCGTTCCCACAGAGATGGTCTTCAAGGTGACTGGACAGGTTGTTGTTGTGATGGTCGTCTTAATCGTGGTGTAGACAGGCACGGTAACGAGAGAGGCGCTCTCTGTTTCCGTCGCGGTAACAGGCACTGTAATTACCGAGGGAATTGTAATGGTTGAGGTCAAAGTCTTTGGGACGGTGGTTATCGTGCCGCTCTTAGTTATGACCACGCTCGTCACTATCACTGGATTAGTGCATAGATCTAGCGTGTCCATGGCCTAATCTTACCTGGACAGGTGGTCGTTGTAATTTCGGTGGTAATCGTAGTCGTTTCGATGACTATAGGTGTGGTAGTCTCGACTTCACTCTTTGTTTTGATGATGGTAGTGTTCGGGAAGATTGGGGGCGGGACAATCATTGTCTTGGACACGAGTGGGACAGTGCCCAAAGAGACTGAAATCGGAGGAGGCACGATCTTCGTGACAGATATCGGAGTAGGGACCGTAAATTTTGTAACAGAGACTGGAGGAGCAGGAGCAGTGCCTGTGTGGACTGAGATTGGAGGCACAAAAATCTCAGTCGAGGATACTGGGGTAGGGCAGCCCTGTTTGCATGAGGTGACAATGATGGTGGATGTAGTGAGAAAGGTTGTTTTGGAAGTAACAGATCCTGAGACATGAGTAGAAGTGACTGGACATGTCGTTGTGGTTGTGTAGATAGTCGACGAGACGAGGGCGCCAGTAGGGGCAACACTTCAGACGGTCAGCAGTGTCTTGCCAATACGTGCAAGGCGCAAGCATACGTGGTGGAGTTCCATCCTGGGTACCATCTTGGATTTAGATATATCCCATCTCTGGCAGCAGCAGCAGCAAGTCCGGCAAACGCAAAGGAAGTGAGTGTGAGCTTCATGATGATGAAGCTTTGTAACAAAAGTAGGTAAATCAAAGCAAGCAACGTATGTTCAACTAACACGACAGAGCGAGAGTTTCGAAAGAACCGTAGCGAGCGAGCGAGTTCCTTCTACCAAATACTGGACCGTCAGAAAGGAAACAGAAGAGAATAAGAGAGGCAGGCAGAGGCTGGGAGATAAAGTACGAGCTGCATCAATCCGTAAGCATCATACCACCCCACCGTATCCAGAGGCCATGCATGACGATGCCTTGCTAGCAACGTTATGATCCCCCCTGGACGGAAGCGTGGGAGCTCGTAAAGAAAAGTTTGTGTTTGTTGATTTTCTTGGTACTAGCCTTCTTTTTTTCCTGCAGGCCGGAACTAAGCGATTGGCATTAAGGCAAAGTAGGATAATCCAGGCTGCATGACGGGAGAGCCAGACCAGGGGGGGTCGCGTTCTCTAGTGGCAGGTAAGCAACCTAATTTAGTAGTATTCAGCACCCGTTACGAAGAGCTTCAATACCGAACAGTAGCGAGAGCATAGCGTGAGTGAAGTGAAGCCTGCTCAGTGCGCGACGCATTGGCCCTACAATTTGCCATTGTGTATATTTGTTAGCAATAGTTGGGGAAGTGTCCAGGTACTCACTCGTTTGTTGAGGCAACGGAAGCACCCAAGATAGCCTACTTTAGAGGTAAGGCAACTCGGCAAATGCCTGCTCATGCAGGTTATCTTTGCCATTGCGTATACTTGGGACTGGGAGCTTGCCCCGCTATCTCCATCTCGATTTCTTATCGGTCATTGGAACCTGGATTGTGGAGCATTGTATTCCGCTCTTGTCCGCTCAGCTCAATGTTGCTGCATGATGGTGTTATTCCTGCGCATCTATCATCTATCATCTATGCGCTCCAGGAACTTCTAGCGAGCAGAGTCGGACTGGGAGGTCTATTTGAGAATTGTTGTTTAGATGTCACTTGCCAAACGTCTAGTAGGTAAAGTTTACTTTAGCCAAATGTTGCATCCCCGTTAGTGATCGACAGGTGCCGAGGGTGCCCGTCCCGGCAACGCAAACCAATGTCCAAGAATTAGAATAAGAATAGATTTGGCGACAAACATGAATGATGGCCATGGCAAAGTCATTTTCCTGCCACCAGGCCATTCAAGCAGTCATGTTGACAACAACACACGGCAGAGTGAATGTCCCTCGGCATGGCATATAGGCAATATCCTTGCAGCAGTGTATGCCCTTGTGTAGCACAGAAGATCTGACTTGCATAAACGTGCATGATTCCACATGATGGGAATTTTGATCCGTTGAAAAGGCTTAAAAGGCTAATGGTTCGTTGACCATCGTACCCCGTACAGCTTTGCTTGTTCTTGCGGCTCGTGGAGCAGAGCAGGCCTTCAGCGACCCCATCAGGCAAAATGTCGAAATTTCGCCATAGAACGACTTTCCGCGCAAGTCAGCATCTTGGGTCTTAGCGCTTAGATCACCCTCGTATTCCCTTCGACTACGCATATGTAGCCAAGAAAGCAGTCACTTACCAAAGCCATGCCAAGCTATTATCGCTCACTCGTTACACCATGTGAACCGTCTCGGCTCGCCTTGCCTCGTGTCGGATGTCGTCAATTCCTTCTCAGTCATCACTATCTTCGTCAGATCCGCTATTCCAACCCTCCTCGTAGGCTTCTCCGATCTCGCCCAGTCCATTGGATAGAGCTTCTCTCTGGTCGAGGTCAGCCATCCTGCTGACAACTTTCTGTAAAGCCTTGACACGGCTCGAGATCCGAGAGGTGGTTGAGAGTGAGGTGTTGACGGCAACTTTCGTAAGGTCCGGTCGTAGTGCGAATATCCGTGGGAAGCTATCTAGGAGTGGATATTCGAGCGGTGAATTGTATCTTGTATAAGTAAGCACGTGAGTAGGTTGAGTAGACGAAAGAATACGGAAGATACGAACCTCTCCACCACAGTCAAGCCAGCAAATCTCCTCCGTTTCCTTGCGTAGGTGATCCCGTCGTCGTCGGCGTCCTCCGCTTTGAAACTTTCATTTCTCCCTCGTAATATCTGGACCGCACCAAAGGTGTGTTCAGATGCACGTTGTGTACGGGAGACGGAAGACGATGACACGAGATCTCCGTCTGACAAACTGATATTGAAGTAGGACTTAATTGATTTTCCATCTTCCTCGATCATAGTGTGGCTCGTACGTGAAGGAGCTCGATCGTCTCTAGTCCCGTAATTGTTGGTAAGTTTGGGAGGCTCAACTTCCGGATCCATGATGCTACATTCGAGTTGAGCTATGCGTTGGTTACCATTCACATTCAGCGCAGCCTCGATATCTCCAAGCAATCCGCGTTTCTGGGTATCCGGTCGTAGCCTCGAAGGCAGGGTCATGCTTTCCAATGCTGCTGACAGCAGAGCCGAAGTATGCCATTGCGAGTCTCGATTCAGCTGTACATACTCTGGTAGAGGCCCTGGTGGTATTGATATCGGAATGTATAATGAAGCATGTGTCGCCATCTCATTCATGGTCCTCGCGGAGTTGACAGTCCTCAGCAATTGCTTGGCGCTCTGTCCCTTACCCTGCTCTTCTTCGATGCTCCAAGTCCAAATTGGCCTCTTCCCATACTCATCTCTTAGGCTCTCCACATACTTGGAAGCAAATCCTCCCCAGGCATCATTCCCTCCCGTAAAGACCTGAATGCCTTGCATCTGATCGCACTCCTCCGCCCACACCCTTACATCTCGGTCGAGCAGATCGGCATCTCGGTCCATATTCACGAACAATTCTTCTCCGGGCTCCCATTCCTCGAAGGGCATAAGGCTTGAGTTGAGCTCGTAGTCGTTGATCTGTACGATGGAGCGAGGGTGGTAGAAGACGCGATTGAAGTCGGACCAGTAGCGGACTGTTTCTGTAGTTAGCTTGCCTGCTGTTGCGGCGCCTTCATCGAGGCTTCGTTGGTATTCAGATTGGGAGATTTGAGGGTCTGTGTGCAGAACGACGTTGTCGTCCCTATTCTACCAGAGCGGCGTCAGTTTGCGTTTCGATTGATGACTCTCATTTCGAACTGTAGTCGTACCATACGCCCTTAGCTTGATCCACCGATTGGCCATCGCCTATTTGTTGCTGGTCATAGAGACCGCCCCATTTCCTCAAGCCCCCAAATCCACCTTTCAGGTCATAGATGAGTGTTCTCGGTGTGAACGTCTCCTCTCCATGAGGCCCAACGCCATAGCGAAAATGGACGTCATGATCAACTGGGGATGGAGCTTGAGTGCTATCGTAGTCAAAGTAGGATTCCTAGCGAACGGTAAGCTTTTGGGGCTTCTTGAGATAGGGAGAGCGGGGTTAGCAGATAAATACCTGGGTGTTCCAGAAATGGGTGGCCAGATGATTGGCACGGTGGCCGAGCTGAAGAGTTAGAATCTCGTGCATGATTTATGTGGCATGGAGCTTGCAGCGTATCGCCGAGTGCTGCATGTTAGTGGATGATGTACTGGAGGTGTTCGGCTAGAGGACATTGTATTCAGATGGCGCTAGACAAGGCTACTGGTGTGGTAGTAGGTCAAGGATCTTGGAGCTGATTTTGAATAGTGAAGGACTCCATATCAACAATTGGTACGTCGCTAAAGTCTTTTGATACAGATCACGCTAGAAGTCTAATCTACTATTCTACAACTCTCTTTCAGGTCTCTCCTTGTCCTTCCCTTTCGTCTTCCCCTTCCCTTTGCTCTTGCCTTTGCTTGTAGCTTTAGGCTTCGCACTGTTTTTCGTCTTCTCGGCTTTCGACTTCTGCTCCGCCATTGCTTCGTCGATCTCCTCTTGAGTCACTTTCTGCATATCTTCCAGGTCCTCGATCTCAACCTCCAATTCCGCTGAAGGACCCGTCGTTCCCTTCGGCAAACCGCCAGACTCCACAGTACTGCTATCAGTAGCAGTTGCCGTGGTGGAGGTCGTCTTCTTGGTCTTGGTGGTCCTGGCCTTCTTCGACGATTGTTTTGGAGGTTTCATCTGCTTCGTAAGAAGGTTCATAACGGCGTCATTGATCTCCTGCGATTTCGCAGAGATCTCTGTCGACATGAGGACAGGATCATCGATTGGCGACAGCTTCTCTTGCTCCGCAAGCTTCTCATCAAGCCATCTCTGAGCGTCATCCCGCTTCTTCACAATGGCTGCTATATCGTCCTCGGAGAATTTTGTCGCTGGCACCTTCAGAGCTGCTGTCTTGGAAGAGGTAGATGTGGTGGACGGTTCATCATCAAGATCAGCGAAATCGTCAGTAGAGGTAGCAGGTGCTGTAGTCGTATGGGACGTTGACGCCTCTGACTCCGGCTGCTTTGATGCTTCGGCCGAAAGCACCTCAGCGTCGTTCTGTAGCTTGATAACGTTCACCATAGTGTCTGCTTGTTGAATGGCGTCTTTCAGCTTTTGGACTTCGCTGGGACGTTTTGATGCTTCCTCCTTGCGCTTCTGGATTGGTTGAACCAGTCCACGTAGCTCGTCCAGTCTTGCTTTGAGTGTTTCACGGCTCGCCTCTGCGCCGTCACCATACAGCCACATGCTAGCGTCGTTTGACTTTGTCTCGATCTCGTCCCGCTGCTTCTCCGTAGACGCTCCGATGAAACGTTCGTCTTCCAGGATATCCCTGACTTTGTAAGTATAGCCCTCGAGATTGTTCAATGTCTCTTCACGAAGTACTCGAGATCGATCAGATTGATCGAAAGCAGTGAGTCTCTTCTTCATTCGTTGAAGAGTCCCAGGCTTGACACCCGATTCTCCAGCTGTTTCCGTTGTGAAACCGATGTAGATAGTCTCGGTCTTCTTCCTCAGCTCCTTAGGCTTCTCGTCTTTGGCGCTTTCTTCGACCATAGCATCAGTAGCTTTACTGTTTGCTGACGAAGCTGTGGATGTTTCTGATGCTGAAGCTGAAATAGAAGACTCGGCGTCTATCTCCTCTTTCAATGGCTCTTGGTCGCCCTTCTTTGAGCCAAATCCGAACAGATCCTTCACGCCCTCGACCACGCCCCCTTTCTTAGTCTCCACTTCGATGACTTCGCAGCTCACGGTTCCACTGACGACTTCCGGAAGGCCATCCACTGGACTCAGTCGAATCGCAAACTTCGTGCTGATGTTGCTTGACGTACAACCCTTATCCGTCAACTCTTTCACGGATGCAGTCAAATTTTGAGTCTTGACCACAGAAACAGGGAATTCGGATTCGGAAACTTGCTGAGACAGGCTGAATAGCAAATCCTCAGTGGCCTTGATAGTCACTTGCTTTTCAGCACCAACCAGTGAAGTAGGCACAAATAGCTTCTGCTGCTTGTCTTTGCCATCTATTGACCAGGACACAGAGACTGGATATACTGCGCTATCTGCAGTCCTGATCTCCTTGACTCGAAAGCTTGGGTTCACAGCGGCGGCCTTGAAAGCTGCACCAAAAACAGCAGCTTCGTCCGAGTTTACATTCGTTCGGATCTTTTCTGAGTCCTTGATGATGGCCTCCAACTGCTTTTGAACGAAAGGCGTCCGAACAGCGCCACCGTGAAGGATGACGGATTCAAGATCAGCATAGGTCAACTTTGCTAACTCCAGAGCTTCTTCTATGGGAGTCTGGACACGATTCAGGTAGACAGAGGCCATCTTTTCGAATTCAGCGCGAGCCAACTTGTATTTGAAAGTGTAATCTTCGTAGTACAGGCCCTCCATGGTCGCCGAAGTCTCCGTATTAGCACTCAGGACCTGTCGTATTCTCTCAGCCTCCTTCCATAGTTTTGCCATTGTCCTGCCGTGCGATTTGACGTGCTTTGACTGCAATCCCAAAGGTTTCATATGGCTCGAAGATGTAATTTTCTCAATCATGTCCTCAAGGATAAGGCGATTAAGGGCATCTCCTCCCAGCGACTTGTCCCAGCTCGTGCCAAGCACCTGTACTTCCTGGATGGTCTTGTTGTATTTACCAACATCCTTCACAACCCGCCCCTGAAACCTGAGTACAGTAGCCGTTGTAGAGCCCGCTCCCATATCGTATACCAGGTGTATCTCCGGTTTGCCCCCGTCATTGACAGTTGGGAAGGTCCTGGAAGTTGCGTAGTTCAGTCCAACGGAAAGGCCATCGCTGATCAAAGAAAGAATACGGAGACCTGCCAGATCGGCCGCCAATGTGATTGCTCGCCTCTCTTCCACGGTGTAGAAAGAAGGTATCGTTATCACGGCGTCTGAGATGGTCGAGCCCTTGCCCGCCATAGTCTCGGCGTTTCCCCTGATGTTCTTCAATTCCATAGCGAGAAGCTCCTCGATCAACCAGGGCTCTTCCTCACCAACAAAACATTCGCTCTTGAATCCAATTGTGCCGGTCTCTGGGTAGTCTACCATCTTCAATCCCGTGTGCGTCCCGCCATACTCCGATACCAGATCATCGCTGAGCGTCAGCCCCAAGAGTGGCTTGAGGTTGGTATAGACATCACTTGGAAACCTGGCGGACAATGCCACCGCATCGCCGCCGTAGACTCTTTCGGGGTATGAGTTTGATTCAGCTGTGTTGACACGTTGCCGTAGAGGCTTGAAAGCAACGGCTGCTGTCTCTTTTCGTTTCGAATCTTTGGTCAACACTATCTCAAGGGGAATGCCTGGTTTGACAAGCGCTGCCTTGATGTATTCGGTGCCCAGATCAATTCCCAAAACAGCTGAAGCTGCGGAAGCTGTAGACACGAAGAGAAAGAACAGGGAGAGGAAAATCGTCGAGCTCGAAAGCCGCCGTCGACCATGTGGAGGCATATTGTGAAAGGAACAACCTCAGTGTCGCGCGGTCTAGGCAATCAGGGCAGTTGCGAATCGACGCAGTCCTCAGTCTAGGACAGCAAGGCAACAAAGAGAAAAATGTAAGGCACAGAAACAGAAACAGAAACAGCTGATGAACAGCCAAAGTATCATTAGCGCTTCTGCAAGGTGGCTTTAAGTCGGGGCAAGTGTATCAAGCCCTAAGCTCCGCATCTTCTCCGCAAGCTCACCGGCTCCATTGCTGATCAGTTGAGGATGGTTGTCACAACCATTTATGTGACCAGACATGGGGTAAGCTACACATTCCTCTATTGTTGCTAGGCTTTCATACCTGACGTCTCCACAGTTCCGTGGCAATTGGACAGTAGATCCAGATACTGGGACATACTACACCAATGTCCCCTCTCCTACAGGCATCCCGTCTGACCCCCCTCTCGCAGCGCATGGCGTCCATCAATCTCATCAGCTAGCCACCGCTCTGTCTGCGCTCAGAGATCCCTCAATCACCAGTATATATAGCAGCCCTTTCTACCGATGTCTGCAAACTATACAGCCGTTCGTGGAGAGGAGCGGGCTTGAGATCAAAGGAGACAATGGCTTAGGGGAATGGTATGGCCTCGCACGCTTCACGCATCCCTCTCCCGCCACACCAACTCTCCTAAGCTCACTCTTCCCCGCCTACAATATGGACTATAAACCCAGCATCATCCCATATTCATCTGGCGAATCAGTACCCACGCTACACAACCGATGCGCCTATGCCTTGGAATACATCATCTCCCACGAAGATGCCACGGATGAAGAATCAAGAGCGATACTCATCTGCACTCACGCTGCATCGATGATCGCTATAGGAAGAGCGTTGACAGGCCACATGCCGGAAGATATATGTGAAGATGATTTCAAGACACATACATGTGGTATCAGCAAATTCGTGCGTCGGCTACCGCTCTCGGATACTCCCAAGTACATAAAGTGGGAGAAAGGTACGGAGATACCTGCGATAGAATGGAGGGACCGGAAAGGCGTGGCTGGTGGATGGGATTGTGTGATCAACAGCAATTGTGGACATCTGGATGGCGGAGAGGAGAGGCACTGGTATGTTTCCTGAATCTTCTTTTGCTATTTGTTGATTCTGATGCGTTGCAGGAGTTTCAAGGATGCTGAGATGTTCTGAATGCAACTATGAATGGAGGCATGATTCTAATATGGGCAACAGGCATTTTCAAGGCGACGAGGTGTTTGATCAAGTGGACACTAGCATTGAAGACAATGAGCCGCAAGGCAATAGGATGAATGACGAGGGACGTGGCTCGAAGCTATAGATCTTATCGAGGCTGTTTATATTCTATGCTCTGTCATTAACACATTTTCAGCTCACAGCAAGATGTTCCAATTCTTCTTCAATGTATTCTTTTTACTCGATCTTCAGCTGAGTAACAGTGGAACCTGTGCAATGGCCGTACTCTGTCGCACTTGGTCTATCATGAATATGTCTCCAGACGAATTAGCGAAGGCGAATTCAGGGCAACAGCCCGTAAACCTCTGCTTACAATGTTCAAGAACCACAGCACTCCTACAATTAGTGCAACTCTTATCCTCAGATCGCCTGCCACTGATTTCTTCAACCTACTTGCAGACCTCGCAGCTCTGGCGCCGACTCCGCTTGCCACGTTCCTAAGGCTATGCTCACTTTTCAAGTCCTGATTGCTTTTGTTCCTCGGCAGCTCTTCCTCGGACCCACTCATATCATCGGTATCAACCTCGTCCCTTCCCTCACTTGGATCAATGATCCAGCTTGTCAAGGTCTGAGTTGCCGCACTTACATGCCAGCAAACCCACAGGAAGATAATCGTTATGATGACAAAGTCTGCTTGTCTTCCACCCTTTGCCCCTACAAGAGGTTCGAAGATTCCCAAGGCCAGTAGCCCCTTGGTATCTGCTGCTAGCCAGATGTGAAACTGTAGGGTAAACGTTTCAAGGGAATGCTGGCCCACCCATGCGAAAATTGATGAATAAAAGCCACGAGAGTGGCGGCTGATGTTACGGAGCAATACGAAAGCGAGGATTGGAAAGGCTGACATGTAAGGTAACCAGCTGTTGTAAGAGTATTTGTCTGGGGCTCTTTGGGCTAATCCAAAGAATATTGTGGTCAGGAGTATGGCGAGTACTAATAAGATACGGCGCAGATAGTGAAGGTGCTTCTGCCAGGCCGAGTCGTCTATGACATACTTCTCGCTGCGCTCGGGGCGGGGGGCATCGAAGATTCTCAGAAAGGCTACGGCAAATATCATGCCAGCGTAGACGATGTAGGCATCGAGCTGGAGCCGGAATCGCCATTCCTTCACGTCCCAGTGTATGTTGCAGCATTTGCTCAGACAGGAGAAGATAGTCTCAAAAACTCCGGGCGTTCTGATCAAGGCTGTAGTCAAAGCAGCGGAGATCAAGATCTTTGCCATCAAGAAGGCGATGTGTTTGTTTTTCCAGTTAACGACTGCCATGGTGAAATATATCACTATGTACCAGAAGCTCACTAGTGGTGCGAAATAGTAGAAGAGATAGTCTGTCTTCATGATGTATGGCAAGATGCAGCTGAGCAAGTTGATGCGTATAAGGACACCGGCGAAGCGACGGAGAGAGTAATCTCGTTTCTCGTAGAAGAACACGGTGTGTCCAAAGCCGCTCATGAAGAGATACGATGCCACCAGAAGGCGAATGATCTTGTAGATCCAGAGTACCTTGGAAGCTCCTGTGTAGTGGTAGATCAAGATGAGGAATTGCATCCAGCCTTTCCACTCGTCTGTCTGGTCCCTCGAAAGGAACGGTTGGTCGGGTATCTTCGGAGTCGGAGAACAAGATGTCTTCTGCAAAGGTCCGGTTGCGAATCGACGTGTTGAAAGAACCCCAAGCACAGCTGTGAGCGTACAAAATAGTAGGAAGTTTGTAGACTCATATTGTTTCTGAGCTTTGTTCAGTAGCTGCGACCGATCTGCGTAGTAGCAGTAGCAAAGCGTCAGTGCCAGCACCGTAATAGCTCGAGCTATCTTGCGAGATGGGAGGAACTTGGGCCGTCTGGAGGTCGATGGAGCGAATAGGACGAGGAGAGGAAGCAGCCCCACTGAGGTGTTCAGAATGAGAGCTTGGGTCCAATTAGGTTGCTGATAGCTATTACAGCAAGTCTTATCCATTGGATAGCTTTTTATACTTTCCTTCCTTAGCACAGCATTGCATCTGATGTTCAAAAGCACATCGGCCATGCGAGAGGCAGCGCTTTCGATGACATGTAGCCCGTCTGGCTGGTGAGACCTTGCGTCTTTGGCCGTCATGAAAGCGAAGCTCCACGCAATAGGGACCTTGCGGCCATGGAAGAGTCGCTGTAGATGAGCATTCATGGCATCTACTCTCGCAGGTGTGAGTGAGTGGGCTCGCGCTGGCGACAAAGAGTCATAAAGAGGTGTTAAAATGGGAGCCAGCACTGTAATACTGTCTTCAGTATTGGGCCCAAAGGTGGAACCGACTTCCAGGCTATGGGAGTATCCTGGGTCGTGTTGTGACATGACTTGGGCTATGCGTTCGACGGAATGCTTGTAATGTTCAAAGTAGTCGACGCCCATGTACCTAGCGTACCACAATCCTCCTCCAATCAACAACACGGCTGGACTGTAGACTGTAGCATCATTGCTCGTCCAATCAGTTGTCACGCTCAACTCATACTGAAGACTGGACGAATTAAGGTACGGATCCCAGAAGAATTCGATAGTGACGCCCGTCGAATCAAAGGATAAATTGTTGTGTTGTTCCTCTGGCTGCTCGACGATGTCGAGTTTCTTAGCAGTTGCCCAGAATATCTGTCTCGTCAAGGAATCGCCAGCGAAGACGAGCCTGCGAGATTTCAAACAGGTGCTGATGTCACTGGCTCTGTAGTTGTGCATCATGCATCCTGGCGGCTGCCAATTGTGGTATTCGTTGTCTAGCCATCGTCCACCGGTCAATAGGGCATCACATTTGTTAGGATCATATTTCTCTGCATCTTGAGTTAATTCAGTGTCCTATATTCTCGAGGTAGATTCATAAATGAGGCATGTTACCTTGCCAGAAGTGCCGATATATGACTAGAACAAGAGTAAAAAGAAAGAGGCACAGGCACCCTCGATCGATGCCATCCTGTAGTGGTGGGAACGCAGCCTTGATTTGCCTACGGTAACGCATTGTACGTACAGGGTCAGCGATCCAACATGGAAAGGTGTTTTGGAGGGCAATGGGTTGAAATCGGTTAGAGCCGGCTATTGACTTATTGCCATAACAGGAAACGACAGGTGGGGAAAATTTACAGGACGCCTAGACCTCATCTCCGCCAATTTGGCTTGGGCGAGGGCTACTGTTTGGTCAATGTCGTGTTGGCAAACGGCAGCCTCGTGGTTTGGGCCACTCGTGTATTTAGAAACTTGTGGCTTAGGCATGTGTTAGCGAGGTCTCGGCAGTGGATACAAATTAGCTTGAGGATAGCATATCGTAATCATTAGACGCTATCAAACCTCAACCAAGGGAGGCTGAGCAGCCTGCTCTTGCCCTGCCACAGAGGACGCTGGGACCCCATCTGCAATAGCACTGCTGTCGTTTGCACCAGCGTTCTCGGGCCCATTACCTTCCTCGCGCTGCCTCGCCTCCTCCCCTTCTCTTCTACTTTGCTCTTCCCTTTCTCTAATTTCAGCCTGCCTTGCCGCCTCCGCCGCTTCCCTTGCTGCAATGTGTCGCTCACCAACGCCAGGGACTAAGCTTGCGACAAACAATGCAATCGCCCTTTCAACTCGGCGCATACCTTGGCGCACAAAGTTGCCATCTTGGCGCTCCCTTTCTTGCAGCAGCCTTTCCACAGGTTCCTGAGGCGTGGGCTCACGGTTTGCAGTTTGCGTGCCTGCAGCGTTGGTGTTGTTGTTTGCGCCTGTGGCGCCTGGACGTGGACGCTCATTGCCTGCGAGTGGGACCAACCCTTCCGCATGCCGCCTGATTGGATCCCATAGTCCTTGAATGACAGGTCGGAACATGCCTGTTTGGGCTACGAACACTAGAGCAGCGGCAAAACCTAGTAGAATCGTTCGGCGCCAGCCTGCGCCTGCTGTGAAAAAGTAGACAAAGCCAAATAGGCGGATCATAAGCCAAAGATGTCCTCCAAGCGGTAATAGGATGCGGGCTAGGTCTCTCGCTTGATTTATTTGATTTTCTTGCTGTTGCTGCTGCTGCGGCTGTATCACTTGAGCAGCGTCCATTTGCTGCGGTGCTTGCTGTTGGGCTTGCGCACCTTGAGCCGCATTATCCTGAGGTTGTTGTCGGTGGACTACATGTTGATGCGTGGGTAGCTGATTCGGCGTGGTAGAGGTTGGAGTAGGGTGCACGTGAGAATGAGGGGTGATAGCACCGAAAGTAGGAAATTGCCATGGTGTGGTATACAACCCAGATGGCGAAACTAAAAGAGCGTGGGGTCCACTGGGGGAGGAAAGTACGTATACCGCTGAAGAGTCAGCCCCATTAGTCGTTCTCTGCAAAGCAACTCGTTCGTGGGCTTCTCGAACAAGATGGTTATGAAGGTTATCTCGCAATTGTCGCACTTGAGAAGCCAGGCCGTCAATGCGCGTCCGTAATGATGTTTGCGTTTCTTGCGGCAAACTCGGAATCGACCGTAGCATCTCTCGAGCTTGATCGAAAATAGAGTCGGGTGGAGGGCTTCCTCCAGCCATAGATGCTTCTATTGTTGAAAGATTGGATTGAAGTAGCACTAGTGCAATGTTCGGTGCCTGAGCACGCCCGGCTGCATTTGGGGCTGTAGTCGGAGCTTGAATATTACCGTGTAGGCTTGGTGAGCCAATCCTTGTATTACCAGCGACAGCGTGTGCAGCCGCAGCTTGGTGATTGTGGAAGACATTGTTAGGATTGAATTGTATTGGACCGCTTTGAATGACCATTTGCCATCTCTCGCCATTTGGACCGACATTATCTCGTACGACCGTATTGGTGTTTCCAGGTGCTTGGGTTTGAGGCGTAATGTGAGGGGTACCAGGTGCTGCTGGAGCACCGCCATGGGCAGTGGAGGGAGTGTTATTGGCTTGCACGTCTTGCTGCGGAGCACCGGTTGCTCCATGTTGACTACCAGCTGCATTTACTTGCTGTTGCTGCTGCTGCGCTATGATTTGTTGGAGTGGAGGCGGAATGAAGGCAGGTTGCTGAAAATGCTGTGCTTGTCCTGGGTTCGCGTGCATTCCTTGTAGTGTGGGATTATTGCCGATAGCTGCAAGCTGAGCTGCAAGTTGTTGGTTTACCGCATGGAATTGAGCGAAAGCTTGTTGGAGCTGTGGAGGGAATTGGCCAGGTGGAAGGCCACCATGGACGTGCCCGTGGACATGAGCATGTCCGTGCTGAGCTTGGAAAAATGGAGGAGCTTGCGAAGGTGGCGGCGTGTTGCTTTGTCCAATTGATCCTGGAGTCGCAGAACGAGGAGTAGTGCCTTGCTGCGCGGTCTGTGGACTTACGCCAATATCTGAGTTTCCGTGCACAAGTTGGGGTGTGCGACTTCGCGAGCCTTGGGCTGGGATGTTTGAGGACGCAGAAGGCGTTGACGGCTGCACAGCCGGCTCTGGGGGTAGCACAAGGTGAAGAGCCAGAGTCTCAGAGCTCTCTATCTGTTGCTTGTTAGCCTTTGCTTTACGCTATGGTGCTGAAGACCCACTATATCTTGAGTGAAAACATCTCTCAATGTCTTCTTCGCATCGATCAGAGCATGACCACGATAGATCAATCGTTGCCGATCTGGGGCAGGGTGACTCGGCGCCGCAGTAGAGATTCTTTCCCTCAACTCTCCAATCGTAGTAGCTGTGGGAATGCCTGAGAATGTGAGTTTGTTGACTTCCGGTGTTGGTGACAGTATGATGAGGTCGACCTGATTCTTCTCCATCCTAAGCTCGATGGCCTTTATTAGGTCCTTCTCATAATCCGAGTCCTTATCCCTCAATAATACGAGCTTATCTATTAAGAGTGGACCAGAAAAAAGAAGTCTCCAGAGTTCTTAACATCTGGCCCAAAGGCCAATCATGCGGCCGGCCCAAAATGGAAGGTCTGCCGCGAATGTGACGTTTCTGTTGCAGAGATCCATGAAGTCACGAAGTCAAAACCGAGCATAGATACCACCTAGGTTTCTAGCCAAAAATGTCGGTGGCAGGCAGAGCGCTCAGCCGCAGAAGCTTTTTGGCTTCTCAACCATCGCTGAAGCCCACAGACTGGATATGCTCCTCCTGCCAGCGAGCGCGACCCTCGGCGCGCTTCTCTACATCCGGACGTGCCAAACAAGAGCAGCGAGATAAGCCATTTGGCACAAGATTACGGACTGCTCTTCGTAACACCAAGGTCGACTGGAAACCAATCCCCATTGCTCTGGGCATAGGTTTCCTAGGCGCCGTACAATTCTACAGGGTCCGAATTCGAGAAAAGAGGAGGCAACAAGAAGAGGAAGACGCACGGGATGTGGAAGAGCCCCATAATAGTGACAAGGAGCATCAAGGGAGACCCAAGAAAAGGAAACGTATAAGACCAAGTGGTCCATGGTAGGAGGACAAATCAGATACGAGCAGACCGAAGCTGATTGTTCTACTAGGCAGGTACAAATTATGTCAACGCTTCCCCTAAAGGCAGTCTCAAGAGTATGGGGCAGGTTCAACGAGCTTGAGATACCGTACTATCTACGAGTACCAGGGTTCAAATTGTATTCCTGGACTTTCGGGGTCAAGTGAGCGTCAGTGCCGTCTTTCTCCGATACATGTGCTAAATGGCATGCTCAAGTCTATCTGAAGTCGCCGAATCTGATCTTCACCAATACAAAAACCTCGCCTCCTTCTTCTATCGCACCTTGAAACCCGGAGTACGCCCGCTAGATACCAGTGCTTCGGCGCTGCTATCTCCCGCCGACGGGCGAGTCCTACAATATGGAATGATTGAGAACGGGGAGGTAGAGCAAGTCAAGGGCATGACCTACAGTCTAGACGCTCTATTGGGTACAGAGCTACCAGGAACATCAGCAGGAGGGGAGAAGACTCCAAACCCCAGTCAGTCTTCCACCAAGGCTGGAGACGAGGATGTCATCAAAGCTGATGAAGAGTTCGCTACCATAAACGGCATCTCCTATAGCCTGCCGAATCTTTTCTCTGGACCTCAATGCCAAGAACCCTTCCCCGCCATGGACGCTTCAACGAAGCCGAAGCATTCGTCTGAAAGTGAAGTACGTGCTGATCTTGCTCTAGGCGATGGGGGTAGTCAATCCTGGTTTTCATCAAAGAACAAGATGCCAACAGCTTTATACTATTTTGTCGTCTATTTGGCCCCTGGAGATTATCATCGGTTTCATTCTCCAGCTTCATGGGTTGCTGAGAAACGTCGTCATTTCGCTGGAGAGCTATATAGTGTGTCGCCATATTTACAACGAACTTTACCTGGACTCTTTACTTTGAACGAGAGAGTGGTGTTACTTGGTCGATGGCGGTGGGGCTTTTTCAGCTTCACGCCAGTCGGAGCAACCAACGTTGGCTCTATCAAAATTAATTTCGACCGCGAATTGCGCACAAATAGCTTGACCACCGACACCGCGGCAGACCGAGCAGCGGAAGAAGCAGCAAATAGAGGAGAGCCGTTCTCGGGATTTGCCGAAGCCACGTATGGAAACGCAAGCAAAGTACTGGGAGGTTATGCCCTGCGGAAAGGTGAAGAGATGGGAGGCTTCCAGTTGGGAAGTTCGATTGTCTTGGTTTTTGAAGCCCCGAAAGGTCGCCGCAAAAGCTTTGACGAAGGATGGGAGGGCGGAACGAGAAAGAGTGGTTGGCAGTGGAATGTCGAGCAGGGTCAGAAAGTGAAGTATGGCGAGGCCATTGGATGGGTCGAGGAAACATAAGGCATTTCTGGCGTCATGTGACGTCGCGTCAGATGTAACTGTACTTCGTGCTATTCCGCGCACACTTCGTTTTGGACTAGTTCATACGATGTCGACGCGACTTTCCTGGTCATTTCGGTCAGTTCCTGTCTTCTTAAAGGCGTATCTGAGGTCTTTACACTCAGTCAGAATGCTAAGGGAAAACCTCCTCGTCTCACTATTCTGATAATCTTCTCGTTCTCAGCCTTGTTCACGTACGTGTTTCTGCTGGACCACACCTCTTTGCATTGTTCAACTTGAATTAGGTATCTTACATTTGGATCAGTGCCCTCAGAAATACTCGCAGCGACCTGTACAAGCCCTGAATCCTTGACAGCAGTCGCTGTTCCTCTATGATCGACCGGCAAACGATGCCTAGTTGCATCACACTCGTTATCTTCCTTACAGTGTTGTTAGGCTGAAAGTTCGTGCTTGGCCAAACGATGGCATTCTAGCTTTTCTCCACAGCTTCCCCGCAAAGCCTCCTTCATTCCCTTCCATCTATCCTATTTATCCACTTCGAGGCATTCTTTACCTGCCTTTTTCGTCATGGGGCCCGCAGCTTGGCAGACGATCTACTACCGAGAATCAGAGAGGCTCAGTGAATACATCCGATCTTTCGATCAACCGGATATATAAGTGGAATCTGATACGTCTACTTGCTCTGGTAAGTCCAAAACTTCCTGCTTTTGTTTCCAAAATAAGGGTATCATACTAAACTTCTTTCTTGCAGCAGCAATTGGCGTCAGTGCATTGCTATCAGCAGCTGATGCAGGCTAAGAGCATGTCCTACCACATGAGGAGAACGCTCAGAAGAATTATACAATGCAACTCTCGCGAGTGCTGCAGAAGTCGTGCTTCGGGTATCCACGAAGGCTGGCGGTCGTAACGAGACCTGTTTCAACCTTCCCTCCTTTTCCCTCGGTTTTCGACAGTCTCTGATCTTCTAAGCTCCTTTACTTCACGGATGGATGATCAAAGACGTTAATCACTCTATCGAAGGAGGGATCTACGCGGAGATGATCGCAAACCGAGCTTTTCAAGGTATGCCAATCTCGAAAACGTTGCCTAAAACTTTCATCAGTTCACTAACAATAGACAGGCATTTACTGCGACTCTTAAAACAGAGCCTGGATTCGCTGGAACTTCCATCATCAGCTCGGAGAATCCAGTTGTGCCCTTTGGGCCAGTCCTTACAGGATGGGCTGCCGTTGGAGGCGCGAAGCTTTCTTTATAGATGTTCTTCACCCTCTTCCAGATACACTTCCTACCGTCATGCAAGTCAGCATTCCACTCAATGCCACTGGTGAGGTCGGCTCTCTCAACTACGGATGGTGGGCAATGGATCTCCGTCTGCAAAGGTACCATGCAAGCCTGTATCTACTAGCCAGTGGCCCCACGGACGCTGCCAAGCTAACTAGCATGAACTTCTCTCTTCGTTCCAATCTTACCAACGATGTTTGGGTCACCAATGGCATTTCGATCCAAAACACCTCGGATTTTAGCTATACCCAGTTCATCACGCAACTGATCAACAACGTGATCGCACCAAATTCCAACAATACCTTTTCAGTCACCTTCAGTGCTTCGGAAACAGCAGGAAGTACTTTCTACTTCGATCTAATAAGCTTTTTCCCAGCGACATACGACGACAGACCAAATGGACTACGCAAAGTTCTAGGTCATTGGGTCAAGGACATGAACCCAACGTTTCTGCGATTTCCAGGCAGTAATAACATTGAGGGGTACTCGACTGCTCAGAGGTGGAAGTGGAACGAAACGATCGGGCCGCTGACTGACACGCCAGGAAGGCCAGGGACTTAGGGTAAGCTTCCCTATCAGAACGATGAAAAATTGCCTGCTCACGATCTGCGTCAGAGTATTATAAGACTGATGGTCTTCGCCTACTCGAGTTCCTGGGATGGACTGAAGACATGAAGCTGGAGCGGATATTGGCCATTCACTCGAGCTACTCTTTATCCATCGATAGATCAGAAGGCGCTTCATATCCTGATAATGCTGTGGACGAGATTCTCCAAAACGGTCTGGAAGAGCTGGTGAGAAATCATGTTGGTGAAGGGGACCTCGGAAGATCATCTAATGGAGCTGGTGTAGGAATATTGCATGGGCGGCATTAACACAACTTATGGCTCCCTTCGCCCAGTACATGACCATCCGGACCCATTTCAGATCAATTACATTGAGATTGGCAACGAAGACTCTTTCTCGTCAAGTTCTAATTACCGTTTATTGCTAGCCTCCGTCAACTTCTGACTGGAGCTGACGTTCACAGTTCCCGTTCCTGTACAGTGGCTTGAAGCAGGCTTATCCCAATATCACGGTGATGCCAAAGGCGTACGATGAGAACGCTTACTACAACATTTCCATCCCTGCTGGAAATATGTGCGGTAGGCTCTGACGATGAATCTTCAAGCAATGTTCAGGACGAGCAGACCAGGAGCCAGATTACCATACTTACGATGAGCTCCGCTTCTTCCTAGAAAAGTGGAACCTCTTCGACAACTAGCAAGAGAAGACCGGCAACGAGAAAGTGACCATCTTTGTAGGAGAATACTCCGTTTTCAGCGTAGACACGCCCAGCGGAAACATCAAATTCTCTGACCCAGTTGGCGAGCACATTCTCTATCCGGAAATTATCTCCACCATTGCCGAAGCTGTCTGTTTGCTTGCTATGGAGTGCAGCCCGAACGTCGTCAAGATGTCGAGCTACGTACCCAGCCTTCAAAGATTCAATTGGTACAATTGGGACGATTGGACGCCTAATCTGATGGCTTTCGACGCCAACCCCAACTCCACCATTCTGATTGTGAGCTGGTACGCTCAGTCTGTGTTGGCTGATTGTCGGGGCACGTAGACGTTGGCCATCACCAATTCCGCTGGGGATTTCAATCCTCTTTTCTGGGTAGCTACAATTGATGAACTGACGAATGTGATCTACTTGGAAGTTTGATCCATTGCTTGTTATGTACACTTGCACGCTGGGCTAACCAGACAGGTCGTCACTGCTGACAACATCACTGTGCCACTTACAGTCGATTTCGATACGTCATATTCAACAGTGAACGGCACCATTCTTGTAAGCTACCTTCCACTTTGCTCTGCTTAGGGATCGCGCTGATAGCATCCAGGCCAGCGAGGACGTGAACGCTTTCAACTTTCGAAAGAATCAGACCGCAATGGTGCCAGTACCGGTTATAGTCGGAGCAATGCAATAGCCGCTAACGCTTCGACGTTTACATGGGAGGTTCAGTCCCTTTCTACGGTGTTGCAGTTCGATCTATAGCGCTTTGATTTGACATGCCACAACAGTCATGTAGCGCTACAAAAAAGGCTACAATACCAACAAATTGTCATCACATGGTACTACGATGTAGACTGAATATTCTTGTCTCATGTACGTCAACCATATACACCACACGGCTTTATCTCCTGCTCTCCTCTCAAGGACGGAATTGAAGTGCTGGTACACTGATCGAGATACATTGCCCAGATATTCGCAACTTGCTTCGACCTTCGAGGTCTGACAAATTCTGTCTGTGCAGAGTGGGGGCTGATCGAAGTTTTGGGTCTCTGCTAAGAAGCGTCTCTCTTCATTCATGAGATTCACTATGCTGCTCGAGAGACACAATGCATCTCAACATGATCGTCATTCGTGATTGTCCAATATCTGCCCAAGATTTAGCGAAAATGGTGCTGGCGTTTGTGGGCTTCGATGGCATCCAGGATGCCAGATGGTCGCCGCTATGTATGAGTCCTGATGGAGCTTGGCCTGGGGCAGCTCTGGTGCCAGTATTTAAGATGTAGTGATTTGTTGAGACTCGGACTCACCGTCTCGCAGTGAATGGAGATCAGCGTTACACTAGTGGTGTAAATTCAATCTACAGCGCTGAAGCCTACGTCTTCCCTTTGAAACTTTTCTTTCTCTTACAAACCATAGCTTCTACTGGTATCTTCTATTTCTACCTGCTGGCATCCTTCAACATCTCGCTTTGTCTTCTTTCTACCTAGACCCTACTAGTCAGTAGTACGTCCATTAGCTGCGGTTCATGCAGATCCTCCACGACAATTCAAAATTCAGTTCAGCTTCCTTTGTGAACCTTATACAGCTGTTGTTGGTTTTTGGCAGCAGCAAACGGTCAATTGTCGAACATAATACTCAAGGCAGTGCCTTCCTTGCAGATCTTCCTAGAAATGTCTCACTTTTGAACTCATTGGCTTGGCTGTCACTCCGGGCTACCCCACCTTCGCCACTTTTGACTCATTTCCGGACTGATTCACTTCCGCTCCGGTTTATAAAGCTCTCCTAACCCTTTCTCTCTCATAACAAACAGCATTCTTGGTCAAGCATTGCTGCCATTGCTTACATTTTGCTCTACCCAGATATGGAAGCAAAGAATCAATAGCTCAGCAGAACCTTACATAAACATTATCGCGTTGACCGGGCTTTGTTAGTCCCAGCTAATAGCTATCTTACAAGTTCCGGCAAATTCAAAACCCTCACTCCGCTCAGCTACAGCTACAAGTGGGCACCTATCCACCAGCATCTCATCACGAAGACCTCACCATCAGCCTCGAACCCCTACTACGCATTACCTCACCTCTTCACGTTCCAGCATACTGTCTATATCCCTCACCGAGCATTCCCCAGCGGCGGTGTACTTCCCCCAATATCTCTAGCCTCCTGCCTCTTTGAGCGAGAAGACGAAAGATAATTCCATGGACGGCCGTGGTGGTCGCGCTGGCCGCGGAGCTCGAGGTGGAGAACAAAGAGGACGAGGCCAAGGACAGGGACCAGCCGGTGGAGGAAGGGGCCGCGGTGATGGCGAATTTCGTGGCGGACGTGGTGGATCTCGGGGTGGAGGTGGAGATCGTGGTGGCTTTAGGGGCGGAGGTGGAGGTGGAGGCGGTCGTGGTAGAGGGGGCCCACAACTGGGTACCGATGAGTTCACGAATCCAGGTCTGAGAATCTACAGGTTAGTCATCACATGCTACTGAAGACTATACACAATCACTGACCATACTCGTCTTTAGCCCTGAGGGAGAAGATGCTACACCTTCAAAAGAAGTCAAGGCAAAAGAGGATGCCGTGATTGCTTCTTACAAGGAGCTGTCGCTGAGTAACCTCTCTATCAGCGGTTCCCAATTACCCCTAAGACCCGGATACGGTACCGAAGGCCGAATCATTCATCTGAGGACTAATTACTTTAACATGGCGATCGATACTGCTAAGAAGCTGTTCAAGTATACTGTGATCATCAAGGCCGAGCGAAGGGAGCGCAAAAAGAGCCAAAAACAAGGCGATCCAACAACTTACAAGGAGGAAGAATCGAAGCCCGGTCGTAAACGCCGGCAGGCTTACTCTATCCTTTTTGAAGACCCAGCATTTCAGGCCATCAAGCCAGGATATGCTACGGATTATGGTGGTACGTTTTACTTGAAGCCTTCTCCTTTCAAATGCTCTTTTTAATGGAAGAACTGTACTGATCTCTTAATTCTCCAATAGTAAACATCCTTACTTCCAAAGAGCTCAAGCTTGACGCAAACCGTGTCAAAACCTTTACGTTTCTTTATCGAGACGTAGAGGATGCCACGCCTAGCCCGTACGCCAGTAGATATACTTTCACTTTGACACCAGCTGGTACTGTCCCTACCACAGAGCTCTTACGATACCTTGCCTCCACGGCTACTGACCCTAGTGACTTCACTGGAAGGAATGATGCTGTCCAGGCTCTCAATATCATTGTTGCTAGAACCCCGAATTCCAATCCCGAGATATATCAAAGCGGCCAGAACAAATTCTTCAGGTACCCAAGCAGCAAAGAGACTTACATCGACCTTGGACAGGGCTTAATTGCGGTACGTGGATACTATTCGTCAGTCCGAACTTCGACCAGCCGGATCCTCCTCAACCTTAATGCTCAGGTCTCACCATTCTACCCAGCCATTCCACTGCTTGACCTCATTGAAATGTTCGGACGAGACGATTGGCTAGCACTAGAGAGTTTTCTTAATCTTCTACGCGTCAAAACCAATTACATCAGGAATTCAGATGGAACGCCAGCAATCAGGGTCAAGACAATCTTCGGCTTCTCTCACGAATTCGAGTACGCCCTCGATAACAAGAAGAAGATTATTATTGACAAAGATGGCAACCGAAAAGTTTCTCGTGGCAATGCAGAAGGCAACTACGGCCACGCGCAGCAACTTACTTTCGACTGCGAGGAACTTGGTGGGAAGGTCACTGTAGAGAAATACTTCAAGGAGAAGTATGGTATCACGCTCAGGGTGCCTCGAGCCTGGGTTCTCAACTGCGGAACACGAGATAACCCCAACTGGATCCCACCTGAGTTATGCACAGTCATGCCGGGCCAGGCGTTCAGAGGGAAATTGTCAGGATCGCAGACAGACAAAATGATTAAGGTGGCAGCACGTCCACCAGCAGAGAATGCCAGGAGGATCGTCGGGGCGGGTCAGCAGGTCATTGGGATTCAGGCATCAGGGAATCCAACACTCTCCGCTTTTGGAATTCGGGTGGATTCAAGAATGGTAGCTGTCGAGGGAAGAGTTCTACCACCGCCGCAGCTGACTTACGGAAAGAACACGACGCAAACGGCAGAAGACGGAGCTTGGAACATGCGTGGGAAAACGTTTGCCAAGCCTGAAAAGGTCACCAAGTGGTCATTTTTGAAGCTGGGTAACGTTCAGCTGAGCGCAGATCATATCAAAGGCTTTCAGCTCCAATTGAGGAACTACGGTCTAGGCGGCGAGGCTCCAAAAATGGCTCAAGGCTTCACGAAGCCATTGCCAGGAGGCGAAGACCCAAATGATTCAGCGATTAAAGACATCTTCAATGTTATTTCTAAGGCTGATCTTAACATCATCTTGGTCGTTCTACCATCGAATTCCCCGATCACCTATGCTCGCGTCAAATACTGGGCTGACATCAAGGCTGGTGTTCATACAGTGTGTGTTCTGGCGGAGAAACTCGATAAGGGGCCCAATTACTGGGCAAACGTTGCACTAAAGTTCAACTTGAAGAGCGGCGGAGTCAATCAAGTTCTGTCCAAGAAGCTCGGATTCCTCGATACCGGCGACACTATGCTCGTTGGCATCGACGTTACCCATCCAGCACCGAAGAGCATGTCAGAGACACCTAGTATTGCAGGTGTGGTTGCAAGTACCGATTCCACCTACGGTCAATACCCGGGTAGTATACGGTGTCAGGAAAGCCGGAAAGAGATGGTTGATAATCTTGACAGCATGATGGAAGAGAGACTGCAGCTTTGGATGAGGAAGAATGGAGGCAGGCGTCCCAAGAACCTACTGGTCTATCGCGATGGTAAGTGCAACGAAGAATAGTTACACAGTGGCCTTGCTGACAGTCGGTTGGCCAGGCGTATCTGAAGGTCAGTATCAAACGGTACTCGACGTGGAGCTGCCGCAAATCCGAATGGCCTGCAAGAATGTCTACGGAACGCAACCTTTGCCCAAGATCACCATTGCTGTTGTGGGGAAGCGTCACCATACCCGCTTTTATCCCACCAACGCAAACGATGCGGATATGAACAATCAAGGCAACCCAAAGAACGGAACGTGTGTAGATCGTGGTATCACAGGGGAGAAGATCTTTGACTTCTTCTTACAGGCGCATGCTGCGTTGCAAGGCACGGTGGGCATCCGTTTCAACTCATCGTCAAACGGAACATGCTAATGCTCCCTTGCAGGCCAAGCCTGCCCACTACGTGGTCATCCACGACGAACTCAAGCTTGGGGCCAACGAACTCCAGGGGATCACTCACCGTCTTTGCTATCTGTTTGGTAGAGCAACGAGGGCTGTTTCAGTATGCCCTCCGGCCTACTATGCTGATATTTTGTGTGAACGGGGTCGCTGTTACATAGCAAAGTACATCAATAGTCGATGGCCGCCAGGGAAAGTGTTCGACTGGGACGAGGCGCCATGGACTAGAGGCGTTAATCCGAAGTAAGTATTGAGTCAAAAGCCTTCTGCGTAAATGAGTGTCTACCGATGCTGATTGATGTCCAGGCTGGTCGACTCCATGTGGTATGTCTGAGACGCTCCGCATAGAGAGAGACACGGGGCGTTTTCCTTCCTGTGGCCAGGCCATTGCCACGACTTTACGAGGATAGAGAGAATTGCAGATTTATGCTTCAAGAACTTTACGATAGCGTTATGACTTCGTTTTAGCGATCGCTGCTCCGGGACCATTTTGCTAATGGCGACAACCTGAGAAGGCGTTTTAGTTTTGGGGGCGAAGGGGGGGCGATGGTGGTGGCTTGGGCAGTGAACTATTGATAGCGCTCTGGTAGCAATCACATGATTTCTTTACGATGTTCAGCCTTTTGCATCGATCCCACTATAGTCTCTGCTATTGCGCGTTGCTATCATGCATGTTCATCGACTCACAAGCCAAAGCTTGCCTATGGAGTGCGAGAGAGCAAATTCGTCTGGGCCAGCAAGCTCGTCATAGATATTTGATTGCATATATGATGTCTCTCGGGTCTTTAAGTGCATGGGTGTCATCATCAGCTGTGAAGGAACTCCCAATGGTAACATCTACGAGGGTGGATTTGAAGTCTACGATCTTAATTCTTTTGCCCAATTTTGGATATGTGGGAGCATATCAATGATTTCCCTCGGAGGATTGGCTCTCCTAGAGAAGACTGCTATTCTAATAGGGCAGCTTACTCACAGGATGACTATACTACTAGAAATACTACCGTTGAGGATGTGCAAAATGCCCATGCCAAACTCGCGAATAAGTGGAAGATTTTGCAAGAGACTGCACCCAGATACACCCGCAGTCGACGCCCAGTAAGTGGTCCTAGGCTGACGTTTACAACAGGACCCTTCCACGCCATTCGATCAGGCTCTGCTCGAGTGATGTGTCAGCAAGCACATGGAGTTTCTCACGACATGGATCTCCCAGCCCAACAATGTTCCTGCTGCTCATTCCAGCTCGGCCCGAAACCTTTGTCGTCGAGCCATATCAATCGACCACGTCCATGCGCTAGGATTGACTGCGCTAAGTCTACGTAAACGGTCTCGAAGAAAATCTGAAGCTACTTGGAAGGTTACCAACGCGCTGCACCATGGAGTGGGACTTGGAGTATCACAATGAAGGGAGAAGAAGCCCGTCGTTTGTTTAGTAATTCGAAACGATAAGTGAGGAAGCGGTTAATCACATATCGCAATGGTGGTAGAGTTTCTGCCGAGGGTAGTCTTCACACTATCCCGTATATTGATCTGTTCGACTACTTAGTTTCTATGGCAGTCGCATTTGAGCAATACGAGCTCTCTCATTGGATACTACTTCTGGTTCCTTTGTCCAGTGCACGTCGCGTCGTTCTCCTTGGGAATCTGATCGGATCACTGCATCGAGCCGGAGACTCGCTCAGGGGTGCTGAAAGGTGGCTTGAAGCTTCTGATGGAGAGGTGGCAGAACCTCGACGTCGTCCGCGAGGCTCTGTATCGATGCACATTCGCCCTGTGTTCAATCAAGACTACATGTTCTCAGACTCGACCGTCACGATCTTCAAGAGCTACCTGATGACTCTAAACTCCTGGACATCCTCCACGGTTTCCGGATGATGTTCTTTGTTTGACGGGTTTTGTGTTGACTGTGATGACCGTGATTAAGACGGTGCTATATTGTGAGTATCTCCGAGTGTCAATGGATACCATTTTCGCTGTTGTTCCCGAGGGAGAAAAGACGTAAAATTGGGGGTGGGAGCGAGCATAGCAGGGAGGCACATATTAGGGACGATCACTGATTTAAAAAAGCTGAAAACCTCACAAATACCTCCTACGTGATCTAGCAGCAGATTCAGTGCCTTAGATCTACACATGGTCAAGATCACTGTCAAAGGCGGTAAGAAAAGCAAGGCGGTTGGCACGCTCAGGAACTTGAGAAGGATACTCCTTCTAGGATGCAAGCTCAAGACGCTTGATATTGGCGACATCAAACTCAGAGGGTAGATGGTGTTACGCTTTCAAGAGGTTGCAACGGATCTTGCACCTAGGTCAGCTGATATCCTCTGGGTGTCTTTGCGGACCTGATGATGTTAGTGCGACTTCCGCTTATTGTTGAATTTCGACGGACCAAGCGTTTCCTTATTTCTCCAAGAACTATCAAACACACAATGTGTGGACTCACCTGCGGCTGATACGCTGGAGTCAGTCGGCAATAGGCTGGTTTCGACTTCCACTCCTGCTTTCAGGGACCGGATAGATAAATCCATTTTCTATTCAAGCAATGATCGGTATGACGGACCCTTGGACTCCGCAGACAGTCATACAAATCCTATTCTGAATAAATATAGAGCATATGACACACAACACCCCAAGAAGTCTCCCCAATGTAGAGTGCCTGACCACAGATATACTCTCTAGGACACCGTTCGCGATGCAAACAATCCTTAAGTATGTCCAAGCCTTTTTCAACCATGTTTGGCTCGCTTCCCCTCATCCTCAGATCCCGTATCCGTGTCTGTCTCGCTCGTATCTTCCTGCTCGCCCTCCGTATCACTTTCTTCGTCGCTGGATTCTTCGGCGGCGGCACGTTTCCTTGTCCGCTTGGGTTGCGCGGCAAGGCCGGACACGCCGCCGGTTTTGAGGGCGTTCATTTGGCCTGCTAACGAGTCTGGGATATATATTTAGCATTCGTGCTAGTAGAATTAGGTGTTAGAAGATTGGGGGTTTGTACCCTCTTCGGGCTCGCTGATCTCATCCTCCTCATTATCCATAGCGACAGCCTTCGCACTATCCTCCACCTCAAGCACCACATCTCTCTTGCTATCCATCCCAATATAGCTATCACAGACCAGGTGCATCACGAATGGATACTTTCCAGCTTGTGGTGGCGCCTGGAATTGCATCTTGAAAGTCTGCATGTTGAAGGTTGGATTGCCTTGATCGTCGATCAGGGGTTTATTAAAGGTGGTCATGGTAAACGGAGGGACAGCGACCTTGCCTAACTTGCTGTCAGAGAGGAAGACGTGCCATCGCGGTGAGTGATCACGTGGGAAATAGGGTGCATAGGCGAGAGGAGGCTGTAAGGGCTTGTCAGCATCTGATGCAGGTGGTGCCTCGCCCTCCAGCATCTTCGCTTTCTTGCCTCTGCCAGCTGGCTTGCGGCCAAGGAGGGCGTCGAGATCGCCTTCGTCAGGGTCGATATCTTCCAGGTCTAATTCGTTAATTTCGGGGACATTCGCCGAGCCTGGTGGTATTACGCGAGCTTTGACAACGAATTGAACAAGCGAGCCTGTGGTGACGAAGCGTTCACCCATGACTTTGAAGAAGACCTTCTCAACTTTGAGGAGAGGCAATTGACGAGCGACGGCCACAGCTTCATTGTATTGACCAGGCGACAACACTCCGGGCGGATCAGTCGCGAGCTTCCGTCGCTTGTACTCTGGCATTGACATGAATTCTTGGACGGTGAGATGATTCCTCGAGTGCTGTCCTTCGATAGCTTTGGCGATCTGAGTTGTGATGTGTGGGAGTTGAAGCAGAGGCGATACATTTGGTGGGACGGCTTGAATGAGATGCTGTGATATGCGGTAGGAGGCGAGTAATTGAGGGACATTGCCGTAGGCTAGCGTGATGGCTACGAAGGACTCATTTAACTTTAGTGCGAGGGGTGCAACTTCGTATTTCTCTGTAGAACTGTTAGTAACCTAGAGTGCCCAAGCAGAGACAGCCGGACTGACCGTCATCTAGCGCAGCCCCGTTCAAGTGTCTTCGTCCGAGGTAGGCCCAAAGTAGAGCAGCAGCCTTTCTTCGAGCCCCCTCGTAGCTTTCCACCTTCTCTTGGTCTTTTTGAGTCAAACCTGCCCCAGTGAGACCGGATTCATTTACTTCAGTGATGCTCTTCTCAATCTTCCCAAGGCCCGTGTCCACTTTAGGTCCATTCAGAATATTCTTGAACTCCTCTCCACAGGTCAGGGCGTTAACGACGTCTCCGTCCGTGATGTCTTCCCGGTATTCCTTGAATAAGCTCGAAGCACTGGCAAGGAGAACTTTCTCCTTCGTCATCCGTTGCGTTCCATACCACCATTTCCCAACCACATATGGTAGCAAGACTCCTAGCAGCAGCCCGTAAACCAAAAGCACGTATTTGCCGTTCCCGTCGGTCACGATAAATTTTGGCAGCGCTATCCCAATGCTGAAACTCTGCTTCCCATCTGGATGCCCGTATTGGATGTAGTTGTTCCGTACTTCCTCGTCCGTCAGGGCCTTGAATGCCTTGGACACCTCCACCCAGTAATCATTGATGTCCTCCAAGGTTTGGTTCTTTGACTCATCCGCTGTTGCTTTATCTGGATGGTAGACTCTCGACAGATCTCGGTATTTCTTTTTGATTTGTTGCTCACTCGATGACTAGTAAAAGTCAGCATCTGACAGGTAACCCATTTTTCACTCTTCTCACTCTCGATATGTCCAGTATGGTATATGGATCCCATATTTTCGGCGCCGTAGTTTTCGTCACTGCAATAAGGTACATCATCAAACCTATCGTCACCCAACCCGTGGCCACGGTAAGTATTCTCTTCAATCTCCTTTCTTTCCGCCATTGTTTCCGCTTCTGCCCCTGGATGAGCGCGTCGTCTGTGGGCTTGAAGTCTGATCTTATCCGAGGGGCAGTGTCCTCTATGTCTGCTACATTGTCAGCCACTTATGCCTCAAAACCGTGGCTTTGGGAAAAAGGCACTGACCCTTGTTCGGTCTAAGTAGGGTGTAGGAAAGGGGAAGAGTGACAAGGGCGGAGATGGTGAGGATGAAGTAGGGAAAGAATTGGCCCTGTTTCAACTCAGTACTACATCATGTCCAGGGTGTCAGTGGTCGCTACCTGCTCATCGTAATTGTAGTCCGTAGACATCTTGAATAGATTCGAGCCCCCTTGGGCGCAAGTTCTGATGTGCTACTGCCAGTACGATGTTGGGAGATTCAAGTCTATAAGGGCGGAGGCTGTAGAGACTGGTTGTGAAGGTCGTCCAGGGCTATAGAATTAATCAACGTGTTTGAAACAATAAGGGCATTGTTCAAAGAACAGTTCGCCATTCGCATTTCGCCTGAGTCGAGTCTAGCGCGCCAAGTCCGCCAGAAGTCCGCAAATCTCTCTCCATCTCCGCCCTTCGCTTGTCTACCATTAACATTTCCAGCATTCGATGATCTACTTTATTTCAGCTTTTTTGGAACTACGCGAGCGCGTGCAATTACAATCATGGGTTACTCAAAGATTTGTGCGAGACGGGAGTAGGTTTCTTGATAGCCTATCTAGCAGTCACTAGTGCCAATCTACACCTCCATGGTACACGTCCTTTCCTTCCTCCATCTGCAGCGAGCTCAAGCGGTCTTGCCAATAAGCTTGCCGCGAGCACCAGCCGCCGTCAGCAATTTTGCCCTGCAAATCCTCCGCCCGTGCTCATCAGCAGATTCGAAGACAAGGCTTTGTGGACCAATCCAGCGCCTCCAGTCTGCTACCCCGCCGAGCTGCCAGAGGAGACGCTTTCATTGCTTCGAGTCGTACCCCTTTGTCTTTCGCCTCTGGCTGGAAATGCTGAGTGCAAGGTTTTTTGTGGGTGTTGATAGTTTCTGCCTACTTCAATTGTGCAAGCAGCCCGCAAGTGGCGCGTCTTCGTCCTCCCATTTCGTAAACGCAAACTCCTTCCCATGGGGCTGTCAACCTTCAAGATAATCCAGCCCAGCGAAATAATCCATCATGTGTGAACAAAGAAACTCTGCATCATCGCCGTCCTGACTTTCGCCACCAAAGATCCTTCGTTGATCCGCCTCAAGCTTTTCCTTCTCCTCTTTCTGCCTCTTTTCCCTCACTTGCCATGCTGAAAATCGATTATGCCAATGTCTCACGGTAAGATCATTCTTGCGTGGGATTGGACGTCTTGCCATGGATGGCTTGTCTGGATGTACGTTGGATGGTGAAAGTAATTCAACGCTATTGTTTCGAAGGGCCTCTTGCTGGGCTATGTATTTTGGGAGACGCACGCGGCGTCGATTGTGTCTGCTCATGCTGAATTATAAGAATGGTTTGTAAGGATGTTGTGCATGTGGGGACGGTGGAGCAAGCTCATGAAGCGATGCGGAAAGAAAGGATTGGAAGGACCATCATCCTTTTATGTACTCGTACATCCATTACTGTGTCCACTATTTTGAGTCGTACTAATGACTCACGCCCCAATTTTAGGCCGATATAAGATGTTCTCGAAGGAACTGTGGCTGTTTCGAGTGTCATGTGACTCGATATCGGGTTCTGCAGGGTTGTACAAGTACGTCGCGAATGAGTCATGGTCAAATGCTTGGCAACTTCTGCTTTGTGATCACCAACATGTGACGGAGCGCGATGTAGACCACGGAGAATGGCAAAAAGCTTTGCGCACTGAGCAGTCTCTGCTATGAGAAGAATTAAACAGCAAGCGCCAAAGGTCGTGACTCGGGATATTGCCAATCGATCTCGTCATTTTGAACGATGGTTGAGCAGGAACCACGCCATATCATGTTAGACTTGAGCTGAGAAAAGATCACCACATTTGACAGCAGGTAACAGGTAACTGTAGGGCATAGCATGCTTGTGCCATGGGGCAAATCAGCAGAATTCAAGGCAGATAGAAGCACATTATCTAGGTCAATGCCATCTACTGCTCTTGATAATTTCATCCAGGCATGGGCATGTCTCATAATTCTTCCTCTTCTTCGTCATCTGTCGCGTTTCTGAATATGAAGCTCTTTTCCGCTTCGACGCCACGCATCATATCGAAGCTCGACTCGCTGGTTTGGGGAGTTAAATTCCTACCTGGTATGTATCCCACCCAGTCGAGGCCGCCACTAAGCGCAGGCTCAGTCTTAAGCATTTTCTCCTCCATCAGCATGTTCGAACTCTCCTCGTCCTCTGGAAGTAGAAGCCGTCGATGCCAGTCTCCAACGAACATACCCTCAGGATCCATTTCATTCCGTGTGCGCACCCAATCGCCCATCTCAGGGTACATGCTATTCAGCTCTTCTCTCGTGACAGTACTGAAGTTCTTCGCCCAGTGCGGTCGTCCGCCCATCTCTTTCATGAGCCATTCGAATGCTTCATAGTAGCGCTCTTTGCAAGGCGGGTTGTGATTGTAGGGACGGTACAAAGTAGCGTTCAGGTACAGGGTGGGGCCATCGGGCATAGTATTGTCCAGATACGGGCGCGGCGTAGTAGACGAAGTATCGGTGACCCTCACTTCAATTGGCGCATGAACGTATAGTCCCTTAGAGCTGAATGGTATTCCTGAAGCTTTCTCATCTCCATTGAGCCATAGTGACAATCGTATAATCGCCTCTGGCCCCTTGTGAAGAGGTACCGCCCACTCATTGACGAATTGTGAGTATAGACAATTCATAAGCAATCCTTTCTGGCCCTCTTCGATAGCCTTTCCACCAAAACCATTTTTGAAACCATACTGGACATTGATGACGAAGCTCTCAAGCCAAGGTATTATGCTAGGAACCCATTGAGCGCAATAAAGAAGGACGTGGTAGGTGTGAAATCCAAGGCGTCCACCCATCCAACTTAATCTTGCTGGCTGAAGCGATTTTTCGGTTTTGTCTGCCCTCCATTTGATACAGCGTTTCATGTATGGCAGCCACCAGACGCGAGTGAACTCTTTTTGTGTCCATAGATCCTTTTCCCAATCTGTGATAATATCGTCCAGAGGATGTAAGCTTTGCGCCCACTCGATATTGAAAGCTGGAACTGCTTGAAAAGTGACTTCTGTGATGATCCCTAGCGCCCCTAAGCTAATTAACGCAGCGCGGAAGAGGTCGACATTTTGCTCAGCTGAGCAAGACACCGTTCTGCCATTTGCAAGCATAATTTTCAAAGCGAGGACCGACTGCGACAGTATACCGTGCCTTGTCGAGCTTCCATGGGTTCCCGTTCCTATTGCGCCAGCGATTGACTGGTGATCAATGCTACCCAAGTTTGGCATCGCAAGGCCATGTTCTCTCAGCTTGATGCCCAGATCATGTAGCCGTATACCTGCTTGCATGACCACCGCATTGGTCTTTCTGTCTATATCCAGGATGTCTTCGAGACAATCTAGATTGACTAGCCATGAGGAGGTGCAGGTCAAGTCCGAAGGGGAATGGCCACAGCCAACGACCACAATCCTGCGTCGGCATCTTCTTGCAAGTTTGATGACCTGCTGAAGTTCTTCTGTAGTTTGGGGCTGTATGTAGTACTCAGGCCGCGAGTGAAATGTGCGAGCCCATGTGTGATGGGTGTGTTTTGCGGAGAAGTGGGGACGAATCGAGGGGTCGATTTTGGAGAGCTCTCGTTGGAGATCCATGTCGAGAACGGCCTGTTAGAGGGACAAACCCTTCCTCGATTTCTCCGAAGATAATTAATAGGCCCCTGGGTTATTTTTCGAGGGGAAACGTTGGAAGAGTCTTAGTAAGAAATGGAAGGGAAGGATATTGACACAATGCCCTTTTGATGTCGGAGCTTACATCGAGGCTCTCAAGAAGTCGATCTAGTGGATCTCGACGATGACGTCACCAACGTCTCCGAGATCTTCCCCGCAATGTGCAATCTTTGGGGTTTAGTATGCTCAATAATGGTTGATGCTGGCTACGAGTAGATGATCTGATCGTCAAGAAAGGCAATTGCTATTCCAGCAGCTCCCATTGAAGTTGGTTCTGCCATAGTTACACGCATGAGCCTACCAAGGCACTCAGTCCATCTGCCGATAGTATTCCGGTAGGTCATAAAGCAATCAGGTTCGTTGACGCCACTCATGTAATTGAAGTACTTTGCTCACTTCAGCCAAACCTTCGTAAGAATTGCACATCTGTGGCACAATGGATGTGTCATGTCAGAGTCTTCAATGTAAAGCTTGTGCTGGCCTAGACACAAGAACGATGGACATAATGCATCAGTCCATGGATATGTATAGATCAGCTCTTCGACTCTTTACCTGGCAAGTATATCAAGCTTTCTGAGACGCCCAGATATCGAGCAGCATTTCGCATGAATTTTAGGTTGTTTTTCTCGACCTCGATGCTGTTAACCTCGGTACTTCTTCATGCCTCCGCTGGAGAGGCTGATATTGAGGTCTTTCTCTGCCATCCTGCCTCGCTACTGTAGGAATTTGCTTTCCTCTCCACCGAAGAGCGCACTGGTAATTAGGAATTGACACTGGCAATGGCGCAAGGTGAGAATGGACGAGATGCTTGGCAAAGGGTGGGTTGGCTGCGGAATCCTTCAAGTTTGATACTCGTAGAGACAATATTTAGAACTCAAAACCTTCATTGTAAAAAGTCCGAGTCAACTGTTACGACTGACTGTGACGATTACAATGAGACTCAAGTCAATCCATGACCTATTTGACACTACATGTAAAAATATAGGTGGGTGTGATTGCTTTCTTTCTGCCTAGTCTATCTAAAGTCCGGTCTTCTCGAATTCGCATGCCTTGAAATCATTCATTTCGAGCCTCTAGTGCGAAAGCGCATCAAAGTGCCTCCAAATTAGCCGTAGGATACATGATTCTTGTGCATACATGATTTTGCGGTTAGCAGGCGGTTACAGGCCTGTAAACATGGTAGAGCCTCAGCCAGTGGTCAGGCTTTTTTTTGGAGCCTAACATACTGATACGACTGCTCTGTGGTGTCTGAGGGTGCTAAATACAGGTGGCGTGGCGGTCGTGCAGGGGGTATCTGGGTGATGAGGTGGTGGATATCGGAATATGGATGATGGTGCTCATGGGGTGCTTTGCTGTGCTAGTAGTGCAATGGTGGTTCGATTGAGCCATCCTGGTCTGGCGCTGGGTGTGGGCTCCGGACCTTTCAATGGCTGTCATCACAGCACGGGGAGCAGTTTCTCTGCGGGACCTGGTCGGCTCGGCACGTGCCTCGGACATGGCTCGGTCCTTCTGATGGCCGTCAAGCTTGAGTTCGAATCAATGGCGAGAGCCTCGGGAACGTAGGTTGTCACTAAGACATTTGAGAGCCTTGAGCGGCTATCTGTCGCTTGCACTGCTCGCGAGCCCATCGAGCGGTCTCAATAGTGCGGGCTTGGAAATCACGATTGCTCTTGACGTCTTTGATCAAGTGCGTAACCCACTCAGCACGGTAGTAATTGGCATATTGACCATTAGGGAAAGCGTCTGCCAAGTCCCTATATCGACATTAGCCCAGCACAAGGGATTTCAAGAAAGAGACATCTGACTTACCCGATGACTCCCATAGCTGATCGCAGAAGGGCCTCACTTCTGTTTGGGTCTTGGGCGATGACACTCAATACTGCGAATATTGACTCTACGTACGGCATCAACAATTGTGCTGAAGAAAGTCAGCAAGACCAGCAGGCTAGGATAGAGATACGTACATTTTTCTTTCCTCATTGCGAGAATAGCTCCTGACCAAGCATCCATGATGCCCTCCCTCAGTGAGATGACATAGTCGAGCATCTCGAATGCAGCGTTGTCTCCCATATTGACGCCGGCAGCACTCTGTAGCACTTGAGCAACGACAGACAGGTAGGTCTCAAAGTGCGGTCCAATGGCTTGCGCGATATCCCCGAAGGTCTGAAGGATAGCCGGCCTGAATTGGTTGCTGATGGATTTGTCCTGGAATCTGTCAGTCAACTACTGTGATGGGTCCTCTTTCGGATACTTACACTGAGGTTTCCAAGTAGATAATTCATGAACGTGTCGCAGTATGGTTGGGACAACTCATTCAGAGCTCTAACGATATCGCTCACAAGCCCAATAGCCATCGCACAGAGACCAGGCTCCTCACGATTACCCAAGGCGTTATATAGAAACGGTGTGAAAGAATCCATGTACTTGGCAAAGTCCTGGTCAAGAGCGTTGGCCAGAGCGCCCACTACTGCGAATACAGTATCAGGAACGCTCGATTTGTTGCCCACCGAACTTAAGATCTGGAGGAGGACGTTCATGATTCGATCCGCTGCAGGCTTAATCTCGCTCTCCAGGCGCTGAACGATCGCCTGTGAAGACACACATTAGTTCGTGGCATCTTCACCAGTGCACATTTTCACTTACAAGTAAGACGCTGGCAAGGCTGGTCTGGATCTCCTCAAGGGTAATACGATCTTCCACGCTCACGATTTGCTGTTGCATTGGAACGGTCTTCTCTAAGCGCTCGAGAATGACTTCGGACAGCTTGGCGACGACAGGCAGGCTGTCGTTAGCTGCGTTAGTCACGAATGCGTTAAGGACTTCATAAGCAGCCATGCGAAGCTGATTGTCGGCGTCTGGTCTATATATTAATTAGCGTGACTCTGAAGTTCAGCAAAAAGGATTCTCACCCTTCCGTAGCGGCAAGCAAGCGTTGAACGCTCTCTTGGAAGTGTGGCGACAAGGCATTATCTTGAGAACCTGGTTCACCTGCAAATCGCTCGGCTAGATTCATTAGAGCCCAGCAGCAAGAGCCTGCCATCTTCGGACTGCTTGAAAGACCGGCGAACAACGCCCCAATAAGAGGCCGCAAGTGCTCATCGGGGTCGATAGCTTCTGATACATTTTCACAGACTCGGCCTAAGGCGAAAGCCGCTGAGTCTTTGACTTGTACGACGGGGTCATCCATCATTCCAATAAGTACCTGGAGGCCTTGCTTGATCATTGGCTGCAGCATCTTCTCATCTGGACCCTCCATGATTGCACCGAACGCAGAGACAGCGGCATCACGGAAATGCCAATCTGCGTTTCGCAAGTTTTGCTCGACAAAGCCTAGCACAAGCTGTACGAGATCGCCTCCAATAGTCTGAGCATAGAGTTGCAAACATTGATATGCCGCTCTCGAGATGTTGTAATCCTCATCCGCGGCGTCCTCATCCTGTTGTGCCATAAGGTTTAGAAGCGTAGGAAGTACCTCGCGCTGAGCAATACGGGCGAAGCTGTAATACGGTCTAAGCTCAGAACCTTCTGCTGATGCCATGGCGTTGTCGTCTTCGATGGCGATCTCCTCTTCGCATACAGTGCACCAAAACTCAGTAGCCAGCTTCGCAACATCTTCCTCTTGACTCTTCATGCCCAAGATCGTCAAGCCAAAGAGTGCTTTCTCCATGTAGAACTTCATCTTGTCGTAATAGAGGCCCATGATGCGATTCAAGCAGCCATACGCGCTAGCCTCGATACGGCTGTCCCCAGACTGAGTAGCTTCGCAAATGACCTGCATGATGTAATTGCGCTCCCCTTCATTTTCAAAATTCGTCCGTACGAATTCAAGCGAGTCTGATAGAGAGTTGATAGCGGCCAGCCGCACGTCCTTATTGTCCTCCTCTTTGCGTGCACCCTGAACTACTGCGGTAAGGATCGCGTTCGAATGCTGGACGAGGCTGTCACGTAGGTCTTGGTCTTCCCCTTCGCAGATGAAGCCAATAGTCTGAAGAGAGGCCATCTTGAGGTTGTCTTCGCCCTCGCCAACATTCTCCACCAATGCGGGCATCAGCTCCTGCCATTGATTTCGTGGTATATCGATCGCTGCTATCGAGGCAATGAACTGCGCAGCAGCTTGGCCAGCTCTTGTGTCTTTTGAAGCGAGAGTCTGTAGAGCTAGTTGCCTAACGGAGGCCTTTGTGCCGACCTCGACCTGCTGAAGCCATCGTAGCTGTATCTCGCGTAGGCGTGTGTATTCTCGCGCTGAGAAAGCGTTCTTTAAGGCTATACCGGCTGCTTGACGCACGCCAGACCGGGCCTTATCATTGGCGAGCTCTTGGGCGAGAGCCTGCAGATAAATGGACTGTATATAGAGGTCAGACTAGGATGATGGACACGGTTTGCCCTCCAATGCCCAGGTGGGAGCAACTTACGAAATTGGCCTCAGCAGCTTGAGCGAGCTGCTGTTCCGCGCTCTGGCGTGCAGAGGCATCTAGGACCGAGATGTCAGCCTTGAGAATACTCCAGAGACATGACAACGCGCATAAGATGCGCACTTACCTGGTGAGAACGTGTTCTCAAGCACTTGGTTGACGTCCATCCTCTGGGGGGTTGTGTGGGCAATTCACACGACTTGAGGGTTTGTCAGTGAAAGGCGAGCCGACCCTCTGTATGGGCTGGAATGTTAAGAGGAATACGTGAAGGTCAGGGGTTGGAGCTTAGCAGAGAATTTGTTCTTTGTTTGTATCACGTTAAAGAGTGTAAGTGCATCTCAGTGTCGAAGCTGGAAGCGAGATTTTATATCTGGATCCACGTCTACAAAGCTGCCTAGCAACAACACTTCGATGAAAATCACTGACTGCGGTGCACGGTGAATTTCATATTTCGACACTAGACATGTATTTTACGTGAAAGTGATACAAGGCATTTGCGAACGATGTGCAGCTCTACATATGCCGCATCTCCGCAGTCAACATCTCCCACAACGCAAACCCTGTATCACGTAGCCTACTTGGTGTATTACAAAATTTCCTACGAGCTATCGCCAAAGCTACACAATCTTCGTAATTGGTCTCATCCCTCCATGAAGACTAAGGCCAGGATCACTGCCCACGTCAGGACATGACCTCGTCACTACCTTGCGTTTTCGAATCTTCGTTTTCGTCCATGCCCTGAGGGCTGTCCAAGTCATACACTCGGTAGTGGAAACCGTCTTCAGCGATCACGCATATCGCCCTTCTTCCTTTCCTGCCGTTGACCTCTATTCGCTGTGGGGTCCAAGAGACGCCCATTGGGAACTCATGCCATGTGTATGTGCTCAGATGCTCTGGGTTGGCGAAGTCAACGCTAGCGATCAAGTTGGTCCGTCCTGTTTGGTCCTTGGTCTGCTTTCTATCTTGATCGGTCTTTGTGATGTAATTCATACCAATGGATCCGGCGGGCGTTCTACGGTAGGGAAATCGAAGTAGCCTGGATGAAGCTTTGAGAATGATTTAGTATATTCCGTTGGAGATGAGATAGGCCGTTGTTGCTTACCATTATCTGACACAGCCAGTACCAACTCCTCATCATCCACAAACTTGGCGTCTCTGATATTCCAGCCCGTTGTTCGGATGAAGGCTATTTCAACATTCCCAGTGGAACTCATGCCATTTTCGACTTGCAGCACGATTCTGTAAATACATACTATCATCCCTTAGCTTAAATCTGTTGGGAGCGTAAGTACTCTCAGGAGCTCACCTCCTGGCTGCTTCGACCTTGGCCCGACGATAACATAAGTGACGTACGTATTTTTGTCCCGGGAATCCTAGAGTACTCTTATGTCAGTGCAAACATCGGAGACACCCAGAACAAGATATCTCCGTTCCTTACCTCATTCATCATCCTTGTATCCATGAATGTGGGAATGCCGGCTCCGAGAGATATTGGAGTTCCAAATCTAACATTCCTTCTCTGAGTCTCTGCGATGCTACCGAACACAGCAGTGCACTGGATATCAAGATGATTGATCAACGCATCAAGCTTTGGAAGGCGCTTTGCAAAGGGGTCTTGTCCACTGGCGATCTTTAGCTCCCTTCTGTAGAGCTCAAATAAGGAACGTCCCTCCGCTGTTAGATCCCATTGCGGGCTTGGATCAGTCTGCGGCTCCAGGTCAAAGAAAGTTTTGAGTTTGCTGAACATCATGGCGCCTTCGATGTACAAAAGAGTGTTTGCATGGTCAATATTGGTCTCCTCATCAGCAGCTTCTGGGAAGCTAGGGTCACTAGCCTGATTCTCGATTTCTTGACGGAGCCATGTCGAGAACGCTATATATTGACGCAGCTCTGATCCGGAAACAATGAGAATCTGATGAGCCACAAATTGCAGACAATTCACTGTATCGATTATGTTGTCCAATTCCGGCGTCGAGAGACCAAGCGTAACATTTGAGGGTTGAAATTTCGACAGACCACGGAGGCGACTTACAATCACAGTAAATCTCTCCAAAGCAGGTAGCAAACTCTCATGAGCAAGACGTCTAACGCTCTCGTAGCCGGTGGTAGTGGCTTTCTCCCATCGCTTATGGCCCTAACAATTGTATTAATGCATGGAAATTCGGCGTTGTGTTGAAAGTTCGAACGCACTCTTTCTCCCAACTGATCCACTAGCCAGTCTTTGACTTCTGGGTGGCAATCGCCAGTGACGACAAGATGATAAGCAGCTTGCGTCCATTTGTAGTCAGACGACCCCTCGAGCGTTTCCTCTATGTTTGCCATGAACCTGCTAGGCAGATCCTGTGAGGCCTTGAAATCATTGCACATCTGTCTTTGCACTTGACGAATGTAGCGTAAGACATTGTGTAGCTGAGTAGACTTCGAAGCCAATAATGACAAGTAGCGTCCAGCAGTCGATATCAGACGGAGATCAAGAGGTACAAATTGCAATGCTTCCTCACCGTCTGTCGTACATGATACGAGCAATGAGTGTGTGGTTGAGTAGGGATGAGAATTATGAAGAAGTGGCTTGCAGCTTTGAAAATCTCGTAGCGTTTGTGATAGGCTGAAGCTGCCAATCTCAAAGAAGTCGTAGATGCTTAGGTGGACAGTGCCATCTTCGAATCCCACAACAAGAACATCTGCCGAATCAGTAGACCCAGCTGTCAGGGGTTGAAGAAGGGTGTCCAGCGACGTCCGAGAACTGAAGATGTCATCCCTGCGTTTTTTCAGCCTTTGCAGCTGTCTTTCCGTTTATTTCAACACCTACTCGATCCCACTAGATGACAGAGTGCTTAACTTAGGTAAAGAAACTTCGACGTCCAGGAAGGCTAAATCTAGGGGTAGATCAGGCACCGCGTCAACGGCCTTTGTTTGAGGATTTTGACTGATGATATCGTCCAAAGTCAACTCGTTCTTGAGCTTGTTGACCTGCATGCTCACTTTGTTGCTATCTGTGAAGTTGATGCCCCACCCTAGGCAGCATAATGGAGACTTAGAATATTTAGAGCAGTCAATCTGATGAACAGCTTTTCCGGTGTGAGCATTGGTCAAAAATAGAGAACCATTACTGTAAGCAGTAGCGAGAGATTGGCCTTTCACGAGAACAGCTCAGCAACGATTCGAAGGAAGCCAAGGTCGTCGTCTTACCGTTTGGTTTCCATTTTATCTGGGCTACTTTGGTGGAGGAAAGCTTGCTCTGGACACTGAAGACCTTTTGTCCGTTCAATCTGTAGACCTGCGTATGCTCATCAACAGTTGACAATGCTATCAGGTCCATTGTCGGGCAGTATGCCACAAGTGAAGGATTGATTGCCGGCTTCACCACCTTCTCAGCCAGTGGCTCGGCCATCTTGGGGGAGTATCTGCGGGGAGTGTTGATTTTCTTCTCTTCATGCCCGTCCGCTTTTGGCGTAGTCTACGCTGTTGTGCGTGTCAAAGGATTGTGAGACTCTCAAGGCGCTCGGCATGTCAACAAGAAGTGGCTATGAAGCGCTAAAGGGCGCCTTGTCTACAAGTCTTCACAAGCAAGGATAACAAAACTTTCATTCGTATGTCCTTGCTCAGAGAACTTCGCTGATTCACGATCTACGAGTAACACACGGGAGGACGGAAAATGACTGCAACTGTGGTGCACTGCAGAATTGACGTTGAATATGTTCAAGTCTATTTATGCATTATGTCGCTTTGCAGAGTACAGAAGGTCAAGGTTAGCACCTGGCCACAGGGCGAAGCTGATGCTGAACACCCAGAGTCTCCCCATGCTCGGGGAGCAAGCTAAATCCACAAGCCATACCCCAAAAAACATAACCTATTCTATCAAATATGATTCGGCTACAGACTTGATGTCTTTAGTGAACGACACGTCCTGATTCATCTCCACGAGCGTGACAGATGAGACCTAGAGAGATGTTAGCGATTGAAAGAGACACTCCGCAAGTCGAAACTTACATCAACATCCACGAAGGGTTTGCTCTTCGAGAAGCGCACGCTCATTGGGAAAAATTCCGCTTCATCATCGGCTTGGGCTTCGAATTCGAAAGCACCGGTAGCATTAGACTCATCAACTGTCCCAATCGTCCATTCAAGGCTATCCCCCGACACTTCATACTGAGCATCGAAACTGGATATAGCTGGCTCACTTGTGCTGTAAGGAATTGTCACAACGACGTCATGCAAATTGTCTGACCCAGTCATCTCGTATTCGACGGTTACGGTATACGAGTCATCTGAGCCTTTATTGACCCAGACGGTGAAAGTGATAGGTAGAACACCTGTACTGTCAGCTGGAGCACTCGCACTCCACCGTAAGACACCGACCGACACGTTGTTGGCCGGGAACCCCTTGGAAAGCGCCTTCAGTTGGATCACTTTCGAATTGGTGAACTGTCCTTTGTCTACATTTGGGTGGGTTTTGAATTGAGCGTTGTGCGAGGCATTAGCGACCAAATCCAGCTTGACTTTCGTCATGGCGGGATCTGAAATGCGTAGTTGCAAATCACCTTTGACGTTGAATGACTTGAGTATCCCATCCCTAGATATCCTTGCAGATATGCTCTCAGCGACTGTGGCATGTATGGCATCACGATCCGTTGATGTGGAAACGCGAGCAGAAGGTACCTTTTCGGCGGCTGTAATAGGCTGCGAGTTCGATACCAGTGGCAACGACTCCTCAGCCTGAGCACCCAGATCTCCTCTTACTCGCTCAAACATATCGGTGGTTTTGGATTTTTTGCCCAATTGCATACCTTTGCCTTTAGGAGCAGTAGGCCTAGCGAATGCTTAGCATCAATGACAGAATGAATGTGGAGTAGTCACGAACTTGAACGATTTAGTTTTCTCAGCCTCATAGCTATCGTAAGTACTAAGACCCGGGCCCCGAGAAGGTGGAGCGTAGGTAGGATAGGATGGCGCTCGAGGGACAGCACCACGACCACTTCGCGACATTTCCTTCCGTTGAAGCTCTAACTGCTTAGCTTTTCGCTTGCGTTCTTCTGTTGCTTCAAGTTCTTTGTTCTGCAATCATCTTAGCCTACAGCTGAGGTGTAGATTGGGAACGAACATACCCTTGAGATGATCTCCTGTATTCTCTCCTCGTGACTCTCCATTTCAAGGAACGTCTTGATTTGGCTCAGTGAAAGGTTCTCGCGGTAGCCCAAAGTGACGACCTCGTCGAAAGCACTGAGCAGCTCGTAGGCATTCCGAAGAATTTCACTCTCATCCAGGCTCTTACAGATGCTCGTCACAACTTGAGCGAAGAGATGTAGCGAGTCGATGTCTTGCAGGATGTTGGATTGTCGATTAGTGATAAGGACCATATAAAGCTCATCGAGTGGTTGGTAGACATAACGAACGTTGTCTTGCTCTACTGTAGTATGCTGTGTGCTCGAGTCTGCGAGCTTGGGGAAAGACGCCAGGAGACCCTCAATCCTGGACCGTGCAACCTCTCGGAATTGACGTGACAGCACCGCCTTGCCTCCTCGCGTGCATATCGAAGCTGCAAGAACCACCTTTTCCATGTCAGTAACGGTAAAGCTCATTGTCAGCAACGTGATTGATTTACCATGGCTGCTGAAGTTCAATGGATAATTCTTATAGCTCAATGCTGATATTCCATATCCGTGTCACAAGCAGCAAATAACCTTTTTAAGCGCTTAGTCCCCCTTCAGGCAGCACTCAAGGACATTGAGATGTGGTCTGATACTCGAAGAGCCCAGAATTCATAGAATTGTGGTTCAGTGGTTGATAGAGCAAGGACCGGGCTAGACCATATGCGCTTAGCTTGCCGCTGTCGACGTTCTCATCAACTCCTTCCTTTTTCTATCAGTATCAAACCTCCCATCTCTCTATATCACTATTTGAAATGTCTTTGAACACCCTTCTGTGAGTGCTAGCAATCTGCTCCAACTGTATCCCTAATTCGACACCCCACGTCTGAGAGGCTGGGAAATCATTCGACAGTCACCTCTCACGCTCCCAATAGTGACAAAGAAACTCGGTGACTCAGAATCCGCACGCGGCAAACTGAGGTTTAGCAAAGGGTGTTCGTCGACCTCCGCGTTGTAATTCGACACTCTCCCATACCCTCTTCACTCAGTACAAAAGTCAAAGCAGATAAAATGAATCACATTTCATATCACAGCATCCTAGCTTCATCATGACAACTTTCCAGATGCAACCCATATCACATTTTGGCATATCAGCTACCGAAGATCTGATGGAGGTCACATCTGACATGGACCGTTGCTCTGGAGCTGACGGGGATATTGACATAGACATCTACATCACAGGTGGCAATCAGCAAGATGGGGAGGATGAATATATGGAAGAAAATGTCGATGAATCCGTTGATCACGCGCTAGCCAACGAGGAGGATATGCGTGAGGCCAGCGATGATGGCATGGTGGACGAAAGCTACGCATGGTCCGTCGCCGAGCAAGCCTCGGTGCCCGATGAAGATATCGAGGACGCTGACTGCACTGGGCCTGCTGTCGATGAGGACACGATTGTGGAGACTACTTTCGAACAACTCTCTGATCCGTCCCAGAATCCTGATAGCCAAGACCAGATCACTGGCACCCAGAACCGGGATCATGAGTACCATACTCAGCAGACTACAGATCTTGATTCCGCTTTCATATCAGAAAACGTACTGGACGGGCAGCAAAAATCGACGGCTACTAACCAAGAAATATCTGGGCTACCAACGCAGTTGTCATCACATGAGCAGAACCAGGATCTCGACTTACGGGAGAATGCTGGCCACGACCAGTCCCAACACTCTGATGTTGAAGCTTTAAAGTCCGTTGAAGGCGAAAATGAGGAGTCAGGATACACTCAAGACTATGCTATCTTACCAACGGGAAATGAACCTTCCGACATTGAAGAGGTCGAGTCTAAGCAGCGGGAAGGTAATGAGGTGCCTGCAGCTCCCTTAGAGGAAATCGCTAAAGCTCCCTCGATTATCGAGGAAGCCCAGATTGAAGAACTTGCTACTGGGCAAGACAATCTCGATTCGAGTCCGCTACATCCCGTTCTCGTGGGGTACCAAGACAATACCTTTTTCCTGTTTCCTCCTATTGGTCAAGACGAAGAACACTCAAAAGCATACTTCCTTCCAGATAAGCGATTAGCGGATGACAGTATCAGCAATATTCTAGGTGCATTTAGATCGGTGTTAGGAGGAAACATAAGTGAGCATGATAATCTGACGATTAGCATCGATACTTTGGATCTTGATATTAGCGAGGTAAGCCTATCTTCATCTCTACTTGAATACATGTTACTAACATTTCAACAGTCTTGTCCAGAGTCCTCGACCACTACCCTTGCACAACTGATTGACATATATGTTCATCTGCAACAATACGACGGGCTTGAGCCCCCTCCACCGTTTTACATCAACCTGACTTCAACATCTAGATTTGCCCGTCGCTTGGAATACCTGATTAATGCTGTAGCGGAGGAGAAAGGACTATCGCAAATCCAATCTTTTGAGGTAGCTGAGGCTGATCAGCAGTACGACCCTGAGGAGGAGCCAGGACTTGGGCTTGAAGACGACACCAATCTTTCTGAGCTGCCAGAGACTTCTCAGGTTGGATTCCTTGAACGAAATGGAAGAGGAGAGGACTTGCCAGCTGGAAATGATCCTCAAGGCAATCCGCTACTACAACCTGGTCCCTCACAAGCGTTCGAGCCTCTTGACTTTACCAAGCATGATGAAGACCAAGGCAAGGATAATTCAGCAGCGCAACCTGACGTTGATAGCAACAAGGAAGGAGTGACTAACATCGACAGTGCCGGTAGTAAGGTAGCACCAACTGGCGAGGCCGTGGCCGCCTCATCACCACCTTTCACCACCAACGAGGAACAAACGCAAGTACTTGACGAAACTACCGTGGATTATGGAGATATCGTGGACTATGAGGATGATGAAGGGTTAGCTCATGCCACCTCAAGCCGGTCTTCTACCCTCCAAGGCGATGTCCTCGAAGTGACTATAGAACAGGACCACTCAGAGACATCAAGATTAACAGCCGAAGGTCAAAAGCTTCAATTGTCCTCAGGTACCCAGGACGCTACTAAACAGGAAGAGAAGGCGAGCCATTCTGGTGTAGACGGGCACGACGCTACTATAGCTGCGGATGCGCATTCAGTGGGGCCATCCAACGCCGCGAAAGTAGATTTGGAGTATCCCAATTACCCAAAGGATGATAATGCAGGCTCGTCTGATGAAGTCCTTGAAGATGAAGAGAAATATGCAGAAGACGGCCAAGATGCTACCAACCTCCAAATGGATCATCTGGAGCCCTCAGGCAATGCTAATAAAGACCGAGACACCATTCCCGGCCAACAAAAAGGTGACTCGGTCTCTTACGAGAATGAGCGACCTCAAGAGCAAGCACACCTGGAAACCGAGGACCATAACCCACAAGACGGCGAAAACCTTGACGAAGACAAAGAAGGGCAACACTCTTCACCTCCTATTGAGGATGAGTATGACTTCGGCCACGCTTCTCCTCATGAAGAAGAGACAGCGTTAGAAGATTTGAAGCAAGAGGATCAGCCCGCAGAAAGCGATATGAGGCCGGCAGATGCGGTCAATGATAACACTGAGAATGCGACCCCAGAGCCGCCAACAGTAGAGAATATCGTTGAGCAAAGCCAACACGACTCGGACGAAATCACTTACGAGGACGAAGATGATGTGGATGCTCCGCAAGCGCCGTCCCAGGCTGTACGTAGCATTGCTTCGAGCCCTGGATCTATCAAGCGTGTCCGTAGTTTTGACGAGGAAGATCTTCAAGGCGAGCTTTTACCTTTTGAGACTAAGGTTAAGGATGATGGAGTGCTGATTGCTTTTGCTGCAGGTGCCAAGCGTGTCCGCTCAGGATGAAGCTTGGAGTCTTCAAGTATCCCGTTATGTCGCCCATCTGTGGAGACACTCTACCTAACCTTTTCTCATCACCAACCCGACTCGAGCCATTCATCACACTTCTTAGGGACCATTCCCGCACGACCTTTCACAACCTCGCTTCACTCCATGTTTGAACAGTGCGAGACCTCCAACCGGACAAGCCACCATTCATCGTTCTGTTGGAAGGCATTTACCTGAATGGACCAACACCTCGCGGATTCGCCTATCTTTCTTTCGTTTGGTAAGGTAAGTCGGTGCCGTAAGTTAATGGCAGGTGTAGGTTTACCATGTCACGTTCCCCTTCCACTAACCTCCTTTACCCCTTTCCATTCTACACAAGATACCCACAGATACTTTCGCATTTCAGGGCGCTCTGGAGCCTTCACGCTGCGCAAATTGCGTGCTGACAGCCGCTTCCTGTACTTTACTCTAGCCTCCTATGCGTTCTTTGGCTTCGACACTCACATTTCGGCATGGATAAAAGCTAAGAACATGTTTCGGAGGGAATGGTCATTGAGGGCAAAGCAGAGCTTTCGTTCCTATTCATATGGTCAGCCCACTACCAACAGGCTTTTGTAACAATAGCTTCAATCATGCAACAACGCAAATCTAAGATGCTCCCATGCTCCCAGTAGTCTCTCGGTGGGCCCGTTCAACCGTAGTAGGAAGTTGTAGAATTCTTACCTTTGTTCAAGCATACTTCTCGGTCCTGAATTGAATAAATTTTCCTTGAGATGATCGTTCCTGTTCCTGATCCGACTCAATATGGCTAGCGGAAAATACGGGCGCCCAGTCGTTAGCTACCATAATCAACCCCAAAAATAACCCCTTGTCCTAATTCATGCAAAGTCTCTCTTTCAAAGCCTCTCGCAGAAAGCATTGACCGTTACCGAAGAATACACCTCTATCACGAGCAAGCGAACTCTACGCTCTTTCTGGCTGACCGATTGCAGTCCTCTGTGTCCATCGTCTCGAGTTCTATCCGATCCAAGGGAAACCTCCAGCGGCTGTCCCCACTCTGTCGCGAACCTCCTGGCCAAGCTATCCATTGTCCTTTTGCTGTAGGCGGCACCTGATCTCGTTTTTAGCAACGCACATTCATTTCATGAATCATCGGCGACCTTGGTGGGATATATCACAGCGGACAACAAAGGGACGCCGCGCTGGCGCTGCGTAGCCCACTGGGCCATAAAAAAGGGCACGCCTCAATCTAGATCGCCATCAAGGTGGTCTTGCTTTTTGAGCCAAGATGGTGGAGGACAAGTATGTCGGCTTAGCTCTGGCCATACTGTCGACTATGGCCATCGGGACAAGTTTTGTTATAACGAAAAAGGGTCTATTGGAAGCAAGTGAACGACATGGCTTCGAAGGAGATGGATTTGCATACTTGAGAAGCCCAACATGGTGGGGGGGTATTGTAACAATGGTACTCGGTGAAATCGCCAACTTTGCGGCTTATGCCTTTGCGCCAGCCATACTGGTGACACCCTTGGGAGCCCTCAGCGTCTTGATCGGTGCGGTCCTCGGATCATACTTCCTGAAAGAAGTTCTGGGTACACTGGGGAAACTTGGATGTGCGCTATGTCTCATTGGGTCCGTTATAATAGTGCTGCACGCACCGCCAGACAAAGAGATCCAGACTGTGGATGAAATACTGCAGTACGCCATACATCCAGGTACGAACTCCCTTGGGGCTATCTATGCATCAGTGCTGACAACTTTTGCTCTCACAGCTTTTCTACTCTACTGCGCCGCGGTTGCAATCTTCTCCAGCGCTATGATCTACAAGATTGCTCCTAAGCATGGGAAGAAGAATCCACTCATATTTATATCGATTTGTTCGACCGTGGGATCTGTTTCCGTGATGTCAGTCAAGGCATTCGGTATCGCCCTGAAATTGACGATCAACGGCAACAATCAACTTACACATTCATCCACCTATGCCTTCGCAATTGTCACCATCTGCTGCATATTGACGCAAATGAACTATTTTAACAAGGCTCTCAGCCAATTCTCAACCTCCATGTAAGTGACTAGAGAGCTGCCAAGAGAAATGGCACTGACCGCATCATAAGAGTCAATCCGCTGTACTACGTCACTTTCACGACAGCTACGTTGGTAGCATCTTTTATCCTTTTCCGCGGCTTCAACACCACGGATGCGGTGAACACGATATCTCTATTAAGCGGCTTCCTGGTGATATTTACGGGTGTCTATCTTCTCAATCTTTCGCGCGACGACCCTGATGGCCACAAACTACTCAACGGCCACGCCTTGGATGGAGTGCCGACGGATGGCATAACAGGATTGCAGACACGACACAGCATGCAAACACGTCGAAGCTTGGATCCTGGTCGAGTCAGCTCCAGTAGTTCTGGCTTCGGCAGAGGGGAGAGGGGAACGTTGATGCATTCGTTTGAGGAAAATAACGTCGAACTTGGCCTGGAAGATCTCGCCGAGGATAGCGGCGAAGAGCATGATATGAAGCATACGAACGGTAACGGCCGGTATAGCGGTGATTATCGACATCGGAAGAGTGAAGAACGATAAAACATCAATCTTCCATCTCGCTCCTTCAGATGGAAGAATACGTTCCCGAATCTGAGCCAAAGGATTGAGCCTGGCAAATATCGGCCTTTGGGGACGATGCGGACATTGGCAGGTAGCATTCCTGGCTATGCACAAGGGCATTATCTCGGCTACTGTATACCAGGGTTGAGTATCGATGCATTGGGCGGCGTTATTGATCTTGCACCTGGAAGTTTTTCGTTGCATATGGGTGCTTGTATATGGCTGGCATGGATACCCAAGGCGGTATATTGGCGAAATGATGTCTCATGTATATATAGATCAGGATGCCAATGATGCGACGTAAAACTCTGTCCTGATGTTCTTCTTTTCACGCATGGAGAATAAGGCGAGGTTTTGAACTTCAACTTTTAGGCATATGCTCAGCATCAAGAGGCTGCATATATTGAGCATATATACGGTTAGGCTGTACTGTCCGCTAGGAACCTCCCTGGTGGGGCCGCCGGAGGCATAATTATGGTTAGTGGAAATATATTATAGGTTAGGGTGGTATATTATGTACCAGTATATCAGTATGTACGAATAGGGGTAAGGCTATAATGCTAATCACCGATGCGGAAACATCGGTCTACTGTGCAATACTTATTCACTCCCTCGCATGACGTAAATCTCAAAGTCCACCGCAATTTATGTCCTGGTGTCTTGACAGAGTACCATATTGCAGCAATGCCTGGTCCTTTCAAGAGTCTCGTAGTAGTCGCTGCTATCGAAGGGCTTATCCTGCACCCGCCTGGTCAGCGCAACCAGCGCAACCTTCAAATCAAGTACAAGACTCAAGAGATCTTGCCTGCTGGGTGCTCTGCACTCCCCGGCTCACCCGCGTCTGCTGAAGTCCATGGCATTGTTGGTATTCGACCTCTAAGTTCGAGCAGCGGTCACTTAGCTGACGACTCTAACCTCCCAAGGACTTCTCACCCTCGCTCCCGTCTCTTACCTGATTGCCATTCTCCGCCGTGAACAAGTCGCACAGATTCGGGGCGTCCCTATATTCGTCATCACAGATGTCGCTCTTATACCATTATCTTCGCAGTATGACGCGAAGAAGGCTATTGACCAGGCTAAAGAGAGTCTGAATAAAGGTGGACAATCAACATCGCGTGGAGATAGCGACACCTCAGACGATGAAGAAGTCCATACCGAAGACGACCAAGCTAAGAAGCACGACGATGTCGCACCTGTATCTTCCGAATCTCCTACGAGTAAAGAAAATTCGAAAGCTCGGCCTGGAGGTCCTGAGAGAAGTACCAGCAACGTCGTCGAGGATGTCATCAGCAGGAAGGGTCAATACGGTCAATTTGCTGAAAGATGGTTCTCTCGGAAGGGCTGGAGCACAGACAGGAGAAGGGCACAGGGAATGAGCTCAAACGATGCTGAAAAGCCACCATCTTCGAGTACTCAGAACAATGCACTTCAAGATGACAAGTCTATGCCGAAAGACGAACCAAACGCGCTCAAGACTGGCCAGGCACCAGACCCGAGCCCCAAGGCTGAAGCGACGCAAAAATTGGGGAAAAGCGCTGAGTCCGACAATACTAGCACGAGCGTCGCAAACACTCTGCTTCCTAAGCTTTTGCGAACAACCCGGCTGCTGTTAGGGTCTCGAAGCTTCTTTTTCTCTTATGACCTTGACATTACCAGAAGGCTAGGCAATCAAGGTTCAAGAACCTCCGAACTACCCCTTTACAAGTCTGTTGATCCGTTGGTCAGTCATGTTCTTTCCTTCCGGCTTTCAAACCATTTTTGTGACTGACGTCTGCATTTCAGTACTTCTGGAACTCCCACCTGTCGCAGCCTTTGATTGCAGGTGGCCATCATGCGATTGTGCTACCCTTGATGCAAGGGTTCGTTGGTCAGAGAGCTTTTACTCTCAAAAAGAAGAATGAAGATCCATCGAAAGCTGTTTCAACCGCCGAGCAAGATACGATGGAAGGCTATCAGGGCTCAAGATAAAGCCGAGAGCGCTGGCAGCGACTCAAATTTCTTACTTACTTTGATCTCTAGAAGATCTGTCAAGAGACCCGGACTACGCTACTTAAGGTACCGTTCACCGTACCAAGACCCTTATGCTGTCCAATATCCTGACTTCATGATGCAGGCGCGGGGTCGATGATGAGGGTAATACAGCAAACAGTGTGGAGACAGAGCAGATCCTGTCCAAGGCATCATGGGCACCCTCAGAGAAAGTCCACTCATTTACCCAAATCCGCGGGTCCATACCGCTATTTTTTTCTCAATCACCCTACTCGTTCAAGCCAGTACCAGTCTTACAACATTCTCCGGAAGTTACCCAGAGAGCGTTTAGACGGCATTTTACCAACATCACAAACAGGTATGGCGATATACAAATCGCACTTTTAGTAGACAAGAAGGGTGGTGAAGCAGAGATTGGCCGGAGGTACGAGGAGAGTACTACCAAACTAAATTCAGAGGATGGCATTGTGGGAAAGACCCTCGGCTTCGAATGGTTCGATTTCCACGCAGTCTGTCGGGGCATGAAATTCGAAAATGTCAGCCTCCTTATGGACTCACTTGGCGGAAAGCTTGATGGTTTTGGCGAGACCGTCGAAGTCGATGGGAAATTGTCGAGGAAACAATCTGGTGTATTACGCACTAACTGTATGGACTGTCTTGACAGAACCAACGTCGTTCAGAGTGCCTGTGCCCAAAGAGCCTTGGAGATGCAGTTGAAGGAAGAAGGCGTTGAGGTAGACCTTCTTACTGATACCACCACTCAATGGTTCAATACTCTATGGGCAGACAATGGAGACGCTATCTCGCGACAGTACGCGAATACGGCAGCGCTGAAGGGTGATTACACTCGCACGCGACAGCGTAATTACCGTGGAGCTATCAATGACCTCGGCCTTACTCTTTCGAGATATTACAACAACATTGTTAATGGCATGGTTTTCCCAGCTCGATATAGAACAAATGCTAACGTATCCAGATTATTTCTCCCAAGCAGCAATTGATTACCTTCTTGGCAACGTCACATCCCAGATATTCGATGAATTCGAAGCAACTTTAGAAAACAGAGATCCAGCGATGTCAATGGCGAAAGTCCGAGCAAACGCTGTTGACACCAGTTCAAAAATCGTCATTGCAGATCAAAGTGAAAGTCTCGTCGGTGGCTGGACGTTGATAAGTCCACGCGAGCCCAACACCGTACGGACGAACCCTTTTGAAGAGATCTGTCTTCTCGTCACGGATGTAGCATTGTACCGTGTCAATTTCGACTGGAATGTCGAGAAAGTATCGTCTTTCGAACGGGTTGATCTACGCAGCGTGGTTGGCATCATTAAGGGAACATATATAACGTCAACCTTGACCGCCACACAAACGGACCCAGAGAGCAATGTTGGCTTTGTAGTCAAGTACAAACCCGGCAAGGAGGATGTAGCGCGTGTCAATACCAGATCACTGAGCAGCGCCGTGGGCTTGGACGGAAGCAAAGCCTGCGATCTCGAGAGTGCTTCCAAGCAAAGCAGCAAGAAAAGCGATGAATCTGGAATCAAAGTTGTCGCATTCAAGGCACTCCCTGCACGGGACAGCTTCACAAGTATGGAGGGTCAAGAGACGCAGACTATGAATGAAAAAGAGCTCATAAATAGTATTTGCGAAGAGATCAGGCGAGGCGCGCTTGGCGAAAACAAAGGTACAACAGACTTCATGGAGGACAGGGAAATAATATCATTGGCGGAAGCGAAGAAGAGTACCGGATTGATCGAGCAATGGGGTCACTCTATCAAGAAGATGGTGTGGGCCTAGACTTATGTCACATGTCACAGTGTATCATCTCTGTTTGTATATAAGTACAGTATCACCCTACTGGTATCTCGATCTCGTCTCTACATGCCAAATGACGCTTCGGTGAACGGAGATCTACTCAGCCTTATATAAGTTAGGCTTCGCCAAGAGTCAGCCGTCTCGATAGGACAATGGCCTCGTGTTTTGTTCTTCTTCCTAAGTTCAACACAATATGTACTCGTCTGCTTCGAGAGATTGATGAGAAATTACGGCCGCAATTGGTGCTCTTGGATCCCCTTCTTGCGCACTAATATTCCGTGCGAATAATTGAAGAAAGCCATCCAGACGCAGCTACCCGTCGCGCATCCGAGCCAGTCTCAGCCTCACCTCCCTCGACTTTTGACCGGATACCTGCATAGACTGCTCGGGGGAAGCCGCGCAACATCTTGAAATCGCTCGTCTATCCCACTAACGCCTTTCTGGGCTTTCAGCTATCGGCTGAGCTCGTGGGGGCAGCCATTTTGGTCACAAGGCGCGGCGTTGTGGTTGCGGGCTGTTACACATTGAGTACGCTGGATAAGACCGAAGTCCCTGGCTCATCAGAGGGACAAAGAAAACTTCGATGAGAGTGAATGGCGTTGACTCGGCAGATGCTGGGGCTAATGGAGAAGCAAGGCTACCAGCATTCCATATCATAGTCCTGGTAAGTTGCGACATTTCGCTATATAGAAAGACACAGTGCCAGGGAAACCATGAATTTGGGATCTTTGTATTGGCGCTAAGTCCTGCTCGGAACCGTCATAGCAAACATGGGTTGATCGTTTAACTGCAGCGGCTTCGGCACTTGTCCGATATCTCTTTGTTCTATGTCTTAGACATGCGTGCTGACAATTTCCAATCTAGGGTGCCGGAGGTGGACCAAATGAGGACAATGTCACCGGCCTCTTAGTCCGTTCGACAGCTACCCATTGGGCGAAAGGGTCCGTCCTCGCTGTCGACGCTGGCACTCATCTCTCGGCAATAATCCGCATCTTCGAAGAGCATCTCCATAATGCCACAGATACAACACCGTCAGAGTCTCTGGTATCAGCTGGGCCACACGGGCATCGGAAGAGAGCCAGCTCTGTTCGCCTTTCAAGGTCATTGACACATTCCAATTTGGTTGATCCGAGCAGCAATGGACGAGCTACACCGTCACAGCAGATCGATGTTGACGTTCCCCTGAGGATCCTCACTACTGGCCCTTTCGCCGACTTCGAGTTCCCTTTCGAGACTGTCAAGGCGAATGCCGCATACTTCATGCGGAACTTGATCTCTACCTATTTGATCACACACCCCCACCTCGACCACATATCGGGCTTCGCCATCAACACCGCCTCATTTCAGCACACCTCTCGCCCAAAGCGAATAGCAGCTTTACCTTCTACTATCGATGCGATCAAGAACCATATATTCAACGACGTGATATGGCCGAACATGTCAGACGAAGATGGAGGGATCGGCTTTGTGAGCTATATGCGCCTGGTAGAAGGAGGGAATATACAGTTCGGTGACGGAGAGAGCAGAGGATACATTGAAGTATGCGACGGATTGGCGGTAAAATGCTGGAGTGTGAGCCACGGGCAATGTATGCGAAAGCACAGCGGCCACGGCGGCCGCAGTGGTAGTACGCAAGAGGCATTCCATGATGCATCCTCAAGAAGAGCCTCTCAGCACGCCATCATGACGCCCACAAACCTACAGCACAGCCAGAGCTACGGACATTCTACCGATATGATGCGGGCGATTGACAGCTCAGCATTCTTCTTACGGGATGACCATACAGGTAGCGAAGTTCTCATCTTCGGGGACGTGGAGCCTGACTCCCTTTCGCTCTCGCAAAGAAACATTCAAGTATGGAGTGACGCTGCCAATAAGCTCACGAGCGGCCTTCTCCTAGGCGTTCTCATTGAGTGCTCCTACGATAATTCTCAATCTGATGAGACGCTCTTTGGACATCTAAACCCTAGGCATCTCATTGCCGAGTTGAAGGTTTTCGCAGACAAAGTCAAAACCTTGAGACCTGCCGAGCCAGTTGAGCACGCGACCCCTGGGCGCAAACGGAAACGCCACAGCAATGGCTTGAAAGTGCACGAGGAGATCGAGACTCGCACTCGACGAGGCCGAACACCAAGCCAAATCGAGCGAAAGACGAGGAGGAATACCGTCAGCCCGGCTACACCTGCTACGCTCGTGTCTGAGGACTCGGAGGTGGCTCGGCCAACTAAAGACCTCAAGATCGATATACCGGATCAGATTGACGAAACGGCAAATGGTCCGAGTAATGGCTATAGGCCATTAGAGGGGCTGCAGGTCGTTATCATACATGTGAAGGAGACTTTGAAAGATGGGCTTGAGCCTGGTGAGACGATACTGGCGCAGCTGAAGCAGGCGGAGAAAGAAGAGGGGTTGGGGTGTACGTTTACTATATCCAAGGCTGGGACCTCGATATGGCTGTAGCGGCATATAAAGTGATGTTCAAATTTGACTGTGATGTCGTCAGGGCCTCATTTTCTGGAATTGGTGGGCTGGCTGGCTTGGAAAGGAGAAAAGGAGGATAGCTTGCCTTTGATCTTGGTCATCTCAGGGGACGGCGAAATGTTCGATTAGGTGGAGGATCTCCGAGTCTCTCTGAGCAAATGCCATAGATAATTATGGGGAGTAGGTAGATAGTCAATGATATGAATTGATTCGTGGTATCCTACATCTAGCGACAGCTTTGCTGGCCAACGAAAGAGCTTTTACTATTCAGGTCAAGATCACGATGCCTCCACTATGCCCTACTCCGACATGTTTTCCCTTTCCTTCGCTTGCAGTCCGCTCCTACCAATGCTTGAACAAATACACGCCTTCCTTTGGTACGATAGATAGACAGATTGCATAAATTCATGACTCAATATGTTGGGTATCATCCTCATCCTACTCCTAGTTCCCTTTTAATTCTGATCCTCATTCCTTGACTGTGACCGCGGAGTGTTTGCCATAGCAGCATCATAACTCGGTATCGGTGGCCTTGGGGACTCTGACCGCATAAGCGGTCTATCCTCGCCATCACCGTCACTGACTTCACTACTTCTCCTACTCGTCTCGAATGACCCCTCCGGACTCGTGTACTCGGGGGGCGGCGCCGAAAAGTCCTGCGGATCATGCGTTTCAACGTGCTGCTCATCTACCAAATGCCCAGCACTCCGACTCGTGCCCTCGCCCACGTCCTCATTTGAGGGTATATGTGCCAACTGCGCCAGGGATATCTCCGTCGGTGACCGCTGTGGCCCAGGGCTCATGGGTGGATTCATCCGTATCTGCCCACTCCTTGACCGCCCATGTCCTGCTGGGACATAGTTCCCTTGCCCTTGCCTTGCGCCTTCTCTTCCCGCCTCAAGCAGTATACTCCCCTGCTCGCTTCCATACGGTGGCGGCGGCGCAAGACTGCCCGTCATCGGCGCCAGGCCCCACTTCTTCACATTAGCTTCGATGAAGACGAAGCCGCTTTGACCGAAATTGACGTGGACGGTGCAAGGGCCATTTGCGCCGACAGTGGGGAAAAAGTTTTGGGTTTTGAGGCCATGGGCTACATCGTCGAGCTTCTTGCCGTTGCGGGTGAAGAAGACTGTGCCAGTGCGGGGGCGATAGCCAACACCTATCACGTCGCCTTGGACATAGGAGGGGCCGTAATTTGTGGGGGTGAAGGGTTGGTTGTAGCGGCGGGGGCCGGTGGAGGTATAGGCTATTGAGGATTTGTGCCAGCCTGTAGAAGTCAGTATACTACACGAACCTCGGTCAGAAGAATACAAAGTCGCATACCTGGTAAGCGGAAGAGAGGATATGGTTTCGTGGACACGCCTATACTGATGAGAGAGGACTCGGGCTTGTCGTAGATCTTGGCCTCCCAGTAGTAGACCTCGTTCTGCTTTGGTATGGGTAGATTGCTTTGGACGCTGCACTCCGAGTCGAAGAACTCAATCTCCGTCCGTCCTTCGACAAAGCAGTTCGCTATCTCCAGCTCAGGTTCGAACTCCCATGCCGAGACGCCTTTCTCTTGTATTGCTAGGAATTGTGATAGTGAAATGTCTGTCGGCAGAGTCTCAGGTGGGTTGGCTTGGATGAAAGCTAGAAAAAGGCAAACATCAGTATGGGAGTCCCGTCATGAGCTGCCGCCTGACCATACCCTTTGCTCTCAGATATTCCACTCGTTGCAAATCATCCATCTCGTCCAGCGCATCGGCCTCCTCCCTAGCATACGCTTGCTCATCATCATACTCACCGGGCCTCCCAATCCGACTTAAAAAGATCTTCCCTCTGCCGGTATACCTGAAGAAGTAGAATATGGCAAAGACCAATACAACAAATGCGGCTGAACCAAAAGCCGAGAGCATCCCAATAAGGATGCCTTGCGATCCATCATTGCTGCTTATATTGATGACTATGTTCGTTCCGTCATGAGGCGATTCTCGCCATGGCGACTTGTGGTCTGTGGGCGATGGAGCTGAGGTGAATGACGTTGTAAGGGTTGGCGGCGCTGCGAGGACGTTTTTCATCATTTCAGGTCATGTCATCGATACATTGGTGATTAATTAGTGATACAGGCTGGTGGTAGTCGGTGGAAGGATGTGGTGGGCGTTGAACAGGGCAGTGATGGTAGTTTGGGGAAGAAGGGGGGCTATAGGTATGAATTATGAAGTGAGTTGGTTGTAGAGTAGGTGGATCAGATCTTTGATGTCTCGCTCGTGTGATGCTGCGGAAAGCGGGGACTTGGCGCTTGCTGTACTCGATGTCTTGGCAGTGGCGTTGGATCTTGAAAGGAATTGATCATGCTTCACGTTGTCTCTCTCTCCCCAAATACCTAAATACCTTTGTTTCATCGTTTGAACATTTTCAAGTTGGACAATAGATCTGGTTGCGAAGCTTCACGCCACGCAAATCAAAAAACGGTAAGCTTCATTGAATTCGGCTCAGATACCTTACTTTGATGATTAAAACAAGCCTCAAAGTGCTGATCAAGGGAGCAAGGCTGATAACGGTGGTTATTTGAGGCTATAGTCCACTGAAGGAGCATGATTGCAGTTTCGCAGACCCATCACTTCTAGTCCGAAGCTGCTCTATGATATGTGGGAATCAAAGCGCTCAAAGAATTAAATACGCCATCAACATACGAGTACTGCTACGTTGAAATTGAACCCCATTTTACAATCCTATGTCCAACATTCCTATACCTTGGCCGCTCTTTGTATTACTTGCTACCATCTGCACTCGTAAATGAGCGGTACTATACACGAAGCTTTGTGACATCATGCAATTACCTGAGCCTCTTGTCAGCTAGATGTTCCGTCTCTCATGAGTTCACATCCTGAGAGAATTGAAGCCATTTGAATACGACCTCTGAGCAGATTTGTTTAATCAGGGCTGTCAGATTGCGTGATTCCATTCCCGCTATGTCGCTCTATGTAGTCCCCAACCCTCTCCAACCCTACGCCTCAACCACTTCCCTACCCTTCTGCTTCTCCTCCACCCGCTTCTTCGTCACCGCCTTCGCCCCTTCGATCCACTCCTCGTACTTCCCCTCTCCCTCTCCTAACTTCGCCCCGGTGACCCCCTTCACCACCTCCCCAATAAAACCCACAAAATTATGCTTTCGTAGCGCGTTCTCCCACATCCACGCATTCCTCTTCTGCTCCTCCTGATACAACATGTTCGAGTCTCCAAGCTCCTGCGCCCTGATCCGCAAATCCCTCACCATAGCCAATAGATTGAACCGTATCTCATGGGCGGGGTAGCGTCCTATGCGGCGCTGGAGGACGGGAATGACTTTATCGGGGAATTCGTCAAAGGTGCAGTGGCCGTGGGATATGGGAGCGGGTTGGAGGCCGTCGAGTTCGTAGAGGGAGCCGTTGATGGGGGTGTAGGCGATGAAGTGGTAGACGTCGTCGTCTTCGGTGGCGAGGCGTTGAGCTTCGTCTATGAAGGGGGAAGAGCGTGCGAAGGAGTTGTGAACGTCGCGGATTAGTTCGCTGTTGGAGAGGGCTTCGCCTCGTAGCTAAGACTCCGTCTTAGTACGCTGTTTGCAATGTCTAGCCGTATGGACGTGCCCACCTCTGATGGGAAAGCACCAGTGAAGTCTTTGAATTCTTTCAATTGTGGACCGATCTCCACTTCGCCCTCCTTATTCAGTAGCACCGATAGCAAAGCTTGCGTTCCACATGCATTCTGTATGGTCTGGGCTGCAAAGAAGAGGTTCTCTGCGGCCTCAAAGTCGAAGTTACCATCTTTAGGCGTGTCGCTAGGCTTTTCGCCAGTGGGGTATTTGAACAGGAAGATCACGCCGTAGACAGGCCTGTCCAAGGTCAATACCGTATGGAGCGAATGTAGAGGGTGTAACCTGTCTCTCACCTCAGCTGTCTAAGGAGGTCCGGATCAAGACCTATGAGCTCCTCGAATTGGACATCCTTGACCCCAAGGTTGTCAATCAGGAAGGTGAAGACTCCCTAGAAGAAGATTAGCATGACGAAGCTCTTAAGACGTTGGGAATGAAGCTACAGCGTCCGACTCGATTGTGTTCCATCCTGCGGACATGCTTGGCCAAGGAAGGTTGGCATAATTGGAGGAAGGGAAGCTAAAGCTGTGAAGATCGACGTTGACCGATTCCAGCCGAGCAGCTTAGTTCTCTGGCTGCTGTTATTGTTATTGTTCTCGTTCGATGTTCGACGGTACCGGAAATTCCAAGTATTTAAGTTGAAGCTACCGAGGGAAAAATTTGTTAGAGGAACGAGCTGAATCCGCAGCCTTGTGTTCTCAAAGACTCTTGGAGTCTGCTTTCCACGTTCATTAGGACTACTAAATACTAGCTGAAACCGCTAACACTGCGGATAAACAAACCAGCTGTGATATCACAACACCTGTAATGCCTTCGCTAAGTATGCAGTCAAACAACACAACGCCTTTCAATGCTTTTCCCAGTCCATCGACCCCTGCCCGCTAAAAGACATGCCCATTGATTAGGTATTATTCGTATTCCCATGGATTAATTCATCGCCTCGTACCCAAGCGCTCATGGTTTGCTCCTACAGGTAACAGAAAGAGATGTGGCGGCCGTCTTGGTGATTTCAAACCAATTGGCTTACCCGTGGCTGCTTGCTCTATGTGAGGATTCAGCATACTGATAGTTCCTGGGCTCAAGTCAGATTCTAGCGTTCACGTTCCAGCGTTTTTGGCTCACAAACCCTGTTGGATATAATGGCGATGGCTCTGGGAACGCCCATTCCTCGTCATTTGGCTCTGGCAGGAGTCCAGGGGAGTATGCTGCAGGTGAATAAGCTGGTGAATCACCCTTTAGGCTGTATTCATAGCCAGTCAATGATCGATTATCGAAAGACAGACTATGCGGCCTTGGCGAAGGCTCCCCAAGTAGCGAATGGCGTGGAGAAACTGGACTGTCATACCGAAGGAAAGGAGAAGGCGGGTGGCTTAGATCTTCGAAGCTAAGGTTGGTCACCATCGGTGGCGTATGTGAGAAGCCAGGCGTCCCAGGTGGGGGATAGTCAGGGGTACCAGGTTGAGATCCAATGCTGTGGACGCTCAGCGGTCGGTGATGGCTGTGACCATAGGGACTATGTATCGGAAGTGACTGGATCCCCATTCCTTGAGCTGCTATGTCCTCCAGCTTGATCAATGTTAAGGATGGCGTAACCAGATTATTCTGCGCCACCACGAGTCGAGCGGATTGCATCAAATCCTCGTAATCCGAAGGTTGCATCTCCATGCTAAGAATTCCCGTGTCGAGCTTGTATCGGAGCTTCTTGTCAATCTGCTGGATGGAGGACGCAGTCAAGGAGCCGAGGGCTGCGCCGCTAAGCTCAGGAAGAGCAAAGTCGATTGCCAAAGCAAGCGCGTAGGTCTGTGCAAGAAGTATCATAGCTGAGCTGGACATATCATTGGCCTGAACTATCGTGACCGGCATCCAGAACAGCCACTCTCGTAGAGGCTTCAACTTCTCGAAGAGTCCTTTGCTCTGCATTGAGTTACTGCAAGACTGGAAGTCCTGGGCAAAGTGAAAGATCTCGTGCACACGCTGTGCAAGCGGATGGACGCTTGGCGTGCGAGCTGACAAGCGGTAGAGGGCATTGGTGGCTTGTACTAGCGAGCCGTCGTCGTCGAAGGACATTGCAGTACCCTGGGGAGACTGAAGCAAGAAAAAGGATGGGTTGCTTTCAATGTAGGCTGCAAAACGTGATGAATTTCGCCACGAGCCCATTGAATTGATGACCTGTAGAAATGTTAGAAAGGTACATGGCATGGAAGACGTGAATCCGTACCGAAGACATGCCTTGCATCAGAGACGTCCAGTCCTCCCTGAAACGAGAGAGTCAGCAATAGCTCATGCTGGAGGATGGTCACGCGCTCACCAATCGGGGGATTGCCATGATAGCAGAATCGATGCTGCTAGAATAGCGTCTGAATTGTCTTGTGAAAAGTTCCCAATCGCCTCTCCTAGACCGTTGAGCGCTACTCCTCGGTGATAGTACGCCAGATTCTTCGTCTCCATTGAGTTGGTCAACCAAGCCATGTGCATGGCCGAAAGGGCTAGTATAGAGCTCATAACGAAATTGTGTCCAACTGACGCGTCCAGGAAGCTGCAAGAACCCTGTCAGTGAGTTCATTGCAGATTCTAGATGCTAGGGACAAACCTTGGTATCTGCTGAACCCACAACGTGCACCGCACAAAGTCCGCAAGCATTACATCTCTATGAATAGCCGAGAGGTGGTGAATCAAGCGCAGATCTCTGTAATTATAGATGCGAAAGTCCTGGAAGGGAAAGGACTGCAAGTTCATCTCCGTGAACGGAAAGACTCCTGTATGCTGCCATTCTCTGATTTCGTCCTCAATCTTTGCTGTCCACATAAGGTTAGGAGCTTGAGGGCTGCGCGGTGCCTCTTCTGAAGGAGGAAGGTCATTATAATCGCATCTGCAGCTATGTTTTGTACAGTTCTTGCTGCGAGGGCCGTCAGTCGCGATTCAAGGTAGAACAGCCTGCCCGATCGTACCATTGTGGGAAGTTCTCGTCACAACGAATGTGTCTCCTCTTGCATGTTCTGCATCCCTTTCTCGACTTGGTATGACTCTTGCGAGTCGGCCCAGCCCCGTGGGGTGCCATTCAGATATAATTAAATAGTAGCGAATATGAGTGATTTGATTGGAAAAGGAGTCTCGTACAACTGATGGTCTGCGAAGTGGTAGTCGAGCCAACGAATATCTGCGATTCGAGGGTTTCTACCCGGTAAATTGGGGAGAATGATGGTAGATCCGGGGTGTTTTATGCGCAAAGCGAGGATGAGCTGCCCACAGATCGGTAGATTTGCTGGGCGACTTGCCAGGATAGGAGGCGTTAACTGGTTGATCAAGAGGGAAGATCAGTGATTACGAGAGGGGTTGTGTTTTCAAGTTGCAACAGCGAGTGGTAGAATATACAGTCACTAAACGAGTGTAGTAATGGGTTGGTTAACGAGGTTGCTAAGAATTCATAGGTGTTTCAAGACACCTGACGGAAGTTCTCTCTCTGTAATATAGTCGACAGATTAGTATACAGATCGCCAAGTTGCAAAGTACGAATCATTCAGCCAGCCTAGAGTCGAACGATGATATAGAGCAAAAATAGAAGCCCAGAGGTGCATATTACCTTTGCCTATGAGATAGCTTCGCGTGCTTCCGCCGACAAGCTGCGGTAAGACCTACCAGCTTAAGGTAGCAATTATGACATCCAGGTGGTAAGCGTGGAAGGTGGGAGAATAATGCAATGTATTGAGTAGTGTCAATAGTAGGATGGATTGAGTAAGGTAAGGTATAATGGAAGGAGGAAACTAGTGAGCCGAAAGGAGGTTGCAGACTGAAGTAGCCGGTTGGCGCGGGGGGGTGAGGGTTTCCTTTGACCTTTGAGGCCAAGCTCGGCTTGATGATTGGAAGAAGGTGATGTTACACCTGACAAATGTACGCCAGAGATGGAAATGGTGGTACAAGCCTTGATGCAATTGATGCACTTCGGCCGATGAAGCGAGAAGTGATTGTACTAGGAGTTCCAAGCGATGCCAAATCCCTTCAGCCCAGATTCTTTCTTTATCCAGCAACACGAGGCGGGCCGTGCAAATGGCACGAATTGCGTTATCAGTGGACGAGAGGGAGCATGTGACTATTGAATTTTCCTCCTGAAATGACATCAGAGAAGGAGGCTGTGTGTGTTTATTGTTTGTTGTGGGTTAGAAGAGACTCGGTGGTTTGTGAAGCTTTGCCTCGATTTGGTGGCTACTCATGCAAGTTGGTGCATGTATATAAATAGAGATTTGCGCAAGGTCTTACCTGATCAGGTGCTAGTTCGCACGGTGCCAAGGCCAAGGAAAGGCCTTTTTGCGGGGCCGAAGGAGGCTCGAGGCGACTCCTCCCGTTGGTCACTTGCATTGTAACGATAATGAAAAATAAGGTAACGATAACAATGATTACTAAGGTAAGGTACCTTCGGGATTGGAGTAGATGACAAAAACGGCTAGGAGGTTGATAAAGCCACGACAAGCCTTCATTCACTGTGGAGTAGGTATGTACGGTATACTTCTGTTTCAGGTCCGCCGTCTCACCGTCTCGAATCCCCGTGCTTATTACTCTTACCACGGCGTCTCCCTGCTCACTGCGGACATTGATTAGCTCCAGGAGCTGCAACTAGATCGCGGCTTGTTGCTGTTGCTGTTGCTGTTGCTGTTGCTGTTTTTGTTTTCCTCTGACTTGCTCCTTTATTGGCCTCAATACCATGGTCATAGCTTTCTACCACAACACCTGCAGTCAGTAGTTTTGAAGAGACTCGAGTGAGCTGAGATTAGCCAAAATCCAATACATGGCGCCACACTTGTCTTGGAGAGCTGAATCACCGGGACCCGCCTGCAGTGGCCTCACGAAGCACCTTGAACACTTCTAGTGCTTCTGTCTTAGGACCTCGCTTTAGTCTATACATGCGGCATAGGAGAAAAACTCAGCCGCATAGTGACAGAATAAGCATCTTTGGACTTCAGCTTGTCTTATTGGATGGTGACCGCTTTTCCACGGAACATTTTCTGAACTTCGAAACCCCTTGCAGTGCTTCCCAATATATCGAGCGACGCCACTCACCGCCATTTGCCATGTACTAATCGTCATGTTCGTTGCTTACTGGCCACGGCCGCGTCCGGCCTACTAATCAAGGAAGCACATGAGCGTAGAGGCAACTTGACTCTTGAGGGATACAACATCATCGCACGACCGGCTTGATCAGCATCGAATGTGGCCATCAGGTGCTCTGCTTCCAGAATTATAAGAGTGGAGGCAATGTTCACGCGTTGAGAAGTCTTGATCTGAAGCCGAGGCGAATATCTAAGGCAAGGGCTAAAGACCTGTGTATCTGTTGTATTTGACCACGACCCTTGCTCCCCGACAAGCGCCATTCAAAAGTCGCAAAACATGGAGAATGTGGCGAATGCCTACAAGACTAGGACTCATTGCTAAACCATGCTTTGAAAATAGAAGTGATCTATGTACAAGGCTTGATTAGGACCCAACTATTCACTGAAGCCAGGGATATCATGCGATGCTGCTATCTACCCAAATCAGGGAACAAAAACGGAGCAGCTGGCAAAGCCAGTGTTTTATATGCCCCAAGCGTTGTTGAGGTTTTGCCAAGTGCGCTTGAACGCCGTTGCATTATTTTCCTCATCTTCCTCTGACCCGCCGCAACCGCTATGCTATGCATGATTCCTGTCCCGTTAACGCCGGGCTTGCTCAGAAACGATGAGGTGATGCGCTGAAATTCTGATACACCTCGTCCAAATGAGATACACAAGGATCTGTTACCGACCATGTCTAGCGATCCTCGTTTTTCATGTCTTAGGCCACGATGATGTAAAGTAACCATTATGTTTCTTCCATTCCTCAGATCGCTTCCTCAGACGTCATGCATTTTCAATGTGGATTCCAGATTGGGAGACTTTTGGACGTGATGATGCTAATCAAAGATCGTACGATGCCCGTAGCCGCTGCTGGTCAGCTAGTGGAAGCTGGCCAATGAATGCGTCAAAATTTGGGATCATGGATTTGTATCCGACAAGGTTCTAGGCCTCTGTTAGCATGAGATCTCAATACCTAGCCGAGTCTCTCACTTACCCGTTGAAAAGAGCTTCCAATGGTCTCGTCTTGGTGGAAAGGAATGAAGTCGTCTTTCTTGTAGGCAGCACTGGCTGTGAAGTATTCAAGCAAACAGCCCTCCATGGCCTGAGGGTTCTTTTCAATAGTGCGGTTGAGACCCAGGAATGCATGACCTTTTTCGTCGTTGGTCTCAACAGGCTCGATGATATGCAGGAATTGCTTTGCAAATTCTGCGAGATGAGGCGCTAGGACTTCGGAACAGTCTACTCCCATTCGTCCCAACGCGATGACCGCGTTCTCGCTGACCGAGGTTGGCACCGCGGGATTGCTAATGATGGTGGTGAGGCTATGGTAGATGTTCTCCACGAAGGGTGCCATTCCTTGCTTGTACTTCATCGCTATCTCTCCGCAAGACCAGCAAGCGTTGTTGATAACGCTGAAACCAGTGTCAACATCGTCCTCGCGAAGGTTGTCCAAGTCCAATTGTTTGATCAATACTGGTACGAGCGTAGGAAGGAATGGATGTAGCTGCGGGAAGATATTGACTGCACAGTCGCCGAGTAAAGCGTATGCTGACTGGCGTACGTCATTGCTTGGATCTTCCATACAGAAGCCGAGCAAGTCGAAGAATCTTGGCTGTGATGAACTGACAAGCTCTCCGCTCTTGGCCGATTCTAATGCTTGGACGATCGCACTCAAAAGATCGAGGCTGGTAACCAAGAAGTCCTTATCTGGCTTGTCCACTACTTCATTCTGGACTGCTACCAGGTACTGCTCCAAGTTCCGATGAATGATGCTAATGCATCGTGCGAAGATAGGTACGGCGAAGGGAGAGAAGGCGTCACTCAAGGCGGTAGCGACATAGGAGAGGCATTCCAGAAGGGGGAATAATTCCTGTGATTGATCGGAGATCTTGCTCCACCGCTTGATGATGGCTGGCATCAAGTTATCGATGAGGTCTTGCCGTCTGAGTGGTGGACCGACCTGTTCTGCCAGCGTCTGTACGCAGTCATAAAGTATGAACATGTTCTTGTCTTTATACTTGTCAAAGCACTGGACGAATTGTTGTATGATTGGCGCGCAATACGGCGTCAATTCCTTCGTAGATCTCTCTTCTAAATTAGCGAAAGCTGATGCAGCAGACTCCTGCACTCGCTTATTTTTGTCAAGCATCCGGTTCAGGATACCTTCCATCATTGGCTCAAAGTACTTCTTCTTGGCAGTAGGATTCTCGAGATGCGAGGCCCAGCCAGAGTATCGTCCCAAAGCCCAGCACGTGATTACCCGAACTGCAGGCTCCTTGTCGCTGAGAAGAGAGATGAGATATGGCACTAAGTCCGGAAGATGTGGTATTATAGAATCCATGCATCCGTCGGCGACAGCACCAATGGCCAGTACCGCAGCTTCTCGGTTTGGCCAATCTTGGTGTGTAAGGTTCTCCTTCAGGTAAGGAAGCGCGATTTCGAACACTGAGCCATGAAAGGTGGATGAGATGACGTCCAAAGCTGCGGCTGAGCATTTCCGAAGGTTCCATTGCTCTTCGATATCTGCTGCACTAGCTTCGTCAATCTCTTCCTCTATCTCTCCTTCATCTATATCATCGTCATGACCGAGCTGTCTGTATTGTCCTCCACCCTCTTGACCGTTGGAGACAAGCCTAGCATTTTTCGATTTCACAAAGCGCGGCTTGATATCCTCTGCACGATCCTCTACTTCTGCGTCATCCTCTCCTCCCTCCAAGCGCATCACAGCTTCCTCATCGTAGACCATGCTCTCAAGCAGCACGGGTATGATCTTGTGAAGGTGTGGCCCCAGAGTAGCACACATTTTATCATTCTCGCTAATCGCAAGCCAAAACTCAGCAGCCTCTAATGCCAGTTCTGGATCGTCGACATTTCTCTGCTGCACTGCCATAAAATCGACTAACCCTGCCATGTGTGGCTGAACCAGGTTGGGTCGGATGTCGACGACCAACACAAGAGAACGGCAAACGTTGCGGCGTACATCGTCGCTCTGGTCATTCGCGAGCTGGAATAGTCGGGCAAGAATCGCTTCCAACGACGCTAGCAGTGCCTGAGGCTTTTGAGGGACGAATGAGTTGATACTTGCGAGGGCTAGGGCACGGACTTTCGCAATGGTGCTAGATGTGATGCCGAGGAGCCGTGGTATTATGAAGTTCAATGGCCGTGTGCCCTGATACTCTTTATCGAGCTCGTTCTTGCTGTCTTCGCATACCTTTGCAAGTGCACTCATTGCCCCTTCCTGTGCTGACTGAGATGTATTACCACGTTCATTGCTCGCTATAGCCAGTAGTTCTGGGAGCAGCTCTGGCCAACCGAGGACGCCTCCTCTTTGTACTGTTTCTGTAATGACAGTTCCAGCAAAGCTCCTTATCTGGGAATTGGGGTCTTCCAGACAGGAGAGCGAGGTCGTGCGAATGTAGGTTCGATTGGCTTCGGGTATCGCTTTATAGGAAGTCCTGATCGTGTTCTTGAGGTTCAGGGCAGCAGAACTTCTCACAAGGTTGGTGATCTCCAGGCTCAGGTTCAATGACTGCAGTAAGGGTCCATCCGAGAATATATAGGTCAGGTAGTTGATGATATCGGGTGAAGTCTTGGCTTGGGTGAGCATCTATGAGAATTAGCAATGTTATATTTCTCAGAGGGGCATTCCTACCATTGTCGCGTACTTCTGGGCATTCTGGTCACGGCCGCTGAGTGTATCCTTCAGGTATCCTACTAGTTGCTTTAGTGGATCTGTGTCCGGTTGCCATCCTATTGGTGTTGCCATTGCTAGAATATCTAGACAAGACCGGATAGTAACAGTGCGTGGAGGTAGTAGTCGACAAGGCCAGAACAGACGTATGGTCCGGTAGAGGCGCAACCCAAGTCTTTGACCCCACTAAGCCTTGCACGAATGCACATGAGGTTCACTCAGATAACAGATATTGGTCCAACGGCTTTGTGTTAGTGAAGCAAACCCCCCATCTTGTTCGTCTGCAATTTTTTTTTCAAGCTGGGAGTAGGACCTTGAATCTTCTTTAAATACAAGTAGTGGTTGTAAGATGTAGCTAGAGTGAACAAGAAGATTTCTAGCTTTGATCCGGAAGTTGAGGGTATACCGGGTAGTACAATTTGGTGATTGTGCCGCAAATGATCGACAGCGCTTGGAAGGGGCACTTGTGAATCTCAATAAGGCTGGCCTTTCAAGCCTCTGTATCATCTCATAATTCATCTGCTACAGGCATTATAGTGATGGCAAATTCCAACTGGGTTGCATCTTCGAGAGATTGCTTTAGCATGGTGTTGAGAATCCTAGTGCGGTAGTCTGACAGTTCTACATTGCACGCCAAATCCCGTTGCACAGTGACTCTGATATTGACAGGAATAGTACTGTCTCTTGACCAGACTCATACTGTCTCCCTTTTCCATCAGTTTTCTTCAAGGCAGCTCAAATCTAGCCTGGAGAATCCTCCTCATGCTGTTGGCACAGCTATTTATTGCCATACCATCACATTTAAGAACTCCCTAAACGCCATACGGGTATCATTCCTTACCAGAAGCATGCAAATTCATCGAAACTCTTTCTCAAAAGTTGCCTTATCCCTCTTCCACTGGCCAAATCAGCCTGAACACTGACCGGCTATAAAAACTCATTGAATTGCATCCAGTCATGTCCCCACTCATCAGGCCTGAAGAAATCCGCTTCTCCAAAGTCTCCCACCCCAAGCATCTCGCGCTCTTCAATCTCTGAGGTCTGCGGCAACTTCTTCCTCGTCTTTGGCAGAGCGATAGGTCTTATCTGGTCGAGATTCGGCATCCGTGTATGGCTGATGGGGCGCGATCGCGGAGACACTGGCTGTGAATCTAGATCCAGATCTTCTTCGTCGGCATCCTCGCGCTGACGCTTATTACCGCCAACATAGGGTATGGAAATGGGTGCAGTCATTGGATCTGTGAACATCGCGGATTTGCACGACTCATGGCTCGATGAAAGATTCCAATCGTTATGATCGAACTGAAGGGGTGGCAGCTCATCCTCAGGGGGAACAGGCTGCAACTCATAGCCACCGACTTTGAAGATGCCGCAGTCTGCAAAGCTTCCTAGTCAGCATTGTGCTTTCTAGGGATGGTCTTGAGTGGCAAGACATGTTTAAGGAGTAAACCCCATGCCTTACTCCCTGATCAAACCTCACCACTTCCCAAATAGGTATGGACAGGAAAGAAATGACTCAGAAATTTCACGTACATGGTAGTAAGCCAGAGAACCCGGCGGAAGCACTCATGCTGTGATGAGGAGAATCGTCGGACTGGAAGGACTTGTCGGTGTATGACGTTGAAGGGCCACAAAACGTTTTCGGCCTCGTCTTGTATCCTTCGGGGACTGATTTACGCACGCGCATACCGACGTTCAGCAGAGAGGATTGGATGGTCGCGGGAAGGGTTGGGCTTCGGATGGAGGATTGAGGCGCTGTGGGTGTAGGTTCGGCATCTCTAACATGGCCAAAGTATGAGCAGATACTAGGCTGGAAGGGTCGCTTCAACGATCGTTTCATTGTCGACATGGCTTTTGATAGCTACGTTCGAAGGCTCGATGACCATGAGTGGGTGTTGTACAAGTTGAGAGTGGGGAAGAATCGTGTGGCTGGGGAAACTCGCAATTGTCGCGCCAAGAGTTCTAGCGCGTTTTTTTCGTATAGTGCCTGCATCAGGCAAGAGTTGTCAATGCATTGAGAGTGCTGTGCGGAGAACCTTCCTACAGTCCATGAGCCGTGCATGGTCTGTGATTGCTTTTAATATGTATATTGGAAATTCCTTTCCAAATTTTTAGATACAGCGACCCTTCCCCACAGGTACCCTGTTTTCGTGTCGTCCGCTGAAGAAGCCCATTTGCACTTGGGCTCCGAGCTGCTCTGCAGCTTTTAGTCAGTAACTAGAAGACTCCATGATCTGGAGTGAACCATGCAAGCGCCAAACCCTTTCCTGTTGAAACGGCTTTCCTGCTAGTAATGCATTCTTAGTTCACCAGCCAGCACCATTGCTAATCACCCCAAGTATTAAGTATGTCCACCGTAAGACCAGGTTACGATTTTATCGCTGCGCCCATTCGACGACCTCCAACGCACACATGACAAGGATGAGCGTCGATGGCAGTATCCAGACGACATAGCTCTGGAACAGAAGCCTTGACATAGCTCCCATATAGACGTTGTTGATTTGGCAGATCTGGGCAAGTTGAAGTGCGCTGGGCGCTCCTGTGATCAAGAAGCATACGATTACGAATATCGGATCGTCCAAGATGCTGACAGGGACGTATTTGGCAGTCACTGCCAACAGAGGCGCCATAATGATCAAAGGAAGCAGCATGCGGCTGATTAGAGAAGCGATGAGAAGCTTTGTCTCTTCCGTCTCGTCTTCCTCAGTATGGCCTGGCTCCTGGGGAAGGGTATTGCGGGCCAGATTGCCTCCAAGCACGACAAGAATCAATGGCACAGCTACGCCTCCGCTTTGTTTCACAGCACTGGTAACAGAGTTCTTGACGAAGCTGCCGTCGGTGAAGAGTAATCGCTGAAGGTCCGGTATTGAAGCCACAACGATTGCTGCTAACATGGCCCACAGAGGAGGATTCATGAACGACCAAACTCCAAGGAAGAACCGCCCTATCGCTGATCCGATACTCGCAAGACCGTTCTGTACTGGAACTGGCAAGACCTCGAAGACTGATCTGAACGCTTTCGAAAAAAGTCTCCACACAGCCGCAATGAATTCGGACGCGGCCTTTATGCCTTTGCGCATTGCTATCCTGCATAGGGCCGGTACACCGCGTATCCCTGGAGGGACGTCCTCGTCAACAGGACCTGTAATCGATGGTGTTGATGGAAAGGATGGCGCGTGACCAGCTGGCTTGACATTGCCATTGGCCGGTGTGGCTAGAAGCTCGGGTGGAGTTCGGGGTTTGCTGATACCCTCACTGGACGAGCTGGTCGAGATCGACGAAGTGTGCTGCCGGTGAGTGATTGGGGTATGCTCTCCCGACGGGAAGTCATGTCCAGATTGAGATCCGCTTGCACGTTGATTCCCGCGCTCTCTGCCATCGACCCTAGTATCGTCAGAGCCACTGTTGTCCTGCTCATCTCTTTCGTCGTCCGTGGACGATGTTCTGATGAGAGGTTCACACTCTTCCTCGGAACCTCCGAGACCGTTCTCGATACGGGAGTTCGTATTCTCTGTTGTGCCTTTGACCTTTTCCGCTGGCGCAAGCAGAACATTGTAGCCCCAACTCCATCTGACCAATTGACCTAATTGCTGAAAAATAAGCAGGTAAAGTATGCCTCGAGCAGCAACCTCGTCGTCGTTGTCTCCAGGCACTTTGTCCCAGTGTAGTCCTTTAATAGTCTGTGAGAGCGATAGCACCAGTGATATTGGGAGGGAGTTGGAATTGCCGAAGACCTGGGACGAGCTTAGCATGATAGCACCTCGGTAGAATTAATAGAGAGCTCACCCCCATCGCAATCACGAAATTCCGAGGCCTCTTCGAGAAACCAAAGGCCTTGGATATGAGAGCAGAACAAACGAACGAGACGAGGGTCTGGACTATGAATATGAGGGGTATAATAGCTAGGTCTGCCAGCTTGTCGGTAGTCAATTGAGAAGCCAGCTTAGTGAAGACTGGCCCTTGGTTAGCAGACATCTTGGGTTATACCAGGCGGCGACACATACTAAGACATGGTGTAAAGACGGCAACGTTAAGATTGGCCGTGAATTTCTGCATTTCAGCAGTGAACATGCCCTGGCGTGCTACGATGTAGCCTGGCAAACTGACGCATACCACCTCCAAGACAGCTTCGAATACCAGCATTGTAAGACGAGGAAGCGCTGGATGGGAGGAGTGCAGAGGAGGTGGGTCCGCCATCTTGGACTGAGCTTGGAGGAGGTCGGATTGTGAGGACGGGCCAGCCATCATGGACATCTTGAGGGAGAACGTTGCCATATAATTGGCATCTTGGAAGGAGGTCGGAGTGGTGAGGAAAGGCATGATGAGAGTTTTCGGCAGCGAAAAGCGTAGTCGGTCTCGAGTTCGGTGTGACTTTGGCTAGAATAGAAGAACGTTTCAGCGGGTGGTCTTTCCTTGCGCCATGCAAATCACCGTTGCTGCCCCCTTTCCTCAACGTAGATCCTTCATGAGATGCAGCCAAAGGAAAATCGCGAGAAGATGTTTCGTGATGTCGTGATTTATGCATGGGAAAGAGAGATATGGATTGGAAAGGGGTGTGATGGCGGTTGGATAGCTTGATTCCACCAGCCAAGACGCTCTTCAAAACTTGCTAGTTTTATTGGTTGCAAAATGCCTCTACCGAAGCACAAAGTACTCGTAGCTCCTTAGCAAGCACAGATCAACCTTGGCTATACTGAAAGGAGGACAAGCCAAGATGCAGTCGCTGTAATGGCAGCCGTGGCACCTACGAGTACCTTTAAGCTACAGGCTCTGGCGGATGTTAGGGCTTGGTTGGGCTCCTCCTCCTCAGGCCTCGGGCATTGAGGCTGGAGTGAACTGCCATTTTATTCTATCGATACTCGTAGAACACAGAATGTGGCTGCGAGCGCGCGAAAGCATTTCTTGCCTTTTCGGGTCTCGGCTTACATACTCCGTACCTTATAGAACTACCTGACTTGATACTGAATAATAACTGAATCGTGTTCGTAGGTTTCTAAGATGTGACGATTGACAAGTCGTAGAATAGCTCGAATAGCTGTAATCCCATTGCCATAGTTCTATAATTTATAATTTGCACTTGTCTCCCTCCTCGGCAGGATTCCCGAGAATTTGAGCCACTTTTAGAGTATTCTATGCCTCTTCCTCCGCTCCGGCCTTCCATGATTTTATGAAATGTAAATATCATCGACAACGCACATCGACAAACCTCTCCCGCCCTCTTACCTATGTTCTCTGCTTCTCTGTTATCTTCTATGATGCGCTAACCCCAATCCACACCTCGACCTCTCTCTCCTACCAATTTCTCTCCTTCCCAGTCGCCATCATGAGCGCTCCCTCCACGGCGTCTATCCCACCACCCGAGGCCAGTGACCCTCATGGCCAGGACACTTCTGAGTCCCCTAATACGCAGGTAGAGGATTTCGCCCAATCCTCCCCCAATGCAGAGCCTCCCCGACTTCCTTCCCTGCGAACCGCAACCGACTCGCCAGTAGCAACAAATATGACCTCCTCCTCCAACCCTCTCGCCACTCTCAACGCCGCTCGAAGACCTCCAATGGCACAAGCGACGATTGGCAGCTCTCGTGGCAGTCAGCTCCCTCAAGACATGCAAGCAAAGATGAAGGCCTTTCACCTCTCAAGGCAGGGTGCGCCCCCACCTCAGAATCTTCGTATGCCTCCAAGCGTTGTGGGCTCCGTTTCCACTAACCAACTCCCTATGTCCGCCGGCCCCGTGGCTAGCGGAATGATGGCTGGGAGTCTAGCACCGTCTGGCATGGCCAGCCCCGGTGGAGCTCTGGTTGGTGGACCTGGAGCTCTAAGACTTCCGCTCGGTGCTGGTGGACGTCCTCAAGCGCCTAATTTTCCCAACTCAGCTCCTGTCGTGCCGGGACTGAATCCGAAGATGGGAGGACTGGCAGCGAAAAGGGGTCTTAACAAAGGCATGAAGCTATCGGACGCTTCAGGACCCCCAGCGCCATCAATAGGAAGGGCAGCTCCAATCACGGCTAGTGGGAACGATACGGGGCCTAGTCAAACCGCTGGAGGGCCATCAAATAATTCAATGTTCAGTAAATATTCAGAAATTGTCGATACCAAGACCGGTACATTGAAATTCAAGGGCAAGGCTACAATACACGGCAAGGGTATCGATTTCTCGAGTGGCACAAGTTTCAACATCTCGCTGGACGAGGTGGACAACTTGGATGAGCTCGGGAAAGGCAATTATGGAACTGTCTACAAGGTACGGCACAGCCGTCCTCAAATGCGCAGACCTGGTCAAGGACTAGCAGGCAACAAGCCTATGCCATCCGTAACAGCAATTTCGACTGGGTCAGCCAAGGGTGAGAATGCATCCGAAACAAGCTCGCCCCAGTCCGCCACTGCTGGTAGCACGACCGGTATCGTGATGGCAATGAAAGAGATACGCCTGGAATTGGACGAAGCCAAATTTGCTGCTATCATTATGGAGCTAGACATCTTACATCGTTGCGTATCCCCTTTTATTGTCGACTTCTACGGAGCTTTTTTTCAAGAAGGAGCGGTCTACATATGTATGGAGTACATGGATGGCGGCTCGATTGACAAGCTCTACGGAGATGGCGTGCCAGAAGGCGTCCTTCAAAAAATCACCCTGGCGACGGTCATGGGTCTAAAGGCATTGAAGGACGATCACAACATTATACACCGGGACGTGAAGCCGACAAACATCCTGGTCAATACCAGAGGTCAGGTAAAGATATGCGATTTCGGCGTCAGCGGCAACCTCGTTGCAAGCATTGCAAAGACAAACATTGGCTGTCAAAGCTACATGGCTCCGGAACGAATCTCAGGTGGTGGTGTTGCTCAGGCCGGGGCGAATCCCGGTGGAGGGACCTACAGTGTGCAGAGTGATATCTGGAGTCTTGGCTTGACTATCATTGAGTGTGCGCTGGGCCAATATCCTTACCCGCCAGAGACCTATGACAACATCTTTAGCCAATTGAGTGTAAGTCTGATCGCTTCACTCTCCAACGTTGATGCAAACCTAACGCTCATAGGCTATCGTGGATGGCGAACCACCTGACTTGCCAGCTAACAAGTTCTCTGAGGCAGCGAGAGATTTTGTTAGAGGGGCTTTGAACAAGATTCCCAATTTAAGACCTACCTACGCCATGCTTTTGAGGCACGCTTGGCTGGCACCTCTGATGAAACCAGCTACGATCACCGAGGAAGATGAGGAAGCAGCGGAGGAACAGGTGACTGAAGAATCCGCCGCTCCCGGTATCATCGACAAAGAGGTTGCCCAATGGGTTATGGATGCTATGGAGCGGAAACGGAATGGCACCATGGGAAAGAAGGCCAAGCCAGCGCTCCACGCGGCTCCTTTAGATGCTGTTCCAAGCCCACCGGCGTTTCCTGCCGGCATTTGACCTTGATCTCAATATCTTACTTCCAGATGTCGAATGTGACACGCCTTTTGCTCTAATTGCGGCGTTGGTCAACTACTCTGGATACCACGGCCGCAATGCGTTCCTGAAGCCACAAAGTCACGCCGCTCATCCCGCCCTTGTCCTCATGCTTCGATGAAGGAGAAAAGAAGTCCACACGGGTTATCGACCGTGACACTGATACGGTCTTGATAAGGGAAAGCTGGTGAAGCCGTTGAGATAATGGTACTTCTGGTCAAGGGGAGGCCATCTCAAGTGCGAGATGCAATGCAATCTCGCGCCCGAATATCGCCCCTGTTAACGATGTAAAGTTTGGTATCAATGATGGAAAGGTTGGAAACGACCTCAATTCTTAGCTTTAGTGTAGGCATCATCATACACATCACTGTCTATACCCATGTAACAGTATCACGACTGGAATCGTTGTTGTAGTTGTGGTTGTAGTTGTGGTTGTAGTTTTGGTTGTACTCGTACCGGTCAAGACTTGAGAGAGGGACAAGCAAAAAGTTTGCGCTCCATTGGCATTAGTTGATGGACATATATATAGTGCTTGTAGCGTGTACATTGCCTCACACAGCGAACGCTGTCAACGCCGATCAAAGAGATCCAACTGCTTATTCTAGGGAGACTGACGGCTCGAGACAATTCGGGACTCGTTCAGCTGTTCGCCGATTTGACTCACTTCTATGTCAGATCCCTGGCTTACCACCGCTGGCGTAGCCCTTGTGCGATGATGGTCTTCCCAAGTCCAGGCCCCTTTTTCAGTCTTTATTGAATTTACGGTGTCTTCCCAAAATGCTTCTCGTCGCACCATTATATCGTAAACAGGTCAGTCACCGTGAGAGCTAGTAGGCTTTCTCTGGCCGAGTACGGCTCCTGGCCCTCAGACGCTTTGGACCCAAAGGCTTCGGTAAGAGCTCTTTTACCTTGTGGGCCAACGAAGCACTCACAGCACCGATATATGGTACATGCAGAATCGCCTTTGGTGGAGGTTTCGACCTTCCTATCTCATACTCTGTCTTTGTAGTGTGCTTGATCTCGTTCCAGCCTTCAGGACCCCAACGCCATGTAATTTTCCCAGTGATGTTAGCTAGAGGAACCGATCCGACTGTCCTGGAGTCGCCAGAACTTGGTTCGTTGTCTCCGATAAGCTTGCAATATCCTTGCTCCACCTAGAATAATACGTATTAGCTTAGGACACAAAGTTGAGATGAGAGAACAAAGATCCCAACCTTCATCCTCTCCGCACCCCGACGTGGTGTCTTTTTTATGTACTCATTCCCTTCTAGGCCCATTACCCTTTTCATCCACAATTGTGCGCCGGGATATCCTGCTGCTGCTGGGACCCATACAGTGACTGCATCTCCAGTGCCTATATCACGCCCCCCCTGATAATATGTGTCCGTCCAGATTATTTCGCGATCGCCAATACAGTGGGTCGCATAGACATGACAGTACTTGTATTGATATGACGTTTAAAAGGACGGAGAACGAGATTGACTTCCTGGCGATGGTGCCTCGCGTATTCATAGAGGAAGCGGTCGAAGCCGGCTCGGTCTCCTCGAATGGTCGGTCCTGAGCATTGTCTGAGAAGTGTCCAACCGTGGATAAGTGGGTAGAAAAGCAACTTCCTGAGAAGCGGTCCCGAAGAAGATATGGCAGACGCAATGGTCCTCAATGATGTTGTGGGTGGCGGCATTGTATGAGCCTTTTGCTGGACATTGGGACGGTCTCACTCAGATCGTGCTGCGCTCCAACTTGAAGGTTATCCGGAGCCACGGGATCAGCTTCGCTATGGAGGACTGACTGGCAACAATACAAAGCGGTGTGCTTTCGCTTCAATGCAGCGCAGGGTGGATCGAGGAATTGAGGGGTGCGGATGCATGGATCAGTATAATTCCGAGGGAGTGGAACCGCCAGCCAAGGGCATGCAAGGGTGATATGCAGGCAGCTCAATACAGGAGTGCCGCATTCCCCGATCTTTCTCAGCGCTTCATGAATAATTTTTCATTTCTATACAGATAATAACGGAATTTTTAAGGTGGCATATTGAAAGAAATGGATGAAAAGGAAATTAAAAACATCGGCCGCCAATCTTGCCACCTAGATATTCTTCTTGCCAGCCTTGGGCCTTACTTACAGACTGCACCTCCCCAGATGTGGATATAAGGTTGTATTACAACGGAGTCGCTTACCATTGCTTCTTCAACGCTACATGGAAGATGGATCTCTGGAGGAGGTTCGCGGCCTACCAAGGCGGTATCTAGCCAGTGGTTCTCTGCAAAGAAACGGCTATGAGACGGGAGCCGACACCGTACCTGATCCCCAATTCTACCGGTCGACTTCAAGTTGGCTGCAATATCCCTCGAGTCCATGCGAACGCTGGTAAAAAATCAACTCGTCGATGCAAGATCGATGAGGGTCTTTGTAGTTGGCCCAAAACTTAGTGCAGACCTTCCTTGTACATGGTGTCCACGGAGGGCAACTTCAGGCGTCTCAATATACCTTGGTCGATACAACGAGCAATTCAAGCCTGCAAAAACCGTGGCAGGATGAGAGTCTCATCGGATTGATGATTCTTGAATGCACAATTCGGGCCCTTGCCACCCTGCTGCATACCGTGATACTATTTCAGTATGCTCCCTTACTATCTCCCATCTCCACCTTTAGAATCTTGACTCGGAGCCTATGACTCAGCATCATCCAGCTCGACAGCTGGCCTTCGAGACCTGTGATTTTATGCTACTAGGAGCTTTCGGTTGAGACTTCACAGCTGTAGATGACGGGTAGGAGCATACTCTCTGCTTGGATGACGCCGGCGCAAAGAAGACTTCAATAGACTTTTCTGTGAAGTTCACTTTCGGTGGACCCTTCAATCGCTTTCTGACAGCAGGCGTTACAAGTGTCTATTTGATCTTGTGCCACCCTTCAGTATTCCGGGACCAAGTGCTTTTCCCGACAATGTGGGATATAGGCACCGCGCCGTATGTCATTGAATGTCGAAGCATGCTCGTTGTCTTCCAGAAGTGTGCAATATCGTTCAGGAACCTAGCCGTTCGACCTTATTCAGTCCTGTTGCTAACACGAAAGCCATACGTAAACGATTTCCATAGCTTTGTCACTTCCTGGATCTTGCCCCGCCTTAGTCCTTTTACGAAAGTATCTCTACGGGCGCCCAGGACTTTTTCATGAACAGAACGTCTCTCCTTCCCTGGTGGTAAGGCTCCAATGGTGTCCCCTGTGCGAACATTGTGGCCACCCTCGTAAGACCTATCGACCCTGATGACCTGATCATCACCCAAGCAAGTAGGCCTCATCGAGTGACAGGTCGAAGGGGAATGGCTCAATTGAATGACCAAAGTACCGCATTGATTGTACCGCTGTTCTCCTTGGCGAATTTGTAAGAGGAAAGATCGATTTCTTTTCTGTCGGGCCCAAGCTCGATTCTTAGTGATAATAGGAAGCGCTTCCAATACTATGCATGCCGGATCAAAGCCTTGGCGAGGGTATCCGAAGCCTTTGCAGCGACTTTCATTAAACCTGCAGCCTGTCAGGCGGCTGTATGCTATTAGTAAACAGTGTGTGAGGAATGCTTTGAGGAATTGCAAGGGCGGTGAAGGTGTAGCAATAGTTCCAGTGGAAAGTCAATCACTTGCGCGATGGAGGTGGGAACGGAGAGGTTATATATCGTGGGCTGTTTCCGGTGGCAAATAGGGATCGGAAGGATTATGCATGATAGAGATCTGGAGCCTCCAGATTAATAATTGACTTGCCTGCGCTGCCTGCATCTTTTAGGTACTCTCGGTACTCTACTGTCGAGACTGTATAAATGCGGGGTGCCGGGGGTGTCCTATGCAGGTACTGCTTAGTCATCACCCCAGCTTCCACTCTCTCCACATTTCGAAGTTAATAGTTCTTTTTCAATACCCAGACGGACTAAAGTGTACACTCTACACAGCTTGACAGCGCGGCTTCGGTGAACACAAGCATACCTCGGCTTCCCTCTAACCTTGATCCGTCTACTTCTAGATGATGAATACCCACCTGGCTATCTCTTGAGCTGTTTGTTAATATATACACCATAGAAGCCTGAGCTACTGAAGGCGAGACCGCCTAATTTATCGACAACAATACAATCTGCAATGATCACAATCAAGGTACCCGGATCGTCCGCAAATTTAGGACCTGGCTTCGATGTTTTTGGCCTCGCTCTGAAGTCCGCCGAGAAAAGTATAGCCCCATCTACCTTGAAATACATCGATGCGTTTCTTGAGCTTCAAGTCCAGATATTGTCGCAGAAATCGTCATCTGAACTCAATTGCGAAATCACCTGCGAGGGCGAGGGTGCAGATATACTCAAGCAAGTTGCCAATGAGAACTTGATCACAAGGGTAGCACTTTACGTGCTGCGATGCCATGGTCACCACGCCTTCCCTTCACTCACCAAGGTCCGCATCATCAATGGCATACCCCTTTCAAGAGGTCTGGGGTCGTCGGCAGCCGCTGTTGTTGCGGGAGTTTTGCTAGGGAATGAGGTTGGTAATCTAGGTCTGTCGAGACATAGAATGTTCGACTATGCACTTATGGTCGAGGTGAGTCTGCTCCTTCCGTAGGTAGCACGATTCATGTCGTTGACAGTTATATAGCGACATCCTGATAATATTGGAGCAGCATTGTGAGTATATCTTGAAACACTTTACATCGTTGTTGCCGCGTCTGAGTATCGTAACTGTCATCGATCCATATGCTCCATATAACTCTCAAACCGGCCTTATAACTGATGAAGCGTCTGTAAAACTGAACACTTACAACGAAATCTTGTACAGGTTCGGCGGCTTTGTCAGTACCTTCATGAAGACGCTGTCCCCTGAGGATACTGCTAGGGTAGAAATACCATTGGCCGAGGTATTGCCTGAGTTTTCCGGCGGAATTGACACCGGATCTCCTGTGCACGAACCACCCTTGGAGATTGGAAGCTATCATCTGTTCCCTTTTAATACAGATATAAAGGCTGTGGTTGTTATACCCGACTTCAAGGTTGATACAGCAGATGCGAGGAGTGTATTACCCAGCCATTACACACGTGAGGACACAGTACGTAATACGCTTTGCAAAGCCCGCAACAAATCGATGTTAATCAAACATTCCAGACCTTTAACATGCAGAGAAGCTCATTGCTTCCGATCTTATTGGGTGAATCTCCCCCTAATGCCACAAAGATCTCAGAGGCTATGCGTGATAGAATTCATCAGCCCTATAGAGCAAAGCTTGTACCTGGGTTCGCCGACATCCTTCAGCGCGTGACCGCTGCTTCATATACTGGTCTGCTTGGAGTGTGCCTAAGCGGCGCAGGACCAATAGTGCTAGCACTTGCCACACACAACTTCGAGGAAATAGCCCTAGCCATGGTAGACATACTCACAAAGGCACAGAACATCGATTGTCAGTGGCAGGTACTAGAATTGGCACAAGAGGGGCCGACTGTCGTGAAATTCGAATCATCGGACCGAGAAGGCATTCCTAACTCTGCATACATGTGAACGATCCTGTGGCCCGATGGCACGTCTCAGGAACAGCTAGGCAAGGCAAAAGCATCACAGAATTTGATCGTCATCATCAACAGTCCCGTGAAAGCAGATTCTATCTATGAGCTTAGACAGGCTCCACCTCCTCAGAGGGGGCGGATAGCTATTTTCGTCAGACAACAAAGAACGACGCCTTCTCAAGCTCTCTGTTCGCAGCTTCCAGCAGGTCCCAGTCCTCCTTGCTAATATCCTGGGCAATTCACGATCAAGCGGCCTAACGCTAGCAGTGTAGTGAAAAGCTCGCTACGAATGACGCTCAGGACTTCCTCGAAATCCGATGTCAATACAATTACCATATATTACTACCACAGTTTCACTTCTTCCTCGCCGTATCTACTGGGTCTCAGCTTGAGATGGGTGACTTTAGCCATATCGCAATGGTCTGCAGATCTTGATACTCAGGGATTATTCGAATAAGATCCGAGCCTCTCATATAGCAGCATCTAGAGGATCAGAAGTAGTGACTGAGAATCTCCCCTGGAAGTAATGATTTTTGCGTGTGATGGCTGTGATTGAGGGATGCTTCTTCACCTATGAGGGAGCATTGGCATCTGAATTATATTGAAAGAGCAGCGTTGTGTGGCTAGCTCTATTTTACCGATCAATATGAGATTAAGTGCGTCGTCGTCTCAGATTTGTGAAGCTTGATGTCGCTGCTGAGATTCTGGAAGGGTTTTGACGCAGATGGGATGGAAGCGGTCAAGCACGGTCACGTGAGAACTGTACTATGTCGTAGGCCTGGAGGAAGTGTTGGCAAGGGTCTGAAGTAGTAAGCAAATGCAGCATGCACGCTGCCTGGTAATTAACCCATATAAGTGGTCCTTCTTTGCTTGTCTATGGCTTTTGCAATCTACCCGTAGCTCGGCGATGTGATTCCTGAGCAAATGTCGCCTCTTGATACAGCGCAGACAGGACTGGACGGCCGTAGACATCTTTCTCGCGGATGATATTTGACGGCAACGCCTTCGAGAATTAGAGAGGTGTGGCAAGAGTAAGTTCGTGGGAGAATGGAAATACGGATAGTCAAAAGAATCGGTTTGACCTATCAGAGACATACTTTCTTTGTCCTATCGATCTAGATTCGAAAGGGCAGTATGAAAATTTCAGTTGAAGCAATGCCAGAGCGTCGTTCAGTTCCTCGCACTAGGCGCCCCACTATGGATTGTACTAATGCATTAGCGTATTCATGAAGCTGTGGAATCCTCGGCATTTTTAAATCTTTTTTTCTCCCCCTACCTAGGCTATAATTACTAGTAATTAAATAGAGATATTATTTATTACTAAAATAAATATAATTATTACTCTTCTAATATTAAATAAGATTTAGATATATTTACTAATATTAATTCTTAAAATTATAATATTATAAGGTATCTTCTAGTTATTATAATCGAAATAAGTTTTTTACTATTTTAATTTTAAATTTCTATTTAATAAAAATAAAAAACCTTCTATTTATACCTAGTTTAAATAATATTAATAAGAGGTAGATTTATAAAACTATTATAATCGCGAGAATATTTCTTGTAGTTTAACTTCGCGTAGTAAATAAATTAAATAGGCGCGTCTTTAATAATAATATAAAGAGTAGAGAGAATAAAAAGAGCTAAAGCGAGTAGAATAATATAAATATATTATAAAGAATATTTTGAGAAGTAAGTAAAATATATTAATATCGAATTAATATTATTATCGGAAAAACTTAATTAAAAAGAATTTAAACGAAGATTATATTAAAAGTAAAATATAAACCGAGAGTAAAAGAAATAACAATATTATATTAAAGACGAGTATATTAAATCTTCGTCGCTAGCGCTTTTAATATAAAGTAGTAATATTTTTAATATAATTTAATTAAATAATTAAAATAAAAACTTTATTATTATTAAACAAGTTTATATATATTAAGTTATAGTATCTAAAGTATATATAATAATATAAAAGTAGATATATAGACTTAGTAAAGATCGTTATTACTCGATAAAAGAACTAGTTTCTAAAGATCTCTAAAATTTAGGAGTAAATATTTAATTATATAATAATATACTTTAGTTATAAAATTAATAACTTATTAATTATATTATTAATTAATAAGGTTAATATAAAGATTATATATATAATACGTAGTAATCTTTAGTCTAAATACTAATTATTAATATCTACTTTTTAATATAATATAATAATTATCTCTCTCTCTAAAGAATTCGCCCCGAATTTAAATATTAGAAATTTCCAGGAAACCCCTTAACTTTATAGAGAAAATAAGAAGAATAATAAATAAAGAATATATAAAAAAATATACTTCTCGACTAATATTAATATAGAAAATTAATTACTTTTTATAGTTTTTTTTTTATTATAAATAATTATTCATAAAACTCTCTAAACCTAGTAAAATAAATAAAGGAAAAAGTATTATAAAATTAATATATATAATTTGAAGATAAAGTATAATTATATTCTTATTATATTTTTATAAAGAAATATAATAGTATATATTCGCCTAAACTAGTAGTTATTAATATATATAATAATAAATACTCGATAAAACCCTTTAAATTTATTAAACGAATAAAGAAAAGAATATTTCTAAAATAAATATTATTAATATCTATATATAGCGCGAGTTTATCTATTTAGCGCGTTTAAAATAAATTATATAAAATAAACTATATAATTTTATAACTAAATTCTTATACTATAGGGTAGATTTTAGTAAAAGTATTATTATAAATATTTATTAAAATAGCGAGCTAAGCTCTATTACTAGCTTTATCGAGACTAGAGTAATATTAAAATTCTAGTATAGTAAAACTAAATTCTTTATAGAATAATTAGTATCTTTATATTATATATTATTATATTAACCCTTTATTAAATAGTAGTAATAATAATATTAATTTAGAATTATACCTCTTCTATATTAGTAAAACTAATTATATTAATTATAAATAGTAAAATAACTCTTTAAACGGTTGATATACTCTCTATTAATTACTATATTTAAATTAATTTACTCCGTATCGATAGCGAGCCTTACCTACGTTATATATATTTAATATTTTTATACCGTACCTTGTTACTTTAAATAAATACTTCTAAGTTCTTTATTAAATTATTAAAATAAGTTATTTAATATCCTTTTTATTTAGGATATTTATAATAAATATTAAACTAAATATTTTAAACGTCCCTCTATTTATTTCTCTTTTATTAATATAGTTATTTATTTTGATAAATTACTTATTAAGTAAACGTCTAACCTAGTAAATATATTATTAACTATATCTCTTACGTTTCTATTATAGATAAAGAATACTAGTCTTTTAATACTACTCTTATATTATTTACCTAGTATTATTACTTTTAATATTTATTATTAATAATTATCTTAATTATTACTCTAGAAGAAATTTAATTAAACTTTACTATAATTGAGTTTATTTTTCATTTACAAGAATTCCTATTATTAAATAAATATATTTTAAAATAAGTAAAAGTTACTTTTAATATTAAATAAATATTTATCTAGATAATTATATAATTTTTTAACTCTTTTACTAAAATACCTCTTTAATATTCGTTAAAGAGGGGTCGGAAAGCGAAGTAAATTAATAATAATCTTTCGGAGTATATTAAATCTAAATAACCTATTATATAATTATTTTAGGTTATTAATAAAATAGTTATAATATTATTTATTAATACTTTTCGAAGGAATATTAAAGAACCTCGTTAATACCTATAAAAGAAATAATCTTTAAAAAACGAAGGCGAAGATAAAGAAAATATAACTCCTCTTAAATATTTAATTATAACTCTCGAATAAATAATAAACTTTATAAAATTACTAGAGATTTAGGCCGTTATTAAGAAATTAATAATAAAAATAAAAATAAACCCGGTAAAACCTTAAAACTTAATAGAGGAGAATAATTTAATTAACTATAATAATACTAGTATTAAGATATAGCGCTATATACGTTATTATATCGCCTTTTTATATAACCTCGGTTCTAATTATCCTTATAACGTATATTAATATAATATATCCTAGTCTCGGATATACGAGGGTTTTAGTAATTATATATTAATTTAATATACTCTAGGTTTTAAAATTTTTAGAAATTAGTTTCTTAATTAAATCTAGTTATTTATTTAAATTTTATAATTATATTATTTTATATAATTTATATTATTTAAGTTCGCTATTTAAATATTAATAAATAAAATTATTTTATAATTTTAATCTTTCTACTTTTTAAAGGAAAAGACTTACTATTATTATAATATTAAATTTACTTTTACGTAGAGTAGAGAGGGATATTAAAAATAATTCTAAAAAATAAAAAAATATTAATAACTCTTTTTAAGGGTTTATTTTAGAGGAAAGTGTTATTTTAAAATAATATTTTAAAAATATTAAAAAAGAAAATTATCGCTTAAAATAAAAGCGCGAATTAATTATATTAAAGACTCGAAATAATAAACTTTGTAATTTAGGCTCGTTAACGACCGTTATCGGAGTAATATTTAATTAACTTGTTATTTTATTTATATTTAATATATTTATTAAAGTGAAAATATTTCGCTATAGAACAATATATCCTTATAAGAATATTAGTAAGAGAGAGTATTTATATTAATTTTATAAAATCGATATTAAATTTCTTATAAGTCTAAAATACTTTATTATCGATTAAATTAAGATTATTTATTATATATAATCGTTAGAGAGCGACCTTAATATATAATAATATAAATACTATAATTTTAATAATTTAAAATATATTATTTTTAAATTATTTAAATAGTATTTAATTAATTTAATAACGAATTTAATAAATTATTATCTCTTTATTTAAGAAAAGTAAAAAGAGATAAAATAACGGGTTAATTAAAAAATATTTATATTTAAAGTTTATTTAAACGAGTTAAAGACTTATTTACCTTTTTTTAAAAAAGAGTATAAAGTTAATTTCTTTTTAACTAAATTTAAATTTAAATTATAAAATAAGATTCTAAATACGAGTAATATATTTAAATAAAAAGAAGAAATTCTTACCCTAGTTATTATATAGGATTTTTTTTTGGAATCTATATATTTAAGCGGCGGTTTTAACTCGGGTTCTTATATAAAGAATATTATAAAATCGAATAAAGAAAAGTTTTTAAAAAACTATATTACGAAGTTAAAAGAGATTTCTAAAAATAATATTAAAACGATATATACTCTAAATAAAAGTATAAAGTATAAAATAAAAGTCTTTAATATTAAGAATATTATTAATTTTTATTATAGGAAGAAGAGTTATTATAAATTTAATTACTTTATTTAAATCTTAATAAACTAGTAATTTATATCGTTATAATATTAATAAAAAAAGATTAGGTCCCGTCGTGGCCTTAGAAGCGGGGTAAGAAAAGCGATTAATAAAAATAACTCCTTTTATTATTATAAAGAGTTAGATTAATCTTCGAGGTAATTAAAAATGAGTTATTATTTTATTTAATATTAATATAAAAAATCTCGTAGAAGTTTATAATTTAATAGGATTTAAAACTTATTAATATTATTTTATTATTAGCGAAAGCGCTAAATAAATAAAGTATATATTACTATAGTATTTATTAATTAAATTATTAATTAGTTAATAATTAAAGTTAAAGTCGGGAGTATAATACTCTTTTTTATACCGTAAACTAGAAAGGCCTTAATATTATTTTAGATATATTTATATTATATTAATTATATATATTACTTAACCTCGAGGCGGAATAATAACGATTTAAGATTAATTTCCTTAAATTATAAATTACTAAACCGGCCGAGTTTATTTAATATTTTAAATAAAAGTTAAATATATTCGTAGTTATATATATTATCATAGCGCGTAGTAAATTAGAAGATAAACGAGATCTAAACTCTCTTAAGGAATTATTAGATTTCGATAATATCTTTTCTATTAAAAAGGTTAATAGTTTATTTATTTTAAAATAAAGAGATTATATTATTAAAATAAAAATTAAAAGAGAGCCGCTTTATAAACTTCTTTGTAATTTTTTTCAAATAAAGTTATCGGAGCTACGACGTTATTTAGAGGATATATTTTAAAAGGGTTAAATCCGTTATTTAATTTCTTTAATTAGAATATTTATAGTTTCAATATCTAAAAAGAATAGTAGTTTACGTTTTTATATAAATTATTAATACTTAAATATAATAATTAATAAAAAATTAATACTTATTACTTTTAATTACCGAGATAGTAAAGTATTTATATAGAGTTAAAGTATTTATAAAATTAGACTTTAAGGATATTTATTATAAATCTAGATTAAAGAGAGCGATAAATAGAAAATTATATTCTATATTTATTATAATTATTTTAAATATTTAGTAATATCTTTCAAGTTTATTAATATACCCGCGATATTTCAAATATATATTAATAGAGCCCTAACTAACTTAATAGATATAATATATATAATATATTTAGATAATATTTTAATCTATAGTATTAATATATTTAACGGAGTATTAATAGTATATTAAATTAAAAATTAAACGATTATATTAATTCTAGTTATATATTTACCTAAAGAAATATCAGTTTATTATCGAAATTATTAAATTTCTAAACTTTATTATATCTACCTAAGAGATAATTATAAATCTAGAATATATAAAAATAATAAAAGGGTAACCCTAGTTTAAAAGTTATTAAGATATATAAATCCTTTTAGATTTTATAAATTTTTATCGATACTTTATTTATAATTATTATATTATTACCGCGTTATTTATTAATTTTTTTAAGAGTAATAAAGATAGTATAAAATCGTGTCCGTTTAAATAAATAAATAATACTACGTAGGCGTTTTAATATCTTCGCGAAATATTCGTAAATATACTATTTCTCTATTATTATAATTTAAATAAATAATTACGAATAAAAACGAATATCTTTAATATTAACCTTAGATCTATATTATTATAATAATAATAAAATAATAATATTATTATTTAAAGAATAATTTATATTATATTAAGATTTAAAAGAATTATAATAATCTTAAAAACTTTATAAAATAAAAAGAGTTAAATTTTAAATAAACCCGATAAGCGCTAAAATTAATTATTTATAATTTTAAGATTTTTATCGGGTAGGAAAATTAAATCCTATTAATATATTATTACGATATTTTAATTATAAAAGACGTTCGCTTTTAAATACTAACTATTATTAATATTTTAAAATAAATTTTGTTAGGCTATAGTACCTAGGATATTTATAATAATATGAAAGTAAATATAAAGCCTTAGTAGGAGAATAATCTTTATATTTAGATAATAGAATTAATTTTTAAAGAGTTAGAGCGAGGGCTCTGAGTTTTTTATTTCTAAAAAGGGCTCTAGAGTACCGGAAACTATAATATAATAATATAATATAAATAGTATAACTATACTATATACTCTCTTCCTAGAATTTATATATTATATTTAATAATTATTATAAAGTTAGTTTTAATATAGTATAATAATTACCTCCCCTTCTAGGGGTTTCGCCCTCGAAATTAATAAATATTAATTTAATACTTTAATATTTTTAATAAAAGAGTATAATATAGGAGAATCTAAATTAAATAAAGTATACGTGTAATATTTATACCTTTTAACTAATTCTATTAATCTCTTATTTTTATAATAATAATATATTAATAAAAAACCTTTAAACCTAGTAGGAAAAAGAGAGGGAAATAAATTATATCTTAAAATTAATAAAACGTCGCGTATACCTCCTATACTAGCGTATTTATATAATCGTAGATTATACTAGGTATTTAATAAAAACCTTAAAACCTAAAGAGAAAAATAAAGGAAAGAATATTATAATTATTATCGAAAATTATAAATCTTTACTATTAATAGAGCTTTAGTAATATCGGCCGTAAAATAAATTATTATATTTTATTATTTAGAAAGAACTCTAGTTATAAGAGTAAATATATACGGGTAGCGGTTTTAATATAAATATAAAATCTTCGCCGATTTTCTAATTTTTCTTTTTTTATAATATCCTATTATCTTCTATATATATAAACTCCTATATATTACTATCGATAACTATATTATATTTAGATTTTTATTAATTTATAATAATCTCGGCCGTATCTTTAATCTTTTTTTTCGAGGTTATAAATATTATTTATATATTCCGTAGATAAGGCTAGAGTTAATATATTATAATTTAAATAAATATTTCTTTTCTTCTTTTAAATTCTTTCTTTAATTTTATAATTATTAAAATAAATAAATAAATAATTTTATTTTTAAATAAAGTATTTATTTATATTTCGAAAGAATTAATATTATCGTGATATTTATTTTATTTTTAAATTATTAATTTTAAATTTTATTTTATTAATAATATATATATAACTAAATTACTTTAATATTTAAAATATATTAATTTAATCTCTACGGTATATAATATTAATAATAGTATTTAGATATTTAATATATCCCCGACTTTTACGCCCCGTAAAATAATCGCTCGCTCTACTCCTATCCCGCTTTTATTTATACTTTTATATCTCCGTTACTTTAAGCGAGTAGGCCTAGATAATTATATCCTATATAATAAAGTACTATATATAAAGTATATTTATTACGTAAAGAATAAGTATCTATATAATTTTATATATCGCTTATATTTTAAAACTAAATTATATTAATATATTTAGATTCCTTTTAAATTTTATACTCTTATAAATTTTCTTCTTAATTATTTAGAATATCGAGGTCTTAATAAACGTCTTCGCGAGTATATTATTAAATATATAAAAGATATTATAATCTTCTTTTAAGAGATTAAACCTAAAAGTAATAATATTAAAAGAGAGAAGAATATATTATAATTAATATCTCGGCTCGTTACAAATATCGAGGGTATAAATAATATCTTTTATACTCTAATAAATTAATATAATTTAAATATAATTTATATATTAATAATTTTTTAGGGAGGGATTATTACTCGGGATACGGGTATACTCTAAAATAAAATTATATAATATTAATCTAATAATCTACTCGAATCGACGGACGAAAATAAAGCCGATAATAAAAATAAAGATAAAGTTTATACGTATTATATATAAGACGCCTCCGAATATAATTTTTCTCCCGGTCCTAATCCCGTTACCGATTAATTTAATATATTTATTTTTAATAATCTCGATAATATCGATCCTACCCTTCTCTTTAGCGGTATATAACGAGTTATAATATTTAAACGTAAAGTTTTTTTAGTTAAGGATACTATTACTCGCTCCGATTCTTTTAAAAATTATTTTTAATATAGCGGTATAAAGAGTATAAATCGTTATATATTAAAAGAAATAATATCTTTTTATAAAGTTTCTAAAAAAGAAGTTAAAGATAAGATTAATAATTTTATTTTTAATTTTATTTTTTATTCTCGTTTTTTTACTCGACTCCCCGGCCGCGCCTTTATTTATAAATAACCGAGTTCTTATATTAGGAAAACTGGCCGCTTTAAATATAAAGCTACCCGTAAATACATTATTAGTTATAAATATATATCTCGCTCGAAGTTTATTAATAAAAAATAGTTAATAATAGTTAATAATTAATAATACTTTCTTTTTTTACTTTCTATTTTTTATACCTTTTTTATTTTCGTATTCTCTTCGAATACTTTTTATAATTCCGACGTATTTTCTAAAGTATTTATATTAATTTATTTATTGAAAGTCTTTAGTTATTTTAGTTATTTTATAAAGTAAAATACCTCGCTCTTTATTTTTTTATTTTTTAATACCTTTTCTATTTCCTATTCGTTTATATTATTTATTAATTCCGGTAGAGGTATATTAAGAATCGAAATATAACTTTATTATTAATAATACGGTTTTAGAAGCGATATATAGAAAATATTATAAATTCGGTAACTAGTTAATAATACTAGGCGGTATATTTATATTCCGACAGTATCTAAAATCTTAAATAGTTTAATTACTTTATAAAAGAGTTTCTTATTTAGTTATTTCTACGTTAAATTTTTAATTAATAATAATATAAGGTTATTTATATTAAATAATTTCGATTTATATCTTTTATTATAATTATATTTCTACGCCTCGACCGCGATAGTTTATACTTTTATTAAATACTCTCTTAAAAATTTTTATTTTTTAATTTTTTAATTTTTTTTTATACCGATAGTATTTCTCTTTTATATATCTCGCCCCCGAGACGCGGCTTAAGAGATAGGTTATAATTATATATAATTATAAATAATTTTTATTTTATTATTATATACTACGTATTATAATATATTTATTTTATTATAAGTAAAAGTATTACCTAATTATTTTACTCGCTTAAATAAAAGATTTTTAAATAATATTTTAAGATTTAGTTCTAGCGTTTTATCTAGTTATTCGTTTATAAATAAAATACGGTATTTAGGCGCCTCCTAATTTTTATTAAATAATATACTTTTAATTAAAATATATTTATAAAAATAGAACCTCTATTAGAAAAAATCCTATTAAGAACTCTAAATTTTAAGATAATTTCTTCGAATATTAACTTTATTAACTCTATAAAGTCGATCGTTTTAGTAATTAAAATATATTATAATATCTTTATATACCTATTTATAACTATAAGGACTATATTATAAATATATTTATATTATTTATTTAGAGGTAAGTTAGTAATAAAATTTATTATAATTTCTTTCTACGGCCTTATAGGATATAATAAAAAACTAATCTCGTTATAAAGATAATATCGATATACCTTAACCCGTTAATATATATTATATATATCGATATATTTTTATACGTCGGCCTTAAAAGTACTTTAGAAATATTTTTTAATAAATAACTCCGTTATCTTCTTAATACTAAAATACCCCGTTAATATATTATTATAATATCGTTCTAGTAACTCTTCGCGGACTAATTTTTTTTTAGGTATATAAATCTTATTATTATATCTAAAAATTAATATAGAATTTAAAATCTATATTTCGGCGGAACGCTAGTAATCCGTTTATATAATTTCGGCGATTCTTATTTATAAGAAGGAATTATCCTTTTATAAAGTACGAATTATTTTAATTATTAATAAATTTTTAGCGTTATAAACTATTTCGTAAAATATTATTAACTTAGTAATAATACGTAGAATAAATAATCTATAATTTATAGTTCTAGCGATAGGGTTAAATAGTTTCTTTATTATATTATAATCGATTTAAATAAATTTTTTATTTAAATTTTTTAGAATTTCCTATCTAGGTATTAACTCCCTAAACTTAAATAAATATACTACCGAAAAATATACCTTTTTTATAATAAACCTTAAAGACCCTAATAATATAAATTTTATATATATTAAGTTTTATATAATATTTATAAATATATTATTTAACGCCGCCGAAATATTATCTATATCTAAATCTTCTATATCTACGAATATATCTCGTATTATAGCGAAAATAGAGCCTTAATTAATATCTTTTAAATTTAATAACTTTTATTATAATAAAAATAAAATATTATTTAAAAAATTATCCTAGCTATTATAATTAGACTAATATAAAGAGTTATTAATTAAGTTACTTTTCTTAAAATAATATAAAATTAAGAAATTAAAAGATAAAAATCTTATTATTTAGCGCGCCTAACGATTATTTAATTATTTAATATTTATAAAACTCTTTGAATTATTATAATCGGTTAAGATTTCTACTTTATATAAACTACTTTTAAAATAATATTACTATTATTTAAATATTATAATAATTATAAAGAGTTTTTTATTATAAATTTTATATCGAATTTTTAGACCTTATATCTTACGGGATTAAAAAGCGACGGGATATTATTCGTTATTATTTTATAATTATATTAAAATCGTAGTTATAATAAAATTAGAAGTATTTATTTTAATCCGAATTTTTGATTCTAAATTAAAATATATAAAAATAAGTATATATAAAAATAAATCGCGAAGTAGATAAAATATTTACTTTACTTCTTTAGACTATTTAAATAAATTAAATTTTTTATTATTTTAATTATTTTTTAGTAGACCCGTTAATAGGACTACTATTTACGAATAATAATAAATAAATCGACGATAAAAATTAATAAAGCTTAAAAATATTTATATATTATAGAAGGACTTTAGTTTTAATTAAGACTAAATAATATTAATCCTACGTTCGTTTATTAATATATTTTCGGTATTTATAATTACCCTAGAAACTTAATTAATTAAATAAAGAACTCGTATTTCTTAAGATTTATAAATAAAGAATATTTTTATAGGCGTTCGAGTATTTATTATATATAGTTAATATACTCCTTTTTTAAATTTAAATAAATCAGGATATTATTTAAATAAATAATATAAAATATATTTATTAAACCCGTTAACGATTTATTAATATAGGTTTAAAAAATAGTAGGTATATTCGCTAAACTAAATAATATTACTATATATTCGAAAAGATTATATTATATACGAAATATTATCTTTTATTTATCGCCTTTCTTAATTCTTATTCGATAATAAATTTCTTTTAAATTAAATTTTATAAATTATATAGTACTATTTAAACAGTCTAGCGTTTTACTAATTAAAAGTAACGGGTAACGATTCTTAATAATAATTTTATTAAAACCTCGGTAGTCGATATATAATTATAATTTATTATTTTTCTTTAAAATAAAAAGGATAGGAGCCCCGGCGGGGTTTATAAAATACTTAATTTAACTCTTTATTAAAATATCGTCTAGATATCTCTTTAACTCTATTAATTCTAGATTCGATAAATTATAAAAAGACTCGTATAACGGGTTACTCTTTATATTAATTATATAATCGCCGCTTTTATATAACGGTAATTAACCTACTTTTTTATTTAAAAAGATATTATTAAAATCTATAAATTCCTCGGGAAGTATAGGCGATACAATAACGAAACTATTAAAAAATATTATATTAATAGTAGTATTATATATCCTAACCTTATTCCTATTAATAGGATCTTAATTAAAGGGACTAGTTTTAATATAAATTAATATATAAATAACTAGTTATATCTTTAATAATTTCGTAAAATTCTTAAATAATTCTAATATATATATATTCGGCGCGATATTAAACCGCTAGGTACGTATATTATAATCGGTTTAAATCTTTTCCTTTTTTATAACTAGTATATTTATAATAATAGACGAGCCTTTTTTATTAATAAAATAAAAGATATTATTATACTCTTTAATTTATTTTTATAAATCGGTTAACCGGTAAACGATATTATAAATATTATAATAATAAATAAATTACCCGCTTATTTATTTAAAGATTAATAGCGACTCGCTCTCGAGATACTCTAGGTTATAATATTATATAAATATCTTATTAATAATATTTATTTTAGCTCCTAGATCTTTATTTATTTTAATATAAATAATTTTTATATCGATACTAGTTATTGAGGGACGGGATTAGTATCTAGATATTTATTAAACTATAGGTTAGGTTTATTAAACTATAATTTAACTATAATATAAAAGTAGGCTAAAATAAAAAATAAAAGACGAAAGTTAAAATAAGGCTATTTATTATCTAAATAAAAGTTAATATATAGAGTATTTATTTATTTCCTATCCCGATTATATTAAAATAGAAATAAGGAACTAGTTTAGATTTAAATTAAATTTAAAATAAATTAAGCTAGATTAAAATAAATAAAACTATATTATAATAATAGCCCCCTCTTTAAAGTCGAGCTCCTATTAAATGAATAACGAGGTAGGATAAAGTATACTATTTATTAATATAGTTACACGAAATATTAGTTAAGGTTAATACGGAACGCTTAATTATAACGATAATAACGAATAAAGAATAAAACGGGGAATAAATAATAGTATACGAATAAAACTAGGCGTTAACATTATTATTTATAAACGATAACGGCGGGGCTAGATTATAAGATATTATTTATTTACTCGATAATATAAAGTATCGGTCGAAGCCGATATAGAACGATAAGCGAGGTAATAATAACGAATAAATAATAAACTAGGGTATAGGCGGGGGTTAATTTCTTAAAAATCGGATTAAAGTAATAATAATAAAGATTCTTTATACTAGTATCTTTAAATAATATATAGTAATTTATAGAGGCTAGCGGCGCTAGGATTCGAGATATAATATTTATTAATAAATTATTAATAACGGGTAAAGTATTAAAAGGGTTTTTATATAATAATATAACTTTCTTAATTAATATAGTATTTTAATAAAAGTAGACTATAACGGCGATTATATTTAGAATTTAAAATACCGTTAATATATTATTTACGTTAATTATCTTCGGTAATTATAGGTTCTCGGATAAACTAGATTTATCTAGGTAGAGAGTTATTAGTTATTAATTATAATAGACTAATATAGAAGACGGGGTAAATTTTTATAAAATATAGAAAATCTAACTAAACTATAAAAGAATTATTAAAAATCTTAGAGATTTAAAAGGGGCCGATATTATAATCGTCGAGTTTAATTAAAAAGTATATAATATTTAGATTCTTAATATTTAGTTATATTTAGTCGTTTATTAAATATATTAAATATAAACGCCTTCGTTAGTTAGCCGAGGATTTAAAAATAATTTAAATAATAAATATTTTATCGCGGAGGTAGTTATTTAAAGTTTCTATTTACGTCGCGAATTTATTAATAACGATTAAATAAATACGGGTTTAAATAATAAAATCTTAAAATAAAGATTCGGTAGGCTCGAAACCGATATATAAATATTAATTATAATTAATTAAGAAAGGCGAGGCTAGAGTATTAAAAGAATTAGTATTATTATTAAAAAACTCCGCTTTAGGGAGCTATTTCACCTAATTATCCTATATATAATTAATATATATACGGAGGTAGTATTTTATTATAATATTAAACCGCTCGGTTTAATTATCTATTTAAGGATAATACTTTATAAATATACATTAATTAATTTTAAAACGTTTATATAAAGCCTTTTAGAATTCCGATATAAATTAAGATTCTTTATCTAAAATAAAGATATCTAGTAATTTATAAAGTTTCTATATATTCTAATAAAAAGCGTCGTAGGCTTTATTTACTTTTATCGATATAATTAATACTAGGTATCGTATTTTAGTCAAGCGGTCTACGAAAATTAAAATATATTAATAAATAATTCTTATAAAGGTATAAAACGGTAGGGGACCTATATAATCTATCGAGATTTTTTTTTAATATCGTTATAAGAGCGGTAATAAACGTAATTATTTATAAATATATTAACGGGAAGGTTTAATTCTTCGGTATATATAATAATTCCTAACGAATCGCTAGATAATAGTATAAATATTAGGCCACTAATAGACCCGACTAATTAATTCGTAATATTTAATATAACCTAGGTAATTGCCCGCGATATTATTATAAACTAGTTAAATTAAACGAAGGCGTAGTTTATTAGAATTCGGAATATATTTCTTTCCTCGGAGATAAAGAACTTTATCCTTATCTTCGTATTTAGCGAGGGGAATTCCGTTATAATAATATATTTTAAAACGTAGTATTTCTAGGACTTTAGAGGCGAATTAATCGGTTTAATTAATTATATTCTATAACTAATAAGTTAGAGTATCGTATAGGTCTTTATTTAAATCGATAAATTAATCTTTATCTAACTCGGGCTCGTAAAATATAAATAAAGTCTATAATTCCGAATTAATATTTATATCGAGGTTTATCGAGGTTATATAAATTAATATAAGATATAACTAGAAGAGCTAGATAAAAATCTTTTAATTTATTATTAATATAGCTAGAGTAATTAAAACTAAGGCTAGGGTTATTATATTTAGTAATATATTATAAATATAGTCCTTAAGGACTTCTAGGGCTAGATTTTTCTTTTTTAATATAATCTAATATTAATATTAATATCTAGGATCTAATTTATCCCCGTTTTTAAGAAGGTCTCTTAATCGATATATTAATATATTAAACTTACCGTCGTTTTTATTAAGACGGTAAATAATCTTATAGTTAAAATAGGATAAAAACTCGCTTTATTTTATTTAATAGCGAGATAATATTTTAAAACTTTATAATCGGATATTACCTCGATAAAGAGAGTAGATCTCTCTAGTTTAAAATACTATTCCTCGAATATATAAATAATTATTATAAACTCTTTATTATAGATTTTATAATTATACTTTATAAAATTATATTTCTTTAAAAAGTAAATTATAAAATAAAGGATATTTTAATTATTATATTAAAATAGGACTCTACTAGATATATAATTAGATATATTTATTTCTATTATAATTTTACGGTCGGGGTCGAAATAAATTAAAATAATATTAAAGATAAAAACCTTCTTTAAGGTATTAAAAGTTATTTAATATTAAATACTCTACTCGAAGATAGTATCTTTCTTAATTAAAATTATAAATAATATAACGAGTTTATTAAACCCGTAGATAAAGTATCGATAAAAGTTAATAAATCTTAGGAAACTTTAAACGTCTTTAATATTAATTAACTATAATTAATTTAGGATAATATCGATTTTATTTAAATTTATTTTAATCTCTTTAGTGATAATAATTAATCCTAGGTATATAATTTCTATAATATAAAAATTATATTTAGTAATATTTATTTAGAGCCCCGACTCGCGGAGTTTTTAAAGAATTTATTTAATATAGATTTTATACTCTTCCTCGATATCGCTATAAATTAGAATATCGTCGAGATAAGCCGTATAAATCTCGTCGAGAAATTTATGAAAAATATTATTAATATAATACTAGAACGAGGTAGGGTTATAATATAATTTAAATAATATAATAAAGTATTCGAATAAACCGAATTATATACGGAATATTATAAATTCTTTATCGCCCTCCCTAATATAGAGGCGATTAAAAATAAATATAATATTTAATTTAGAAAATACCTTAATACGATTTAATCGATTTAAAGTTTTTAAAATTAAAAGTAAAGAGTATTTATTCTTTATAATAATAATATTTAGCCCTTAATAATTAATATAAAAATATAAACCTCCGTTAAATTTCTTTACGAATAAAATAAAGGATATAATATAAAAATAATTAACCCGAATAAAATCTTTATTAAAGTTTTTATCTAGATAACGACGGAGTTCTAGGATCTTATTATAATTTATATTATATAAATTAGATAACGGAGGTTATAACCCTTCTTTAAATTTAATAATATAATTATATAACCGATACGGAGGTAAGGTATTAATATCTTTTTTTAAAAAAATATCTAGAAATTTATAATACCGCGTAAATAAGATCGTGGATAAGTTAATATTCTTATTATTTTAATAAATTTAAAACTTTTCTTAAGTAACGGCGGAGGCGAGGTAGAGTTCTTTATTTATTTTAAATATAACTCGGTTTTAAACTTAATCGTAAATATTTAATTTAGAGTTTTAGTTAAGGCGGGGCTTAAATTTATAATATTTAGATTCTTAATAAAACTAAGTATTTAAGGTCGAGATTTCTTCTAGAATACCTAAAAATCGATCGATTTCTATAAATAATAAACTGAATATAATTTACTCGTTAAATTTAACGAGACGGGTAAATAATCGAGATTTTATTTTATATATATTAAGAGTAACTAGGTACTAGGTTCGCTATTTTTAATATTAAAATTTGGAATAAAGCGAGGCTAGGTTATAATATTTAATTTTAGGCGTCTTTCTTTATTTAATAATAATAACGATACGATTATATTCGTTATTATAACTAGTTCCCGTAGGAATAAATAACTAGAATTAAGATAAAGAAGACTCTTTTTAGATCTAGGTTTATTATTAATAAATCTAGAATTAAAATAACTCTTCTTAAATCCTAGGTTATTTTATACGAGTATTAAACTAGGTTAAAAATTAGATTTACTTTTAATAAATCTAGGACTAGGTTAACTTTTCTTAAATCGTAGTTTACTTTTTATAAACCTAGGATTAAATATACTATTAATAAACCTAGAACTAAAGTAACTTTTCTCGAGTCGGAATTAATTATTTAATAATAACGTTATCGTTTATAAATAATAACGGTTCTTTATATACTAGCGACTCCTTTTAAATCGGGGTTTACCCTATACGGGTATTAAATAAAACTAAAGACTAAGATTCTTAGGTCTAGAAACTTTTTTAGGGTATAAAAAAAAGTTTCTTTTTTATAAAAACTCGTCGGTAAAACGAAAAGTGACTCGATCGTGGTTTAGGGCGCTCGACGGGCGCCCCGGGAGCCTTAAACGCGATACCTATCTACCGACTCGACGTGCGCCCGAGGTATGTAGCTAAGGGGCCTAGGGCCACTCGGGCGTACACCGAGCAAGCCTAAAACGGGCGCTAAATTAGGGGTGCGCCACCAACTTTGACCCCCGTCCATGGCCCCTGTTCATAGCTATGGCCCTATTCCATTCATGACCATGGCCCCATTCCATTCAGGGCCATAGCGCATTTAACTCATGGCCATAGCGCATTCCATTCATGGCCATGGTCCTGTCATTGTCGCACCCCCATAACTGTCACTGTCGCACCCCTAAACCCGTGGCGCATGGCCTACGCATTACCCCCGCGAGGATTTCGCCTGAATCGATCGATTCCGGGCATTAAAATTTACTAGCGTTAAAGGTCGTTCCGGGGGGTCGTTACCGTCGATAAGGGCGATTATAAAATATTAAGATTTTTAAAAATTTTAGGTAGTAAATTATATAATTTTCTAAAGTTAGGGCTCTTAAAGTTTTAGGTTTAAATTACGTTTATAAAAAACCTAACGCGTATTTTATAACGGCCTCGGGCGCTTATCGAGCGCCCGTCGAGCGATTTAACGCTCGAAGGGTACTCGGCGGGCGCTCGACGGGCGCTTAGAATTATTCGGGCGCCTTAAACCTACCTCGGGCGCCCGAGGTAATTTACCTAATAACCTCGAGCCGTTAAAACCGGTTTTCGATTTACCGATACTTTTATAAAACTAGGGGTATAGTTTCTTAAATAAAAATATAAAGCGAAGATTAAAGAATTATCGGAGAAATTAATAATAATTTTATAATAATAAAGATATAATAGGCCGATTATAATAGGGTATTAATTAAATTTAGTAATAAAGAAAACTATTCGTTCCTAATAATTATAGATATTTAAAATCGTTTCTACGATATAAATAATATATTTTATAACGATAAGTACGTTATTAAAGAGTTAGATAATATAAAAATAATAAAGAAAACGAAGGGGTAGATATTAAATATATATAAAATTATAATTAATAAAAAGATAATTTAATATATTAGTATTAATTAAAACTTTAATTTAAATTCGGGACTAGTTATTCCGTAGTTAATAAAAAATAATTATATATTTATTACGAAACGTAGGGTTAGATTTAAAAAACTATATAATAAACTAAAGCGAAAATTTAATTAGTAAATTAAACGATATAACCGATAAATAAAAAGATATATATAGAGTTTTAAGTACCTATAATCCTAATATATAATTTTATACTAAGATTATTCTTTTTCTATATTTAAAGTAACTCTTTTTATAATACTTTTATCGCCGTCGACTATAATTATAATATTAGATCGGAGGCTAGCTAGTTTAATTAAATAGGCCCTTATATTATATTTAAATAATTTATAATAAAAGTAAAGCCTCTATTTCTCGTAGATAATTTTAATAACCGGGGTTCTCGTTAATTTATCTTTAATAATAATTTAAACCGAATCGAGGTTTATTAACTCTCTAAATAAAAGAGTAGGAGCTAATATTATAATATAAATAAAAGTACTCGTTATACTAGAGCGAGCTATAAGGATAAAAGTTAATAAAGATATAATAAACCTCCTCGAGGTTTATTTTACTCTAGTAGGAGTATATTAAAGAACGGGATTAATATCTAGAGATTTATTAAACTAACGGCTAGGTTTATTAAATCATAGCCTAGCTATAATATAAGAGTAGGCCAAGATAAAAGATAAAGAACGAAAGTTAGGGTAGGGCTAGCTACTATTTAAATAAGAGCTAGTATATAAAGTACTTATTTATTTCTTATCCCGATTATATTAGGATAAAAATAGGGAAACTAGTTTAGACCTAAATTAAATCTAAATTAAATTAAATTAAGTTAAAATCTAAATTAAATTTAAAATAAATTAAGTTAAGTTAAAGTAGGTAAAATTATATTATAAATATAACCCCCTTTTTAAGGTCGAGCTCCTATAAAATAAATAATTAATTAATTCGATTAATTAGATTTCGTAACTCTAAATCTTATTTAGGGTTATAAAATAATTAAAATAAAAGCGCGTCGAAATATTCGAGTTATCGATAGTAACGGGTAAAGGATAGAACGGGGAATAAACGGCGGTATATAAATAAAACTAGGCGTTAACGTTATTATCTATAAACAATAATAACGGGGCTAAGTTATAGGGTACTATCTATTTATATAATAATATAAAGTATTAATCGAAACCGATATAAAATAATAACCGAGGGGACGATAATAGATAAAGAATAAACTATAATATAAACGGGGGTTAATTTCTTAAAAATCGGATTAGGATAAAGATAATAAAGGTTCCTTATACTAGTACCTCTAAATAATATATAGTAATTTATAGAGGCCGACGGCGCTAGGATTCGAGATATAATATTTATTAATAAATTATTAATAACGGGTAAAGTAATAAAAAGGTTTTTATATAATAATATAATCTTCTTAATTAACGTAGTATTTTAATAAAAGTAGACTATAACGGCGATTATATTTAGAATTTAAAATATCATTAATATACTACTCTTATTAGTTATCTTCGGTAATTATAAATTCTTAGATAAACTAGATTTATCTAGGTAAAGAGTTATTAATTATTAATTATAATAGGCTAATATAAAAGACGGGGTAAACTTTTATTAAATATAGAAAATTTAATTAAATTATAAAAGGATTATTAAAAACTTTAGAGACTCGGAAAGGGCCGATATTATAATCATTAAATTTAATTAAAGAGTATATAATATTCAGATTCTTAGTATTTAACTATATTTAGTCGTCTATTAAATATATTAAATATAGGCGCCTTCGTTAGTTAGCCGAGGATTTAAAAATAATTTAAACGATAAATATTTTATCGCGGAGGTAGTTATTTAAGATTTTTATTTATATTATAAACTTATCGGTAATAATTAAATAAATATATATTTAGGTAGTAAAATCTTAAGGTAAAGATTTAATAAACTTAAAACCGATATATAGATATTAATTATAATTAGTTAAAAAAGGCGAGGCTAGAGTATTAAAAGAATTAATATTATTATTAGAAAACTCCGCTCTAAAGAGTTATTTCACCTAATTATTTTATATATAATTAATATATATATAGAGGTAGTATTTTATTATAGTATTAAATTACTCGGTTTAATTATCCGTCTAAGGATAATACCCGGTAGATATATATTAATTAATCTTAAAATGTTTATATAAGGCCTCCTAAAATTTTAATATAAATTAAAATCCTCGATCTAAAATAAAGATATCTAGTAATTTATAAAGCTTTTATATATTCTAGTAGAAAGTATCGTAGGCTTCGTCTACTTTTATCGATATAGTTAATATTAAATACCGTATCTTAATTAAGTAGTTTACGAAAATTAGGATATACCGATAAGTAATTCCTATAAAGATATAAAGTAATAAAGAATTTATATAATTTATCGAGACGTCTTTTTAACGTTATTATAGGGGCGGTAATAAACGTAATTATTTTTAAATATATTAACGGGAAGGCTTAATTCTTCGATATATATAATAATTCTTAATAAATCGCTAGATAATAGTATAAACGTTAGGTTATTAATAGGCCCGATTAATTAATTCGTAATATTTAATACGACCTAGGTAATTACCCGCGATATTATTATAAACTAACTAGATTAAACGAAGGCGTAGTTTACTAAAATTCGGAATATATCTTTTTCCTTAGAAATAGAGAACTTTATCTTTATCTTCGTATTTAGCGAGGGGAATTCCGTTATAATAACGCGTTTTAGAATATAGTATTTCTAGGACTTTAAAGGCGAATTAATCGGCTTAATTAATTATATCCTATAATTAATAAATTAAAGTATCGTATAAGTCTTTATCTAGGTTAATAAACTAATTTTTATTTAATTCGGGCTCGTAGAATATAAATAAAATTTAAAATTCTAAATTAATATCCGTATTAAAGTTTATCGGGGTCGTATAAATTAATATAAAATATAACTAAAAAAATTAAATAAAAATCTTTAGATTTATTATTAATATAATTAAAATAACTAGGACTAAAACTAAAATTATTATATTTAACGATATATTATAAATATAGTTCTTAAAGACTTCTAGGGCTAGGTTTTTTCTTTTTAATATAATTTAATATTAATATTAATATTTAAGATCTAATTTATCCCCCTTTTTAAAGAGGTCTCTTAATCGATATATTAATATATTAAATTTACTACCTTCTTTACTAGGCCGGTAAATAATCTTATAATTAAAACGGGATAAAAACTCGCTTTATCTCGTTTAATAATAAAATAATATCTTAAATAAAGTAAAATATTTAAAAGCCTTATAATCTAATATTATCTCGATAAAGAGAGTAGATTCTTTTAATTTAAGGCGTTATTCTTTAAATACGCGGACGATTATTATAAACTCTTTATTATAAATCTTATAATTATACTCGATAAAGTTATACTTCTTTAAAAAGTAAATAATAGGACGAAGGATATTTTAATTATTATATTAAGATAGGACCCCCCTAGATACGTAATTAAACGTATTTATTTCTATTATAATTTTACGGTTAAGGTCGAAATAAATTAAAATAATATCGGAGGTAAAAACCTTCTTTAAGGTATTAAAAGTTATTTAATATTAAATATTTTACTCGAAAACGATACCTTTTTTAATTAAGATTATAAATAATATAACGAGTTTATTAAATTTATAAATAAAATACCGATAAAAGTTAACGAATCCTAGGAAACTTTAAATATCTTTAATATTAACTAGTTATAGTTAATTTAGGATAATATCGATTTTCTTTAAATTTATTTTAATCCCTTTAATAATAATAATTAATCTTAGATACGTAATTTCCTTAATATAAAAATTATATTTAATAATATTTATTTAGAGCCCCGCCTCGCGGAGTTTCTAAAGGATATATTTAATATAAATTTTATACTCTTCTTTAATATCGTTATAAATTAAAATATCGTCGAGGTATACGGTATAAGTCTTATCGAGAAATTTATAAAGAATATTATTAATATAATATTAAAACGAGGTAAGGTTATTATATAATCTAAATAATATAATAAGGTATTCGAATAAACCGAATCGGGTACGGAATATTATAAATTCTTCGTCGCCCTCTTTAATACGGAGGCGATTAAAAATAAATATAATATTTAATTTAGAAAATACCTTAATACGATTTAATTGATTTAAAGTTTCTAAGATTAAAGGTAAAGAGTATTTATTTTTTATAATAATAATATTAAACCCTCGGTAATTAATATAGAAATATAGGCCTCCGTTAAGTTTCTTTATAAATAGAATAAAGAATACGGTATAAAACCGATTAATTTAAATATAATCTTTATTAAAGTTTTTATCTAGGTAACGACGGAGTTCTAAAATCTTATTATAATTTATATTATATAAATTAAATAACGGAGGTTATAACCCTTTTTTAAATTTAATAATATAATTATATAACTGATACGGGGGTAAAATATTAATATCTTTTCTCGAAAAAATATCTAAGAATTTATAATACCGCGTAAATAAGATTATAATTAGGTTAATATTCTTATTATTTTAATAAATTTAAAATTCTTCTTAAATAACGGCGGCGGTAAAATAAAACTCTTTATTTATTTTAAATATAACTCGGTTCTAGGTTTAATCGTAAATATTTAATTTAAAATTTTAATTAAAGCGGGGTTTAGGTTTATAATATCTAGATTCTTAATAAAATTAAATATTTAGGGTCGAGATTTCTTCTAAAATACTTAGGAATCGATTAATTTCTATAAATAATAAACTAAATACGGTTTACTCGTTAGGTATAATAAACTAGGTAAATAATCGAAATCTTATCTCGTATATATTAAGAGTAGTTAGGTATTAGGTTCGTTATTCATAATATTAGAATTTAAAACGAAACGAGGCTAGGTTATAATACCTAATTTTAAATATTTTTCTTTATTTAACGATAGTAACGATATAATTATATTTATTATTATAACTAGTTTTTATAAGAATAAGTAATTAGGACTAGGGCGGGGAAGACTTCTTTTAAATTTAAATTTATTATTAATAAACCTAGAATTAGGGTAACTCCTTTTAAATTCTAAATTATTTTATACGAGTATTAGGTTAAACTAGGGATTAAATTTACTTCTAGTAAATTTAAAACTAAATTAACTCTTCTTAAATCGAGGTTTATTTTTTATAAACCTAAGATTAAATATATTATTAATAAATCTAAAGTTAAAGTAACTTCTCTTAAATCGGAATTAATTATTTAATAATAATATTATTATCTATAAATAATAACGGCTCTTTATATACTAGCGACTCTTTTTAAATCGGGGTTTACTTTACGCGGGTATTAAATAAAATTAAAGATTAGAATTCTTAGGTCTAAAAACTTTCTTAGAGTATAAAAAAAAGTTTATCTTCCGCGAAAACTTTTACGGGACTAAGGGTATAATTTCTTAAATAAAAATATAAAGCGAAGGTTAAAGAATTATCTAAGAAATCGATAGTAACTTTATAACGATAGAGGTATAATAGGCCGATTACGACGGGGTATTAATTAAGTTTAATAATAAAGAAAATTATTCGTTCTTAATAATTATAAATATTTAAAATTACTTCTATAATATAAATAATATATTTTATAATAGTAAGTATATTATTAAAGAGTCGGACGATATAAAGATAACGAAGAAAGCGAAGAGGTAAATATTAAATATATATAAAATTATAATTAATAAAAAGATAGCCGGATATACTAGTATTAATTAAGGCTTTAATTTAAATTCGGGATTAATTATTCCGTAGTTAATAAGAAATAATTATATATTTATTACGAAAAGTAAGGTCGGTTTTAAAAAGTTATATAATAGATTTAAATAAAAACTTAATTAGTAACGAAGGTAAATTAAATAATATAATTAATAAGTAAAAAAGTATATATAGGGTTCTAGGTACCTATAGTCCTAATACGCGACTTTATACCGGGATTATTCTTTTCCCGCGTCTAGAGTAACTCCTTTTATAATGTTTTTATCGTCGTCGATAATAATTATAATATTAGATCGGAGGCTAGTTAGTTTAATTAAATAAACTTTTATATTATACCTAAGCGATTTATAATAAAAGTAAAATCTTTATTTCTCGTAGATAACCTTAATAACCGGGGTTTTTATTAATTTATCTTTAATAATAGTTTAAGTAAAATCGAGGTTTATTAACTCCTTAAATAAAAGAGTTAAGATTATAATAACGGGGATAAAAATATTCGTTATAATAAAGCGGGTTATAAGGGTAAAAGTTAATAAAGATATAATAGGCCTCCTTGAGATTTATTTTAATTTAGTAGGAGTAATACTTTAGCGAGGTAGACGGTATTTAATTTATTAAAGTTTTTAATCGATTTCGGAGTATATACGGATATATTTATCGAAGATATATAACCGTTAGTTATTAACTTTCCTTTAAGAGATAAAGGCCTATTAGGTAATATAATTAACATTATATTTTATAACGTTAATTAAAGATTCGTTTTTTATTCGAGAATATTCTTTCTTCTAGGTAACGAGGTTAAAGTATTTATTAAAAAGTATAAAGCCTTATTTAAATTCCCGGATATAATTTTAAATATCCTCCTATTTAAACGGGTTATTATATATTTCTCGTAGCTTTTTTTATTAATCGGTAAAGTTAATTAAGGTATAAAGACCCTTCTTTTAATAACGATTTATTAAATTAAAGACCTTTTTACCGATAATTAATTTAAGTTTTATATAAACGATCTTATCGTTATCGATAAAGTAACGGTTATAATTAATATATATCCGTTATATTAACGTTTACTCTTAAATATCTAATTTATCTTAATCCTCTTTATATTCCGAGATATTTAAAAGTTTTTCGGATTTAGGAGGCGTTCGAGATCGTAAAAGAGTAAATTATTAAGTATTTAAAAAGAAAGACGAGCGTAGGCCTATAATAATAATATTATTAAAGATATTCTTATCGAATATTTAGAATAGAGGTTAAGGTATAATTTAGGCTATAATAAATACGGCTTAAGTTATTACCTAAACGATAGTATAAACTAGGGATTACGTATTTAATATAGGAGGAAGAGGAGGCGTAAATAAAAATAAAGTATTTAATAAAGAATTACTCTCGGTTTAAATATATAAATAATCGAAAGTATTAAAGAAATTAATAGGGTTATTCTAAACTTCGGCGAGGAATTATTATATACGGTCTTCGGGGTTAAGGTATTAATCCCTTATAATAATTATCTTAATATTAAAGAGTATTAATTAGGTAGTTAATCTTTTATAATATTAAAGAACGGGATTAATATCTAAAGATTTATTAAATTAACGGTTAGGTTTATTAAATTATAATTTAATTATAATATAAAAGTAGGCCAAAATAAAAGATAAAGGACGAAAATTAAAGTAAGGCTAGTTATTATCTAAATAAAAACTAGTGTACGGAGTACTTATTTATTTTTTATCCCGACTATATTAAGATAGAAATAAGAAAACTAGTTTAAATTTAAATTAAATCTAAGATAAATTAAACTAGGTTAAAATCTAAATTAGATCTAAGATAAATTAGGCTAGGCTAAGGTAGGTAAGGCTATATTATAATAAAATAATACTTTAATAAAGTAAATAATTCTTAATTTATTAAAATTCTTAATCGATTTCGGAGTATATATAGATATATTTATCGAATATATATAATCGTTAATTATTAGTTTTTCTTTAGGAGATAAAGGCCTATTAAATAATATAATTAATATTATATTTTATAATATTAATTAAAGATTCGTTTTTTATTCGAGAATATTCCTTTTTTTAAAAAAGAAAGTTAAAGTATTTATTAAAAAGTATAAAGTTTTATTTAAATTCCCGGATATAGTTCCGAGTATCCTTTTATTTAAATAGGTTCTTATATATTTTTTATAACTTCTTTCACTAATCGGTAAAACTAGTTAAAGTATAAAAACTTTTTTTTTAATAATAGTTTATTAAATTAAAGACCTTTTTATCGATAATTAATTTAAACTTTATATAAACGATCTTATTACTATCGGTAAAGTAGCGGTTATAATTTATATATATTTATTATATTAATATTTACTTTTAAATATTTAATTTATCCTAGTCCCCTTTATATTCCGAGATATCTAGGAGTTTTTCGGATCTAGGAGGCGCTCGAGATCGTAAAGAAGTAAATTATTAGGTATTTAAAAAAAAAGACGAGCGTAGGCCTATAATAATAATATTATTAAAAGTATTCTTATTAAATATCTAGGGCGGGGGCTGAGGTATAGTTTAAACTATAATAAATATAGCCTAGATTATTACCTAAATAATAGTATAAACTAGGGATTATATATTTAATATAAAAGAAAAAGACGTAAATAAGGATAAAGTATCGAATAAGAAATTACTCTCGATTTAAATATATAAATAATCGAAAGTATTTAAGAAATTAATAAAAGTATTTTAAACTTCGGCGAGGAACTATTATACGCGGTCTTCGGGGTTAGAGGGTTAATCCTTTATAATAATTATCCTAATATTAAAGAGTACTAGCTAGGTAGTTAATCTTTTATAATATTAAAAAACGGGATTAATATCTAGATATTTATTAAACTATAGACTAGGTTTATTAAACTATAATCTAGTTATAGTATAGGAGTAGGCTAAGATAAAAGATAAAGAATGAAAATTAAAATAGGGCTAGCTACTATCTAAATAAAAGCTAGTATATAAAGTATTTATTTATTTTCTATCCCGGCTATATTAAAATAGAAATAGGGAACTAACTTAAATTTAAATTAAATCTAAGATAGATTAGACTAGGCTAAAGTAAATAAAACTATACTATAATAATTAAGTTTATAATAACTTTATTATTAATATTTATATTTAGTCGGGTTTTTATTTATTTTTATTCCCTCGGGATAAAGACTTCTTTAAAGATTTATTATTTTTTAACTTTATAGTATAATCGCCGATATAATTAATAGTTTTTATCTTTTTTTTTAGATATTTATTAAAGTAGTAACCGAATTTATAATAATTAAAATACTTAATATTCTTAAAATTCTTATCGCTCCTACGAGTTATATACGTTTTATTTATATTTTTATAACTATTATTATTAAAACCTTATCTCTTTATATTAGATTTATTTTTATTATCTCCGTCTTTTAACTCTTTTTTATACCTTTTTCGAGGTCTTAATTAATTATTTTAATTATTATTTTATATCTTAAAGTCCCGATTAAGATTATATTTATAACGTACTATAAATAATATAAATTCGGTTCGCTTAATAAAAATACTTTAAACTCGATTAATTTCTTTAAAAATATTAAATTTTAAACGGGTTATTAGATAAATTATTTATTATTTTTTATTATAAAGAGGTAGTTCGGTTTTTAGGGTATTAAAATAAATATTAAAATCTTATATTAATTAATTATTCCTCTAACGTATATATTAATATTTAAAAATCGTATTTATAACTTAGTTTAAAGAGTCCTCGATTATATTAAATAAATTATTCGAAAAGAACTTTTATATTAATATATCTACTAGATAATTTTTTTTATATTTATTAAATAACTTTTTAATTTACCCCTTTAAATAGGGTATTATATATAAAGTCGGCTAGTAACGAGATCTAGGTATACGTCCTACTAGTTACGAATTTTTAGTTATTATTAATAGTAGTCTAAAGAGCTAAAAGATCTTATATCGCGACGTATTAAATTTATCTCGTAGCGGTATCTATATTCTTAACGCGATTATAATATTAATAAAGAGAAATCTCTTTTTTTCCTCCTCCTCCTTCTCCTCCTCCCCCCCTCTCCTTTAATAAATTAGAGCGATAAAGAACGAACCCTCTATAATACGATCGATTAAAAAAGTAACTGTAGTCGCGGCCCGATACGTCAGAAAAAGGGGATTATAAAAAGAACGCGTCTACTATACCTATATATAAGAAAGAGTATAGAATAAATATATATATATAAAGCCGAAATCTTAGGCCTAAATAAAGGCTCCCGTTTAACTACCTATTAAATACTAGTAATATTCGAATTATAAGGGGCTTCTTTTACTTTAAGAGTTATAAAATAACTATTATATAAAGCCTTATAAGACTAAATATTTTCCTCCGCCGTTAGTAAATAATTAAAGTATAGGTACGTAAAATAAAACTCGTATAAATAAAAAGACCTTTATTTATACTCCTAGATATTAATACTTATATAGGAGTCGTAACTCTAATAGCCGGGTAATTATATTAAGATACCGGCGGGACGTAAAATCCGCTATAATAAAGAAATAACTACGTATATACGGTTAAGAATAAAGGCGAAAGAGTATAGAATAATAATAAAGAGGGATAATAGGGCTAGTATACTAGTATAATAAAATATATAATACTTAACTACGGTTATATTTATATATATTATAAAAACTTAGGCCCGTAACGGAGATAAATAATAAATTTTAAAAGAACGGGTAAATATAAAGGATAAAATAATAAGATTATTTAGGGTTAATATAAAATCGTTAACTTTAAGAATTTACGCGAAGAAGAAACCTAGAAGAAGAACTAGTAGTATATAAAAAGATTTATTAATTAATAGGCTAAAATATCTAAAACCGAGATTAAAAATAAACTAAAGTTTTTATCCTTTTAAAAAGTTTCTTTAACGGCTATTTAATAATACTATCGGGTATTATACATATTCTATAGAACTCCCTTATAAGCGAAGTAGTTTTACTTAAGTAGGTATATAAATTAATTAATTAATTAATATATAAAGTCTTTTTTTTTTATACGAAAGTTTATAAATATTAAATAGAACGTAATATTTATATTATAAATTTATTCTCGATAATTTTATAGATTCTTTATATAAAAATTCTATAATTTCGATAATCGTAAATTACCTTAATTTATATTAAGATTAATTTAATTATAATTTACCGTCGGGCCGTTTTTATCTTTTATATTTAATTTTTAAAAATTATTTTCGATTTCTTTATTTCCTTTACCTACGATAATACGTCGTAGGTTTTTAATATTCTTTTAAATTATAATAATAAAGGCCTCTTTCTCGAGGGCTTTTTATTTATATTTTAATTCTATAAATTATTAATCTATCATTAAATTTATATTCTTTAATAAATCTTTTATATTTTTATTTAAAATATTACTCCTATACGTCTCGCCTTCGGGACGATTATTTTTAGATTTTTTTTTTATACTTTTAACGAATTACTATTTAAAAAGATTAAAAAAAATTAAAACTATTAAATTATAATATTTAGGGTATTTATAATAATATAAAAATAAATGTAAAACTTTAATAAAAAAATAATCTTTATATTTAGATAATAGAATTAATCTTTAAAGAGTTAGAGTAAGGGTTTTAAATCTCTTATTTCTAAAAAGGGCTCTAAAATACCGGAAACTATAATATAATACTATAATATAAATAATATAACTACGTCGTATACTCCCTTCCTAGGATCTATATATTATATTTAATAACTACTATAAAACTCGTTTTAGTATAGTATAATAAATTTATATTTTAGACTAGCGATATATTATCGTAAAGAGATAAAAAAGTAATAATAGTTATAAAGTCTACTTTTTAAATTATAAATATTAGAATTATAATTCTTAAAGAAGAGGTTATAGTAGTATAAGAAACTATATATTATAATTTAAGAAAATTAATAAAAGTATTAATTCGAGAGTTATAAATTTATAATAATTAAATAAACTTTTTTCAAGTTAATAAAGACGTATTATTAACTCGTTATTATATTTATAATAAAGTATAAATTATAAACTCTAAGAGGCTATTAAGATATAATAATTATTTTTATATATTTAAAAATATAACTTTAAAGGAAGAGTTTATTAAAAATATTATAATAACTCTTTAATAAATTATCTTAATATTATAAAAACGTATAAATTTCTTATTTATAAATATTATTAAGACGGGAGTCTTAAATAAGTTACGAGTTATATTAAAATATACGATATTTATTAGTAAATTAAGGCTTCGCGATATCGTTTTTATAATATATTAAATTCGCTTCTCGTTACTACGAAGCCCTAGAAGGAAATTTCTATAAACTTTATTATTAATTTATCGCCGAGTAAATCTAGAAGTATTATTTATAATATTATATTAATTATAATAAATCGAATTATAAAAATAATTAAGTATATATTTTATATTATAAATTAACGGAAGTCTTTTATATTAAAATTATCTACTACTATACTATATTTAATAATATTATTGGCGATAAGGGTTTAGTCTTTATTAATACTTTTTAGTCGATTATTAATTATTTAAAAATTAAATAGTATTTAAATACTACCTTTTATTTATAAATAAACGAGTAGATTAAGATTATTAATTAAATACTAAATACTATTTATATATATTTATTAATAATAAATAAATAAATTAGACTTAATTACTATTTATAATAAAATTTATATATATAAATAATAATTATATCTTTATCGGAACGATATCGTTTTTTCTTATATATAGATATTATTCTAAAATTCGTTAGGAAATCGAGTAAGATTTCTTTATAGAGAGGGTATTTACTATAAATAATAAAATTAAAATATTATAAATTTTAAGAGATAAAGCTACGGAACGCCTTCGTAATATTATTATAATTTAAATTAAATATTATAATATATTATATTATCTCTAAGAATAATTAGTAACGAGATCTAGGTATATATCCTACTAGCTACGAATTTTTAACTATTATTTATAATAATTTAAAAAGTTAAAAGATTTTATATCGCGGTATATTAAATTTATTTTATGACGATATTTATATTCTTAACGCGACCGTAATATTAATAAAGAGAAATTCTTTTTTTTTCTTTTTTTCTCTCCTCCTCTTCTCTTTTTTCTTAACGAATTAAAATAATAAAAAACGAACCCTTTATAATATAATCGAATTAGAAAAAAGGAATTACGAAAAAAACGTATTTATTATACCTACGTATAAGAAAGAGTATAGAATATATATATATATATAAAGCCGAAACTTTAGGTTTAAATAAAAGCTCTCGTCTAACTATTTATTAAATATTAATAATATTCGAATTATAAAGGGCTTTCTCTACTTTAAAAGTTATAAAATAATTACTATATAAAACCTTATAGGACTAAATATTTTCCTCCGCCGTTAATAAATAAATAAAGTATAAATATATAAAATAAAACTCGCTTAAATAAAAGGACCTTTATTTATACTCCTAGATATTAATATTTATATAGGAGTCGTAACCTTAATAACCGGGTAATTATATTAAAGTACCGGTAAAATATAAAATCCGTTATAACGAAAAAATAACTACGTGTATATAATTAAGAATAAAGGCGAAAGAGTATAGAATAATAATAAAAAGAGATAGTAGGGCTAGTATACCGGTATAATAAAATATATAATATTTAATTATAATTATATTTATATAAATTATAAGGGCTTAAGCCCGTAACGGAGATAAATAACGAGTTTTAAAAAAACGGGTAAATATAAAGAATAAGATAACGAGATTATCTAGGATTAATATAAAATTATTAATTTTAAAAATTTACGCGAAGAAGAAACTTAAAAGAAGAATTAATAATATATAAAAAAACTTATTAATTAATAAGTTAAAATATCTAGAACCGAGATTAAGAATAAATTAAAGTTTTTATCTTTTTAAAAAGTTTCTTTAACGGCTAGTTAATAACGTTATCGGGTATTATATATATTCTATAAAACTCTTTTATAAACGAAGTAGTTTTATTTAAATAAATATATAATTTAATTAATTAATTAATTAATCCCTAAGAATATAAAGTAGATAATTAAAAACCTAAAGTAAAAGCGCCTAAATAAGAAATTAATTTATAAATTTATAAGGCCTTTTCGGATTATTAATAAAATAGAGGCGTAGGTATACCGCTTATTATTATCTTTAATATATTAGATTTATAATATCTTTTATATATCGTTATTTAAATTATATTAACTACGCGATTATAATAATATAGTATAACTCTTGATATAATCCCTTGAGTTTATCGATAATAAGGAGTTTTGGGAGGTTAAGGAAATAATAAAAGTTAAAAATAAAGAGAGTAGTTAATATAAAAGTAAATAAACTAGTTAGAGTAAAAATTATAATTAATAATTATAAAACGAAGAGTTTTCTAATATTAAAGAATTAATTTAAATTTATAATAAACTATCGAGTAGTAAATATAAATATATAAATATAATTAAAAAATTAAATAAATTATATAGAAAGCCGGCGCGTAATAAACGGAGCCGATATTAAATATTATAATAAATATATTCCTCTATATTTCCTAGTACTATTATATAAATTAAGAACTTTTAAATTATCTAAATTATTTAATATAATATACTATAATTATAAGATTTTGTATTTAGGAGAATATTTTTATTATAAATAAAATCTATATAAATATCTAAAATATATTATTAAGTAATAAATTTAGGTAAATTTAATTAGCGCCGATTTAAGAATAAAAAGAATTCGATATTATTATTATATTATATAAAAGATATAGTTATTATTAGAATCTCTAGAAGAAGATATAATATTTTTAATATAATTCTTAAATACTTTAATTTACTCGAGACTCTTTATATTAATAAAGCGGGAGACTATACGAGAAGAGTCGAGGTATTAAATACGTATTTTACCGGCTTTAGACGGAAAAATAACGAAAAGATAATATTTAAAAAAAAAAAAAAAAAAAAAAAATTTAATAAAAAACCTAAAAATAGTAACTTCGGATTTAATATTTTAGATCCGTAATTTTTTATTAGCGCCGGGTAACTCGCTAAGATTATATAAAGCGCTATAACTACGTTAATTTAATTTAGATTTTAAATTATATTAATTTATAAAAATTATATACGCGCGTAATACTCCTTAAGCTAGCGCGGTATTATAGACTATATAATTCATTTATAACTATACATATCTAATTATTTACCGGTACTATTTAGACTAGTTTATTCCTATTTATTTAAATTTATTTAAAATAAATCGAGGTATTAAATACGTATTTAGATATTTTAGACGAAAGTAGGTATTAAATCGATCTCTAGGGCTAGTATATAAACTAAATAGATCTAAGCGCTTTTTCCGCCTTTTTCGGTAGAATACGGGCTTACTACTTTACCGATATAAGTCCCGTTTATATTAATAGAAACTCTTAATCTTTTTTTCGAGGATTTTATTTATCGTATTTAATTCCTTAATATATTAATTCGCCGCCGTTAATTAATCCTATAGATTAGTAATTATAGTAGAGGTTTTTTTACTAGTTATTATTATTTTATTATATATTTTATACTACTAGGTAATTCTCTTATTTATTAATTTATATTTATATTTTTCTTTAAATATCTTGTTACCGTCGCGAGTATATTAATATATAAATTATTTTACCTTCTTTTGGAACGGCTAAGGAATTTATTATTATTAATATATATTATTTTAAAATTTACGGTTATGATTTATTATTACGTAACGGTTAATTTCGTAGTAATTAATATAATAAAATATATAAAGAGGGGACGTACCTCGAATATAATTATTATTAAAATTATAGAAATAGACTCGGTAAAGTAGTTACGAAGTATAGTAAATTATTATTATAATAATTTTAATATTATATAGTCGCGCTAATAACGAACTAACTATATTTATTAATATATTTATAACTAGAATAAATTAGTATAAATATTCTAATATTATCGGTAAATAGGAGGTATTTATAGAGTTAGAAGAAAATTATATATAACGGAGATATTATTAATATATTAATTATAATACTAGAACGTTATTATAAAGTTAAAATAATAATTTACGAGAGAGATTAGAGGAGTTACGAAAAAAGAAAATAATTAAACGAGCGAGTTTATTTTAATAATAACCGTCGCGCTAAATATTTTAATATTACTATATATTAATACGTGTCTCCGCTTCGCTACCTCGTTTTTATTAATCGATATTACCGTTATTTTAATAATTATATTATTATTAATCTCCGGGTATAATATTAGTATTATATTATTTATATATAGTACTTCGCTACTAGTATATATTATAATATAGTAGAAATATATAATAAAAGTAACTACTACTATTCTACTACTAATATTATAAATATTATAAAAATTAATATTATTCCGTAATTAATACTATACGCTAGCGTTATAGAAATATTATTACTTTAAGGATTTTATTCCTTTATTTTCTTTATAAGATTTAAAAATTTCTAAATAAATTTCTTTTAAATATATTAAATATTATTATTTAATAATTAACCTTAAATTATAATTATAAATACGTAGTTATTACGGGTATATCCTTAATTAATAAGTTATTATTAAAGGAGTTATATCGCGCGTAGGATAACTCTTTTCTCTTATTTCTTTAATAAAGTTTAAAGATTTTTTAATAAATATTTCTATATATTCTAAAATACGATTCAAGTTCCTAGAGATTAAGGTTTGAAAAAAGAGGTAATTATTAAAATATAATATTACATACGCCGTTATATCGTCTTTTTGATTCGGTTCTAATTATCTTTATAATATATAGCGATATAACGTATACCGGTCTCGAATATATAGGGGTTTTAGTAATTATATATTAATCTAATATACTCTAGGTCTTAAATCTTTAGAGATTAATTTCTTAATTAAATCTACCTATTTATTTAAACCCTATAATAACTTTATATTATTTATACTATTTAAGTCTATTAATTAAATATTAATAAATAAAATTACTTTATAACTAGTATTAATATAAGCGCCTAAAATAAATTAAAATTCGAAAAAATTAGTATTACGATCAAGATTCTCTTCGGATCTTAATATACTTAGTATATTTAATAGGCTAAGAGATTATTTATTACTCGACGTAGTATATAGACTAATAAGCGGATAAATACTTAATTATTTAATTATTTAATAAAGAAATAAGTAGGTAAATAGATAAATAGTATAGTTTCCTTTTTTTATATAAACTACGTATTTTCCTAGTAGATAAAAGCTTCGTATTTAATTTCCCTTAAAACTTTTAATTATAGATTTTAAATATAAATATTTATTATATTATTAATTAAATTTATTGAACTTTTTTAGTTATATCTAATTATTTATATAAAAACTATTATTTATTAATTCTTAATACTCCTCTTTAAGAATATTAATCTAGGTTTTATTAACGTTATATCAAAATATTAAACGAAGAGCCTTAATACTTTAAATACTTTTAAAATAAATATTTTAGGATTAATAAAAACTTTAATTCTAAATATTTAAAACGATATTAAAAGATATAATATTATAAATAATAAAGATCGTATTAGATTTTCCGGCCTAAATTATTAAAATTATAAAAAGTGTAAAAAACTTAATAATTAATTTATTTAACTTTAATTATTCTTCGCCTTTAACGAGAGTACTATATTATTTAATTAATAAACGATCTTTATTATTATTTATATAAAAGGTAACGCGTAGAAATAAATTAAATTATATTTAAAATACTATATAAAAGGATTAAATAATATCAATAATTTAATAATAAAACTTTAGATAAAGAATTTCTCTCGATTTAAAATTAAAATTCGTTATATATTTAGATTTTCTAACGAGAGTAACGTAATAATTCGTATTATTTAATATTTAATATAGCGGAGATCTGCGTCCGATTACTCGGTATAATTCTAATATTATATAATACTAACGGACTAAAATAATACCACTTTTATAATAATATATCGACGAGGATTAAAAAATCATATTAAGGACGAGTTTATATAAATAAAAGTCGATATTTAAGACCTCGATATATTTATAAAATAAATAATCGCGATCGACGATAAATTATATAAATATATAATAGAGAAATATTATATCGGAGGAATTAATAAATATAATTTAATTAGTTATTACCGCCGTAAAAAACTTAACCCGTATAATTATATATTAATAAAACTCGATTTTATTAAAAAGGAATCTATAAAAGAATTTTAAAATAAAAGTAAATAATAATATAAAAGAAAGAAAATAATAAATCATTATAATTATAATAAACCGGGTTATATTACTAAGAACTATTATCCGAAAAACATAATAAATTAATAATAACTAAATATATTTAAAATAATAATACTAGATAATATAATTAAGTTCTTTAAAGATTTAGTATAATAATATAAAATTTAATAATTTATTAAAGAAGTAAAAGAGTATTAAAGAAGAGATTATTTAAAGAATTCAAGAATATAAAAATTAAATAATAATAATAATAAAACTCTAAAGGAGGACTTAAAAGAAAGATAAAAATAAGAATAAAATATAATAAATTCTAAAGAATAACTTTAAATAATAGATTACATCGATAATTTTAGAATTTAATTTATTATATTAAAAAAGAAACCCGAAGAAAAGAAGAAAAAGAAAAAATAACTCTTTAAGATTAATTATACCTATAACGAATATTATTTACGATACGGGGAAATATATTAACTAACGTATATAAATAAATATTATAAATACTATTACGATAGTCTAAGAGAGCGAAGGTATATTATAAAATTAAAATATAATTATAATTAATAGAATAACTACGTTAGGGATAATTATTTATAATATTTTATTTAAAAAAAGAGAGAACTAAGTCTTCCTAGGCTATAATAAAGATTAATAATTATAATTACGAAACTAAATAAATTATAATAAAGAAACGAAAAATTATAATTAAAACGAATAATATTATTATTTATCCGAAGAATACGAAAGATACTTCGAGTCTAAAAAATACTACGGATTCTTATCTTCGTTAAAAAAACTAGTCGCTTATATTAAAGAGAAATATAAAAAGATTAATATATTAATTTTAAAATAATATCTATACTAGGCTTAATACGGTATATATATATAAATACTAGTAAAAATTAACGGATATAAAGTCGTTATAATAATAGATTTAAAAACGACTAATAATTTTATTTCTCGAATAATAATTTAGGTAACTAGTTTATTAATTTAAAGAAAAAAGAAATAATACGAGCTTTAATTAATCGACGAGTTAAAACTATTAATAAAAAGAATAAATAAAGAAATATTCCCGTTATTAATTATTATTTAATATTATTATAAGGAAATTAGCTTCGATATAATTAGAATAATTATTTATTATATTATTTCAAGGATACCTTAATTAAAAAAATATAATTTAATAATTAATTAGAAAATAAGAATATTTATATTTTCGCGTATTAAAGACTCGCTAATATAATACTTATATATTTATAAAGGATAATTATAAATAAAAAATCGAACCGTAACTCGGTCGAAGTTTATAATATTTTATTTTTAAAAAAAATAACTTTATATAAGGATCCGATTCGATATATATTAATTAAAAAGATTAATAAGGCGAATAAATTAAAAATTTTAAAAATAAAAATAAACCTCTTAATATCCCTAAAGAATATTAATAATAAAATTACTTCTTTCAAAAAGAGATAATTATAAAAGTATTACCTAGATATTAATTATAAGATTATAAAATCGAACTCGAATTAAATGAATTAACCGATATTTAGATCTATTTATACTTTATTAGAAAAAGAACTCGGAGTACTTCGCGAGTATATCGACAAGAATCTTAAAAAAGAATTTATTCGAGAATCTAAATTATTAATAAATTATTTAATCTTTTTTATAATAAAAAAGGATAAAAGTTTATAATTATATATAAATTATCGAAAATTAAATAATATTATAATAAAGAATTAACACCCTCTATTAAATATTAATGAGTTATAGGATTAGTTTATAATAATAAAAATCTTTATATAATTAAATTTTTAAGGCGCGTATAATTTAATTCGAATAAAAAAAACGAGGAGTAGAAGATTATCTTTAGAACTAAATATAGTTATTACGGATATTTAATAATACTCTTCGGATTTATTAACGTACTAATAACCTACTAGATATTAATTAATAATATTATACGAGTATATTTAAATATAATAGTAATTACGTACCTCGATAATATTTTAATTTACTTTATTAATAAAGAAGAATATATTTAATATATATAAAATATCCTAATTTATTTATTACTAACTAGATTTCTCTTTAAACTAGAGAAGTACGAGTTTTATAAAAAATTAATTAAATTCCTTAAATTTATAGTTAGTATTAAAGGTATTTATATAAACCCTAAAAAAATTAAAAGTATCGAAGAATAACCTATATTATATAATATTAAAACGATATAGAGTTTTTTAAGATTTATAAACTTTAATAGAAAATTTATTAAAGATTACTTTAAAAAAGTCTTATTATTAACGAATATTATAAAGAAAAATACTATTTTCTAGTAAAGAGAAAAATAATAATAATTTTTTAATATATTTAAAAAACTTATAAAAAGCCGCCGGTATTATATTCCTTTCGAAGTAACGAACTAGCTCGAATCGAAACCGATATTTTAAATTTTGTAATAGGAGTCTATATACTTTAATAAATAAATAAATAAATAATACCCTATCGTATATTATTTACGAAAGATATCGTTAATAGAATAAAACTATAATATTTATAATAAAGAATTACTAGTAGTAGTATTTAATTTATATATTTACTCTAGTAAAACTACTTTATTAATAAGGGAGTTCCGTAAATACTTTTCTAATAGGGTTACTAGCGGCGCTTATTAACTATTAAAGAAACCTCGTTAGTTAAAAACTCTAATTTATTAATAATTTATTTCCTCTTTTTACTAGTTAGTAGCCGATAATTATAATTATTTTAAAATATTATTTATCCTTCCCTCCGTTTCCTTTCTATTTTAATTTTAAATTTTATTTATTTATTTTATAAACCTATAGGCCGCTTTATTATAAATTTATTAAATAATCGATACCTACGGCCCTCCGGCCGGCGGCTTCTTTTTTTTCTTCCTCTTTTTTATAGGTCTAGGTATATCGCTAGGTCCTAGTAGTAATTTAAATTATATTAATTATTCTTTAATAAAAGAGAATTAACCGAGTTATCCCGTTTTTATTATTTACCGCGCGGTTATATATATATTTTAGGCCTATATTAATATCTTCTTAAAATTATACTTTATAAAATATAAATCGCCTCTATAATAGATTTACTCTTAATTATTTATATCGATCTTTTTATTTATATAGAAATATATATAGGTCTCTAGGCCTCCCTTATATATTAAATAAAAATAATTAATATTATTATTATATAGCGCCTAAATAATAGGGTTCTAACTAGGCTCTTAAATAATTAAAATATTAATATTTTTAATTTACTCGTTTTAGAGTAACTTTATTATTAATTTCGATTTCTTTTTAATATTATATTATATAACTCTAAATTAAATACTATAACTTATTATATATTAATATTATATTTATAAATTCCTTATCTATTTCCTAATTACTTAATAGTATTAATTTTAGCCGGTTTTTATTTAATTAATCGAATATTATTCCTAGGAGGTTATTTAGGACTTAGAGGACTATTTACCTAAATATTATTATTAATTTATTATTTTATCTCGGCCTCTCTACCTTCCTAAATATAACAATAACGTCTTAAATTTTATTAATTATATTTATTATTATTTTCCTCTTCCTCGCGCCTCTAGCCGGTATTAATATAAATTTATTACTAGTTAATTATATTTAGGAACTTAAGGTTATTATTCTCGGTAATACCGCGAACTACCTAGGTTTATTCTCTAATCTTTATTAAATTCGGTATATTTTCTTTTACTTAATTAGGTACGCTTTATTCTAGAATTTATAATATCTAGAGTAAACCGCGTAGCGCTTTTCCTTCGGGCTTTCGGTACTATATTCGTATACTTAATATAGTTCTATATATATCCCGTATTTAGGTTAATTTTTATAGATTAGGGTTATATAATTATACCCCTAATAATTAAAGTACTACCTCGGGTTATTTATTCTCTCCTATCTTTTATATAATAATAGTTATTCGTTTTTTAAGAACTTATCCGTTATTAATCTATTTACTATATTTAGGTCCGAGATCTTAAGAAGGAGTATTAAATTATTTTTTATAATTATATTCGTCTAGTTTAAAAGCGAACCCTAGTTATTTTATATTTATAATATCTAATCCCGGGTATAACCTATAGTTATCCTTTTATAGTATCTTTATTATTATTTTTTAATTATTTATATCGACGGCCTCCTTCCTTATACTATATATTATTATTATATAGGTTTATTTTAATACTCTCGCCGAGGGGTTAATACTTTTTATTTATTTAATTATTTTCTTTAACTTTTACTTTACCTCTATTATTATATAATATAGAATAAAGTCTCCTCTTATTATTTGTTTTACCCCGACGATCGACTCCGCTACCGAGTAAATTTCGTTCCGGAATATTTTAATTAATTAAAAATTAATTATTTTCCTAAATTATTCTTTAACTTTAATATTATTTATTTTAATTATTAACTACTTCGCTTTCGCGCTAGTTATTATTATAAGGGGAGAGGGGTTCGTTTCGGTTATTTATTTTAATAAAATAAATATATTTCTACGGGTAATATTAATTTAACTTTATATTAATAATATAAATATACTTCTCGCTCTAAGTTTTTAAACTTTTTATTTTAATAACTTTATTTAGGCTAGTTAAAGTATACGTTTTTCTATTAATTCTTATATATAACTAAGAATTATTCTTAGTATAATCTACGTTAGTTATAATCTACGGTATATTATTTATTATACCTCTTTATATTCTATATCTTTTATAGTCTTTATTATAATTATTATTAATTCTTTTAATATTTTTATACTTTTTTTATATTCTCCCGTTCGATTACTCGTCCCCTTTATTTATTATAATGTCTTCGTTATATTAAAATACGTTAGTAGTCTATATCTACCCTCTACCCTAGTACTTTCAATTTTATCTCTACTATCTTTATTCTTTTTTATCTTAACTGATTTTATACCCCTAATAGAATTTTCCTCGTTATATAATACCCGTATTTCAAGATCTTTCAACTCAATATAATCGTATATTTATTTCGTAGTAGTATTTATATTAAAATAATAAAGAGTATACGTAGAAAACTATTTAGACTTTATTATCTTTATAAATTATAAAAATCTTTTTAACTTTACTATTATTAAATAATTAAATCGGAGATAAATTAAATAATTAGAATTATTAAAATAATATAAATTTAAAATCTTTTATACTTTAGGAAGAGATAACGGTCGCGCCTATTATAATATAGTCTTACTTACCTTAGCCTAGCCTAACCTATTTTAGATCTAATTTAAATTTAAACTAGTTTCCCTATTTTTATCCTAATATAGTCGGGATAAGAAATAAATAAATACTCCGTGCGCTAGCTTTTATTTAGATAGTAGCTAGCCCTACCCTAACTTTCGTCCTTTATCTTTTATCTTAATCTACTTTTATATTATAACTAGGCTATAATTTAATAAACCTAGTCTATAGTTTAATAAATCTTTAGATATTAATCTCGTTCTTTAATATTATAAAACATTAATTACCTAGTTAATACTCTCTAGTATTAAAATAATTATTATAAAGGATTAATACCCTAACCCCGAAGACTATATATAATAATTCCTCGCCGAAGTTTAGAATAACCTTATTAGTTTCTTTAATACCTTCGATTACTTATATATTTAAACCGAGAGTAATTCTTTATTAAATACTTTATTTTTATTTATACCTCCTCCTCCTTCTACGTTAGATATATAATTTTTAATTTATACTATCGTTTAGGTAATAGTTTAGGCCGTATTTATTATAATTTAAATTATACCTTAGCCCCCGCCCTAGGTATTCGATAAGAATACCCTTAATAATATTATTATTATAGGCCTACGCTCGTCTTCCCCTTTAAATATTTAATAATTTATTTCTTTATAATCTCGAACGCCTCCTAAATCCGAAAAACTCCTAGATATCTCGGAATATAAAGAGGATTAAAATAAATTAGATACTTAAGAGTAAATATTAATATAGCGGATATATATTAATTATAATTATTATTTTACCGATAGCGATAAGATCGTTTATATAGAATTTAAATTAATTATTAATAAGAAGGCCTTTAATTTAATAAACCGTTATTAAAAAAAGAGTCTTTATACTTTAATTAATTTTACCAATTAACGAAAGAAGTTACGGGAAGTATATAATAACCCGTTTAAATAAGAGGATATTTAGAATTATATCTAGGAACTTAAATAAAACTCTATACTTTTTAATAAATATTTTAACCTCGTTATTTAAAAGAAGGAACGTTTTTAAATAAAGAACGAATTCTTAATTAATACTATAAAATATAATATTAATTATATTACTTAATAGGCCTCTATCTCCTAAAGGAAAATTAATAATTAACGGTTATATACTTTCGATAAATACGTTTATATATACTCTAAAATCGATTAAGAATTTTAATAAATTAAATATTATTTATCTCGCTAAAGTACCGTTTTTACTAGATTAAGATAAATCTTAAGGAGGTTTATTATACTTTTATTAACTTCTATCTTTATAGCCCGCTTTATTATAACGAGTATTTTTATCCCCGTTACCGTAGCCTTAACCCTTTTATTTAGGGAGTTAATAAACCTCGATTCTATTTAAACTACTATTAAAAGTAAATTAATAAAAACCTCGGTTATTAAAGTTATTTATAAGAAGTAGAGGTTTTACTTTTATTATAAATTATTTAGGTATAATATAAAAGCCTATTTAATTAAACTAGCTAGCCTCCGATCTAGTATTATAATTATTATTAACGACGACGAGAGTATTATAAAAGGAGTTATCTTAGATATAAGAAAAGAATAGTTTTAGTATAAAGTCGTATATTAAGACTATAGGTACCTAGAACTTTATATATACCTTTTTACCTATCGGCTATATTATTTAATTTATCTTCGTTATTAATTAAATTTTTATTTAAATCTATTATATAGCTTTTTAAGACCGACTTTACTTTTTATAATAAATATATAGTTATTTCTTATTAACTACGGAATAGTTAGTCTCGAATTTAAATTAAAGCCTTAATTAATATTAATATATCCGGCTACTTTTTTATCGATTATAATTTTATATATATTTAATATCTACCCCTTCGCCTTTTTTATTATCCTTATATCGTCCGACTTTTTAATAATATATTTATCGTTATAAAATATATTATTTATATTATAGAAACGATTTTAAATATTTATAATTATTAGGAACGAATAATCTTCTTTATTATTAAATTTAATTAATACCTTATCGTAATCGATTTATTATACCTTTATCGTTATAGAGTTATTATTAATTTCTTAGATAATTTCTTAATCTTCGCTTTATATTTTTATTTAAAAAACTATACCTTTAATCCTATAAAAGTCTTCGCGGAAGATAAACTTTTTTTTATACTTTAAGAAAACTTTTAAATTTAAGAATCCTAATTTTTAACTTTATTTAATATTTATATAAGATAAGCCCCGATTTAAAAAGAATCACTAATATATAAAGAGCCGTTATTATTTATAAACGATAATATTATTATTAAATAGTTAATTCCGATTCGAAAGAAATTACTTTAGTTTTAAGTTTATTAATAATATATTTAATCCTAAATTTATAAAAAGTAAACCTCGATTTAAGAAAAGTTAATTTAATCCTAGATTTACTAGAAGTAAACTTAATTCTTAACCTAATTTAGTACTCGTATAGAGTAACCTAGAATTTAAAAAGAGTTATTTTAATTCTAGGTTTATTAGTAGTAAATTTAAATTTAAAAAAAGTTTTCCTTACCTTAATCCTAGTTACTTATTCCTATAGGAACTAGCTATAATAACGAGTATAGTTATATCGTTATTACCGTTAAATAAGGAAAGATATTTAAAATTAAATATTATAGCCTAGCCTCGTTTTATTTTAAGTTTTAATATTACGAATAACGAACTTAATACTTAACTACTCTTAATATATACGAGATAAGATCTCGATTATTTACCCGGCTTATTATATTTAATAAATAAACCGCGTTTAATTTATTATTTATAGAAATCGATCGATTCTTAAATATTTTAGAAGAAATCTCGACTTTAAATACCTAGCCTCGTTAAGAATCTAGATATTATAAATTTAAACCCCGCCTTAATTAAAATCTTAAATTAAATATTTATAATTAAGTCTAAAACCGAGTTATATTTAAAATAAATAAAGAGCTTTACCTCGCCGCCGCCGTTATTTAAAAAGAGTTTTAAATTTACCGAGATAATAAGAATATTAACTTAATTACGATCTTATTTACGCGGTATTATAAATTCCTAGATATTTTTTCGAGAAAAGACGTTAATATTTTATTCTTATATTAGTTATATAATTATATTATTAAATTTAAAGAAAGATTATAACCTTTATTATTTAGTTTATATAATATAAGCCGTAATAAAATTCTAGAACTCCGTCGTTACCTAGATAAAAACTTTAATAAAGGTTTTATTCGAGTTAATTAGTTTTATACCGCGTTTTTTATCCTATTTATAAAGAAACTTAATAAAGGCCTATATTTCTATATTAATTACCGAGGGTTTAATATTATTATTATAAAGAATAAATACTCTTTACCCTTAATCTTAAAAACCTTAAATTAATTAAATCGTATTAAAGTATTTTTTAAATTAGATATTATATTTATTTTTAATCGCCTCCGCGTTAAAGAGGGCGACGAAGAATTTATAATATTCTATACCCGATTCGGTTTATTCGAATATTTTATTATATTATTTAGATTATATAATAACCTTATCTTATTCTAATATTATATTAATAATACTCTTTATAAATTTCTCGATAAGATTTATACCGTATACCTCGACGATATTCTAATTTATAATAATATTAAGGAAAAGTATAAAATCTATATTAAATATATTCTTTAGAAACTCCGTAAAGCGGGGCTCTAAATAAATATTATTAAATATAATTTCTATATTAAGGAAGTTACGTATTTAGGATTAATTATTATTATTAAAGAGATTAAAATAGATCTAAAGAAAATTAATACTATCTTAAATTAATTATAATTAGTTAATATTAAGGACGTTTAAAGTTTCCTAGGATTCGTTAACTTTTATCGGCGTTTTATCTATAGGTTTAATAAACTCGTTATATTATTTATAATTTTAATTAAGAAAGGTACCGTTTTCGATTAAAATACTCGATATTAAATAGCTTTTAATACTTTAAAGAAGATTTTTACCTCTGATATTATCCTAGTTTATTTCGACCCTAACCGTAAAATTATAATAGAAATAAATACGTTTAATTATATATCTAGGGGGGTCTTATCTTAATATAATAATTAAAATATTCTTTATCCTATTATTTATTTTTTAAAGAAATATAACCTTACCGAGTATAATTATAAGATTTATAATAAAGAGTTTATAGTAATCGTCCGCGTATTTAAGGAATAATACTTTAAATTAAAGAGATCTACTCTTTTTATCGAGGTAATATCGGATTATAAGGCTTTTAAATATTTTATTTTATCTAAAGTATTATCTCGTCGTTAAATAAAATAGAGCGAGTTTTTATCCCGTTTTAATTATAAGATTATTTACCGGCCTAATAAAGAAGGTAGTAAATCTAATATATTAATATATCGATTAAGAGACCTCCTTAAAGAGGGGGATAAATTAGATTTTAAATATTAATATTAATACTAGATTATATTAAAAAGAAAAAACCTAGCCCTAAAAGTCTTTAAAGATTATATTTATAATATATCGCTAAATATAGCGACTCTAGTTTTAGTTTTAGTTATTTTAGTTATATTAATAATAAATCTAAAGATTCTTATTTAATCTTTTTAGTTATACCTCGTATTAATTTATATAACTTTAATAAACCCCGATATAAACGTCGATTTAGAACTTTAAACCCTATTTATATCCTACGAGCCCGAATTAAATAAAAATTAGTTTATTAATTTAGATAAAGACCTATATAATACCCCGACTTATTAATTATAGAATATAATTAATTAAGTCGATTAATTCGCCCCTAGAGTCCTAGAAATATTATATTTTAAAACGCGTTATTATAGCGGAATTCCTTTTATTAAATATAAAAATAAGAATAAAATTCTCTACTTCTAAGAAAAGAGATATATTTTGAATTTTAATAAACTACGCCTTCGTCTAATCTAGTTAATCTATAATAATATCGCGGGTAATTACTTAAGTTATATTAAATATTACGAATTAATTAGTCGGGCCTATTAGTAGCCTAATGTCTATATTACTATCTAACGATTTATTAGGAATTATTATATATACCGAAGAATTAAATTTTCTTACTAGTATATTTAAAAATAATTACGTTTATTACCGCCCCCGTAACGATATTAAAGAGACGTTTTAATAGACTATATAGGTCCCCTACCGCCTTATATCTTTATAGGAATTATTTATCGGTATATTTTAATTTTCGTAGACCGTTTAACTAAAATATAGTACCTAGTATTAATTATATTAATAAAAGTGAACGAAGTTTATAACGCTTTTTATTAGAATATATAAAAGCTTTATAAACTACTAGATATTTTTATTTTAAATCGAGGATTTTAATTTATATCGGAGTTTTAAAAGGCCTTATATAAGCGCCTTAAAATCGATTAATATATATCTACCGGGTATTATTCTTAGACGGATAACTAAACCGAGCGGTTTAATACTATAATAAAATATTACCTCCGTATATATATTAATTATATATAAGATAATTAGGTGAAATAGCTCCTTAGAGCGGAGTTTTTTAATAATAATACCGATTCTTTTAATACTCTAGCCTCGCTTTTCTTAACTAATTATAATTAATATTTATATATTAGTTTCGAGTCTACTAAGCCTTTACCTTAAGATTTTACCGTTTAAGTATATATTTATTTAATCGTTACCGATAAATTTATAACGTAAATAAAAGCCTTAAACGACTATCTCCGTAATAAAATATTTATCGTTTAAATTATCTTTAAATCCTCGGCTAACTAACGAAGGCGCCTATATTTAATATATTTAATAAACAATTAAGTATAGTTAAATACTAAGAATCTAAATATTATACGCCCTTTGATTAAGCTCGACGATTATAATATCGGCCTCTTCCGAGTCTCTAAAGTTTTTAATAATTCTTTTATAATTTAGTTAAATTTTTTATATTTAATAAAAGTTTACCCCGTCTTCTACGCTAGCCTATTATAATTAATAACTAATAACCCTTTACCTAGATAAATCTAGTTTATTCGAGAATTTATAATTACCGAAGATAATTAACGAGAGTAATATATTAATAGTATTTTAAATTCTAAATATAATCGCCGTTATAGTTTATCTTTATTAAAATATTACGTTAATTAAGAAGGTTACGTCGTTATATAGGAACCCTTTTATTACCTTACCCGTTATTAATAATTTATTAATAAATATTATATCTCGAATCCTAGCGCCGCCGGCCTTTATAAATTATTGTATATTATTTAGAGGTATTAATATAAGGAACCTCTATTATTTTTATCTTAATCCGATTTTTAAGAAATTAACCCCCGCTTATATTATAGTCTATTCCCTGTCCGTTATCGTCCCTTCGGTTATCGTTCCGTATCGGCTTCGACCGATACTTCGTACTATTATATAAATAAATAGTACTTTATAGCCTAGCCCCGCCGTTATCGTTTATAAATAATAACGCTAATATTTAGTTTTATTTATATACCGCCGTTTATTTCCCGTCTTATCCCTTACCCGTTATTATCGATAACTCGAATACTCCGACGCGCTTTTATCTTAATTATTTTATAACCCTAAATAAGATTTAGGGTTATAAAATTTGATTAATCGAATTAATTATTTATTTATCTTATAGGAGCTCGACCTTAAAAAGGGGGTTATTATTATAGTATAATTTTATTTACCTTAACCTAGCCTAACTTATTTTAAATTTAATTTAAGTTTAAATTAGTTTCCCTATTTCTATCTTAATATAGTCGGGATAAGAAATAAATAAGTACTTCGTGTGTTAGTTTTTATTTAGATAGTAGCTGGCCCTACCCTAACTTTCGTCCTTTATTTTTTATCTTGGCCTACTCCTATATTATAGCTAGGCTATGATTTAATGAACTTGGCCGTTAGTTTAATAAACCTCTAGATACTAATCCCGTCCCTTAATAGCGCCGATATATTTAATAAACGAGAAAACTATATAAAGTGAAAGAATATAATAATATAACTAGTTTTTCTTTAATAATAAGATAGATCGCTAGTCTAAATATAATAATTAATAATAACGTTATATATTTTAGTCCCTAGGATTATTAATATTACTCGAGGGAAATAAAAAAATAATATCTTAACCGAAATATTAAGAAGTTAATAACTATAAGTTAAGTTATTAAAATATAATAAAAAAATCTATCTTCTTAAAGGATATCTTAAATAAATTATTTACGATTATTATAATAATCTAGTTTAAGGATACTCTAGAGTTATTAAAATTATAAAATTAATTTATAAAGAGTACGATATACTAGGGTTACGATCGTACGTTAAAAAATATATTAAAAAATATATCTAATATTAATAAAATAAGTTTATGAGGTATATTAAATATAGTTAGATTTAATTCGCCTTAATACCGAATATATTATAAGACGATATTATTATAAACTCCGTTATTAAATTACTAAAATTAAAGGACCCTATTACGAACGAGGTCTTTAACTTTATTATAATCGTCTATAATAAACTTAATAAATATATTATAATAATACCGATTAAAGAAGTATATAAGGTAGAATAAATTACCTTTATACTACTCGATCGATTAATTCGAGATTATAATATTCCGAAGTTAATAATTTTTAACCGAGATAAATAATTTATTTTTAATTATTAAAGAATACTTATTAACGCTATTAAAACTAAGTTATAAATATTAACTATATATTACCCGTAGATAAATATTTAAATTAAACGAATAAATTAAACGATAACGATATATTTAAAATATTACGTTAATAAGAAGTAAAATAATTAAATAAGATTTTTATTAATAATTAAACTAACGTTTAATAACGATTAATTTAATATAATTAAATTTACGCTATTTTCTACTAACTACGAGAAATATATAAATATATTTTTATAATTTAAAAATAGTATCGGTAAATCTTAAAAGTAAATATTAATATATTTTAAATATTATTAACTTTATTAGAAAATCGTCTACGAGTTTATATTAAAACTCTATATTGAATACTAACTCGAGGTTTAATAGAATTAATAAGTCGGGGGTCTAGGTAGAGTTCTATTAATAAATTTAATAACTCTAGTTTATTATATATATATATTAATAACTTTTATAATATAGATTTATTATTCTTTATAAATTTTATTAATTATTTAAATTACTAGTTATTATATCCTTAAATATTTCACGAGTATTTAATATTATTTAGGTTTTATAATTCCTTTAAGTCTTTCTTAACTTTAAATTTATTTAATTTAAATAACTTTAATAATTTACCTATATATGTAATATCGTCCGAGTCGGATAATTTTAGAGTATAAAAGGATTTTTATAACCCGGCGGATTCCTAATAAATATATATACTCGTATTTATATAAATAAATAGTTTATATCTCTTCTTTAAATACTACTATATAGTAGATATAAATATATTTATTATTATTAATATTAATTATTTAATCGTTACCTAGGATCCTCTTTATATATAGTATTAACGAATAAATATATTATTTACTCGTCTTTTAATTAAGGTACCTTTATTTTATTTTTTTATATTTTACTTTATTATCTATAATTCAATTAATTTTTATTTTATAAATATTCTTTATTTTATAGCCCCGCGATAAAATAGATCTAGTTTAAGAGGGTATAAAGATTTTATAATTATTATATTTTAATCTCGAAATCGTCCTTATCGCCGTTAATATTAATAATTTTTATATTAAATATATTTTTTTCCTCTTCCCTCGATTAATATTCCTTAACGACTAGGTTACTAAATATATTATCGGCCTATTTATTTAAATTAACTAGTAATATTTATAAATTATTTTCTTTATATATATTAAAATTATATCGCTCGCTATTTACCTCTATTTTTAAATTATATTATTATTCTTATTAATTAAATTAGTAGTATCCCCGTCGTATAGTAAGTTAATAATATTATCGTCGAGTAACGAGTTAATAATATCTTTTATTTATATTTTTATAATTATTTTTACGAAGTCTAGTTTATTTTTTAAATCCTTTAAAGTTTCTTTAAATTAATTAACTACCGGCTATTAATAATTTTTATTATATATAATTTTATTATAAATATTTATTATTCGACTATATAATATCTTTATAATAATATATATCTTCGTTTCTCTTTACTCGTACTACGCTTTTATAATTTATTCGAATATAACTCGAAGATCTATTAATATAAATATTTATATTTATATTTTAAAAAACTATTTTATTTTTAATTTTATTACTATCTTATCTTTTGAAATATAATATCCTATTTTATATTTTTTAAACCTATAATAAAGCGCCATTATTATAAAAATAACGATATTAATAGGTAATAAATTTTATATATTTTTATAATACCGCCCGAGTTTAATATCGCTTACTTTATTATAAAAGAATATATAATATATTATTATTATAATAAGCGGCGTTAAGAAGCGATCTTTATACTAAACCCGTAAATAATAAACTTTTATTTAGATATAAAAGGTAATAGTATTTATATTATTCTATAAATCCGGAAGGGTAAACCGTAAATCGAATATATAATCCGAGGTATTATTTTTAACTATTCTATTATTAGGCCTAGGTATTCTATTATTATTTAAACCTAACTTCGTATCTTCTTTATTATTTAATTTTTAAAGTCGGTTAAGTTATTTAGGAGTTACGTTATTATTAATTATTATTTAATATATAACGGGTAATATATAAAAGTAAAAATTATATTTTTTTATATTTTTTTAAGAGTAAGGATATTATTTAAATTATATAACCGGCCTAGAATTTATAGTTTTTATATATATCGAAATAAAGTTTTCTATTCCTTTTATATTTTAATTATAAAATTATTTATTTTTATATAATTATATTCCGGCTATAGTATTAAGTTATTAATATTATTATTATTTATAATTTTTGAAAGAAATATAAATATAATAATATTTATAATATATTAATAAATTTTAGAATCTTCGTATTTTATTTTATAGCGACGATATTTTTTATTTTAAAGAGTCGAAATTAAAACCTATATAATATTTTTATTACTCTTATCTCTATATTTAATATTAAATATAGTTATAGATATAGGATATAAAGTGGGCGGATATTTAAATATTATATATTTAAACTTTAAAATATAGCGACTAGGAGAGAATAATAATATTTATTTTATTTTACTCTATTATTACCGCTTATATTATAAACACGGTTCATTATTTCTTTACTACTACTACTCGCTTTATATAACCTATAAAGATTAATTATTATTAAATTATTTATTTAAAAGAAATTTATTAGTAATATATCCCCTCTTTTAAAGTTTAGCCTCTTCGTTAATTTTTATTTATATTCGGTTATAAACCTAATCTCGGTAACCGCCTTTTATTCGGATATTTATATTAATTATTTTTTAAATTAAAAAAAGTAATCTTTATTTAATAATACCTAGTTATTTCGTTATTATATTATTAGATATATTAGTTATATTTAAATATAATACGTCTTTATCGTATTATTTATTAAATTTAAAGAATATCTCTTTATATCGAAGCCCTTTTAGGGGGCTCCTTTTATAATCGGAATTTATTCTCTATATATTAATATACCCGATATACGTTCGATAAAAATTAATAATTTATATTTTTCTTTCGAGGTTACGACTAATTATTAAGGCCGTAAATATTTAATAATAATAATCGAGATTACTTTTATTAAATATAATATTAACTCTTATTTATAAAAGGGAGTTAATATAATTTTTATTTTAAAAACCTATTTATTTCGTTTCCTATATAAGAGTTATTAGTCGTATATATTTCGTATAATTAAGAAAATATATTTTAGTAACGATTATAAATAAATAATCCTTTTTAGAGTTAAAGTTATCGGGAGAAAAATATTTATTAATATTAATATTAATTATTATTTTCAAAAGGACTATTTAATTAATTATAAATATATCGATAATATTTTTAAAATTAAAAATATTTTTCTTTACGTATTTTCTTTACCCTTTTATTTTTTTTTTATTATTATTATTTTATATACTTTTATTATAGTCTCTTTAAAGGGACTTAATATATTATTATATTAATAATCGTTTTATTTAGTTATATATTTAGATATATTCTTTATTTCTTCGTATCTTTCGTAGTTTACCCCTTCGCCGTAGTAGTTTTCGTAGTAGTTTTTATAGTAACTTTCGATTTTTAATCTTTCGTTATTATTAAGATTTACCCGTTATTTATTTATTATATAGAATCGATTTTATTAGAAATTTATAGCGTAAAGTTATTATTTAATAATAATATATCAAAATTAATAAAGAGATTATTTAGAATCCGGGATTAAAGAAGAGCGAAAATCTTAAAGAAAGATAAATTTTCTTTAATATATTATTATTATATAATTTTAATTATCTTTATTAATTTAATTTAAAAATCCTTAATTAAATTAAATAAAGATTTACCGAGTCGGCTAGAGTTTTATTAATATTAAACTCGGAATTTTATCCGAGTTAAATTATTATATCTTTAACTCTTTCATCGGTAAAGCGGGAGACTATATAAGAAGAGTCGAGGTACTAAATACGTATTTTACCGGCTTTAGGCGGAAAAATAACGAAAATATAATATTTAAAAAAAAAAAAAAAAAAAAAAAAATTTAATAAAAAACCTAAAAATAGTAAATTCGGATTTAAGATTTTAAATACGTAATTTTATACTAGCGCCGGGTAGCTCGCTAAAGTTATATAAAGTATTATAACTACGCTAATTTAATTTAAATTTTAAATTACGTTAATTTATAAAAATTATATACGCGTGTAATACCCCCTAAACTAGCGCGGTATTATAGACTATATAATTTATTTATAACTATATATATTTAATTATCTACTAGTACTATTTAAACTAGTTTATTCCTATTTATTTAAATTTATTTAAAATAAATCGAGGTACTAAATACGTATTTAGATATTTTAGACGAAAGTAGGTATTAAATTAATCTTTAAGGCTAGTATATAAACTAAATAAATCTAAGCGCTTTTTCCGTCTTTTTCGGTAGAATACGGGCTTACCGCTTTACTAATATTCTACTTTTTATTTATATTATAAAATAATTTATTTCTAATATAGTATCTTTAAATTATTCTTATTTATATTTCTTTAATTATTAAAGTCCTCTTTTCTTTTATCACTTTAATAAATATATATTAAATTTATTAAAGAGATCGATTTAAATTATATTTTAAATATTATTTATTAAAATAAATATTAATAATTATATCCGGTAATAGACCTATTATATACGGTATAATATATTAATAATATATATTATACTACCGGCTTTTAAGTTATATCGATAGAATATAAAACTATATTATTAAATCTAGCGATTAAATTATATCTTTATATTATTCGACGATAGTTAGAATCTTTATTTTATTTATAATTATTTATATAAAGAGAATCTTAATTAGTAAATATATTATAAATTAACGGAACGTTACTTTATACGGCGCCGGGAGCGTCTTAATAATTTAGAGGAGAGGAATTTAAGTTAGAGTAAATAACGCGAGGTATTAACTAAATCCGATTTTTATAATTTATTAATATAAATATAATAATAACTAAATTTAGTATCGAGGTAATTATTATAATAAATTTAAAAACTAGAATATAATAATATTAAATATATATAAAAACGGATAATTTAATAAAATCTTTTTTCGATTATATTTATTATTTCTTTTTTATTTCTTTTAATTTAAGATATAGTAATATTACTAGAAAAATAGGTTAATATATATAAAAGTATTTATAAAGGATTTATATTTAGATAATAAAGTACTTAATATCCTATATTTTTAATAAAGTATAATATAATATAATTAGGGTAGAAGTTAAAGAGAATGAAATATTTATAATTTAATATAACCGAATAATATATTTCTTTTTCGGGTTTAACTCGGATAATTTTTTTATTTAATATATTATCCGAGTCGGATACTCTATATATTATAAAATTTAGAAATAAATTATATTCGTTATATTATAATACTTTCTACCGAGAGTTATTTACTAGCGAAAACAAAGTTATAAAAAATATAATTATTTACTCCTCTATTAATATCTACGTCGTTAATAATTATAATATTATATATTATTTATATCTAGAAGAATTAACGTCTAGTATACCTAGTTAATAAATTATAAATAATTACTAAATATAATAGTTAAGTATATAATAAAAGAACGTAGATATTCTAGAAATAACTACTAGTAATAAATATTAAATTATAAAAACTATACTACCTAAATTAATATATAAACCGAATTTAATCTTTATATTAATTTAATATTATATATAGTATATATTCTTAAAGGTAATTATTATATATTAATATTAAAGTACGTTATATATTAAATAAATATAGAAATAAATACGATATAAAAACTTTTAATTTATATTATTTATTTTAATTTATTATTTTATCTAGTTATTAGTAATCGTTATCGGCCTATAATATTATATTTATATTAAATATAAAAGGCGAAGCTATAAGTCTTATAAAGAAAATAAATATTAAATTTATAAATTATAAATTACTCGATTTATAACTTAAGGTCTATTAAAGGAAAGTATTAATTTAAAAATAAATTTCGTTTATAATTTTTAACTCTTATCGTCTAGAATAAAGTAATAATTATATATTTTTTTATTTTTTCAAGATAAGCGCGTGACCCGCCCGTTATATTAAATATCGAAGGATTATATCTAGTTTATATCGAGATTAATATTACGGAAGATACGAGTTAAAGTTACTTTAATCTTAAAAATATATTTAATAAATAAGAGAAAACGATTTTATTCTTTTTTATAAATAACTAGATATAATTTTCGTCTCGTTTAATTTAATATATAGATAAATTATATTATAAAGACTCGCCGCGATAGTACTTCTCTAACTTTTATATAAATATTATTACGAGTTTTAATTAAGGCCGAAGGAGATATATAATTAAAATATTAATTTATACCCCTAAACCCCTAGTATAACGGCGAGGTAACGAGTTAATTACTAAAAATAAAATCTTAAATAAATTAAAACTAATATTTATTTATAAATTATAACTTTATATATATTTATAACTTTATAGTTTATAACTCGGCGATAATAAATTTATTAGGATAATAAATATAAATATTATTCTTTAGGTATTTATTCTACTTTATTTATTTCTCTTTAATATAAAGAATATTATACGATCTTTATTATTATTATATCGAGAAAATATAGAGAGCTCGTTATTTATTTATTATTAAACTATAAATTCGAGCGAATATTAAAAAGTTTAATATAATATTAATTATACGAAGTTTATAAACTTTATTAAAGTAATTATTAAATATTAATATAAACGATAGTCTACTAGCCTTTTTAATAATTAATATAATTTTATAATACTTTTTTTATATTTCTTTATAGATTCGCGACTACTTTTAATAACGTTTTTTTTTTATCGAGTATCTATAATAAAGTAACGGATCTATCTTATTTAATAATAAAGAAATTTAATAAACTCGATTATACCCTCGAAATTTTTAATAAAAGATATTCGTTTAATTTCGATAAAATTAAAATCTATCTTTATTTTATTTATAACCGCCTTTTTTTATCTTTATTTAAATATATATAAATAAATAAATTTATTATCCTTTAATAAATATCCTTAACTTTAAGAAATATTATATATTTAATAAACGGATTTTAATATTACTACGATTATTTAATTAACCCGATTATAATTATATATTTCTTTAAAATATAAGTTTATAAAGTTATAAAAAAACCTTATATAAAAGGTAAATCTTAACGGTATATTAATTTACGTCTTTAATATAATTCGGATTTCTTAAAACTACTCTTTTATAATATTTTTAAAACCCGCTCTTCGATTTTTTATTTAATCTCTCGGATAGATTCGGCGGCTTTACCCTCTTTAGTTTTAATTTTTATAAAACTCGTTTATAAAGATTTATTTTATATAGAAATTATATTTAAGATTAATACCCTCGTTATATAACTTTTTTAATTTATATCTCGTATAAATAAAAATTATAAATAATTATTATACTCTTTTAACGGAGTTTTATAACTTTATTAAAACTATAATATAATAACTCTATATTTATATAAATAAATCATTTATTAATAATATAATAATATATTTTATTAGAATAAATATAGAAGTATTTAAATTTTAAAATCTTATTATTCGTATTAATTTATTTAGTTTATTATTTTAATTAATTATTTATAATCTTTATTTAAATAATAATAAGGTTAATATCTATTCTAGGAAGAAGAAGAATATCCTTATTTTTATATATATTAAAGTAATCGACAGTTAATAGATTTATAGAAAAATAGATTTCTTAATTTATTTATAATTTTATTTCGTACGGAGGGTATTTATTATAATAAAAAGAGTTTTTAAAATCTTTAAGAATCTTAAACCCTTTAATAAAGAGAGAATTATATACGAACTTTATTAAAATTTATATCGTTATTATTAATAACTCTTTTATAGCGGGAAGCCCGCCGCTTTCTCTAAAGATATTATATAATAAATATTTATTTATTTTAGAGGCTAGTATTTTATTATTTACTCTTTTTTATAATTTTAATAATTATATAATATATATATTTATTTATAAACTTATTATCGCTTTTTAGTTCAAATAATTTATTTATAAATATCTATATTATATATTTTTATTAAAATCGGTTTTCTTTATTAATTATAATAAAACTACGGAGTAAATAAATTATAATCGAATTTAAAAAATAAAGAGTAAAGAATTTACGGAGTTTCCCGCTCGTCTTTATTTATAGATATTATATTTATATCTACGACCCTCGCCGTATCGGTAAAGCGGTAAGCCCGTATTCTACCGAAAAAGACGGAAAAGACGTTTAGATTTATTTAGTTTATATACTAGCCCTAGAGATCGATTTAATACCGGAGTTACTAAATACGTATTTAGTACCTCGACTTATTTTGAATAATTTTAAATAAATTAAAATAAGTTAATCTAAATAGTACCGGTTTATAATTAAATATATATAGTTATAAATGAATTATATAATCTATAATACCGCGCTAACTTAAGGGGGTATTATATATATATATAATTTTTATAAATCGACGTAATTTAAAATCTAAATTAAATTAGCGTAGTTATAGCGCTCTATATAATCTTAGCGAGCTACCCGGCGCTAGTAGAAAATCACGGGTTTGAAATCTTAAATCCGAAGTTACTATTTTTAAGTTTTTTATTTAAAATAATTTTTTTTTTGGAATAATATTCTCTTTTTATTATTTTTCCGCCTAAAATAATAAAAAGCGTATTTAGTACCTCGACTTTCTCGTGCGGTCTCCCGCTTTACCGATACGTAGTTATTTTCTTTATATTAATATTATATAAGAACGGGTCTCTTTTCTAATATAATTTATTAATAATTAAATTTTATATTATTTCTTCCTTTTTTTTATTATTTAATTTATAGCCCGAAAGATATCTCGATAAAGATTTAAAGTCGTTTAATTAAAAAAATTAAAGATAAATCTAGTTAATAATATTTTTAGACGGTAAAAAATAGTATAGGAGGTTTTCTTAAATTTTTAATAAAAAGATATAAACGCTTTTAATTTAAACGTTTTCTCTTCGCGTAAAAAGAGTATAAGTTTTTATAATATACTAGCCGATTATTATCCCGGTATCTTTTATTAACGTTAGTAATTTTATTAATTAATACCTTAACCGTTAAATAGGATAATTTAATTAATAAAGAGATTTATATATAATATAAAGGGGGTATTAAAGACTACTATATTAATATATATTAACTAGTATATCCTATAGGCCCTTATTATACTAAATATTTATATATTTATTACTAATATAATACTAGAGTTTATTATAATATAGAATATCCTATTTATCCTAGAAGCGCTTCGATATTAAGATATAAATTATTTTATTATAATTAAACCGGAATTATATTATTTTATTATTATTTTTAATATTATCTTTCGCGATAATATTAAGCCGAATTTATTTAATCTAATTATTACGGTTATATAAAATTCTAAGGAGAATCGATTTAGAATCTATAAATATTCGAGGGGGCGAGAGGTTATTTCTTATATAAAATTTACTTTTTAAATAATTATCTTCGGTTCTTTAAGCTTTAAAATATAAAGATTTAAATAACTCCTCTAATTATTATTTAAGGCCTTAACGGGTTATAGATTTAATTATTATTATTAAATAAATATATAGACTATCGTATTAATTAATTTATATATTTATTTAAATAAAACTACTTCGTTTATAAAGGAGTTCTATAGAATATATATAATACCCGATAGCGTTACTAAATAGCCGTTAAGAAAACTTTTTAAAAAGATAAAAACTTTAATTTATCCTTAATCTCGGTTCTAAATATTTTAGCCTACTAATTAATAGGTTTTTTTATATATTACTAGTTCTTCTCCTAGGTTTCTTCTTCGCGTAAATTTTTAGAATTAGCGATTTTATATTAATTTTAAATAACCTCGTTATTTTATCCTTTATATTTACCCGTCTTTTTAAAATTTATTATTTATCTCCGTTACGGGCCTAAACCCCTATAGTATATATAAATATAATTATAATTAAATATTAAATATTTTATTATATTAATATACTAGCCCTATTATCCCTTCTTATTATTATTCTATACTCTTTCGCCTTTATTTTTAACTATATATATATAACTACTTCTTTATTATAGCGGATTTTATATTTTACCGATATCTTAATATAGTTACCTAGTTACTAGAGTTACGACTCCTATATAAATATTAATATTAAGGAGTATAGATAGAGGTTTTTTTATTTATATAAATTTTATTTTATATATTTATACTTTACCTATTTATTAACGACGGAGGAAAATATTTAGTTTTATAAAACTTTATATAACGGTTATTTTATAACTTTTAAGGTAGAGGAAGTTCTTTATAATTCAAATATTATTAATATTTAATAAATAACTAGACGGGAGCTCTTATTTAGATTTAAGATTTCGACTTTATATATATATATTTATTTTATACTCTTTCTTATATATAGGTATAATAAATACGTTCTTTTTATAATTCTATTTTTCTAATATATCGAGCCGTGACTACGGTTGTTTTTTTAATTAATTATATTATAAAGAGTTTATTCTTTATTACTTTAATTCGTTAAAAAAAGGGGGGGAAGAGGAGAAGGAGGAAACTTTAAAATACACGTCTAATTATAGATAATAGTAGAGGTTGAATAGTTAATTATTATCTATAGTATTGTTATTACTATATATTTAGTATATAAGGCTAGTTTACTAAATAACGTTAAACTTAACTAAATTAGACTATAGTAGAGATTCTACCTAAATACTAACACTCCCGTTTAGAAGCGACGACGTTATATATTAATAATAGTACTAGTTTATTAGATAATACTCTTTATAACTAGTCCTAGTATAACCGGTATATAGGCGAACTTATTAGGGCCTACCGGCTTCGTTATATAATTAATAATTATAACCGACGTATTAATATAGATAATTTCCAATTTATATATTTCCGACACTAATTACCTCATAAAATAGTAGTAGTTCCGAATATACTTAATACGCGAGTGGTTTACCGGGTTTAATACTATCTTAATAATTAACTAGTTATTAATATTAAGGCGAATAAAGTTAAAATTACTATTATTATATCCTAACTCTTTAAGGAGTAGGTTAAGGAATAATAACTTTTTAGTAATATTAATTTAAATTATATATTTAGTTTTAACTATCGATAGGGTATATAGGGTTTATTATTTAGATAATTAAATAATAAGTCTATTCTATAACTATAATATATAGTTTAATATAATACGATTAGTATCTTTATAGTCGGCCTATAAGTTATTAATCTAGAGTATTAATTTACCCTTAGGGTTAAGACTAGCGTTATAGATATTCGGTTTATAGTATAATCCTAGACTTATAGTACCAGCTAAATATTTATAAATTCGCTTCATAATATTAAAATGAATACTAGTAGGGTTTATAGTATAACGACCGTATTTATTAACGGTAAATATTAGATCGGGCCTAGTTATAATTACTAACTATTATAGTACTCCTACGAAGAATCTATATACTTTAGTCTCTTTTTTATCGGCTTTATAACCGTCGAGAGTCTTTTATATATCGTTACCTTAATTTATAAAAGTTACTATAGGGTAGTATTCTAATATATCGATTTACTCGAGTAATTACTTAGCGAAACTAACTCGATTAATATAAATAGTATAGTTAAAACGGTCGCGAATAATCTTTATATCTAGATATTATAAGATTTTACTTAAATATTTTATCTTAAAGTATTTATCTAACTATTACTTTAATAAACTAGTACTAGTCTTATTAGGCGCGAGAATGAGAATATCGTTAATATAAATAGTAATAATTATTCTATTTTTATAAACGAATATTAAATAGTTTTTATTAAAACGCTTATATCTATTTACCTCGAAGAAGGTACGTAAAGTATTATACTATTCATAAAGTAATTATTTAAAGTTATATAAAATACACTTTAATAAATAAGTAATATTACGATCCCTATTAATATATTTATATAGTTATTCGATATAGACCTCTTTTTATAATAGTATTTCTAGGAATATTAAAACTACGTCTAAATACTTTATTTCCTAGTCGTATTTGGCTTTTAATACTAGTAGGATTCGCTAGTTTAAAGACTTCGCTATTAATAAAAAGATTTTATAATAATTAAGACCCTCGATTTACTTAAATCCTTTAATAACCTAACGGGTCTTATACCGATTAGGTACTCCTATTAAATCTAGTTTAATAACTAGTACCCACCGTCCTAGTAATATCTTTTTATTTAATAGTACCGGAATAAGATCCCAAACCCTACTATTTATAAAGTTATTTAATTCTTCGGTAAATACCGTATACTATTTATTCTTATCGGGTCTATTTAGTATTTCTTATACTTTTAATAGAATAATAGGAATATTATCTAGCTTAACTTTATTAACTCTTAATATAAATCCGCGCTTAATATATTATTTAGTATTATGAAATTCGTGATAATTAACTTTATCCCGGTTCCTACTAGCTCTTGGCTACGGAACTAGTTCTTTAAAATCATCGTCTAATATTTCTACTTCTTGGATAAGTAATTTAGTTTCTTGGGAAGATACTTCAGCCTCGTTAAATACCGGTATAATTATAAAACTATTAATGATAATTTTATCGGTAAAGTTATCCTCGCTTATAAACTATATTAATATATAATTAATACTATCCTTAGAAAAGAAAGTCTAAACATTATTATATATCTTACCCTCTAATTCTTTATTAATAATAGTATCGTTAAATTTTACTTATAAAGCGCGAAAGACTTACCTCTTCTTAGGGTCTTATAGACGGTATTGATTTAATCCTTTATAATTAAGGAATTTATACTTTTTACTCTTATTATCCAGCTTCCTAAATACCGGATCCGTATTATATATATAGGTAACGCAGCCGAAAGTATATATATAATCGAGTCGGGGTTTAAATCTATACTAGGTCTTAAATAGGGTTATTCTATTAAGTACCTTAATAGGCGAGCGGTTCTTATAATAAACTACGAAATTTAGGGCTTCGCTCTATATAAATTAAAATAATCCGATATTATTTAGAATACTTCTTACTCTCCCGAATAGGGTGCGAAAAGTACGTTTAATAACTAGGTTTTAACTTGGATTATAAAGAGTTAATAACTCCTATTAAATCTCACGTTCTTTTAGAAAATTCTAAACCTCATAACTAGTATAGATAATTTTATTATTAGTGTTTAGTCGCCTTATTAGATAACTTTAAATTAATATCTAATTTAAGTAATTCTTAATAATAACTAGTATATCGGATTTTCTCTTTAGTATCGTTATAAATATTATATTAATAGCGTTATTTATAAAGGACTTAGTATAAGAGTATTCTTTAAATATTTACTTAATTAGTCCTCCCTCTACAAGATTAGAATATATAAATATACCCTTTACTATTTCCCGTTTATTAGGGTTCTAGCGATAAGGCTAATAAAACGGTTCCTTAAACTATTTCCTTATTATATATAATTTACATAACTTATAATCTGGAATTAATTTTTAAAGACGATTTACTTCGTTAGTATTAATTCTTTTACTTATAATAATTAGTTTCTTTATATCCTATATATTTAGGTATACTAGACGCTAGTACTATTTATCCTAGGAGTAATGATTTACGGGGTAGTTATATAACGATTTTAATATATATAATATTTTCGAATACTTTAAATCTAGTAGGTAATTAGTATTAATACACGTTCTTAATGATACTTTCTTATTATTAGAATCTATAATATTAAATCTACTATTTATAATAGTAGTAGAATATCCCTTCTATTCGAGAGTAGTAACTAAAAGTAAGTTATAGTTCATTCTAGGTATATAATATATATTAATAAGGATAATTTAATCTAGTTTACTATCGATAATTATTGGATAGTATATAGATTCTGTACCTTCTATATAAAGGTATTAACTATTAATCCTATTAAGGGAATCGTTATACGGTTTATAGGATATGAACTTAATTCTATCCTATAGTATATATATATTAAAGGTAGTATCTATATAGACTACGTCCTCCTTAATATTATATACTATATCGGTATTAATAGATTTCTATTTAGCCGTAAACGATTTAATTTATATAAAACTATCTTTATCTTAATTTTGAACTATAGCCTTATTCGACGTCTTTAGTTTCTCTTTTATAAGGTATTCTCTATTAACGGATAATTTCTAATCTTTAGGACGTTATTTAGGGTCAAGGAAATAGTATTTATTGTTCTTATAATTAGTATAGTTATAATAATTATATCTATCCTTCTTTTTATCCTTCTTACTACTATTAATAATAGAAGGTATAGTAGGAGGTTTCTCTTTATTAAGTTTATCCTATTTATTAAATCTAGTTATAAAAGTATATTAATCTTCTTCCTTATCCCTAATTATCCGGTTATATTAACCGATTACTACTATTATATCGTTAATACTAGGTTCTTATTTTAAACCCTTAGCGGGTTAAATTATATTAAATAATAAAGGCGCTAGACTCTCCTTAAGCCCCATTCGAAAGAATATATTAAATATCTATTTAAATACTATTAGTTTTATTTTAAATAAGGTTTAGTTTACTACTTTAATTTCTAAAATATAAACCTCGATAGTAGCGTATTTTAACGAGTCGGCTTTTAAGATTTTAAATATTACTTTATCCCTAGTACCTAGATCACTTTTACTATATAACTTCATAAATATAATTTATTAACCGGCGATTAACTCGATACTTTTTATATATTTCTATAAACCTTCTTTAATATAGAATATTATCTTGATTATAGTCCTAGTATTCTTTCTATCCTAGGCTTTAGCCTCCTTTTATTATTCTAATAATTCTTTCTTATAGTCCTTCTTTTCTTTTTTAGTAAGGGGTCCTTTTATTTCTAGTTCTATAAAAGTAATAAATCGAAGCTCTTTACTTAATACTATTTAATTAATATTATCGAGGACGTATTTACCTATTATTTCACGCTTGAATTTAAGTTAATTCTTCGGCCTATCTAGCTTCTTAATCTTAAACTCTAGGTAATCCGTTATAGTTATTAATTACTACTATATAGACTAGATCTAAGGGTAGATCCAGGGGTACTACTAAGATCGTTATATACACGATTTAATTAATTCTTTGAACGTGTTTACTAAGGGGCACCGAATACTAAACCCGGGTTTATAACTCTTTAAAATACATATTTAATTATAAATAGTAATGGAGGTTAAATAGTTAATTATTATCTATAGTATCACTTTTTTTATTATATTTTTAGTACGTAAGGCTAGCTTACTAAACAACGCTAAGCCTAACTAAGTTAGACTATAGTAGAGATTCTACCCAAATACTAATAGGAAAAAAGAGAGATTTCTTTTTATTAATACTATAATCGTATTAAAAATATAAATACCGCTACGAGATAAGTTTAATATATTATAATATAAGATCTTTTAACTCTCTAGACTACTATAAATAATAATTAAAAATTCATAACTAGTAGGACGTATACTTGGATCTTGTTATTAGTTAACTATTATATTATCTTATTTCTAAATACAGGAATATAATTAAATAAATTAAAATTAATAATAATATCGTTAATAATTTAACGAACAGTAAAGTTAATTTTAATATTATATAGATTTCTACCCTAGATATTTATCTTTTATATTCTCTTTCTTTAATTCTATTTTAATTACCGAGAAGAAATTCGGTATATAATATAAACCGAGCTCGATATTTCTAAGATTTTATTAGAGGTTATTTATATTAATTCTAATATAAAAATAAGGCTCCGCTAGTATTATAATAGGTAATTTATTTATAATAAAGAGCGAGGTTAAAAAAGATATAATTAATTAAAATAAAATTAAAGAGGGTTAGGAAATAAAGAATATAATTTATAATTTATAAATAAAGAGGATAAGATATAATTAATAAATTATAAAAATATAAGTTAATTTAAGTACCTAGAAAAAGTATCGATAATTTTATAAATTAAGATTCGTTATAATTCGGGCTAGAGTATCGGCCGAAGTATAATCGAATAAAATTAAATATACTATTTAATTTATAACCGTCGAATACGGCGGTAATATAATTAGTATTTCGTTATTTATAGAAAGAACCCTCTTCCTATCTTTCTAAAATAATAACGAGCGCGGATTATAATTTATATTTATTATATAATAATTAATTAAACCGAGTTAGATATATAACTAAAGTACGATTTATTAATAAAGATAATAACGCGATTAATAATTTGATTTAAAAGAGTAAATAAAGAGTCGTAACCGATTAATATATATTAAATAGGATAAATATTAACTTTAAATATATAATATACTTAATACTTAATATTTTATATAAATATATTAATTTCTTATATTAGAATTAGCCTAAACGGGTTTAATATCTAAAATAAAATATTATATACTTTATATACGCGCCTTAATAATAAATAAAATAAGATTTTCGCCTTTTTTATATATTTATAATATAACCGCTTTAAATTTATAAATATAATTAACTTCGATATTATTATCGCCGATATAATATATAATTTTATTAGTAGAGTTATTATAGACTTTATCTTCGCGGAGGATCTTTTTAAATATCCTAAATTCGATTTTATCCGATATAATATTTATTAGAGACTTCTTCTCCTTTAAGAGTTTAAATACGAAGAAAAATATATTAATTATTATTTAAATCGATTAAATATAAAAGCCCGTTTCGTTAAAAGTAAAGAGGTATATTATATAAAAAAAACTATTAATAAAAAGAGATAATATAATATACTATCTACGGTTACGATAATAATTATATATATTATTAATCTTTTTAATTATTTTTAATTTATAGCTTTTAAGCTAGAGTTAAAATATTTTAAATATAAAAATAAAGAGAAAGATTTTATTTAACTACTTTGATATTTTATTAAATTAAATTTAATTCTTAAGGCTCTTTAAAAACGTATTTATAATATATTTTTATTCTATTTCTTTCTTTAATACTATCCGTATTTCCTTATAATACGATTATAAAATTATAAAATTACGCGAAATAATCGAGACCGTCTAGTTCCTAGGGTTAATATTAATATAAAATTTAATAAAAAGTAGGGAGAGTAAAGAAATAATAATAATAATAAAGTCGTAAAGATCTTTTATAATATAAATAAAGATATAGATTATTAAATATTAATAGAGATATTATAAATAAGAATGTCGCCGTTAAAATATAAGAAATAATAATAATATCTAGATAGGTACTACCTTAAATACTTTATTAAACTTATTAAATAATATTAATATAAATATAATTAACGAACGTCGAGTCGGACGTTAAATTATATCCGACTCGAATAACTAAATAATAATTAATATATTATCGACTCGTCCGACTCGGATAAATATCTTTAGTTTATAGAAAGTACGAAAAAATACTAGTAAATATTTATTATATCTATTAGTTATTTAATAAAAATTATTAATAAAAGCTCTTTACCGACGATAAATATAAATTTAATATTATTTTATATTTTATTAATTTGGACCTCGTCGTTAAAAGAGTACTAGGATATTAATTATACTATAACGGTCCACTATTTAATATACTAGGGTAGTATACGATATAAATACTTTATCTAGAGATTTGATATTATATTAAATAACGGAGATATTATAAAGATAATATCTCTACCGGATATTAATCGGTATAAGCTAGAGTATCTAGTTAAAATAATATAAATAAAAAGATAGTATTATTTATTTTATTATTTATTTTAATTTAAACCTAGGTAAAGCTCGTTGTCACGGGGTAGACTCTAGTATAGTATTATTAAACTAAGCCTCGGTACTTCTATATTAGGACTAGCGCCTTGGCTAGATTCTAGTATATTAGGGCCAAATCCTCTATAGATAATTAATATCTTTTATACTATTATTATTTTTACTATTAAAGTAACTATACTTTAATAAATAATAGTAATAGTATATACCGATTACTTTATTTATTAAGACGCTTCCGTATATATACTAGTCTATCTATAGCTCCTCTTAGGACCTTAATATAATTTAATATTCAAAATCGCTTATCTAAAGTACTAAATACCTCCTTTATTCCGGCCCTTTTATTCGCTCAAATCTTATTTTCGACCCTTTTAATAGGCCCGTCGATTTCACCGCTAGTATATTAGGTAACTCGAATAAGCTGACCGGTACTCGCTCCTAGAAAAATCTCTTAATAATACTAGAATACCCTAAAATAAATATAATTACTCTTAGTAATATAATAGGAGATCTTTTAGAGTATTTATACTAGATATAGATTTAATAGAGCCAAATATAATAGTAACTTAATACTTAATAGTAGTAGTAATAATAGTAGTAGTAATAGAAATCTACTTTATTTTACTCGTTAATATAAGAAATACCTAAACCTTAAACTAGCTTTAATATTAATAATAAAAATAATAAACTAAAGGTAGAAAACGTTAGTTTCTTTAACTCTTAATATAAACCTAGAAATAACGCCCTAGTTCTAAATAACGGCAAGTATGTTTACTATTAAAACGTTTACGTTTTTATAAATAGATTTAAGAATATAGTAAATACTAAGCCTAATATATATATTACTATTAAGAATATTATTCCTACGTACCTACGTAGCTTAGTTTTAATATAGTATTTAATCGAGTTAATAGAGTTTAAAAAGAACCTACTACGTAATACTATTACCGATTTATAGTAGTAGTATACGATACTAATTAATCGTTTTAAAATCCGAATATTAATAATAATAACCAAGATCGCCACTTTTATATATATACCCTAGGATATCCGAAAGGGTATTTATTCTTATATATTTATTCAAAATATACTCTACCTCGCTAAATTTATAAATATTACCTTAATACACTCCTAGCTTTTAATTATTTAGAATATATTCTATATAAATATACGTCGGGATCTCTTTAAATTAAAAGTAATAATAATATTAAATTAATTCCTTAAAGATATCGATAGTAAATTATTAATTTAGGAGGAATTCTTAGTACGCGGTTTCATACTATTTTAAAAACTACTTTATTTTTAATTTTAGTAGTAACTCTACTAGTAGAATAATTAGAAATAAATTAATAATAAGTCGTTTAATAATAAGCCCTATAAGTTTTATAATTCTTATAATTATAATAACCGGCCCGCCGCCTACGCCGTAGACCCAACTATTCAAGAGTAGGAGAGTAATCCGGAATACTAGAAACTACGACGATAGTAGTGAGCGAAGAAGTTATATAATATAATATACCTAATTAACTCTACCCTTGAGGATAAGGATACCTACTAGTATTCCTTAAAAGTTAACTACTAGCCGCTAGATCAGGACTAGCTTCGCGTTAAAATAATTTCAATTTCAAATTTATCGGTAAACGACTACTTTCAAAAATCGCTAGTTATTTAAAAACTGCGTCAAAGTTATGAATTTTTATAAAAAAGTCGACTATTTAGTACTTTTCTATTAATATTTTTATAACGCTAAACGTATACGCCTCTATTTTATTAATACTATAATTACTATAATTATTCGTTTATATTACCTCTATACCTTCCTATCGCCTTACTTTACTATCGCTAGAATTAGTATCCAAAATTATTAAGACTCTGTGTCAAGCTTTAAGACTCTACGGTACTCCCACGATTACCCCGTACCGACTATTTAAGAGCTAGGGACATACTATATATATTTATTTACTCTATTATTTCTATATATAGACGCTATTTACGTTATTATTTACGATACCTCATATCTATATATTAACGAGGGCGTTAACGTCTTTCTTTAAAAGGGGCGTTCTATTACGGGGTAGACTCTAGTATAGTATTATTAAATTAAACCTCGGTACTTCTATATTAGGACTAGCGCCTTGGCTAGATTCTAGTATATTAGGGCCAAATCCTCTATAGATAATTAATATCTTTTATACTATTAATATTTTACTATTAAAGTAACTATATTTTAATACTCGTTAAATCTATAATTATAGAAGAGTAATAAAGAATTTCTATTTATAGTTTAGAGAAGAGTTATATAAAGTATTTAACTCGCCAATAATAAGAAAAAGCCTTTATAGTAACGCGTTTTTATCCGATTATTAATATTAATCGGATTTTTCTATCGCTTTTCTTATTTTTAAATACGCCTATTTCTTTATTTTATTATTTTTTATTTATTTATTTAATATTATTTAGTCTAAATAATTCTTATTATTTAGAATAAAATAATAATTATATATTTTCTAATCCTTTTAAGATAAGCGCGTAATCCGCCCGTTATATTAAATATCGAAGAATTATATCTAATTCGTATCGAGATTAATATTATAGAAGATATAAATTAGAGTTACCCTAATCCTAAGGATATATTTAATAAATAAAAGAAAACGATTTTTTTTTTATAAATAATTAGATATATTCTTTATCCCGTTTAATTTAATTTATAAATAAATTATATTATAAAGACTCGCCGGGGTAGTACTTCTCTAATTATTATATAAATATTAATACGAGTTTTATACTAGATATTATTCGATAAATTTAAATTTATATATAATATAATATAGATAACGACGGGTAAACTAGTAAAAATAACTAATTTATTTAATTTATTATAAATATCCTAGCCGAGTAGACTAATTAGCTTTTTTAATATTAATAATTTAAACGTATCCTTAATAAGATAATCGAAATAATAGGCGTAGATATTATTTTATAAATATTTATTCTAGTCCTTTTATTTCCCCTCTAACTCTAAGAACTTTATATAGAGTTTATTATTATTATATTTAAAATCTATAAAAAAATCCCTATTCGTTAATATTAAGTTTTTAGTTCGAGTAAATACTAGAAAATTTAATATTACTCCCACGGCGCGAAGTTTATAAACCTTTCTAAAATAATTATTAATAATCGTTATAAATATTTTTTTACCCGTTATTTTAATAGCCGCCGTAAATCTTTAATACTCTTTTTATATTTTTTTATTAATTTATAACTCTTTTTTATAAAGTTTTTCTCGTTAAATTTCCGTAATAAAGTAATAGATTTATTTTATTTTATAAAGAGGAAGTTTAATAAACTCGGTTATACCCTCGAAATTCTTAATAAAAGGTATTTATTTAATTTCGATAAAATTAAGAATTACTTTTATTTTATTTATAACCGCCTTTTTTATATCCTTATTTAAGTATATATAAATAAATAGGTTCGTTATTCTTTAACCGATATCCTCGATTTTATAAAATATTATATATTTAATAAATAAATCTTAAAATTACTATAGTTATTTAATTAATTTAATTATAATCGTATAATTCTTTAAAGTATAAATTTATAAAGTTATTAAGAAGTTTTATATAAAAAGTAAATTCTATTAATATTAATATTTATATATTGTATCTAGTTCGGCTTTTTTAAAATTATTATTAAAGAATTTCTTTCGAACCCGCTTTTTAATATTTTTTTTAATATTTTAAATAAATTTAACGGCGGTACCCGTTTTAGTTTTTACTTTATAAAATTCGTTTATAAAGATTAATTTTATATAGAAATTATATTTAAGGCTAGTATCTAATTAATTTAAAATCTTCTTAATTTATATATTATATAAAGTAGTATTATATATAAATAGGATTTATTCCTAATTAGGCTTTACGGCTTCGTTTAATTTATAATATAATAATTTAATATTTTCGGGGGTTAATTGCTAAATATTAATATTAAAATACTTTTTTTTAACCTAGGCGTAGAAGTATTAAAATCTTAAATCCTTATTATTTATATTAATTTATTTAGTTTATTCTTTTAATTAATTCTTTATTATCTTTATTAAAATAACGACTAAGGTAATACCTTATATAGGATAAATAATAGTATTTTTATATTTATATATATAAGGGTAACGGATATTTAGTCGACCCGTAGAAAAATAAATATCGTCGTTAATTTATAATTATAATTCGTATAAAAGGGGATATTTATTATAATAAATAAATTCTTTAAATTCTCTAAAATCCCAATATTTCTTTTAAATACTAAACTAATAATAATATAAATTAAATTAATATTCGGTAATAAAGTTAAGAAAAATATTAAATATCTAGGTCGAGTCGGATATTAATATAATCCGATTCGATAATATTATTAGAAGAGATTTAAAACTAGGAACGAACTTTATTAAATTTTAAATTATTAATATTAATAACCCCTCCGTAATAATTAACCTGCCGTTTTCTTTAAATAATATTATGAAATTAATAAATATATAGTTTAGGAGATATTATTTTATTATTTATTATTTTCTACGACTTTAACCCTCGTATAATATATATATTATAAATAGATTTAGTACCGGGTTTTAATTAAAATAATTACTTTATAAATATTTATATTTTATTATTTTATTAGGGTCGGTCCTTTTTATTAATTATAATAAAATTACGGAGTAGATAAATTACGGGCGAATCGAAAAATAAAGAGTAAAGAATTTATAAAGTTTCCCGCTCGTTTATATTTATAAATATTATATCTACCTCGGTAGCCCTCGCCGAGGTTATTTTCTTTATATTAATATTATATAAGGACGGGTCCTTTATTTAATATAATTAATTAATAATTAAATCCTTCGGCGCCTTTTCTTCCTCTTTATTATTATCGGATAATATATCGATAAAGGTTTTAATTCGCTTAATAAAAGAAAAAAAAAACGGATTTATTTAACGAGGTTATTAAACGATAGGAGGTAATATAAAAAGTTTCTTTAAATATTTAATAAAGCCGGAAGATTTTTTTAATTAATTTTTTTCTCTTTATAGAAAAGGATTATAATATTTTTAGATATATTAACCGATTATAAACTCGGTACCTTTTATTAATACTAGTATTTCTATTAATTAATATCTTTATTATTATATAAAATAACTTAATTAATAGAGAGGTTTATATATAATATAAAGGGGTTATTTAAAACTTCCGCTTTATTATATACTAGCTAGTATATCCTATAGGTCCTCGTTATAATTAATATTTATATATTCGCTAGGAGTAGAATACTAGAGTTTATTATAATATAAATTATTTTATTTATCCTAAAAGTGCTTTATTATTAAGATATTAATTAGTTTAATATAATTAACCCGGAATTATATTAGTTTATTATTATTCTTTATATTATCTTTTAAAATAGTATTAAATCGAATAAATTAGATTTAATTATTATAATTATATAAGACTTTAAAAAGAATTATTATAAAATCTTTAAATATTCGAGGGGGCGAGGTATAATTTCTTATATAAACTTTATTTTTAAAATAATCGTCTTCGGCTTTTTTAATTTTAAAATATAGGGATTTATATAGCTCCTTGGATTCTTATTTAAATTAACGGTTTATAACTTTAATAATATTTTCGTTAATTAAATATAAAAACTACTATATCTTTTTATTTTTAAATAAAAGAGAATAATTAAATAAATTAAAATTAATAATAATAATATCGATAATTTAATAACGAGTAATTTTAGTTTTATTATTACGGAAGGTTCTACCTAATATTCTTATATCTTATATTCTCATCTCTAGCTCTATTCTAACTACGGCGAAGAATTTCAACGTATATTATAAACCGAGCTAGATATTCTTAATGTTTTATCGGAGATTATTTAAACCGATATTAATATAGAAGTTAAGAATTAATAATACTATAATAAACAGTTTATTTATATTAAAAAGCGAGATTAAAATAAAAATTATTAATAAAAATTAAAGTAAAAAGGGTAAAGTATAATTAATAAGTAAAAATAATAAAATATAATTAATAAATAAAAAGGGCGAAAGGATAAATAAAGAGTATAAATTGATTTTTGATTAATGAATAAAATAAATAAACGCGTTATTTCTTTTATAACTAATAGCGCTAAAATAATAATATTAAACTTATCGAAACTTAATACTAATATTTATAAAATCCTATTTATTATAACGTTAGAATATAATAAAATAGAAGATCCTAGGTTTAAATAAAAGTAAAGAGGGTAAAGAATAATAAAATAATAATAACTAGAAACTAGAAACGGATATTAAAATAATATTAAATTCGCGTATTAAATACGAATTAATAAAATATATAACTAAATATTTATTAGAGCGGAATTTTATTCGATCGGGTAATTAATAAAGTTATTATTATATTTAAATTATTATAGAATTACTATTAAGGGTTAATACTTTTATTTCTATAAATTCTTAAATTTTAGAAATAGCCGGATAGTAAAAAACGTCCGAGTCGGTTAAGACTATACTTAATATACTATAAAGAGAGGTATAACGGGAGAAATAAATAAAATAAATAATACGAAAGACCGCTTATTTCTAACTAAGTATTATACTATCGGAATACTTATATAGGTCTATACTCTAGTACTATTAATAGTTTATAACTATTATTAAATATAGTAGTAAACTTAGGCTATAATTATTTCTTAATTAATATTATATTATATTTTAAATTAGAAGTAGTAGAGTTTACCTATAATCGAGAATATTATAATTATTAAATATAATCGCTAGGGATATAATAAACTAGTATATTATATCTTTATTAAACGGAGGAATTCTTATATTAACGGGTAATTATCCCGTTTTAACGGTAAATACGTTTTATAAAAGATCCGATAAAGGGGTAAAGAGATAGTATAGAGGCCTTTATAAACTTAATATTAAAAAGTAACTCTCGTATATTTATTAATTAATATATATAGATTTTTAAAAAGATCTCCTTCTCTAATTTTAGTATTTAATATATAGATTTAATCTAGCCTCTTTTTTATTTAAATAAATAAAATAATATATATATATATTTTCTATACTCTTTTATATACTAAACTAAACGATATTCTTATAATATTAATATTTTATTACTACGGTTATACCGGCTAATTATTATATCTAATATTAAGAATTTATTTTTAAGACTTTATAAAGTTTCCTCGATATTCTAAAGATTAAATCCTACCTTCGAAGTCTAGTATACCTAATATACGAATAATTTAATATATTATATAGTTTATATATATCTCTAATAATTAACGAGTAGTACTAGAATTACCTAGATATTAATTATATAAGGATTTTAAATTAATCGATATTTTACTTTATCGATAAATTTATTAGAAAAATAGAATATAAATTATATTATTATTAAAACGAATAAATCGATAATATCGATACTATAAAAAGTAATATCTTAATAGTAATATTTTTTTTAGGTATTTATTATAATATAAAGGCCGATTTAATAATTTTAATTAAATATTTAGGAAATAGATATATTTTTATAAAGATTTTATAGAGCCTCTAATTTATATAAACAAAAAGAATAAAAACGATATTAATAATAAAGATTACTTTTAGAGTAAAGGTATAAATATTTCTTAAAAGAATAATATATATTAAATAATTATATAAATAACGATATTATAAAATAAATATTTTAAGACGCGGAGGACTATAAGATATATTATCTTCGGGACGTATTAATTCAAATAATAAAATAAACGACTTTTATAATAACTTCGGGCGGTATTAAATAATATATCATTATTTTTAATAATTATATCGGTAGAATAATATTTACCGGAGCGAGGTACGGGGAGGTTAATAATAAGAAAAAATATATTAGACTTAAAGTCTTTATCCGAGTAATTATCCGAATCGGGTATAAATTATTATCCCTTCGGATTAGAAATGAATTATATAATAACCGAGTAAATATACGTCGCGCGACTCTTTAGCGGTTTTATAAATAAATTCTCTAAAAACCGTCGATTAAAACTCTTTTATAAATATTATAAATTCGATAATATTTTATTATTAAAAGCTAAATTATCTAGTATAAAATATAATAATATTAATAAAGACTAGGTCCGGTAAATTTTTTAAATTTATATAAATAAATTTAATAAAGAGCCTAGAATATATTTTATTCTTTACTTCGATATAATATCTATTATAGAAGTATTATTAAAATATATATTATTTAATTCGAGCCTTAACTATATACCGATATACTAGCGAAATTTTAATATAGATTTTATTATTAATAAAATATATATAGCCGGTTAATAGTAAAAGATATAGGATAAATTACCTAATAACTCGACCGTCGTACTAGTAATAATAGGATCGGATAAGATTTATTTATCTCGAATTTATAAAGACTAGTAGGCCTAGCCGGTCTATATTATTATTAATAATCTCGAATAGAGTATATAACGAATAGAGACTCGGTTAGAGATAATATTATTTAATTTAATACTAATAATCTATAATAAAGCGAAAACCGAAGTATATTATTATATTTTAAAACTTATAGTAGAGGGTAAATTAATTATAATTATAATTAATATTTATTTATATTAACGGCGTAATTTTAAAGTATTTAAAAAGTATACTCGGAAGGGGATTTATATTATATATATAAATAAACTAATTTAATAATATTATCCGATCTTAATTTTTATACCTAGTAATTATAAAGAATAAGTTTTAATTATTTTTATTAAGAGTAATAAATATTATCTAGTATACCTAGTACCGCCGAATAAATATAAATAATTATACTCTAAGGTCTAATATCCTTTAAAGATACTAAAGTAATATATAAAATAATTACGCGTTTAAAGAACCTATAATAAGGATATACCTAAATAATTATCGGATATAATAATATACGACCGGTATAATTTCGCGGAGGGTTATTTCGTGGTTAATATCTTCGGGATCTAGATCTTTAATATATTATATATTTTAATAATAAAGGGGTTAATAAACTATTTTTTAAATTAATAAATTTAATATATTAAAGAGGATAGAATAAAAGAAGAGATAAAAACTCTACTCGATAATCGATTTCGAGTCGTATTTAAATATATTAATCTAAAGTATTTCCTAAACTTTAATAAAACTAATTTATAGACGGGGGAGGAGAGTAAATAATTTTTATAAATAATTATACCCGTATTTACCCCTCTATTATTAGAAAAGATACCGGAAATATTATATATAAAACGAGTAATTATTAACTTCATTATACTTATAAAATATCGTTTATATAACGAAGAAATATTTAGGTATATAGATATAACGTTAAATAAAATTAATCTTTTGAGAGAAATCTTTAAAAAGTATAAACCGATTAATAAAAAAATAAAAAAATAAAATTTTAACTTCCCTAAATTCTATATCTCTATTTACGTAATACTAATAATTAAATAATACGGTCTATTAGACTTTTATAATATTTATATAATAAAAAGAATATATTTAATATTATTAAAAAACTACTATAAACGAACGAATAAATACGACGATTATTAGGAGTAAATAATAAAATATAATACTCGTTATATTAAAATTACTACTATAAAGAATAATTTAGAGTATTAGGAGATAAAGTTTATACTATTTAATTAAAAAAAAAGATAAGAAAAAAATTAAGTTATAAAAGCCGGGGTTCTTTTATACCTCGATAAATTAAATTAATAAACGGACGTAAATAAAAACGTTACTTTATAATAAATTTATAAATATAATACTCGGTATTAATATATAGTATTAAATATAGCGAAGATATTTAATTTAAAGAGTTTTTTCGAAGATCTAGTTATATTTATTAAAGCGAATCGAGTAAAGGTATCTATATAGGGCCTAATAATACCGAATACCGAAATTAATAAACGGGAGGTAGATTATAACTAGGTTAATAACTATCTAATTTATATTTATAAAAATCTAGTATATTAAAAAATATTAAGGAAGGACTCTTCTAATCCGAGTTATCTTTATAAAGATATAATAGTCTATAGACTAAATATAAAACTATATTATTATAATTAACGTAGGGATAATATATAGGTACGTAAATAAAAGTCGGTCGAAATAAACCCTATTATTATATAAAAAGAAAGGTTAATAAATAAAATATAAATCGTTATAAAAGTAAAGAATTTAGATTAGAGGAATTAAAAATAATAATTTACTCGTCTATAAAATACTTTTATAAAAGTTTTTAAATATCGATATTTAGGATAAGTCTGAAGTTTTATAAAATAATAAAAGTAAAAAAAGCGCGTCTATTATATACTCTTAACCCTAGAATATTAAATAATCGGCGGTTCTACGGACTACTAAATATCGAGCGAAATATTTATTTTATATTTATAATAATTAAAAGAAAGGATTTCTTTTATATTAATTTATTATTAATTAGAATTAATATAATATTATTTATAACTCTAAATTTCTTATAAAGAGTTAAAAAGTAACCGAGGAAATCTACGCCTAAATTATAAACGGAGGGTATATATATAATTTAAATATAAAGCGACGAAAGAGTTATAAATATTAATATTATAAGGAAAAAAGATATTTATTAATCGCTATAATAAAAAATATATAAGAATAAAGATTTAATAAAGTAATTTAAAGACCGAAATCCGAGTTAATTTATATCGTTATCCGATTTAGATAATAAATCGCTTATATAATTATTTAATTTAAATATTAAATCGTTTATATTATTATCCGACTCGGATAACGAATCGCCCGAATCGAGTTCGGGGGATAAAATAAAAAAAGCGAATTAAGAATATTATTACTCTATTATAATCGAAGATATTAAATTTTAATTAACCGGGGGTTAAATATCTTTATTATATTTCTTCTTCTTATTAAAGTACTCCGATAAAAAGGTCTTCCCTAGTATAAAGTTTTAAATAAATAAATAATAAAGAAGGAGGATAATTACGTAAATAAAAAATTATATATTTATTTTTTATCCTTTTACTTTTTACTTTTTACTCTTTTATATTATTATACTATTTTTTACTCGATTAATTATAATATAATTAAAATTAATATATTATTATATACCTTTATTAAAGTTATAATAGATATTATTTAATAAACTAGGCTAGTTTTTAACCCCCCTTTTATATTTATAATTAATTATAATTATTATAATTCTATTAACCCTAAACTAGAAATTACTTTTAAGAAATATATCTACGCCGAATAAAAAGAATAAGGAATTAAGGAAATACGAATATTTTAAACCTAACTTCGTTATCTAATAACAAATATAACGTTATTATTTATTTACGGTAGTATTAGACTCCGAGTTACCGAATTTTATTATATTCTTATTAATATCTTACTACGCACCGTCTATACTATACTCTTCGATATAATTATTTATAATATTTATACCGTTAGAGGTTAATACTAGTAAGTTAATAATTTCCTAAATACTTAATATTAATACGTTTATAATATCTTTTAATAAATAGAAAATAAATAGGTTCTTATAAGCGGCCTATAAGTCTACGAGATAAGTAAATAGAGTCTAAAACTAAAGTAGAAGGGAAACGGAGGGAAGGATAAATAGTATTTTTAAATAATTATAACTATCGGCTATTAACTAGTAAAAAGAAGAAATAAGTTATTGATAAGTTAGAGTTTTTAACCGACGAGGTTTCTTTAACGGCTAGTAGGCGCCGCTAGTAGCCCTACTAGGAGAGTATTCGCGGAACTCCCTCATTAATAAAGTAGTTTTACTAGAGTAGGTATATAAATTAATCAATTAATCAATTAATTAATAGGTTCTTATAATCTTTATTATTTATAGGATTAAAAGTAGGAAGGGAGGTTATATCGAAAGAGTCGCTTTTTTTAAAAATTATTATAATCGAGGCGCCTTAAAATTCGGGTAATTTATTTACTCCGTAGCGATAATAAGTTTTATATTATTAAATATATATTATTTATACCCCGAATATCCTTTTATTAATTTTTTTTTAATACTTTTATTTATTTATATTCATTATACTAAAGGCCTTAATTTATATATACTCGTATTTTTTTAAATCTTTAAATTATTTCTTATTTCTTTATTTAAATATAATAATCTTTTTATAATAATTATTATCCTCTAGAATTTTACTTTTAAATTAAATATTCTTCGATATTTATAACCCCTCTAAAAGTAAATAACCTTAAATTAAAATATTAATAATAATTATATATTCTCTTTATTATTTATAATAGTATTAATAATCTCTTTTTTAATCTTTTATATCTTAATAAATTTAATATCGACGAGTTTATTTAATTATAAATTATATAATATACGTCTTCTTTATCTAGTTAATATGAAAAATATAATAGAAGGCTAAGGCTAAATATTAATAAAAGTCTAAAGTTAAATATTAAGAGAGTACTAGTATATATAATTAAATTATTATTAGAATACTATAACTTTTAGGAGCCTTAAATAAGAATAATCTTAAAAGAATATAATAATACTAGGAGTTAATAAAGAATCTTATATAACCGAGCGACGAGTATTAAAAAAGAATATAACTATTTAAATAAAAAATAGTTTATATATCTTTTATCTTTCTTTCTTTCTTTATTTATATTATAATACTACTCGCTATATCTAATTATAATATAACTAGATTATTTATACTATTACCTACGTTTATAATACGATAATATCCTTATTATTTAATAATGAATATAAAGTACTTCGGAGATCTAGCTAAATTATTTACTCTATAGTAATAATAAATTTTATTTTACTAAATATATAATACTCTAGTATTAAATATCTTTTTATTAATTTTTATTTTATTTTATTTTATTTTATTTATTTTAGTTTATTTATTTATTTAGATTCGTTCTTTTTAAAAAAATTATTTTCTTACTTCTTTATAGGTTATATATTATACTAGTTATTATCTCGTACCTTCTAATAATTATTAAATTATATTTATCCGTATATATCTTTAAATAAGAGAAATTAATTTATAGTTTTAGGTTTAACTAAACTCCCTAAATTTAAATAGAATAAAGGTAATTAATTTATATTTATAATAATTAAAGACTTTAAAGGCCGGCTCGTATCTTTAAAAATAAATTAAAAATTCTAACGGAAACTTATTTAATTAATCTTCTATAAAATTTTATAAAAGAATATATTTAAATAAAGAATTATATTAACCTTTTTACTTTTATATTAATTAACGATATTATTAATTCGAGCGCCTTTAATTTAATAAAGAAAATTAAAATAAAGGGAAGAATAATTAGTAGTTTAATATAACCCGATTAAATATAAAAAGACGAGTCTCTTTAATAATAAATTTAGATATTTAACGACGAATAATTTTATTATAACTTCGGGTATTATTTTATTAAAAATAATCTAGATACCCGAGTTAATTACGTTATAATAAAGAGAGAGGAAGATATTTTCTTTAACTCGAATAAACTTTATATTACTATACTCGGTATTTATAATAAATACTTTAATATTTTTTTATTATAATCGGCGCTCTTTAAATACTTAACCGCCTATATTCGGAAAAAATAAATAAACCCTATTTATTATTATTTAAAAATAATTATTAATATTCGTCTAACCTCCTACGTATTATTAATAAAATTTAATAAAAAGCGGATAATATCGATACTAGATTAAAGGAGTTATTAAAACTATTAAATAAAAACCTTTTAATAATTATTATACGAGAAATAATAAGATTTAAATAATAAATTAAGAAGTATATTAAAAAGAGCGCTTAAACTAGTATTTTTTAAAAAGAATAAAATAAATAAACTTTCTAATTTTATAAGATTTTAATCGACTCGCGATTAATTTCTAAAATACTAAATCCGTTAATACCTAGTTAATTTTATAATATACTAGTTAACGAGTTTATAATTACGCCTAATCTTTTAAACTAAAAGAATATTATTATTTTTAAATTTAATTCCGAATTTAATTTTAAAATAAATAAAAAATTAAGCTTTATATTATCTAAAAAGAAAAAATTATAGGAATTAATATAACCTACGCTAAATAAGTTTTTAAAAATTATTCTTTATTTAAAAAATTATATTATATCCTTTAGATACTTTAATTTTAACGAGGTATATAATATTATTTAAAATACCTATATTAAACTTCCGGGGTAAATCTATTTTAATATTATAAAGAGAATTAAGTTTTTTAGTAAATATAGAAAGTTTTTAGAAATTATTAAAATCTAGACTAAATATAAAAAGGAAAATCTATCGATTAATTTAAAATATATTTATATTTAGACTTCGTTATTTAAATCCGTTTAATACTAAAAGGCCTTAAAGATTTTATATATAAAAAAAAAATCGAATATTAGACCGAGATCTCTACTAAAGCGACTCTAAAGAATAAAGTTATAAAGATATATATTTAAAGTAAAGATAATATTATAAAGAAAATTAAGACTAAATTTAAAATAATATTATAAAGAGAATTAAGACTAAGGAGAGTAAAATTACTACCGAGCCTAAAATAATATTATAAAGAGGGTTAAGATTAAAGAGGGTAAAATTACTACCGAGCCTAAAATAATATTATAAAGAAGATTAAAATCGAGGAGGATAGAATTACTACCGAGCCTAAAAACCTATAATACGAGAAAGAAATTATAGAGTAAATATTTTATTATACTACTAAAGTTAAGACCTTAAGTAAAGGCGAAATTAATAATAAAACTACGCCCTCTTTTAAAAAAAAGGCGTTATTTATAAACTTAAAGATATTCTAGCTACCGAAGTTATATTTACCGATACTATTATTTCTTTCTTTTTAATAATAACCTTAGAGTCGTACCCGTTTTATTTAATAAATATAAAAGTCTAAAGATATTCTAGCTACCGAAATTATATCTATTAATACTATTATCTCTTTTTCTTCGATAATAGTTTTAGAGTCGTGCCCGTTTTATTTAATTAATATAATAGTATTAATAGTTTTTTTAACTAGGCTCTAAAGGTTTAGAGGTTCTTAAATAATTCGGATAATATTAATAATTTAACGGGTATCCCGGTTATAATAAATAATATTTAATAGCCGATTATTATAATATAGAGATTAGTAGATATATTCGATTATATATTAAACGAAATAATAAAGGCGAAGAGTAATAAAACTAATAATTTAATAAAATTTAAAAATCCGGTTCTAAATAAGGCGAATATAGTTTTAATTTAATTATATAAAATAATATCTTCGCCTAATTATATATCTACCGCCTAAATAAAAGTTTAAATTTATAAATATAAATCGATATTACTTCCTCTTTACTAGATTATAATTACGAAGATAATAATTATTATTAATATTATTAAAATAAGACGTAAATTCAAAGAATATTAATTATAGGAGTAAAATATAAATAATAATAACTTTAAATTTATTATAAAGTATATTAAAGCAAAGACTAATACGGTATTTATTATTAAATACTATAAGTTAAAGGCCTTAATTTTCGTAATTAAATTATTTACTTTTAAGGTATTTATTAATAGGGTCTATATTAATAGTATTTTAATATAAAAAAAATGAGACCGACTAGAATCCCGTTTAAGAAGGGATTACCGAATAAGTATCGCGGTAGATAATAATAATATATCTTTAATAGAGGCTATATCTACGGGCTTAATATTATAAAAATAAAATATTACTCGCTTTATAAATTCTTTAATTTAATATTTATTTACTTTATTAATAACGTTAATAAACTAAATATTTATAATATTTATAAATAGAAATTCTAGGATATCCTATTATTATTCGAGTCGAATAAAGTAACTTTTCGAGTTAAACGAGATAATTATCCGAGTCGGATATAATAGTTATTTAAGTCGGATATAATAACTATTTAAATCAAATATAATAAATATCCGAATTAGATAAAAACTATACGAAAATACTTTATAACGAAAAATCCTATAATTTTCTACGATTATCGTCCGCTCTTAAAATATTCTAGATAATTTATAAAATAATCTAAAAGCGAAGATATAAAAGTTTTAAATATTATTATTAGCGAGAATACCGAGTTATATTTAAATTATTATAAACTCTTTATTTATAGAGTTAAATTATTTATCGCCGTTTAACCTACTAGTTATATTATCGATATCGTAGATATTTTCTTCGTTATTATCTCTATTATTAATAGTACTACTATAATTAGTATAAGTATTATTAATAATACTAAAGGTAAGATAATTAAAAGGAGAAGTTTTATTAATATTATATAAAGGTTAAATATATCCTATATAAATACCTTAAACTAAGTACTAGTAGAGGCGGTAGAGGTTAAGGAATAAATATAGGCGATAATAACTTTAATAGATATAGAGGAAAAAATAATTACAATAATATAATTTATTATAAATATTAGTAGTGAATATTAAATATTAAATAATAATTAAACTTAAAGTTTAATAATAAGTATATTATATTAATAAAGATTAGTATATAATTAATTTACTAAATATACTTCGAGTATATTATTAATAAATTAAATATACTATCGGGGCTAGTAGTATACTATCTATAAATAATAAATACTAACCGTATTAAGAGTATAATATTAATAAATAAGGGTTATTAAATTTATTAATAAGATATTACCCGGACTTATAATTTATTAAACTTATTAACAAGACGCTACTAGTTTTATCCGTAATTTAGGGCTACTAGTAGGACGCTATTAACCCTATCCGAGCGGTCGGTAACTAGGGTTTTAGTAGGAGTTTTTGAGATTTATTAATAAATACTTAATTATAACGATAGTAACGGATAAAGTATAAAACGGGGAATAAGCGGCGGTATACGAATAAGACTAGGCGTTAGCGTTATTATCTATAAATAATAACGGCGGGGCTAGGCTATAGGGTACTATCTATTTATATAATAATACGAAGTATCGGTCGAAGCCGATACGGAACGATAACCGAGGTAATAATAATAAATAGGGAATAAACTAAAATAAAGGCGGGGGTTAACTTCTTAAAATTAAACTAAGATAATAATAATTAAGATTCCTTATACTAGTAATTTTAAATAATATATAGTAATTCGTAGAGGCTAGCGGCGCTAGGATTCGAAATATAATATTTATTAATAAATTATTAATAATAAGTAAAATACTAAAAAGGTTTTTATATAACGACGTAGTCTTTCTAATTAATATAATACTTTAATAAAGATAAATTATAACGGTAATTATATTTAGAATTTAAAATATTATTAATATATTATTTATATTAGTTATCTTCGGTAATTATAGGTTCTCGGATAGACTAGATTTATCTAAATAAAGAATTATTAATTATTATCAATAAATTTTGAAAAACTCCTATTAAAACCTGAGTTACTACTCGCGCGGATAAGGCTAGTAACGTCCTATTAGTAACTTTTCTAAATAAAAGTTATTAATAGGATATTATTAATAGCTCTTATTTACGGATAAAGCTACTAGTATTTTATTAATAAATTTAATAAATTAAAGATCTAGATAAGTAACTTTTAATATATTTAATAACTCCGGGTTAATTTTAATAAAATTAATAATTTTAGTAATTTATATATACTATTAATATACTAATAGTAGTTTAACTTTATTATAAAATTAAAATAAATAAAATTAAAATAAATAAAATTCTATAATCGACGCTATTAACGGTAGCGATCTTTAGTAATAATTATTAACGCTAGCGACCTACCGGGCCCGGAATAATAAATTCTAATAAAAGTTTTTACGGGGGGGTTACCTAGGTATATCTAGAGAGTATATATATATAAATACTATAATATATTATATACTATAGTGTATACCTTAGTGTATACTATAATTAAATATACTATAAGGAGCTTTCGTCTAATATTTTAGAAACTACTACGGGGGGTATATATTATATACTATTTAAAATACCTTTACGTATACTATTCGTATATTATTCAATAGTATATATAAGCTACGCACACTATTATATATATTATATAATATACTATAACTTATACTATGGCCTATATTATAGCGTATACTAATACGTATATAAATATATATATTATAGGGTATATAATAGGCCTATTTATCTAATATTTAAATTATTAACGATTTATCGAGTTACTAAACCTACTAATAGTAAATATTATTTATTAATAGGATCTTAGCCGAACCCTTAATTTATTAATCCTACTAAACCTCGGGTCGGTATTTAATATAGAGTTTTAATATATACCCGTAAACGGCTTTCTAATAAGGCTAATAGTATTTAGAGTATATTAATATTTACTTTTAAAATTTACCGATAATTAATTATAGAAGGTTAATATAGAAGACGGGGTAAATTTTTATAGAATACGGAAAGTCTAATTAAATTATAAAAAGATTATCGAAAATCTTAAAGACTCGGAAGGGGCCGATATTATAATCGTCGAGTTTAATTAAAGAGCGTATAATATTTAGATTTTTAATATTTAGTTATATTTAGTTATTTATTAAATATATCGAATATAAATACTTTTATTGATTAGCCGAGGATTTAAAGATAATTTAAATAATAAATATTTTATCGCGGAGATAATTATTTAAGGCTTTTATTTACGTCGCGAATTTATTAATAGCGATTAAATAGGTACGGGCTTAAACGGTAAAGTTTTGAAATAAAAGTTTAATAAACTCGAAGCCGATATATAAATATTAATTATAGTTATATTAGTAAATTTTAAAAGTAAATACTAATATACTCTAAGCGCTATCAGCCCTATTAGAAAGCCGTTTATAAATTTATATTAAAACTCTATATTAAATACCGACCCGAGGTTTAATAGGATTAATAAATTAGGGGTCCGGGTAAAGTCCTATTAATAAATAGTATTTACTATTAATAGGTTTAGTAACTCGATAAATTATTAATAATTTAAATATTAGATAAATAGGCCCATTATATACCCTATAGTATACGTATTTATATATATATTAATATACGTTATAGTATAGGTCATAGTATAGGCTATAGTATACTATATAGTATACGTAATAATATACGTAGCTTGTGTATATTATTAAATAGTACACGAATAATATATATAAAGGTATTTTAAATAGTATACGATATACGCCCCCTATAGTAGTCTTTAAAATATTAGACGAAAGCCCCCTATAATATATTTAATTAAAGTATATATTAAGGTATATACTATAGTATATAATATATTATAATATTTATATATATATACTCCCCGGATATACCCGGGTAACGCCCCTACGAGAATTTTCGTTAAAATTTATTATTCTAGGCCCGGTAGGTCGCTAGCGTTAATAGTTATCATTAAGGGTCGCTATTATTAATAGTATCGATTATAGAACTTTATTTATTTTAGCCCTATAATAGGGCTGAGTTATTATTAATATATTAACGATATATATAAATTACTAAAGTTATTAATCTTATTAAAATTAACTTAAAGTTATTAAATTTATTAAAAATTACCTATCTAGACCCTTAATTTACTAAACCTATTAATAGGACGTTAGTAGTTTTATCTATAAATTAAAGCTACTAGTAGTATCCTATTAATAACTTTTATTTAGAAAAGTTATTGATAGGATATTACTAGCCCTATCCGCGCGGGGGGTAACTCAGGTTTTAGTAAGAGTTTTTAAAATTTACCGATATAATTAAAAAAGGCGAGGCTAGAGTATTAAAAGAATTAGTATTATTATTAAAAAACTCCGCTTTAGGGAGCTATTTCATCTAATTATTCTATATATAATTAATATATATATAGAGGTAGTATTCTATTATAGTATTAAATTATTTAGTTTAATTATCCGTTTAAGGATAATACCCCGTAGATATACGTTAATTAATTTTAAAATATTTATATAAAGTCTCCTAGAACTCCGATATAAATTAAGATTCTTTATCCGAAATAAAGATATTTAGTAACCTATAGAGCTTCTATATATTCTAGTAGAAAATATTATAGGCTTCGTTTACTTCTATCGATATAATTAATATTAAATACCGTATCTTAATTAAATAGTCTACGAAAACTAGGATATACTAATAGATAATTCCTATAAAAGTATAAAACGGTAGGGGATTTATATAGTCTATTAAGATATTTTTCTAACGTTATTACGGGGGCGGTAATAAATATAATTATTTTTAAATATATTAACGGGAAGGTTTAATTCTTCGGTATATATAATAATTCCTAACGAATTACTAGATAATAATATAGATATTAAACTACTAATAGGCCCGACTAATTAATTCGTAATATTTAATATAATTAGGGTAATTACTTACGATATTATTATAAATTAACTAAATTAGACGAAGGTATAATTTATTAAAATTTTAAATATATTTCTTTCCTCGGAAATAGAGAATTCTATCTTTATTTTTATATTCAGCGAGGGGAATTCCGTTATAATAATATATTTTAAAATATAGTATTTCTAGGACTTTAAAGGCGAATTAATCGGTTTAGTTAACTACCTCCTATAATTAATAAATTAGAGTATCGTATAAGTCTTCGTTTAGGTTAATAAATTAGTTTTTATTTAACTCGAGCTCGTAAAATATAAATAAGGTCTATAATTCTAGATTAATATTTATATCGAGGTTTATTAGAGTCGTATAGATTAATACGAGGTAGAATTAATAAAATAACTAGACGAGAATCTCTTAATTTATTACCGATATAATTAAGGTAACTAGGACTAAAGCTAGAGTCGTTATATTTAATAATATATTATAAATATAATTCTTAAAGACTTCTAGGGCTAGATTTTTTCTTTTTAATATAATTTAATATTAATATTAATATCTAGGGTCTATTTTATCCCCCTCTTTAAGGAGGTCTTTTAATTAATATATTAATATATTAAATTTACCGCTTTCTTTACTAGGACGGTAAATAATTTTATAATTAAAAAAGGATAAAAACTCGCTTTATTTTATTTAACGGCGAGATAATACTTTAGATAAGATAAAATACTTAAGAGTTTTATAATCGGATATTACCTCGATAAAAAGAGTAGATCCCTTTAATTTAAAATATTATTCCTCGAATACGCGGACGATTATTATAAACTCTTTATTATAGATTTTATAATTATACTCTATAAAGTTATACTTCTTTAAAAAATAAATTATAAAATAAAGAATATTTTAATTATTATACTAGGATAGGACTCTTTTAAATACGTAATTAAATGTATTTATTTCTAATATAATTTTATAATCGAGGTCGAAATAAATTAAGATAATATTAGAGGTAAAAATCTTCTTTAAGGTATTAAAAGTTATTTAATATTAAATACTTTATTTAAAGATAGTATCTTTCTTAATTAAAATTATAAATAATATAATAAATTTACTAAACCTATAAATAAAGCGCCGATAAAAGTTAACGAATCTTAAAAAACTTTGAATATTTTTAATATTAACTAGTTATAATTAATTTAGGATAATATCGATTTTTTTTAAATTTATTTTAATCTCTTTAATAGTAATAATTAATCTTTATCGGTAAATTTTAAAAACTCTTACTAAAACCTAAATTACCGCCCGCGGGGATAGGGCTAGTAGCGTCCTATTAATAACTTTTCTAAATAAAAGTTATTAATAAGACGTTACTAGTAGCCCTAATTTACGGATAGGGCTACTAGCGTCCTATTAATAAATTTAGTAAATTAAGAGCCCGGGTAGGTTACTTTTAATAAATTTAATAACTCTAAATTAATTTTAGCCGGATTAATAACTTTAGTAATTTATATATATTATTAATATACTAATAATAGCTCAGCCCTATAATAAGGCTGAAATAAATAAAGTTCTATAATTAATATTATTAACGGTAGCGACCTTTAATAATAACTATTAATACTAGCGACCTACCGGGCCTAGAATAATAAGTTTTAATAAAAGTTCTTATAGGGGCGTTACCTAGGTATATCCGGGGAGTATATATATATAAATATTATAATATATTATATACTATAATATCTATTTTAATATATACTTTACGTATACTTTACGTATATTTTAGTATATACTATAATTGTATATATTATAGGGAGCTTTCGTCTAATGTTTTAAAGACTACTACGGGGGGCGTATATCGTATATTATTTAAAATACTTTTACGTATACTATTCGTATACTATTTAATAGTATATATAAACTGCGTACGCTATTACGTATATTATAGAGTATACTATAACCTATACTATAACCTATACTATAGCGCATACTAATACGTATATAAATACGTATACTATAGGGTATATAATAGGCCTATTCGTTTAATATTTAAATTACTAACGATTTATCGAGTTACTAAACCTGTTAATAATAAATACTATTTATTAATAGGACCCTACCCGGACCCCTGATTTATTAATCCTACTAAACCTCGGGTCGGTATTTAATATAGAGTTTCAACGTAAACCCGTAGACGGCTTTCTAATAGGGTTAATAATATTTAGAGTATATTAATATTTACTTTTAAAATTTACCGATATTAGGTATATAACTTCTTTAATATAGAGATTATATTTAGTAATATTTATTTAGAGCCCCGCCTCGCGGAGCTTTTAAAGAATATATTTAATATAGATTTTATACTCTTCTTTAATATCGCTATAAATTAGAATATCGTCGAGATAGGCGGTATAGGTCTCGTCGAGAAATTTACGAAGAGTATTATTAATATAATATTAAAACGAGGTAAAACTATTATATAATTTAAATAATATAATAAGATATTTAAATAGGCCGAATCGGGTATAGAATATTATAAATTCTTTATCGCCCTCCTTAACGCGGAGGCGATTAAAAATAAATATAATATTTAATTTAAAAAATACTTTAATACGATTTAATCGATTTAAGGTTTTTAAAATTAAAGATAAAGAGTATTTATTTTTTATAATAATAATATTTAGGCCTCGGTAATTAATATAGAAATATAGGCCTCCGCTAGGTTTCTTTATAAATAAAATAAAAAACGCGGTATAAAAATAATTAACCCGAATAAAATCTTTACTAAAATTCTTATCTAGGTAACGGCGGAGTTTTAGGATTTTATTATAATTTATATTATATAAATTAAATAACGGAGGTTATAACCCTTTTTTAAATTTAATAGTATAATTATATAACTAATATAAGAGTAAAGTATTAGCGTCTTTTCTTAAAAAAATATCTAAGAATTTATAATACCGTATAAGTAGGATTATAATTAGGTTAATATTTTAATTATTTTAATAAACTTAAAACTCTTTTTAAATAACGACGGAGGCGAGGTAAAGTTATTTATTTATTTTAAATATAACTCGGCTTTAGGCTTAATCGTAAATATTTAATTTAAAGTTTTAATTAAGGCGGGGTTAGGGTTTATAATATTTAGATTCTTAATAAAACTAAATATTTAAGGTCGAGATTTCTTCTAGAATATTTAAAAATCGATCGATTTTTATAAATAATAAATTAAATACGACTTACTCGTTAGGTCTTATAAAATAAATAAATAATCGAGATTTTATCTTATATATATTAAGAGTAACTAGGTATTAAGTTCGTTATTCTTAATATTAAAATTTAAAACGAAGCGAGGCTAGGCTATAATATTTAATTTTAAATATCTTTCCTTATTTAACGATAATAACGATATAATTATATTCGTTATTATAACTAGTTCCTATAAGAATAAATAATTAGGACTAGGACGGGGAAAACTCTTCTTAAATCTAGATTTATTATTAATAAACCTAGAACTAGGGTAACTCCTTTTAAGTTTTAGATTATTTTATACGAGTATTAAATTAAATTAGAGACTAGGTTAACTCTTCTTAATTAAAGTTTACTTTTTATAAACCTAGGACTAGGTATATTATTAATAAATTTAGAGCTAAAGTAACTTTTCTTAAATCGGAATTAATTATTTAATAGTAGCGTTATCGTCTATAAATAATAACGGCTCTTTATATACTAGCGACTCCTTTTAAATCGGGGCTTACTTTACGCGGGTATTAAATAAAATTAAAGACTAGGATTCTTAGGTCTAGAAACTTTCTTAGGGTATAAAAAAGAGTTTATTTTCCACGAAGACTTTTATAGGATTAAGAGTATAATTTCTTAAATAAAAATATAAGGCGAAGATTAAAGAATTATCGGAGAAATTAATAATAATTTTATAATAATAAAGGTATAATAGGCCGATTATAACGGGGTATTAATTAAGTTTAATAATAAAGAAAACTATTCGTTTCTAATAATTATAAATATTTAAAATCGTTTCTACGATATAAATAATATATTTTATAACGGTAGATACGTTATTAAAGGGTCGGATAATATAAAAATAATAGAGAAAACGAAGAGGTAGATATTAAATATATATAAAATCATAATCGATAAAAAGGTAACTTAATATACTAGTATTAATTAAGATTTTAATTTAAATTCGGGATTAATTATTCCGTAGTTAATAAAAAATAACTATATATTTATTACGGAAAATAGGGTCGGATTTAAAAAACTATATAATAAACTAGAGCGAAAACTTAATTAATAAATTAAACGATATAATTAATAAATAAAAAGGTATATATAAGGTTCTAGGTATTTATAGTCTTAATATACGACTTTATACCGGGATTATTCTTTTTCCGCGTTTAAAATAACTCCTCTTATAACGCTCTCGTCGTCGTCGATTATAATTATAATATTAGATTAGAGGCTAAGTAGCTTAATTAAATAGGTCCTTATATTATACCTAGGCGATTTATAATAAAAGTAAAACCTTTATTTCTTATAGATAACTTTAATAGCCGGGGTTTTTATTAATTTATTATCAATAATAATTTAGGCCGAATCGAGGTTTATTAACTCTTTAAATAAAAGAGTAAAAGCTAGTATAATAATATAAATAAAAATACTCTTTATATTAAAGCGAGTTATAGAGGTAGAAGTTAATAAAGATATAATAAACCTCCTCGAGGTTTATTTTACTTTAATAAAAGTAATAGTCTAGCGAGATAAACGGTACTTAATCTACTAAAGTTTTTAGTCGATTTCGGAGTATATACGGACGTATTTATCGAAGGTATATAACCGTTAATTATTAACTTTCCTTTAAGAGATAAAGGCCTATTAGGTAGTATAATTAATATTATATTTTATAATATTAATTAAGAATTCGTTCTTTATTCGAGAATATTCCTTTTTCTAAGAAACGAGGTTAAAATATTTATTAAAAAGTATAAAGCTTTATTTAAATTCCTGGATATAATTCCGAGTATTCTTTTATTTAAATAGGTTACTATATATTTCCCGTAACTTCTTTTATTAATTAATAAAGTTAGTTAGAGTATAGAGACCCTCTTTTCGGTTATAATTTATTAAATTAAAGGTCTTTTTACCGATAACTAATTTAAACTCTATATAACCGATCTTATTACTATCGGTAGAGTAACGGTTATAATTAATATATATCCGTTATATTAACGTTTACTTTTAAATATTTAATTTATCCTAGTCCCCTTTGTATTCCGAGATATCTAGGAGCTTTTCGGATCTAGTATCAAAATATAAGGTAGATAATACTTGTATTATTATTATATAGAGATACTAGAGCGACTAACTATAAGGGCTATTACGGCTATATTAATACCGCGTTATATACGCGGCTAGTAAGGTTCATTAGCTCTTATTTTAATACTTTTACTCGATCGTAATATCGATTTAATATAGTAATACTAAAGGGTAAAATAAGTTATCTATTTTACTCTATAGTATATTAAGGTTAAATACCCGGTCGTAGGAGTAAACTAAATACCGGGTTATAATAATGAATTAAATTTAAATATAATAATATAGGATCCCTCTTTTATTTAAATACCGGGTAACTAGAGTAAAATAAATAAATCTATTATTACTTAATAAAAATTCCGTTTTTTTAATAAAAGGCAGTTTTTTAAAAAATTTATTTAACGTTTAATAAGTATATACTAAAAATCTATAGAAATATAGGCGTAGAATATATAAAGGCGAATAAGATGCTACGAGATAATTATATAAAGTATTATAGGGGCTACTTTAATTAGGGAAAGATATAAATAATATTATAAATTCGCCTAAAGAGTATATATAGTACTATAGGCGCTTTAGTATAGGCTTTATTAATATATAATATATCAAAAACCGCGTAATTACTAATTATTAAAGTTTTAAAAGGGGAGGTCTAGGATAAAGGTTATAATATTAATTTATTAAATTATTAAATATACGTACTAACTAAGGTCCTTAGGGACGTCGGTATTACTAAATTATATATTTTTAATATAATAACGTCTAGCGGTTTAAGTGTACTTAATAAACTTATATTATATAAATATAAAATTATAATACCGTAGCTTACTAAAGTCTTAAGATATATTAACCTCGTAGTTATAAATAACTATATAAACGCTAGGGAGCTCTCGAATAATAGTTATACCCTAATAATATTATTTAAACTATTTATAGTAGGGTCGAGCGACTTAATTAATATTTTAATTATTAAATAAAGTTAGTTAATTTAGCGCTAGAGGCTTTAGGCGCTTTTATAGGCCGTTATATAAATCGATAATATTAGGTTCGGGGTACTTTTTAACCTAGTTACTCTACTCTTTATTAATAAGAAAGTAGATAAAGTTAGGATATATATAACTACTAGTATATAACTACGTATATATAAGAAACTACTTTAGTTTTTAGGTAATAATATAGGGACCGAGAAAAAATATATCGGGTATATATAACGCTTACGGCGCTTAATATTCGATATTAATTATAGCGGTTATTACGATCGAAGCCCGCGGTCAAGTTGGTTTAATTTAAAGGCGATATAGGCTTTAAGAGTAACTAAATAAAATAATATATTAAAATTTTAAATCGAATTATTATAGGGAGTATACTAAAGATATATAATATAATAAGTATACTAGCCCCTAATATAAAGCTAGAAAATAAAGTTTAATATTATAGATTACTCAAAGAGTTTTAATATTTAGCGAAGAGCCGTACTAGGCGGATACTATATTATAATAACGATTTTTATTAAGATAGAAAACGGCTCCTATTATTTCTATAGTTAAAGAGTATAGTTAACGATATCGCGGGCTTTATAAAGAATTTTCTAGCCCGAGAGCTTTATAAAATATAACGAATTTATCTTTAATAAAGACCTTAATTAACCCGTTAATTATTTATTTATCGGTGGGCGAATATTCTAGTTTAATTTCGCTAGATTTAATCTTCTCGTGTATAAATTATATTTAAATAATAATATATTTAATATAAGCGTAGAACTAGGGGTTCTTAACTAGCGTTATAATACTTTAATTATTATAGTAAAGTATTACGACTTTAGTAGTAAAGTTTTCTATAATAATATCTAACTCCCGTAATAATCTTTAGAGTTAAAAAACTTCTTTAATAATTTATATTTAACCGATATATTCGGCTTTATAGGTTAATAAAGTAATAATAAATTATTATTTAAAAAACTAGTTAATAACTTTATTAAAAATATTAAAAATATATCTCGAAGTTAAATATCGAGTATTAAAGTCGTTTACCTAATTAATATTAATATACTCCGTAAGGGGAAATATAAAGCCGCGAAATATTAACTATAAATAAATAGTTTTTTTAAGGTATTAAAAGATACGTTTAACGACCTTCTAGTAAGATTTATTTAGGTTAGAGTTATAACGGCTAATAACGGATATAATATATACAATATCGGGCCTTATACCTAGTATAGTATATATAAAAGAATTAATAATAGATTAATATTAAATACGGGAGTTACCGGGAGCGAGGAAATCCTCGTTTATTATATAAAACTTTTCGGTATCTATAGGGGTAGTAATTAAATAGGTATTTTATATACCAAACTCTTTTAATACCTTTTTAATATAGGTAGATTAGTTTAATTAGAGGATCCTATTTATCTTATCCCGTAATACCGATATATTAAGGTAATAAAAGTAAGGTCCTAGGTCGTTTATTTAGAATTATTAAAAAAGGGCGTTTTTAATATTATAAATAATAATATTATCGGGGCTAGTAATAAATAGGTCGTTTATATAAACGGCGATAATAACTCGATCCTTAGCGCCGATAAAGACGTTTTTATTAAAGATAAAAGCGTAAAAGCCTAGGGTTTTTAGGAAGTTAGATAATATTTTATATTATATTTAAAGTAATTATTTTAGTTTATAAAGGGCCTTATTAAAATAATAGATTATATATACTTTAAAGCTAGCGGTAGGAAATCTAATAGGTTATTCGATATAAATTTCTTCTTATACCGCGTTATATAGGAAAGCGGTTTTAATATTTATTTATTTAAAATCTTAATTTAAGGTAGTAGCGAGAGTAAAGATAACTTTATAAATTATAAATTTTATTATAAAGGCGAAAGTCTTATTATAATCTAGGCCTTCTCGTTATTCGAAACTATATATTATTTAATATACTTTATAATATAGTACTTCGCCTACGGTACTATATTTTAGTTTATAGATTTATTTACCGCGTAGTATTTTATACTTTATAAATATAAAGACTAGCGTCTACGTATTATTCTAAACTAAGGAATCGAATTTATCCTATATTATTAATTACTAGTTTATTTTATTAGTTATAGCCTTTTTATATATTTTCGGCTTTTATACTTTAGCGCGTATAACGAGAGTTAGGAAAATATATAAAGTAATTAAATCGGGGGATTTATATCGAGGTATAACCGAAGGTATATATAATTCGGGATAATTTTATAGGGCCTTAATAAGTAACTTAATCGCCGGCTACTTTATAGGCTATAATAAATAAATTTATAATAAATAAAACTACAGGGTATCGTCGTTATTAATATTATTATCGATATCGCTATTATTATTATTTTTAGGGGGTTATTTATCTAGTATAGGCGGCTTTAAATATATAAGCGAGCTCCTATCTTTATTAGAATTATTACCGGAGTCGGCTTCGACCGCCGCCCGCTTTAATAACTAAATAAAATTAAAGGCCGTTATACTATACTTCTATTACGATTTAGGTATATTTTAAAATATTTATTTAATAAAATAAACATTACCTAATTATATAAACTCGCCTTTTTTATTAATAAAGTAGTAGATTATATCGCCTTTATACCCGACTAATTTATATTTAACGGTATAGGATTTAAAATACTTTATTTTAATAGTAGTATTATTAATATAGGCTTATATTTTAGAGCCGAGAGTTTTTAAATAACGAAGATTAGGCTTAATACTATTAACTTTTTCGAATAACGTTATTTTAGTATTAAATTCGGGGGATCGATTACGGAGGTAGTTAACTATAAAAATATATTCCGACTAGTACTTCTTCTTTATACCATTTTAAAGAAGTATAATATATACTTTATAACCTAGGCTCTAGCCTAAATATTTAATAATATTATTAACTTATAAAGTATCGCGAGTAGTATATTTAAATAAAATCTTTTTCTCTTCTCGGTAGGCTATAAATATTTTAAAATTAAATTCTCCTCCGCTATTAATATAATAATACTTAATTTATTATATAGGTCGCTCGCGATTAACGGTATAAACCTTAAATATAAAGAGGAAATCGCTTTTATATATAAAGATAACGACGTAAGATTTTTTAATAAAATTATAAAGTATAGTCTTAAAGTAGCGGGCGCCGTTATAAACTTCTTCTAAAAATACTTTTTTATTATCGATAGGGCTAATAAAGTTATTATTAATATATTTATATAAGTACTTACCCGGAGTAATAAGGTATATATATAATACCCTTTTTATTCGCGATTAAATATATAAATTATAAGTATAATCCGCCGGTATTAATTTATCTAGGTTAATATTTATAATTATTATCTCTAGCTTTTTTAAATTTTATTACCTTAAATAACCTAGCCGGTAATATTATAACTTTAAATTAAAAGAGACTTAAAAAGTAGTATATAAGGTACGTATATTTTTAACCTAAAAAGAATCTAAAATATAATTATAATCGCGATAAAATTTAGAGTAGGACGTACCTAGGTATCAAGTATAAATACTTTATTATAGGATATAAAGCGGAAATTAAAGCCTTTATAATTAATAATAATACCTACGGAGGTAATTTTAGTAATTTTAACTCCGATTAATATTAATTATAATTTAAAAATAAGGTTCGACTATACGCCGGGGATATAAAGTATAAATATATATTAACCTAACGGCCAGTATTAATTATATTAATAATAGTAGTACCTCGCCCTACCGGGACTAGGCTATACTCGTTAATATTTATAATAAGGGTATTTAGAATATTAATATAATCGTCGCCGAAATAGGAATAGTCGTTAACGATATAACGGCTATAAACGGTATCGAAAAGAAATATATAAAATAGGTTACTTTTATTAACGGCTATTATTCTAATATTTAAACGTATCGGTAACTCTTTTTTAAAGGCGGTATTTATATTAACTCGTTATTTTTTATTATTATAACCGCGTCTACCCCCTTAACCCTAGTTATAGTTATTATCCTTAATAGTATTACTACCCTCTTAACTCCGAGTTTTCTTTTACTCTAGCTAGGCCTTTATTATTATAAAGTATTTATCGCGGTAGATAATATAATTATATTTATCTTTCTTATAATAGGAATAGTAAATAATCTCTTTTATATATTTATTAAGATTTATTAATTTAGTTATTATCGCGGTATATCCTAGCGTCGCTTTAATAGCCTTTATACAAATTTCTTTATTTATAGTAATAAGTAATAGTTTATTAAGGGTAAGAGTCTAGGCGTTATTTATAATAAAGAAAATATATATTTAAGTAAACGTACTTTAGAAGGTATTAAATTTAATACCTAAATTCTAGAGGTAAATATTAATTAGAAATATATTAAATAATATATAATTTAAGTTTTTTAACTCGGTATCGATCTCGCGGAATTTCTTAATATATTCGGTAACGTTTATATATTTATCGTATTTAAGGTTATTAAAGCTACGGATCGCTTCGTTAAAAATATCGGAACTATAAGGGCGAAAGAATCTCTTTAGTATATCCTAAACCTTTATAATAACGGTAATATCCATTATTATTTAATAAGCGTTAGTTTTATAGCGTACTTTTATAACTTTATAAATACGTTCGATTTTATCCTCCTAGGTATCTTTTATAACTTATAAAGTATATACGCCTAGTTATTTATAACTATTTTTATTAATAGTAACTCCTAGGCTAGATATTATAAGATAAACGTTTATATAATATTTATAAAGGGGTTAATCCTTACTAGTTTAAAATATAGATATAAGGCCGAGAGGATAGCTTCCGTTAGAGTAACGGGTGTTATTATTACTTAATATTTCGATATCCGAGTAAGATAAATTAGAGGGATCTGGTAGTATAGGCGCCGATGGATCTACTACTACCGCTATCAATATTTACGACCGTGAATCGGCTAGCGATTAAATTAAAGGAGTTTTAATTTTAAACCTAAATAGGTTTTATATACTCGATATATTAGGACTAGAGTTTATAGCGTCTCGATACGCTTAAAATATATAATTATAAGAACGTAGAGTCGAGGAAGGGTAAAAAGATAAATCGGTTATAAATATTATAGTACCGTTAAGTTTAATTTCGATTTATTTATAGTTTACCTCGAAGCCGATATTATTATAAAGGAGTAGAAAATTAATGGCGGCGTAAGGTAAACTATCTAGAAAACACTCCTATAAGTCGTTAATAATATTTTAATTAACTTAATTAACCGTTACTCTAGGGGAGAGTTTAGGGGATTATTCTATACTATTAAATCCTAAAGTAATTTATATAGATATTACGGTATATATTAATTAAAAATAGGAGGCTAGAATTAGGAAGGCTAGTAAAGAGATAGTTAAGAGATAACTAGGAATTATTAGGGTATTTATCCCCCTTTATTAAATAATTCTAGGCTATTCGAATCTTAATTCGTTATTATTATTAACGGGGTAATACCCCTAGAATTATAATAAATATAGAATTATTAGCGAGTTTATAGGGAATAAGTTTATTTATATATTAATTTTTTCAATCCTTATTAACCCGGAGTCTTCGGTATCTAGGGCTGAGTTTATAGGGCTAGTTTAATTATAAAGTTTAATTATTAAAACTATAATCTCCTAGCTACCGAATTTTTAACTCTTAAATTAATAAAGGCGGTAAGGTACGTTAAGGTACCGGCGTTATAATAACTACTATATTAAAATACTATTACGGGTATTATTAGGACGGTATAATAACTACGTTTAAATTTTTTAGGGCCAGTATTTAATTAACTAAATAAATTATTATACTACTAATACGATAGTTATAGTAAGGGCGATTCTGGCTAATTATAGAAGCGATAGTATACTACCTTAATATAGGAGGGTAAAGAATAACGTTTATTAAATAGAGCTCTACGCCCGGGCTTATAACCTATTAAAATATAAAGTAAATAATACTTATATTATTATTATATAGAGATACTAGAGCGACTAACTATAAGGGCTATTAAGACCATACTAGTACCGCGCTATATACGCGGCTAGTAAGACTAATTAGCTCTTATTTCGATATCTAGGAGGTATTCGAAATCGTAAAAAAATATATTATTAAGTATTTAAAGAGGAAGATAAGCGTAGGCCTATAATTATAATATTATTAAAGGTATTTTTATTAAATACCTAAGGCGGGGGTTAAGGTATAATTTAAATTATAATAAATACGACCTAGGTTAATTGATTAATTAATTTATTTATTTATATACCTACTCTAGTAAAACTACTTTACTAATAAGGGAGTTCCGCGAATACTCTCCTAGTAGGGCTACTAGCGGCGCTTACTAACTATTAAAGAAACCTCGTCGATTAAAAACTGTAATTTATTAATAACTTATTTCCTCTTTTTACTAGTTAATAGCCGATAATTATAATTATTTTAAAATATTATTTATTCTTCCCTCCGTTTCTCTTTTATTTTAATTTTAAATCTTATTTACTTATCTTATAAGTTTATAAACCATTTTATTATAAATTTATTAAGCGGTCGATACCTACGGCCCTCTAACCGGCGGCTTCTTTTTATTCTTCCTCTTCTTTATAAATCTAGGTATATCGCTGGGTCTTAATAATAATTTAGATTATATTAACTATTCTTTAATAAAAAAGAATTAACCGAGTTATCCTATTTTTATTATCTACCGCGCGGTTATATATATATTTTAGGCCTATATTAATATCTTCCTAAAATCGTATATACCTATTTATTCTACTAGCTCCGCTTTATCCCTAGCTAGTTCCGGGTAAAATAATAATATATACTTTATACTTTATTTCCTTTATCTATATTAATAGTTAACGCTACGGACTATAGGTACCTTTATTCGGTATAAGAATTTATTTAATCTAATTTTACTATATTTTAATTATATTATTATAAAGCTCTTAGCCTTCTTTAATTAATTATAATAATCGAACCGGTCCTTAAATAAATCTCTCTTTTAAGCCGGGTTAATAGCCTATATTAAAATCATCGTTTTATAACTCTCCTATTTATTTAGTTATTATTAACGGGCCTAGTTTTTTACCCTTTAGTCGATAACCTTAATATCTTAATATTCTTCGATATCTTCGATTAAATTTATTTAATCTTTTCTCCTTTTTATAATTATAGTTACCTTATATTATTCTTTAAATCTTAAGGCGCGAAGTACCTAGGCTTTCTTTTCCGTTAATAATATTAAAGGTACCTATTATTACCTACCTTTTTTATACTAGAATTTATTCTAGATCCGCGTATTTCTTATAATTATAATTAAATAAGTCCCTCGACTAGCTTAATATTATATTATTAGGCGGTCTAACTAGAGGTCGATTAACGCGATTACTAATTTAGTTTTAAATATTAAAATTAAAGTAGTTTTAAATACTCCTAGGACCGTCCTAAAGTAATTATTCTAAATAATTACTAATTTCTTTATATATCCCTTTATGACCTCCGTTATTCCTTTTAATTAATATTATATCGGAGCCGTAAACGTTAATATTAATTTAACTACTATACTATATACCGTCCTATACTTCGCGAAGATAGCGCCTTATATCGAATTAATTAAATATTTTATAGCGCGGCTTTAATTAGTCGCTTTAATTTTAATCTAGGCTAAATATAGTCCTTATTTTAATTTTAAATCGATATATAATCCTAAAACCTTAATACTCGCTTTAGGTTCGATAATTATATTCCTAAAGTTTATTACTATTTTTATATTAAACTTCTTCGGCGTTCGAGATATATAAACTAACTCGTATTTTTAAGGGGTAAATAATATTTTATAGGTAATTATTTACTTTAAATAGATATTATAGGTTTATTTTAAATTCGTATAATTCTTCTTTATATTCTCGTTATAGGCGAGTAAATAGATATCGTTTATAAACCCTCTAACCTATATTAATAGGTTTATTTTAATATACTCCTCGATTAATAATATATTAAAGAATAAAAAGAGTACCGGTAAAATAGGCGATCTTTATAAAATACCCGTTATTACCTCCTCTACTATACTCGTCCTTCCCCTAAATATTACGGATATAATTTTATCTAATAGAAAGTTTATTATCTAGTTAATAATTAGGCTAGGTACGCCTTTTATTTATAAATTATATAATAATCTTTTATATAAAACGTTATTAAACGCTCCCGCTATATCTAGTAATAATAGGTTTATTATTTTTCCCCTCCCGTTCTTACTATAATTCTATATAATATATATTATATTTATAAGGGTCTTTAGCGCGGTTTTTATTAAACGCTTTTATCTAACCCCTATTTATTATAATAGTAGTAGTTCGTATTCCTCCGCTATATTATTTAACCTTTTAGAGATAACTATTTCTAACGTTTTATTAAATATATCGAGGAGTATAATAAACCTATATAACTTTAGCTCTAAATAGTCGTTTTTCTTCGATTTCTTAAAAATTATTATATTAACCTCTTTAAAATACCTCTGGTAGTATTCTTATCTAAAGTAGGCCTAGAATAAATAAATAATAATATCTATTACTCCCGTTTTTATTATAGTTTTTAGGAATCGGTTCGGGATTCTAATTATTCCTAATATCTTATTAGTAGTTAAGTATTAAATTATTTTATATATTTTTATCCTAGTTATTTCCTAATTTATTCTAACGGGCTCCGGGTACCTTATTCCGTTAATATTACTTAAGTTTATTATCGGTAGAGGGGGGAATAATACTCTTTATAAAACTTTTATTTTACCCTCGAAGTCTTTAATTTTTCTTTCTCTACCGTTTTTAATAATTAAGAATTAAAGAAGTTTTTTAAAATAGTTATTTTTCTCCCTTCTTTATCTCGCGAGCTTTTATACTCCCGCCGGTTTTAGCGAGGCTTTATATATATTCTCCCGCTAAAAAAATATTTTCGTTCTTCGAATTATATATATTCTTTCGTTATTTATTATATTTAGGGCCTCCCCCGTTTAGATATTTCGACTTTATTTATATTCTTTTATATATTCCTTTACCTTTAATATAATATTAATATAACGGGAGTTTTAATAAGATTTAGCTCTTTAATATAAACGGGCCTATAAAATTATAAACTCGATAATTTCTTAAAAGCCTTTTATTATCTTATTTAGGTATTAATTAATATTTTTTAAATTTTTAAATTTTAGTTTCTTTAGTATTTAATAAAGAGATTTTATATCTTGTTATACTTCCTTTTAGGTAATATTATCCTTAATCTTTTTTTAAATATAATAAATATATAATATTACCTCTTTTTATACCTACTCGAATTCCGTTACTATTAATTTATAATCGGAGTTATAGTATAGGTCTTCGCGGATTATAAAATTATTTATAATTTAATATACTCCTCTTATAAAGAATAATAAATCGATTATATTTTTTTATCCTTAGACTTTTTATATAATTAATATTTTTAATATTTTTAATTTTATTTCCCTCGACTTTATTATCCTTAAAAAATAGTCGGTTAAATATAATATATATATCGCCTAGTATTATTTTGATGAGGGTAATAAAGGTTATATTTTTTTAAAAGATATATTTATTTTCCTCCGCTAGCGCTTCCTTTAATAATAATAATATTAACGGACTATTAATCGAGGTATATTATATTAATAATAAATTATATATATTATAGATTTATACCTTTTTATAATAAAGAATTCCTCGATTAATAACCTCCTCCTCCTCGACTTTATTTAACCGAGATTCCTTTTTATTCCTTCGCTTTTTTAATATAATCCTTATAAAGTATAAATCGCGTTTATAATAAATTAGCTCTTAACTATTTATATTAATCCTCTTATTTATATAGAAATATATATGGGTCTTTAGGCCTCCCTTTATCCGCAAACCGGGAGACCGCTCAGGTGGAAAAGTGCAACGAACATGAGATTTATACGGAAAATGCGCATTTAGCACTTCGACTCTTCTTGTGCGGGCTCCGTACAGCCGGTATTTTATAGGTATTAAAAAACTAGTACGTACAAAATACAGCGCTAAACTAGCGCTATATCTTATATATATAAGGTTTAAGGTTTAAGCTAATACTCGTAGAGTTAGAAATTAGAATAATACCGAAAAATGCGCTTTATACGCAAAATGCGCGCTGAGCTCATGTCCTTTGCATTTTTCGTCTATGCGGTCTCCCCGCTTTGCCGATGTTATATACTAGGTAGAAATAATTAATACTATTATTATATAGCACCTAGATAGTAGGGTTCTAACTAGGCTCTTAAATAACTAAAATATCGATATTTTTAATTTACTCGTTTTAGAGTAACCCTATTATTAACTTTAATTCCTTTTTAATATTATATTATACGACTTTAAATTAAGTATTATAATTTATTATATATTAATATTATATTTATAAGTTCCTCGTTTATTTCCTAGTTATTTAATAGTATTAATTCTAGCCGGTTTTCGTCTAGTTAATCGAATATTATTTTTAAAAAGTTATTTAGGACTTAAAGAATTATTTACCTACCTTAGATATTATTATTAGTTTATTATTTTATCTCGGCCTCCCTACTTTCCTAGGTATAATAATAACGTTTTAAACTTTATTAATTATATTTATTATTACTTTCCTCTTCCTCGTACCTTTAGTTAATATTAATATAAACCTATCGCTAGTTAACTATACCTAGGAGCTTAAAGTTATTATCCTCGGTAATACCGCGAACTATTTAGGTTTATTCTCTAATCTTTATCGGATTCGGTATATTTTTTTTTACTTAATTAGGTACGCCCTACTCTAGGATTTATAACGTTTAAAATAAACCGCGTAGCGCTTTTCCTTCGGGCTTTCGGTACTATATTCGTATAATTAATATAATTCTATATATATCTTATATTTAGGCTAGTTTTTATAAACTAAAACTATATAATTATATCTTCAATAATTAAAGTACTACCTCGGGTTATTTATTCTCTCCTATCTTTTATATAATAATAATTATTCGTTTTTTAGGAACCCGTCCGTTATTAATTTATTTACCGTATCTAGGTCCAGGATCTTAAGAAGGAGTATTAAATACTTTTTTTTATAATCGTATTCGTTTAGTTTAAGGGCGAACTTTAATTATTTTATATTTACGATATTTAATCCCGGGTATAACCTATAGTTATCCTTTTATAATATCTTTATTACCGTTTTTTAATTATTTATATCGACGGCCTTCTTCCTTATATCGGTAAAGCGGGAGACCGTATAAGAAGAGTCGAGGTACTAAATGCGCATTTTACCGGCTTTAGGCGGAAAAATAACGAAAAGACAACGTTCAAAAAAAAATAAAAAAAAAAATTTTTTTTTAATAAAAAACCTAAAAATAGTAACTTCGGATTTAAGATTTTAAATCTGTGATTTTCTACTAGCGCCGGGTAGCTCGCTAAGGTTATATAGAGCGCTATAACTACGCTAATTTAATTCAGATTTTAAATTACGTTTATTCACGAAAATTATATACGCGCGTAATACCCCTAAGCTAGCGCGGTATTAGAGACTATATAATTTACTTATAACTATATATATTTAACTATCTACTAGTACTACTTAGACTAGCTTATTCCTATTTATTCAAATTTATTCAAAATAAGTCGAGGTGCTAAATGCGTATTTAGATACTTCAGACGAAAGCAGGTATTAAATCGATCTCTGGGGCTGGTACATGAGCTAAACAGATCTAAGCGCCTTTTCCGCCTTTTTCGGTAGAATACGGGCTCACCGCTTTGCCGATATATACTATATATTATTATTATATAAATTTATCTTAATACTCTCGCCGAGGGGTTAATACTCTTTATTTATTTAATTATTTTCTTTAGTTTTTACCTTACCTCTACTATTATATAATATAAAACGAAGTCTCCTCTTATTATTTATTTTATTTTAATAATCGGCTCCGCTACCGAGTAGGCTCCGTTCTAGAATATTTTAATTAATTAAAAATTAATTATCTTCCTAAATTATCCTCTAGCTTTAATATTATTTATTTTAATTATTAATTACTTCGCCTTCGCGCTAGTCGTTATTATAGGGGGAGGGGGGTTCGTTTCGGCTATATATCTCGATAAGATAAATATATTTCTACGGGTAATATTAGCCTAGCTTTATACTAGTAATATAGGTATACTCCTCGCCCTAAATTTTTAAACCTTTTATTTTAGCGATTTTATTTAAGCTAGTTAAAATATATATTCTTCTACTAATTCTTATATATAACTAAAGATTATTTTTAGTATAATCTACGTTAGTTATAACCTACGGTATATTATTTATTATACCTCCTTATACTCTATATCTTTTATAGCCTTTATTATAATTATTATTAATTCTTCTAATATTTTTATACCTCTTTTATACTCTCTCGTTCGATTACTAGTCCCCTTTATTTATTATAATATCTTCGTTGTATTAGAATACGCCGGTAACCTACGTCTACCCTCTACTTTAATATTTCGAGTCTTATCTCTACTATTCTTATTTCTTTTTATTTTAACTAATTTCGTACCCCTAGTAAAATTTTCCTCGTCGTATAATACCCGTATTTCAAGATCTAATATTCTCTTAAAGTTTATATTATCCTCTTTAAAAAATCCTTTATTACGGCCTAGGTCATTACTTAAATAATAATATAAACTAGGGATTACGTATCTAGCGTAGGAGGAGGAGGAGGCGTAAACGAGGATAAAATATTAAATAAGAAATTACTTTTAACTTAAATATATAAGTAGTCGAAGGTATTTAAAAAGCTTATAGGGTTATTTTAAATTTCGGCGAGGAACTATTATATACGGTCTTCGGGATTAAAGGGGTTCATTCTTTATAATAATTATTCTAATACTAGGGAGTATTAATTAAGTAGTTAATCTTTTATAATATTAAGGGACGGGATTAATATCTAGATATTTATTAAACTATAAACTAGGTTTATTAAACTATAATCTAGTTATAGTATAGGAGTAGGCTAAGATAAAAGGTAAAGGACGAAAATTAAAGTAGAGCTAGTTATTATCTAAATAAGAGCTAGTATATAGAGTATTTATTTATTTCCTATCCCGATTATATTAAGATAGAAATAGGGAAACTAGCTTAAATCTATAGTAAATCTAAAATAAATTAGACTAGGCTAAAGTAGGTAAGGTTATATTATAATATTAAATACGAGTTATAAAGTCGATATCCGCTACTTTAATAAATTTTATCTTAAAATATTTAAAACGCGACTCCGATAACGGTATACCTCTCTTTTACGATAAATATATCGACTAGCCATTAGGGTAGTAACTTCAAAGGCGGGAATCGATTAATTATTAAAGTAATAAACTTAAGGGCTAGATTCTAGGGCTAAGAAAATTAAGAAATAAAAGAGAATTAACGGGAGTATATAGACTAGCGTAGTTAGTAGGGGAATAAAACCTATATAATAAATTATAAATATATAGGCTAGTGTAGTTTTTAGAGGAGAGAAACCCTTATTAAAACCCTATACGATAAATTATAAATATATACTATATCTACTTTCCCTCTACGCTAGAATAATAGAATCAAGTAGAGGTTTCGGGTTTAATAAGGCTACAAAGTAGGATATATATAGATACAATATAGGATATGGATTTCAGGGAAGTTATAAGTCTATAATTATAATATAGAAAGTTCTAAAGACTACGCTTCGGATTGGCGTAGGGATCCCTAGAGGGAATATTAAAATAAAATAGAGTAGGGTAACCCCTATAGATATATATATTTATAGCTACTACTACCCCTATAAATATACGTATTTATAACTACTACTACTACTACCTCTATAAATATACGTATTTATAACTACTACTACCTCTATAAATATACGTATTTATAACTACTACTACCTTTATAGATATACGTATTTATAGCTACTACTACCTTTATAGATATATATATTTATAGCTACTATTACCTCTATATATATATATATTTATAACTATTACTACCTTTATAGATATATATATTTATAACTATTATTACCCCTATAAATATACGTATTTATAACTATTACTATCTTTATAAATATACGTACTTATAGCTACTACTACCTCTATAGATATATATATTTATAGCTACTATTACCCCTATAGATATACGTACTTATAGTTACTACTACCTCTATAGATATATATATTTATAGCTACTACTGCCCCTATAGATACGCGTACTTATAGCTACTACTACCCTTATAGATATACGCACTTATGACTATTACTACCCCTATAGATATATATACTTATGGCTACTACTACCCCTATAGATATATATACTCATAACTACTACTACCCCTATTATAGATTAATAATAAAATATATTATAGATTATACTATAGAGAGACGATTATTATAATAATTATTATAATTAATATTTATTATTATTCTTTACTCTTTATCTTTTAACTGATTTTGAATCGAAATATTCTTTAGAATAAAATATTAAGTTTAAGGGAAAACGCTAATATTAAAATATATTAATAAATATTTAAAAAGGGTTAGTTTTAAATTTAAAATTAAACTATTATTTAAGCGTCCCCTTAATTTTAAAATAAACGAATTAAACTACGTCTTTAATAAAACCTTCGGTTATATCTAACTTTAGGCTAATAATAGTTTTAATTTTAATATTAATTTGAATAATTATTAAGTCCGAGCGTTTATTCTATAAATACGCGTATTTATAGGAGTAGTAGTAATTATAAGTATATATATTTATAAAGGTAATAGTGGCTATAAGTATATATATTTATAGAGGTAGTAGTAGTTATAAGTGCGTATATTTATAGAGGTAATAGTAGCTATAAGTACGTATATCTATAGAGGTAGTAGTAGCCATGAGTATATATATCTATAGAGGTAGTAGTAGCTATAAGTATAGGGGTAGTAATAGTTATAAGTACACGTATCTATAAGGGTAGTAGTAGCTATAAGTATATATATCTATAGAGGTAGTAGTAACTATAAGTATATATATCTATAGAAGTAATAGTAGCTATAAGTATATATATCTATAGAGGTAATAGTAGCTATAAGTATATATATCTATAGAGGTAGTAGTAGCTATAAATATATATATCTATAAAAGTAGTAGTAGTTATAAGTACGTATATCTATAAGGGTAGTAGTAGCTATAAATACACGTATCTATAAAGATAGTAGTAGTTATAAGTATGTATATCTATAGAGGTAGTAGTAGCTATAAGTACACGTATCTATAGAGGTAGTAGTAGCTATAAATATATATATCTATAGGGGTAGTAGTAGCTATAAGTATATATATCTATAGAGGCAGTAGTAGCTATAAATACGTATATTTATAAGGGTAGTAGTAGCTATAATACGTCCCTAGGGTTATTATAATAATTACTAGAAATCCGTCTTAACGTAGTAGGGATCCTTTAATAAAACTCTACTTTATCCTACCCTATTTTAGGCCCCACGCTAATAGATCTCTACGCTAGGCTAGGGTAGAGATTATACCTCGATCCCTACCCTACTCTACACTAATCCGAAGTATATATATACTATAATTAAGTATACTATAGGGGGCTTTCGTCTAATGTTTTAAGGGCTACTACGGGGGGTATATATCGTATACTATTCAAAATACCTTTACGTATACTATTCGTATACTATTTAATAGTATACGCAAGCTGCGTACGCTATTACGTATATTATAGGGTATTATATAGCCTATACTATAACCTATACTATAACGTATACTAATATATATATAAATACGTATATAAATACGTATACTATATAGTATATAATGGGCCTATTCGTCTAAGTAATATTTAAATTATTAATTATTTATCGAGTTACTAAACCTATTAATAATAAGTATTATTTATTAATAGGACTTTACCCGGACCCCTAATTTATTAATCCTACTAAACCTCGGGTCGGTATTTAATATAGAGTTTCAATATAAACCCGTAGACGGCTTTCTAATAGGGCTAATAACGCTTAAAGTATACTAATATTTACTTTTAAGATTTACCGATATATATATAACTACTAGAAAATAACTAATCGTACTATATAATATATACTAGAAAATAACTCATCGCTTATAAAGAGTTTTATACACCGCTAGAAAATAATCTAATCGCTAGTAGTTTTACGATAGCTAGAAAATAACTAATACCAGAAAATAATTAATCGCAAAAGATGATTAATACTAGCGTACTCCTTATATAGCTAATTAGAACTTTAGGGGGGTAATTATATAAATAACTCTTTACTATTATTAAATTCGAGTAATCTCTTTATATAACCTATTCTCTTTATTAACGGCGTATTAATAATTTTAAATTTATAAGGCCTATTTAAGGCCTAGAACCATTATCAACTAATTAATATTGTAACTCTTTTACCGCTTTACTCGGTTCGTAAAAAAGAGATAGACTACGAACTCCGTAATCGGGGAAGTAATCAAGTATAAATAATAATTATAACTCGAAGTTATAGTAGTAATTCCTATTATTAAAATAATTATTAAAGTTACTCGCCTTTATACTCTCCGTTTATAAACTTATAGTTAAATAAACCTTAATTATACTACTCTTTAATATTTAAGCTACGTCGTTCAAAATAATTATAATAATAGCGATTATTAAAACGGAAATAATAATTATCTAGGGGTAATTTACCTCGTTTTATAACTAAATATTAATATACTTTTTAGCGATTTTTTACCCGTATATTCTAACGAACCTAATATACGATTAAGAAGATTTATATAAAAGTATATAACGATAAAAGGTATAATAATAAAGTATATAAATATCGTTATCGATTTAATTCGGTAGCTACCTTTAGTTACTTTAAAGATAAATTAGCGCTATAATTATTTAACGATATTAAGTTATTTAGCGTAACTCTTTAAATATTATTATTATATTATAGTACCTAAAAGTCATCTAGATATTCGATAAAATCGAAGAATTTAACTTTATAGAAAGTTTCGTCCGCTAGAAATAAAAGATACGTAATAGTTTTAATATTATAAATTTATAGGAGTACCTCGAAGATCCTTTTATTAAGGCTCTAGAACTAGACGCTAGTAATCCTTATTATATAATCGAAACTACGCACTAATAATTTAGTGATAATAAGATAATTTATAATATCCTTCGTCGTACCGTTAGTCCGGTAACGTACGTAAAGATTAAAATTAAAAAAATAGCTCTATAAACCTAGATAATAATTATAGATAAATTTAAACCTTATAACTCCGGTTACCTATATATTACTCTAAATAAACTCGATTAATTTATTACTTTTTAATATAGTAACCTTAATAATTATACTAGTAAGTTTTAGGTTACTTTGCCTATAACGAGCGTTATAAATTCAATTACTTTAAATTTAATAATAATATTGTAATCTAGTAGTTCTATTATAATCTTAATATTAAATATTAACGGTATTACGAATCCTTCGCCGAAGAGTATAATTTATTTAATACCGATAGTATAACTAAGATATTCTTTAGTATAGTAATCTCTTATTTTCGTAATACCCTATACCTCTAGGCTAGTAACGCTAATACTAGGTAACTTACTCTTATTATTCGTAATACTTAATAACGAGTTTAAGGGCCTAATTAGGAAGGAACTATCCGACTTTATCTATATTAACCGATTTAATAAAACGAGTTAGGTACTATACATCGGCAAAGCCGGAGACCGTACGAGAAGAGTCGAGGTACTAAATACGTATTTTGCTACTTTAAGCGGAAAAATAACAAAAAGAGAACGTTAGTCAAAAAAAAATTATTTTAAATAAAAAACCTAAAAATAGTAACTTCGTATTTAAGATTTTTAATCCGTAATTTTCTACTAGCGCCGGGTAGCTCGCTAAGGCTATATAGAGCGCTATAACCACGCTAATTTAATTTAGATTTTAAATTACGTCGATTTACGTACGCGCGTAATACCCCTTAAGCTAGCGCGGTATTATACACTATATAATTCACTTATAACTATCTAATTATAAACCGGTACTACTTAGACTAGCTTATTCTGATTTATTCAAAATTATTCAAAATGAGTTAAGGTACTAAATGCGCATTTATTAACTCCGGTGTCAAATCGATCTCTGAGGCTGGTATATGAGCTAAATAGATCTGAGCGCCTTTTCCGTCTTTTTCGGTAGAATGCGGGCTCACCGGTTTACCGATATACTACCTATAATAAACTATAGTATAATAATCTCGGCCATAATACTTAGTATAACCGTAGCCGCCGCGGTAGAGGTAGTAAAAGTAATAATAACACTACTAAAGATAATAATAATAGGAATAAGAATAAGTCGCTCTATAAACGGGCTAAAGCCGATCCCGAAGGAAATATAAAATTTTACTACACCTTAGTTAATATTAATTTTAACTTCTCTAAACTTTATATATTCGATACTATTTATACCGTTTATATTATTTAAAATCGCTTTATATTTATAGAATACACTAAATTTAAAAGCGCCGATATTATTAACGGCTTTAAGGGTAGGTTAACGTTATATAATAATAAAGTTATTAAATTACTATATTTAAACGATAATAATATTTAGTACCTATAAATTAATAATATTATCTATTCTCCTAATAATAGTTTTAATTTTATCTCGTATATTAAGCTCTAGCGAGCTAGCTATATACTAGGTTTTATTTTAAAAGGGATTTTAATCGGATTTAAAGATATTATTACGGCTCTTTAAGACTATAATCTTTATATCCTACGTATATATCAATAAAGCTAAATTTAACTCGCTTTATTAATTAATTTATTTATTTATTTATTTATACACTTATTTAAGTAAAACTACTTCGCTTATAAGGGAGTTCTATAGAATATATATAATACTCGATAGCGTTACTAAATAACCGTTAAAGAAACCTCTTAAGAGGATAAAAACTTTAGTTTATCCTTAATCTCGGTTCTAGATATTTTGGCCCACTAATTGATAGGCCTTTTTATATACTACTAATTCTTCTTTTAAATTTCTTCTTCGCGTAAATCCCTAAAATTAACGATTTTATATTAATTTTAAATAACCTCGTTATTTTATCCCTTATATTTACCCGTTTTTTTAAAACTTATTATTTATCTCCATTACGGGCTTAAGCCTTTATAGTATATATAAATATAACCGTAGTTAAGTATTATATATCTTATTATACCGGTACGCTAGCCCTACTATCCCTCTTTATTATTATTCTATATTTTTTCGCCTTTATTCTTAATTATATATACGTAGCTACTTTTTCGTTATAGCGGATTTTACGTCCCGCCGGTACCTTAATATAGTTACCCGGTTATTAAGGTTATAACTTTTATATAAATATTAATATCTAGGAGTATAGATAGAGGTCCTTTTATTTATATAAATTTCGCTTTACGTACCTATACTTTACCTACTCGTTAACGGCGGAGGAAAATATTTAGTCCTATAGGGCTCTATATAACGGTTATTTTATAACTCTTAAGGTAGAGAAAGCCCCTTATAGTTCGAATATTATTAATATTTAATAGGTAGCTAGACGGGAGCCTTTATTTAGACTTAAGATTTCGGCTTTATATATATATATTTATTCTATACTCTTTTTTATATATAGGTATAATAAACGCGTTCTTTTCATAGTCCCCTTTTTTTAATATATCGGGCCGCGATTACGATTACTTTTTTAATTAATTATATTATAAAGGGTTTATTCTTTATCGCTTTAATTCTTTAAAAGAGAGGGGGGGAGGAGGAGGAGGAGGAGGAGGAAAAGATTTCTTTTTACCGATATTATAATCGCGTTAAGAATATAGATACCGCTATAAGATAAGTTTAACGCGTTATAATATAAAATCTCTTAACTCTCTAGACTACTATAAATAGTAACTGAAAGTTCGTAGCTAATAGGACGTATACCTAGATCTCGTTACTAGCCACTCGCTTTATTTATTATAAATATTAAGGCCTTAACTTTATCGACCTATTTAAAATAGTATAGGCCCTCTAATAAGTTTTAATCTCGTTATTCAATAGTATTTATCTAGTTTTCTTACGGTATTTTAACGGTATTAAGTTTTGAATAATATATTCACGGGTGAAAACCGGTTAATATACCGCTTAAAACCTATTAAAACCATTAATCTTTTTAATACTAGTTAAAAAACGGTTATTTAATCGTTCGAAGAAAATAGCTAGCTACTCAACGTTGAAAATTATTATTTAACGGTTTATTAACGGTTTATTAACGGTTTAGTAATAGTTTATCAACTATTTAAAAACTTATAATAACCCTATTAATAAAATATTTAAAGTTTTTAAAGTTCCTTATAGGGCTGAAAACTCGCTTAACTTATATTACGTTAAATATTAACGCTAAGACTTTAAAAAGTATTTTTTCGAACTTTTCACGAAAAGTACCTATATAAAGCTAGTCTTATATAGGCCTAGTATTAAAGTACTTACCTTAGCGGAAAGCTATGAGGGCTGACAACGGTACTAGTACCGTATAAAATAGAAGTATCGGTGTAGCACCGTAGCGATTAGGCGCTCGATACTATTACGGGTACTTATTATATTACGTACTAGTAATTTTACGTAACTTATAGATATTATATTATTAAGAAGCGTTATACCTAGGATAACAGCTAGAGGCTAGAACCGTATAATTACGGATATAATAAGGTACTGTAGAAGTACTGTTTAAAACGCCAAGCCTTATATTCGGGTATATAGGTAGTATAGATTTATTAACACTTTTAAAAATCTAGGGCTATAATCGGTCGATTCAGCCGATTTTCACGCGGAGGGGCTGCCACGAATAGTTACGACATTACGACCGTATACGCGGGGTAGGTATATAGGTACCTAATAACTACCTACTAAGACTAAAGTACGGATATTTTAAAAACGGACCCTATCTTGTAAAATATAGCTGACTAAGTAGGGTTTAATTACTATTTAGAAATTTGGTACGGTAATAAGCGGATTACTATATATTTTATAGGATTGTCTAAAGGTAGTTAAATTAATAAAGGACGTACTTTAAAGGTAACGGTAATAACATAGTATTATTACAATTATTAGGCCTCACGCCCAGCCGCTAAGGTAGAGAATATTTTATAAATTTTTATTTATATTTCGCTACCGCTTAGTTACCGTCTATATACCGTTGATAAACGAGAATTAAACCGTTTTTAAACCGTTTTTAAACCGTTTTATAACTAAAACCTTAAACCGTTAATAGTTTTAAGAAGAGAAGTATCGACGTTAATTAATCTTAAAACCGTCGTATAATTAGTAATTATCTAGTTAAGAAACCGGTTTATAGATAGTTTATAAACGGTTTCTAAACAATTTCAAAACCTAGCGAGTAGGTAGGACAGAATTAAAGAGGATAATAGTTACGAGATATATAGTATTATAAAATATATACGTCCTTATATAAACGTCGCCTATAGTAGGGACGATTTAAATTTACTATTATTTATAGCGATATTATTAACCTAAAGACTTACAATTTCGGTTTTATAATTATATTTATTAATAATAAATATAAATATAGTTATTACTACTTTATCCTTTATAAAATAAGTATCTTTAGCGCCTTCCGTAGCTATAAGAGCGTTAAGGAATATAAGGACTATGGGATTCATTACCTCTATATAAATAAAGATTCTATATATACCGATAAAGTATTCGCCGATTACCGCTTCGACTATTGAACTATAGTAGGTAGAAACACTTCTTGATTGATTATCTATAGAGGATAAGAGCGAATATATATATAAGACCCTAATGTCAAGTATTACCAAGTATTTATTTAGTTAGTACTTACTAAGTAGTCTTATACTCCTATATTCCAATACTCCTACTCGAACGAAATCCTCTATTAAGAAGTCTCTAAAATAGCCCCGTATTCCCCCTATTTTAGGGTCGTTATAATGGGTTATAAAAACTAAAACTATAATTTATAGGGGCCAAGCTATAGGCCTAAACTATAATTAGTAGAGGCCGAGTTATGGGGTTAAGCCACGTCGGTAGGGGCTAAACTATAAAGCTAAACCACATCGGTGAGGGCCAAACTATAGGGCCAAGCTATATCGGTAAGGGCTAAGGGAGCAAAATTCCGTTTTTTAATAAAATATAGTATTTTAAAAAATTTATTTAATAGTTAACTTATATACACTAAATTTAGGTAGTAATTAGGTCGGAATATTAATAAGCGATATAAATACTACGAGAAGATTATTAAAAATAGTCGGATACTATAAAGTTCTACGGGGAAGCGATTATTAAGGGTATAAAAACCGCCTAAAATATTATAGGGACCGCGTTAAATACTACGGGTATAATAATATATAATTATAACGGATACTTAAGGGATATTCTAGCGACGTATATATTTATTAATAAAGGTTATAGGAGGGCTAAATAAGAACGATAAATTATTAAACGATTTTATCGTCGCCGCGTATAGTATTAGAATATAGGAGTACAGGACTATTTAGTAACTACTTAGTAAATAAATATTTAGCAATACTTGGTATTAGGGTTTTATATATATATTCGCTCTTATCCTCTATAGATAATTAATTAAGAAGTATTTCTACCTATTATATTTTAATAGGTTATGAGCCCGGGCTCTATATATATATCCGCTATATACTCACTATATTATTATAATATTAACGGTAGTAACACGGCGTTATTACGTTATCGTAACTGCGCTTAGGACGTATTAGATTACGCCTATAAAAAAAATTTAAATAAGGGGCTTGGCACCTAGAATATAATTCCGCCGGCCCCGCCTCTACTAGAAAATAACCAATCGTATTATATAATATACGCTAGAGAGTGGCCAAATCGCTTATAAAGAGTTTATACACCGCTAGAAAATAGCTAATAAGCGAATCGCTGTTAAAGAGTAGCCAAATCGTTTATAAAGAGTTTATATACCGCTAGAAAATAACTAATAAACGAAGCGCTATTAGAAAATAGTTAATTACTATACTAAGGAGTAGCTAATCGCCGTAATCGGTTAATGTTAACGTACTTTATATATACCTAAATAAATATCTTAAGGGTAGTTATATACAATAACTATTTATCATCGTTAATACCTCTATATAATTTATTATAATCATTACTAGCGTACTATAATTTTAAATTTATAAGGTCTTTTTAAAGCCTAGAATAATTATAACTAATTACTACTATAGCTCGTTTACCGCCTTAAAAAAATAAGTGTTAATAACGTTAACAGCGTTAGTAGCTAAGAATAAACTTATAACTCCGTAGTCGGGGAAAAAAAAAATACTATAACTATAACTATAGGTCGCAGCTACGACTGTAACTCTTATTATTAAAATAGTTATTAAAGTTATTTACCCTTATTCCCTCGTATAAAGTAATAACGAGTTAAACCCTAAATATACTATCCTCTAAGCTTTCAGCCTCGTCGTTTAGAATAATTATAATAATAATAACTATTATAACGAAAATAAAACTTAAAGTATCTTAAGGCTAAACCTCCCTATTTAATTACTAAATAGTAATATACTCTTTAAAGACTCTATGTTATAGTAGTTATTATAATATAGTAGAAAGATATTCTATTAGTTTTGCTAGGAAGGATCCTAAATACCTCCGGTTTATTAAGGCCTTGCTAATACGAGTTAACCTATAATAGTGTTAATAAGAAAAGAAAAGCAAACGCCCTCGCTTGTATAGGGTATAGTAGTACGTAGTAGATAATGATTAAGGTTGTAAACGTTGAACTTTAGCTGGGGAAAACTTATATAAATAATATAGAAGGTTTTACTGTGCCCTTCTAGGCCTTCTACGCCGTGGTATAATAGAAGCCTTTAGTGGTTACTTCCGTAGCTTATTATAAGTCTTTACTTTATACTCTTAAATAAACTTTAAGGCGTTACCGAGGTTTATTATATTATACTAGGAGTTATATTAATGACCCTAGCCTTTCTATTTTATTAGGTACTAGACCTTTAGGGCTATACCACGTTTACCTATAATAACCTCGATTTTAAATACGTTATCGTGTTCTTTATTATTATCTTCGATAATGGGTAGTAGCTCGTTTTTACTGGAGCGGCTATATGGGTTATTAGTATTTATAGGCTTTAATTATACTACTAATATTATAGAGTAGATATGTATAAGAGGTAGAAACTTAAGTCGGTACGCCAGTACCCTAATTTGTTTAAGAATCTTGAAAGGACCGACCCGTTAGATGTATAATTTGGGATTCGTAATACCTAGTATTTAATAGCCCTCGTTAAGGCGAAGGTAGACCTAACTTCCTTCGGATAAACTAAGAGGTTTATGTTTTTTATTATAGCGTAGTTTAGTAAAGGCGTTAGTAAAAGCGATAGACTCTTCGGCCTAGTCCCGTTTAAGCTAGTATAGTCTATTAAAGTCTTCCGCGGGTAGCTCTATTAGTATATTTAAGGTATCGCGGACTTTAAAGTTATAAGCGATTTTATTAAATATTATACTAGTAGATTAATTTCTAGAGTTATTAAACGATTTTTATAGGTATAGTAATATAATAGTCTAGTCGATAGCGTCGATATAGGGTTATTAGAATATATAGAATTTAATCGCGATCTCGACGGTTTAACTAGTTCTTTTAGACTAGTCGTCCGTCTAAGAGTAATAGGTTATTAAGGTAAATATATTATAATTAAATTTCTAAAAGATAATTCTTTAGAACGATAATATGAACTTCGAGTCCCGATTATATATAATAGTATAGAGAACCCCCTAATCGTGTGCTATAAGGGCGGCGAGGACTATATTAGCCTATTATGGCGCTTTTTATATAGATCGACCCGGTAGTAGTAGAATACGTTTTGAGAACTTGTATATTATAGTAAGTAAGTAGTCGAAACCTTCGAAGGGTTTAGTAAGAGGTAATACTACTATAAAGTCTATAATTATAATATGAAATAGAATACTAGGTCTATTAATAGGTAGTAGGCTGTTATAAGGTTTATAGTACTTCGTCTAATCAAGCTAGTATACTGGATAGTATTTAATATAGGTTCGGAGATACTGAGCTAGATACCTTATATAGATCGATACTACGATACGGTCGTAGGTACGGTAATAGCTACCGTAGTATTAATAATTATATATTAGCTTAAAGATGTCCTTCTCGAGTAAATTAAGTATATATAGGCGCTCCCGACTATTATCGAAATTAGTGTAGTAGATTAGATTATCGCGAAGACGGAATTATAAGCCTATTTTATGAGTCTAATCTCCTGCGTCTATTTAGTGAGGTACTTCGGTAGTAATTTTAGTAACTACTATAGTATCTACCGAAGTCTTCTATAGGAGATTTAGGAGTTTTTTTTATTACTCGTTATTTTAATATACCTTAATAAGCCGAGCCTTAAAGTTATTAGATATCTTTATAAGGGTAATATAATAGACGTTAGTAGGCTTAAGATTACTAAAGGCTTTATTAAAGACTTTAGTAAATAAGGTATTAAATATTCTAGGTGCTTTAATAACTTTTAAGTAATTTTATATCCTTTAAAGTCGTAATAAAGTATTAGGGACGATATTAAACTTCCTAGACTTATACCTTATTACTAGATCGAATTATAATAGGTATTATAATACTTTAACGAGGCGTAGATTAAGTTTATTAGTTAATAAAGATAAGAGATTAGTCTAGCGCGAGATCGGTACCGTAGTAGAATAGTTAATATATAGGACTACGGGAGGCTTCCTAGATAACTCGATTATATATTATATTTTCTTAACGACCTAGACGATACCGGCTATCTTAAGCTCGGTAGGTTAGTAATTTTATTTAACTTAATTAAATATTTTATTTAGGAATATAATAGGTTGTACCGATATTTTAGAGAAACCTTTTATAACGTTATCTTTAATATAATAAATTATAGTAATAAAACCCTAGACCTTAAAGGTATCTAGATTTATAAATAAAATCCTTTTAAGGTTATCGGAATAAATTAAATTCTATTTAGGTAGGTTCGTAGTATAATTTATTAAATTAAACCTTCCTAGTATAGTTTACCGAAGCCTTCGGTAAGTCCTTAATTAAGGTGGTTTTATATTATTATAATACTTCCGCCCGCTGAGTATACTTTAGTATAGAGGATCGTAGCTAGCCGGTAAGGCCTAGGAAGATTTCTAATTCTTGTAGAAACCGGGGGAAGCTTAAGGTATCGATAATTACTAACTTTTCTACTAATATAGATAGGCCTAATAAGTTAATACATTAACCTAGTAGAGTAATCGATAGATATTTTAAAAAAGTCTTCTTCGGGCTAAAATTAATACGGTATTACTAGAAGAGTATAAAGAGCTATTATAAATAAACTAGGTATTTTAGTAAGGTCTTAGAGAAAGTAATTATATTATTAATATAAACCTTAGTAAAACTCCTAAATAGTCGGAGTATCTTATTAGTTTAATATTATATATAAAGTATATGACGTCGTCGTCGTTGACGGTATTAGGGATAAGGTAGTAGTCTTACTACTATACGCCCGCGTCGCCTAACTAATTTTACAATGTTTTATTACGGTAACTACGGCCATTAACCTAATATAGGGGGGGTATCTATATAGTGATCGGGGGGGTATCTATATAGGCAAAGGGAGTGTCTCTATAACACGTCCCTTATTAATACGAACGATCTTATTACTAATACCTTATATAGGTATTAGTAATAATATTTTCTTTATCTCTATATTAAATAAAACTGACTTTAAATAGGCTTTATTAATTAATATAATAAAGTAGCCGTTATTTAAATATATCTTAATCTGCTCGTTAGAGGTACTAGAGTATATCGAGCCGGACTAATAAACTTTAATTATAGTATATTTTTATCCTCGGAAACCGTAGCCAGGTACTTTAGATTAATCTAGTATAATATTTAACTTTACTAGGATAAATTTAGTAGGTAGAGGTTAGGTTAATATAGTATCGAGTAGTATTTTAGATAGTTAAGTTATTATAATCTCGACTAGTATTCTAAACTAGCTTACTTCGTTAGTAACGCCTACGGAAGGATTCGACGGGGTACTAGATTAAGTTATAGAAGTTTTTATTAAAAGGGGAGTTTTATAACCTAACGGAAAACTTTTATTAAATTATTTTTATTTAAGGTATTAGAATAATTTATTCTTTAATAGGAAGCTAGTAGTATAGTTAAAGTATTTATAATCCGTATCCTTAGGCGGTGACGTAAAATTGATATCTATTATATCCTATTATAGCTCGTCGAAGTTATTATAAAGGCTACTTAAGTAGTAAAAAGCTTCGGTATCCTCGGACTATTAAATATTATTAGTTTAAATATAGTACTATTAGAACCCGGTAGATTAATTATATTCATTATTAAAGCTTTTAGTAGCGTTCTTAATAATAGTTTAATAGGTACGCTATAACGAGAATCGAGGCTATCGGTTATCTTATAGTCTAGTAGGTCGGTCATTCTAGGGTCTAGTAAATCCCTAAAGTCTAGTAGGTTTATTATTTATATAAAATTTATTAGCTAGCGGAGGTATTAAATTTAACCCGTTTACGGGGCCCGTAGTAATCTAAAGTTTTTATATAGTAGGTAAAATTTATAGAGTATTTAAACGTAGCTCGTTTTACTACTATTAAAGTTTATTAGCGAAGCCGCTTCCGTAGTTATTATACCCCTACTAGTAATCTTAATAAGGCGGCCGCTGGTCGTATTAAAAGAAAGGCGATAAACTAGAGAGTTTACCCTAACAATTAGACTAAAAGTATTAACCCGGTCTTGATTATTTTTTATTATTATAGTGGGGTTAAGGGGCTCGGTTATTATTATATATTACTAACTTATACTATATACTAGCTTTAGAATCGATTTAGTCTAGGAATTAAAATAACGTAGTTATCGAGGTAGGCTTAGGTATATCGCGGCGGAACTTTAAAACTAAATTATTTTATACTACGGATAACTAGTTATATATTAAGGTAAACTCGGCCGCCTTAATATAACGTAGTATCGACTAGATATAAATACGCGGTGATTTACTATTACGAGTATTTAATATACTATATCGTTCTATTTATAGGCGTTGAATAGTTATTATAGTCTAAGTTTTGAACCGCTTAATTATAGTATTAAACTAGATATCTAGCGTAGCTAATTTTAAGAGACCTTTCTTAAGGTTAGTAAATTTAGTCGAGTATTATAGGAGAGCTTCGTTACGAAGATAGGTAGGTAGGGCCTTACGGACCCTATCGTCGCCTTTAATAGCGGTTATATCTCGTAGTTTATCAACGAAGGCGTAGATATTACAGTAGAATGAATAACGTTTTAAATTAGTGATAGGGCCCTCTCCTTCGAAGCCTAGGTCGAAGAACCCGACGTCGTCTACCTTAAATTAAATATTTCTATTTCCGTTACTTGTTCTATCTAGCCTATTACGGCCTATTAGGCCTACTAGGCCAGCCGGGCCTTAAGCTAGCGGGTTCTCCCAGATATACTATATTATACTAGTAGTTATAGTAGACTATATAGCTATTTATATAGTAGGGTCTATTATATTAAATTTATTCTAGGGCCCGAAAGACTAGGTATAAATAGCCTCCTCCGTTAATATAGTTTTTATTATAGGTCCGGTACCTTCCGTAGACGGCGAATTATTTAGTAAAGTATAAAGAGTTACTCCTATAGAAGGCGGGTCTTATAGCCGTCGTAGAGTTTATATACCTTATTAAAACGTTTTTAGCGAAGCGCGGAGGTTAGATTTATTATAGGCCCAGTTTGAAGGCCAGCGAGGTAATTCGATAGAGTTAGATCTAACTCTAGTACGGTCGTCCCTTATTAAGTTAATACCGCGAGGTATCTATACCGGCCTAAAGTTACTTCGAATAATCTAACTAACTAGTTAACGTATATTATAGTCGATTAGGTTCGTGTAGGTATAGTTACTATCGAGGAATTCGGATAGTAAAAAGATAAGTACGATGGTATCTTTTATAAAGGGGTTTAGTAACGAAGCCAGTTTATTAATTATTAATAAACTATTTAGCTAGCTAGCTTACTAGCTTATAATATATTAGAGGATACTACGAAAGGCTTTAGAGGTTACTAATACTATAATAAACCTAGTAGCTTAATAGAGAGGTAATATAGCGGAAGTATTAAGAGTAGTTATAGTAGGCTTTAGTAAAGAAGTACTATACTAAGCTAGTACTAGTGCTAGAGGATAATATTAATACTACGATAAGATAGGAAATAGTATCTTATAAAGCCTTCAACAACGTTACCGTTACTACTATTATTATAGTAGTTATTATAGTGTGGTAGAAAGATATTCTATTAGTTCTACTAGGAAGGATCCTAAATACCTCCGGTTTATTAAGGTCTTACTAATACGAGCTAACTCATAATACTCTAGCTCCGTACCTTTCGGTAGATTAAATAAATAGTCGACTACCTCTATAATAAAATATATATATACGACGATAAAAAAGACGTTAATATAATATATATATACCGCTATCGATCCGGCTCTTTAGCTAGTTTTAATTACTCTAAATCAATACTAGAACTATTTAATAATATTAAACTATTCGGCCTTATACCTAGTTACCGCTAGTATATCGGTATTTATAAAAATTATTTAGATATTTATTAAAGTCGAAATCTTAAATTTAATAAAAGGCTTCGTTAAATAGAAGTAGGATATATATAATAACTTTAATATAACAAATTTATAGGAATACCTCGAAGATCCATTTATTATAGTTTTAGAACTAGACGCAGGTAAACCTAACTATAATATTAATACTACGTATTAATAATTTACTAATAATAAGATAATTTATAATATCCTCCGTTATGTTATCGCCCCTATAACCTACGCTAAAATTAAGAATAATAAGGTCGTTATTATAGCCTAGACAATTATTATAAACGAATTTAAACCTTATAACTCCGGCTACCTATATAAGGTACTAACTAAACTTAATTAATTTACTACTAGTTAATATAACAGTCCTAGCGATTACGTTAATAAATTTTAAAAGGTTTATAACGAGCTCTATAACTTTAACTACCTTAAATTTAATAATAACTTTATAATTTAATAGTTTTACCGTAACTTTAGTATTAATTACTAACGCTATTATAAAATATTCGTTAAAGACTACGATTTATTTAATATTAATAGTACTATTAAAACTACCTTAAATATAGCGATCTCTCGCTTCCGTAATATATTATACTTATAGGTTAGTAGCGCTAGTTATAGTTAACTAGTATTTATAGTACGTACTTTAACGTTATAACGTATTTAAAGGCCTAATTAAAAAAGAACTATTTAATCGTACCCCTATTATACTAACTTTATTAGGCGGGTACGGTATTATACTATTTATAATAAACTCTAGTACGATAATTTTAGTTATAATAACTAACGCGACCGTAGCCGGCGCGGTCGAGGTAGCCGCGGTAAAAACGGCGGTAAAAATAATAATAATAGAAACTAAAATAATAAAAGTAAAAATAATAAACCCGATAAATTAAATAAACACTAAAGGTCTAATACCGAAGGTAATTTTAATTTAGGAAATATAAAATATTATTACGCCCTCGTAAATATTATAATTAATATTTCTAAGCTTTAGGTTTTAGATACCGGTACTACCGTTTATATTAACTATAATCGCTTTACTTTTATAGAGTACGATAAACTTAAAGGCGCCGATAGTATTAATAATTTTAAGGGCGGCCTAACGCTATATAATAACGACGTTATTCGGTTATTATATTTAGGCGATAAAGGTATATAGTATCTTAAGGTTAATAATATTATATATATTCTTAATAGCGGTTTTAATCTTATTTTTTATATTAAACTTTAACGAGCTAGTTACCCTTTAGGTTTTATTTTTAAAAAGATCTTTATCGGATTTAAAGAAATTATTATAATCCTATAAAATTATAATCTCTATATTCTACGTATAAATTAATAGTAATTAGTATTAGCTACTATTAATATTAAAGCCCTAATTTAATAGTACGAGAGACTCGGTTATTTAAGGAAAGATAATATAGTACGGTTATTTAAAATAATTAATAATATCGACTTATTAAAGGTTAAGGGCGATAACGGTTATAAAACCTATAACGTTATAAAGATATATATTTATTCGTATAAACGTAGCCTACGAAAGGGCCGTTTCGAATATAATATTATTTATAGTAATATTATTAATCTTAGGGCCTATAACTTCTACTTTATAATTATTTATATTAATAATAAATTTAAATATAACTACTACTACTTTATATTTAATAAAATAGGTATATTTAATACCTTTCGTAGTTATAAGTCCGTTAAAGAATATAACGATTACCGTATTTATTACCTTTATACCGATAAGGATCCTATATATATTAATAAGGCGTTCGCCGATTATTAGAATATAAGAGTATAAGATTATTTAGTAAATAAATATTTAATAATACTTAGTATTAAGGTCTTATATATATATTCGCTTTTATCCTTTATAGATAATTAATTAAGAAGTGTTTCTATTTATTATAATTTAATAGGTTATGAGCCCGGGCTTTATATATATATCCGTTATATACTCGCTATATTATTATAGTATTAATGGTAGTAACACGGCGTTATTACGTTAATATAACTACGTTTAGGACGATATACTAGATTACGCCCGTAAGAAATTTTTAAATAAGGGTCTTAGTATATAAAATATAGTTCCGCCGGCCCCGCCTCTACTAAGGAATAACCTAATAAATAATATACGTAACTACTAAAAAGTGGTTAATTATATTATATAATATACGCTAGAAAGTAGCTAATCGTTTATATAAAGTTTATATACCGCCAGAAAAATAGCCTAATTATTAGTAGTTTTACTATAACTAGAAAGTGGTTAATTATTATATGAAGGAGTGGCTAATCGCCGTAATCGGCTAATATTAACGTACTTTATATATACCTAAATAAATACTTTAGGGGTAGTTATATATAATAACTATTTATTATCGTTAATACCTTTATATAATTTATTATAATCGTTACCGGTATATTATAACTTTAAATTTATAAGGTCTTTTTAAAGCCTAGAATAATCGTAATTAATTACCGTTATAACTCGCTTACCGCTTTAAAAAAATAAACGTTAATAGCGTTAATAGCGTTAGTAATTAAAAATAAACTTATAACTCCGTAGTCGGGGGAAAGAATATTATAATTATAACTATAAATCGTAACTACGACTATAACTTTTATTATTAAAATAATTATTAAAGTTATTTACCCTTATTCTTTTATATAAAGTAATAACGAGTTAAACTTTAAATATACTATCCTTTAAACTTTTAACCTCGTCGTTTAAAATAACTATAATAACGACGATTATTAAAATAAAAATAAAATCTAAAATATCTTAAGGCTAAACCTCTTTATTTAATTACTAAATAATAATATACCCTCTAAAGACTCTAGCTCCGTATTTTTCGGTAGATTAAATAAATAATCGACTACCTCTATAATAAGGTATATACGTACGACGATAAAAAAGACGTTAATATAATATATATATATCGTTATCGATCCGACTCCCTAGCTAGTTTTGGTTACTTTAAATCAATACTAGAACCGCCTAATAATATTAAATTATTCGGTCTTATACCTAGGTTACTATTAGTATATCGGCCTTCGTAAAGATTATTTAAGTATTTATTAAAGTCGAAACCTTAAATTTAATAAAAAACTTTATTAAATAAAAGTAGGATATATATAATAACTTTAATATAATAAATTTATAGGAATACCTCGAAGATTTATTTATTATAGCCCTAGAACTAGACGTAGGTAAACTTAACTACGATATCGATACTATGTATTAATAATTCACCGATAATAAAATAATTTATAATATCCTCCGTCGTACCGTCGCCTTTAAGAATAATAAGGTCGTTATTATAGCCTAGACGATTATTATAAACGAATTTAAACCTTATAACTCCGGCTACCTATATAAAGTATTAATTAAACTTAATTAATTTATTACTAATTAGTACGATAGTCCTAGCGATTATATTAATAAGTTTTAAAAGGCCTATAACGAGCTCTATAACTTTAACTACCTTAAATTTAATAATAACTTTATAATTTAATAATTCTACCGTAACCTTAGCTCTAATTATTAGCGCTATTATAAAATATTCGCTAAAGACTATAATTTATTTAATATTAATAACACTTATTAAACTACCCTAAATATAACGATCTCTCGCTTCCGTAATATATTATACTTATAGGCTAGTAGCACTGGCTATAACTAGCTAGTATTTATTATATATACTTTAACGCTATAGTATATCTAAGGACTTAATTAGGAAGGAACTATTCGACCGTACCTCTACTACGCTAACTTTATTAGGCGGGTACGGTACTATACTATTTATAATAAGCCCTAGTATAATAATTTTAGTTATAATAACTAATACGACCGTAACCGGCGCGGTCGAGATAGACGCGGTAGAGGCGGCGGTAGGGGTAATAATAATACTATTATTAAAGATAATAGCGATAATAATAAGAGTAAGGACGATAAATCCGATAAGTTAAATAAGCGCTAGAGGTCTAATACCGAAGGTAATTCTAATTTAAGAAATATAGAACGCTACTACGCCCTCGTAGGTATTATAGCCGATATCTCTAAACTTTAGGTTCTAGATACCGGTACTACTATTTATATTAATTATAATCGCTTTACTTTTACGGAGTATATTAAGCTTAAAAGCGCTAATAGTATTAACGGCTTTAGAGGCGGGCTGACGTTATATAATAACGGAGTTATTCGGCTACTATACCTAGGCGATAAAAATATATAATATCTTAAGGTTAATAATATTATATATATTCCTAATAACGGCTTTAATTTAATTTCTTACATTAAACTTTAACGAGCTAGCTACCCCTTAGGTTTTATTTTAAAGAAAATCTTTATCGGATCTAAAGAAATTATTATAATATTATAGGACTATAACCTCTACGTTCTATATATAAATTAGTAGTAACTCGTATTAACTATTATTAACGCTGAAGCTCTAATTTAATAATACGAGAGACTCGGTTATTTAAGGAAAGATAACATAGTATAATTATTTAAAATAACTAACGGTATCGACTTATTAAAGATTAAGGGCGATAACGGCTATAAGACTTATAGCGTTATAAAGATATATATTTATTCGTATAAGCGCAGCCTACGGAAGGGCCGTTTCGAATATAATATTATTTATAGTAATATTATTAATCTTAGGGCTCATGGCTTCGGCTTTATAATTACCTATATTAATAATAAATTTAAATATAAATACTATTATTTTATATTTAATAAAATAGGTGTATTTAGCGCCTTTCGTAGTTATAGGTCCGTTAAAGAATATAGCGACTACCGTATTCATTACCTCTATACCGATAAGGATCCTATATATATTAATAGGGCCTTCGCCGATTATTAATATAAATATAATATCGTTTAAAGCTACTTTATCCCTAGGAACCCCTAAATAAATAGTATATTAAAATATATTAGCTAAACCTTACTCTAGAAGGTATATACCCTACTAGATAATAATGACTTTAATAAGATATTAATTCTAGAGCTTATCTCGACTGTAAACTAGCTCCGAAATCGGTCTTTTATCGTTATAATAAATATTACGCCTTATAAAGGCTCTATTAAAATACGTCCTAATTTATTATATTTACGTAATATTAGCTAAATCGGCCTATATTAGGACCGCTATATTATAGGTGAAAACTAGTAGAAGTTTATTTAATATAGTATTAAGGGCGCCCTCGTTAGGTATAAAAGTAATTATTTCTATCGAATATTAATACTTATAAATAAAATACTCCGCTTTATTTAGGTTTAATAAACCGAGGAGCGCTATATTAGAAATAAATATACTACGATATAGGTACTACTAGTTAATAAGATCTCTAGAATAATTCCCCGTTAGGGGGGCGATATTATAGTAAAATATAAAGATACCTTAGGCCTATATAAACCTCCTATTAATATAGAATTAAATATCGACGACTGCGGATATAATAGTAGTAACTTTAAATTTATTATAGCCCCCCTCTAGCGACCTATTAGACGCGTTATCTCGTTACGGTTATTAAGGCTAAGAGTTAATATACCTAGCCCTAGCCTATAGGCGCTATAGCCGCTACTAATTACGAGCGACGTATTATCGCGAGCGATAATACCAGAGTCCTCGAGCTCTAATTTATTAGACGATATAAATCCGGCCTAATATTCCCCCGCCTCCGCCTCGCCCGTAATATCAATAAGGGTATTTAATAGATATTTAGAACTATATAAATTTACCTTCTCCCCCGACCTAATAGTACTACTAGCTAAGGTATTATTATATAAACTATACGAGCCTAAGACGTATAAGGAAGTTATAATTAATACCCTAAATAAAATATACTAATAACTCGGAATAAAGGCCGAAATTAATTTACTCTTAATTAATAATACCTAGATATTGGCTAACCTACCCTATAATCGAAAAATCCTTCGCGGTAAATAGGTCTATAAACTTAAGTATAGTATTATTAATAAGGTCACTCGCTATAAAGCCCGTTAGGTAGTACGTAGCTTTAAATAATACTAAAGAATCGATTTTAACGAGACGTTTACCTTTATAATAAAGCCTATAAACTATAAAGTATTATTCGTTATTATTACGGCGTTCGACCTAGAGCTCGAATAAATAGACGTATAAACTGCGTTTCTCTATAACGAGATCGATAATAATAAGATCTATATCGAATAACCTACCGGTTTTAGTAATGATTTAGGTCGTATATATTTACTAAAACGTATTTTATATAGGCTTAAATAATCCCCTCGTATATAGTATACTACCTTTACTACCTTCCTCGCTAAGCTAGGTTTTATACCCTTAAATACGGACTTTAATATTTTCCTTAATTATAATACTTAGTTAATTATTACCTTATACGTCGATAATATATTAATTATTAATACTAGGAAGGTCGCTATTATTTAATTTAAAAAGCGGCTAAACGATAAATATAAAATAATTAATCTTAGGCCTATCATTTATTACTTAGGCCTTAAAGTCGCGCGCGATCGCTTTAATCGTATATTATTCTTTAGTTAAGAGGCTTACCTAGAAAAGGTATTTAAAGATTATAATATATAGAATATTAAGGCTAAAGCTATAGGAGTTCTAATAAACCTAATAATTAAGTTTATTTCTACGGATAAAGACCACTAGACTGAACCTACCTTTTTAACCGTATACTAATTAACTATCGGATTACTTATATACGTAATAATAAGTATACGGCCTAATATCGTATTCGCGGTATTAGTAGTAAGCCGTTATACTTCTAACCCCGATAAGACTTATTAGGTCGTAATTAAATATATATTTCGTTACCTACGCGGTACGTTAACCCTAAAGTTTATATTCTAGGGTTAACTCGCCCTATTAAAGGGCTATACTAATACTAATTAGGCCGGCGACTATAATACGCGACGCTCTACCTCTAATTATACGTTTAATCTCGGTAGTATAATTATTAACTAGTAATCTAAACACTAATTAATCGTTATACTATTATCGTATAAAGCCGAATACGCTAGTTAAATATAAATTACTAAGGAAACTATTTAACTTAAACGGTTATTAAAATAATTAATATTTATTACCCCTATACCCTATACTAGGGGGAAATCTAAAGATTATATATTAATACTACTCGTTAATATATTATATATATTTATTACCTTTTTAGCGATACCTATATACTTCGTATTTATTATAATTATTTTTTATAATAACTAGGGTATTATAGCCCTAGTTAAGAACCCCTAAAATTACGGTCGTACTAAATATATCGATTTATAGTATTACTTCTAACGCGAAAAGATTACCTTAGGCGAAATTAAATTCCGTTATATCTTTATAATAGATTAAATTATTAATAAGCTTATTAAAGCTTTTTTTAAAATTAAGTTCGATATCTTCCGGGTTATTTTAGGCTTTTAATAGTTTATATAGGAGCCTATTAATACTCCTATAGAAGGATTTTTAAACCTCTATATATTAAAGAGACGACTTTACGGGCGTACCCGAAGAGTCGTATTTAAAGTTTAGTATATATTTAACGCCTTCCCCGTAAGTTAAAAATTAAGATATAATTTAATACTAATTAATAATTATTTTATAGATTATTATTAAATCTTTAAGGCCTTATTTAAGGTCTTTATAAAGTATACTCTTTAAGTTTTAATTAAATCGCGTCCGTATATATAGCGGTATATCCTAACTCGCTTTAGGTACTTTTAGGTTATACGCGGCGACGATAAGATCGCCTTATAATTTATTATTCTTATTTAGCCCTTTTATAATCTTTATTAATAAATATATACGTCGCTAGAATATCCCCTAAATATCCGTTATAGTTATATATCGTTATAACCGTAGTACCTAAAGCGGTCCCCGTAGTATCCTTATCTACAAAAGTGCAAGCGACTCTGAGAATCCTAATTTGCTCGGAGCGCTCAGGCCCGCTCGCGAGCGCTAAAATAGCTTAGATTTAATTAGGGATTCTCAGGCCCGCTCAGGCTCGCTCAGGCTCGCTCAGGGTTATTTAGGATTCTCAGGCTCGCTCAGGCCCGCTCAGGGCCGCTCAGGATTATTTATTTATATGGCTATTACTACTGCTATAGATATACGCGCATACATGGCCATTGCTGCTGCCATAGATAT